>MEHZ011497071.1_pt1 | contig 131315 bp, 144 predicted proteins | sample 897221 | NCBI WGS metagenome assembly MEHZ01 (sample SAMN05514161, study PRJNA337945) | marine metagenome | isolation source: marine surface water | place: Arctic Ocean | collected 2007-12-13 | reverse complement strand
ATCCGCCAATCTCTTGCACTTAGGACTCTAACTGAGACTGAATCTCGTTAACGAGAGCTATAGAACTTCGTCTATCCCTCACCAAATCCTTACCCTTACCTCTATCTCTCACCAATCCCAAGAGCCCTCGAACCCTCCCACCAACTTACGTAAGTGCCTTAAGGCCGGGGGTAACTTTGGACGTTGGGGTGGTGGGTTCATGGGTTCATGGCGCCGGTACCGTTGAGCTTCTCCATCTCTGGAGAGAGCAATGGTTCAGGCAGGATGATTCCGGTGTCTGGGAAGGCACTGTCACCGAACTCATGAAGGATATGAGCGCGACGGAGAATCTCTCGTCGCTGGTAAACAAATTCATCCCTTCAAGGATGATCCTCGGGAAGCATCTTTCGAAGTTGGTCAACCAAGACATCCCGTGGATAAGTTTTAAGGCCTCTAATCGAGGCCGCCTTTACAGCATCAATGCATCTTAAGTTAGGTAAATTCTGCTGCCCTGCTTGCTGCCACTTTTTTATATTGTTTATTATAAACGTTTAATATATATGTTCTTCACGTCTAACATGAAGAACCGGCCAGCGTAGGACGCGCCAACGCCTTGGCAAATGACAAATCCGGTTTGTGGTCAGAGGTAGATTATCTCCTCAGCAGCAGAGGCAGTCGATTGCCCCCAAACGCCCAGTGCGACAGGATGACACTCCCGCAGCACCCACCCACCCATTTCTGTCTCAGTCGAAGAGTTCCTGGCGGAAGTGATCAGCAGTGCGCTTAAGGCCTTCCTCGAGGGCGACCGTGGGTTCCCATTTCAGGTGTTTACGCGCCAAGGTGATGTCGGGCTTACGCTGCTTCGGATCATCAGACGGCAGTGACTTGTGCACAATTTTCGAGGAGCCTCCGACGATCTGCAGGGTCTTTTCCGCGAGTTCGAGCATCGTGAACTCGCCGGGGTTGCCGATATTGATGGGACCAACGACTTCTTCCTGCTCCATGAGGCGCAAAAATCCTTCGATCAGGTCGTCGACGTAACAAAACGAACGGGTCTGCAATCCATCACCGTAGATGGTCAAATTTTCACCCTTGAGGGCCTGCACGAGAAAATTTGAAACCACGCGACCGTCGTTCGGGTGCATCCGAGGGCCGTAGGTATTGAAGATGCGCACCACGCGGATATCTACTTTGTTTTCGCGGTGGTAGTCGAAGAACAGCGTCTCGGCACAACGCTTCCCTTCATCGTAACAAGAGCGCACCCCGATGGGATTTACGTTCCCCCAGTAAGATTCCGGCTGCGGGTGCACGGCCGGATCACCGTAGACTTCACTGGTCGACGCTTGAAAAACTCGGGCTTTCACGCGCTTGGCCAAACCGAGGCAGTTAATCGCCCCCATCACCGAAGTCTTCGTCGTCTTGATCGGGTTGTATTGGTAGTGCGGCGGTGAAGCCGGACAGGCGAGATTGTAGATCCGATCCACTTCGAATTTGAAAGGATCGGTCACATCATGGCGCACCAACTCGAAATTAGTTTTCCCGAGTAAATGACTGATGTTCGATTTCCGACCAGTGAAGAAGTTATCGAGGCACACCACATCATGGTCCTGCGCGACCAATCGGTCGCACAGATGAGAACCGAGAAATCCGGCACCGCCGGTGACAAGAACGCGCATAGCACATCATTCCGACGGCGCTGGAGGGATTGTCGAGCCGGATTGAATCCACGGTCTCCCTTTCAGTGCACGTAGAGCAGTCGGATATTTGCTTCGTTTCCTTGAGCAAACTTAGTTTATAAACAATTTCTGATCTGCCGCTATTTAACGCAACCATGTCACCCATTCGTATCCTGATTTCCCTGTTTTCAGCCGCCCTGATTGCCACGGCTGATGATAAACCAATCCCTGTTTCCATCTACTCCAAGGTGGCCCACGACTACGAACGTGAGCTTGAAAATGGTGGCACTTATAAACGTGAGTATTATGCCATCGGTTACGGAGGCCGGGTGGATGGCACGGTATGGGACAAAACGCAGGAAAAAGAGGATTTTCCGGAGATTGCCGGGCTCATCGCCCAAGAGCTGGCCAAGCAAAACTACCATTTTTCTCCCGACAAGGATCAGGCTGACCTCATGATTGTCCTGCACTGGGGACGGACGGAACCGTTCAGCGGTGGAAACCTCAGCGACAGCGTGACCGATGCCGGTGAGGCGATTCGTGCTCTCAATGATGCGCAGGCCGTCCAGGTAGAGGTCGATACGAGCAGCCAAGAATCTGTTTCTCAAACGGCTTCATTGGTTTCAGAACAAGCCATGGAGGTCCAGAGAGCGAATTCCATCCTCGACGGCGCTCTCACCCAGATGCAGGCCGAACGAGGCGACCAATCGCGTCGTGATGAACAAACCGCTCGCGTTCTAGGTTACACGGATGAATTGGCCCGCAACAATGATGTGGCCCGTTTCGCGGGGGCCGACCGGTTCGACGTCCTGATCGATGAAGTCCAAGATCCCCGTTACTATGTGATCGTGACTGCCTACGATTTCAAAGAGATCACAACGTCGAAGAAAAAGCGGAAACCTATTCCGCGGTGGGTGACCCGATTTAGCATCCGCACCCGCGGCAACGATTTCATGGATCGAATCGATGATATGGCCATGCGAGCAGGAGATTTTTTCGGACGAGAATCCGGCCGCCTCATTCGTCAACAAACGGGTGAAGTGGAAATTGGTGAGCTGCAGGTTATCGGTAGCGACGAAGAAACTCTTGGAGACAATTGAGAAAAACTCACGGTGGTGGCACTCCGCCCCCCAAGCTAGATCACAACCCAAACCGTTGGCCATTTAGAAAGAAAGGGCACCTATGTTTCCTTCCTCGAATATCATAATGAGATCAGGTCTTTCATTTCTCCTACTTTTGACTTTGGGCGGCACTGTGGTGGCCAAAGAAAAGCCTACTCCAACTGTGAGCATTTACTCGCGGGTGGCCCCGACCTATGAGCGACAATTGGACGAAAACGGGAAACCCGAACGCCAATTCTATGCCATCGCCTACGGCGGTCGCGCCGACGGCACCTTGTGGAACAAAGATCAGGAAAAAGAAGACTTCCCTGAAATTTCCGGGATTATTGCGGAGGAGCTGGCCAAAGAGAATTACCACTTCGCCCCGGACAAAGAATCCGCCGACTTGATGGTGCTCATCCATTGGGGCCTCACCAACCCCTACGGAGAGACAAATTTTTCGGATGGGGTAAATGTAGCCGGCGACGCATTTCGTGATTTGCAAGCCGCGCAGGCCATGGATTCCGGGGGCTCCGGGCTGATATCTGGCCAAAATCAAGCGCTGCAAAATGCCAATGGCGCGCTGGATAGCGCACTGGCTATGTTACAGATGGAATCGAGCATGCAGGCCCGCCAGCAAGAAGAAACCGCTCGTGTAATCGGTTACACCGACGAGTTGGCTCGAAACAATGATATCGCACGTTTCGCCGGCAGTGGCCGTTTCGATACCCTGATCCAGGAGGTCCAGAGTCCGCGCTACTACGTTATCGTCACCGCTTACGACTTCCAAGAAATCACCAACAACACTAAGAAGCGAAAGCCCCTCCCCCAATGGGTTACTCGCTTCAGTATCAGATCTCGGGGCACTAATTTTATGGAGCAACTCGATCAGATGGCCTTCAAAGCGGGTTCGTATTTCGGTCGCGACTCGGGTCGTTTGATTCGCGACCGACGGGGCGAGGTTGAGATCGGCGATCTGCAGGTGATGGAAACCACCGCAGCCGATTCACCCATCGATAACTAAGACCGCCGCGTGGACTTACGCCCCGCCTCGTAGCGAGCAATCCACGACACATGCCAGGTGGCAAAATCACCCGCTTCGAGATGGGCGCGGACCTGCGCCATCAGGTCTAGGTAGAAGTGCAAATTGTGCAACGTGAGCAAGGTGCCCGCCAGCATCTCTTCGGCTAACACCAGGTGGCGCAAGTAGGCGCGGCTGAAGTGACGGCAGGTGTAGTTTTCTAAACCATCGACGATCGGGTTGGGATCCGCGCGGAACCGCTCATTGCGCAGGTTGATCGGCCCATCCGGGGTGAACACCAAACCGTTTCGTGCCACCCGCGATGGCAATACGCAGTCGAACATATCGACACCCAATGCTACCATCTTAAGCAACTGCGGCGGCGTCCCTAATCCCATCGTGTAACGCGGTTTGTCGGCCGGCATAAAGGGTGTCGTCGCACCAACTTGCTTGAGCATTTCCGGCTCCGGCTCACCGACACTCACGCCGCCAACCGCATATCCCGGTAGATCAAGTTCCGCCAATGCCTCTGCCGCTTCACGCCGGAGATCATCGAATGTCGACCCCTGCACGATCCCAAATAGATGGTGCCCCTTTGCGAAGAACCCGCTCTCCTCCGCAATGTCGCGACACTGCTTGGCCCAGCGCAGACTCCGGTTGACCGCGGACGCACAGGCATCGCGTTCACACGGCCACGGCGGGCACTCATCGATCACCATGGCAATATCGCTGCCTAGATTCGTTTGGATCTCCATCACCTCCTTGGGGCCGAGGAAACACTTCCGTCCGTCGATGTGACTTTGAAATTCTATCCCGTTTTCGTGCAGCTTGCGCAGTTTGGCCAACGAGAAGACTTGGAAGCCGCCGCTATCGGTCAAAATCGGTTTATCCCAATACATAAACTCATGCAGTCCACCCATATCTCGCACTAAGTCGCTACCCGGACGCAGGTTAAGATGATAGGTGTTACCCAAAATGACCTGAGCCCCGATATCATGAAGATGCTGGGGTGTAAGGGCTTTGACCGTGCCCTGGGTCCCCACGGGCATGAAAATCGGGGTTTCAATCACACCGTGACGCGTGCGCAGTCTACCGCGACGAGCAGCGGTGTCCGTATCTGTAAGGAGCAAATCAAAGTGTTCGGCCATGGTAGGTCACCACCCTACCCGGACGCTTGACCCTGCTGTCAATCCACCAGCTAATCCCCCGCTACTTACCGTGCTACTCGTTATCGACAACTACGACTCGTTCACCTTCAACCTCGTCCAATACTTCGGTCAACTGGGCGTGGAGCAACGGGTATTGCGTAACGACGAGATCTCCCCGGCCGAAGCTCTCGCGCTCAAGCCCGATCGCGTGCTCATTTCTCCAGGTCCCTGTTCACCCACCGAAGCCGGTGTATCGCTGAGCATGATCGCAGAATTTGCCGGTAAGGTTCCACTCTTCGGCGTCTGCCTCGGCCATCAATCCATCGGCCAACACTTTGGCGGCAAGATCGTCCGGTCCGATCGTCTGATGCACGGCAAAACCTCCCCGATCAACCATCGCGACACCGACGTGTTTGCCGGACTACCCCAGGGATTTGCCGCGACGCGTTACCACTCGCTGATCCTAGAGCGCGAGTCCTGCCCGGACTGCCTCGAAATCACGGCAGAGACCGCTGAAGGTGAGATCATGGGGGTCCGCCACAAAGAACTGCCCATCTGGGGCGTGCAATTTCATCCCGAATCCATCGCTACCGAGGGTGGCATGAAAATTCTAGAAAACTTCCTGACCCTCAACTGATCCGCCACCATGCGCTGCCAAAAATGCACCTCCATAGAGGACAAGGTGACTGATTCCCGTATCAGCAAGGAAGGTAATACCATCCGTCGCCGCCGTGAATGTCTCGAATGCGGTCACCGTTTCAGCACCACTGAGACGCTCGTTCGTGAAGGTCTCATCGTGATCAAACGCGACGAACGCCGCGAAGACTTCGATCGGGCCAAGCTCTCGCAGTCCATCCGAGCCGCCTGCCACAAACGCCCCATCGACGAAGAACGCATCTCCATGCTCGTCGAAGACGTGATCGATATTCTCGAAGCTCAGTATGATTCCCAGATACCGTCGCGCGCCGTCGGCGATGCGGTGATGCAAAACCTGTCCCGGATCGATCAAGTCGCCTACGTGCGCTTCGCCAGTATCTACAAACAGTTTCGCGACGCGTCGGAGTTTATCGAAGAAATCGAATCGCTCGATCGGCCCACCTCATGAGTTCACCAGCCCGCGCCGATCTTCGACGCCTGCACCTCATCAACGCCCTGTTCTCCCATGTCACAGGGCAGGACCTTTACCTCGCCGAGCAAATTAAGTCGGCCATCACATTTAGTTTGGCCGAATTCGAATCCCAAACTCAGGAGCACCCAGAATTCGCAGCGCGCTACGATGCGGCATTTAACACGGCCGCTTCGAAACTCCTAGAAAACTCCTTCGCCGATTTACCTCGCCACGGATTTTTCCATTGGGACGCGTCCCACACCCTGACCGCCGCAACGCCACTGTTTGCCCGCGCCGAACTGATGACTGGGCTCAAAAAACTCGCGCCGTTTCGCGAGTCCACCCTGCTCGTAACCAACCTGAGGCCCGCCTTACTTCCGGCGGACAAACGTCAGACCCCGCGGCGCAAAAAAGAATACGCCGACGCCCTCAGTTACACTCAAGAACTAGCCGCCGCCCGCACCGCACCCAGCGCGAACCTCAACCTGCTGTTTTTGTAGGAGCGAGTAGCGGGTAGCGAGTATCTCAAAAAAACGCGAAAGGTTGAGTCTACTCACTACCCGCTACTTCCTTCCACCATGAAGACCCTGTTTCAAAAAATCATTGATCGCGAGATTCCGGCCGACATCGAACACGAGGATGACCTCTGTATCGTTATCCGAGATATCCAACCCCAGGCGCCGGTGCATTTGTTGGTCATTCCCAAAAAGCCAATTCCTCGCCTGGCCGAGTCAGCAGACGAAGATGAAACGGTCCTCGGCCATCTGATGCTGATCACCCGAAATATGGCTCGAAAACTCGAACTCACCGAGGGTTTCCGTGTCGTGATCAACAACGGCCTTCATGGCTGCGAAAGCGTGCCCCATCTCCACGTCCATATCCTCGGCGAACGCCAGCTACAGTGGCCACCGGGATAACGAAATTTCGGATCTGCTGTAGCCGGGGTCGCTGACCCCGGAGCGGTGGGCAAAATATCCACCGTATTCCCGGGGTCACCGCACCCGGCTACAGTGCGCTTCAACTTCAACCGCTGTTTAATAAACCACGAAACACACGAAATACACGAAAGGAGTCTCTTAACTCGGACGGTTTTCGTGTGATTCGTGTATTTCGTGGTGAACTAAATCATCCTTTAGATTTCTGAAGACCACCGACTAGACCGCCTCGTAACGACCGTCTGGTTGTTTGGCGATGCGGTGTTGGAGCTCGAGCATCATCAAGGCCGTATTCACTTCGGCAATCGGTAGCTGTCCCGCGAGCCCGATTTCGTCCGCGGTCAATCGCGCGCCCCCCGTGAAGCAAACCATCACCCGTTCTTCAACCGGAGACATCGGTGGGCCCGGTTCCTCGTCAACCGCTTGGCTCGAACTTGGCGCAATCGGCGTCGGGGCCAATCCATCCAAATAGCTAAACTCAGACAGAATGTCGTCCACGCAAGTCACGAGCGAGGCGCCGTCCCGCAGCAATTGATGGCAACCCGCACTGGTCGGTTGATCGATGCGTCCCGGCACCGCAAAAAGTTGTCGGCCTTGTTCTCCCGCAAACCGAGCAGTGATCATCGAGCCGCCCGCTTTGTCGGATTCCACGACCACCACCGCAACTGACATACCTGCCACAATGCGATTGCGCATGGCGAAAGACTGACGGTCCGCCCGCCGGCCAAACGGAAATTCGCTCACGACCGCGCCGTGCGCCTTGACCTGCCGATAAAGGTCCAAGTTTTCGGGTGGATAGATGATATCCATCCCCGTGCCCAATACCCCAACGGTGGGTCCTCCTGCTTCCAAGGACCCCTCATGTGCCGCCGTGTCGATTCCCCGGGCCAAACCACTGACGATACAGAACCCTGCTTGGGTCAATTCACGGGCGAGCGTTCGAGCCACCTTCTGACCATAGAGCGTCGTCTTCCGACTCCCCACCATCGCAATTGCTGGGCGCGTAAATTTGTAATCACCTTTTTGATACAACCCAATTGGGGGATCGTAGAGCTCGCGTAAAAGCGCGGGATAGTTCTCGTCACGACACGTAATAAAATGAGCCTTCGCGTGCGTCAAACGTTGCTCTTCGCGTTCGAGGTCCACGCGCTCGGCCCAACCCGAAACAGAGGCACTGATGGTCGGTCCGACGCCCTTCACCTGTTCCAGCGAAGCAGGCGAGGCACTCAATACTTCGCACGGATTGTCTCCGAACTGATCCAACAATCGACGCATGTTCACCGGTCCGATATTGGGCAGTGCATTCAACACCAGGAACGCTTGTTTTTCGGTGAGGCTCATGCGCGTAGAACAGGATTGAGGGCCGACAAAATTTCAGTGGTGCGCACGGCGGTTTCACCACGACGCTCCGCCACCCACTGGGCCGCCAGACCATGCCAAACCACTCCCTGGGCTGCGGCAATCACGAGCTCACTGGGTTGAGCGGCCAACCGGCCACCAATCAATCCCGCCAACATATCTCCACTCCCTCCCCGCGCCAACATCGGCCCACCGTGAATCCCATGATAGATCACCTCGCCATCTACAATGCGAGTCACCGGGCCTTTGAGAACGGTGACCGTGGATTCCATGCGACCAAATTCTTCTAGCGAAGCTCCTTTGGCAATACGTTCAAATTCCCCTTGATGCGGCGTGAGCACCCGAGGAGCCGAGCCGAGTTTGACTAGCTCAGGTTGCAATGCATCGGCATCGAGAACCAACGGACCCTTCGCCTCCTGCACCAAGTCTGCGACCAATGCCATGGTCTCCGGTTCGCAACCGAGTCCCGGACCAATCAGCATCGCAGTGGCACGTTCCAAATGCCGGCGAATCATGAGTCCAGCCTCCATCGCAATCCCTCCGTCCTCAGTCTCCGGACACCCTATCCACATCGCTTCCGGCCAGCGGGCCGCAAACGCCGGAGCGATAGACTCCGGCACAAACGCGGTCACGTTGCCCACCCCACTTTGCAGCGCAGCAGCGACCGCCATGCCTACCGCACCGGGAAAACTCCGTGATCCGCCGATCACCGCCAATTGACCATAGGTTCGCTTATCGGAATCAACCGCACGCAATGCTCTCAATGGATCAAGCAGCCGCGGGGTAAGCACCCGACGTTCGCCTTCCGAGCGATCGGCAAAAAAACCGAGATCGAGATATCGCAATCGGCTGGCACCCACGTGATCCAGCAACGGCATCTTGAAAATACCTGTCGCGTAAATCGCATCGGCCAGGAAGGCGCCGGATTCGCTCAAACCACTGGGGAGATCGACCGCAGCTCTTAACTGCACCTCCGCCGCATTCGCCACCGCGAGCCAGGCCAACGCCGACTCCGTCAACGGAGCCCGAAATTGAAAACCGAACACGCCATCGAGGATGGCGAGATAGGGACCACCAACCGCCGTTCGCCGAATCACGTGGAGGCGTTGGGTGCCTCCGATTGATTGCAATTCTCGCCACGCAGCTCCCGCCAAGGAACGTAGTCGATTTTGGCCGAAAACAAATGCAATCTCGAACGTCCAGTTCGTGCCCTTCGCCAATTGCGCCGCGGCGAGCATGGCGTCCCCGCCATTGTGCCCTTTTCCGACCAGCACCAAGACTCGGCCGGGTTGCTGCGGCGAGACCCCCGCAATCCGCAAGTCGGCCAACACGCTTTCAGCCAGCGCCGCGCCGGCAGCTCGCATCGCCGGCCACTCTTTGGCTTCATGACCACCGAATCGATCCTGCTCAAAGGCCGCCGAAGCTGCGCAGTCGAGGATCGGATCGGATCCGGTAATCGTATTCATCGAACCAAAATGGATTCTAGCCAGAAGGCGGTGGAGGCAGCGAGTTTAACTCAACTGGCGCTGGTTTTTTCTTCTTCGGAAGCGCGTCAGGATGCAACGAGATCTCGCGTTTATAGCGTTGCTCGAGGGTTTCGGTAAATAGGACCGGACTACTGGGTGGTCCATAACCGGGAAGAGGGAGTCGCGTAAACTCGGAGATACTCCGGAAGTAGTCTCCTTCGAGCGTTCGAATCACTTCGAAGTGGTCGGAGAAGGCCATGGCCTCACTGTTCCAGAGCGCAATCTGGGTTTTGTCTTCGTTCCAGAAAACCCAATCACGATACGTCTCAAACAAAGCTTCGGCAAGCGCCACACTCGAGCGAGCCAACGTTGTGGGTTCTACTACCTCGGCGGCAGCAACCGCTGCAACCGCCGGTGGAGTGGGCGCGAGCTCTGGCTGCAGTTCGGGAGGCGAACTGCGAAACAGCCACATCGTTACGACCCCAATAACAAAACCCACCATCAGCCAAGACGGCACGGCAGACAGGCTCTTACGGTTCACGTTTTCAACTTCATCTTCGTCGTCATCAATCATCGGTCGGGTATTTTAAAATTGCAGCGACCGCCATCGCGGAGGTCTCGGTGTGAGAAAGCGATACAATCACCGCATCGGCTCCAATTGATTTCAGGAGGGCAGCGCCTTGTTCATCCAACCGCACGAGGGGTTGATGGCGTTCACCATGATAAACCGAGGCCGACCTCCAGCCGAACTCTGCTCCGATTCCAGTGGTGAAACATTTGGAGATCGCCTCTTTCGCAGCGAAGCGGGCGGCGTAGTGTTTGTGGGGATGCTTTAGGCTATCGCAGTAGGCCCGTTCCTCGTCCGTGAAAACACGTTTAATGAAGCGCTCGCCTTGGCGCTCCAATACGCCTCTAACGCGATCGACTTCAATCAGATCGCATCCAAGGCCTAACAAAATTCCACCGGGAGGAAGCTCTATCATTACTCAGTAGGGAGTAGCGGTTGGAGGGTAGCGAGTAGAGCCGAAAAGCGTGTTAGGGGAGAAATAGAGCGATGCCGCTCCGTTCGCTACTGCTCGGGATTGAGCAGCATTTTCATTTCGCGCACCGCTTCATCGATGCCGGTGAAGAGAGCCCGACTGATGATACTATGCCCGATATTACACTCATGCAGATGCGGTAAGGTGCGGATCTCGGTTACATTGGTGTAGTTGATGCCGTGTCCGGCATTAACCACCAAACCGGCCGCATGGGCCTGTTCAGCACCGCGCACCAGCCGATCAAATTCCCCCCCCCGTTTATCCGCCATATAGTAGGCGTTGGCCCAGGCACCGGTGTGCAATTCGACCCAAGGCGCTCCCAATTCCGCCGCGAGGGCGATCTGAGGCTCGTCTGGATCGATGAATAAACTCACGGCCACGCCCATCTCGCCCATCGAATCAACAATGGAGGCGACCCGGTCACGTTGTCCGACGACATCCAGTCCACCTTCGGTGGTGATCTCCGCGCGATTCTCCGGCACCAGGCACACCGAGTCAGGTTTTAAGCGTTTTGCTAGGGCTGCCATCTCATCGGTGCAGGCTATTTCGAGGTTCATCCGGGTGCCAATCTCGTTTCGCACCCGATCCACATCGGCATCGATGATGTGGCGACGATCTTCGCGCAAATGAATGGTGATGCCATCGGCGCCCGCTTTTTCTGCACGCACAGCTAGTGCGACGGGATCGGGCTCCACCGCAGGTTCAGCCCCCGGTGCCACTGCCCGGTAGCGGGCTTGGCGAACCGTGGCACAATGATCGATATTCAGGCCGAGGAGAATCATGATGGAGTAGTGAAAGGGGTTTTGAGAGCTCGGGAAACCAGTAAAAATGAGCCGAATACAAATACGTCAAAGGAATGATACGGTTCCTGCTTCCCTGACATCCATAAAAACCCCTAGATTAATCTCGATGCCTCCTCCCGCCAAACGCGAAAACCTGCTGATCAACTTGATGTTCAACATCGCGATCCCTTCGCTGATACTCGCTAAAGCCAGCACGCCTGACCTTCTTGGACCGGTTGCAGGACTCATCATCGCACTACTTTTCCCCGTCAGCTACGGCGTTTGGGATTTCGCGCAACGCCGCCAAGCGAATTTCATCTCGATCATTGGATTCGCCAGCGTGTTCCTAACCGGTGGTCTAGGCCTCATGAAGGTGGATAATTTTTGGTTCGCCGTTAAAGAAGCTGCCGTCCCCGCCATCATCGGCATAGCGGTCTGGGCATCGATGTATACAGCGCGGCCACTGGTGCGTCAGTTCCTATTCAATGATCAGGCCTTCGATACCGCTAAAATCGAAGCCGCCCTAGCTGAGCGCGGTAACGCGAACGTATTTGATAAGCTGCTGCGCTCCTCAACCTACTGGCTCGTGGCTTCATTCACGATCAGCGCAGTGCTGAACTACGCGTTGGCGCGTTGGCTACTGCAAAGCCCTTCCGGCTCATCCGAATTCAATGCTGAGCTTGGCAAAATGAACGCGCTGAGTTGGCCCGTGATCGTGGTGCCCACCATGATTATTACGATTTACGCCCTCTGGAGGCTCATCGGAGGGATAAAAAGACTTTCGGGACTGCAATTTGAAGAGATGATGCATACTCCTCCTCCTAAGTAATAATCTCCGCGCTCGGCTTAAACGTCAGATCGTAGCGCAGGCTCCTTTTAAAGAAATGATTCGCAGCTCCCGGGATGTGCCCCGCCACGGGATCCAACGGCTCCACTTCGCCGCGATAACGCTCTGGGGCACGAGCATCCACAATTTGGCCTCCACCTGATTCGAGGATGTGCTCCACATCCGCAGTGAACGCCAACAACGAAGGGTTCAGCTTCACCGATACTGCGCCACTCGCGGCCGCGGGGATTTCGAATGAGGTCGGTAGTCCCGCTGTATTCCATTTGGGCCAACCGCCATCGAGAACAGCAGCATTAGGTTGTCAGATCCATCGAGTCATCCACCACAACCGCGCTGCGTATTGTCCACCCACATCATCGTAGGCCACGATCCGACTTTTCGCAGTCACACCACAACGGGCTAGAAAATCGGCAAACACCGCCGGGTCTGGCAGCGGGTGGCGGCCGTTGTTTCCTGTTTTTTCTCCAGACAAATCACGATCTACTCCCGCGAAAAAGGCGCCGGTAATGTGACTTGTTGAATACACGTTTTGCCCCTTGATCGGGTTGGTCAGGTCATGACGGCAATCGAAAATCACCCAACTGGGGTCGTCCAAGTGAGTGGCGAGTTCGGCAGTGCTTACGAGCATGAGGCAAACTTGCACCAACTTCCGATTCAGCGGAATAACAATTCCGCGTCCTCAACGCCGCCCATCATACCAAATCGAGCAGTCTTCTTTTCGCCTCATAGTGCGCAGCGGCGCACAGAGTGCCCGGATCAGAAAACGAGCATTTTCGCTCGCAGAATAAAGGTGCGCTTTTCGCCCCGAGGTGAGTAGTGGGACCCCCGCAAGAACCTTAACTCGACGGCGAGGCTGTTGCGACTTACCCCACCGATTAAGCCTAATCGACAGATCCACCTCTTCGCCGGCAAAGAACTCGGTTGAGAATCCACCGACTGCCCGAAAAGCAACCGCCTCCACTACCACGAAGGAGCCAGCCATGTGCGAAAGCAACCGACTCCACATTTTCCAAATTCCCGCCACTGCGCGAACAAACCAAGGCACATCATCAAATTGCAAAGTTGTGCCAATCGCGACAGCCCGGCCCAGTTCAATTTCATGAGCCGTTCGAACAAACAACTCCTTGGAGGGCGACGAATCGGCATCGACAAACCATAGCCAATCTCCGGTGGCGATCTCAGCACCTCGATTGCGCGCGCGACTGATCTGATTGATCGGCTCAAACACCACGCGCGCGCCGGCCTCCCGCGCGATCTCCGCGGTGCGATCCGTGGAGTTATTGTCACAAACGATCAACTCAGTATCCCAGCCTAAAGCGCTAAACTCGCGGGTAGCCCGCTTGATTACCTCAAGCGAGGCACCGAGTAATCGCTCTTCATTGAAGGCAGGGACAATAATCGAAACCTTCATCACGCAGGGCTGTGACGGTTCAATATACCGCCCGACCGCCGGTCAAATCGTAGCAAAATCCCGTCGTGAAACCGTTCTCCGCCGATATAATAAACACCGCGAGAGTCGCAAACTCTTCGACGGTGCCACAACGTTTCATCGGAATCTTTGACGTCATGTAATCAACTTGTTCTGGCGGCATCGCCGCGACGATCTCGGTGCGAACCACCGCTGGGGCAATCGCATTAATCGTCAGGCCCGTCTCCGCATATTCCTTGCCCTGTGATTTGGTGAGTCCAATGACTGCCGCTTTGGAGGCGGAGTAAGAAGCCATGCCGGCGTTGCCATCCTTTCCGGCAATTGAGGCGACATTGAGCACCCGACCGTAGCCCTGTTTCAACATGTGAGGGGCAACGGCCTGAAAGGTATGCATGAGCCCGTGCACATTCACGGCCATCACCCGCGCAAAATCATCCATGGGTATCTCATGCGTCTTGAGATTAGTCAGCCCCGTGATGCCGGCAGAGTTGATCAGAATATCCACGTGTCCCCACGATTCCACGACAGCAGTAACTCCAGCCGAAACACTCTCCGCATTGGTGACGTCGACCTGATGAAAACTGGCGTTGCCAGTCAATTTCGAGGCGGCTTTTTGCAAGGCATCGGCTCGGGCATCAAAGACCGCCACTTTCACCCCGGCGGCCGTGAGTCGTTCGGCGGTAGCGAGGCCAAGTCCGGCCGCACCACCCGTGATGATTGCGACGCGTGTATCCCAGTTGTTTTCCATCGGATATTCGGGGATTAATCAGCCGCTTGAGCTACTTGACGCTGCTCACCGAGTCCTTCGACTCCGAGTTCGATCACATCGCCGGGCTGCATGAAGACCGGATCAGGCTTAAATCCCATCCCGACGCCAGGAGGCGTTCCGGTGCTAATGATATCTCCCGGCAACAGGGACATAAATTGACTGATGTAACTCACCAAATGAGCGACACCGAAGATCATCTGGGCGGTTGAACTGTTTTGAATTGTTTCGCCATTCCGACGCAGCCAGAGCTTCAAGTTGTCTGGGTTCTGAACCTCGTCCGAAGTGACCAAATAGGGTCCAAAAGGAGCGAACGTATCGGCACTCTTGCCCTTGAGCCACTGCCCTCCTCGTTCGATCTGCCAAGCGCGCTCGCTCACATCATTCATGACGGCGTAGCCCGCGACATGATTGAGAGCATCGGCTTCACTGACGTAATTAGCCCGTTTTCCAATGATGATAGCGAGTTCCACTTCCCAGTCGGTTTTGACCGAACCTCGAGGAATAACGATCGCGTCATGGGGACCCACCATTGCGCTGGTGGCTTTGGTAAAAAGGATCGGTTCTTCTGGAATTGCCATGCCGGCTTCCTCGGCATGATCCCGATAGTTTAGACCGGCGCACAGAATCTTACTGGGGCGGGAAATACAGGGACCCAATCGAACGGTATCTGCCACGGTGGGTGCGGTAGCAGTATTCTCGGCCACCCAAGCCGCAAGCCGGGATAAGCCATCGCCACCAAGGAAGGCTTCGTCGTAGTCCGAACCGAAAGCTGAGACGTCGATCCGACGACCATCGGCTAATTGCACACCCGGTTTTTCAGCACCGGCTTCTCCAAATCTGAGTAGTTTCATAGGGTAAAAAGATTACCATAGGTCATAGTGACGAATCCGCCAAGTCTCGTATCAATCGGTGGGAGAAACGAGAGTCATATCCAAACCATCCACAACCCACGCATACGGATAAAGCAGCTCACTGGTGAACAACTGCCGGCCGGCTCCATCGACAAACCAGATCCGGCCAAGCTCCGTGCCGGTGTAGGTGAGTTGGCCCCAAAGTGCATGATCCATTCGATCGGGTGCGTCCAATACCTGGAACGATCCCAGCCAGATTTGCGCGACACCGTCCGCATCTGACTCGGCGTTGAGACCATCCAGAATGCCGGCCTCAGGTGAATACAATGCACCGCTTGCCGACTCCAATACCGGGCCCCAATAGGGTATTTCGTGGGGGAGGTAGAGACTGCCAACGAATCCAGCCTCAACAAAATCCCGCTCAAAGGACTCAATAGATTCAACGTGTTCGCGAAATCGAAATAACTCTGGCGACCGAGCCCAATGGTTTTCGTGCACCAGCCCCCCCCCCAAAAAAAAGCGAGCACTTGAAACACAAACACAACTTTGACCCATCGACTCGCCAACCACGGGCCGAGCATGAGCCAAACCCCGACAATCAACAACAAAGTCGGCGCGGTGAGGTAACGAACATGACGGGGTAACTCGAGCTGGGCCAACTCACTCAAATAGAGTGTGCGTGTTAGCGAGAAAACCGCCATCAGCGCTCCTATCCCCAAAAACATAACGGGAGCACCCCACGCGTTCAGGGACATCCGCCAAACTCCAAACCCAATTCCCAACAGCAGTCCGACCGCCAAGCCGTCGGCTAAAAGTGGTGCCACCGATACAACGCTTTCGGCAACTCCCCGACCGGCCAAACCGGAAACCAACCACCCGCGCCCTAAGAGATTCCCGGCTGCTGCTGCCATATCGCCAACTTCAAATGCCGCCGAACGAGAACCTTCCGTGCCTCGAAAAACCAACATCGCGAGCGCATACAGGACCAACTGCACCACCACCACCGCGCTCAACCGCTTCGTAAAATGATCGCCAGATCTGAAACCATTCCACGCCCAAAACGGAAGCAGCACCAATGCGGATGGACTCGACCACGCACAAAAACTGGCTCCCAGCACCACTCCCACTCGCCCGCCCAGGCCGGATGGCATTTGCATGAGTAACAGCAGCGCCAAGGCATACCCGAGATACCAATGTTGACCTGTGAGAAGGCCGAGGTTTTCGGCGTGAGGCGCCAAGGCGAGCAACCCGACGAGCGCCGCACGACTCGCATCATTGGCCAAGACAGATCGAAAACCCGGAAGATAGATCAGGCTGAATATAAACGCATTCAGCGACAAACCCACCAAAGCATAAGCGTAGGGTTGCTTCGCCCACGGCAGCACGGAAACAACCTCCGCAATCAACCGCGCATCGAACCGGAAATAACCGGCGAAAGGTGTGATAATAGATTCGAACCAGGGCGCATTGAAAGCGCCGGCGAAGAAGACCCAGCCGTCCTCACTAACGAACTCGCCACTCGACCACAGCAGCGGCACGCGTGCCATCAAAAGCAAAAGCACGCCCAGCCATAGCAGAGCGTGCTTCCAAATTCGATAGGCGGCGATGGCCGCCATAGTATCAGACGGAGTCCGGCACATCCCGTGGGGTCGGCCCCACATAGATCTGGCGCGGACGATTGATCTTCGACTTCGGGTTCGCGGCGACTTCGTGCCACTGCGCAACCCAACCCGGCATACGTCCGATCGCGAACATCACGGTGAACATATCCACCGGAATTTTGAGCGCGTTCATGATGAGGCCGGAGTAGAAATCGACGTTCGGGTAAAGCTTACGAGAGATGAAGTAGTCGTCGCTGAGCGCGGCGGCCTCAAGGTTGCGCGCAATATCCAGCAAAGGATCATCGATGATACCCAAGCTCTCCAACGCCTTATCAAAGCTGCCTTTGATGATCTTCGCGCGTGGGTCATGGTTCTTATAAACGCGGTGCCCGAAGCCCATCAGACGGGCTTCGCCGTTCTTGGCGGCTTCGATAAATTTGGAACCGTCATCACCGGCCTCGTGGATCGCGGTAAGCATCTCGAGCACGGCCTGATTGGCACCGCCATGAAGAGGTCCCCACAAAGCACTCACTCCGGCGGAAGCCGAAGCGAACAAATTGGCGCCAGCCGAGGCGACCATGCGGACGGTCGAGGTCGAGCAGTTCTGCTCGTGTTCAGCATGCAGCAACAGGAAGAGGTTGATAGCCGACGCCACTTCTGGGGTGGGCACGTAGTCCTGTCCCGGTTCGGAGAACATCAGATGCAGGAAAGTCTCGGCGTAGCCATATTCGGCGCGCGGCGAATTCAATGGCAGACCACGAGTAACGCGGTAGCTGTGAGCTGCAATAGTGCGAACCTTGGCCATCGCAATAGCGGCGGCATCGTCGAAGTGACCGAGGTCATGTTTGTGATTGTTGGTCGCGAGATGCGGGTAATAGGCACCGAGCCCATTCATGCTCGCAGCCAACACTGACATCGGATGAGTCGATTTCGGAAACCCACTGATGAAGCGCACCATGTCTTCGGTGAGGTCAGACTCTGCGGATAAACGAGCGGAGAAAGCGCTGCGTTGATCAGCGGTAGGGAGTTCGCCGTAGATCACGAGGTAAGCGACATCGATAAAATTGGATTTATCCGCCAGCTGCTCGATCGGATATCCGCGGTAGCGCAAAATTCCCTCTTCGCCATTGATGAACGTAATCTCGCTCTGGCAGGAGCCCGTATTGCCAAATCCTTCGTCGAAAGTGATGTAGCCGGTGGACGCACGAAGCTTGCGCACATCGACCGCTTTTTCGCCCTCTGACCCCACGATTATGGGTAATTCGAGTTCTTGGTCGTCGATCTTTAAGGAGGCGGTCTTTGGCATAAGCGGGAGAAGCAAACCCAGATCCGATCAAGATGCAAAACAAAGCCCGGTGATCTCGCCTCAATTCGACCGATCGTTGGCCCAAGTTAGCGAATCTAATCAATTCGCCCCAAATTGTGACTTATCGACCCGATAGCCGGACAAAATTGCGATAGAGATCGAGTCCCTTGCCTTGGCTTTTTTCCGGATGAAACTGAGTAGCGAAACAATTCCCCCGCCCAATCGCCGCCGTAAAAGGCCCACCGTAGTCACATTCCGCCAAAACCAACGCCGGATCCGTCGGGACACAGTGGAAACTGTGCACGAAATAAAATGATTGCCCGTCAGTCGCGAGATCCCCCTGCAGCTCGGTGTTGGCCTGGACGAACCGCACGGTATTCCAACCCATGTGCGGAATCTTATATTCAGCCGGCAAAACGAATCGCTTCACCTCACCGGGGAAGATTCCGAGCCCGGCCAGTCCCCCGCCCTCTTCGGATTTCTCAAAAAGCGCCTGCATGCCCAAGCACACCCCTAAAAAAGGCCGATCAGCGGAAATCCATTCGCGCACACTTTCCGCCAAGCCTGTCTCACGCAGAGAAGCCACGCAGTCGCGCAACGCTCCGACTCCCGGGAGAACGAGCCCAGTCGCACCGGCGGCATCCAGCTCAGCCGGGGTGCGCACGACGATGGGCGAGCCGCCCACCGTCTCGAGGGCTTTGGTCACACTGCGTAGGTTGCAGATGCCATTATCAATTACAGCGATCACGATGATATTTCGGAATTCAGGTTTGGGACTTTGGGATGTCGGGCATAAAGCCCGACCCACAACTCATTTCCAGTGGTTTTGCGTGGGTCGGGTTTTACGCCCGACAAACGAATAACGGCTGGCTCAGATCAGCCCTTTGGTCGACGGCAGACTATCGGCCGCCCGCGGATCAATCTGCGTCGCCACATCCATAGCACGAGCGAGGCATTTAAAAATCGCCTCGGCCACATGATGCGGCTCTTCGCCGTAAACCAATTGGACGTGTAGATTTGCGCCCAGAGCATTACTGAATGCCCGGCAAAATTCCTTCACCAAGATGATATTAAAATCGCGCACGAACATGGTTGGCGCGTCGGCCGAGTAGACCAAGTGAGGACGACCACCGATATCCAACGCGATGCGCGCGAGTGATTCATCCATGGGCAGCAAAAAGAATCCGTAACGACGGATACCTTTCTTGTCGCCTAGCGCCTGCTTGAAAGCATCGCCCAATACGAGTCCCACATCTTCGACGGTGTGATGGTAATCTACTTCTATGTCGCCATCGCACTTCACGTTCAGATCGAACAGTCCGTGCTTAGAAAACAGGGTGAGCATGTGATCGAAAAACGGCACGCCAGTGGCGATTTCGGATACACCTGAGCCATCCACCACGAGCGAGAGCTCAATGTCGGTTTCGGCGGTTTTACGCGAGAGGGTTACGGATCGTGTTTCAGCCATGCTTGAATTGCTTGATCGACGGCGAGCATCTCGTCGTCGGTGCCAACGCTGATTCGCAGAAAGGGCGCGGTCAAGGCGTGGTTGGGGAAGCTGCGCACGAGAATTCGGCGTGTTTTAAAGTATTCAAAGAGGCTGGCGGCAACCTCGGAGCCAATTAACCCCTGAGCATCACGAGGTTCTACGAAGATGAAATTTGCCGCAGAGTCGTAGATAAACCACCCCTGTTCACGCCAAGCGGCGAGCCAGCGGTCGCGAGTTTTCTTAATCCTCGCGATTACGGCATCGTAGTAAACCGAATCGCCCAGTGCGGCTCCTGCCGCAACTTGGGACAGCTTGTTCACGTTGTAGCTATCGCGCACGCGGTCGAGCAGACCGATTGTTTCAGCGCTCGCGAGGGCATATCCTACTCGTAGGCCAGCGAGGGCGTGAGCCTTCGAAAGCGTGCGCACCACGACCAGATTCGGATAACGGCCGAGCAGCGTGATCGCATTTTCCTCCGCAAACGGCGCGTAAGCTTCATCGACCACCAACAGTCCAGAAAATGACTGGAGAATTTGTTCGATCGACTCATTGGTGAACCCCACTCCGGTCGGTGCATTGGGAGAGGTAAGAAAGAAGGCCTGCGCATCGGAATTCGCGATTTGCTCCACCGGTAATATCATCGAGCGATCGAAGTCGATCGTCGCAGTGCCACCGTCCTGAATCGCGACCAACACGGGATAAAGTGAATAGCTCGGCAGCGTAAATCCGGTCGGAGTTTCTGGTCCGCCAAATACGCGCACCAACAAATTCAGAATATCATCGGAGCCATTGCCGATAATCACCTGGTCCGCGGCCAGACCATGCAGCTCCGCTATCTGAGCGCGCAGCGGTGCACTCGTCGGACTCGGGTAAAGGCGGAGCGATGCGCCATCATCGGTTACGCTTTGGGTAATCGCCTCCGCAACTTTGGGACTCGGCGGATACGGGCTCTCGTTGGTATTGAGCTTAACCCAATCCGAACCGGTCGGTTGAAACCCCGGCGTGTAAGCATGCAGTCGGGGCACATGGGTGCGGGCGAGCTCGGTTGGCGTGCTCACTTATTTCTCCAATCGAATGGCTACGGAACGACCATGGGCATCCAATTGCTCCATGCTCGCGAAGGCTTGAACCACTTTCTCACCCGCTCGAATAGATTTTTCATCGTAGCGAATGATGCTCGTGCGTCGCAGAAAATCGGCCACGCGTAATCCGCTGAAGAACCGGCCGGCCCGGCCGGTCGGTAAAACGTGACTCGGGCCCGCCGTAAAGTCGCCCAGCGCAGTGGGAGTCAAATTGCCGATCATCATCGCGCCAGCCGTAGTAATATCGCGTTCGAATCGCTTGGCCGTCGAAGGTTTCACGAGGAGTTCCAAATGCTCGGGCGCCACGTAGTTCGCCACTTCGATGGCTTGGGCCACGGACTTCACCTCCACCGCAATGAATCCTTCATCCAAAACCCGTTCGGCTTTTTTGTTTCGACCGAGGGTCGGCAACTGCTTCTGCACTTCGGCGGAGATTGCATCGATCACTTTGCGGGAAGTGCCGACCAAATAGATTTTTTCCCGGCCGGATCCGTGTTCGGCCTGAGCCAACAGATCGGCGGCGGCAAAATCTGCCCGCGCGGATGAATCCGCTATCACCATAACCTCACTGGGTCCCGGAAGACTATCGACGCCGACCGTCCCAAAAACCTGACGTTTCGCTTCAATGGTGTAAGCGTTGCCTGGGCCGTAAACCTTATCGACGGCTGGAATCGTTTTAGTGCCATAGGCCATCGCACCAATAGCATGAACTCCACCGACGCGGTAGACTTCAGTCACGCCGATCAGATGGAGCGCGGCCAACAAGCCATCGGCTACATTGCCTTGCGCATCAGAAGGAGTAAAAACCGCGATCTCGGGACACCCGGCGATCTTGGCTAATGTCGCTGTCATTAAGACGGTCGAAACGAGTGGCACTTCGCCACCCGGCACATAAAGACCAACCCGTCGGATCGGATGATGACGCTCCCCTACTTCCGCGCCTTGAGGGTTTCGACCTGTCCAATTTTCCGGCATGCCCTGCTTGTTGAAGGAACGGATGTTGGCCAACGCGGCCTTCATTGATCGCATCTGAGTTGCCGGCAGACGTTGCGCAGCCGCTTTCAACTGATCAGGCCGCACGCGAAAATCGCGGGGTCGAAGAACAGCGCCATCAAATTTTTTAGCGTAAGCCGTGACGGCGGCGTCACCTTTCGTGTGCACCTCACGAAGGATTGCCGCCACACTGGCGGTGATTTCCGGTGGCACGATTGCACCAGCACAAAACTTCGCCAGCTTAGCCCGGGCGGAGGTAGATGAGTAATTTAAATAACGCACGACGAACGGCGAACCTATCCCACTCGACCCCAAAACTGCAAGTCGGTGGATTCGGAATCCATCTTACTGACGCGTGATTGACGGGACGCGGAACATCCCCCGATCGAGCGACTGATTCACTTCGATGCTCTCGAATGTAACTGCCACCTTTTGAATGCTTCCGTCTGGTCGGGTCGAAGAGGTAATCACTTGGTTCGGAAACCGAACTCCCGCGACACGGTTTTCACCGGCCTCCATGATAACCGCGCCGCTGTCGGTTTCGCTGCGGACGAGCTTGCCCGTTACCGGATCAAAGAATCGGAAAAAGATAATGCCATACCCATGTTTGAAAGCGATCTTGTGGAGTTGTTTTCCGTCAACTGCGACCAAGCCTTCATCCTCCATGCTACCACCGACACCTGCGATATTTTTGAAGAAATTCAAATTCTCCCAGGTGTTGGCCCGGAGCCGGCGAATCTGCTCCGTATCGAGCAAGGTCATGCGCCATTGATCGAGGTTTTCTGGATTCTCGATGCGTTGCCAACCTTCGTAATCGTCAAGCCCGGTCGTTTCGGTGCGTTCCGGCGAGGTGATACGAATGCGTTGGTAGAATGGCGCCGAGAAAATAATTTCGATTTGAGCGGTGGTGCTTTGCTCCACTCCCTCTGCATCGACGCCAGAGGAGACCAGGGTGCCACTAAAGACCACCGTCTTAACCGCCTCGAGAGCCGACTCGGATCCAAGATAAGACCGGGCAAGTGAGATAACATCCTCCGTGTCCGCCTTGATCGGCAGCACCATCAGAATGGAAGGAACGAGAATACGAAGCAGGGTTTTCATTACAGGGAGGAATTTTGGAGCAATAGTTATGGGACCAGCCGAATACAAGTTGGTTCAACTGGCAATGACGCAGCGTGCTGATTTATTCCCATTCGATGGTAGCGGGTGGTTTGGAGCTAATATCGAGCACAACCCGGGAGACATCACGAACTTCATTGGTAATTCGATTAGATATCCGACCCAGCAAATCATAAGGAAGTTTCGTCCAATCTGCAGTCATGGCATCGATACTCTCCACTACCCGGATAGCGATGACCCAAGCGTAGTTACGCTCATCACCGATCACCCCCACCGATTTGACAGGCAGGAACACGCAGAATGACTGCCAAACTTTCCCATACCAGCCGGAGTTTTTCATCTCCTCCATTAGAATGGCGTCGGCTTCCCTGAGCACATCGAGTTTAGCTTTGGTGATATCACCGAGTAATCTAACGCCAAGTCCGGGGCCGGGGAATGGCTGACGCCACACCACTTCATTCGGAAGACCGAGGGCCGAACCCACGGCGCGAACCTCGTCTTTAAAGAGTTCACGCAGAGGCTCGAGGAGTTTGAGTTTCATGCGGTCGGGCAGACCACCGACATTGTGGTGGCTCTTGATTAAAGCAGCAGGGTTACCGTCTATTGCTACCGACTCAATCACATCTGGATAAAGGGTGCCCTGCGCCAGGAAGTCGGCCTTACCGATCGTCTTGAGCGATTTCTCGAAGACATCGATAAAAGTGTTTCCGATGACTTTCCGTTTCTGTTCAGGGTCGGTGACCCCCTTCAGGCGGCGGAGAAAAAGTTTCGAAGCATCGACCACTCGTAGATCAATTTTGAAGTGCTTGCCGTAGAGACGCTCAACGGACTCACGCTCCCCTTTGCGGAGCAGACCATTGTCTACAAAAACGCAGGTGAGCTGTTTCTTGATCGCGCGGTGAATCAGCGCGGCGGCAACCGAGGAGTCCACCCCGCCAGACAGCCCGAGAATCACGCGAGACTTACCGACCTTTTTGCGAATATCCTTAATCGACTGCTTGATGTAATCATCGGTCGTCCAGTCCTGCTCTGCCTTGCAGACGCGAACCAAGAAGTTACGAATCACATCAACGCCACGCTCGGTGTGAAAAACCTCGGGATGGAATTGGATGCCGTAAAAATTGCGCTTCCGATCTTCGATGACCGCAAAAGGGGAATTGTCGGTGGTGCCAATGGCATCGAACCCCGGCGGCAACTCAGTGAGCTTATCGCCGTGTGAATTCCACACGTTAAGCTTGCGAGGCAGGCGGTGAAATAACCGGCCCGGCTTTATAACGGAAAGCGCACCCAGGCCAAACTCCCGCGCTTTGCTGCGGGACACTTTACCCTTCAGCATCTTGCCCATGAGCTGAAGCCCGTAACAAATACCGAGCACGGGGACGCCCAACTTGAAGATTTTGGGGTCCGGCTGGGGGGCCTTTTTGGCGAAGACACTGCTCGGTCCGCCTGATAGAATAATACCGGTCACGCCATCCGCCTTCAGTTCTTCAACTGGAGTAGCGAAATGATAGATCTTCGAGTAGACCTCACATTCGCGAATGCGTCGCGCAATGACCTGCGTGTATTGGGAACCGAAATCGAGAACGGCAATCGTGTGAGCCATTCGTGAGCAAAAGCATGAGTCCTGCCGGAATCAAGTGATGATGCCGTTTGAAACGAAATTCGTTACTTAAAATCGCAGATGACCGTTCTTGAAGCCACACGATGGACAATCGGCCTCAAGATGCTCCCCCCGTATCGCATAAACTTGATCACACTTCACACAGTGAAAGATAGTGCGCCGTCGTTCCGCCTCAAAACGAGCATGATCGCGACGATCATAATAAATCCAAAGCCCGAGAAATAATGCCGCCACAAATAGGCTATATATAACGGTGGCGGTGGTGAGATCGAACATGGGGATGAACCCAAAGGTATGGCAGAGAACTCTCCCGGCTCAAGCCGCGTCGCGAAATGTCAGGCAATGAAAACAAAAAAACGCCGCCCCGAACAAGCGGGGCGGCGTTGAAATTTTAGAACGAGACTAAGGTTTAGGCCTTCTTCTCTTCTTCGTCGGTCGAAGGAGCTTCTTCAGCTGCAGGAGCCTCGGCTTCAGCGGTAGGCGCTTCGGCTTTGGTTTCTACCTTTTCAACTGGAGCCGCTTCCGCAGCGGCTTCTTCAACCACTGCTTCAGTGTCCGGCTTGTCCGCCGAAGCTTCAGCGGAGGTGGATGCGGCTGCCTTCTTGGCTTTGCCAGCACCCTTTTTCTTTGGCTTCTTATAACCTGGGTCATCCGCTTTTACGAACTCGATGAGCGCCATTTCAGCGGCATCACCTTTACGGGGACCGAGCTTGTAGATCCGGGTGTAACCACCGGGACGATTCTCGAATTCACTGACCTTTTCATCGAAAAGGAGCGAAACCGCGGTCTCGTCACGCACATCGGCCATAGCCAGACGACGAAGGTGAAGTTTGTCTTTCTTCTCGGTCTTAGCCGCGGCCTTCTTGGCTTTGGTTACGATCTTCTCGACGAAGGGACGCAGGGCCTTGGCCTTAGTGATGGTGGTCTTGATTCGCCCGTAGGTGATCAATGAAACCGACATGTTGGCGAGCATGGCCGCGCGATGTTCGCGGGTCACACCGAGGGACTGACGATGAACTCTATGACGCATTGTAGTGTGTGTTTATTGGGTTATCGCCTCCGATCGGCTACCTCGCTGCAGCGTTGAGCGGCGAGGCGGCGCAAAGGCGTGTGTAATCTAAGTAAATAGAAGCTGTCGCAATGCGACGGTGCCTCTTAATACTTGAAATTTGATGCTTGTTACTTCCGGCATTAACCGGCTCAGAGCTCTTTTTTCGTATCGAGGAGACGTTCGTCGAACTTCATACCTAGCGAGAGGCCGAGATCGTCGAGCTTGTCCTTAATTTCGTTGAGGGACTTCTTGCCGAAGTTGCGATACTTGAGCATCTCTTGCTCGGACTTCATCGCGAGTTCGCCAACGGTCGTGATGTTGGCGTTGTTCAAGCAGTTAGCCGCACGAACCGATAGCTCGATTTCGTTGACCGACATGTTGAGAAGCTTGCGGAGCTTGTTCTGCTCTTCGCTGACTTCGGACTGCTGGTTGTCGAACTCGAAGTTCTCCTCGGACACGTTGTCGAACACGTCGAGGTGATGCTTGAGGATCGAGCCGGCTTGCTTGAGGGAATCGTCCGGAGAGATACGACCGTCGGTCCAGATTTCGAGCACGAGTTTGTCGTAGTCGGTGATCTGACCCACGCGGGTTGCTTCGACGGAATATTTGACGAGCTTAACTGGGGAGAAGAGCGAATCGATCGGAATGACTCCAATGGCTTGTTCTTCCTTCTTATTAAGATCACCCGGGCAGTAGCCACGACCGGTCCGGATAGTGACTTCAGCCTCAAAATCACGTTCCGTGTCGAGGGTGCAAATCACTTGTTCAGGGTTGACGATGGTGATGTTGGCGTCGGCTTCGATATCGGCCGCTGTCACCGCGCCTTGGCGGTTCACCTTGATCAACAGAGAAGTCTCCTCGTGTTCACCAGCGGTGACGATGAGGACCTTCTTGAGGTTAAGGACGATGTCGGTGACATCTTCAACTAAACCGTCGACGCTTTGGAACTCGTGGTTCACGCCTTCGATTTTGATGGAGGAGATGGCGGCTCCTTCGATGGAGCTGAGCAGCACGCGACGAAGGGAGTTACCGATCGTGTGGCCGTAACCGGCCTCGAAAGGCTCGGCGAGAAACTTGCCGTAGGTGGCGGTGGAACCTTCCTCCACCTTGGTGAGTTTGTTAGGTAGTTCGAACTTACCGAGACGTTTTGGCATGGCTATATGGCGGTGTTAATTTCTGAGAGTAATACGAACCGAGATTAGAAGCGTGAGTAGAACTCAACGATCAATTGCTCGTTGATGTCTTGCGTCATCTCTTCACGGGTGGGCAGGCGATTCATAACGCCGGTGTAGGTTTCAGAATTGAGTGTAATCCAACCTGGAACATTACGGGCACGGGTCTCTTCGAGGTTGCGGGTAGCAATCTGGCGGGAGGTTGGCGTGTCTTTGATCATCACCTCATGTCCGGGGAGGACGGTGTAGCTGGCGATGTCGACCTTACCACCATTCACGCGAACGTGGCCGTGGTTGACGAGCTGACGAGCAGCTGCGCGGGTCTTGGCAAATCCGAGGCAATACACGACGCTGTCGAGACGGGTCTCGAGGAGCTGCATGAAGCGATCACCGGTGACGCCCCGCTCGCGCTTGGCCGTTTCAAAGGTGCGGCGGAATTGACGCTCAAGCAGTCCGTAAACGTAACGAAGCTTTTGCTTCTCGTTTAGGCCGATGGCGTATTCCGAAAGCTTGCGACGCAAGCGCGGGCCATGTTGCCCAGGTGGATACGGACGTCTTTCGTAAGCCTTGGTGGCGCCGAACAGCGGCTGGCCGAAGCGGCGACTGAGGCGAGTGGTGGGTCCAATGTAACGAGCCATGGATAAAAAATTCTAATGATTAAAAATTGAGTGATTGAGCAGACCGATTAGACGCGACGGCGCTTAGGAGGCCGGCAGCCGTTGTGCGGCACCGGAGTGACGTCGATGATGGAGGAAACCTCGAGGCCGATCGCTTGGATAGCGCGGACCGCGCTGTCGCGACCGAGTCCAGGACCGTTGACCTTGATGACCACGTCCTTGAGGCCGTGAGCCATGGCAGCGCGGCAGGCATTCTGCGATACGATTTGAGCGGCGTAGGCGGTAGACTTGCGGGAACCGCGGAAGTTACACTTACCGGCGCTGGCCCAAGCGATCACGTTGCCCTTAGGATCAGTGATTGAGACGATCGTATTATTGAAGGAAGCGAGGATATTAACGACACCACTGATGACGTTTTTGGAGCCCTTAGCCTTACGGATCTTAACGCCACCCAGCTCTTCTTTAAGTAAATCTTCAGCGGTGGGTTGCTTAGGCACTCCACCAATTAGCTCAGTAGGCTTCTCAGCAGGAGCCCCTTCAGTAGCGGATGCATCGGCAGCGGGATCTTCAGCGGCTGGTGCTTTTGCAACAGGTGCTTTGTCCGCAGGGACTTCAGCGACAGGTGCTTTAGCCGCGGGTGCTTTTTTAACAGCAGGCGCCTTTTTGGCAGCAGGTGCTTTTTCAGCAGCAGGCGCTTTGACCGCAGGTGCTTCAGCAGCGACCGGGGTTTCAGCGGCAGGAGCAGACGGAGCCTCTGGTGCAGCGGCCTCAGGGGCGGCGGCGGGCTTGGTCTCTTCGTTTTCTGGTTTGGAATTTTTTTCAGCCATGACGGTTTAGACTTATTTCTTGGTTACACCAACCGTGCTGCGCGGGCCCTTGCGGGTCCGGCTATTGGTCTTGGTGCGTTGACCGCGAACCGGGAGGCTGCGGCGATGACGGAGTCCACGGTAACAACCGATGGCTTGGAGGCGCTTGAGATTGCCGGTGATTTCACGACGAAGATCACCCTCAACCACCCACTTGTGCTCCATGATGCAATTAAGAATCTGATTCAATTGCTCTTCGGAGAGTTCACTCGAACGCATATCTGCGTCGAGGCCCGTCTCAGCAACGATCTGATCGGCCCGTTGGGGACCGATGCCATAAATGTAGCGAAGCGAATAGGAGAGCTTCTTCTTCGCTGGAATATCAACACCAAGTATACGTGGCATAATAGTAAGGTTTTATAAGTAGGTTAGAGAGTTTTAGTTTTAAGAGTGAGAGATTCAGGACCGTTAAACGGCATGAATTGAAAGGGGTGAATCGAGTCGAGGAAGGGTAAGAACCTCCGGGCCTCGTTCGGTGGTGAGCACGGTGTGCTCAAAGTGAGCGGAGTCTTTACTGTCAGCGGTAACAATCGTCCAACCGTCGGCGAGGGTGCGGGTGCGCCAAGATCCGACATTCACCATCGGTTCGATGGCGAGCGTCATGCCTGGCTTAATTAATTCCCCTTTACCTCGGCGACCGAAGTTGGGGATTTGTGGTTCCTCATGCATTGAGGTTCCAACACCGTGACCGACCATATCGCGGACTACGCCAAACCCGTGTTTTTCAACGTGAGTCTGCACAGCGTGCGAAATGTCTCCGATGCGATTACCAACGGTGGCTTGGGCAATTCCGAGTCGAAGAGATTCTTCGGTGACTCGGAGTAGCTTGGCGCGGGCGTCGGAGATTTTGCCGACGGCGACCGTCATGGCATTATCACCGATGTAACCCTCATACTCAACGACTAGATCGAGGGCGATGATATCGCCGTCGTGTAAGACGCGTTTGAGAGAACCGATGCCGTGAACCACCTCTTCATTTACGGAGAGGCAGGTAAAGGCCGGAAAGCGGCGTGAGTCGACTTGGTAACCGTAACATGCGCTGCGGGCTCCGAGCCCTGCGATAAGTTCGCGGCCAATTTGGTCCAAGTCATAAGTAGTGATCCCTGGGCCAACACTATCGCGTAGTTTATACAGAACAGTGGAGGCGATCGCACAGGCATCGCGCATTTGCGCGATTGCTCGCTCGTTTTTGATGGGAATAGCCATCAGGCGGCGAGCGGTTGCTCAGTCAGGACAACGTCGAGACCGAGAGTGCGATAATGGTTGATGAGGACTGGCGAAGCGGATGCTTCATCAGAAACCCAGACACCGGTCAGACCGGAGCCGCGAGTTTCGAGCCACTCATCGAACACTTGAGCTTGGAGCAGCGTAGCCGGGAAGTCCGCTAGGACAAAACCCGCATCGGGTTTACGCGCCCAAAACCAACGGCGCATAACGCCGAATAGGATTTGATTAGGGACCGAAAGTCCCTGTCCTATCGCCCGCTGGGTTTGCACACCGGCGGGGGTTTGACGCGAAATCTCCTGCTCCATCAGTTGGGCAGAAGAGACGTGCTCGAGATTCAAAGAACGGGATCGGACAGCAAGGGCTGCCGGGGCTGATCCGAGGATCAGTAACTTGGCCTTCGCAGGGCTTGCGCCGAGCGAAAGAGGCCAGAACGTGGATTCGGCCTCAGCCAAAGTAAAGGGTTATTTTCTAGCCCGCATACTGGCGCCAAAGCCAGATAGCGAAGCCGAACAGAAGCATGCCGCCCATGAAGGACACGAGCTTGTTAACGGCGGCGGAACTCGCGGCATCACCCGTGGAACCAGGACGGCTCTGACCAGAGGCACGAGCGCGGACCCTACCCTTCTTCAAGAAACCGTCGTAATGACGTTGAAGGAGGAAGGTTTCGATTTGGCGCATCGTATCGAGGACAACACCCACCGTAATGAGCATGCCGGTGCCACCGAAGAAGATTGCGATCCGTTGGGGGACATTCAGCTCGAAGAGCAAAACGTCCGGGAATACCGCAATGGTCGTGAGGAAGATCGCACCCGCTAAGGTCAGGCGCGTCATGATGAAGTCGAGGAACTTAGCCGTTGGTTCGCCGGGACGAACACCTGGGATGTATCCACCATACTTCTTCAGATCGTCAGCGATTTGGATCGGCTTGAACATAACTGAAACCCAGAAGTAACTGAAGAACAGGATGAGCATGCCGAAACTGGCATAATAGAACCAATGGCCGCGGAGGAGATTATTGGAGAAATCTACCAGAAAATCGAGATCCAGAGCCGCACCCAATTGGGAGAGGATCTGCTGCGGGAACATCAGAATGGCACTCGCGAAGATGACCGGCATCACCCCCGAGTAATTCACCTTAAGCGGCATGAATGAGCTCTGGCCACCCATGACCTTGTTGCCGACTACCCGCTTGGCGTATTGCACCGGAATCTTCCTTTGCCCCTGCACCACCATGATGATACCCATGGTGACGAGAATGAAGAGACCAAACATGACCAGACCTTGCGGTAAGCCGAGGGTCTGCACTCCGACAGGAGCAAAGAAAAGTTGGTAAGTCGCCTGCACCGCACCAGGAATATCGGCGAGGATACCCACCGTGATAAGGAGCGATACTCCGTTACCAATTCCGCGTTGCGTGATTTGCTCACCCAACCACATCAACAACATCGTGCCAGCGGTCATGATAATGACTGAGGTGAACAAGAAAGATATCTTACTCACGATCACGATATTCCCATAGAGATTCGTATCGAAGCTACTGCCGAACAATCGGGCGGGATTCTCCAGCGCAAGGATCAGTAGAGTGCCTTGCACCAAACAGATCATCACCGTGGCATAACGGGTGTATTGGGTGAGTTTTTGACGTCCCACATCTCCCTCTTGCTGCAAACGCGAGAGTGTCGGCACGACGGCCGTCATCAACTGGAAGATAATGGACGCACTGATGTAAGGCATGATGCCCAACGCGCCGATCGCTCCCTGAGTGAGGGCTCCACCCGTGAACATGTTCATCATGCCTACGAGTGCACCAGCACCGGACGCCGTTTGGTCAGCGAAGAATTGCTTGAGAGGCGTTGGATCCAGACCGGGCAGCGGCACAACGGCAGCTACGCGAGCGATGAACAACAACGACAGCGTGTAAAAGATCCGTTGCCGGAGCTCGGGAATCTTCAGCGAGTTCGTGAATGCAGAGAGCACAGGGCGTAATTAAATTTCGGAATTCAGGTTTCGTATTTCGGGTTTGGTTGGATTCGTAGGATTAAATCCAATCAATATTCCGTAATTCGAGACCCACTAGGGATTCAGGCTACGATGGCTTCGCCACCGGCAGCTTCGATCTTAGCCTTAGCTGCAGCGGAGAACTTACTCGCAGTGATCTTAATGGCGCGGGTGATTTCACCATCGCCGAGCACTTTTACGTAGGTCTCATCCTTGCGAATGATGCCAGCGACACTGAGTCCGACAGAGTCCACTTCAGTGACGGACTCGTCGAGTTTGATGAGATCGCCAACATTCAGGACAGCTGGTTCAACGCGAAAGCGGGCTTGATTGAAGCCGCGGATGGGGAGACGCCGATAGAGAGGCATCTGGCCACCTTCGAAGCCGATACGGATACCGCCGCCGGAGCGAGCGGTTTGGCCTTTGCCACCGCGACCAGAGGTCTTGCCGTGGCCATTACCTTCACCAGTGCCGACGCGCCGTTTACGGTGAATCGCGCCTTTAACGTTTTTGAGTTCGTGGAGTTTCATATGGGTTCCTCAGGAGGGGCGCCCCGCACTCGATGAGAGGCGGGACTCGGATATACTAACAGTTAAATGAATTAGACTTCGTCGCCTTTAGCCTTACGCAGCGCCTTGATCGTGGCATGCACGCGGAGTTGCTTAAGAGCGGCGACGGTTGCGTTAACCACGGCGAGGTGATTATTAGAGCCGAGGGACTTGGTGAGCACATTGTGCACTCCAGCCGCCTCGAGAACCGCACGCACTCCCCCACCAGCGATAAGGCCAGTTCCGGGTGTGGCGGGACGAACCAAAACCTTACCACCATCAGCCAAGCCTAAAGCTTCGTGAGGGATCGTATCGTTTTTGATCTGAACCTTAAACATGTGCTTGCGGGCGCCTTCGGTGCCCTTGCGGATGGCCTCGGGGACCTCATTGGCCTTACCGAGATGCACGCCTACTTGACCCTTGCCGTCACCTACGACGACGAGAGCGGAGAAGCTGAAGCGACGTCCACCTTTAACCACTTTAGAACAGCGGTTAATGAAGACGACTTTCTCGAAGAGTTCCGGACCTTCGTCTTGAGAGGCGCCATTGTCGCGACCACGACCACGGCCGGGACCACGACCGCCAGGACCACGGCCACCAGGACCACGACCACCGGGACCACGACCACCGGGACCACGGCCGCCAGGACCACGGCCACCAGGACCGCCGGGACCACGGCCGCCGGGACCACCGGGACCACGGCCACCGGGACCACGGCCACCGGGACCACCAGGGCCACGACCAGCAGGACCGCTAGGTCCAGCGTTTGGGCCAGCTGGGGTATTAGAAGGAGGAGTAGCAGAAGGAGTGCTCATAGCCATGTGATGCTTAGAATTTGAGACCACCTGCACGGGCGGCGTCGGCAAAGGTTTTCACCTTGCCATGATAGCGGGCTCCGTTGCGGTCGAACACCACTTCGGAGATGCCAGCGGCAGTTGCTTTATCAGCGAATGCTTTGCCGAGGGTCTCGGCACTGGCGACATTGGCCGCGAGCTTCTGCTTGCGCAGATCTACGTCGAGGCTGGAAATAAAAGCGATGGTCTCGCCGGCGTCGTCGTTGACGGCTTGGGCATAGATGTGCTTGGCGGTAAATTTTACGGAGAGGCGCGGGCGAGCGGCCGTGCCGTTCACTTTTTTGCGGATGCGCCACTTGCGCTTTTGCAGCAGCTTGGATTTGGAATTCGTTTTCATTGGTGCGTTTGCCTTTCTGCTGATTAAGCGACGGTCTTGCCTTCTTTGCGGCGGATGCGCTCACCTGCATACTTAACGCCCTTACCTTTGTAAGGTTCGCACGGGTAGTAGGAGCGAATATTGGCGGCGACTTCGCCGACCATTTGTTTGTCAACGCCTTCGACCTTAACCTTAGTTTGGTCGGTGACGGTCACTTTGATACCATCTGGAATCGGATAAAGGATCGGGTGGGAATAGCCCAACGCGAGGTCAAGCGTGCTGCCCTTCAGGATGGCTTTAAAACCAACCCCCGAAATTTCGAGGTCCTTTACGAAACCGTCGGTCACACCGATCACCATACCGGCGATGATAGAGCGAGCCGTGCCATACATGGCATTGGCGAAGCGCGAGCTGTCAGCCGGTGCGACGGAGATGGCTCCATCACTAAAGGTGAACGTAGCGGCGCTGTTAAAAGTCTTAGCGAGTTTGCCCTTCGGGCCCTCGACGGAGATCGTCTGTCCGGAAATGTCTACTTTGACTTTCTCGGGGACGGGAATTGGTTGTTTACCGATGCGGCTCATGATGCGTTTTCCGGATTACCAAATATTGCAGAGGAGTTCGCCCCCGGCCTTGTTGCGGCGGCAGTCCTGATCTTTCAGCAACCCTTGTGAGGTGGAAAGAATGCTGATGCCCAAACCATTGAGCACTCGCGGAATATCGTCGTATTTAAAATAGAGGCGTCGACCTGGAGTCGAGACGCGCTTGAGGCCAGTCAATGCCGGTGTGCCACCGACATACTTCAAGGAAATGACCAAGGTCTTGTGGCCTCTTTCATCGGCGCCCTCGGATACATTGTTAATGTAACCTTCGGACTTAAGGATGCTAGCGAGGCTCGCCTTGAGCTTCGAGTGAGGCATTACGCACTCATCGAGCCTGGCGCGGCTGCCATTGCGCAGGCGCGTTAATAAATCTGCAATCGGATCGTTCATGATGGATGTTCTAGTTCTCGGCCATACGGGTCATATCCAAGTTCCATAAGATGGAACTATACCCCCGTTAACTGAAAGAGTTTACCAGGAGGATTTAATGACTCCGGGGATTTTACCGGCAAGCGCGAGCTCCCGGAAAGTGATGCGAGACACCCCAAACTTACGGATGTAGGCGCGGGGGCGGCCACTCATACCGCAGCGATTCTTGATGCGCACGGGGGAAGAGTTCCGAGGAAGCTTCTGCATACCCTTTTGAGCAGCGAAGAATTCTTCGTCGGTGGTCTCAGGATTGACCAAAGCGGCCTTAAGTTCGGCCCGTTTCGCCGCATACTTAGCGGTGAGCTTCGTGCGTTTAACGTTACGGTAGATGGCTGATGTTTTCGGCATGGCGAAAAATATTAATCTGCTTGGGCTGGGTCCTGACGGCGGAAAGGCATGCCGAGGAGAGAAAGAAGTTCACGACCTTCGTCATCGGAAGCCGCGGTGGTCACGATAGTGATATCGAAACCGAGTGTGCGTTTCACACTTTCCATGGAGATTTCCGGGAAAATGGAGTAATCGGTGATACCGATCGTGTAGTTACCGTGCCCGTCCAAACGGCTCGGGAGACCGCGAAAATCGCGGATAGTCGGCAAAGCGACACTGAGGAGACGATAAAGGAAGTCCCACATAGCATCACCACGAAGGGTAACGTGTGCACCAATCACTTGGCCTTGGCGCAGTTTGAAGTTCGCAACCGACTTGCGGGCTTTGGCCGTGACGGGCTTTTGACCTGCGATCGTGGCGAGATCCTTAATAACGTCAGCGATCTGATTCTTATCGAGATCAGTGCCAAAGCCGGAATTGATCGCGACTTTTTGAATACCAGGAACCTGGTGAAGATTCTCGTATCCACGACTTTTCGTAAGAGCAGGGATCACCTGTTCTTTGTAGTGGGTTTTGAGAGCGGGAATATATGAAGAGCTCATGGCAGGTGTCGTTGGAGTTCTGGCCCAACGGCGGTAAATGAGTAGTTACGGGAAAAAGAGGACGAGTAACGCAGTCGGCAGGAACGCTTGGCAAGGACGATTACTCGGTAGGTTTATAACGTGAGGAAATCAGGCTTCAACGGCCACCGGCGCACGCTTGGTAGAAGCGTCGAAGTTGGTCTTGAGCATCAAGTTGGAAACGTGAACCGAACCTTCGCGTTCAACGATGGCTCCGTTTGGATTCTCTTCTGATTTCTTCATGTGACGCTTGATCATGGCAACGCCTTCGACACGGGCACGGTTCTTAGCGCCGAGCAATTCGAGGACTTTGCCGGTTTTACCCTTATGGGCGCCGGCGATAACGACGACTTCGTCGCCGCGCTTGATGTGGTATTTCTTCATATTAGAGGACCTCCGGTGCTAGTGAGATGATCTTCATGAAGTTCTTCCCGCGAAGTTCACGAGCGACAGGTCCAAAGATGCGAGTGCCCTTGGGATTGCCGTCCGGATTGATGATGACGATCGCGTTGGAGTCAAAACGGAGGTAGCTGCCATCGGCTCGACGAATCGGAGCTTTGGTGCGAACGACGACGGCCTTGGTGACCTCGCCTTTCTTCACCGAAGCATCGGTGGAGCTGTCCTTAATATTGACGGTGATGATATCACCTACACCTGCGACATTACGGCCTGCTCCTTTTTTGGAGATCATGCTCGCTTTGCGTGCACCGGTGTTATCGGCGATTTGGAGAATGGAACGAAGTTGAATCATGGTTTAACCTTTTTGAACGGTTGGACGGACTCAGACCTCGGCTGGAGCGGTCACTGCTGCTTCAACAGCAGTTGGAGCGGCTTCGCTCGATTGAGCAGCACGATCCGCGGCAACTTCAGCATCAGCTGAGAGAGTCACGATGCGCAGTACGCGAAAGCGTTTTAGACGGCTGAGTGGACGGGTTCCCATGATCTCGATCTTGTCGCCAACATGGGTCTCGTTCTTCTCATCGTGCACGTGGACGATGGAGCGACGATTGATGACCTTTTTGTAGCGAGGATGCGGGATCTTGTAAGGGATAGTGACCTTGACGGATTTGTCGCCGGTGCGGCTAGTGACAATGCCGATCATGGTCTGGCGGGTGTTGCGAGTCGTAGTAGACATGGCTAATAAGAGCGGCCTTAGGCGGCCGCAGAGTTCTTCTCGTTAATGATGGTCTCGAGGCGGGCGATATCCTTGCGGAGATCACGCAGCTCGTGCGTCTTTTCGACTTGGCCGGTGTGCTTGCGCATGCGCAGTTGCACGAGGGCTTCGCGAACTTCGCGAAGGCGGGTCTCGATCTCGGCTGGAGTGAGTTCGCGGATTTCCTTGGGTTTCATAACAGTAGGGATCGAGAGGGTTAAAAGGTGGTATCGCGCACAACGAAGCGGCAGTGAAACGGTAGCTTTGCGTCGGCGAGGCGGCAGGCCTCTTTAGCGATGGATTTAGGGACGCCAGCAATCTCGAAGAGCATGGCGCCTGGTTTGATGACGGCTTCGTAGTGATCTACGGAGCCCTTACCGGAGCCCATACGGACTTCGGCGGGTTTTTTGGTGATTGGCTTGTGTGGGAAAACACGAATCCAAACCTTACCTTTGCGCTTCATATGACGATTAATCGCGATACGAGCAGCTTCAATTTGTCGACCGGTCATACCGCCACGAGTGAGGGACTGGAGTCCGAATTCGCCGAACGCAATGGTGTTACCACCCTTGGCGTTTCCGGCGCGGGAGCCCTTCATTACTTTGCGATATTTGGTGCGAGCTGGTGCGAGAGCCATAGTTTTTGTCTCCTAAGAAGGTTAATCAGCGCCGGGTTTAGGCGGGGATATTGCTGTCGGCTTCCGGCTTACAGATCCAGCATTTGACGCCGATCTTACCGTAGACGGTGTTAGCTTCAGTGAAGCCATAGTCGATATTCTCACGCAGGGTGTGGAGAGGCACGCGACCTTTGCGTTGCCACTCACGACGAGCGATGTCGGATCCACCGAGACGACCGGAGCATTGGATACGGATACCCTCGGCGCCCAGAGCCATCGCGATTTCAACGGTGCGCTTCATAGCGCGGCGGAATGCGATTCGGCGCTCGAGTTGCAGCGCAACATTCTCAGCCACAAGTTGGGCTTCGATTTCGGGCTTCTTGACCTCTTGGATGTCGAGGAGGATTTCTTTACCGGTGAGCTTCGCGAGATCGTCTTTGATCTTCTCGATCTCCTGTCCCTTGCGACCGATCACGATGCCTGGACGGGCGGTGTAGATCTTGACGCGGACACGGTTGGAAGCGCGCTCAATAAAGATGCGCGGCACCGAAGCCTGCTTAAGCTTCTCCATGAGTTTCTCACGGATGAGCTGATCCTCACGCAACAGCGTAGGGAAATCTTTCTTAGTGGCGAACCAGCGTGATTGCCAGTTGCGGCGGACGGCGAGACGGAAGCCGATGGGATGTGTTTTTTGGCCCATGAAAGATCAGGTGTTGGCGCCGTCGGAAAGGACGATGCGGATGTGGGAAAGAGGCTTGCGACGTGGCTTAGCGGTGCCACGGGCACCCGCCTTGAAACGCTTCAGCACGGGACCTTGCTCGATGAGAGCACGGTGCACGATGAGATCATCGGCCGAAACGTTGTTATTATTTTCGGCGTTGGCGATCGCGCTAATGAGCGTCTTGGCAATGAGGCGAGCAGACTTGCGCGGGATGACGGACAACAAGGCTAGCGCGTCCGGGGCCTTGCGGCCTTGGATCGTGCGAGACACTTGACGCATCTTCAGCGGCGACATGCGCGCATATCGGGTGAGGGCTTGAACTTCCATTTTTGTTTAGGGATTCCCCGTAAGGGGGGCGGCAGTAGTGACTCCTAGAAGTCTCCCTGCCCTTTGATTAATTAACTGAGAATATTATTAGAACCGGAGGGTTATTCCTTGCGGGTCATACCGCCATGAGAGCGGAAGGTGCGCGTCGGAGAAAACTCGCCGAGCTTGTGCCCGACCATGTTCTCGGTGACGTAGACCGGGATGAATTGCTTGCCGTTGTGGACACTGAAGGTGAATCCAACGAACTCCGGAGTGATCGTGGAACGACGGGACCACGTTTGGATCGGCTTTTTGGAGCCGCCATTGGCGTTTGCCTTCTCGATTTTCTCGATCAGGTGGAAGTCGACGTAGAAGCCTTTTTTGATGGAACGAGCCATGGTAACAGAAGCAGTTGATTATTTCTTACCGCGCGGCTTCATGCCGTTCTTGCGGACTAGGATGAGACGGTTCGAAGCTTTCGAACGGCTGCGGGTCGGGAAGCTCTTGGCTAGCTGACCCCAAGGCGATACGAGATGTTGGCCACCGCCTCCACCCTTGGACTTACCGTTACCACCACCATTGGGGTGATCGACAGGATTCATCACCATACCGCGAACGCGGGGGCGACGACCGAGCCAGCGGTTACGACCGGCTTTACCGAGTGAGATACGATTATGATCACCGTTACCGACTTCACCGATGGTGGCGCGGCACTTGGCGTTCACGAGACGAGTCTCTCCGGAAGGCATTTTGATCTGCGCGTATCCATCATCGTTAAGCGCAACGAGGACGACGGCGGTGCCGGCTCCACGAGCGATCTGAGCTCCCTTACCTGGCAGCAACTCCACGCAGTGAATTTTGGTGGAAGGCGGAATTAGCGACAGTGGAAAATTATTGCCGATTTTGAAGTCGGTGATCTCGGCGGTGGTGCCAGCAACGATGGTGCCGCCAACTTCGAGTCCTTCCGGAGCGATCATGTAGCGTTTTTCGCCATCCGGATACTCGAGCAACGCGATATGCGAAGAACGATTCGGATCATACTCGATCGCGGTGACCGTCGCGAGGACGTCGAGCTTATCGAGGCGCTTGAAGTCGATGATACGGTAGAGCTTCTTGTGCCCTCCGCCACGACGGCGAGAGGTGATGCGACCGTAGGCGTTGCGGCCACCGGTGCGAGGCTTGGGCTCCGTCAGTGCTTTCTCAGGACGTTTTTTGCTCAGTATCTTCGTCGAAGAATGTGAGGTGAAACGCTGGGATGGCGTGGTCGGGCGTGATAGTTTAATAGCCATGGGATGTGGTCTCCAGAGTGGTGCGAGTCGATTAGACGAGCTCGATCTTGTCGCCGGCCTTGAGCGTAACGATGGCCTTCTTGAAGTCGGATTTCTTACCCGGACGGCCAGTGCGGCCACGGGTGGTCTTACCGAGGTAGTTCATGACGTTTACCCGCTTGACCGTAACCTTGAAGGTGGTCTCAACCGCAGCCGCGATAGCTGCTTTTCCGGCGGTTGGGAATACCTCGAAAGTGTATTGTCCCAGCTCCGCGGAGAGCGCGTTGGATTTTTCGGTGAGGCGAAGGGTTTTTAGAATCTTATCAACTTGCATCAGTTATTACCTCCGTTGGCACGAGCGATGATGGCCTCGATTGCTTTGGCACTGATCACGATCTTTACATACTGAGCAAGATCATGGGAGTTGAGCTTTGAAGCCTCTTGGAAAGAGACACGCTCGAGATTGCGGGCAGCCAAAACCGTGGTTTCAGCGAATGGAGCATCAACCAGGAGCACGCGGCCCTTTGGAGCGATGCGGTTAATGATCTCGCTAGCCACTTGGGTCTTGGCGGGAGTGGTCACGAATTCTTCGATAATCGCGATCTCACCAGCACTGGCGCGATCGAACAATTGCCGAGAGAAAGCGAGGGCCTTCACCTTGGAGTTGATCTTCTTGGAGTAGTCGCGGGGCTTTGGTCCGTGGGCGACTCCACCACCAACCCAGATGGGTGAGCGAGTAGAGCCAGCACGAGCGCGGCCGGTGCCTTTTTGGCGCCAAGGCTTCTTACCTCCACCGGACACTTCACCACGAGTCTTAGTCGAGCGGGTGCCTTGGCGGCGGTTAGCGTTGATCGCGACGATGACTTCCTTAAGCGCTTGCAGGCCTTTGTTGCCTTCAAATTCAGGAACGCTGAATTCTTTTTCACTGCTACTGGTAGCGTCGGGTGTAAATACGGTGAGCTTCATGATTACGTCTCCTTGGTTTAGGCGGCGGCCTTTTGACCCTTGATGGCGGAACGGACCACAACGGTATCACCGTTGGCTCCGGGAATCGCACCACGAACAAGGATGAGGTTCTTCTCGGCATCGATTCTAACGACGCGGAGATTCTGAACAGTGCGGCGCTTACTGCCCATGTGACCGGGCATCTTTTGATTCTTGAACACGCGGCCGGGAGTTTGGCACATGCCAATCGAACCAATACGGCGATGGAACATCGAACCGTGGGTAGCAGGACCACCTTTAACGCGGAAACGTTTCATGACACCGGCGAAACCTTTACCCTTGGTAACTCCAATGACGTCGATCAATTGATCGGCTTTGAAGTTTTCAACGGTGACCATGTCACCAGGCTTGGCGTCTGGAGTGTCATCGAGACGAACTTCATCGAGGGTGCGGGGAGCAACCTCAAGACCAGCCTTAGCAGCGTGGTTGAGTTCGGCCTTGGAGGTGTTCTTCGTCTTCTTGGCGGAATAGCCAAGTTGAACGGCATTGTATCCGTCGGATTCGACGGTTTTTACCTGAACCACTGGGCAGGGTTCGGCTAGAACTACGGTGACCGGCATCAGGACGTTCTGCTCGTCGTAGATTTGGGTCATACCGATTTTTTTACCTATAATGGTATTGATCATGGGCTAAGTGGTAGGTGGAAAGTTTCCGTTTAGTTAGACCTACATTAGCGATTCCGGCGGATTGGGGCCCGCCGAAGGTGCCGCTATGAGTTATTGGTGATATTAAGAACTGGGTTAATCGAGCCGTAGGGGCGGATTAGACGTTGATAGAGATATCCACGCCGGATGGGAGGTTGAGCTTCTTGAGCTCATCAACCGTTTGGGCGGTGGGTTCAATGATATCGATGAGACGCTTGTGCGTGCGGGTCTCGAACTGCTCCATGGACTTCTTGTCCACGTGCGGGGAACGATTGACGCTGAGCTTCTCGATGCGAGTTGGCAACGGGATGGGACCCGAGACTCGGGCACCGGAGCGCTTGGCGGTCTCGACGATTTCCAAAGCGGATTGATCGATTACACGGTAATCGAAACCTTGGAGTTTGATGCGAATGCGTTGGCCTTGCATGGCGATATAAAGAACGGAGTTAGATTAAGTGCGGGCAGGTGCCTGCGTGGAGGCCTCAACAATCTTGCTGAGAACCGAGGCCGGAACTTGCTCGAAGTGAGAAGGCGAGATGGCCGCACTAGCGCGACCTTTAGAGAGAGAACGAATGTCGGTGACGTAACCGAAGAGCATTTCGAGAGGCACGTGAGTATCGACGATGGCGGCACCGGCTTTACTTTCCATACCGTTGATGCGACCGCGACGACGGTTGATGTCACCGATAAGGTCACCTTGGAACTCCTCGGGAGTCGTGATTTCAACGCCCATGATCGGTTCGAGCATGATCGGAGTGGCCTTCTTCATCGCATCCTTGAACGCGAAGATACCAGCCATTTTGAAGGCGATTTCGGAGGAGTCGACCGGATGGAATGAACCATCAACAATCGTCATCTTCACATCGACCACAGGGTAACCAGCGAGCACACCATTGTTGCAGGCCTCCATGAGGCCATCTGTGGTAGGTTTGATGAATTCCTTCGGGATCACACCACCAACAATCTTGTTGGTGACTTCGATTCCCTTACCCTTTTCGTTGGGCTCCATCTTGATCACCACGTGGCCGTATTGGCCCTTACCACCGGACTGGCGGATAAATTTACCTTCGCCATCGGCATCAGCCAAAATGGTTTCACGATACGCGATCTGCGGTTTGCCCGTAGTAGCCTCAACGCGGAACTCACGACGCATGCGGTCGATGATGATTTCCAAGTGAAGTTCACCCATACCGGAGAGAATGGTTTGTCCGGTCTCTTCGTCTGTTTTGACGGTGAGGGTCGGATCTTCAGCCACCAGACGTTGGAGGGCTGTGCCCATCTTCTCTTGGTCAGCCTTGGTGTTTGGCTCGATGGACATCGCGATAACCGGTTCCGGGAAGGAAGGTGGCTCAAGGCGGATGTCGAAATCAGCGTCACAAAGGGTGTCACCCGTGATGATGTTCTTCACGCCAACCACAGCGCAAATGTCACCGGAGTAGGCGATGTCGATTTCATCACGGTCCATGGCACGCATGAGCACGAGACGCGAAACGCGTTCCGAACGACGGGTGCGAGGGTTATAGACCGGAGCACCACGCTTCATCTGACCGGAATATACGCGGTAGAAAACGAGTTTACCCACGAATGGGTCAGTCCAAAGTTTGAAAACGAGACCAACCAGTTTACCAGCATCGTCGACCGCAACGGAGACGGGGTCGCCTTCGCTGTCCTGCCCCTTGATAGCGGGAAGGTCGATGGGGCTTGGCAGGTAATTAACCACGGCGTCAAGTAAGCGTTGCACGCCCTTGTTCTTGAACGCGGAACCAGGCATCACGCCTGTAAACTCGAGGGAAATCGTGGCCTTACGAACGGCGAACATGATCTCTGAAACAGAGATCTCTGCAGCTCCGAGAAACTTCTCGGCGAGATTGTCATCAAAGTCGCAGAGAGCTTCGATCAATTGCTCACGGTATTCCGCGGCTTGAGCTTTATACTCTTCCGGAATGTCGGAAGTAACAGGCTCAAGCCCGAGGGTGTCTTTCTCAGTGCCAAAGATGTAAGCAACATTTTGGACGAGATCGATGAGGCCAGAAAAGTTTTCCTCAGCGCCGATCGGAATACAAAGAGCGTGGGCATTGGCACCCAGTTTCTCACGCATCTCGCTGATAGCGGTAAAATAATCGGCTCCGACTCGGTCCATCTTATTGATGAAGGCCAGACGAGGGACGTTATATTTGTTGGCCTGACGCCAAACGGTTTCGGACTGGGGCTGCACACCGGCAACCGCACAGAAAACGGCGACTGCACCATCCAGCACCCGCATGGAGCGCTCCACCTCGGCCGTGAAGTCCACGTGACCGGGAGTGTCGATGATGTTGATACGTTGATTGATACCCTTCCATGCGCCACAGGACGCATCCCAAGCACAGGAAATAGCGGCTGCGGTAATCGTGATACCGCGCTCTTTTTCCTGAGCCATCCAATCGGTTACGGTATCACCTTCGTGAACCTCACCGATCTTATGAACAGCGCCGGAATAGAAAAGAATACGCTCGGTGGTGGTCGTCTTGCCGGCATCGATGTGCGCGGCAATGCCGATGTTACGGGTCCATTCCAATGGGAAAGGACGCTCTTTGGCGTTAACCGAAGCAGCTTGGGAGCGCTCGGTGACAACTTTGATCTCTGGAATTTCGGAAGACATTAAAATAAATCCTTACCAACGGAGGTGAGCGAAGGCGCGATTGGCCTGGGCCATCTTGTGGGTGTCTTCCTTCTTCTTAACGACTCCGCCCGTGTTGTTGTAAGCATCAACAATCTCGTTAGCGAGGGCGTCACGCATGACGATACCCTTACGGCTACCGGCAGCAGTCACGATCCAGCGTAGCGCGAGGCTCTGCTGGCGTTCGTAGGAAATCTCCACGGGAACTTGGTAGGTGGCACCACCTACGCGGCGGCTCTTGACCTCTAGACGAGGGCGGGCGTTTTCCAACGCACCGATAAGCAGGTCGACGGGATCACCCTTTTCGAGCTTCTCGGAAACCTTCTCGAAGGCACCGTAAACGATACGCTCGGCGATGCTCTTCTTACCGTCGATCATCACCACGTTAACGAGGTGAGCGACGAGAGGGCTATTGTAACGGGCGTCAGGGATTACCTTACGCTTGGTGGCTCTATGGCGACGTGACATGTTCGAAAATGAAAAGGGTTATTTCTTATCCTTAGGGCGTTTGACCCCATATTTGGAACGGCTGCGGCGACGTTTTTCGACGCCAGTAGCATCGAGGGCACCACGAACGATGTGATAACGCACACCAGGGAGATCTTTTACGCGGCCGCCACGCACCAATACGATACTATGCTCCTGCAAGTTGTGTCCCTCATCAGGAATGTAGGAGATCACTTCGTTACCGTTAGTCAGACGCACCTTGGCGACCTTACGGATAGCCGAATTAGGTTTCTTAGGCGTGCGGGTCATGACCTGCACGCAGACGCCACGGCGAAATGGGTTGGAGTCAAGAGCCGGCGATTTGGACTTCGCAACGATCTTGCGGCGTCCTTTGCGCACGAGTTGGTTAATGGTCGGCATGGTTAAAACGAGTGAATGTAGTTGGGAAAAGAGGCGAAAAGTGAGGACCCGCCGAAATGCGATCAAGCTAAATTGGCGAAAAAGAGAATGTTGCGAAACCGAGTTCCGAAGAACTAATTTCACGGAGAGTTAGATATACCCCCACGGAGTGGAGAGCAGACCGATAAACGGAAAAGGAGGAAGAGCGCACAGATTTCTGAGCCGCTTGACAAGTCTCGATATCAGTTTTGCTAGAATACTTTCTAAACCCGCCTAACTGAGGTGATTCTAGAGGCAGAAATACCCGTTTCTACCCCCTACCAATGACGAGCAATGCGCCCTCCCCTCTGGCGCACCTTCCGGAAGGTGCAAAAAAAAATCGCCCGGTCACGAGGACCGGGCGAATAAACACTCCGGAGCTAGGCTCGACAAAGTGTTTTTGGCGGGAGGGACGCTCAACATCCGGAAGTGTATCCGCTTTGACAAGTCTTAATTCACCTCGAATCAATTCACCTGAACCCAAAAAAGCCGCCTATCGTAACAGGCGGCTTGGTAATTGTTTACGGAACTTGGATTAGCTCGCTTCGGTAACCACAGGTTCTGCTTCAACCTCGGGTTCTTCAGCACCGAATGGTAAGCTGATCTTCAAGCGCTTGTAGGAAGGCAATCCAGTGCCAGCCGGGATCAAGTGACCCATGATGACGTTCTCCTTGAAGCCCTTCAGGTTATCCACCTTGCCGAGCGTAGAGGCATCCGTGAGCACCCGCGTCGTTTCCTGGAAGGAAGCGGCCGAGATGAATGATTCCGTTTCGAGCGACGCCTTGGTGATACCCAAGAGAATCGGTTCAGCTTCCGCTGGCTTACCACCGGCTTCCTCGATCCGTTGATTCTCCGCGAGGAAGGAAGAACGATCGATTTGCTCACTCCAGAAATACTCGCTGTCACCAGGATCGGTGATGCGAATCTTGCGAAGCATTTGGCGGATGATGATCTCGATGTGCTTGTCGTTGATGGTCACACCTTGCAGGCGGTAGACCTCTTGAACTTGCGAAATCAAGAAATCGTAGAGCGCGGACGGCCCGAGAATCTCCAGAATTTCATGCGGATCGGCGGAACCTTCAGTGAGGTGCTGGCCCTTGTAAACCACGTCACCGGGTTGCACGACAACGTGCTTACCGGGAGCGATAAGGTGCTCCTCTTCCTGTTCGGTCTCCTCATTGCGGACCATCAGCTTGCGCTTGCCGCGGAGGGTGCCTTCGAACGAAACGACGCCGTCAACCCGAGCCATTTCAGTCGCTTCCTTAGGTCGACGAGCTTCGAAGAGCTCAGCAACACGAGGAAGACCACCGGTGATGTCCTTGGTTTTGGACGCCTGACGAGGAGTCTTGGCGAGCAAAGCACCCGGAGCGATGGTATCGCTTTCGTTAACCGAAATCTGAGCGCCAACCGGAATGGCATAAGATGCCAGCGGCTTGTTCTTCTCGTCTCGAACTTCGATCTGAGGATTGAGATCTTCCTTATGCTCGATGACCACGGTCGCGATGCGGCCAGAAGCCTCATCGAGTTCGCGTTTCACCGTCACACCCGGAATCATGTCCTTGAACAGCAGCGAGCCACCCTTTTCGGAGAGCACCGGCACGTTGTAAGGATCCCATTGGGCAAGAAGAGTATCCTTCTTGATGGCGGCGCCGTCAGCGACTGGCAGGTAAGAACCCACCACTATGTTGTAGGATTCGAGTTCCTTATCATCAGCGTCGATGATCTGAATGGTGCCGGTCTTGTTGAGCACGATGGAAGCACCATCAGCGGTCGGCACAAGGCGTAGGCCCTTATATTTGACGATACCATCCGAGCGGACGAGGATCTCAGGCTTTTTGAAGCCACCAGAAGCAACACCACCGATGTGGAAGGTCCGCATGGTAAGCTGGGTCCCTGGTTCACCAATTGACTGCGCGGCGATGATGCCGACGGAGTCACCGGTCTTGGCGACCTTATTGGTAGCTGGATTGATACCGTAGCTCTTGCCATCGATACCCGTGCGGCTGGTCGAAGTCAGCGGAGACATGATCTTCACGCGTTCGATACCGGAGTCGACGATGGCATCGGAGAGTTCTTCACTGATGAGCTCACCCGACTTGACCAGAATCTCTTCCGGATTGAGCGGGTTGTAAATGTCATCACTGGAACAACGACCGACGATGCGCTCCTTAAGGCCGACGATTTCATCGTCACCCTGTTGGATAGATTTCTTCCAGATACCGTCACGGGAACCAGCGTCGTCCTCGGCGATGACCACATCCATGGCAACATCACAAAGTTTACGGGTCAGGTAACCGGCGTCCGCGGTCTTAAGCGCGGTATCGGCGAGACCCTTACGGGCACCGTGGGTCGAGATGAAGTATTCGAGAACGGTCAGTCCTTCGCGGAAGGAAGACAGAATCGGACGCTCAATAATTTCACCGGAAGGTTTGGCCATGAGACCACGGGTTCCACACAGCTGGCGAACCTGCTGTTTGTTACCACGGGCACCGGAGTCCATCATGATGTAAACCGGATTCACTTCGGGCCGACCATCATTGGTCTGCAACTTGGTGAACACTTCCTTGGCGATCCGATCCGTGGCACCCGTCCAGATATCGATGACCTTATTGTAACGCTCGCCATCGGTGATGATACCTTTGCCGAATTGCGCTTCAACTTCAGTGATCTTCTTCCGAGATTCCTCAACGATACCCTTCTTGGCATCCGGAATGATCATGTCATCGATACCGATCGAGATGCCAGCGCGGGAAGCGGTGTCGAACCCGAGCTCTTTGAGGCGATCAAGGGTGTCGACCACTTCTTGAGGATCGATACCATCGAGTTTGGTGGTCTCGAGAATGAGATCACCCAACTTACCCTTAGGCACGGGGAAATTCACGAACCCAAGTCCTTCGGGCCAAATCTCGTTAAAGATCACCCGACCTACCGTCGTGCGGAGGATTTTCTTATCCGCATTACCATAGGTGGATACCTTTTGGTAATCCGGGTTGGGAACATCCACCCAGTCGTGCACCGCCATCGCGCCGTCATCCATCGCGAATACCACTTCTTGGTAACCAGAAAGGAGCGGAACGCGTTGCTTCTTGGTCGGACCCGTGCGGGGCTCCATCGTCAGGTAGTAGGAACCCAACACGATGTCCTGAGACGGCGTGAGGATCGGCTTACCGGAGGAAGGCGAAAAGATATTGGAGGTCGCCATCATGAGGAGCTTACACTCCATGATCGCTTCCAAGGACAGTGGCACATGGACGGCCATTTGATCACCATCGAAATCGGCGTTGTAAGCCGTGCAGACGAGGGGGTGAACCCGGATGGCTTCACCTTCGATCAAGACCGGCTCGAAAGCCTGAATGGAAAGGCGATGCAACGTAGGCGCACGATTCAAGAGAATCGGATGACCTTTAGTCACCTCCTCGAGAATGTCCCAGACTTCTGGAGACTTCTTCTCGATCATCTTGCGGGCACCACGAACGGTGTGCACGAAGCCGAGTTCCTTGAGGCGGCGAATGATGAATGGCTCGAATAGAACGAGAGCCATCTTCTTCGGCAGACCACATTGATTAAGCTTCAGCTCAGGACCGATGACGATCACGGAACGGCCAGAGTAATCGACGCGTTTACCGAGGAGATTTTGACGGAAGCGGCCCTGCTTGCCCTTGAGCATGTCGGACAGCGACTTCAGCGCGCGATTGCCGGCGCCGGTGACGGGACGACCATGGCGACCATTGTCGAACAACGCATCAACGGACTCCTGCAACATGCGCTTTTCGTTATGGATAATAACGTCAGGCGTCTTGAGCTGCATGAGGTTCTTCAACCGGTTATTCCGGTTGATCACGCGACGATAAAGATCGTTGAGATCGGAGGTGGCAAAGCGACCCCCCTCGAGTGGCACGAGCGGACGAAGATCCGGCGGGATGACCGGCAGAACTTCGAGGACCATCCACTCGGGACGAGACTCGGAACCGATGAATCCTTGGATGACCTTCAGACGTTTCGAGAGCTTCTTCTTGATCTGCTTAGAACGGGTGGCGCGCATCTGCTCCTGGAGCTCGACGACGGTAGCTTCCATGTCCATCAGCGAGAGACAATCGCGCACGGCTTCGGCACCCATCTTCGCGACGAAGGAATCATCACCATACTCGTCGAGAGCTTGGCGGTATTCAATGTCGGTGAGGAGTTGCTTGAGCTCGAGCGGAGTCTTGCCCGGATCGACGACCATGAAGTTCTCGTAGTAGATCACGCGCTCGAGGGAGCGGGCGGTCATGTCGAGCAGGAGACCGAGGCGACTCGGCATGCTCTTGAGGAACCAAATGTGGGTGACGGGCACCGCGAGTTCGATGTGGCCCATGCGCTCGCGACGAACGCGAGAGATGGTCACTTCGACGCCACAGCGATCACAGACGACATCCTTGTATTTGATGCGCTTGTATTTGCCGCAGGCGCACTCGTAGTCGCGCACCGGGCCGAAGATCTTCTGACAGAAGAGTCCGCCTGGCTCAGGCTTGAATGTGCGGTAGTTGATCGTCTCGGGGTTCTTGACCTCCCCTTTTGACCAGTTCCGGATTGTCTCCGGATTGGCGACGGTGATGGAAACGCAATCGAACGGATTCTCGTCCACGCCGAGGGCGGAACGAGCTTCTTCGCGGGCTCCGGGAGCGGCTACTTCGTTGGGTTGAATACTCATGGTGTGATTATCCTGTAGTTAAATTAGAAGCTGCTCGCACGAGTCTGAATCGACGCGGCGGAGGGAGTGTGAACTGGCGTGAGGTTACCGAGGGCATCCTTCTTGTTGAGCTTGATATCCAATCCGAGGGACTGGATTTCCTTGATCAACACGTTGAACGATTCTGGCGTGCCGGCGGTGAGGGTGTTATCACCCTTAACCAGCGACTCGTAGATCTTGGTGCGGCCTTGAACATCGTCAGACTTGACGGTGAGCAATTCCTGCAGCGTGTACGCTGCGCCATAGGCCTCGAGCGCCCAGACCTCCATTTCACCGAAGCGTTGACCACCGTATTGGGCCTTACCACCGAGCGGCTGCTGGGTGACGAGGGAATACGGACCAACCGCACGGGCGTGAATCTTATGGGAGACCAAGTGATTCAGCTTCATCATGTAAATGTAGCCGACCACCACCTGCTGATCGATCTTGGTTCCGGTGCGACCATCAAAGAGGACCGACTTACCCGTGCTAGGCAGACCAGCTTCTTCGAGATAGGCACGAACCTGTTTCTCGGGGATACCGTCGAACACAGGAGTTGCGACCTTGATGCCGAGCTTGGAACAAGCCCAACCCAAGTGAGTCTCGAGAACCTGTCCAACGTTCATGCGGGAAGGCACGCCCAAAGGATTGAGGCAGATTTGAATCGGAGTGCCATCCGGTAAGAATGGCATGTCTTCCTCCGGCACAATCTTGGCGACCACACCCTTATTACCGTGACGACCAGCCATCTTGTCACCGACCTGCAGCTTCTGCTTGGTGGCGACGTAGACCTTGACCTGCTTGATGGCACCGGCGCCATCGCTCTCGCCGGATTCGACTCCAGCGATTTTGCGAGCACGATCAGCTTCGAGTTCGTCGAACTTCGATTGGAAGGAACCGATGATCTCCATGATCTTGATCCGAACCGGTGAAGGATCGATTTCAACATGCTTGGAGACGGCGGCGAGCTTCCGGAGAAGCGTCTTCGTGATCTTACGGTTGGCCGGGATGATGATCTCACCGCTGTCGCCGTTGATAACGTCGAGCGGGATCTTTTCACCGAGGAGAATGTTAGAGAGCGCCTCAGTCAGGGACTCACGTAGCTTATCCATCTCGGTCTTGTAACCCTCTTGGATCTGTTTGACCTGACGGCGACGATCGGAAGGCGAAAGCTTCTCACGTTCAAAATCGACGCGGCTGGAAACTTTGATGTCCATCACGATACCGCGGGCACCAGATGGAACGACGAGTGAAGTATCCTTAACATCAGCGGCCTTTTCACCGAAGATGGCGCGGAGGAGTTTCTCTTCCGGCGCGAGTTCGGTTTCAGACTTCGGCGTGATCTTACCGACGAGAATATCGCCAGGGCGAACTTCTGCACCGATACGAATGACACCGTTGTGATCGAGGTTCTTCAGCGCTTCTTCACCGACGTTAGGAATATCACGGGTAATTTCCTCAGGTCCGAGTTTCGTGTCACGCGCGGTGACTTCGAACTCTTGAATATGGATCGAAGTGAAGATGTCTTCCTTGAGCACTTTCTCAGAGATCAGAATGGCATCCTCAAAGTTGTAACCATTCCAAGGCATGAAGCCGACGAGGACATTACGACCGAGAGCCATCTCACCCTTCTGGGTGGAAGGTCCATCAGCGATGATGTCACCAGCTTTTACCTTTTGGCCGCGATCGACGATCGGCTTCTGATTGAAGCAGGTGCCAGCGTTGGACCGCATGAACTTGCGGAGTTCGTAAACTTGAACGCCTTTCTTCGAGTCAGTCTTAGGGGACTTGTCGAAGTTCTTAGGCATCTCGCCATCGGCCGTGACAACCACGCGTTTGGCGTCAACCGAAGCGACGATACCAGGCTCGTCAGCGACAGCTACAATTTTGGAGTCACGGGCAACACGCTCTTCAATTCCGGTTCCCACGTAAGGGGACTCGGCTTGGAGAAGCGGCACACCTTGGCGCTGCATGTTGGAACCCATGAGGGCGCGATTCGCATCATCATGCTCCAGGAACGGAATCATACCAGCCGCGATCGAAATGACCTGCTTGGGCGAAACGTCCATGTAGTTGACTTCAGCAGCCTCGACTTCGAGGAACTCGCCGTCCTGACGGACGGTGACGTCACCGACGAAGTTACCCTTGTCATCCATTTCGGAATTGGCCTGCGCGATGATCTTACCTTCCTCCTGATCGGCGGTGAGGTAGTTGATCTTGTCGCTGACCTTACCCTTGGTGACTAAACGGTAAGGCGTCTCGATGAAGCCGAACTCGTTCACCCGGGCGTAGGTGGAGAGAGAGTTGATGAGACCGATGTTCGGACCCTCTGGGGTTTCAATCGGACAAATACGACCGTAGTGCGAAGGATGCACATCTCGGACTTCGAAGCCGGCGCGTTCGCGATTGAGACCACCCGGGCCGAGGGCGGACAAGCGACGCTTGTGCGTAACCTCGGCGAGCGGGTTAATCTGGTCCATGAACTGCGAGAGTTGGGACCGGGCAAAGAAATCGCGGATAACAGTAGTAAGTGCCTTCGGGTTGATCAGCTTTTGCGGCGTGATCGAATCGACACTTTGGTCATACATGGTCATACGCTCGCGAACGAGACGCTCCGTGCGGGAAAGACCCACGCGGCATTGGTTGGCGAGCAACTCGCCGACGGTGCGGACGCGACGGGAACCGAGGTGATCGATATCATCGACGACGCCCTCGCCCTTCTTGAGGCGAACAAGATACTTGGTCGCGGCGACGATGTCACCGGATTCCAGCGTGCGTTGCTCGAGATCGACATTGAGACCGAGCTTCTGGTTGACCTTGTAACGACCCACGCGACCGAGGTCGTAGCGTTTTGGATCGAAGAAGAGACGCTTGAGCAGAGCCTTAGCGTTAGCAGTTGTAGGCGGCTCACCGGGACGGAGGCGCTTGTAAATTTCCTTAAGGGCTTCCTCTTCGTTGCGAGTCGGATCCTTCTTAATGGCGCGAGTGAGGGCACCCTCATCTACGGACGTGTCGATGACACGAATGAGAGGGATGTCGTGCTCCTCGATGGAACGCACGATTTGCTTAGTCAGCGGCTCGAGCGCACGGGCGAGAACCACACCTTGCTGAGCGTCGATAGCATCTTCGACCAAGACCAAGTTGGAGACGTTCTCCATCTTGAGGGCTTTGCTGGTCTTGAGCTCCTGGATCGTGTAGAACAGATCAAGGATCTCAGTATCGCTCGAGTAACCCACGGCACGCAGCAGCGTGGTGATGAGGAATTTGCGACGACGACGACGGCGATCGAGGTAAACGTAAAGAAGGTCGTTGTTATCGAACTGAACTTCCAACCAAGTGCCGCGGTCCGGGATGATGCGGAAAGAGTGGAGGAGTTTGCCGTTGGCGTGAGGAGCTACCTCGAACGCGATACCAGGCGAACGGTGAAGTTGGGAAACGACGACGCGCTCGGCGCCGTTGATGATGAACGAACCGCGCAGAGTCACCATAGGGATTTCACCCATGTAGATTTCCTCGTCCTTGATGAAGTCTTCTTCGCGGAGGCGAAGCTTCACGTAGAGGGGCACCGAATAGGTGACGCCTTCGCGCAAGCACTCGATTTCGGAGTGCTTGGGCTCACCGATGGTGTAGGAAACGTATTCGAGCGTCAGACGTCCGTCATATGACTCGATTGGGAATACTTCCCGAAAAACAGCTTCGAGGCCTTGGTTTAGGCGCTGCTTGTCTGGGGTCCCTTTTTGCAGGTAATCGAGATAAGAACTGATCTGGAGTTCGATCAAGTTCGGTGGTTGAAGCACCTCACGGAGCTTACCGAAATTGATGCGATCGGCTTGGTTTTTACGGACGGCCATAGAATTTCCCGGTTGGTTGGATGACTGAGTGACGGTAGCAGACGGAAAGTGCTATCGTCAGACCTTTGCTTCCCCACCCCGGCGGTGGCGAAAAGAGGTCAATACTGGCAAAAAAGGAACGGATTTAGAAAAGGCAAAGGACAGGCCGCGTGATAACACGGCCTGTCCTGAAGTAAACGGACGATAAGCGTCGGTTGAATTCAAGTGGTCAGTAACCTTACTTGAGTTCGACGGATGCGCCTGCGGCCTCGAGCTTCTTCTTGATCTCGGCGGCTTCGTCTTTGGTAGCGGCTTCTTTAACAGCCTTAGGAGCACCCTCAACGAGGTCCTTGGCTTCCTTGAGGCCGAGACCGGTGATGGTGCGCACTTCCTTAATTACGTTGATCTTCTTGTCGCCAGCGGCGGTGAGAATCACATCGAATTCGGTCTGCTCTTCAGCAGCAGCGGCAGGAGCAGCAGCGGCAGCAGCAACGGCTACGGGAGCAGCGGCGGAAACGCCCCACTTCTCTTCGAGAGTTTTGACGATGTCGGCAATATCCAGAACGGATTGTGCGGAGAGCCAGTCGATAACTTGGTCTTTGTTGATGTCGCTCATAATAATGATCTTTCGCGTTTGAATAGCAGCTTCAACCTGAAGCACGTTTAAGAGACGTATCTCCTATTCAGTAGCTGTTGATTTTTTGGGCTTTCTCAAGCGCTCCGGCGGACCGAAGTGCCATTTGAAAAGGGATTAAAGTATAAAGGTTAAGTTGGATTTCAGCCTTCGCCATTTTCGGCGCGGACCTTTGATTGCAGGACTCCGACGAAATCGGAAGCCGGAGCGTTGAGCACCTGAACAAACATCGTGGCTGGCTTGCTGAGGAGACCGAGCAACTGACCGCGCAGGGCGTCCAGTGATGGCAGTTCAGCGAGAGCTTTGATATCGTCGGCTCCGAGGAGTTTGCCTTGGAGGACCGCCGACTTCACTTCCACCTTCTTCTTCTCTTTGAAGAATTTGGTGACGACTTTCGCTGCTCCCGGGGAGTTCTCTCCGCCGACGATGATGGCCGTTGGGCCATTCAGATCGTCACCGAAATCAGGTAATCCGAGGGCCTTGGCGGCCACCCGGAGGGAGGAGTTCTTTACGACGTGGAATTCAGCGCCGTTCTCTTCCAAACCGGCACGGAGCTCGGCAGTCTCTTCGACCGTGATGCCCGTGTAGTTGGTGAGGATGACGTAGTCCGACTTCTTGAGGTGTTCCTCAACTTCGGCGACAAGGTATTTCTTTTCGACTCTCATTGGGTGACCTTAGAATTGATTGTATTCGGTGGAGGCGACCTTGATCCCGGGGCTCATGGAAGCCGAGAGGGAGACATTCTTAATGTAGGTGCCTTTAACAGAGGAAGGACGGGCTTTGCCAATAGCCTCGATAACAGCTTTGGCGTTTTCCACGATTTGATCTTCGGTGAAAGAGCGCTTGCCGATGCCGACGCCGATGTTGGCAGTCTTATCGACTTTGTATTCAACGCGACCCGCTTTAACGGCCTTGATCGCACCTTCGATATCGTCGGTGACTGTGCCACTTTTCGGATTAGGCATGAGACCCTTAGGACCGAGAACACGAGCGATCGTGCGAACGGACTTCATGGCGTCAGGAGTAGCGATGGCGACATCGAAGCCGAGCCAGCCATCCTTGACCTTCTTCATCATGTCTTCGAGGCCGGCATGCTCAGCACCCGCGGCGATCGCGGCTTCGGCATTGTCGGTGAAGACCAAGACGGAAACCTTCTTACCGGAACCATGAGGCAACGGGGTGGTGCCACGCACCATCTGATCACCTTGGGCCGGATCGACCATGAGGCGGAAGGAAAGCTCGACGGTCTCGTCGAACTTAGTCTTGGGGAAGTTGGTGAGCACCTTGACGGCGTCCACGAGGGAGAGCTCTTCACTCAGATTGGAACCTGAGATGGCGGAGCGGTAGCGTTTACTGGGTTTCTTCATTGATGACTCCTTGTGGTGCAGACGGCCGGTGAAGGCCTCCCACGATGAGTTGCTGTTGCGGGAGAATAATTATCCGACGACTTCGAGGCCCATGTTACGGGCGGTGCCGGCGATCGTCTTGACGCCAGCTTCGACGTCCTTGGCGTTGAGATCCTTTTTCTTGAGCTCGTAGATCTCCTCAAGCTGCTTGCGTGTGACTTTACCGACCTTGTCCAGATTGGAACGGGCCGAACCGGACGCGATGTTGGCTGCCTTTTTGAGGAGCACGGCCGCGGGCGGGGATTTGAGGATAAACGTGAACGACTTGTCGGTGAAGACCGTGATCACGACCGGCAGAATCATGCCGTTCTGGTCTTTAGTCTTAGCATTGAACTCCTTACAGAAGCCCATGATGTTAACGCCCTGCGCACCAAGCGCGGGACCGACGGGAGGGGATGGGTTGGCCGCACCAGCTGGGAGCTGGAGGCGGATGTATCCTTGTATCTTCTTAGCCATGGAAAGTGATGAATTGTCGGGTGTTTAACTGACGTGTAGTGATTTGCTGAATCTTCGGCGGTGAGAAAAAAGCGATGCGTTACGAGTCCGTGACGCGTTCCACCTGCCAGTATTCGAGCTCGACCGGAGTGAACCGACCGAAAATTGAAACCGAGATTTTGAGTTTACCGCGCTCAGGATCGATTTCGTCGATCCGGCCGGTGAGATTGGCGAACGCGCCGTCGTTGATTTTGACGGTTTCTTCGATTTCGTAAGAGATCTTCGGCACTTCTTTGCCGCTGGCGGCTTCGATCCGAGCGTGAATCTCATCGACCTCAGCTTGACGCAGAGGTGGTGGGTTTGCCCCACCGACGAAGTTGATTACACCCGAGGTTTCTTTGACGAAATACCAGGCCTTGTTCATCAGCTTCTGGTGCTCGTCGTAGAGACGCATGTTGATGAACACGTAACCCGGGTACAGCTTGCGGGTCTTGGTCGATTTTTTGCCGTTTTTGACCTCCGACACGATCTCGGTCGGCATCAATACCTCAATGATGGTATCGTCGAGTTCTTCAGCTTTCTTGAACTTCTCGATGTAAGTCTTCACCTTGTTCTCCTGTCCGGAGAGGGTGTGAAGCGCGAACCATTGGGTTCCAGGAGGGGGGGCGATGGAGTCAGACATGCTTAGCTTACGAAGGACGTGAGCAGGTCGACGACCTGATAGAGGGCGAAATCGCTGATGCTAGTGAAAACTCCGAGCAGAATGGCAGCGATAATGACCACGATGGTCGAATCGCGCAGTTCGCTGCGGGTGGGCCAGGAAGCTTTTTGAAGCTCTCCGACCATCTCGCCGAAGAAGATGCGGGTGCTGCGGAATGGGTTTTTCATTAGAAAGGAAAGTGGCAGGCGCGGAGGGAATCGAACCCCCAACCGACGGTTTTGGAGACCGTTACTCTACCAATTGAGCTACACGCCTATATGTCTGAATTTCTTTAGACGACACAGCCGAGGCCCCTAAAAGAGACCTCGGCAGTCGTTAAATCGATTAAACTGAATTATTCGACGATCGCGGTGATACGGCCAGCACCAATCGTGCGACCACCTTCACGGATAGCGAAACGTTGGGTTGCTTCCATCGCGCAAGGGTAGATCAACTCGATCTCGACCGATACGTTGTCACCAGGCATGACCATCTCGACACCCTCAGGGAGAGTAACGACACCGGTCACGTCAGTCGTGCGGAAGTAGAATTGGGGACGGTAGCCGTTGAAGAACGGCGTGTGGCGACCACCTTCGTCCTTACCGAGGACGTAGATTTCAGCCTTAGCCTTGGCGTGAGGAGTGATGGACTTCGGGGCAGCCAAAACTTGGCCACGCTCGATGGAGTCCTTGTCCACACCGCGAAGAAGGATACCGACGTTGTCACCAGCTTGGCCGCTATCGAGCAGCTTGCGGAACATTTCGATACCAGTCACAACGGTGGTGGCAGTGTCCTTGATGCCGACGATCTCAACGGTGTCGTTGAGCTTGACGATACCACGTTCGATACGGCCGGTAGCAACGGTGCCACGACCCGTGATCGAGAACACGTCCTCAACGGACATGAGGAACGGCTTGTCGGTGTCGCGCTCGGGCTGAGGGATCTCAGCGTCGACTGCTTCCAACAGAGCCGTGATGGCCTCGGCGCCACCTGGCTTGCCCTCGAGAGCGGCCGAAGCGGAACCACGGACGATCACAGCGGAGTCGCCATCAAATTGATACTTGGAGAGAAGCTCGCGGACTTCCATCTCGACGAGCTCGAGGAGCTCTTCGTCGTCGATGAGGTCGACCTTGTTGAGCCAAACTACGATATTTGGAACACCCACCTGACGTGCGAGCAGGATGTGCTCGCGAGTCTGAGGCATTGGGCCGTCAGAGGCGGAGACCACGAGGATAGCGCCGTCCATTTGGGCGGCTCCAGTGATCATGTTCTTCACGAAGTCAGCGTGACCAGGGCAGTCGACGTGAGCGTAGTGACGCTTATCGGACTCATACTCTACGTGAGCTACGGAGATGGTCACGATTTTAGAAGCGTCACGCACGGTGCCGCCTTTCGCGATGTCCGCGTAGGACTTGAATACCGCTAGACCCTTGTCGGATTGAACCTTAAGGATAGCCGTAGTGGTGGTGGTTTTGCCGTGATCGACGTGGCCGATAGTGCCGACGTTGACGTGCGGTTTGTTGCGCTCGAATGTGCCTTTAGCCATTTGGGATGGTGACGTTGTATTTGTTTGTGGGAGGATGCTTACGGAGAAATTTCGTGGAGCCCAGAGCCGGACTCGAACCGGTGACCTCGTCCTTACCAAGGACGTGCTCTACCAACTGAGCTATCTGGGCACTACAATAATTCTCCAAAAGACGAGAAAAGAGTGGAGAACGTGGACAGCGAAAAAATCACCGTCAACTGCAATCTTCAAACTCGTGTTAAGTTCTACGGACCTAGTAGTATACGGTAGATTCCTGGGCTCAAAATTGCCTCCAAATGCAGCGCTTTTAACACAGAATTGATTTCTTCGAAATCTATAGAGGCCCCTTCGGGGGCTTCAATGACCGTCGGGCGCACCCAAACTTCCGTCGCATTCACGGCCAATACGGCCTCCACCGGTGCATTGACCGCATATGGCACCATTCCTTGAGTTAAAACCCTTTGGTGTATTACTTTACCACTATCAATCGTGAGCACCTCGGCATATCCTAGCCGATCGCTCAGTCCCTGAGGATTCCTCTCCCGCCGCGTCAATTCTCCGTGGCCCATGGATTGATCGATCCGCTCGACCGTCGAAAGCGCAGTGCTCGGCACCTCAACTCCATCAGGAATGGCTATATCGTTGGCCGCATCAGGGAAAATCAGCTCTGGTCCAATTTCCCCAAACGATGCTCCCGGGATCAGCGCTGCATCCATATCCTCTGCAACTTGGCCACTATTCCACTGGGTGGGCAGAAACAACGGCGTTGGATCCTTCAAGGCCAATTCTCCCCGCAGCCCCGCCACTCGATCTCGGGTCTGTACGTTGGTTAATACCACCCCGGTGTTCCCAGATGACTCCAACTGAAGGATCACTCCTGACCAACTTTCGCCTCTCACCAGACCCAACAACACCACTAAAATACCTGTTACCAATACACTTAAGCCGATCCAAGGCAGAGATTCACGGGTCGTATTCACGAAACTAGGGCCGGGACGGGAAATTCGGACGCTGCGATTTCTCCAATGCCAATTGAACCCCCGTAAACCCCGCTGCGGTAGCAAGATCCGATATTTCCATGATGTCTTCGGCTGATACTCCCGCATCAGCCCGCACCAATAAACGGGATTTTTGTTCTCCGCCTCGAGCGACCTGCGACGGTAGCCACACTGCCAACTCGCCAAAACTCATGCAACCTTCACTGGTAAACACCATGTTCGGACCCAACACGCTGATCACCGCCATCGTGCTCACGGCGGTGCCCCCCACCCCTTCAGACTCTGGTAAAGCAAAGTCCGGCTGCAGCAATTCGATCCCCGGCGACAATACAAACCGCGAACCAAACAACGCGAAAAACAGGCCCAACAGCACGACATTCACGTAGAACAGCGTATCCATCGACCGAGGCGGCGGTCGGAGCGTATCAGCAAGTTGAAGTGGGCGCGTGATCATCGCGATTAGTCGGCCTGGGGCTCGCTGGGGTTAAGTTGGGCATCCCCGGCGGGTGATTCTGGTGCTGATTCCCTAACACCGTCACGGTAATCGGTCTGCAGAAAACGCATGATCTCATTCCCCGCCCACTCGACATCGCTCACGATTGCCCGGACCCGGCCGCTTAAAAAATGATATCCCAGGTGGGCTGGAATCGCGATCGTAAGACCACCAATACTCACCAACAAAGCCCGCCACATCCCCTCCGAAAGCGCACTGGCGGTCGCATACTCCGCTCCACTGGTCATGAAAGCGTGAAAGGTCGTCGCCATACCTAGTAGGGTGCCTAGCAGCCCCACGAGTGGAGCGATCTGGGCGATGGCCGCGATCGATCCGAGGCGCCGTTCCAACGCTGGAATCTCGATAATCCCCGCCTCCTGCACTGCAAAGCGCATCTTGTCCGCGTCCGCATGCACGTTGAGTAGTGCTGCCTTGGTCACCGCCGCCACGGGGCCCGGCGTTTCCTCACAGACTGTGAGCGCCTCCATCACCCGCCGCTTCGCGAGGATATTTTCAATGCCGTCGACGAAGGAGGCGGAACGGATCTGGCCACGATGCAGAAACAGCAGCCGTTCCACAAAAAGCACCACCCCGGCCACCGCCATTATTAGCAACACGATCATCATCGGACCGCCCTGCGCGAGTATACTGAAATCAAAAGCACCCATGAATCACCTTGTTAGACTGTGGCTGTCCTCATTCGTCAACGACCGGAGTATTTTCTTCGCTCCGTGCTCCGCCTAGCCGACGAAGCTGCTCCGTGGCCCACTCTGCCTCTGGCAATCCACGACTACGCATCAGCTCATAAGCGCGCCGGGCGCCGATCAGCTTCCCTTGGCGTTCCAACACCTCACCCAATTGGGCCAAGGTGCGCGCCAACCAATACCGACCCTTTGTGCCCAAATTCGACGGAGTCTCATTCTGAATCAAAAATTCATCCACGACCTGCCACCATAACTCCGCGCCCCGATCCGACCGATCTCGCCGCACCAAAGCACTGCCAGCCTTGAACCCAGCCTCGATCCGCAACTCCTCCGATGCCGACGCCACATCGCGCAGTCGCTCGTAAATCACCGAGGCATTTTCCTGCAACGCGGGATCCGACCCCGCCTGAGCGGAGAGTGAATCCGCTAATGCCATGCGGACCGACCATATATCCGGATGATCCGGAAAATCGCGGATGATCTGTTCGTAAGTCCCTCGGGCGGGCTCCCAATGACCCATCTTCCTATAAATATCACCCTGTTTGAAGCGAGCTTTGAACACCAAAGAACTATCGGGATACGTCGTCACCAATTGCTCTATCTTAATAGTCGCCTCCCGCAAATAATCCTCCTCACGGCGATTTTCCGCCAACAACGCCGATTGATACAGCGCATACGGTGCGTAAAAATTATCTGGGTAAGCCTGAATCAACTCCGTCAATAACTGCTGCGCTTTGACTAACTGTCCCTGTCCCGCCTCGGCTCCGGCCTCTTCTATGAACGAAAGCACGGCCGCATCAGAATCGGGATAGGCCTCGCGTAACGCCTGTAATACCCCCAATGCCTCGTCCCGTTGGCCGAGCGTAAAATGAGCCTCCGCCTGCAGCAGTCGTAGGGAGGAAGCCAATTCTAACTGTAACACCGGCGACACCCCTTCGAGCCGCACCATTAGCTGGGGCACGAGCTCCAACGCTCGCTCCGGCTCGTTTGCCTCCAAAGCCAATCTCGCCTGGAGCCACGCGATCCGCACTGCCAACTCAAGGCCCAGAGTCTCGGTCTCAGCATCTTCGGTCATCACGCGATTGATGCGCGCATACGCTTCCACGGCCCTCTGGTCAGCTTGCAACGCTCGGGCCAACTTCCACTCCGCCTGCCACCGGTTGACCACATCCAACCGCGTATCACCCACCAGCATATCGATCCGATTCGCCGCCTCCGTGAGTTGGCGATCGAGGATGCGAGCCAACACCTCCTGGAAAATCAACTTACCCGACTCAAACCCCTCGGGTAACTCATCCAACGCCGTCGCATAAGCATCCGCTGCACTGCGATAGTCACCCCCTCGAAAGTAAGCCTCCGCCTGCAAAACCCCCAATTCCGCCCGCACCGCCACGTCCGTTGTCTCGAGCTCTCGCCGCGCTTGCTCCGCATAACCCGCCGCCGCCCGATATCGCTCATCTTGCCACGCCGCACTCACCAGGATTCCCAGGGCTACCGGACGTAAATCCGTGGCTGGAAACCGCTCCAACAATAACAGCGCATCACGGGTCGCCTCAGCTGGCGACGTCGCCAACTGAGCCCGAAACAAAATCAAATCCTGTTCGATCGGGTGCCGGGCCTCGGCATTCAGCAATTGGTTCAATCGCTCCCGCAATTCCGTCTCCGCCGCCGCATCCACCGAAGCCTGCGCCAGCATCCGCAACGCGATGCGTTGCTTGGTCCGATCTTCCCCTTCCTCCAACAGTCGATACAGCGCATTGCGGCCCAAACCGTCCTGCGCCCCTGCAATCATACCGAGCAGCAACCGCAAATCATCCCGCTGCCCCCGCTCCGCTGGCGGTAATGTTAGCAACCTATTCTGCAAAAATGTGACCGACTCCGGTCCGCGGCCCAACGCCGCCAACACCGCCGCATAACGCTTGGCTGCATCCAACCCGACCTGCTCCCCCGCATACTCATCCATGCGACGCAGTAACGTTGCGGCCTGCTCCTCCGTCGGCTCAGACTCGCGCCAACTCGTGCGTAAATCCGCCAGTTCGAACCGAGCCTCCTGCAACCCCGACGTCGCAGCCGTAATCGCCGCTGCAAACCCTTCCCTCGCTTCGGTAAAATCCTCGCGCTCATGGGCCAGTGCACCGTTCAAGTAGTGAAACCACGACACTTCACTCGCCGGTAAAAACGACTGATCCACCGTCCCCAACGCCTGCCCCGCTGCAACTGAATTGCCTTGCGCAAAGGCCACTAATCCAGCCCGCAACCGCGCCCGGCTACTCACCCCATCACTCAACTGCATGAGAGCTTCCGCTGCCTCCACAGGTCGATCATCTTCGAGCAACGCAATGGTCCAGCTAAGCAATAACTCATCACGTCGATCCGCATCCGTCTCCTCTGCGATGAGTGACTCCCAAATTCCCGCTGCCACCGACGAAAAACCCAGCTCCATCGCACGTCGGGCCGAGCCTTCGCGACTAATCTCGTCACCCAACCCCTCCGCCGTCGTTGCACCGCCCATCAAGGGCACGACCGTCGGTTGGGCCATCAAGCCTCCTCCGATCACCAATACCATTCCAAGCAATATTACCACACGCGGACGTCCAAGCATCACCCTGAACATGAGCCCTCTGCGGGCGAAGTAACAAGTAACAAACTGCTTCACAGAAATAACAAGCTGCTCCGCAGAAGTAACAAGTAACGGATATCAAGTAACAAGTCCCTCAACCGCTATCTCGGCGACACCTTGGCAAATCAGATCTTTCTCTTTATTCTTTATCACTATCTTTATCAATCTCTCCCATGACTGTAGCCGACAACGAACAACAGATCCTTGATGAGTTTGGGTTCATCGAAAACCCGCAGGAACGCCTCGGAGCCATTGTCGATGCGACGCGCCACTACTCCCACTTCCCGGAAAGCAAACGGACCGAAGCGAACCACGTTCCCGGCTGCACCTCCCAAGTTTGGGTCATCGCCGACCCCCAAGACGATCAGTGGAGTTTCCGCTCCGACTGCGACTCCCCCCTCGTGCGCGCCCTCGTTCATCTTCTCTGTCGGAGTTTTGCCAACGTTTCGACTGATGAAGCCATCAACGCCGAACCCACCATCCTCGTTAAACTAGGAGTCCTCCAAAACCTAACTCCCACGCGTCAAAACGGTTTGTCCGCCGTGCGGACGAGAATCGCTGCTCTCGCCACCTCCAACTGAACCGCAACAATTCTATAGAAGGAAACAAAGAGAACAAAGCGGTGAGGTCACCATCACTGTTGGCTGGATTATGTCTTCGTTAGCTCCGTTCCTTGCTGTAAAAAATCAGGCTGACAGAATCTGGGTTTATAAAATCAATCGCCTGTCACGCCATAGTCCCACCCAGCGGGACGACGGCGGATGCCTCTAAACGCTCCCCGTGCTCTACGACGCTCACAATCACCTGCAGTTTGAGGAACTCACCCCACACCTCGATCTGATCGCGACCGACCTTGCGGCCATCAACCTCGGTGGCGCCGTCGTCAATGGAACCCACCCCGACGACGATTGGGATGACGTCGTCGCCCTCGCCGCCCGCTTCGATTGGGTCATCCCCAGTTTCGGCATCCACCCCTGGGACGTCTCCGCTCGACCCGACGACTGGCAACTCAAGTTCATCCACTACCTCGAAACCCATCCGCGAGCCCACGTCGGCGAAATCGGACTAGACCGCTGGATCCTCGAACTCGGGCGCGACAAAGATCCCATGCTCAACGGCGCTGCCCCCGCGCCGATCGAAGAACAAATGGAAATCTGCGCTTGGCAACTCCGCTGGGCCGCCGACCACAATCGTGCTGCCACTATTCATTGCGTCCGCGCCTGGGGTCCTTTGCTCGACGTGCTGCGTTCCACCCCGATCCCCAAACGTGGATTCCTCCTCCACGCCTACGGTGGATCCTCCGAACAAGTCGCAGAATTCGTAAAACTAGGAGCCTATTTTTCCTACAACACTTCGCTAATCGATCCGCGAAAAATCCGCCAACGCAAAGCCTTTCAAGTCGTCCCCGCCGACCGCCTCCTCGTCGAAACCGATGCCCCGGCGTTTCCACCTCCCCAGCCATACTACACCCTACCCAACCAGAAGCCCGGAAACTGGCAAAATCACCCCGCCAATCTGGCCATGGCATATGCGGATCTAGCAGATTTACGCGGCGAAGATCGCTCTACTTTGGAAACCGCAATTGAAACGAACTTCCAGAGACTCTTCACCTCGTAAACTCCAGATCTTCCGACCCCGCTGCTTCATCGCAGAGAAAATGCCAGGACCAACAAATTATGATATCCCCTGCTGAAGCGGTGCGCGCGCTCCTGATGGAATACGCTGCTCACCCCGATCCCAATCCCGATCAGTTCACCAAGCGCCTTCGGCGCGCACTCCTCATATACGGATCAGAGACGGATGATAACCGTGACGCGATGCAGCGGATTGAAATGGGAAACCTCCCAGAAACTCAACTCGCGTTCCTACAGGGCATCCGGACCGTAAAATCGGGATACTCGATTTCAGGAATACTGAATACCTTGGAAGGCGAAGGATTACCCAAAGCAATCCGCGAGAGGTTTCCGGATCTGGACGAAGATGATTTTGATGCCGCTCTCCGCGTGGCCGTATTGTGCCTCTCCGCTTTCGAAAACCCAAACCCCAGATAACCCAATACCATAGCAGGAATCCCATCTGATTTCTGAACAGGGGAGTCTAGGTCGTGCAGACAAATCAGGTCATTCGCCCAACCTTGGCAGGAGAGACTTCATTTGCTTAACTCTCATTCGCCAAATCCAGCGAAGATCCCTTAGGCATCTCTTTGATGTAGAGGTCGCGTTTGGGATAGGGAATCTCTACGCCGTTCTTGGAAAACTCGCGATAAACCGCGCCGTAGAGCTGGTGCAGAATCCGACCACGATCTCCGGGATTCACGATCCAAACCATGAGCTCGAAATCCAAACTCGATTCACCAAAACCACGAAAACGCACTGCGGGAAGCGGCGTCTCGCACAATTCCTTTTCTTCCGCTGCCACCGCCAACAGAATCTTTTCCACCTGATCGATATCACTGCCGTAGGCGCAGCCTATCTTCGCGCGAATCCTCGAACGTGTGCTTGGTCCCGCCGATTCGTTGATGATCTTGGTATTTCCCATCACGGAGTTGGGAATCGTGATCTCAATGTGGTCACGGGTGAGGATACGGGTGCTCCGCAGTCCGATGTTGGTGACCTCGCCGCGTTCGCCGGTTTCTAGCACCACGTAGTCTTTAATCTTATACGGGGCATCCGCCATGATGAGGACGCCTGCCAATAGGTTTGCGAGGGTATCCTTGGCGGCGAAACCCACGGCAATGCCGATGATACCCGCCGAAGCGAGCCAAGCGGTCATGTCCACATTCCAAGAGGAGAAAATGTAGTAAATCGACAGGCCTAGGATGGCGAGGAACGCGACGTTCTCGAAGAGCGGCAGCGTTTGACTATGCAACACCACAAACCGCCGCTCCTGCGCCGCCATTTGCCGCAACAACAGACGTGAAAAACGCACCGCGAACATGGTCCAGACAATCAACAACCCAGTATAGATCAGCGAAAATACCCTGTCGTGCAGACCTTCCGGTAATTCTAGTATGCTCGACGCCCTCGACAGACCGAATATGAGCACCGAGTAAAATAAGGGTTTGTGTAAGATCTCGAGCAATCGGTCATCAAATTCGGCCTTGGTCTTAGCAGCCAATCGTTTGACAAAAACAACCACGCCTCGGTCCACTACCCAAGCGAGGAAAAACACCAGGAGCGTCATGATCCCGGCGAGCACGTAAGGGTAATTCGCCAATTTGTCCGTAATCGAACTTAAATGATCCATTGCATCGTCCATTATATTGGAGAGGCAGCATCCAGCCGGCGCCGCAAAACGCAACGGGTTTGTCGGCGAGTGTGAGGGGGAGAGTTTGGGGAAATCGATCGCTACTTCGAACGGTTCTTAATTGGCTAGGCATGTCACCCAAATCTCACTTCCCTCCCCTTACTCCACGCCTTTCTATTCCATTCTCGCTCTCACACCAACAGGTTAAGCAAATAGTCCATCAACACGGTGCCCCCCGGGTTTGAAGTAGTCCAATGAAACTCTCTTCGTGCCCCGTGCCGACGCAACCCGCTGATCGATGAGGTTTTCGCAGGCCGGCAAGTCACCTTGCCCCTTACTCCTCCTGATCTTGCGAGAAGAAGTCTGCATTCTTGAACTCTACTACGAAGAGGAGTTGTTCCTTCAGTCGACCCGCGTCAGCATTCTCGCTCGTGCTCCTGCCCTCTCGTAAAAAACCCTTAGCGGTATTTCCCTTTTTCGGGGGCGGTTTATTGCTACTCTTGCTGATTCTGCCGTGGTGGCGAAATCACGACCATCTCCGCGATTTTATGGATTATGGGTTGGTCATAGCGGCCAATGGACGGATTGCCGACGGGGAACGACCTTACGTGGATTTCGTCACCCCAATCCAAGCGGGTTTTCTTTGGTTCAACTACCAGGTCGAAACCTGGACCGGAGGCAATTATTACGGACTAACCCTGGGAGCGTTGCCGAGTCTGGTTGGAGGATTTGCGCTGCTGGGCTACACCCATTCCAGACGTTGGCCGTGGTGGTGGAGTTTGTTGGCCGCATGGACCGTATTGATGGGATCGGTAGGTCAACATACGATCATCTGGCACAACAGCCTCGGAGTGCTTTGCCTCGCAGTGGCTCTTTGGGTGACCACCCTTTGGCCGGGAGGCAGTCGACCGAGTTGGCGCTGGTTTCTGCTCTTAGGCGTCGCTCTCGCGATCAGCGGGGACACCTCAACCCGCACACGGGCTATCATTATCACGCCGCCACCGGTGCAACTTTATGACCTGCGAGGCATCGCCCAAGTTCATTTAAGGGAGAAACGAGACCGAGGCTTGGCTCCACCCGAAGGAACCATCTAGATGGGAATACCCATGTCCGAAAACACCGGCACTACCCCGCCTAATTCCTTCTTTCGCTCCCTCCGTTATATCGGTCCCGGTTTGATCCTGACCGCCGGCATCGTGGGCACCGGCGAGCTCATAGTCACCCCTCACCTCGCGGCTGAACACGGCTTCACTTTGTTGTGGCTGATCATTGTTGGCTGCATCGTTAAAGTCTTCGTGCAAGTCGAACTCGGCCGCTACGCGGTCGCCACCGGCACGCCTACTTTACAGATGATGGATCTCGTCCCAGGACCGCGGTTCAAGGTGGGATGGATGGTGTGGTTTTTCATCCCCGTCTACGTGGCGATGATTTCAGTGCTAGGAGGCATGCTCGGCGGGATGGCCCAGATCTTCACGATGGCCGGCATCCCGCTCTCTCCCCAAGTGACTGCCATTATCACGGGGCTTACCTTGGCGGTCCTTCTCGGCGTCGGTCGCTACACCATGGTCGAACGGGTATGCATCGGACTGGTGATCCTTTTTACCCTCTCCACGATCTTCGCTCTTGTCGCCCTTCAGTTCACGGACTTCGAGGTGAGCTCCGCCCAGGTTATAGAGGGGTTGCAGTTCAAGTTACCGGACAATTTTGCCGTCGCGTTTGCCGCCCTCGGCTTAATCGGCCTGGGCGCAGGAGAGCTGATTTACTATCCGTATTGGTGCCTGGAAAAAGGTTATGCCAAACGCGTTGGACCTCGTGATGCGGGTTGGCTCGAACGCGTAAACGGTTGGATGCGGGTCATGAGAATCGACGCCTTCGCCTCGCTCATCGTCTACACCTCAGCAACCGTTGTCTTCTACCTTCTTGGCGCGGCCGTGCTACATGCCCAGAACCTAAAAGTCGCGAATAGTGATATGGTGCCGACGCTCGGAAACATGTATCTGGAAAGCTTTGGGCCGGCTGGCTTCTGGATTTTTCTGATCGGCGCGTTTGCGACCCTTTACTCGACCGCGTTTGCCGCCAGTGCCGCCAACGGTCGACTGCTCGCCAATCTGCTCCCGATGTTCGGCGTGTGCGACGCGACGACCGACGAAGAAACCAAAGCCAAACGAATCAAGATCAGCTGTATCGCCGTCACGGCCTACGGGATCATCGTCTACCTGATCTGGCCTAAACCCCTCACCCTGATCCTGATCAACGGCGTCGGCCAATCACTCCTACTTCCCTTTCTCGGCATCTGTGCGCTCTATCTACGCTACCGGAAACTTCCGGCCGAACTGCGGCCCGGAAAACTCTGGACCATATTCCTGTGGCTCTCCGCCCTCGCGCTCACTTCTGCCGGAATTTACCAGCTAATCGATCGATTTTAGAGCACCAGTATGAATCTATCCAATTTACTGTTTCCGTTTGTTCTCACCCTAGGGGTGGCTACTTCCGGTTTCGCTCAAGGCACCGGCTCGGATGGGTTTCCTCGCCGCGATCAGGAATTGACCGATCGAGGACAAGAACTTTCCTCGATTTACTGTCGTTCTTGTCACGACTACCGCCGCACGCATATCGGTCCGAAATTGGGTGGCATCACCCGCTATCGCACTCGGGAATGGTTGATGGATTTCGTGAAGGACCCCGCCGGACTCGCGGCCAGCGGTGATGAGACTGCCCTCGAACTCATCGCTCGTTACAAGGTCCCGATGCCGGGCTTCGCTGCCCTACTGACGGACGATGACCTCGAAGCGATTTTCTCTTCCATCGCGGCCTACAGCGACCGACGTGAACTCACCTTCAATCCGGGAGAAGATAATCCCCGCATTCAGGAAATGCTCTCCCTCCCCACCGAACCCGTGCCAGCCGCCACCCACGCTTTGGTGCTGGATGATGTGGTGACGATGCCAGTGATTCCCAATCCCCGCAATATCGCGCGAATCGCCACGTTGCGGTCCGTTCCCGGTGACAATTCCAGCGATCTTTATATCAGCAATCAGGACGGGGCGATCTATCGCATCAGAGATGGTGAGAGTAAAGTGGTGCTAAATATTCGCGAACGCTTTGCGGACTTCTTTAACTACCCGGGGCTCGCTAGCGGTCTGGGCAGTTTCGATTTCCACCCCGAATTTAACGACAACGGTCTCGTCTACCTGACCCACACTGAGGCGTATTCGGGCCAAGCCACCGATTATTTGCCCGACAGTCCGCTAGATGAAGCCGTGCAGGCAGTGGTTTCCGAGATCCGCGTCAAAACGCCAGGCAAGGTCGATTTTGACGACGCCTCATGGCAGGAAATAATGCGTGTCACGTTACCCACTGCAGTCCATGGCATGCAGGACATCACGTTCGCTCCTTTCGCCCGCCCCGGTGATGCCGACTTTGGGTTACTCTTCATTGGCATCGGGGACGGCGGTTCCACGGCTAATGGATACTCCGATCTGCCCCACCGTCTCGACGCGCCGTTGGGCTCGATCCTACGCATCGATCCGCTCGGCACCAATGGGCGCAACGGACAATATGGCATCCCCCCGGACAACCCTTTCGTGGACAATGAAACACCCAACGTCTGGCCGGAAATTTACGCCTGGGGCTTCCGCAATCCTCATCGGCTCACTTGGAATCCCTTCGAAAATAATCAGCTCCTCTCCATCGATATTGGCAGTAATTTGTTTGAGGAAATCAACGTGATCGAAGCAGGCCGCGACTACGGTTGGAATGTGCGCGAAGGTAATCTGGAGTTCGACCCTGTCGCGCAAAATCCCACGAAAATCATCCCCTGGGATGTCGACGAAGCGGAATACGCCGAACCGCTAGCGGTTTACAGCCACCTCGAAGGCCGCGCCATTTGTGGCGGTCCGGTTTACCGCGGCTCCGTGGAGTGGTTGCGCGGCAAGTTCATCTTTGGCGATATTGTCACCGGGAATCTCTACTATCTCGACCCCGATAAACCCGGTAAACCTCAGCCAATTTTTCGCCTCTCCGTCACCGACGCGCAAGGACGCGACGGACCACTGGGCGCTTGGATCAAGGGACGGGTGGACCTGCGTTTATGGGAGGATGCAGCAGGTGAGCTCTACATCCTAACCAAGACCGACGGCGTGGTGCGGCGCGTGGTAGACGTGAAGGAAATCAACGACTAAGCCTGCCTCTTCAACCGTCCACAACCCAACGCACGGTTTCTTGGGCAGCGGCCAAACCCATCGCACCGGTGACCCAAACCGCCGTGCCAAACCCACTCGCGCAATCGAGTTTTAGGTTACTACCCGGTTCAGGTTTGGCGTTACAAGTGCCATCCGCCCAAGGGTAGGTTGGATTCTCGTCAGAGTAGACACAGCGCACGCCGTAAACATGACCTTCCCCGCGAGCGAAGCCGTGATCTCGGCGCAGTTTCTTACGCACCAATTTGAGTAGTTCGTCGCCCCAGGCATCCCCCAAATCAGCGACGCGTATTTTGGTGGCATCCCGTTTGCCTCCAGCACCACCCACGCTCACGCACCGCTTCTCCAATCGCACACAGGCACCGATCAGATCCGTTTTGTTGGTCGTTCCATCAATGGCATCAACCACCACATCATATGCGGGGGCCAGCAATTGATCTGCATTCGCAGCAGTCAGAAATTCCATTACGATTTTGACCTCGCACTCCGGATTGATCAGTCGCACGCGCTCAGCCAATGCTTCCGCCTTCGGTCGCCCATGATTTCCTCCGATCGCCGGTAACTGGCGGTTAGTATTGGTCACGCAAACATCATCGAGATCGATCAGGGTTAGTCGCCCCACCCCGCTACGAGCGAGGCCCTCGACCGTCCACGACCCCACCCCACCGAGGCCAATCACCGCCACATGGGCGGCGGCTAATTTCTCCAGCGAACCGGTTCCGTAAAGTCGTCCCAGTCCGCCAAACCTTTCGGCGTGCTGCTCGCTCACGACGACTTGTTCGAACTCAAGCCCGCAATCACATCGGCACCACTGGGCTGTTGAAACACTTTCAGATCAAACACCTTCGCAACCGACAGCAGGTGGTCGAAGATATCTGCCTGCACACCTTCGTAGAAATTCCAGTTGGTATCGTTGACGAAAACATAAATCTCCAGCGGTAGCCCGTGCTCACTCGGCTGCAGTTGACGCACCAGCAGGGTCTTATCCTGCGCAATATGCGGATGGGTTTTAAGGTAGCTTACGCAGTAGGCGCGGAAGGTGCCCATGTTCGTCAAACGACGGCCGTTGCCCAACACGCTAGCACCGTCACCGAGCTTCTCGTTATCCTTCGCAATGTCTTCGCGCTTCTTGGCCAGATGCTCACGCACATGACTGATCTTAGACCATGCGGCCAACTGTTCCTCGTTGGAGAACTCAATCGAAGTGATGTCGAATTCGATCGACCGCTTGATTCGGCGACCGCCGGAGTCGGACATACCGCGCCAATTTCGAAACGACTTCGAAATCAGGTCGTAGGTTGGAATCGTTGAAATGGTTTTGTCCCAATTCTGCACCTTCACGGTGGTGAGCGATACATCGATCACATCACCATCGGTTCCCGCCGATGGCATCTCAATCCAGTCTCCCACCCGCACCATATTATTGGCCGAAATTTGGATACCAGCGATAAATCCCATGATGGCATCCTTGAAAACGAACATCAAAACCGCGGTCAGTGCACCCAGCCCAGAAAACAGGTAGAGCGGCGACTTCCCGAGTAGAATTGCCAAAACCAAGATCAACGAGACCACCACGGCCACGAGTTTAATCGCTTGAACAAATCCTTTGATGGGCACGCCTTTTTGACGTGACCGCTTCTCGGCGATTAATTGAACCGCGTTGAGGATCGCGAACAACACGCCCAACCAAATGCAGATGAGGTAAATGCTGACCGCGCCATTCACACCTTCGAGCACCCGTTCGGAACGGCCAAGCACGCCTGGTCCGAAATAGTTGAAGACCAAAGCCGGAGCGAGATGGGACAGCCGAGTAAATACTCCCGTTTGGACGAAGACATCGTCCCAATCGACTCGACTGCGTTTTACCACGACCTGGACCAGTCGCAGGATCGTTTTCTTCGCAACGAGATTTACTAACCACGCCAATACAAACAGGACGATGAGGCCGACCCCAGTTGATACGCCATCGGCCCAGGCCACCGGCACACTGTTGTCGATCAGCATCGATTCGATTTGGTCTACAAATGCGTTCATGTTGGGACCTAGCGAACGCGACGCATCCCCGCGCGTCAACTCGCCTGCTGCTTAGTCAGAAATACGCAACGTGTAGGCGCGACCTTGGGCGGCGTGATTACCCGTGCCGACCACGAGACGGGTCTCCGCTAGTCGAGCGACGTTACTCGCCCCTCCGCTGGTATCGCGGCCGAGTTCAATCCACTCTGCCCATTCACCGGCCGGATCGTCGGTGATTAGCACCACATGGCGGTAAATCTTTTCGGTCTGGTCAGTCGCCGGCATGATCCAAAATTTCTGCCCCTTCCATGTGATTAGCACACACTGACCCAAGAACCCTTTTGACCAAAACTGGTGAGCCGCTGTCCAGGACGTCCCGCCATCGCTGCTTTTGAACAATGTAGCGATACCCGATGCCAAAACGTAGATGTCATCACCATGGCGAAAGAAATCCATCAGATCCCGGGCTTTCGGAAAGTCAGCTTGCTGCTGCCAGGTTTTGCCCTCGTCCGACGACTTGAATACTTCCCCGGAGTGTTCGTAACCGATTCCTGCCCAGATATCCGAGCCTCCCCAATAACCAAAGCTTGTGACGTTTTGCCGCGGGCCTTCCTCCATCACTTTGATCCAATCGTGGGTCGCGAACGCATCGGTCGATCGCAGGATGCTGGTGCGGTCATTTTCCGAAGGGCGTAGTCCCACCAACATCGTGCCGCTATCCAACTCGACCAACCCCACCGTCCGGCTTGATTTGGCTCGGGTCAGCACATCCCAGCTCTCCCCTTCGTCAGTTGACCGCGCGACCAACGCTGGCTCGGAGGTCGTAATGTAAATGTGCCCATCTTGCGCTCGAAGGTAATTGCGGACGTCCTGGATCTCCCACGCTTCGCTGCCATCCCACACCTTGCGCCACGAATTCCCGCCATCGGTGGTCTTGAAAACATCTCCCGACTCTTCCGTGCCGATCAGACCTGCACCTTCCCCGAGCCCGAAAGAAGACCGCACATTCGATTCTCCAGGGGGCTCAAACACGCTCACGACTTCGACCCTCGGAAAACCAGTACGGGCCGGTGATTCGACCTAGGTTGATTCAGACTGAGAGCAACCGGCTAATAAGATCAACCCCGCGAAGCACGCGGCCATCCGCAACGGCACTATGGGAAGTCGGTGCACACTCACGTGGGTAATCGATTTCATGCCTGCAGCATGGTCTCGACCGCTCGCTTGGCTACTTCGAATCGAGCCGTCCCTCGCCCCGATACCCGGGCATAGCGCAGTCCCCGTTCATCCAACATCGCCAAACAGCGCTGCGCTGAATCCTGCCAGGTCGCCGCGTCGCTAAAACTGCGTTGAGGATCTTCCTCCCACGGCAAATCTGGCTCGCAATACAAATACAGCGCGTAATCGCGGCTGCGTTTATCCGCCGCTTTCCGAACCCAATCGGGACAGTGTCCCGGAAATAGATCGTCGGCCCAGCGCACGTTCATGAGGAGATCCGTATCGCAAAAAATGAGATGCTCGGCCGCCGCTGCCGCGGTTTCTTCGTTGGCAATTTGCCCCCGTGCGATCGTCGACAAATCCGTCGCTAGGATCACTCCATCATGTCGGTCCCAAAACGACCGCACCGACTCTGGGGCCCAATGCGTCTTAAAGTGCTCGGCCAATGCAGCTGCCAAAACCGACTTACCCGTCGATTCCGAGCCAAACAATACGATGCGCTTCACACTCATCGGCCCGGCGCCTCCTGCAATTTCATTGCCCGATACCACGCTACCCAGCCCGAAATTCCCATCCCCCAAAAGACCAAATAAAGAAACACCCAGTATATTTCCCCGATCGACCAATAGGTCACGATCGCCACGGAATTCACCACGACCCATCCCACCCAGTTTTCGAGTTTCTTCCGCGCCTGCAGCACTTGAGAGGCCATGCTGAATGAGGCGATAAACGTATCCCGGTAAGGCACCGTCGCATCCGTGTGATTCGCCTGCCAAGTGCCCCAGATCAACATCAACAAGCTCGCCCCGGCGATCCACCCCATCCGCTCTCGCCAGCTCAAAAGCGTCACCGGCAACTCCGTTCGCTCACCCCGGCCGATTAACCAGTGCCACCAGCCATAGCCGAGACAGCCGAAGAAAAAGACCTGCAAACTCGTCTCCGCATACAACGTGGCCTGCCAAAACAAAACTCCCTGCACCGTCACTGCCGCCATTCCGACCGGAAATGCCCACAAACTCCGCCGAATCATCAGCGCCACCCCAGTTACACCCAGAATCAAATTGAGCTGATCCAAGCCACTTCCGGCCGCGAGCCCTTCCCGAATTGCGTCGAAAGCACTCACCATAAGGCGTTTGCTCCTTCCCCCATCTCATCAGACGGCCAATCGTGCATCCTGTTGCTAGTGTTCGGCATAGCTGTCCGAGGCCGATCATTATAGCACCTAACGTCAATGGCGATTTGTGCTGGCTAGCTCATGATAGCGAAGGGCGTCAAAAATCCGTAAATATACTAGGGTATTAACCCCATATTCAAGATTGCTTCATTCGATAATTTTCTTAGCATCGCGGAGCGATGTCACCCCAACCCCACAAACCAGCTCCCCGCTAAGGGCGCAGTTCCAAGCCAAACGCTTGGAGGGGGTGGATGTATGCCGTGATTATTGGGCTCACCCTAGGGACCCATTCCTTGTCTGCCGTCACCGTGACGTGGGACGGCAGCGCCGGCACCGGAGCCTGGGCCACAGGAGCCAATTGGGATTCCGGATCCAGACCCGCCAACGGAGACGATCTGATCTTCGATGCTAACGCCGCCAACAGCCAGTTCACCCTCACGCTCGCCGCCGTCGCCGGCACGCTTAATCCTTCATTCAGAAGCCACGTAGGCTTCCATCGCCTCGCGCGTCACGTTGTGCCGCGCACTACACCGCGGACACCGGATCTCGATAATCGGGTCGTTCTCAAACAACCCGTCGGCATCCGACTTAAAAGCCGCCGCCAGCACCTGCAGCATCCGCTTTTGATTGCAGCCGCAGTGCCACCGCTGGATCCGACGCTCCATCAGATTGGTATCTTCGTCTTCATGCAGAGTTTTAACCTGATCAGCACTCAGCGCCCCAAACCAAGGCATATCGCAATCGGGATGTTCGGTAACCAGCGAGAAGTTCTCTCCGCCCAGGTCAAAGAATCGCGCGCCCCGTTGTTCGCTGCGGGTATAGAATTCCTCGACCGCGACGAACGGGTCATCTCCTTTGAAGGAAACCGAGCTGCGTCGTTTCTCGCCCTTACCTCGAATCACATCGGCGAAGAACAAATTATCCGGCATCGCTTTCACATTCTCGTCAAAAATCCGCCCCGTGACCGAGCCATCCTCATTATCTCCCGCCAAAAATAGATTCACCAAGGGGTTCTGAAAATTAATGGTCCACGCCGTCATTTCGTTCCCTGGCTGCGAAGCGCAGTGGAGCACAAATCCCGCGAGTGCCCGCTTGAACATCGCATCATACCGGGGGTCGGGTTTGATTTTGTGATCCGCGAGATGCAGATAGTAGTCCACGAACAACGGGCCAAACTCCGCCGAAGCGATCAGCGCATTACGTTCCCGCACAAACGACGTGCAGACTTCTAGTCCCCCGTCGGCTTGATCGGTCGGAGTTGATTTCTCACCACTCATGCGTGCTACCCTTCACGCCGCGGGGCGTGTGTCCAACCCGGAGTTACTCTCCTGACGCGCCAATGACGCTTCCAGCTCCCGCCAGGCCCGGGCATACCGTTTGCCGAACGCATCCAGACTAGCAGCATCAAAATGCACCAGATCCGCTTTCGCCTTCAACCCCTCCGCCCAAACCAGGCCAATTCGGGGATCAGCGAAAGTCATCGAACGATGGATTTGATCCACCTGCACGCGCTCAGCGGTCCACGGTTTACCGGGGAATTGGCCCAGCTGACCAATCAGGATTGGTAGCTCAGGCACATCCAATTCCCGCCGAAACCGCGCAAATAATTCAGTCAATCGAACTTCGTAGTTTTCCACCCGACCTGGATGCGAATTAGATTCGCCCTGATGCCAGAGTATTCCCTTGAGCTCCCCTCGATGCCTCACTGCCCGCACTCGAGCCAATGCATCATCATAGGGAAAACTGCCTGTTGCCTCAAAGTAAGTGCCGGGCGCCCATGCCTCGACCGGAGAGCCTCCACACGCCGCTGGAATGAATCCAATCGTCACTCCCGGGTGATCCCGCAAGTAGTCCCGGGCAAAACTTAGGGCCATTCCGACCCCAACGATCGGTTTAACCCAGTGAATGGGATCAATGGCGGGACCCCAGCTGCCGTCTCTCTGCAGGGCCATCACTCCCGGAATGGGCTCCGATCGATCCGGCGTGATCATGCCTCGACCCGCCATATTGGACTGCCCCGCCAAAAGGAATAGATGCACCTCCGGTGCGGCCACGGTGTTCCTCGGCTCCGGAGTCGTTGAGCAACCCAACCACCACCACCCCGATAAGAATTACAAAGCAGGCAAACCGAATCATATGCGACATCTCACACCGATGCTCTTCGCGAGACGTGACTTAAAATAAGCCCTTAATTTATCGTAAAGTCTCCGTGAATAAGTACGTAAACCATCGTTGGCTTGCTCCTTTACCAAGACTCTCTAAGGCCTGTGAAGCCTGCCGCCTTTTCGACCGTGAAATCTATCATCCCTACCTCACTGCGCATTTTAAGCGTATTCCTCCTTTGGGGTTTCGCTCAGGCGTGCCTGGGCCAAGCGGTTCCTACACCCTCCGACGACGAGGTCATCGAACTCGAGAAATTCGAGGTTCACACCGATGAAGAGGACGAAGAGGACACATTCGATGCTACCGGGATGGGATTTCTCGAAGCCGAACTCAATGATCCTCCCTTTTCAAACAGTCTCATTTCAGGTCGCGAAGACGGTGAAGACATCTCAGCAGACCTTGATGCAGAACTTGAGCATGTCGTGGTCGATAACCCCGCTGACCTCGTATCCGGCTCGGACCGGCTCCGTCTCCGTGGATTCCCCACCCCACGACTCCGCAACGCGTTTGTCCAAACCGGCATCCCCGAAATCCTCAATGTCAGTAAGCGTCTGACTATTCAAGGACCGCTAACACCTGTGACGGGGCGAGCCGCACCGGGAGGCATTCAAAACTACCTTACCGCCCGTCCGCCCAGTCGCGCTCGGACCCGGATGATATTCGATACTTCGACCAACGATTCGGTCCGCGCTGAGTTTGAAAAAGGCGGACCGCTGAACACTCCGGAAGACGACGGTGCGCGTTACTACCATCGAGTAGCGCTTGAGTATAATCGCCGTCTTGGTCCGGAGGAGTTTGCCGAGCGGGAGACGACCGAGCTGAGTGCCGCTATCACGGCCCGTCACTCGCGCGCGCACAGCACCATGTGGCAGCTCGATTTTGCCAACTACGAAGGCAACCCCTCCCCCGGAATCCCCGCATTCCGCGAAACCGCCCGCGGACTTGTTCTCGGCCGTTACCTCCCGTTGGAGAATTTCCATGCCTACGGCCCCAGCGCTGGAATCGTCCGCCGCACCGGGAGCCTCAGCGTGCAATATGAGGGGCAACCCTTCAAAGGCCTGAGCCTACGCGGCGTGGTTCAGGGCGTCTGGCGCGAGCTTGAAGAAGAACGCTTCACTCGCGGCGATTATCTGTTGGATGTCGGTCGCTTCGCCGGCAACCGCGAACCTCAATACGTCGACCGTCCCCTGAGCGCCCTCGTGGTGGATGCTTCTGCCACCTGGCGTTTTCACGCCGCCAAGGCTGATCACAAAATCACCTTCTCCGTCGATTCGATCCACACGGACAGCACCCGCTTGCAACGTGGGCTCGACAACGCCGAACGTGCTGCCTTACCCCAATCAGTCCGCCGCTTCGACCCCTACGATCCGGATTACTTCCGGCCGGAACTCACTCCCAACTCATTTCGCCGAACCCTGATCGATCGCACCGAAAACACCCGCTATCTCGGCGCCGGCCTGAGCGAGCGCACCGCCTTTTCCGATGGCCGATTGGTCGGAACCACCGGAATACGTTTCGACAATGTCGATTTGGAGATTCTCGATCGACGCGCCGGGGCCGCCTTACCTGAGGCCAACGGATCCACCGAAGAAGTCACCTACCACGCCGGTGGAAATTGGGTTGTGCAACCGGGTCGTCTGCTTCTCTACGCCAATACCAGCACCGCATTCGAACCGTCCACTCGCGTCGATTCCCGCACCGGTCTAATTCAAGGCAACGAATCTACCAAAGGTATTGAAATCGGACTCAGAGGTGAAGAGTTCGACCGACGTTTCCGTTACTCCCTGCACGGGTTCTCGTTCACCAACGAAAACATCAGTCGGCGTAATCCACTCTACCGCGACCCCATCGCGGACGCCACTCAAACGCAGCCCGAACTCGTTTCCGCGGGTCGGGAAAAATTCGAGGGAGCTACGTTTGAGACCCGAATTATATTGAACGATACCTGGCAAATCAGGGGCAAGACCGCTTACACCGACGCTACCACCGAAAGCTCCCCCGATCTTCCCGACGAAGTCGGTCGCGCTATTTCCCGAGTGCCCAAGTGGACTGGCTCAGTTAGTTCCTCTCATCGTTGGACCGAAGGTGCCTTGGAAGGTTGGAGTCTTAGTAACAGCCTAATTTTTATCGATAGCTACGTAGACACCTACGCTGATCGACGACGCGCGGAGCTAACGTATCCGGGTTACAAATACGTTTCCACCTCCATCAGCTTCCGCTGGAAGGTCGGTAAAAAGACCCACTATCTGTCCGCCCGGGTGCGAAACGTTTTTAACGAAAACCTGCTGGCAAAAGCCGCCCGACCCGGCGCGGACCGCTACGCCAGCCTGGGCTACCGGTTATACTTCTGAAGCAGGTCGTCGTTACTTGCGTAACGAATCGAAAGAACATCAACGAACGTTAAACGACCCTCCGAGAAGGTAGGGACGGACCGCTGGGCCGACCGCACCTGCTTCTAGGACTAAGGTGTCCATCAGTCACCATTTTCCGCAACTGCCCTCCGCCGGTTTCCCGTTCAAACAGCGGACAGCCCAGCGGCCTGTCCCTACCTCAATCTACCCGTGGCTCGGCAACGGCGCGAGTCGCCCGCAGGGCAATCGCCTCCAGCAACGCACGGCGTTGCGACTCGCCCGCATCCAACGCCACCGGTTTCCGTCGCAACTCCAAGGCAGCATTCTTACGCACTAACAGTCCCCATCCCGCCGGAATCTCGGCATCGGCGTAGATGTCATCCTCGACCACGAGGTAAAGAAAATCGGCGGACTGATAACGCAGCATTTTGGAAAATTTGGTTCCGGCTCCCAGACGCCCCTGCAGCGTCGCGATCTCTCCCAACAAAGCCTGATAACCTTTATGCTCCAACTTCCCGAAATTCCAGGAATCAAATTCGGCGAAGAGCGAATCACCACGACGTAGATCCGGTCGATGTTCGCCCAGCAATTTTTCCAGCTTAGACCGGCGCTTCAACGCCGCCGTGAGTTGGCGCCGCGTCGCCGCATCGTCATGGGAATCTTTCAGCAAATCCGCGCGCGCCTGTTTGCATTCAAACAAAGCCGCTCGTCCTGCTACGCCACGACCCATTGCCGCCGCATCGGCCCGATAGCCGCTTTTCGGCACACGCACTTCCGCCGCCGCAATAAGCCAACCTTGGCTCCTCGCCCAATCGATGGCCAATACCTTGAGGTGGCGATGGGCTTCAGTCTCGTTTCGCTTCGCACCCACGAGTCCGACAAAATCAATTCAACGCGGGGGCACCAGCTAGAACCGGCCCACAGCCCATATAAGTAAAACACGGCGTTGCGATGGAGGCACGAATAGAAGACGGGTGAATACTGTCCTGCCCCACCACCCCTCTTTGACCCGCCGCCACTTCATTGGCACCGTCGGCCTTGCGGCCACCTCGGTGGCGACTCGACTGAACTCCGCTCCCTCCTCTCTGACCGCAATGCCTACCCTCGCCTGCAATACCTACCCTTGGTTCACCTTTCTCCGCCGGGAGGATCGCGACTTCAACACCGAGCTGGCTCGGGTCGTCGCCGATATGGCGGCAACCGGCTTCACCAGTATCGAACCCAACTTGGAAGATCGCGCCTCTGTCGATGCTCATGTGCCTCTACTCGCTGAGACCGGATTGACCATGGAATCGGCCTACATGAACAGCGAGTTGCACGACGCGAGTTCCGCCGCTGCCAGCATCGACCATGTCGTCTCCGTCGCAGCCTACGCGCTGGAGACGTTTGGCACCCGTATGCTTGTGACAAATCCGAAGCCGATCAGCTGGGGTGGACCAGAAAACAAAACCGAAACACAAATCCGCACCCAAGGTCGAGCCCTCGATCAACTCGGCGCTGCGCTCCGCGCCGAAGGCATCACCCTTGCCTACCACAATCATGACTCCGAGCTTCGTCTCGGAGTCCGCGATTTTCACCACATGTTGGTCTCCACCGATCCCGCCAACGTGAAGTTCTGCCTCGATGCTCATTGGGTGTATCGCGGCTGCGGCAATTCCTCTCTCGCCCTATTCGATACTCTCGAACTCTACGCCGACCGCATCGTCGAGCTCCACCTGCGCCAATCGACCGGGGGAGTGTGGGACGAAGCATTCGCTGCTGAATCCGATATCGATTATCAGCGCCTCTTCACCTTCCTCCGCAAACGCGACATCCACCCATTACTAACAATGGAACAAGCCGTGGAAGATGACTCCACGCAGGTCCACGACAGCGTTTACGCTCACCGTGCTTCCTGCGACGCATTACGTGCCATGCTCACGTGATTTTTTCCCCACCCCCATCCCCAAGATTACTATGAAAAATCTAATCCTCGGCTCCTTTCTAGCCGGCCTCGCCCTCTTCTTTTGGGGCTTCATCTACTACGGAATCAGCGGCATCCCCTACAAAACGCTCGAAACTCCGGCTGCAACCGCACCCGCTGCGCTCAAATCCAGTTTCCCGAGCAACGGCACCTACATCGTGCCTTCACCCACCGCCGAAAACATGGCGGAACTGCAGGAGGCGGGCCCCGTCGCTATGGTGCATATTCGCCCAGAAGGAGTAGGCAGCCTGGGAACTATGATGGGCACTGGCTTTGTGCACGGCGAGGTCTACTGCTTCCTCCTCGCCCTCATACTTCAGCAGATCTGCAAAAAATCAGGCTACGGCGAACGCGTCTGGTTCGTGACCCAAGTCGGTATGGCCGGCGCCTTCGCAGCACGGTTCGGTGACGCGATTTGGTTCTGGCAATCGTGGAGCTGGCAAATCTCGAATTTCGTCTACTCAGCGATCAGCGCGGCTATCGCCGGCGCCATCCTCGCGAAGTTCATCAAGTCACCTGTCAAGAGTTAGCGTCGCAACTACACGCAAAGCCAATAGTCTTGGCCCTCAAAATTCCCGACGGTGCAGGTCTTCCTGCACCGTTTTTATTGCCCCCCGATTTCCGACCTAACGGAGTGCCAACAGACCCATGCGGGACGACCCGGCCTACCGCGCGAGCTTGCGGTATTTGATCCGCTGAGGGCGATCGGCATCGGCTCCTTTGCGGCGGCGATAGTCTTCTAGGTAAGCGCTGTAGTTGCCTTCGAACCACCGCACTTCGGAGTCGCCTTCAAAGGCCATGATATGGGTCGACACCCGATCGAGAAACCAACGGTCATGGGAAACGACAACCGCACATCCCGCAAAGGTTTCGAGCGCATCTTCCAACGCCCGGATGGAGTTCACATCGAGATCATTGGTCGGCTCATCCAACAAGATCAAATTCGCTCCACGCTTGAGCAATCGTGCGATGTGCACGCGGTTACGCTCACCACCTGACATCACGCCAACTTTCTTTTGTTGATCAGCGCCGGTGAACCCAAATTGGGCACAATACGCGCGGGCATTCACATCCCGGACGCCGATTCGTAAGGTTTCTTCTCCATCGCTGATGGCTTCGAAAATAGTCTGAGAATCCGGTAAGCTATCACGTGACTGATCGACATGAGCGACCTTCACTGTGGTCCCGACGCGCAGCGTGCCAGCGTCGGGCTGTTCATCTCCCAGAATCATCCGGAAAAGCGTGGTCTTACCGGCACCATTCGGCCCCACCACTCCAACGATACCACCGGGCGGTAAATTAAATTCCACGTTTTCGAAGAGTAATTTATCCCCGAAAGCTTTGCGCATTCCGCGGGCTTCGACCACGAGTTCGCCCAACCGTGGACCGGGCGGAATCACGATCTCAAATTCACGTTCTTTCTCCTCCACGTCTTCGCTCAACATCGCTTCATATGCGTTGATCCGCGCCTGGCCTTTGGCCTGCCGCGCTCGTGCCGATTGACGAATCCATGCGAGTTCACGAGCCATCGCCTTTTGCCGGCGATCTTCGGTCTTCTGAGTCACGGCGAATTGACGCTGTTTCTGCTCCAACCACCCCGAGTAATTCCCCTGCCACGGGATGCCGTGACCACGATCGAGTTCCAAAATCCATCCCGCTACATTGTCCAAGAAGTAACGGTCGTGGGTCACCGCTATCACCGTGCCGGCGTAACGAGCTAGATGCTGCTCGAGCCAATGCACGCTCTCCGTATCGAGGTGATTTGTCGGCTCGTCGAGCAACAGCACATTGGGTTTCTGAAGAAGTAATCGGGCCAAAGCCACGCGTCGGCATTCTCCCCCAGAAAGCGAATCGACAATGGTGTCCCCCGGCGGACACCGCAGTGCGTCCATCGCCATCTCAATTTGAGGATCCAGGTCCCATGCATCCAACGCATCGATTTTCTCCTGCAACTCGCCCTGCCGATTCATGATCGCATCGCGGGCTTCGTCATCCGCCGCATCATTAATCTCGTCCCAGGTCGAATCGTAGGCAGCGACCAAATCGGTCAAAGCCTTCACGCCTTCTTCCACACAGGCTCGCACCGTGGCGCCCGCCGTCAGGGCCGGTTCCTGCTCGAGTAATCCAACCGTATACCCCTCTTCAAAGTGCACCTTGCCTTCAATCTCAGTATCGCGGCCGGCCATAATGCGCATAAGCGACGATTTACCCGCACCATTAAGGCCGAGCACGCCGATCTTCGCGCCGTGATAAAACGACAGCGAAACGTCGCGCAGGATCACCTTGCGTTCGATTTTCTTCGAGACGCTGATCATCGAGAAGATGACCTTGGGTTCGACGGATTGAGCCATACCGCATCCGATCCCGCGACGTGCGATGCGTCAAGCGGGCGCCAACCTCTCCAGCGTTATTGCTTCGCTTCGAGCTGTTCCTGAACCTTATCGAGCTTAGGACGAATCACCATCTGACAGAACCCAGCCTCGGGATTGCGATCATAGTAGCCCTGATGGTATTCCTCCGCGACATAGAAGGTTTCGAGCGAAGTGATCTCAGTCACGATACCGGGCCCCCACTCCGACTTGGCTCGATCCAACGAGGCTTCGGCCTCGGCCCGTTGGGTTTCATCGGTGATCATGATGGTCGACCGGTATTGGGTGCCCACATCTGCCCCCTGGCGGTTGAGGGTAGTTGGATCGTGAATCTTCCAGAACAGGTCAAGCAACTCGACCAGGCTCACCATCTCGGCATCGAAATCAATTCTCACGACTTCAGCGTGGCCGGTCGTGCCACTGCAAACCGCCTCATAATTGGGCGCACCTTCTCCACCCGCGTAACCACTCTCAACTTCGAGCACCCCCGGCACCATTCGGTAGGCCGCTTCGGTGCACCAGAAGCAGCCTCCGCCCAGAACGAGAGAGGATTTGGATGACGCGGAATCAGTAGAATTATCAGACATGTCTGCAACTAAGCCCACTTTCCGGAATTTCGCCAAAAAAATCGATTACGCAAAAAGTGTGGCGTCTGCTCGGGCCTGACTTCACAACCTCCAATTCTTGAGTTTAGCCCGACAGTTTGATCTACTCTTTCCCATCTTCCCCGATCTTGCCGATCCCATCCCATGAATTCTTCGACCAACAACAACCCCATATCCCCGGAGCCAGATGGTGAGTTGATCCCCGCCTCCGAACCGCATCCCCATCCAACTCAAGCCATCGGCATCGCGACTCACCGAAATTCCGCCTTCGGCTAGATTGATATTCTCCACCGCCAGGGTTCGACTCACCGAATCAATCGCCAGCCCCGAAACGACCAGTGTCGCCAAAGACTGAGGCCGATCCGCGCTGGAAGCCGAAGTGACCATCAGGCCTTTGACCGAAACGTCACCATCGCTGAGACTTTAACTCAAAGCGTCATCAATCCAATCAATCGCGTAAGCACTCGAAGCATCGATGACCCCAGAAGTGAATTCCAAGGGCGCGAGCTCGTCCATGTAAGGGGTGTATTTGGACAATTTCAGTCCCTGCACCGCCAGACGGCCTTCCGAACGCAGCGGTGATAACGACAGCGTGCCATCCCACGCCAACGACTCTCCCGACTCCGTCAGAGCCTCGAACTCGTAAGGCGAGTTGGGATCTGACTTGGTGTGAAAATCCGACAGCGAAAAAGTTATCGGCCCAAACGTCGTTTCGAAGGGTCGATTCCGACTGGCGTCACTCCATACTAACTGTGCGTCGGTGACCGTAAGTTGCCCAATATCAAGAGGTCGCGAATCACTCCCCTCGCCGGATAGGCCTTCGATCACATCAGCAATGTTCAGGCGGCCGCGGGCATCGACTGCCAATCGGCCAGCCAATCCATCCAACTCAATCGAATCGGCCGACCAGGTTCCCGTCAGAGTCGACCACAAGCCGCCATCCAGCACTAACCGTCGCCAGGCGAACAATGGGGAACCATCGTGATCGGTCACCGCGACACCCTCAATCGTAGCCGGAAAGGTAAACGGGTTGAACGTCACGCGTTCGGCCTCTATGTCGCGTTTCAGCAATTCCGCCCCTCGCGACTCAAACTGTAATTTAAGTAACGGCGCGACGCCGAAAAAACCGCCTACTCCGATCAGCACAATCAGGCTGACCACGCCCACGAATAACCGACGACGACGCACCCGGCTTTGCCGTCGAGCCGCCGCTGCGGCGCGAATGTCTTTGATGGTTGGAGTGCTCACCAGCGCCAAATCAATCTAATCAAGACCCACGTCGCAAGCCGCACCTGCGTGCCCCTCGTTAATCTAAAGTGAATCAATCGCGGCCAACACCTGCTCGCCATGTTGTTTGGCATCCACCTTTTCAACGATGGTTTTCACCGTCCCATCTGCGGCCAACAACCAAGCCGACCGCAACGGACCCTGAAACGTGCGACCATACATTTTCTTCTCCACCACCGCATCGGCCGCCTGCGCAAAAAGATCCTTCGGGTCACTCACCAGTGTGTAGCCCACCCCCTTCTTACTCGCGTAGCGTTGGTGTGAACCCGCGGTATCCCGCGAAAGTGCGATCACTTGCCAACCACGCTTCGCGATGGCATCCGCATGGGCCACCAGGCTGTCGTTCTGCTTATCGCAGGAGCCGGTGTTATTTCGCATGTAAACCGAAACCACCGTCGGTCCCGTGATCAAATCACCAAACCGAACAATCTGCGGATCCGCACCCTCACCGCGAACCACCTTAAGCTCGAAGTCCAAGTCCAAAACATCACCGAAGCCCTTCATCGTATAGCCTCACGTTTCATCGCTTTGCCCTTCTTGTTACTTGGAACTTGAGACTTACACATCTGAGCAAAGCTCACGTGGGTTCAGATGTGTTTTGAGTCATCCTCGTCCTTAACGACGTAGCCGGATTCCTGGCGGTCGTGGTTGACCTTATTCTTCTTCACGTAGGCCTCGTAGATATCATCGGCCGACATGTCTAAAGTTTGAGCGAGCGATACGAGGAAATGGAACAGATCGACCACTTCGACTTTAGCATTCTGTTCGTCAAATTTTTGGTATTTCGCCCACCACTTCCAGGGCACACTGTCGATCAACTCCGCCGTCTCCTGCTGCATCGCCCGGGTGTAATTGAGCACCCACTTGGCCTTCTCTTCGTCCGTCGCGGGCGGTAGCTCCACACCAATTCGGGAATTCAGGGCCTCTTGCATACTGAAAATCTCTTCAAGCTTATCCATGTCTTCGGAGTCTGAGCGCCGCTGTCTACAGGGCAAGTGACAAGTGATTCGTCGACACCGAGGTAGGGCAAATTGGCATTGCTCTCTAGGCCCAGATCCCTGAACGTCTGCCTTTCATGCCTGCGTTGAGCGCCCTAACGGCCTCCGCCCACGGCATCCACCCACCGCTCCTCGTGTTGAGTGAGCTTGGGTTAACCTAAACACATATAACAACATGTCAGACCAGAAATCGTCCGGCTCCGAGAGCACCGCCCCCGCGGACAACGCTCCCGCCGAGACGCCCAGCGCAGAGACCGCCCCCGCCACCGAATTCGCATTCGGCACCGGACGTGGCCCGGGTCTCGCGCGCGGCAAACGCAAGCCTGCCAAAGGGGCACCAGCTGCAACCTCCAACGCGCCTGTCGGCGATTACCAACCGACCTCCGTGCAAATCGTGACCAACGCGTCCGAATACAAAAACCCGTTTGCTCCCGCTGAACCGGAACCCGCACCTGCGGCGCCCGAGCCGGTAGCAACCCCGGAACCCGTCGCCAAACCGGCTGCGGCAACCGCCCCAACAACCCCCGAGCCCAAAGCTGCGGTGGCCCCTGCTCCCGAACCCGTCGAAACCTCCGCTCCAGTCAAAACCGCTGAAGCCGAAGAATCCAACGAACCGGCCGAGCTCGATATTCTGCCTCCTAAACAAGTCCGCTCCTCCACCGAGCGTTGGGAAGCACCAGCATTCCCCGAAGCCAAGACCGCCGACGAGCGTCCGGCCTTCAAACCTCGCGGCAAACGCGAGAGCGAAGACCGGCCCGAACGCGCCCCTCGTAGTGAAGGTCGTGACGAACGCGGCCCTCGTGGTGAAGGTCGTGGTGATGGACGTCGCGAACGTCGCCCCCGTGGCGAAGGTCGCAACCGTGACAACGTTGAACGCCGTCCGAGCGCACCTAAACCGGTCGAAATCGATGTTCCTAAGCCAAAGCTGGAATCCTCCAAGAGCTCCGGTGGCGGTTTCTTCGCTTGGTTGAAGAACCTCTTCACAGGCGGTGATTCCAAACCAGCCCCGAAAAAGGGTCGTGGTGGCCAACGCAACAATCGTGGCCGCAACCGCGGTCGCGGCCGTGGCCAAGGTCGTGGTGATCGTCCTCGTGGTGAAGGTGGCGGCCGTGGTCGTGGCGATGGCCAATCTCGAGACGAAGGTGGCAACGACAACAACCGTCGTCGTCGCAGTCGCGGAGGACGCGGTCGTGGTCGTAGCAACGATGGTGGCAATGGTGGCTCTTCCGAGAGCTAGACCTTCCACCAGTTAAACATTTCAAGGCACCCGCTTAACCGCGGGTGCCTTTTTGTTTTCTACCGGAGTCCGGTAGAAAACAATCCACCGAAGCCTCGCGCGAAGGAGAATCAATCAGCTGACATCCCGTCCTGCGGGAAGGATCAATCCGTCCAATTCACCCTTCAGGGAAGATCAACTCGAAGCTCAGAAGCAATCAGCGCCGCCGCTGAGCATCAAATTACCGTCTTCCGCAAGCTCAGCCTTGCCCAGCACGATTCCCGTTCCCACGCTCCAGTTCGATGTCCGATCTTATCGTCCAAGGAGGCAACCCCCTCTCCGGCACCATCACCCCTTCCGGTAACAAGAACTCCGTTCTGCCCATCTTTTGCGCGACGCTCCTTACCAGCGAGCCCGTCACGCTCCGCAACGTCCCGGACATCACCGACCTGAATAAACTGGTCAGTTTTGTCTCCAGCCAAGGGTCCACCATCGATTGGGATCGAGAGGCGGCCACTATGGTGATCGACCACGCCAACTTCGCGCCCAACTTTTCCGATCATGAGCTGCCCCAGGACATGCGGTCCACGGTGCTGCTCTATCCCGCGTTACTGCATCGACTGCGCAAAATCACGGTCCGCTCCAATACCAAGGGGTGTTCACTCGGAGTCCGCGAGATCGACCCCCACCTCCACGTCCTCGCCGCTCTCGGCGTAGAAATCTCCGGCGAAGAACCGCTCACCCTCGAACTCTCCGCCGCTGGCTTCACCGCCAACCGCACCTGGCTCGACTACATGTCAGTCACCGTCACCGAGAACTTCGCGATGGCTGCGGCGCTCGCCGAGGGTGAATCAACCCTCATGAACGCCGCCAGCGAGCCGCACGTGCAGGACCTCTGCAACGCGCTCGTCGCCATGGGGGCAAAGCTCACCGGCATCGGCACCAGTCGCCTCGAGATTGAAGGCGTCGCCGAACTACACGGTGCCGACATCACGATCGGAACTGACTATCACGAGATCGTAACATTCCTCGCCCTCGGCGCTATCACGGGCGGCGAAGTGCGCGTCGAAAATTCCGTGCCGCAGCACTTTGATCTCATCACCCACGCCTTCAAGCGTCTCGGCGTAAACATCCGGCACGAAGGCCTCACCGCCATCGTGGACCCCAACCAATCATTGCAGATCGAAACTCCCCGCACTTCGAATCTCCTGCCCAAAATCGAAGCGGCTCCGTGGCCCTATTTCTCCGTCGATTTATTGCCGCTAATGATCGCGCTGAGCACGCACGCGACCGGCACCATTCACTTCTGGAACAAGGTTTACGAAAACGGTTTTTCGTGGATCCCCGAGCTCGCCAAATTCGGCGCCCACGCCGTCGTGAGTGATCCCCACCGCCTCATCGTCTTCGGCGGACGTCCGCTGCGACCCGCCGTCGTCGATTCGCCCTACGTGATCCGAGCAGCAGTAGCGCTGGCTATGATGGCTGCGTCCATCCCGGGCCAAAGTATCGTGCGCCACGCCGAGATCATCAAACGCGCCCACCCCCGTTTCGTCGAAAATCTAAACTCCCTCGGCGCCCAACTCGAGTGGGAGGGGTAGCACCCGGCCCGACTGTCACTTAGCATATGACAGTTACCTTCTTTTAAATTCGGGTTGAAGGCGGAGACCCTGACCATTGAGGAGCGGACTTGACGCATAACTTGACTTATACTTGACTTACTGGGTGGGCTACCAACCGCAGTTTACCATCACTCCGAAATTGCTTTTCCAGGTCGAAACTGTGGCGGCTTTGCGTGAGCGTATTCAAGGAGCAGCGGTTGAACTATCCTGGATTCCGGCGCTCCAAAAAGATACCCGCACCCGCAACGTTCACGCCTCCACTGCCATTGAAGGGAATCCTCTGACCTTGGAACAGGTGCGTGCCTTGGAAGAAGGCCGCGAGCCCGCCGCCTCGGACAAACGTTCCCGGCGAGAAGTGGTCAACTATTTCGCCGGGTTACGATATGTGGAGAAACGGGTGAGTATCGAAACCCTCCGCCACGATGATCTGTTCGAACTGCATCGAATTCTCGCGGGCGAGGTGATGGATCAGGGCGAAGCCGGTCGCTATCGCACCATCAATGTGCGGGTGGGAAATTACGTGCCCCCGATTGCCGACGATGTTTCCGGACTGATGTTTGAGTTACTGGACTGGTGGAATCGTCACGCGGGAGAACTGTCCCCCGTGCTCAGCTCCGCTATTCTGCACTACCGTTTCGAAGCCGTTCATCCCTTCGCCGATGGCAACGGCCGCACCGGTCGCGCCCTCGCCCTGTGGGAATTGTATCGGCGGGGATTCGACACCCATCATATCTTTTCGGTGGACGAATATTATTGGGAAGATCGACCCCGTTATTATTCCGCTTTGGCCAAGGTGCGGGAATCCGGCGAAGACCTCACCGTTTGGCTGGAGTATTGCACTGAAGGTCTGCGGCAAACTCTCGAAAATGTATGGCTTCGCGTCCAAGCCTACAACGGGCAGTCAGCGACGAGGCTCGTGCTACGTCCGCGGCATGAGCAACTACTCGCGCTGCTCCGAGATCACGGCAGCATGGCACCAGCCGAACTCTGGCAGGCTCTAAAATTATCCAAACAGGGCACCCTGAATCAACTGCGCCCGCTCATGGCGGCAGGTTTGGTGGAAAAAGTTGGCAGCAAAAAAATGGGGCGCTACATCCTGAGCAGTCCATAAATCGAATCGACTACCGCACCGAGCGCGTCGCCCCTTGAATTCAATCTGACCTTTAACTAGAACTCATCGACTCGGATGGTCCACCCTCCTGCCCCCCTAACCCGCCATTCCGCACCTCCTCCCTTTTCTCCGAATCCATGTCCGACGAAACACCCAAAGGCACCGACTACCTCGCTTCGACTTTTAATGCGCCAGAGTCTCCGGTCGATGCTGCCCTGCGGCCTTTGTCGTTCAGCGATTTCACGGGCCAAGACAAAACCATTGAGCGCCTGCAGGTCATGGTCGGCGCCGCCAAACGCCGCGGCGATGCATTGAACCACATCTTGCTGAGCGGTCCTCCCGGTTTGGGCAAAACCACGCTATCGTTCATTCTGGGTAATGAGCTCGGGAAAACCGTGCGTGTGACCTCGGGACCCGTCGTCGAAAAAGCCTCCGACCTCGCTGGGCTCCTCACCAGTCTCGAGGAAGGCGACATATTGTTCATCGACGAAATTCACCGCATCCCCAAAACGGTCGAGGAATACCTCTACTCCGCAATGGAGGATTTTCGCTTGGACATCATGATAGACCAAGGACCCAACGCCCGCAGCGTTCGGCTATCGATTCCCAAATTCACCCTGGTCGGAGCGACCACCCGTTCGGGATTGCTCACCGCTCCTCTGCGCTCGCGCTTCACGCTGCAGACCCGCCTCGACTACTACGATGTGCCCACCCTCACGGGCATCGTGCATCGATCCTGTGGTTTGCTTGAAGTCGAGGTCGATGAAGCTGGGGCCAAGGAAATTGCCACCCGTTCCCGCGGCACGCCACGTATCGTCAACAACTTGATCAACTTCGTGCGCGACTTCGCTCAGGAACGAGCCGATGGCAAGATCACCCGCGACGTCGCTGCCGGCGCACTGGAGTTGCTCGAAATCGATGCCCGCGGCCTCGATGAGATGGATAAACGCATCATGCGTATCATGGCGGAAAACTACCAAGGTGGACCGGTTGGCCTCGGCACCGTCGCGATCGCTGTCGGCGAGGAAACTGACACGCTCGAAGAGGTGCATGAGCCATTTCTGATTCAAGAAGGTTACCTGCAACGCACGCCTCAAGGCCGCACGCTAACGCCTAAGGCCTACCAAGCGCTCGGCCTCAAAGGCTACGCCGCCGATTAGGGTAATTTACGAAAATCGCAGTTTTTCGTCATAAATCCTACCACCAACAGTAGGATTGTCGGCGACAAAGATTCCGTCCAACCTTCGGACGACTCGTCCTGCCGTTAGGACTTACCCCAGTCATGTCTTCCCGCTCCCACATCCTTTGCTTCGGCGAAATCCTTTGGGATTTTCTGCCCGCCGGTCTCTTCCCGGGTGGAGCACCATTCAACGTCGCCTATCATCTCAAACAGCTCGGGGAGGAGGTACATCTACTTTCAGGATTGGGGCGGGATAAGCTGGGTGACGAACTAGCGCGACGACTCCACGGCTGGAATATATCGACCGACCTCATCACGTTTCACGCGGGACTGCCCACTGGCACCGTAGTCGCCGAGACCGGACCGAGCGGTGATGCAACCTATCACATCACCCCGAGTGTGGCCTGGGACCAGATCATGGTTAACGAGGATACGACGCGCACCGCCTACCACGCCCAAGCCATCGTATTCGGTTCCCTCGCCCTCCGTAGCCGAGTGAATCAATCCGCCTTGGATCGCATCATGGAGGTGCTACCGAAGAATGCGTTGCGCGTTTTTGACGTAAATCTACGCGCGCCACACGACGACCTTGAGTTGGTCAAAAATCGCGCCAAGAAATGTGATCTCTTGAAACTCAATTCGGAAGAAACCGCCCGTATCGTGCTCAACACCGTCGAGGAACAACCGGATTCCGAGGAAGCCATGGCCCGCACCCTCGCCCAGGAGTATGGTTGCGCCATGGTTTGCATCACTGCCGGCTCACGCGGGGCGGGATTACTCGCCAACGATGAGTGGTTCTGGGAACCCGGCCAGTCCGTCGAAGTTCAGGATACCGTAGGCTGTGGTGACGCGTTTTTAGCCCGATTGCTCTCCCATCTCCTGCACAACAAGCTCCCACCCCAACAATCTCTGGCCAGTGCCTGCCGTCATGGCGAATGGGTGGCCGGGAAGATTGGCGCGACGCCATCATATTGAAGCAGATCCCCTTACGTTGACTTAGCGCTCATTCCGAGTGCAGATTCGGGCTACGAATATGAAGATTGAAGAACTCTGGATCAGGCTCTCTGCGCTCATGCCTTCGCTGATAGCTGCCCTACCGGTGGCGATCATAATCATCCTCGGTGGGGTGCTGATTAATCTCGTGGTCTCAAGGAGTCTTGGACTCCTCGCTAAACGCACCGATCTATCTGAGGCCGACATCCTTCCGGCACGAATGGCTCTGCGCTGGCTCGTGCGCATCGTAGTGGTCGTTTTAGTTCTCGGTGTATTCGGCTTCGAGCTCGGAGGCCTCTGGGCTCTCGTCACCACCGTTTTGGCGATGATCGCGATTGGGTTCGTCGCCGTTTGGAGTCTGCTCAGTCACACCTCTGCAACTATTCTGCTGGTGATCATTCGGCCTTTCCAAGTCGGAGATGACATTGCGGTGCCATCGGAAAATGTTTCCGGCCGAGTCATCGATCTGAATTTCTTTTTCACCACCCTCATTGACCATGAGGGCAGCGAGTGGCGAGTGCCCAACAACCTGTTCTTTCAAAAAGTCTTTAAACGCACCCGCCAACCCGCTGGCACCTCCTTGTCGACCCAACTCAACAATCCGAACCCAGCCGAGGTGAAGCCTCCCCCCGCTCCAACGGAAGACGATCCGCTCCGCTGAGCATTCCTTACGGCCGAATCGGCTGCTGGAAAGGGATTGATCGATCGTGGCCCGCGTCATGATGCTAAGTGATCCCATCATGAACGTCGGCCAAGCCCTCATCACCGCCGCCAATCCTCACCAACGGACGCTTCCGCTTCAGATCCTCATCGACCGTGATGGCGTTTCCCGATCCGCCTTGGAAATTGTTTTGCGCGAAGCCGCCGGCGCGGGAATCGAGCAGTTCTGTGTGGTGGTCTGTCCGGGCGATGAAAAAGCCTACGTCGAAGCCTGTGGAGAATTTCGATCACGCACCGTATTTGCCGTGCAGGAATCCCCCCGTGGCTACGGCGATGCGATCCTGTGTGGGCGCGACCACATGGGCGACGCGCCCTTCCTCCATCTGGTCGGTGACCATATTCATCTGAGTGACACGACGGAAAGCTGCGCTCGCCAATTGCTGGCCGTCGCCGCTGCTGAGAAAGCGCCCGTCTCCGCAGTTCAACCCACCCGCGAAAGCCAACTCACTTCATTTGGAGCCGTGGGCGGCAAATTACTTGGAGGCGACCTACCGCTCTATGAAATCGAATCCGTGCTCGAGAAACCCACCCCTACGGTAGCCGAGCAAGAGCTCCTAGTTCCCGGAATGCGGGCCGGTTTCTACCTGTGTTTCTTTGGACTGCATGTCCTCGATCAACAGATCTTCGAAATCCTCGAAGAACAGCAAGCCGCCGCACCCGACCAAACCTTGGGCCTCTCTCCCGCCTTGCACGCTCTCGCAGATCGCCGCCGCTACCTCGCCCTCAAAATCGCCGGACGACGCTACGATGTCGGCGCGCAATACGGTCTCCTCAACGCCCAACTCGCACTGTCACTGGGCGGTGAAGATCGCGATCAAGTGATGTCGCAAATCATAGAGCTCCTCGGTCAAACATCTGCCTAAGCGATACACCCGTTGCTCAACATTATCCGCGAGGACGACGCAGCAATCCGCGATCAAGCGGTCGACTCATGGTGCGAGAACCAATCACTGTCTGAACTCCTCGCCGCCGCCGATGCGCTCGAAACCTACCGCCGCAGAGAGACCAATCTTTATCAAAGGGTGCGGGCCTTGTTCTTCCTTCACACCATTCATCGCTACCATCTGCCGCGGCAGCCGAAGCTCGGCGCTTCAGGCCGAGTCCCCTACCGCGCTTTCCAAAACCTGTGGGATCGTCGGTTCGAGGAAGCCATCAGTGTCTTGCTCGCCGAGCAAACCACCCAAGGCCCCAACGATACCCTGTGCAGCGCGCTCGCCGCCGGCTATCACGCCCTTGCCTTTCAAACCCTCGCCAATCAAGTCCGTCGCACCGTACGCTCCACCCGGGGCAACGCTTGGATGTTCCGCCTCGGCCATCCGATGGATCAGGCCCTTAAAGTGCGCCGTGAGCTACTAGCTGATTCAACCTCGGCCGACCCAACTATTCCGCTCCTCGTCGAACGCACCGCGGTGCGCATGGATCTGACCCATTGTGCTTAGAGCGACATCTTCTTTCTTGGCATGGACTACCCGGAGGGCGCCCGTGTGATCAACGTGTCGATCGACTTGGGCGTGCACGGACGCGACGACCAAACCCGACCTCCGGTCGAAGCCTTCTTCCGCGTGATCGACGAGCCCGTGCTCCGCTTGGCCAGTGTGGATCTGGAGGCCAGCGTGTGTATCTCCGATTTGGAGGAAGTATTCAACTTCGGCCGAGACTACCTCGGTCTGCTCAAGGCAGCTGTCATTTCCGCCGGAATAATCCCACCCGGGATCGAACGCTCCGGCGCAAGTCTGGCCGAACTACTTGGCCGTATATTCGGCCCCGGTCGCGGCTTCGAACTCATCTCCAACGTCAACGGCATCCCCAAGGGTTCCCGGCTCGCCGTTTCCACCAATCTATTGGGCGCGCTGATCGCCGCGTGCATGCGGGCCACGGGCCAAGTCGCTGCGCTTTCCGGACCGCTGACCGAGAACGACCGCCGCATCGTCGCCGCTCGAGCTATATTGGGTGAATGGATTGGCGGCTCCGGCGGAGGCTGGCAGGACTCGGGCGGCATCTGGCCCGGCATCAAACTCATCGAGGGAGCTACGGCGACGGCCGAGGATGCGGAGCACGGCATCAGTCGGGGCACCCTCTTGCCCTGTCACACCATTTTAGACGAGTCCCGCATTCCCGCATCTTCACGCCAAAAACTCCAAGAATCCCTCGTGCTCGTTCACGGCGGTATGGCCCAGAACGTCGGCCCGATTTTGGAGATGGTCACCGAGAAGTATCTGCTCCGTTCCGCGAAGGAGTGGCAGGCCAGCGGCACAACCATCGCGACACTCGAAGCTATTCTAAAGCACCTCGCCGACGGGGATATCAAGGCACTCGGAGCTGCCCTCACCAATAACTTCACCGAGGCCCTGCAAACCATTATTCCGTGGGTGAGCAACCGCTACACCGAACGTTTGATCACCGAAATTCGCGCGGAGTTCGGCGACGATTTCTGGGGATTCTGGATGCTCGGCGGTATGTCTGGCGGAGGTATGGGCTTCATCTTCGATCCTGCCCGCAAAACGGAGGGCCAAACCCGCCTGCTGGAGATCATGCTCCAAGCCAAACGCGACCTCGAAGCCTCGCTGCCCTTTGCCATGAATCCCGTGGTTTATGATTTTACGATCAATGAGAACGGATCAACGGCCCAACTGCTGACCGATCGTCAGGCCCTGTTGCCCGCCGCCTACTATCGCCAAGTCACTCCCGGTATTCTGCGGCGTGATACACGCGAACTCACGACCCGTGAACAAAACGATCTAACCCAATTCACGCGCGCCGCCCAAAACGACGCCGAGATCAGTGTTGCGCTCAGGATCGACGATATCAGCCGAGCGCAGTTGATGCCCAACGTCAACGCGGGCGAATCCGGCGAAGATGATTTGCGCGGCCTGCTAGATGCCAACGGGTTCGATCCTACCCAACACGAAGAGATCCGCCATGATCTCCGCGAGGGTCGTATCGGCCTCGCTTTGAATCGCCTGCCCTCCGAGACGACTATCGAGGATCTGGAGACCGACGACCTGTTCGATCTGCGCACTTCAGCCGACACCCATCGCGCCGCCGGTGAGACCGCTCTCGCTCGGGGCGAACTCGCCATCGTCACCTACGCAGCTGGAGTTGGCAGCCGCTGGACCCAAGGCGCCGGTTGCGTGAAGGGATTGCATCCGTTCACCAAATTTGACGGACAACACCGCAGCTTTATCGACGTCCATCTCGCCAAGACCCGGCGGTCCATGGCGCAGTCTGGCGCGGACATCCCTCACGTTTTCACCACCAGTTATCTCACCCACGCCCCGACCGAGGCCTACTTACAGCGCAGCCAACCGGACACCTTCGGCAACACCGTGCGATTGTCGCCCGGGCGATCCATCGGATTGCGCATGGTGCCCACGATGCGTGATCTGCAATTCGCCTGGGAGGAAACCGCTCAACAAAAGCTCGACGAACAACAACAGAAGATGCGCGCGAGTGTGCGTGCCGCGCTGGCCAATTGGGCTCGCACATCTGGCGAAGCCACCGACTACACCGACAACCTACCGGGCCAGTGCCTACATCCGGTCGGCCATTGGTTCGAAATTCCGAATCTCATTAAAAACGGCACGCTGCGCGACCTGCTCAAACAGCAACCCAACCTGCGCACCTTGATGGTGCACAACATCGATACCCTCGGCGCCACCGCCGATCCGGCGATGCGGGGTTGGTTCAATGCCAGCGACGCTACGCTCGGTTGGGAAGCGATCACCAAACGGATCGAAGACCACGGCGGCGGTTTCGCTCGAATCAACGGATCGGTCCGCATCGTCGAAGGATTGGCCCTACCCAACGAAGAAGATGAATTCCGCCTTTCTTATTACAACGCCAACACCTGCTGGGTGAATATCGACAAACTACTCGGCGTGTTCGGCCTCAGTCGCGACGACCTCGACAACGTAGATCACATCAACGAAGCCGTGCGGGCCGTGGCTGCTAAAGTGCCGACCTATGTCACATTGAAAGACGTCAAAAAACGTTGGGGCCATGGCCAGGAAGACGTCTATCCCGTGGCTCAATTTGAAAAACTCTGGGGCGACATGACCGCCCTCCCCGGCGTCTCCAACGCCTACGCCCTCGTGCCCCGCCAACGCGGCCAACAACTCAAGGATCAAGCCCAACTCGACAGCTGGCAACGCGACGGCTCCGCCACCCACGTATCAAGTCTCTGCGATTGGGATTAAAAATCCCCACCTTGCGGGCGAAGCACGATTTCCTCGACCACCGTGTTTTGGGACAGGCGGTAGATGTCGTAGAAAGCACGGGCGACATCTTTGGTCGGCATCATGAGTTTGGTATCCATGCCACTACCTTTCCAAGAAGGAGAAACGGTCGCGCCCGGATAGACCGTCGTTACGCGAACACCTTTGGCCATGAGTTCGGCGCGCATCACTTTGGACAAACCGGTGACGCCAAACTTCGCTGCGCAGTAGCCGGCTCCTCCCGGATAGGCCTGCTGACCGGCGATGGAACTCATGTTAAAGATGTGCCCACTGCCTCGCTCGGCCATGCCGCGGGCGAAGGCTTGGGAAACCAAAAATAGGCTCCGCAAGTTGACATTCCACAACCGGTCGAGATCCGTGACTTTCATGGTCAAAAAATCCGTCGGTTCAAATTTACCCGCGTTGTTGATCAACACATCGACCTGCTTGAATCGTTTCAACACCGCCGCGGTCATTTCACTCACGGCAGACTCATCACTCACGTCGCAGAGGAAGGTCTCCACCTTCGCGCCCAACTTCGCACAAGCCGTCGCGGTTTTGGTAAGATTCTTCTCATTGCGCGCCACGAGTGCCAAACGCACGCCGCTAATTTCCTTCGCGAAGACTTTAGCAATACTCGCGCCAATTCCTTGGGAAGCGCCGGTGATGAGAACAACAGGTTTAGCCATATCGTTTAACTAAAGTAGCGAGTAGTGGGTAGCGAGTAGCGAGTAGCCATCAGTTCGAAATTATTACACCGTAAGAACCGTCCACTTCATTTGGGACTCTCCGTTACAGTGCGTGAGCTATCTGCATTAATCTGGGTATATCGCCTCCTCGCTACGCTCCTCGGGTGTCGCTTTCGCTCGGTAGTGGTTAAAAGATACTCCTGCCACTCAGCAAACTAGGCTGCGGAACTCCATGAAGTCAGCTTTGAAGCCACCCGGGACTCCTTTGCAGATCACACTAACGGCGTCGTGCGAATGCAGCGATTCAAGGTGAGCACACGCCACTTGGAAATCTGCGATACGATGATCTCCGGCGAATTCCTTATAAAGCAGCCGCGCCGCGTCTTCCACAAACTTGATATGCGCGCCGTTCAACTCGGCAAAGGCCTGCTCGTCTTCGCGCTTCACCATCACCTGGGTTTCGGTTTTGAGGGCGTTGAGACAATGCTCCTGCATGTCCTCGATCGTCAGCACCGCGCAGGGAGCGATCTCCACTTTTACCCGCGCCTTCGAACGTTGGTTGTGCGGCACCGCATAGGCCCCGCGCACATCCCGGGCGTGTTCCGATAACTCTGCACTGCACGGACAAGCGGAGGAATAAACGAAATCGAATTCGATGAACGAACGGAAACGACCGTGTTCATCGGTGATACCTTCGAACGAAACGTCGTAATACTGCCAACCCGACAAGCCACTGCGTAGCGACTCCTGCAGGATAGGATATGAAAAACTGATCTTAATGCGGGCATCGAGCGATTCGACCTTCTCGCGATACTTAGCCAGGATGTCCTCGAGTAAGGCGGGCGTGAACACATCATCCTCGTGCTCATAGAATGAGCGCACGATGCGGCTCATGTTAATCCCCTTGAGATTGGCCTCTAGCGAAACACTGCCCGTGATCGCAGCTTGGAGCGTGAGCACTTTCCCGGCGGTCGTTTTAAACTGAAGAGGTAGGTGAAAATTAGAAACGCCTACTTGTTGAATCGGAACGGGTGCGCCGGGGATGGCCTCTTCCGCATCCATCATATCCGGGAGCGATTCCCGGTATTCCGGAGACACTTTAAAATCGGCATCGTAGCGACGCTCGATTGATGGTGCTTCACCGTCCGAACGGTGCAGATACATGGGCTTGGTGCTGGTGGTATTCATTTCGTTTTTGGTAGTTTGGGTGGCCAGGCGGTTGGAACGATAACCGTAAACCCGCAAGGCGGGATTAGCTGACCATAATTTAAGAGAGGTTACTTAGCTCGGTATTCCCCGGGGTCCGTAGTAGTCGACGAAGTTACGTGGTGTTTCGTAGAGCCGCACCCGATGCAATCGACCTGCCGGGAGGTGTCGCTCCAGGCGACGCCAGAATGCGATGGCTAGATTTTCCGCGGACGGAATCACTGCTTTCAGCCAGGAGACCTCTTCATTGAGGTTCCGATGATCCACGTGCTTCAGAATGCGCGCCTCCATCACAGCCTTAAGATCGCCCAAATCTGTGACGTAGCCGGTATCAGGGTCGGGCTCACCCGCCACGGTGACTTCGATCACATAGTTGTGTCCGTGCCACTTCGGGTTATTGCACGGTCCAAACATCTTGCGATTCCAGGCGACGGTCTTCGCCGGGTTGTGCAGACGGTGGGCGGCATTGAAATGCGCTTGGCGGGTCACATAAACCGGACCGGAGGGGCGTTGAGTAGATGCAGCAGACATGGGTCGGGCGACAACCTGCGTGGATCTCGTTATCCGTCAATGGTTGGCGCGAAATTGTGGAAATCAGAATTCGGCACAGTAAAGCGGGTGGCCAGCTCCACTTTCACCGAAGTCGGTAAGTTTTCGCAAAACCCCTTGCTCCCCTGCCCCTAGCCGCATTGACCTGAATCTACATGGCGATGCGGTTCAGAATTCTAGGTAGCGGCAGTGCGGGTAATGCTGCGCTCTTGGAGACCGGCAATACCCGCGTGCTGATCGATGCTGGATTCTCCGGCCGCAAACTACGCCAGATGCTGCAAGAGTCCGGTACGAGTTTCGACGAGATCTCCGCGGTCTTCATCACCCATGAACATGGCGATCACACCGCGGGTATCGATGCACTCAAGAAACACCCCAATGTCACCGTTTTTGCCAACGCCCCGACATCACGCGCCGTGCAGGCCAAACTCAAGCACCGTGCCGCGTGGCAAATCTTCGAGACCGGCTCACGTTTCAAATTTCGCGATCTCGAGATAGATACCTTTTCAGTGCCCCACGACGCACAGGAACCGGTCGGGTTCACTTTCACTGCCGGGGAGGACGGTGACCTGTTCACGCCCCGTCGCACCGTAGCTTGGCTCACCGACCTCGGTCACGTCCCGCACAACGTGCGTGAGCGGATGCGGGAGGTCGATGTGCTCGCGATCGAGTCCAACCACTGCGCGCAACTGCTGCAGGCCGACCACCGTCGCCCCTGGTCGACCAAACAACGTATTTCCGGTCGCCACGGCCATCTCTCTAACGAAGGCGTGCGCGAGGTGCTCGAAGAGTTAGCCAACCCGCGTTGGCAACACATCTACCTCACTCACGTTTCCAAGGACTGCAACAGCCTCGACGCGGTTGAAACCTCCATCGGCCCTTTGCGTGAGCGCCTGTCATCATGCGCTATTTCGATCGTCGATCCCGGCGGAGAAACGCCGTTTATTGAGTTAGTCTAGGGTTCGACCTAACTGTCACGCGTTTGAAACCGATTACCGGTTGCTGCTCGAACGCTCCGTCTCATTATCAAAGTCGATTATGAGCGATGCTAAACGTCCCCTGCGCCAAACCAAAATTGTCTTCACCCTGGGTCCGGCCACCCAAAGCGAGGAGATGCTGGAAAAACTCATTCTCGGTGGCGCCGATGTCGCGCGCCTCAACATGGCACACGCCAATCACGAGTGGACCCGTATGGTCATCAAACGCATCCGCGACGTGTCCCAGAAGGTCGGGCGAGAAATCGCCATCATGATGGACATCAAAGGTCCGGAGATTCGCACCGGCGACGTCGAAGTCCCGATCGAGCTGAAGGCGGGCGAGGAATTCGATTTCACCGTTCGTCCTGGGGGCGCACCCGGCGAAAGTCCCGAGGAGATACGCTCCGTCGGCGTAAACTACGAAAATCTGCTCAACGACATCGAAGTGGGCGACATCGTGCTCGTCGACAGCGGGCTGATGCGATTCGAGGTAACTGACAAAATCGACGGACGTCGTATCCGCTGCAAAGTGCTCATCGATGGCCAACTGACTTCGCGACGTCACATCAACCTTCCGGGAGTGAAGGTCAACTTGCCGGCCTTCACCGAGAAAGATCGGCGTGATACGCTGGTCGGTATCGAAGAGGGGATCGACTTCGTCGCTTTGTCTTTCGTGCGCAAGGGCAAAGATATCGTGTCCCTGCGTGAGTTTCTCATGGAGAACGATTCTCGGGCCAAAATCATTGCGAAGATTGAGGATCAATCCGCCATCGAGAATCTCGAAGAAATCATCAACGAGTGTGATGCGCTCATGGTCGCTCGCGGCGACCTCGGTATCGAGTGCCCTCTTGAAGACCTACCCGTCATCCAACGCCGCGCGCTCAAGGCCTGTTTTGATCGTGGCCGAGCCGTGATCATCGCGACGCACATGCTCGAATCGATGATCGAGTCGCCGGTCCCCACGCGGGCCGAAATCACCGATGTGGCCAACGCCGTCTACGAGGAGGCCGATTGCGTGATGCTCTCTGGCGAAACCACGATTGGGAAATACCCCATCGAGTGCGTGCAGACTCTTGATAAAATTGCTCGCCGTATCGAAGAAGAAGGTGATCTGGCGTTCGAAGAGCCGGCCCTCCTTCACGGTGAAAAGATCGACGTCCTGAAATCTGCCGTGGTCCTCGCCAACCAAATCAAAGGCTCTGCGCTCCTCACGTTCACGCGGCAAGGGTTCATGGCCCAATCAATCGCCGCGCTCCGCCCCGCTTGCGCTCCGATTTTCGCCATGACCAACGCCGTGTCCACCTTGCGACAAATGCGACTCTTGCGCGGCGTGATCCCCTTTGTGATGCCGCTGACATCGGACCCCAACGACACGATCGATAATGCAATCCGGCTCCTCGTCCGCGAAGGCTACGTGAAGGTCGGCGACAAGCTCATCGTGGCGACCGATATTCTTTCACACGATCGACTAATCGATAGCATCCAGCTTCGCACCGTTCACGACAACTAGTTCGAAGCGTGGTCGCGAAGTGCTTCCCAGTCTTCCAACGTATCGACATCGCGGAGCTGAAGAAGCTCCGCACTCGTCCAACCTTGTTCACGAATAATCTCACGCGTGCGATCCGCTACGGTTGCGGTGCTCCACGCGACATTTTCGAAAAGCGCCAACCGGGGAGAATCCATGCCGAGGAGATAATATCCTCCATCCTTGGTAGGTCCGATCACCACGTTGGATTCAGCTAGGTATTGAGCTCCCGCCAAAAATTCCGCCTCACCCAATTCCGGGCAATCTCCTCCAATCAACATCACCGCCGGTGCTCCTCGTCTAAATGATTCGGTGGTCGCGTAGGCTAAGCGTTCGCCCAGACCCGATTCAACTTGCGGCCAGAAACTCCAGTTCGGCTGCTCGCCCAACCAATCCCGCATCACCGACTCCGCATCGGCGGGAGCAAAGTGAATCTCGACCGGCCACCCCTCAGGTAAAGCCGCCATCTGCCGTCGCACCAACCGTTGGTAGATCTCCAGCGCCGCGATATCGCCCATTTCGCGAGCCAAACGGGTCTTCACCTTACCAGCGACCGGCGCTTTAAGAAAGATGAGTAGGGTTGGTTTCATGACTTAATTTCCCGACTTCGACTCCACCAAAAACCACCGAGAAATGGTCCCCACAAAAGAAGTTTTTCAATCGGCGATTGCACCCATTCACCGGTGATCGCCTGAGTCTCCCAAAGCCAGAAATAAACAAATCCACTCACCCCCAACCAACGCACGCCCAGGTTCCGGGAAGCCACCGCAAAAGGAATCACCCAAACGAAATACCAAGCGTGCACCGAGGGTGCAAAGACGAGGAGTGCGACCAAAAAAGACTCCGCAAAATTCGTAAGCGTTTTGGCTCGAAAAAAGATCCACGCGGCGACCGGGGCAAAAAATGCCAGCATCCATCCGTTTTTGTAGGCCGTGGCAGGCCATACCCATTCGATCAGCCATGGAAACAGCTCCGAGGTGCGCGCCTCCTTCACGAACACCTTAGGAGCGAGCGGCCCAATGGAACCGAAATCGAATTTGAACCACCACAGGGCCAACGCAACCGGGAGCGCACCCACTACCGTCAAAGCGACAGCGGGAGCAAATTCCCGTCGCTTCAATTTCGCCCAAACCACCCAAGCCAATAGCGGCGCCGTAATCCACTTCACCCCGGCAGCGACGCCCAACCACCATGTGCCAAAGTAACCTAATAGATTACTTTGCCCTGAATCGGTCTTCTCCCAAGCGAGCCAGCCGGCGACCATCGTGAGCAACAACACGGGTTCATAATGCGCTCCGCCTGCCCCGACATAGATCACCAGTGGGTTCCAGGCGAAGAGCACCGCGGCACCACGACCGAACCGCCGCACGAGGAGCGCCGCAGTGGCCAAGTCCGCGAGTAAAAATACAAGCTTAAGTCCCAGCACGGAGCCTGAGACCGCCGCCACCGCTCGCAGCATGAGCTGCGCGATCGGGGGATAAATTGCCGTGGCTTCCGCGTGATTGATTCCACTCCAAGTTACATCGCGCAAAGCGACGAGTTCAGCGGCATTCGGGGCCAACAGGTAGGGCGAAAAACCCTCCAACTGAATGCGCCCCTCCCACAAGTATCGCCAGGCATCATCACCTGGGATCATGGGCAACAAGAGGACGCGAGCCGCGATCGCGATACCCCAGAACCAAAACGCGGAAATCTTCCGCGGAGTCGCCGCAACCATCCAGCCGAGGCTCATCACTGCCGCAGCCGATAAGAAGAGCGGCACGGTGCCAGCCACTGCGAAATCCCCTTGTCCCGCCATGAAAAATGCCCCCAAGAGTAACAACGCTCCTCCGAGTTTATAACCATATTGGTTAAAGTTCCACCGGTTGAGCCAGAGGTGAGCCAACGTGGTGAGGATAATCGTGCCCGCGGCAACGCTGCCTCGTATCGTTCCCGAAATTTTGGAGCGCCCGCCACCCCGTCTCCGATAACCCACGGGGAGCTCCACAATCTTGGCGCCTTCTTCTGCAGCCCGCACTTGCATCTCAATCGTCCAACCAAAACCACGATCCCGCATCACGATGCGCTCGAGCAGAGAACGACGGATGAGCCGTAACGGACCGAGATCGCCATAACGTTGCCCCCACCCCCATCGGATTAGACTCGTTGCCAGGCCATTGCCGAATTGTTGGACCGGCGTCATCGCACCACGCGCCGCCGCCGAGGCCCGACGATTGCCCAAGACAAAATCTACCCCGTCCTCCGCCTTGCTGATCAACCGGGCCACATCAGCTAAATCATCGCTACCATCAGCATCGCAAAACAACACCCACTCCACGCTCGAATCGAGTTGTTGATAACCCTCCCAACATGCCCGGCCATATCCACGAACCGGCACGGACAACACCTCTGCGCCCGCATCCCTCGCAACGTGCGCGGTTCGATCCGTGCTACCGTTATCCATCACCCTGATCCGCGTCAGGCCTTGAGCGAGCAAGGCGTCCACCACCCCACCGATCGGCTCCTCTTCATCGAGGGCGGGAATGATAACTTGGATTGAATCGAGCATGACTAAAAGCGGGAGGCCTAAACGCGCTCGTTTCTTCCCGCCGCCATGAAATCCCCGCAGTTAAACGGGTAAACTCAACTCAAATACCGACCCACCTTCCGATGCATTATGCACCGTCGCATCGCCGTCATGGGCCCGCATGATGGCCCGCACCATGCTCAAGCCCAGCCCGAGACCACTTTCGGTGCGGCTCTGATCACACCGGTATAGTCGCTCCCAGATCCGCGATTGTTCCTCAACGGGAACCCCCATGCCGGTATCGATCACGCGCATGATCGCGCGGCCTTCAACCAACTCGGCCTCGACCCTCACTTTGCCACCCGCCGGGGTATATTTGATCGCGTTGTCGACCAGGTTTGCCACCGCCTGCCGCAATCGCGTGGGATCTCCGTGAATCGGAACGGCCCCATGAGTTTCGATGCTCAATTCAATTTCAGCTGCTTCGGCCACCTCGTCATAGAGCTCCGTCGCATGACGCGTGACTTCACCAAAATCGCATTTCACTTTCTCGAGTTTCAACATGCCCGCTTCGGCCTCAGAAATTTCCATGAGCGCGCGCAACAAGGCCAACACCTGGTCACTGCGTTCAACGACATCTGCCAGCGTTTCACCCGTCGCCGGATCAAGGTCGGGCCGCTGCAACGCTGATTCGGCCGAAAGCCGCAGTCCCGCCAGAGGGGTGCGCAAGTCGTGCGCCACGTTATCGAGGGTCTCACGCATGGCTTTGAGCAACCCGGCATTCTTATCGAGCACGCTATTAAAATGACGCACCAATTCGGCGACCTCATCGTCCGTCACGGGCGAAGGCACCCGAGCGTCGAGCTTCCCCGTGGTAATGATCGAGCGCGCGGTTTCCACGACCTCCCTCAAAGGCTTGGTCGCCCGTCGCGCCGTAACATAACCGGCTCCGACGCCCATGAGCACCACCGCGCCCGCCACCCAGGCGAAGGTCTTACGCAGCGGTTCAAGCAACGCTTGGCGGCTATCCGTCGCCCGGCCGATCTGGAGCAGCATGTCACCTCGAAGTGCTTGCGAAACGATAGCCAAATCACGTTCGGCATCGCGCGTAATCCGCACCCGGGAAACGGTGCGCTCCTGCCACCGTCCCCAACCATCCGGCACCCGCACGACCGCCTCATCCGACTCCAGCCAATCAGGGGGAATCTTGCCCCATACTTGGCTGCCACCCAGCCCCACTAATCGCAAAAAGAGAGAACGCACATTCGGCTGCTGGCTGTCTTCCGCAATCCTCTGTTGCAGGCCGCGCACGCCACTCTGAGTCAGCACCACCGAGTATTGCTGCAGCCGCTGCTGCAGATCCTCATAGTCACGCTCTTCTATTTGTTGGCCCAATAACCAGTAGAGCAGGGCGAAGATCGCGACGAACCCGACGGTAAACCAACCGGCAAACCATAAGCTAAACCGCCAGGCCAGCGAACGACGGACTTGATCAATTCCGGCCATGTAAAATGTAACCTACCCCACGCATCGTTTCGATGCGGGTCTTCTCAGGATCAATCTTGCTCCGCAAACGCGAGACGAGCACATCGACGACATTGGTCTGCGGATCGAAACTATAATCCCACACATGCTCCAAAATCATCGTCTTGGTAACGGGACGATTGGGATGCCTCATCAGATACCCCAAAAGAGCGAACTCTCGCGGCTGCAAATCCACCACTTCATCGGCTACTCGAACTTCGCGGGAAACCAGATCGAGCGTCATATCACCTACTTCGAGACGCGTTGTTTCCGGCATGCGCGTCGAGCGGCGCAAGAGCGCCTGCACGCGCGCCGATAATTCGGCAAAGGCAAACGGTTTGGTGAGGTAATCGTCCCCACCCGCCTGCAGGCCCTTGACGCGATCCTCGACCGTAGAGCGAGCACTCAGAAACAACACCGGAAGTTCGGGCAAAGTTAAGCGCAAGCGTTTGACCAGCGAAAGTCCGTCGAGTCTCGGCAACATGACATCCACGACCGCGGCATCGTAACTCGTCGTATTCGCCAGCGTAAGCCCGGTATCGCCATCGGCAGCATGATCCACGGCATAGCCCTCCTGTTTCAGGCCTTTGACCACGAACGAGGCAATTTTTGCGTCATCTTCGACGATTAGTATTCGCACAGAATCTAGCATGAAGGGGAAAGTTCGTCAGAGTCAGGCCGAAAGAAAACCGCCCCGGGATCAGATTGAACAGCCCCAGCCCATCAATCTTCTCCCGAGGCGGATATGACCTAACCAAACTACACTAAACAGAAACTCATGAAATAAGGGGCGGCGCGGCGACCGGAGTCCGACGCCGCGCCGGAAAAATTAGCGATCAGACTCGTCTACGATGATGTAACGGAACCCGATCCGGTTGTTATAGATACGGAGCAGGGTTCGCATCGACGGTGTCGACTCGGCGGTGAGCTCAATTGCGTCCTCGGCGTTACGCACCCGTTGGCGGTTGATCTCGAGGATGACATCACCTTGTCGCAGGCCAACATCGGCCGCGGCAGCATCTTCCTCCACCGACGTAACCAACACCCCTTGGACCCGGCTCGGAATACCGTATTGGCGGCGGGACGGGGGATCGACATTACTCACTCCTACTCCACTGAGGAGTCCTTCATCTTCATCTTCGGTGATGGTTGCGGCAACATTGAGCCCCTCACGGCTGCCTACGGTCGCATTGATCTCCTCCGCCTCACCATCACGAATGACGGTTAAATTGATTTCGGTGCCGGGTCGCTCGTCGGCGATAGCGAAACGAAGCTGCCTAAATGTCTCCATTTCGAGCTCATTAATGTGAGTAATGATGTCGCCCGCCTGGAGACCAGCGCGTTCGGCTGGCGTATCTTCGGACACACTTTCCACCAGAACCCCACGATGGTTCTCGTCGAGGTCAAAGCTCGGGGCCATTTCGCGAGTTAAATCTGAACCAATAAACCCGAGGAAGCCGCGAACCACTTCACCGTGGGTGGCAAGTTGCTGCATGATGTTGCGAGCAAGATTGGATGGGATCGCAAACCCGATGCCCATAGAACCACCACTACGGCTGAGGATAGCGGTGTTGATACCGACGAGACGTCCTTCCGCATCGACCAATGCACCACCGGAGTTACCGGGATTAATGGCAGCATCAGTTTGAATAAAGTCCTCGTAACCGAGCCCCATCGTGGCTCGTCCCAGAGCACTCACGATACCACTGGTGACGGTTTGACCGAGGCCGAACGGATTGCCGAGGGCCAACACCACATCACCGACTTCGACGGTGGCACTATCGGCGAAGACAACTGCGGGCAGGTCTTCGAGATCAATTTTGATTACCGCCAGATCCGAGTCGGCGTCGGTGCCGACGATTTCAGCCTTAACTTCGCGACGATCAGAAAGGGTGACTTGAATCTCCGCGGCGTTCTGCACCACGTGATTATTGGTGAGGATATAGCCGTCGGAGCTCACGATTACGCCTGAACCCGTGCCTTGTTGGGGCGGCCGGCGTTGTTCGTCGAGGTTGTCGGGGATTCCGAAATAACGGCGCCAGCGAGGATCTCTCAATATCTCCGGGAGATCGGCTTCGGATATTTCTTCGGATTCCGCGGTTACGTGCACTTGCACAACCGCGGGACCGACGGCCTTGACGACGGCAGAAAAACTAACGGGCAACCCACGACCCGGTTCACGATCGAGCGGAGCGGGATCGATGGAGACCATGACTTGGTCATCGGTGTGATCTTCGGCAATCGCTGCGGCGGTCCAACCCAATCCTGCCGCAGCTAGAATAAAGATGGCACCGCGTAGTCGACGGGATTGACGAGCAGAGTTTTTGGTAAAGGCGTTCATATTGGCAGGTTAAAGGGAATTAGTTTCCCTGCAACCTACCACGCCGACCTTACCACTCCCTTACCTGAACCTTACAGGATTGAAAGGTGTGTTTTATTTTTCGACAGGATGTTTAGCGCCCTCGGGCTTGTAGACTTGGATTTCGCCACGATTGCGAATGTCCACCAACCCGTTGGGGGAAACATTAAACTCGGCCTCAATCAACTTCACCGTATCTCCGGAACGGGCCCCAAGACCGTGCTGCTCCGCGGCATCGGTCCCAGTCTCGCGACCTACGGCGTCGACGGGGTATTGGCCGATCCCGAGATAATCCTGCACGACTCCTCCGGCGAAGTGATCGCCCGCCACGACAATTGGAGTGCCAATCTCGGAAGTGCCTTCGAGGCTGTCGGAGCCTTTGAACTCGTGACCGGCAGTCTCGACGCTGCTATGGTTCTTCCTCTCTGGCCCGTTCTCCACACGATTCACTTGCAAGGAGCAGACGAAGGCTCGGGCCAAGGACTCATCGAGATCTACGATCTGGACCTTTGAATTCACAGTCTGTTTTTCTGCCACTACAGCACCGGGCTCATCGAGCCCCACCTAAATTCCGATCCGAGAATCCCTAGTCCTGTTAGATCACTCGGACTCCTTGGGTCCAAAGTTGCCCCATGTAGGAAGGGATTACCGGTGAATCATCACGAACGATATCGATTCCATGGATGGAAATATCGAATCTTCTCACTCATTGTGAGATTAATTTCGGCCGTGTAATTACGTTAATATATCACCGTAAATAATTAATGATATTTTCGTAAACTGAGACCATATTGAGACTGAGATTGATTATCATTTAATATTGACGAAAACAATCCATTCACCAAAACGAACCCATCTTGCGAATAGGTCTCAGTTGTACTGATTCCAAATTCACGGGATCCGATAACCTGGTGTCGTACTCGGTTTTTCGGTCACGAACTCATGCCGCCGGGTTTGGTCGCTCGGCGGCACATCGCCACTCACCACAAATCCAGGCTCCCGCCCTTCAATCTCTCTTTATTTCACTACCATCCAATCCATGAAAACGAACCTCACTCGTTCCTTTATCTCACATATTCGATTCAACTTTGCCTTAGTCGGCTTGTTGAGTATTTCATTCTTCGGTTCGGCCAGTGCTCAGTCGGAAGAATCCGATACCATCGAACTGGCCCCATGCAAAGTCACCGCCGACGGTGCTCAAAGCGTCCTGCACATCACGCAACGTGATCTCGAAATGCGCCAAGCGAGTGACCTCGAAGATGGCATCTTCATCTCATGACTCCTTCCTCTTTAATATCCTGCGAAATATTTGCGCCCGCCGCCGCGCACCGCAGTGTCTTGGCCGAGATTGCCAAAGCGTGCGCGAATGATGTGGGCCAACCCATCACGATCAAAAGATGCCAACTTCAGGCCAATCGCACCCGACCCCAGGAGCCCACGGTGACCTTATATTTGCCCGCCGCACTCGCCGCGACTCAAAACCAGATCTGGTGCCTCGCCTGCTTTTGCCCATCGGCCCGCGTCAGTGTGCTCATTCTAGCGGTCGATGCCTTCAGCCCCGCGACGGAGACAACGGTAGAGATACTTCAATCCGCCTAAAATTCACGTATTCGATTTTAAATTACGTTTTTCATGCTTCCACGCTTTGTTTCCAGTTCAGTTATTTTTCCTTCCGCTCCAGATACTCGCCTAAGCCGATGTTTTGCGACGACCGCAGACGGCCGGATCGCGCTCCAACCGGATTGGCCGCAACTCCTCGAGCGATTGGCTCAAATACCTCAGGTTGCCCTGCAAACCCGCCATGCCTACGCTCGCCTAATCGGGTTGGCTCCGCTGCCTCGTGGCGATTTTCCCTCCGGAAATCTCATCGACTCAATTGCTCGAGTCACCGCCGACTACGACTTATGGAGCGATCTCTGGGCCCGCCTATCGGTTTGCGACTGTTGCCAGTCACCGGGACGCATCGAGATCGTCAACCAAACCGGCACAGAGTTTATGCAGATCTGCGCTGCGCCCAAGACAGAACCGGCGGCTTGGGCCAATGAGATTGTCTCGTTCGCCAACCGATCTCCCGACGATCTGTTCGTCCCCCGTAATCAGGCTGAGGCGCAACACACGATGCCGATGTTAAGCCTTCGCGCCCGTCCCTTGCCAACACGGGCCAACGCGATTCACCCGCTGCTGCACGCCATGGCCGACGAAGGCCACGCCATCGCCGTAAATCTGCGCACCGCCGAAGTCTCTCACTACCGCATCCTCGTTCCGACCAGCATCCACTACGACGGCGTGAGCCTCGAGGTAAGAGATGGTATCACCACCTTGCAACTGGTTCACTCGGCCGACAGCCAGCTACACGTCGAAGAGACCGAAACAGGACGTTGGGTGCACGTGGCGGACAGCCAGAAAACGCTCCTGCTTAGTTTCGGTCCGGCGACTATGGGAGGCCCGACTCACGACGCATGGGAAGCCGCCATCGAAACTTTATCGGCCTAAACCCAGTCCGCCATTTGAAGCCATACTAATCGAACAGCTAAGGCTCTTTTCCAACTTTCGATTCTTCGCTCACGAAAATCGAAAAACGGTCCGAACGGCCGCCGAGTTTGGTCACTCGGCGGCCACCGAACCTAACTTCAAATCAAGCCACCCGACGACTAGTCACCGGCAACAACCACACCACTCATACTATGTCTCATTCTCTTCACATCTGCTTTGGCACCATGACCGGAAACGCCGAAACTTTGGCCACCGAAGCACACGACCGCGCCGAGTCCCAAGCTTTCACCTCCAACCTACTGAATCTCGTCGAGGTAAAAGCCACTGACCTCACGAGCATGGCAGAAGCCCTCTTCATCGTCTCGACATGGGGCGACGGCGAGCCACCAGATGACGCGGTCGATTTTTGGTATGATCTGGAAACCGCCAAGCTTGATCTCTCGGGACTGGCTTACGCGGTGTTCGGTCTAGGCGACAAGGATTACCCGGAGTTCAATGGCTTCGCTCGCCTCCTGGATGAACGCCTCGTCGCCCTAGGCGCGAAGCGATTGATCGCTCGGGCCGAAGCCGATCTAGACTTCGACGACACCTTCGCAGCGTGGTCGGAACAGATTTTTTCCTCTCCTCGCAGCTCGCCAAGAATTTGTGACCACAAATCCCTGACCACCTAGCCCATGCGCGACAATCAAGCGAGTTCAGACACCCTTTGGTTCTAAACTGCCACGGTCGTGGCTTTGGGACTATTGGCCGGACTGATCTTTCTCATCCACCTCGGTTAAGAATGGCCACGCTTTGGATCCTCGGTGGAACGCCAAGGTGATTTTCAACGTATTCGCACTGACAACCGCAGCCCAAATCACCCACGCAACAGACTAAGTCTGATTTCCAAATTGTCCGTCCCAATTCCCGACGACCACGGTGCATTTTTAAACAAAGTAAAGCGAGGATCCAAGTTGAGCTAACTGAGCCAGAATTGACTCATATTTACAGGACTAGTCTATCGTTATTACGCAGTCAATTCACCCTATATGGGCGGATATACCCCCTTAAGGGGGAGGATTTACCTAATCCCATCTCTTGACCCCGTTGCAGACTTGGGCCCTTTCAAGGTGATGGCCGCCGATTCTCCTATTCCCGTCACAATTCTAACCGGCTTTCTTGGCGCCGGGAAAACCACCCTCCTCAATCGGATCCTCACCGGACAACACGGACGAAAACTCGCTGTCATTGAGAACGAGTTTGGCGAGGTCAGCGTCGACAACCAACTCGTTATCCAAAGCGACGAGGAGTTATTCGAAATGAATAACGGTTGTATTTGCTGCAGCGTGCGCGGCGACCTCATCCGGGTTCTCGGTCGGTTGATGAAACGTAAAAACCGTCTCGATGGTGTCATCATCGAAACCACCGGCCTCGCCGATCCCGGGCCTGTTGCGCAGACTTTCTTCACCGACGACGAGATCAAGGCCCACTACCGCATCGACGCCATCGTCACCGTTGTGGATGCGAAGCACGTCGTGCAGCATTTCGACGACGCTCCAGAAGTGCGCAAGCAGATCGCCTTCGCCGACGTGATGATCCTCAACAAGAGTGACCTCGTTTCGGCCGAAGAACTCACCGAACTCGAGACCCGAGTTCGCGGTATGAATGCCGCTGCTCGCATCGAACGCGCCACCAATTGCGACGTTGCACTCGACGCCGTGCTCAACGTCGGCGGTTTCGATCTATCCCGAGCGAACGAGCTCGATCCTAAGTTCCTCAACCCCTCCTACCCCTTCGAATGGGCCGGAGCCTACCCCCTTCCCCCTGGCACCCACGAACTCGTTATTGGTCACGTCGATGACGACGACCATGATCACGCCGGCTGCGATCATGATCACGACCACGGTCATCATCACCACGCCGAAAACGAACTCGATGTTCTCGTCATTCCTGTAGCCGGGGTCGATGCCCCCGGGATCCTCGAGGCGGCCCGCGACACGGCCGTGGTTTCATTCTCCGATTGGGAAAACCGCGTCGCCGACGGTGACTCCATCACGCCCGGCACCACCCTGGCCCGGCTGATCCTCAACGACGGTAATGGCCGCTACAAACTCGAGATCCCCACCGATGGCACCTACGTCGTTTTCGAAGGCTGTGGCGATCATCCGCTCCATATTCCCGTCAACGGCGAGAACGTGAAACCGGTCTGGCAACAGAACTACGAACACACCCATTCGCACGACGAAGACGTATCCTCCGTCGGGATCACCGATGCGGGCGAACTGGATCCGCAACGCCTCAACGATTGGATTTCCCGGCTCCTGCAAACCCAGGGCAACGACATCTACCGCAGCAAAGGTGTGCTCAGCGTCAAAGGCTCGTCGAAGCGACTCGTCTTCCAAGGCGTGCACATGCTCTTCGATGCCAAGTTCGATCGGGAATGGAAAGACGACGAAGACCGCACCAATACTCTCATTTTTATCGGCAAAGACCTCAACCGCACCGCCCTGACCGAAGGCTTCAAAGCCTGCTTGGCCGACTGATCCACCAACCGTCCCCGAACCCAGCAGCTTCGCCCTCCTAGCCGGCCTCGACACCGCCCGCCCGACGCGGGCGCTCCTGAGCGAGGGAGACTAAGTCGGCAGTAAAGCCCGACCCACCGTGAAAGCAGGATTGGAAATGCGGGTCGGGCTTCACGGGCGACATTCCGAGTCTCTTGAGAATCTCCGATCCTCGCTGGGCCTCACAGGCTCCCTTGCGCCTACGTCGCCGGCCCAAACGAGACATCCGAAGTTAGCCACCACCCCCAAAAGTCTGCATCTTTCTCTTTATCTTTATCCATCCGCCGACCGATCCGCCGAAGCTACGCGCAAGCTTGAGCGAAGGCCAAAACCCATCCCACAGGACATAGGAGCCCCCCCCTCCCCTTCTCGGGTCATCTATTCCTTCAATATAAAGTAACCTATTAGGTTACTTCAATCTCACTGCCGAATTTGGAAAGTGAATCCCCCCGCCAATCCCAGCCTACCTAATTTCGCTAAAATCTCGCCGTGCAGCACGAAGGCGGAGCCTCTCTTTCAAAGAGCAACGCTCCTCAACTTAAAGTAACCTAATAAGTTACTTTATTGTAGGTCTCACATCACAAAGAGGGGTCTTCGCCCGCACGTCTTCGAGACAACCAGTCCAACATTTGCAGCAGGGTTTCGGCATCGGGCATGCGACTTTCGTTGGTCACAAAATCAGTTACCCGTTGTTTCGGGATACCGAGATATCGAGCCAATTGCACCTTCGAACCGTGGGACTGAAGTTCGATTCGTAACATCTGCACACAAGCATTCCACCTCGGTGTATCTACCCCTGGGCGACGAGTCAGATATGCCCCGCGCCGTTTACGACGTAATGTCTTTTTCGCCTGCTTGGCTGCTATAACCGCGATCTCCGCAACCATCTCACCCAAATCCAGCCATAGTTTGATGCGAGGGTGAACCGGAACCATTAAAGTAACCTAATAGGTTACTTTAATGAGACAATCACGATCTTAAACCGAGACGAACAAATCAAACCACGACAGACATTCCGATCGTCGATAGCGGGCAGGAGCGGCCATCTGAAACGGCGGCTCCCCACTGTCTGTATCCGCACTACTAATGTTGAGTGACTCCTTGAGTTTCCCGAGGTCGAAATCAATCGAGCATAAAGTAACCTATTAGGTTACTTTACGGAGCAGGCAAAGAACACTTGGCGGAGGATGCCTTCGTCTGTTGATCTGTAGCATTCGTTCACCCCTGACTTAATCCCCATCATGAATCGTCGCACTTTTCTCAACTCCTCGGCTATTGCCGGCACCGCCCTCCTCGCCAACTCGTCCAACCTTTTCGGGCAATCGTCCTCGGCCATGAAACCTAAATTCAATTTGGGTTACGCTCCTCATCCCGGGATGTTCAAGACGCACGCAGGCGAGAGTGTCATCGATCAAATCAAGTTCGCCGCCGACCATGGTTTCACCGCCTGGGAAGACAACGGCATGCCCCGCCGTTCCCCGAAAGAACAAGAGGCCATCGGCAAAACCCTCGCCGATCTCCACATGCAGATGGGCGTGTTTGTCGCCTACGCCAGTTTCGATTCCCCCACGTTCGTGAACGGCAGCCCCGAGGACCACCAAGAGATCCTCACCACGATGTCCGAGTCGGTCGAAATCGCCAAGCGCTGCAACGCCACGTGGATGACTGTCGTCCCCGGTTCCATCGACCAACAGACCAACACCGCCGAGAAATGGAATCGCTACGGCGGCCCGCGCCTCGCCGAGGGTTACCAGTTCGCCAACACCGTGGACCTTCTTCGCCGCTGCTCCGCCATGCTCGAACCGCACGACCTCGTTATGGTGCTCGAACCGCTAAACGAGCACACCAATCACGGCGGCACGTGGCTGCAAAAATCAGACCAAGCCTACGCGGTTTGCCGCGCCGTCGACAGCCCTTCTTGCAAAATCCTCTTCGACATTTACCACCAACAGATCACCGAGGGAAACCTCATCCCCAACATTGATCACTGCTGGGATGAAATCGCGTATTTCCAATGTGGTGACAACCCCGGTCGCAAAGAGCCCGGCACCGGCGAGATCAACTACCGCAAGATCTTTCAACACCTCAAGGATAAGAACTTCGACGGCGTCATGGGCATGGAGCACGGCAACTCGATGAAGGGTGCCGACGGCGAAAACGCCGTCATTGCAGCCTACCGTGACGCCGATCGCGCGTAACCATTTTTCATGACAACTTCATCGGTCAATTTTCTCGATGCGCCCGATCCAGACGCGGACGAAAACGACTTCGATATTTCTCGCTTCAACGCCTTTGTCTACTGCGTGAAGTGTGGCAATGAGATGGCTCACGACGGCAATTCCCTCGCGCTCGCCGAGAGCCCTCGGGGCGCCCAATTCGAGTGCGGACGCTGCGAGGATATTTCTCAATGGGCCTTCACCTGGCATCCTTTCACTGCACGCCAAGTGCCGGCCCAATGGGGCGGCACCCTCTAAAACTCACCTGCCATGAAACTCGACGACGTCATGTCTCAGCTCGAAGCCCTCGGCTCTGAGCAAACTCGAAAAGTTCTCCGACGTCATGGAGCCGTTGATCCCTTTTTTGGCGTGAAGGTGGGCGACCTCAAACCCGTCGCCATGAAACTCAAAGGCCAGCAGGACCTGGCCCTCGAACTCTACGATACGGGAAACAGCGACGCCCAATATATGGCCGGAATGATCGCCGATGGCACTCTGATGACCAAGCCTGAATTGAACCGGTGGGCCAAGACCGCGGCGTGGGGATTGATCAGCGGTAACACCGTCGCATGGGTCGCCTCGGAAAACAAAGCCGCTCTCCCTCTCGCACTCAATTGGATCGACGCGAAGAAGGAATCCGTCATCCGCTCCGGCTGGGCCATGCGCCATTGTCAGCATCCGGCCTGACGATGAATTACCCTTAGACACCGTCGCAAAGCTTCTCGATCGCGTCGGGCGCGAGATGCCCACCGCCACGGACGACGTGCGCTACACCATGAACAACTTCATCATCTGCGTCGGCACCTACGTCGTCGCCCTTGGTGAGGCCGCGATCGCGACCGCCCGCACTCTCGGCAAAGTCGAAATCGATATGGGCCAGACCGCGTGCAAAGTTCCCGATGCCGAACCCTATATCACCAAGTGCCGCCGCGGTAAACCCGTCGCACCCAAGCGCAAAACCTTTCGCTGCTAGGTGTCCCACCGCCCGCCCGCTCAAACGTAGTGGGGATCAGGAAGATCCTAGAATCAGCTCGGTTCTTGCCCTCCTGCCATCGGCGCGACTCTTTGATTCCCATGCAGCTAACGAAGCACTGGGCGGTTGCCCTAGATGATTACGTGATCGATTTGGGTTGGTCGGCCGACGGCTCGACCTTGGCCGCCGCTTCGGCGGCCGGTCCCGTCACGGTGTTCGAAGTTGCCGACGGTCAGGTGCGTCATGAGCTACCCGCCGACGAAGATGGCATCAATGTTCTCGCTTTTCATCCTTCGCAAAACCTCATCGCCACGGGCGGACAAGATGGCGCGGTCAAACTGTGGGATGCCACCGCTGGCCAACAAACCGCCTCCGTAGATGTGGGCGGCGGCTGGATCGATCATCTCGCGTGGTCGCTTGATGGCTCCAAATTAGCGGCCGCAGCTGGTCGTTCACTGGTTTTTCTCAATCCCGATGGCTCCAACCATCACACGTTTATGCCGGCGCCCAAAACCATCAGTGCAATCGCTTGGCAACCGGCCGGTGGTTGCCTCGCCGCCGCCTATTTTGGCGGCGTGATCATGTGGGACGCCGACGACTTCATCCCTCAGCACGAATTCGCCTACGCCAACGGGATTAACACCCTGGCATGGTCATCGGACAACCGCTGGCTCGTATCGGGCAACCAGGACCCCAGCGTGCATCTTTGGCTCCCCGAAAAAGAGGACGAGTTTCACATGAGCGGCTACGAAACGAAGGTGAAACACATCTCCTTCGATCACACCGGTCGCTGGCTCGCCACCACCGGCGGACGCGAAGGTTGCGTCTGGGACTGCGAAGGAGGGGGGCCCGAAGGTCGCGAACCGGCCATGCTTCCTCACGACACTCCCATGTGTGCGGTGGCGTATCAAAATCAACATGGCATCGTCGCCACCGCCGCCCAAGACGGCACCGTCCGGCTCTGGAGCCCCGACCGCCAGCAGCCCCTACGGGCCAACGTGAAACTCCCCCACCCCGCTACTAAGTTGGTGTGGGCACCTGACGACAGCACCCTCGCCATCGGCAATGATCAAGGAGTCGTCTATGTGCTCAAAGTTGAGTCCTGAAGTGTTGCACCCTCCTCGTTGATCATCTGATCTATCAACTCCATGTCCGACGTCGGTTCCACCCCTGCGCCCACGCTGTTCATCAGCTACGCGTCCCAAGACCGCCAAGCCGCTCGTTTACTGCGCGACGCTCTGAGCGCGCGCGGAATTGAAGTATGGTATAACTAGGATGATCTCACCGGCGGCGATGCGTGGGATCAAAAGATTCGGCGACGGATACGCGAATGTGACTATTTCATGCCCGTGATTTCGCGAGCAACTGAAGCGCGGCGAGAGGGATACTTCCGCCGCGAGTGGCGCCAAGCGGCCGAACGCACCCTCGATATGGCCGACGATGTGATGTTCCTCCTACCGGTGAACATTTCCGACATTCCAGAATCAGGCGCCCGGGTGCCGGAACGATTTAATCACGTTCACTGGACCCGGTGCCCCGACGGTGAGTCCAACGCCGGTTTGGAAGAACTCTGCCTCCAAGTGCTCACCGGCGATGACGCCGTGCCGTCTCCGCCCCGTGACCCGAAAATCAATCGTCATCCGCGCCAAGTGAAATCGGTCTCGTCTCATTCCTCAGACAAGAAAGGTAAAAACCTCCCGCCTTATCCCTCTCAGCCTCATCGGAAGGAGGGCGAACCGCCCTGGCTCCACATTTTCAACCTCCTCGTTTGGAGTATTCGCTGCGCCTACCACGCTTACCAAGGCTTCCCCCGTATCCTTCGGTGGGTCATAATCGCATGGCTAATCGTAACGCTCGTCAGTCGATGCGGCAACTCCGACGAACCCAGTAACAGACCTTCGAGAACGGCCGAGGACCCCACCCAACAAGACGACTCCGAATCAGGCGGCGACTTCAACAAAGGCTTGATCGAGGCGGCGCAGGAATTGAGAGGCGTCGAAGGGCTCGGTGAATTCGGTCGCATCATAGGTGCGGTAGCGGATGCCGCTCAAGCCGGCCGGCCTCTCGTCCTGACGCCTTTCGTTTACAACAGCACCGAATCGACCAACGAGGAGTTTACCAAAACCGTATTTAATCAGCTACTCAGGTCCATCCGGGTAACCCGGGCTGACGAGGTCGCGGTCAGCCCCTCTGCACTCGGGGCATCACCTTCATCGGCCGATGTCTTGGCCCGCATCTCTCGCACCGAATCTCGTTTCCTCCTCACAGGCCGGGTTGAAATCGAAACCACCGACAATTCCGCCCACTTTGAACTAGTGCTCTACTCCGCCAATGCACCGACTCTCATTTGGACGAAGCGCTACCCCGTCGCGGACACCGGAGCGGCCCGCATCGTCGACGATATTTTGGCCACCCTCAATTCCCACGAAGTGTTTGCTCCTCTCGAGCTGCCGACGGAACCGGCGCAGCCCGCGGCAACTCCCGAACCGGTCCCGTGATCCGCTTCTACTCGTTTTCCGCGAATCTCGAATCTCACCCACGGCTTCCTTTCTGTGATACGTTTCAACTAACACGGTGCGTTCCGAGGCTCCTTTTTCGATGCATAATTTAATTCCTGCTTCCGACGCTAAAAGCGGAATCGACCCATCGCACACCCGATCAATCAAACAATGGGTGGCCGAGGAACTCGATCTGACCGATGACGACGTGGTATCCGTGCTTGAGTCCGGCTGCATCGATCCGGGTTGTCCGCTGGTCGAAACCACCATCGCAGTTTTCGGCGCAGATGGTTCGACCCGGAGCTGGAAACTCACTCGCCAACGTTTTGCGGTCGCCAAATTCATCGTAAAACAAGCGCTCGCCCAATTGCCTAAAATCTCCTAATCGTTCAAACTAGATCGTGGAGCATCGGCGAGAGTTTCTAAAAAAGTCCCTATGGTCCGCCCTCGCATTGTGGGCGGTTCCGGGAACCATGCTGTCCGCCGCAGGTGGCACTCACACCGTGCGTAGGGGAGATACCCTCGGCGCTATCGCCAAAAAATACGGCACCTCCATCAGCGCGTTAAAATCAGCGAACGGGCTGAATTCCGACACTATCATAGTCGGCCAAAAGCTCACCCTTACCGGTTCTGCCGCTGCTGCAATTCATGTCGTGGCCAAGGGCGAATCACTTAGCACCATCGCACGGAAATATGGCACCAGCGTCCGATCAATTAAAAGCGAGAATGACCTTAAATCCGACCTCATCAAAGTAGGCCAGAGGCTGAAGATTCCGGGGAAATCGAAGGTCTCTGACCCCGCCATTCACATCGTCCGAAAAGGCGAAACGCTCAGCTTGATCGCCCAGACTTACGGCACCCGGGTAAACACGATTAAGGAGGCCAACAATCTCCGATCAGATCGTATAAATGTGGGGCAAAAACTGAATATTCCTAGTGGTGGCAGCCGCAGTATCATCGCTGGCGGCAGCTCACTGCTGGCGCCGGTAATCGCTGCGACCAACAGGCTGCGGGTCGATTCCTCGCGGTGGCGCTATATTGTTTGCCACCACAGCGCGATCGAAGCCGGCAATGCTGAGGCCTATGGTCGCGCCCATAAGCGCCGGGGTATGGAAAACGGTCTAGCCTATCATTTTGTGATCGGAAACGGTCGCGACTCTGGAGATGGCGAGATCGAAATCGGTCCGCGGTGGAAGAAACAACTTCAGGGAGGTCACGTGCGCAGCGACAAGGTCAACGAATCCGGTATCGGGATCTGCATTGTCGGAAATTTGCAGAATCACCGCCCTTCGACCAAACAACGGCAGGCGATGAACGAACTCATCGGATTCCTCAAGGACGGCTACTCCCGCTCCAACGCCGAAGTCACCGTGCATAAGCTGGTGGACAAAAACCATACCGTTTGCCCCGGGAAATACTTCCCCTATGACGACTTGAAGCACTTTGCCTAAGCGGAATTGAGGCCTCCTTAGGCTTGTAGACCTTCGATTTCTTAAAATCAGTTTTGCGCCAAACGGGAAATCTCTCTCAAAGTAGTCATCTATGTTCGATATTTCCGGCACCGTTAAAAAAATCTTTGAAGAGCAAACCTTTGGTAGCGGCTTCAATAAGCGCGAATTCGTTCTGACCACCACGGCAGAACGTTACCCTCAGGACATCAAATTTGAGACCGTTAAAGACAAGGTCAGCATGCTTTCTCCCCTCAAGGAGGGCGACAAGGTTAAGGTGTTTTTCGACATCCGTGGGCGAGAGTGGAAAGAAAGCTACTTCGTGAATCTCAATGCCTGGAAGGTGGAGTCAATCGAAGGCGGCGGTGCGGCCGCTCCTGATACTGGCGACGGACCTCCCCTCCGTGAGCCCGAGATGGGACCTGGCGCAGCGGAAGAGGAACCGCCGTTCTAGTTCCCGTGTCAGCAGTCTTTCCATGCTTCGACCGCTCCAATTCCTTCTGATCGTGCTGGCGGGAGCCGTCGCTCCAGCCTATGCACAATTGATTGATCTCGGCCCGTGGACAGGCGCGGTCACTCCGCATACGGCCGAGATTCGGATGATTCTGACCGAGTCCCGGCTCACCAATCTGGAGGTGAGTAAAACGAAGGACTTTGCCCGCTACGTCACCTACCCTCAGCTGGCGCGTAAACCGACGCATGCGCTGACGATGGCGCACTTCTCTTTGAGCCGTCTTGAGTCCGACACGAGCTACTTCTATCGAGTCAAAGCGGGCCGCATACGTGAATACACTAGCATCGGCACATTCAAAACGCTTCCGCGGGCCGGCCATCCGAGTTCATTTCGTTTCGCATTTGCCTCAGGCAACATGACCGGATCTGAAGCGGGCGTATTCTCGGAGATAAGATTTCAGAAACCGCTCTTTTTCCTGCACCTAGGGAACGCATTAAACGAAACTGAGCTACCGAAAGACTTGGAGGGCTGGCAGAATTTGCACGACCTGAACTACGAGTCATTCACCCAAGCCGAACTCTATCGAAGCGTTCCGTTAGTTTACACTTGGGCCGGGATGGACCACGGAGGTGCCGAGGCTCATCAAGCATATCGCAACTATCTGCCCCATTTCCCCCTGCCCGCCGATCAACCCAACGAATCCGAAACGGCGGCCGATCAGCTCAATCCTATCAGCCAAAGTTTCAGCGTAGGACGCGTGCGTTTTATCGTGCTCGACACCCAAACCGCACGAACCCCTTCCGATGGCGAAAACCCTACCATGCTGGGCGAGTGGCAATGGCATTGGTTGGAGTCTGAGCTCCGCGCCGCCGCCCTCACTCACCCCATCATTATCATTGCCTCCTCGGTGCCTTGGCACGCCCGCCAAGCCTTTTCCGGACCACAGGATCATTGGGGATTCTACCCGAAGGAACGTGCTCGTTTGCGGGCTTGGCTTAAATCCGAGCAAATCAGCGGCGTGAGTATTGTTTCCGGAAATGGCGGAGTCCTCGCCTCGAACATAAGCGAAGGAGAATTAGGAAACATCACCGAGCTACAGTCAGGAATCATCGACCTGCGGCGCGAACCGATGATCGGAAAATGGTCCGGTGGACATTTAATCCCAGATTCTACGGAGGAGTTTTTTGGAATCGTAGATATCGAAGATAAACGAAACGAAATTACGGTAACCTTCCGCGGCATGAATCAACATGGCTTCGAACGGTTCCAGAGTTCGTTCACGGTGCCCGCCGAGTCGAAATGACCGGTTGGCGAAAGTTCGCCGTAACTGCCCTGGGTTGCTGCGCCCTCAGTACCAGCGCCGCGACCGAAAAAATTCGGGTCGCCGCCGCCTCGAATCTCGTGATGGTGATGGAGCCTTTGATGCGTGCCTTCACCGCCGAACACACCCAGATCGAACTCAGTGTTTCACACGCTGCGACCGGAAATCTTATCGCCCAAATCCGCCATGGCGCTCCGTTCGATGTATTACTAGCGGCCGACCTCGATTACCCGCAGGCCTTGATTGAAAGCGGACATGCGGAGGAGCAAACGCTACGCACCTTCGCTCACGGCGTGCTGATGTTGTGGCCGCAGCCACCCGTCGGTCAGAAATGGCAGACCGTATTGGCGGGTCCCGGGCTTCGCCGACTCGCAGTCGCTAATCCAGATACCGCGCCCTACGGAAAAGCGACGAAGGACCTGCTCACCGCGGCCGGTCTTTGGGATCAAATCAAACCACGGGTAGTATGGGGAGAAAACGTCGCGCAGACCCTCCAGTTTGTGCACAGCGGTAATGCCGATTTCGGTTTCGTCGCCGCTTCACTGCTGTCGGGCAATCATGATCTCACGGCAGGCATGATCATCGAACTCGGCGAGGAGGCACTTCCTCACGGGGCGATCAGACTGGGCGCGAGTCGTTCGCCCGGGGCGGCCAAACTATTTCTCGACTGGCTGGAAGGTGCAGCAGCCCGGATTATCTTAATCGAACACGGCTATCGTGTGCCTTGATCCCGACGATCGAGAGCCTCAGCTTGAACGCTCGTGTTGTCCCCAATCATTAGCACCTGGTTACTTTCCGCTCCGCTTTGGGAGTCGCTGTGGCTCACGCTGAAGCTGGCAGGAATCACTACGATAATATTGGGCCTCGTCGGGCTACCCTTGGCTCGTTGGCTCAACGCCACTCAAACTCGATTCGCGCCCGTGGTAGAGGCGTTGGTGACTCTACCGATCGTCCTGCCCCCTACCGTGATCGGTTTCTATCTACTGGTGGCATTTTCCCCCCAGCACCCACCCGGTAGTTGGTGGGTCGCAGTCACCGGTGGTCCGTTGTCCTTTACGTTTACCGGATTGGTCATCGCATCGGTGATCTACTCGCTGCCCTTCGCGGTGCAGCCCTTTCAAGCCGCGCTACGCGCGGTGCCGACCGAGCTGATCGATGCGAGTCGCGCGAGTGGCGCGACGGTGTGGCGCACGTTCTGGCGCGTGCATCTTCCCCTCGCTCGGAGCGGAGTCGGAGCCGGATTGACCCTGGGATTCGCTCACACCTTGGGAGAATTCGGAGTGGTGCTGATGATAGGGGGCTCATTGCCGGGCGAAACCAAGGTGGCGAGCATCGCGCTCTACGATGAAGTGCAGAAACTCAATTATGCCTCCGCCCACGCTTTCGCGGGCGTGCTTTTGGTCATCTCGTTTGTGCTCCTAGTGGCCGTAGCGGTGCTGCAGCGCCGCAGTCGCGCTTGATCAAGGGGTTAGAATAACCGTTAGACTATTCTTGAGTGCTTCGTCGCAAAACCCCGGTAAGTTACCCGCCAATGTTTGGATCTTAGCCGTATGCCAAGCCCTGGGCATGTCGGCCGGATCGATGATGATATTGGTCGGCGGACTTTTGGCGGCCCGCATCGCCCCCACCGCCAAACTCGCTACGCTTCCACTCGCCATGATTATTGTGGGCACGGCGACATCTACCATTTGGGTGACGCTACTGCTGCGGAGATTCGGTCGTAAACGCGGCAGCCATGTTGGGTTCCTGTTTTCATTTCTAGCCGCCGCGCTGGGATACCAAGCTGCCGTGCAGGAATCATTTCCCCTCTTGGTCGCCACGGGCTACAGCATGGGTGTCGCCGTCGCATTCTGGCAGCAATTTCGATTCGCGGCGCTCGAGAGTTTATCCGATCAGAAGCTCAACGGCCCGGCGCTTTCCGTCATGATGGGCGGAGGTCTCATTGCCGCATTTCTGGGACCGGAGATCGGGGTACGAGGGCAGTCGCTGTTTCCCCATCTGCCGGAGTTCGCGGGATGCTTCATTCTGTTGGCCGGATTGATCGTCGTTGCGGTCATTGTTTTTCAGTTCTCCCACCAACCGCCGATTTCGAACCACCGTTCCGAACAGCCGGGACGACCGTTACGCGAAATTGTGCGCCGCCCTCAGTTCTATATCCCGTCGCTGTGTGCCGCCATTGGCTTCGGCGTAATGAGTTTCGTTATGACGGCCACGCCGCTGACCATGCACGAGGTCTGCGGGTTCGGGCTAAACGACACCAAGAAGGTGATCCAGAGCCACATCATCGCGATGTTTCTACCTAGCCTAATCGGGGGGGAATTAATGCGCCGATTTGGGATCGGACGCATCATGGTGGTAGGAGCGATTCTATATGCGACCGTCGTGGGTATAGGCCTCTTGGGGCAGGAACTCATGCACTTTTGGGGCAGCCTCATCCTGTTGGGCGTCGGCTGGAATTTCCTCTTCATGGGCGGAACCGCCCTATTGCCACTCAGCTACGAGCCGAATGAGCGATTCAAAGTTCAAGCCGCAAATGACTTCGTTGTGTTCGGCACCCAAGCTATCGCGTCCCTATCTTCGGGGTGGTTCATATTCACGTTCGGGTGGAATGGCCTACTCCTCACCTGCCTGCCGCTCCTGACCATCGCGCTCGTCCTCGCCACCGGGCAAGCGCGACGAGATGCTCAAGCCGCTACATCCGGCTAAAACGAACGACTGTTTGTCCGTCCATTTCGACGGTCTCATTCCACATCTCGACCGGACGCACCCACAGTCCGTGTTCTCCGTAGAGAGCTCGATAAACGACGAGAATATTCAACGTCTCGGAGTGACGGCACAGCTCGACCACCTCGTATTCACCGCCTTTGTAATGTCGATAACGACCCGGTGAAGGCTCACTCGGCAACGGCGGTAATGAATCCTCCGCTGCCATGTCAGAATAAGAGCCACGTGGCCAATTGGAGAAAGATCAAGAACCCGACCATATCGACAATTCCGGTCACGAAGATCGAAGAACTTTGAGCCGGATCAAAGTTGAATCGCTTCAGCGTCAACGGAATCGTAGCTCCGGCTAATCCTGAAAACGTCATCGTGCAAACCATCGCCACAAACACCACCACCGCCACCATAACTTCCTGAATAAACACGCCAACAACCACCCCAGTAATAAGACCAATCACCAAACCATTGAGCAGTCCTTTGACTGCTTCGCGGCCACAAATCGCGAACGAATCACGGGGCTGAATCTCGCCGACCGCCATACTACGAATCAAAACCGCGAGGGTTTGGGCTCCCGTATTACCGCCCAGATTGGCGATCACCGGCATCATGACCGCGAGAATTGCCATACTCTCAATCTGATCCTCGTAAAACGTGATCACCGCCGCCGCCACGCTGATGGTGAGTAGATTGACCACCAACCACGGATTACGTTTACGCAGGCTTTCGAAAACAGAATCGAGAATGCTCTCGTCGCCACCCGCACCGACCATCTTCTGGAAATCCTCCGTGGCCTCGTCCTGGACGATATCGAGCACGTCATCGTGAGTCACGATTCCGATCAACTTTCCTTCCGCATCGACCACAGGTAGAGCCGCCAAATTAAATTCGGCCGCGCGCTCGGCCACCAATTCTCGGTCATCGTCCGGCGCGCAAACGCCCTCCACTTCTAACATGATATCGCGAACACCCGCGCCCGGGCGGGCCAACAATACTTCGCGAATGGAGACGACGCCCTGCAGGTGATCGTCATCGTCGATCACATAAATGTAATAGATGTTATCCAGTTCTTCTCGCTGGCGGCGGATCGCCTGAATTGCCTCCTCGATGGTCTGCTCAATCTTCACGACCCCGAAATCGGTCGTCATGACACCACCGGCGGTCTCCGGGTCGTAGGACAACAACCGGTTGATCTCTTCGGCCGTTTCCGGCTCGAGCGCCTCCATCAACCGCTCGCGATCCTCGTCTTCGAGTTCCGCGACCACATCGGCCGCATCATCCGGGGCCAATTCCTCGATCATCGCCACCGCCCGATGATCGCGCATGGCGCCGATCACCTCCGCCGCATCTTCCTCATCCATTTCGGACAAGATTTCCGACGCTCGAACCTCGCTGACGTGGCGTAAGATCTCACGCCGCTGATCCACCTCGAGTCGGCTAAGTGCCCGCGCCAACACCACATCGGAGAACTCTTCGAGTCGTTCCGGCGAATATTGAGTCAATTCTTCAAAGGAAGCATCGAAGATCTCGGGATCTTCATTCGGTTCGTTGACCGGGGAATCTGTGGAATTACTACTCATCGGAATGGATCACCGTAAAGCCCTCGGCGGCTCTGACAACGTTCGATAAAGTAACAATTCCGCGTATTCAGGAATTATTTCCCGCTCCACGGCAGTCGGCATATTAAATGGGAATCGCATCTGCACTTCTAATCTCTAAGATTCCTTCCGAATGAAAATGCTTAGACTCGTTGCGCTATACCTCGTCGCGATCATCGCCCCGGTGACTGCCATGGAGTGGAGCGAACTTCCGTTACCCACGGGGCCTGATTCAGGGACCCCATCACTCACTCGCGCCCAAGACGGAAATGTCTACGTGTCGTGGACCACCTCAACTGAGGTAGAACAATACGCGCTATGGATCAGTCGATTTGATCGCGAAACGCAAAGCTGGCATGCCCCCGTGCAAATCGCCCAAGGGGACAATTGGTTCCTGAATTGGGCAGACAACGCAACCGTCTCAACCGGCCTGCGCGGTCGCGTCGCGGCGGTATGGTATGTGCACAGCGACGACTCCGGTTACCATGCGGTGGCAAGCACCTCAACCGATCACGGATCCACCTGGGCACCCCCTCAACCCATCAGTGCCGAAAGTGACCGAACCGAGTTTGTGGCGCTCGCGCCCCTCCTCAACAGCTCTTGGCTGGCGGTCTGGCTCGACGCAAGGGATCATGCGAATTCGGGTAGCATGCAGCTGCGAAGCCGCGTGCTCGGGGGCGACGAGGCTGATGTTTTGATCGATGAACGCGTGTGTGACTGTTGTCCGATCAGCACCCTCGTCCTGCCCAACGGAGTCGTGCTTACTGCTTACCGTGATCGCAGTGATTCCGAAGTGCGCGACATCGCCTACCAAAGCTATAATCGCGGAACATGGACCGCCGCCACTGCTCCAATTCAAGACGGTTGGAAAATCGAAGGATGTCCCGTGAACGGAGCCAGCCTGAGCCGTCGTAGCGGCCACGTCGCCACCGCTTGGTTTACCGGCGCCAACGACACCCCTCAAGTCCTCACCGCTCGATCCAATAATCTCGCACGTAGTTGGAACCTGGTGACGCGTATCGATGACCCCACTCAATCCGCCCGAGGCTCGGTGAACTCCACCGTGCTGCGGGATGGCAGCCAATGGGTGTCATGGGTGGAAAACGCTGGCACCGTAACGCTGCGCGGCCTCAATCGCGACGGCAGTCTCGGAGAGATCCACCGCATGCCTGGCACCGCAGAAGGCAAACCTTCCATGGTGATGCTCTCCGATAACTCCAATGAAGCCACCCAGTTGCTCATCGCCCGGCAGGAAGGCGACGGAGTGAAGACCTACATCGGGCGCTTGGCCGCCGACACGAATGCCACCCTCGATGATTGCGGCTGCGACGCGGGCGAGGCAGCCACGCGCGGTCACGCGGTGCGCGGGGAAATCGTAAATGTGCTCAAGGATCGAGATGCGTTACTCGTGGCGCACGAAGAGGTGCCCGGAGTCATGATGGCAATGACCATGAGTTTTCAAGTCGATCCGCAGGTGCTGGCTCTCGTGAAACCGAATCAAACCATCCTTGCTCGTATGGAGCGACGCGACGACGGCAAGTGGTGGTTGTTCAGTATCCGAATTCTTGAACCAGTGAATTGACAATTCGGAACTCCCGCACGGAGTTAAAACTGACTTGATGGTATCTCTGCTCCAACGCCGCCGTTTTCGGTCCCGCACAGCTTTGCTGAGCGCGGTGCTGGGGTGGAGTATTGTTTGGATCGGTGCCCTGCAGTTTGCGCCCACCGCGCACGCGGACATCCATCACGACGCGCACGATGCGGACCACCATTGTGTTGTCGAAATTTTCAGTGAAGGAATTCTCCTCGGTGAGATTTCCGTCTCGGTCACATCGCCGGGTTCTTTGCTGCAAAGCGAGGCTCAGTCAGCCGAAGAGATTTACTTGGACACCCCGGATCGGTTGCGACCACCCGGACGTGCTCCGCCGATAGGATAAACAGAAATCCGATCTACCGAACCACTCGACGGCACTCCAAGTGCCTTCAACTACGGGTGTGTTCGTTTCTGTTCTCGTTGCCCAGACCATCCGTGTCTGCGGCACATCCTATCACCTGTAATGAAAACACTTCTTCCTTTTATTTTCGCTGGGATGGTGGCAACCGCCATCGCCCAAACCACTCCCGCTGTCTCCGAATCCGATCAAGGGCATCTCGATCAATTTGAGGTCACCACCCATCCCTACGCTCGGAGCCAATCTGAAATTGCCCAACCCACCACCGTCCTTGGAGGCGATGCGCTGGATTTGCGCCAAGCCCTCAATCTAGGAGACCTGCTATCCCGAGAACCGGGGGTAAGCTCGACCTACTTTGGTCCCGGAGCCGGCCGACCCGTCATCCGCGGCATGGCCGGTCCACGCGTCGCCGTGCTCCAAAATGGCTCCGACGTCATCGATGCCTCCACCATCAGCCCAGACCACGCGGTATCACTTGATCCTTTGCTGATCGAACGGGTCGAGATCACCCGTGGTCCGGCAGCCTTGCTGCAAGGTGGTTCGGCCATCGGGGGCGCCGTCAACGTCGTCACCCACCGTATCCACACGTCACTTCCGGATGAGGGAGTTCACGGCCGCATCGAAGGCCGGGTTGGCTCCGTCGATAAGGAAGTCTCCGGCGGCATCGTTCTCGAAGGCGCGATTGATCAACTCGGGTGGCACTTCGACACGTTTTACCGCGAATCCGAGGACATCGACATTCCCGGTTTCGCTGAAAGTAAATATCTCCGCCGTCTCGAGGAACTCGAAGAAGCGGAGGAACAACACGAAGAGGACGATCATGATGATGACCACGAGGACGAGGACGAACATGAGGAGGAAGAATCCTTCGGCACCTTGCCCAATACCTTCGTGGAGACTCAAGGCGGCGCGTTTGGCCTCAGTTGGATCACCGATAACGGCCACATCGGCGCAGCTTTCAGCATGTTTGACTCCAAATACGGCATTCCCCCCGGAGCCCATCGCCACGAGGAGGAACACGACGAAGAGGAGCATCACGATGAAGACGAGCACGAGGATGAGCACGGCGAAGAGGAAGAGGAGCTGATCTCCATCGACCTCACGCAGCGCCGCTTCGAGCTGGCGGGTGAGATGCGCGAGCCCTTCGACGGCTTGCAAGCAATCCGCTGGCAAGCCGCCTTCGCCGACTACGAGCACACTGAACTCGAAGGCGATGAGATCGGCACGGTGTTCACCAACGAAGGATACGACATTCGCATCGATGCCCTGCACCAACCCTGGGGCGAGTGGCAAGGCGCCATCGGCTTCGAGTGGAGCTTGTCAGACTTCAACGCCGTCGGAGCGGAGGCCTTTGTGCCACCTACCGAAACCGACGTTCTGTCCTTGATGATTTTTGAGGAGCTCGAAACCGGCCCCAACATCTACCAACTCAGTGCCCGCATGGATAACCAGTCCATCGACGTCAAGGATGGCACGAGACGCAACGCCGACGGCACGGGCTGGGCCACTTCCTTCGGTATGGTGCACACCGTGTCAGAAAAGTGGAGCTTCGCGACCTCAGTTTCGCTAACGGAACGACTCCCGATCTCGCAGGAGTTGTATGCCGACGGACCGCACATCGGCACCAACGCCTACGAAATTGGCGACCCCACGCTCGATAACGAACGGTCCATGGGGATCGACATCAGCCTGCGCAAAAGTGGTGAGTTGTTCTCCGGCATCCTGACCGCGTTTCACAATGACTTCGACGACTACATTTACGAGAATCCGACCGGACAGGAGCAAGACGAGTTACCCGTTTACGAATTCACGCAACGCGATGTCCGTTCCCAAGGCATTGAAGCCACCGGTATGCTCCACCTCCTCGAATCGGAAAGCGGCCATGTGGACCTCACCTTCGGAATGGATTTAGTGAACGCCGAAAACCGCACGGACAACACGGATCTCCCGCGGATTCCGCCCGTCCGCTACCGCGCGGGATTGGTATGGGAATACAACGCGCTGCGCCTTGGAACCGAAATCATCTTCGTCGACGGACAGGATAATCTCGCGCCGGAGGAACTTCCCACGGATGCCTACGAACTCTTGTCGGCCTACGCGGCTTACCGCTTTGTGTCGGGCAAAACCACTTGGGATCTGCTCCTGCGCGGCCACAACCTCACCGATAGCGAGGCTCGCATGCACACCTCTTTCCTAAAAGACGTGGCTCCCTTACCCGGACTCAATCTCTCCGCCAGTATTAGGATGAGTTTCTAAGACCACGAAGCGCGGCAGCATTCATTCCTCCAATCCACACACCGCCCGCGAGCAATTGCGGGCGGTGAAGGGTTGGAGGTCTTCGGGTTCTTCACCCAGTCCGAGAAAGTATATCGGCAATTTTAGTTCACACCAGATTCCGACAATCGCACCGCCCCGGGACGTGCCATCGAGCTTGGTGACCACGAGTCCGGTAAGACCAAAGCTTTGGTGAAAGGC
>MEHZ011489173.1_pt1 | contig 133432 bp, 135 predicted proteins | sample 897221 | NCBI WGS metagenome assembly MEHZ01 (sample SAMN05514161, study PRJNA337945) | marine metagenome | isolation source: marine surface water | place: Arctic Ocean | collected 2007-12-13 | reverse complement strand
TCCTTTCTAGGCCGCAGAACTTCAGTTTTCAATCGTCCCATTTCTCGGGGTCAGGCCAGGCTCAATTTCACTCATCCAATCCGGACGTTGTCGACGAATCCGCAGGATCATCGATACGATTCCATCCCAGTTCTCCGCCTCCACCGAATGCCGGGTAGCTACTGTCGCTGGTTTCGTATCCACCCTAGCATTGATATGGGTCGGATTCTGGGTCTACCAACTTGCCACCGTGGGTGCGGTTGCCTTGCGGGAGAAAGACATGATGCCACCGCTCGGTCCAGCGTTGATCTCTCCCGCTTGGGTGGGCACGTTGGCCGCGGTTATACTGGCGAATTTCTTCGTCCGAAAATCGAACCGATGGATGTTTGGCCACTCCCTACTCGACTGCATCTCAGAGGCCCGTTCGCAAACCGTGCAGCGTATTCTCCTGTGGCGCGCGAGCCCTCTCGCCCTAGCTTCGTGTGTGCTGATTGGCGGCATCAGCATCGTCTTCAGTTCGGAGTTTGCCTTCATGTTTGGATCCAGTCCGTTACTCTCCGTCGTTCTCTTGGTGCCTGACCTGTGCATCCTTACTTTTATCTTTCTACGGGGTCGCCATTTGATCCGCACGGTCCATCAACCCCGACTGCACGAGATCGACGCACTGCTCGCCGGTTTCAAGACCCTTGAGCCCCAAGTCCAGTGACGAAAATCAGGCTTCGATCGGCTGCACGGCGTTTTCCTCGACGATGCCTTTGACCTTCGGAAAGAGTTGAATCGCTTCGACCACCATCCAGGCCTCCAACGCCATCGTGATGATCGCGATGCCCACCAGCAGCCAATTCTCGTTAGCCAACCAACTGTTCTCGCCGATAAACGCCTGCAGTGTCATCGCCCACGCGGGCAGGATCAGCAGCAAGATCATTGGTCCGACGAGGAACCAAATCGGCACCGCTCGGCGCCATAGATAGAACATCACGACCAGAAAGGAGAGGCCTCCCAGGAGTTGATTGGTCGCGCCAAAAACTGGCCACAAAATCATGCCACCTTTGCCCGCATTCGCCAGCGACCACTCCAATCCAGTCGGCGGCACCGCCGCCAAAATGAACGCCGTGCCCACCGCAAAAATCGTCGCGCCATGTTTGCCGCGCAGCCACGCCAACAGGTCGAGCCCACCATCCGCATTAGGAGCAACTGTATTGGCCAGCTCCTGCACGATGTAACGCTGCAACCGACAAGCCGTATCCAACGTTGTGCCCGCAAACGATGCGACAAAGACGCCCATCAATGCGATCGCTACACCACTCGGTAATCCGAGCGCGGTTAAGAAATTTGCCGATCCCGTCACGAACGCACCGATCTTATTACCCAAACTCGAGCTGGCATTCCAATCCGCATAAAGGTGACCCCACGCTTCGCTGCCACTTAACAAAGTTCCGCCGTCCCCCGCGATGCCCAGGCCCACTCCCGCGCCACAAGCCAAGATCACCAGCGTCGCCAGAAACCCTTCCGTCAGCATTGCACCGTAGCCCACAAATCGGGCGTCCGGTTCCGATTTGAGCTGCTTACTAGTCGTGCCTGAAGACACCAAACAGTGAAACCCACTGATCGCGCCACATGCGATCGTGATGAACAAAAATGGAAACATCGCCGGCGCTCCCACCGGGTTCGGATTGAGTGCGGGCGCGGCCATCGCCAACACCGGCCGGACATCGCCACCGCCCACGGGCGCTCCGCCAAAAAAAGAGGCAGCCAAAATACCCAGAACCAGCAGCGCCAACACCGAGATCAGTTGCAACGCGTTGATATAATCGCGCGGTTGCAGGAGCGACCAAACCGGCAACACCGAGGCCACATACGAATAGGTCAGCAGCACGAACACCCACGTAATCGAGGACCAACCCGCCATCGCCATGTTCAGCGTGTGCAGGATCCCCACGTCGCCATATATCACGGTCAAATACATCACGGCCAACGCCACGATCGACGGCCCCGTGATGCTCTTCCCTTTTCGGTTGAGCCACGATCCGATCCCCACCGCGATCGGGATTTGAATCACACACGGCACAATCGCGCTCGGGAACATTCGAAACACCGAAGCGATTACCAATCCGAAGATTGCGAGAACAATGGTCAGAGCCAAAAATAGAATGCACAGGAAGAGTAGCCGCACCCGGCGATTGAGCACGCGCCCAGAGATATCGCCGACCGTCTGCCCTTTGTTACGAAGTGAAACCACCAATGCACCGAAGTCGTGCACCGCTCCAACGAAAATAGAGCCAAAGATCACCCACAGCAGCGCCGGCACCCAACCCCACATGATGGCAATCGCTGGCCCCACAATCGGCCCCGTCCCTGCGATCGATGCAAAGTGGTGTCCGAAGACGACACCCTTTGACGTTTCCACGTAGTCATTGCCATCCGCCATCGAGCGCGACGGGCACACCGCGTTGGCCGAAAGCTTGAAGATTTTACCGCCGAGCCAACGTCCATACGTGTGGTAAGCGATGATGAAGCCGACGCCGGCGAGAAGGGCAATAAGGAGAGGGTGCATGGGGCAAACGAGAGGGGGGTCTGAAAAGCATGGGCAAAACACGCCGACCACGTCTAGCCTCGAACGGAACCAAACCGCCCTATATACGGTCAATAGTTGCTATGAAAACGCCGCCACCCTCGATCTCGCGACCGGCACTTTGCTTTACTTGCGCTCGTGATCGCAGCGCTCACCAGCCACGCTCAACCCATGATGCCCCTCGATCTGCGCTATGAGCGGGTCAATCTCGCCAATGGCCGGGTGCTGAAAGATGTCGCGATCACCAGCATCAACCGTGAATCCGGCCTCGTTTACGTTTTGGAGGATCGAGAACTCAAACCTTACCCCCAAGGCGCTTTTCCCCGGCTTCGTGACTCAACGTATCGCCAACCGCCTCTAAGAGTATCCCGCGCAGGACTCTTCACGTGAACGGGCCCGACCTTTAACCCCACAACCTTCCAATACCCGCTCGCCTACCGCGTCCCCGATTGGATCGCCCGAGAATAACGCCACCCTCCGCGCCGCGATCGAAGCTGCCGTCTCCGCCAAGGCAGAAACCGCCGCCTTGCGCCACATCGGATACGAACAACGAACCGGCTCGGGCTACACCACGACCACTCAGTGTGAAGTTGAGTTGGATGGTCCCACGGCAATTCCCGGCTGGACCGGCCGCTACCGAGTCAAGGGCATCGCTTACTACAGCCACTATGACAGCGTGGGGACCACCTCCAACAACCGCCGCCGTGGGGTGGAAGTGATTCTCGAGGCCAAGAGCCCGCGCAGCATCAAGGTGCTTGAGGTCAACACGGATTGGACTCCGAGCCGCTAGAGACCCATTCAGTTTACGCTTGTTGCATGCGGGTGGCATTACCTATGGTTCTCCTATGCCCCGCTTCTTCCCTTCGTTAATCGTAGGAATTTTGCTCGCTTCGGTCGCCTCCGCCCAGAGCACATTTTTCCTCATCGATAAGGCCGTCGATTATTCGCAGACCGATACCAGCACGACGGCGTTCAATGCGTCGATCGGACACTCGTTCATAGCTCAAGTTGCCGATCAGTCCGGCACCTACAACGCCGGAAACCCTGCTTCAGCACCATCCGTCGATGACAACACCACCACGTGGAATCTCGCCTACAATAGCGGACGCAGCGCTTGGTATTACGAATCCTCCGGCCACGCCGATCAAGCAACTTTAGACGCGACTTACGCCGATACGAACTACGATTTTAATTTCAACGGTTCCTCCGCCACGGTCGCGGTTTCCAACAATCTTTACAGCAACGTTCCGGTCGCCTCAATGAACACCGGCTCGTGGTCCAGCGGCACATTCATGTTCAATGCTAGCGATGCACTCACCATCAGCAGCAACACGTTTTCGACGAACTACCTCGACAACTTGAGTCGTATCGAGATTCGCGTTAATGGTAACGGCCACAGCTTCTCTCAAAGCGCCAACAACGGCAATTCCGGGAATTCACAGTCGCTAAATTTCAACGCCTTCGATCTAACCTCAGGACAAACTTACCAAGTAGAGATCGGCTTCACCCGTTTTGATGGCACCGCCACCATGATCACCGGCACCAACACGATTGGCTCGTTTACGACCATCACCACCTTAGATCTTCAAGCCGTGCCGGAGCCCAGTTCATGGGCCACCATCGCCGGAGTGCTGGCATTAGGATGCGTCGGCGGCTCCCGTCGACGCTCTCGCGTTCGCGCTTAAATTACTTGGTCAGATACGGAGCGACGATCGCTTTCCACATCACGTAACCCGCTGCGTTCATGTGGAGTTTGTCTTCAACGTATATATCGCGCGACGGCTGGCCGTCCTCCCCGAGCATCGGGGCCCACACATCAATAAAGTCGTAACCCATCCGGTCGCAATAAGCTGCCGCGATCGCATTCATCTTTTCATAGTCCACTTGCTGCGGCCAACGCTTCGGATTCGGTGCACATGAAATGAACGCGATTTTTGTGCCCGGCAGTGCTCGCTCGATCATGCCACAAAGCGTCGCGAAGTCGCCCAACACCTGTTCCGGTGATTCTCCGGCATTCACATCGTTTGTCCCTGAGTAGATGATGATCTGCGACGGTTTACCCGGGAGAACCACGCGATCAAAGTAGGCGACTAAATCCGAGATCTGAGATCCGCCAAAACCTCGATTTATGAGCGCTACTTCCGGATAGTCCTCGGCCAAGGTCGCCCATCGACGAATACTGGAACTACCGGTGAAAAGCACCCCACCTTCCCTCAATGGCTCCATCTTTTCCCGCTGCTCGATCCGAGATATCTCCTCCTCCCACTTCGGGTTAAGCGGCTCAGCCGCGGGTGATGCGCCAACCAACAAAAAACTCAAGGTAGGAAGTAGGAAACGGGGCATCATCTAAACAGGATGCCATCACCGTCCGATTCGCGTCAATCTGGGACCGGGGGCTGGACTTGCTTAATGGGTCCCAACGAATATCATCTCACCCATGAAGATTCGATTGCTCCTCGCTGGGCTGATTTTCAGCTGCACTTCCACTCTGCTCCTCGCCAGTGACGACTCCGGGGCACCTCCGGCGACCGGGGAATCGACTGCTAGAAAAACCGTCGGTCCCTTCGAGGTTATCGAGATCGATATGGATTTCCTGCAGGACGTTTCCTATCGCACGGATCGCATTTACCTCAAGCGACAGGTCGACCGCCGCTCCGAAGCTATCACCTTGAGAGCCTCCATGTTCCCCGGCGAAGCATACCGGAAATGGTTCAACGGAGAATACGATCTCATCTCCCCCGCCAACGCTGGTCACGAACCCAACGGATGGACCGATTGGGTCGAGACCACCGCCAACTACGTGGAATATTGGGTCGGTGATAAAAAAGTCCTTCACCTCAAACGGATCAATTCTTGAGCCTTAACTCCAAACCAAGTCTGCTCAAACGCCTCCTCAATCAACCTCGGCTGTTCGGGGTCGTCATCGCGATCGGAGTGCTACTGCTGTGGTCACTGTCCCGGTCCATCACATCAGACCACCTGCCCGATTTTTCTTCCTACGAAAAGGTCGATGAAAAGAAGGAAGCCTTCTTCAGCTACCTCGCTCCTCACGTCGACGAAGCCAACGCCGACATCTTGACCGACCGCGAACGCCTGCTCGATATCCGAGCCGACCTAGAACCGGGCGAAGAACCCGGGAGATCCGATCGCGGCTGGGTTCACAAAAAACTTGAGCAATACGAATTCGATTCGGTGGAAAAGATCACCGACGAAACCCTCCGACTTCTGGCCCAACGCATGGATATCATTCCCCCCTCCATGGTATTGGCTCAGGCCTCGGTCGAATCGGCCTGGGGCACCTCCCGCTTCGCTCGCGAAGGCAACAATCTCTTCGGCATGCGGACCTACGAGCCCGGCACCGGCATGGTGCCCAAACGTCGCCCGGCTGGCGCTACTTGGGAAGTAGCCTCATACGACACCGTCACGGGTGGCCTCGCCGCATATATCCATAATCTCAATACGCACGGCCCTTACCTCCGTTTACGCGCCAGCCGCGCCAGCTTGCGCAAGCAGAACAAACCAATCCAGGGAAGTATATTGGTCGAGGGTCTCCGCAGCTACTCCGAACGAGGCTACGAATACGTCGCCAAGATTCGGGGCATGATCCGCAGCAACAACCTCGAGAAATACGACCAGCCTTAAGTCCCATCCAACTCGCTGGTCCTTTGGTCTAATCGTTCTCTTCCCTCCGTTTCCACGAAAACGCGCCGGGCTTCGAAAAGCACCGGCGCGGTTACGGGTTAAGGTTGTGGCTTACGGATCCGGTCGCGGATTAAGAGATTTCGATTCGTCGAGGCTTGATCGCCTCGGCCTTGGGTAGACTCAGGCGCAACACGCCGTCGCTGAGCTTCGCGTTAATATTGTCGGTTTTGACCGTATTGTCGTGCTCAAGCTCGAGCAGGTAGATCGCATCCGATGTTTCGCGGTGGCTGACCGTCCAGTCTTTCGGACGGTTCCACGAGCGTTTGCCCACAATGCGTAAGGACTCTGCCTCAGCAGTGATGGCCAAATCCTGCTTGGTCACACCAGGAAGGTTGACCGATAGGTTAAAGGCATCGTCGGTTTCTTTGATCTCGTAGTTCGGTTGCACCGTCGGACCGAGGTCTTTGTCGTGGTGTCCTTCGTTCACAACCGGATTTCGGTTCAGCGAGGGGATGAGTGAGTGAATTAAGTTCATAATATTTTCCTATTTTGATTTCTAAATAATGACGTGGGACAGTCGCACGTTTAGCCGACCGCTACGGAAACTTTGCGCGGTTTGACTTCTTCCAGCTTCGGTAGCGTCACGGTAAGGACACCATCGACGTAGGCGGCGGTTACACCGTCTGTCTTCACATCGTCGGGCAAGGTGACCGAGCGGTTGAACTTTGCGGCAAGCGGCGCTTTTTCGGAGTCACTCTTGCGGGTCGCTTCGAGGGTCAGATTACCGTCCACGATTTCCACATTGATGGCGTCGCGACCAAAGCCCGGAAGCTCGGCCCGCACGTAGAGGTTGTTCTTGTCTTGGTAGACATCGACCGGGAAGCGGCTGCCAGAATGGGGGCTTTGCGACCCACTAGCAGCAGCGTTGAAGAGTCGATCGATTTCGGATTCCAAACCATTGCAAGCACCGCGACCAAATGCGGCGGCAGGCAGGGAACGGCGGGTCGGGGTGTTGTAACGAATGTATCTCATGATGTTTTTTATTTAATTATTAAGACCCACCATTCGGCGGGATTACTGATGAGATTTGCATAAACAATGCCTGCGAGTGATTATGCATATTTCGTTTATTATAAATAACTTAAGATAATTGTAATTTCGATGACTGTGCCCTTTTGTCCTCGATCTCGTGTCACACCCGAGAAATTTCGTCACGCTTGGCGCGCAATCCGTGCTTTCGCCACGCGCCTGTCCGTTTACTGCTAGCAAACTAATATGTCATCCGACTTCACCACGCCTCCTGACCGTCAACATACGGACTCCCAAAAATGGCAGAAATACGCCGGCCAAGATATTCTGCCCATGTGGGTTGCGGACATGGATTTCAAATCAGCGCCCGCCATCTTGGAGACACTCCATGAACGCGTAGATCATGGCGTCTTCGGTTACGGTCGGCCGGTGCCTTCCACCTTGGAAGCCATCGTAACTCATCATCGTGAGCACTACGGTTGGGAGATCGATCCCGCGTGGATCGTTTGGCTACCGGGCATGGTCTGCGGCCTCAATCTCTGCTCCCTCGCCTTTTCCGAACCCGACGATACTTACCTGACCCTTACTCCCGTTTACCCGCCGTTTCTCACCGCGGGCCGGAACTTTGATCGCCGAGCTGTTCGAGTTCCTTGGAATCGCGAAAACAATGCATGGACGCTCAACTGGGACGCCCTCGAAGCAGCGGTCACGCCGCAGACGAAAATGTTCTACCTGTGCAACCCGCACAACCCCATCGGCCGCGTCTGGCGCCGCGATGAGCTCGAACGCCTTGGCGCGTTCTGTGAAAAACACGACCTCTTGCTCATCTCCGATGAGATCCACTGCGACCTGATCCTCGATGATACGCTGCCGCATATTCCGAGCTCGATGATCAGCCCGGAACTGGCAGAGCGCACCATCACGCTGATGGCGCCGAGCAAGACCTACAACATTCCCGGGCTCGGTTGCACGTTGGCCGTCATTTCCAACGACAAACTCCGCCACCGTCTCGAACGGAATAGCCGTGGTTTACTCCCCGAGGTCACGGTCCTAGGACTCTCCGGTTGCGAAGCCGCCTACGGTCGCTCCGAAGACTGGCGCCAAGGATTATTGGCGACGCTGCGAGCCAACGCCGAGCTCATCACCCAGACTCTGGCTGATCTTCCCGGCGTAACCGCCACCGGTCCGCAAGAAGCGACCTACCTTTACTGGATCGACGTCACCGAACTTAACCTCAGCGACCCCGTCGCCCACTTTGAGTCGCACGGTATCGGCCTGAGTGACGGCAACTTCTTCGGCGCAGCCCACAACGGTTTTGTGCGCCTCAACTTTGGCTGCCCCACCGTAACCCTCGAAGAAGGACTACGGCGCTTTGCCATCGGCGTAAAAGCAGCGCAGGATTCCGCATGAGCGAACCGGTCTTCAAAGTTCGTCCCGTCACATTGAGTAATCAATGGGTGACCTTGGAACCACTCCGCCCCGCTCACGCTCCGAACCTATTTCACGCGGGGCACAGCCACCCCTCGTTGGAGTTTCAACCCACCCCTCCGTTCGGGGCCACGATGGATGCCGTGGGTTGGGTTACCGATGCGCTCGATGATCAACTCGCCGGCCGTCGCCAACCTTTCGCCATCATTCGTCAGCCCGAAGGAGTCGCCGTAGGTTCGACCAGTCTCTTCGATATTCGGCCCGCTGAGCGCGCCGTCGAAATCGGCTACACCTGGTTAGCTCCTGCCGAGCATCGAAGCCCAATCAACACGGCCACCAAACTCCTGCTCCTCACTCATTGTTTCGAGACTCTAGGATGCGAACGCGTCCAACTCAAAACCGACGCCCGTAACACCGTTTCGCAACGCGCGATCGAACGACTCGGTGCCATCCGCGAAGGCGTGCTCCGGCGTCACATGAAATGCTACGACGGTTTCGTGCGCGACACCGTCTACTACAGCATCCTACCCGATGAGTGGCCGACCATCAAAGCCCGGCTCACCGCCCGCCTCGAAGCTTAGTCCCTACGGAAGCACCCGGTCAGCCCACGCCGGATCGTCCAGCCCATCCGGCCGCGGATCCCCAAAAATTCGGCGACGACTTCGCGCAATAATCCGGTAGCCGCCATCCCGAAAACCCTGGGGCGACATCCCCAGGAGCCGCCCAACCGTTTTCCAGCCCCCGGGTAAGGCCGCGAACACGGCGACCACTCCATCCGTGCGCATCAGAGTATCGTTACGGGAAATCTCGGGAAAGAATACCAAGCTATCGAAATCCTGCGTCGGCAGACCGGCCCGGCGTAACATTGCCTGACCCGTGACTCCTTGCAGAGAAGCCACCTTGATTCGACCGGCCCGATCCAGACGCAGCACAAACCGCATCAGCGCCTGACAAAGCCCGCACTCTCCATCGAAGAGCAGCAAAGATTCTTTCGCCTCGGCCGAATTGATCACCTCCCAAGACAATCCCCTCCGTCCCGGTAACGCAACCCACCCCACTCCACTCCGTCACCAAACCTCACCCGCTCACCTCTTCGCAGAATCACCAAAACCTTAACCAATATGGTTAAAGTTCATCGAATTCGACCTCGCACGTATTTAACCATATTGGTTAAGGTTGATCCATGAGTGTGTTTGATCGTTCGGATATGAAAATCTGGGTCACCCTGGGTGAAGACTTTGTGACCGCGGCAGAACTCGCGCTACGGCAGGCCAAAAAAGTTCGAAGACGAAACCGAGTATCTCCCACCGCCCCACGGCGGAATCCGGGACATGACACGCCGCTTTGGAACATCGTGATTGAGGAGATGAGAGGTGAATTGAAAACCTATGGAGCTAAAAGTCGGCTAGCACGTTTTTTGGAAGTTCCGCCCCAGCGCATATCAGATTGGGTAACCGGCCAGCGACGGGTGCCCGACGCCGAAACCTTACTACGCATCCTCTTCTGGCTGCAACAGAGACGGGCCGGCCTCGACATCTCCATCTAAACCCATCCCATCGCGATTGTAGTTTAACCAATATGGTTAAACTTATTGTAGGGTTGAATCGCGAAATGAGTGCGGGATGCTCTGCGATGAATTCGTAATGCGCATCGGACCGATAGAATTAAACTCTCCTTTGTTCCTGTCTCCTTTGGCGGGCTATACCAACCTGCCCATGCGATTGACGGTGCGGGAAGTTGGTGGGCTGGGCTGGGCGACCACTGACCTGGTCAACGCCCGCTCGCTCCTTGAGCGCAATCGGACCGCATTGAAGCTTGTGGCCACCTCGGCCAAAGATCGCCCGCTCGCCATCCAACTTTTTGGCGCCGTGCCCGAGGAAATGCGCGATGCTGCCATCATGTGTGAGGAGATGGGCGTGCAGTCCGTCGACATCAACATGGGGTGTCCGGTTCGCAAGGTCGTCAACATCGGCGGCGGTTCTGCGATGATGACGGAACTCGATAAAACCGCCGCTCTCGTGCGCGGGATGATCGACGCCGTAAAAATCCCTATCACCGCTAAAATGCGGCTGGGTTGGGACGAGGACAATCTGACTGCTCCCAACTTGGCTAGAACGCTGGAGGATGCGGGTTGCGCCGCTGTCTTCGTTCATGGCCGCACCCGCGCTCAGGGATTCAGCGGTCGCGTGAATCTCGACGGTATTCGCGCCGTGGTCGACGCGGTGAACACCATCCCCGTCATCGGTAATGGTGATGTGACCACTCCAGAGGCCGCCGTGCACATGATGAACGCAACCGGCTGCAACGGAGTGAGCATCGGGCGCGGGGCATTTTACGATCCATGGATTTTCAAACGCACCGCCCATCTGCTCGAAACGGGCGAGTTACTTCCTGAACCAAATTTTAATGAGCGCATTCGCGTGCTGAAACTTCACTTCGAACGTTACGCCGAATTCTATGGTGAAGAGCGCGGGGCAAAGTTCTTCCGCAAGGTTGCACCGTGGTATGCCAAACGGTTCGGACCGTCGAAACCCTTCAAGCGCGACATCATCAAGATCAACTCACGCGCCGACTTTGAGGAGGCGGTTGCCGACTTCATCGAGTGGCGCAAAAAATTCTGCGACGACGACGGCGTGTTGCTTTCGAAGTATGCCCCCGACCCGATGGTCGCGTCCTTCCTCCGCGACGAAGACGACCCCGTGTTTCAACGCGAAGCCATCCCGGTCCCCAGAGGACCAGTGGATAACTGGTAGCCCCTCCCCCTCATTATCCTTATCTTTATCTCAGCGTCAGAGGGCTAGCTTCGCCGCTCGAGAATAATAAAGATAAGGAGTAAAGAGAAAGCGCGACTACGTGGCAGTCACCAACTCGTCGTTGCGGATGGTGAACTTCACGGTATCGCCTTCGCTGATTTCGTCGGAGAGCAAGCTGCGCGCGAGACGCGTTTCGAGCTGGCGCTGGAGGAAACGTTTGAGAGGACGGGCACCGAAGACTGGGTCGTAACCCTTTTCGGCCGCCCACTCGCGGGCCTTGGTATCAAGTTCCACGACAACACGGCGATCCACCAAGCGACGGTTCAAGTCGGCTAGGAGCAGATCCACGATGCGCGTGATTTCTTCCAGAGTCAGTGGCTTGAACATCAGGGTCTCGTCGATGCGATTGAGGAACTCTGGGCGGAATGCGGCCCGTAGTTCTGTCAGCACCGACTCACGCACGCTCTCGGGAATCTCATCGCTGGTCACGCCTTCCAGCAGGTGGCGACTACCGAGATTGGAAGTCATGATGATGATGGTGTTTTTGAAATCGATCGTGCGTCCCTGACTGTCGGTGATACGTCCGTCATCAAGCACCTGTAACAGCACATTAAAAACGTCAGGATGGGCTTTCTCGATCTCGTCGAAAAGCACCACCGCGTAAGGCTTGCGCCGCACCGCCTCGGTAAGTTGACCACCCTCATCGTAACCCACGTAACCGGGAGGAGCACCGATCAAACGAGCGACACTGTGCTTCTCCATGTATTCTGACATATCGAGTCGCACGATGGAGGATTCACTGTCGAACAGGGTCTCCGCGAGGGTCTTCGCGAGTTCAGTTTTACCCACGCCCGTGGGACCGAGGAAAAGGAACGATCCAACCGGACGCCGGGGATCTTTGATGCCGGCGCGTGCCCGCAAGATCGCTTCACTGGTGAGTGTGACGGCTTCGTCCTGGCCGATGACTCGCTCGTGCAAGGTGTCGGCAAGCCGGAGAAGTTTTTCCTTCTCGCCTTTAACCAGACGGGTGACCGGGATGCCGCTCCACTTGGAAACGATGGAGGCGACTTCTTCGTCAGAGACTTTTTCCTTAAAAAGTTCGGTGTGGGCGGAATCGTTTTCGAGGCGATGGAGTTCGGCCTCGAGATCTGGCAACCGACCATGACGCAGTTCAGCGAGTTTGTTGAGGTCGTAGGCGCGCTCAGCCTGCTCCATCTCTACGCGAACGGCTTCGAGGTCTTCACGGACCTTACGCACTTTATCGATCGAGGCCTTCTCTTTGTCCCACTTGCCGCGCAGAGCGGCGGCCTGTGAACGGGTATCGACCAGTTCGCTTTGCAACGTCTTGAGGCGCTCCTTCGAAGCTTTGTCTTTCTCTAATTTTAGCGCGGCTTCTTCGATCTCGAGCTGAAGCGTGCGCCGGCTAAGCGCATCGAGTTCCTGCGGCATGGAGTCCATCTCCGTGCGGATCATGGCGCAGGCTTCGTCGACTAAATCGATCGCCTTGTCCGGTAAGAAGCGGTCCGAGATGTAACGGTCGGACAACGTGGCGGCGGCCACGAGGGCGCCGTCTTGAATCCGAATCCCGTGATGAAGTTCGTAACGTTCGCGCAGTCCCCGCAGAATCGAAATGGTATCCTCGACGGAAGGTGGCTGCACCACGATCGGCTGGAAACGGCGTTCGAGGGCCGCGTCCTTTTCAATGTGTTTGCGGTATTCGTCGAGCGTGGTGGCGCCGATACAATGGAGTTCACCCCGAGCCAACATGGGCTTGAGCAGATTGCCCGCATCCATCGCCCCTTCCGTTTTACCGGCACCTACAATGGTATGCAGTTCGTCGATGAAGAGGATGATGCGACCGTCGCTCTCCTTAACTTCAGCGAGCACCGCTTTGAGGCGTTCCTCAAATTCGCCGCGGTATTTCGCACCAGCCACCAAAGCTCCCATATCGAGAGAAAATATAGTGCGGTCCTTGAGACCCTCGGGCACGTCACCGCGCACGATGCGCTGGGCGAGTCCTTCGACTATAGCGGTCTTGCCGACGCCGGGTTCGCCGATGAGCACAGGATTGTTCTTCGTCTTGCGAGAGAGGATACGCACGGTGCGGCGGATCTCATCATCGCGGCCGATGACCGGATCCATCTTCCCTTGCTTAGCGAGCGCGACGAGGTCGGTGCCGTATTTTTTCAACGCGTCGTAAGTCGCTTCCGGATTATCCGTCGTCACACGTTGGGCTCCACGCAGGGCCTTCAGGGCCTCCAGCACGCGAGCCCGATCGAGCCCAAACGACTTGAGCATTTGACCAAAGGAATCGGGCTTTGCCTGCTCGACTGCGGCGAGGAAAATGTGCTCCGTCGAAACGAATTCATCCTGAAGTTGTTGGGCCTCCTTTTCGGCCCAGGTCAGAATGTTGTTCACCGCTTGGGTGACATAGATTTTGGACGCGTCCACACTGCCGGTGACCGCGGGTAAACGCTCGAGCTCGCGGTGCACGGCTAGTTGGAGGGCGCTGGTGGTGAGATCGAGCTTCTCGATGAGTGCGGGCACAATCCCTTCTTCCTGACCGAGTAAAGCGTGCAGCAAATGCCACGTATCCACTTCAGAATGGTTTCGGCGGCGGGCCTCGGACTGGGCGTCAGTGACGGCCTGCCGGGACATTTGGGTGAGCTTATTCATATCCATGCGTGACACCCTTGCACACTTCGAGCCAACCGCGTTTACCTCGTAGGCACCCGCTGGGAACGAGGCAGTTGCGGGACATTATGGGTCACCCTGCGCCGCCGCGTCTCAGCTGGGTGTCCCACCTTCTAGAGGTCGACTTCGAAGACTTCGACGATGGCGATGCCTGGTTCAGCTGGCTGATTTGGCAACTGCTCAAAGGGGCGCACGAACACGGTGTAAATACCTGCCGGAAGTTCGAGCACGACGCCAGGCTCGGTCGGTTCCATATCCGTAGCCCCGACCGCGGTGGCAGCATTGAAAACGACCTGTTCGGACAACTGGTCAACCATACCCCGGAGCAACAGCGGAATGCCGTCTCGGTTGGTCCCGTCGATATCCGTGCTAGGTGGATCCCAATCGTCGTTGTAGAAAACCAACTGAGCATTCGCATCGTAGATTTCGATAATTGGGTCAGACATCACCGATGCTTCGGCCAACCCGTAGTTGGTGAGAGACGGTCCTCGAACTCGAATGAACATCGACTTGCGTTGATCGCTGGCTCCCGGGTCCGCGCTCACCACGAATCCAGCGATCATCGGCTGCTCGACGTCGGCATATCCCCGCGTGGAAAGGTTCAACAAACGCGGAGACCCGGAAGTCCCAATTTCGTAAACCTCAATCAAACCATTACCTTCAGCCCCGCCGGCACCTTCGACGGTTGCGGTGTAACTTCCGGGGGCGAGCTCAACCACCGTTCCGGCGTCCAGACTGCCGGTGGAAAACGCAAAGGCACCCGCCGCGGTCGCGGCGGTGGCAACGGCAATGCCGTTGGTGGCGGGCGAACCCCAATCATTGTTGATGGCAATCGTTCCGTCTCCAATTCGATCGATTCGCAGCACCGGATCGACGAGGACGGTCGGCACATTAAACGGAGCTGCACCGATGGCCGGACCAGGTGCGCGCACGAGAACTTGTTTCGTGTTTTCGCCTCCCAGCACAAACCCACCGATCAACGCCCGGTCACCCGATCCCACCCAAGCACGGGTAGAAACATTGACCAGACGTCCGGCATCCGATTGGTCGGCGGACAACCTGAAATTGGCGACCTGAAATGCAGTCTGCTCGATCGTGCTGACATTGTTGGCCTCATCGGATTGCCCTTCCGGAACGCCCAACACCAATGGTGCGGCGAAGGTCAGCGTGCCCGAAGTCGACGTGGACGACGTAATTGATTTTTCTGGATTGGAGAAATACCGCACGCGAGTCCCCGGCGCATAGGCCATGATGGTGCGAACTTGCCGCGCCCCCCCACTGGCAGTGGCGGCGGTGACGCGATAGCCGTGACTGTAATCAAACAGTCCGCTGTTTCCCGCGTTTTGCCGATCATGGGCGCATCCGAAACTATGACCCAACTCGTGGCTCATCACGACGCCGACACTGAAGTCGGCAGCGTTAATCACCGAGAATGCAAAGAATGGGGCCGTCGTTGATTCAAGTCCCTGAAACAGGTAGGCGATGCCAGTGCTGCTGGGGTCAGTGCGCCGCACCACGAGTGTTACGAGATCGGCGCCCAACGCATCACGGCGCGCATGCACGACATCCATCACCCCGTCCTGCGTAGCCGTGACCTGCTGCAACGCCGTGTTCTGCCAGCCTGATTGGCCGGCGGTGGAACTATCGCCCGGCAACTCAACCTCTACCGTGCCCACTAGTCGGATACGCGCAGTCACTCCACTGTTGGCAAAATCCGACTGCACCTTGGCAACGCTCAAGTCGATCTGCGTCATCACACTGTTGGTTGATCCAAAAGAAGCGGTAACCGCGTCGGTATAGGCGACCAAAAGGTCGACCACCGCATCACCACTGGTGAGTACCTCCGCGTTGGCGGTAGGCGGAGTGGCACCGTTGCGGGCAGCGAGAGCGGCCAGCGCCTGCCCTTCTAGATCAAACCCGGGTAGAACCGTGTTGCACGTTTGATCGCCTGGCTCATCTAGGGCAAAGAGCTGCACGATCGGTTCGTCCGCCGCGCCAATGGAATGCAGTTGAAACTCCGCCGGAGCTAACCCCTCGATTGAAGCGGCCACATGTTGGTCGGAAACCGAAAGTAGAAAACGACTGCCCGCTACTCCATCAATCCGCCCCGAAACCACAAATCGATCGGGGCCGCGAGCTTCAGTCGAGTCTATCGTCACGCCGACTTCGCGACCATCGGGTAGCGGTAGGATGAGTTGTTCGCCCGCCTGCCAAATCACGGCAGATTTTCCGGAGAGGAGGTTGCGGTCGACTTCCACGTAATGGACGGCGGAGGTGCGCGCGGGCGCCCGGTGTTCGAGTTCGACGGCGTTGGCCGGAGCCGCGGTGAACGACCAGAGGGCACTGGGCCGCGCCTTCGCTGATTCAGGGGCAACCGCCGCGACTAGAACCTTTCGAGGTTCCGATTCAGAGGCGGTGGCGACCACTTGGCTGAGCGGGGCTTCACCTTCACCGGGGCCACCAAACGCCCCAATGGGATCGATCAAACAAACGCTGCGCTGCGGCCCCGTTTGCCAAATCATCACGCCCAACCCCAGCGCCAACAGGCCAAGCCGGAGGAAACGACGGGAAGAGTGAGAGCGTTCGGGCATAATTAAGGCCGGGAGTAGCGGCTGGGTTTATGAGACCGGAGCATCGTGCAGCGGTTCCGGTCCAACAAAGATGGATGACTGAGGTAGGGGTAGTGCGCTTCGTGATCAGAGATCCTCCGGTCCACTGATCGTCTTAATCCGACCAAGCGTTTTATCGCGTTTGCTCGCAGCACGCATCCGATTTCCGGCCCCGACCGATTCGTTTCGGTTCAGCCCATACTCATAGGAAAAGTAGTCTTCATCAGATTCTGTCACGGCGAATGGCAAACCACGCCGATTGACGAGCTGGGTCAGCGCCATGGAAACAAATGTTTCCATATCCAGGCCAAGAGCTCTGAGAATTGAATCACTCTTTTTCTTGAGAGACGGCTCAACCCGGGTGCGAAATTGAACCGTTTTCATCGTGCTTCAAGAATGCACAAACTGCCTCAGCCTCCAATAGATAACCGAACAGCGAAATGAGCACCAATCTCATGCAGGAAAGTAACTCAGACCGCCCCGACCATTGTCGGGTTCAGCCTCAAAACGGGCTTACTACCACGCTATTCCGATTTGACGAACGAGAAGGAGGAGCCATTTCGATTCAAGTCGGTGGCCTGCCAGCCGAAGTTCCGGCTCCAGAGCCATGGCCCTCCTTCGCCCGTTGGCCTTCCTCCTTCGCGAATTCGCTTCGGCGGACAGGATCGCGGGCACCAATCCGAATCGAATCGGTGGTGGACGCAACAGGACTCGAACCTGTGACCTCTTCCGTGTGAAGGAAGCGCTCTAACCAACTGAGACTATGCGTCCGTCGCCAACCTCTTGCGAGGAGCGGGCAACGTGAATGACCGGGTTCGGCAAATCAAGACGGATTTCGTGGTCGGGTTGTCGGGATGGGATTGGGCTCGGCTATGGTCGTCCGGGAATATGTGAGCTGTGTGGAAGGGGTCCGGTCGTAAAAAGTCTATTGGCATAAACTTTTTTACGACCCGACCCCGGCGGACGGTTTTCCGGGACGATATTGTCGGGCTTTATGCCCGACAGCAACCTACACGCGCTTCGCTACCCGCTTACGTTTTGCTTTGGGTGGTCCGTTTAGATGCCCACAGATTTCACAGGTATGGCCGTCACAACCTCGGGCAGAGCAGTGTTCGCGGCCGTAGAAGATGATGCGTAGGTGCAGTTTGTTCCAGGAGTCCTCCGAGAAGAGACGTTTCAGGTCTTTCTCGACCCGCTGCACCGTCCCGCCTTTGGGGCTCAGTTTCCAGCGCTGGGATAAGCGGAGGATGTGCGTATCCACTGGAAAGGCCGCAAACCCGAAGGCCTGGGCCATGACCACTGAGGCGGTTTTGTGCCCCACCCCGGGCAACGCTTCCAGGTCCTCAAATGTTTTTGGCACCTCACCTCCGTGTTTATCGATGAGGATCTGAGAGAGACCTTGAATTGCAGCCGCCTTGCGTGGCGCCAACCCACATGGGCGCACGATCGCATTGATCTGATCGACAGACTTTTTGGCCATGCCCTGTGGACTCGAGGCCAACGCAAACAGGGCCGGCGTGACCAGGTTTACCCGCTTATCGGTGCACTGGGCGGACAACAGCACCGCAACGAGTAGCGTATACGGGTCGGAATGATCCAACGGGATGGGCGTTTCGGGATAAAGCTCGGCCAACCTATCCCCTACATAACTGGCCTTTTCTGAACGTTTCATGAATCTAACCTCTGCAAACCGCCGCCAAGAGACACAAGCGAAACAAGCAAAACGCTTGCGGCACGGCATGCTTAGTGCACATTATTCGCACTAAGTATGAAATCACCCCGAATTATACTCATAGCTCTCTCTATTGGCTTCGCTACCGTGAACTCGTCGGCACAGGTCACGCTCTCCGGAACTGCCTACTCGCAAGACTTCGATTCATTGGGCAGCGGCCTGCCCTCGGGCTGGACTGTCTACACAAACGCCACATCCACCACTTTCGGAACAGGCACCACGATCGTTTCGGCAACCACATCCTGGGCAACTGGCGGTTCCAGCGCAGGTTCTGATTTTCGTAACGTTTCCAGCGACAACATCACCTATACGACCACTGGGGCGACTCAAGCAGCGAACACTGATAGAGCCTTAGGATGGCGCTCAATCTCCGGCAGTGCCGCAGATACTCGGGATGGCGCTGCGATGGTCTCGATCAGCAACACCTCAGGATTCGAAAACTTCTCTCTCAGCGTAGATCTATTCACCATCAGCCTCACCGGCGGGTCGCAAACATATGACTTAGAATACAGAGTCGGCAGTTCGGGAGCTTTCACACAAATCGGTTCAACCATCACCACTCCTGATGCATCAGCGGGAGAATACTCAAACCAGACGACGATAACGGCTAACCCAGTAACTCTTTCCGCGATGAACGATCAAAGTGAGTCTGTATATTTCCGCCTGCGCGGGACTAAGACAGCGGGGACGAGCAATTTAGACATAATCGCAATCGATAACTTTGCCCTCAGCTTCTCGGCCACAGCGGTCCCTGAACCCTCGTCCTTTGCCGCTATGGCAGGACTCGCGATGCTTGGGTTTGCGGCTTCCCGCCGTCGCCGGCGTGAGCAGTTTTCAGCTACGTCCGCTTAAGCTGGAACGGGTGGAGCTAATACCTCGCACTGCGGTGTAATTCAATTTGCCGGACGGTGGGCTCAGCCTACCGTCTTTTTCATGTCTGCTTCCGTGACCGGCGCCGCGTCGCTCTCTTCTCTTTTACGTCCAACCGATTCGTTTGCCCGTCGCCACAATGGGCCGGACGCAACGGAGCAGGCTGCTATGCTCAAGGTCCTGGGCCAACCTTCGCTTGATGCGCTCGTCGATGCCGCCGTGCCGACTGACATTCGCCGCGAGGGTGCGATGTCCATTCCTGGGCCTTTGGGCGAATCCGCCGCGCTGGCCGAACTCGCGAGCATTGCTGCCGCCAATCAGGTTTTTACCAACTTCATCGGACAGGGCTACTACGGCACCCACACGCCTGCCGTGATTCAGCGCACCATTCTCGAGAACCCGGGCTGGTATACCGCTTACACGCCCTACCAGGCCGAGATTTCCCAAGGCCGACTGGAGGCTCTGCTCAACTTCCAGACCCTCGTCACCGACCTCACCGGATTGGAAATCGCCGGGGCTTCTATGCTCGATGAGGGCACCGCGGCAGCTGAGGCCGTGATGATGGCTCACCGCCTGCGCCGGGGCAAAGGCAGCACCTTCTTCGTCTCCGAAAAATGTCACCCGCAAACGATCGATATCGTGCGCACCCGCGCCGAACCTCTCGGACTCGAGGTCGTCGTCGGTGACCACGCGAGCTTCGCGCCTGACGCCGAGACCGTTGGCGTGCTCGTGCAATACCCCAACACTTCCGGCGACATCCATGACTTCGGCGCCTTCTTTGCCGCGGCCCACGAGGTGAAAGCCTATACTATCGTCGCGACGGATCTACTCGCGCTGACCTTACTCAAACCTCCCGGAGCATTCGGCGCAGATATCGCGGTCGGTTCGGCTCAACGCTTCGGCGTGCCGCTCGGTTTCGGTGGACCACATGCCGGATTTTTGGCCACCAAAGACGCCTACAAACGGCAGATGCCGGGGCGTCTCGTCGGCGTCTCCAAGGATCGCCACGGCAACCCCGCCATGCGTCTGGCCCTCGGCACCCGCGAGCAACACATTCGCCGCGACAAGGCGACGTCCAACATCTGCACCGCTCAGGTCCTACTCGCAGTCATGGCCTCGATGTATGCGGTCTATCATGGCCCGGATGGGCTCCGTAAAATCGCCCGCCGGACGAAGTTGCTCACCGATTTGCTGGCCGCTGCCCTGCGCGAAGTTGGCGCGACAGTGAACACCGCCCCGACCTTCGACACGCTTACGGTCAGTGGCATCGATATCGAGCACGCCCACTCCGCCTCTCAGGCGCATCGATTCAATCTGCGCCGCGTCAACGATTCGTGTCTCGGCATCTCACTCGACGAGACCACCACCATCGACGATCTCGTTCAGTTGCTCGGGTGTTTCAGCGCGGAGGCAAAGTTGGATTTGTCCGTGCTGGATGAAACACCGGGGTCAGCGACCCCGGCTACAGAGAATTCTGGCTCCGATGTTGTAGCCGGGGTCGGTGACCCCGGTCTCGCCGCCTTCCCTGCCGCGTTTGCGCGCGAGTCTGACTTCCTCTCCCATCCCGTCTTCAATCAGCACCACACCGAGCACGAGTTGCTGCGCTATATCAAACAGCTCGAGGCCAAGGATCTTTCGTTGTGTCACTCGATGATCTCGCTCGGTTCGTGCACCATGAAGCTCAACTCCGCCAGCGAGATGTTCCCCGTCTCATGGCCTGAGATCGGTCAACTGCATCCCTTCGCGCCGCGTAATCAGACTACGGGCTACCAACGCATCGTCGAGGACCTCGAAACCTGGCTCGCTGAAATCACCGGCTTCGATGCGGTGTCCCTCCAACCCAACGCCGGATCCCAAGGCGAATACGCTGGGCTGCTCGCCATCCGCGCCTACCACGCCGCTCGGGGTGAGTCTCACCGCAACGTCTGTCTTATTCCCACCAGCGCCCACGGCACCAACCCGGCGAGTGCGGTTATGGGCGGCCTGAAGGTCGTGCCGATTGGTTGCGACGATCAGGGCAACATCGATCTCGATGACTTGCGGGCCCGCATTGCAGCGCATGCCGACAATCTTGGCGCGCTGATGATCACCTACCCGTCCACCCACGGTGTATTTGAATCTACCATACGCGAAATCTGCCAACTCATCCACGATGCCGGCGGACAGGTTTACATGGATGGCGCCAACATGAACGCGCAGGTCGGGCTCACCTCCCCCGGCCACATCGGCGCCGATGTCTGCCACCTCAATCTCCACAAAACCTTTTGTATTCCACATGGCGGAGGCGGACCGGGCGTAGGTCCGGTCGCGGTCGCCAAGCACTTGGCGCCTTTCCTCCCGGGACATCCGGCTGAAGACGGATCGAGTAACAAGCATCGAGTAACAAGTGAAGCCGGTGGGGTCGGCGCGGTATCCGCGGCACCTTACGGTTCGGCTAGTATCCTAGTTATTTCCTGGATGTATATCCGCATGATGGGCGCGAGTGGACTCACCGAGGCCACCCGGATCGCCATCCTCAACGCCAACTACATCGCCAAACGCCTCGAGCCGTTCTTCCCCGTGCTCTATCGCGGCAACCAAGATCTGGTAGCGCATGAGTGCATCATCGATCTCCGGGCCTGGAAGACTCACGGCATCGAAGTCGAGGACGCCGCCAAGCGGTTGATCGATTATGGCTTTCACGCCCCAACCATGAGCTGGCCGGTCGCGGGCACGTTTATGATCGAACCCACGGAGAGTGAATCCCTCGCCGAGCTCGATCGCTTCTGTGACGCCCTCATCGCCATCCACGGCGAAATGCAGGCGGTGGTTCACGGCGAATCCGACGCGGGTAACAATCCTTTGGTCAACGCCCCGCATACGGCGCAAGCTTTGGCCGCGAGTGATTGGAGCCATCCCTACTCCCGAGAGTTGGCGGCCTTCCCCAGTGCCTGGACGCGACAGACCAAGTTCTGGCCGGCAGTCGGTCGCGTGGACAATGTCTACGGCGACCGAAATCTGGTCTGCTCCTGCGTCGGAATGGAAGCGTTCGTCGACGAGGCTTAGAACTACGGGGAACTGTCGGGCGTAAAGCCCGACCCACATGCAGGGCGCAATGGAATGAGTGGGTCGGGCTTTACGCCCGACGACTGCGGTTCACCGCGATCGCGATGGCGGCAACGCCATAGACCAACAGGAATCCGCCGACCGGCACGAGGAGCACTCGGAGTCCGGGGTCGCCGTCGTGGATGACGATGCCGCCGAGCAAGAATCCGATCGGCATCAAGATTGCGGCAAGACGCACTGCGCCCGCGGCGCGCGCCGGCAGGATCGCCGCGCCAAAAACTTTAGCCGAAACGCCCGCCGCAATATTCACCAGCGCCAGCAAAGTCCCGTGGGTATGCGCCAGCGTCAGCATGAGTCGGCGGATCTCATTTCCCACATCGAGATACCAACCGATCTTGAATCCGTGTAGCACCTCCAGCACCAAGCCGAGGCTCAGCGAGATCCCCAGCGCCCACCAACCAAACCGCAAAGAGCTGAGGGCAACAGCATCGGAGGCGGGTTCGGGTTTGGGGGATTTACTCATGGGGCAGTGCTAAACAATCGCCCCACGCCCTCCGGGCCAAGCGATTTGTTATACGGTCGCTTTGGTCGCACCGGTGCTGATGCCACCGTCGACGAGTAAAGTCTGGCCGGTCACATATTCGCTCGAAGGCGACGCGAGAAATACCACGGCACCATCGAGGTCGCGCGGCTTGCCCGGACGTTTCAGTGGGATGCGATCGCACAGGTAGCGCACCCATTCCTCGTTGTCGTAGAGCACTTTGTTCTGCGCGGTCTGGAACCAACCCGGCGCGAGGCAATTCACGGTGATACCGTGAGTGCCCCAATCGTCAGCCAAACTCATGGTGAGTTGCTTCACCCCACCGCGGCTCGCGCAGTAAGGACCGAGGCCCGCGTAACCCGCCACACTGGTCACCGAACCGATGTTGATGATGCGACCGTAGCTGCGTCCGACCATGTGTCGGGCCACGGCCTGCGCCACGAAGAAGGTGCCGCGTAGATTCGTATCGAGCACGAGATTCCAATCTTCCCAGGTGACCTCGAGCGCGGGTTTGCGCACGTTACAACCGGCATTGTTCACGAGAATATCAATCCGCCCGAAGTGCGCCTGCGCCGCGTCAGCCATGGCGGTGATGCTCTCAGCTAAATGCACGTCCAAGGCGAGCGGCAGGACGCGGCGACCGAGACCTTCGATCTCCTTTTGAAAATCCGCGAGATCCTCCACCTTGCGGGCGGTGATCACGAGATCGGCTCCGGCTTTGGCCAGCGCGCGTCCGAAGTATTGGCCGAGTCCCCGACTCGCGCCGGTCACGATGGCCACTTGGCCGGTCAGGTCGAATAGGTCATTCATGATGACACCTCCTGGGGTTGTAGGATTACTTTGTTGAGGCCCGCTTCGCGGTGATGAAGTCGCTCAAACATTTCGGGGGCCCGGTCGAGCGGAACAACCTCACTGATCGCGTCGCTCACGTCGATCCAACCTCGCTCCAAGAACTCTAGGCAGGCGGGATATTCTCCGGCCGAAGCGCAGGTGCCTTGCACGCGTAACTCCCGCGTCACGACTTCCTGAATGGGGAAACTGATGTTCGGTGAGATATTGCCAATCACCGTCATGGCCCCGCCCTTCCGCAGACAGGCGATGCCCGCTCGAATGGTGGGCTCGGCCCCGACCGCTTCGATCACGATGTCGGCTCCCATGCCATCGGTGAGTTCCTTGACGCGGGCGACCAAATCTTCCTTGCCAGAGTTCACGGCGTAGTCGGCTCCATGCTTGGAGGCGACGGCCAGACGCGAGTCCTCGAGGTCAGCGACGATCAGGGTGCCGCATCCGGCGCGACGCACCGTTTGCACGACCATCTGGCCGATGATGCCCGCTCCGACCACGACCACGGACGCGCCGAGGGGAATGTCGGTTTGGCTCACCGCATGAAACGCGATCGAAAGCGGCTCAACCATACACGCCTTGGCAAAATCAAGAGACGGACCGAAGCGATAGAGCACGCGGGTCGGCACGACCAGATACTGGGCGAACGCGCCCGGCCGATTATAATCATCGCAGGAAACGCCGATCACGTTGCGATCTTCGCAGAGATTAACTTTCCCGGATTGGCAGTAGCTGCACTCGCCGCAATAGACCGTGGAATCAAAGGTCACGCGATCGCCCAATGCGTAGTCATCGACGCCTTCGCCGAGCCCCGCGACCTCGCCGGAAGCTTCATGTCCCATGATAACCGGAGGTTGGCGGCGGCCGGTGCTGCCATCCATGCCATACACGTCGCTGCCACAGATGCCGCACGCCATGACCTTGATGAGCACCTCACCCGGGCCAGGCTCGGGTTGGACTACGTCTTGAATTTCGAATTGAGAAGGTCCGGTAAGAACGAGGGCTTTCATGATTGGGGTTTAAGCTGGTAAGGACGGAAGATTGGAGAAAATAGCGTATCGATGCTCGCATGCCGCGTAACGGCGGAGAGTCCGTATTTCCTCAAAATCTCCACCTGCGCGGAATCTTGGGCGAGGTTAATCAGTTCATCAGAGTCAGCGGACAAACGATCGCGATTCCCGATATCGCCCGGACTGGACGAATCAAAGATCTTGAAAATGAAAAACGCGGACCAGTCGAAACCGGTCCGCGCAATATCTAATCTAACCTGACCGACTAACCAAAAGGACAACTACAAGGGTGGCAGGATCACGGAATCGATGATATGAATCACGCCGTTGGAGCTCTGCCAATCGACGCCAAACACGTTGGCCTCGTTGATCTTCACTCCGCCTTCGGTGGAAAGCGTCGCGGCATCACCATTGGCCATGTTGACGCTGCCAGCGGTGACGGCGGACGACTCAACCTTGGCGCCACTGATCACGTGGTAGAGGAGGATGTCGGTGAGAGCCGGGATGTCGTTAAGGATACCTTCGATTGTTCCCGGAGGAAGCTCCCAGAGCTGATCAAAGTTGGCGAATGCGGCATCGGTCGGAGCAAAGAGCGTAAAAGGTCCGGCGCTATTGAGCGTATCAACCAGTCCTGCGGCGGTGACGGCTGCTACCAAAGTCGTGAAATTACCCTGGGCTACGAGGTTCCCAACGATGGTCTGATCGCCGGGAGCGGTTCCCGGCAGAATCACTTGATCGATGGCGTGGATGATACCATTGGTGCCCATCCAATCGACCTCGATGATGCTGGCGTTATCGATCTTAGCCCCGTCCGCGACGGTGAGACTGGCGACTCCGCCATTGGCCATGACGACCGGGTTTTTGGAGACGTCAGCCGCCATCACTTCCTTGCCCCACACCACGTGATACAGGAGGATATTGGAGAGAGCGGGAATGTCGTTGAGTAGTCCCTCAACCGTGCCAGCCGGGAGCTTGCCAAAGGCTTCGTCGGTCGGAGCAAAAAGCGTGTAGGGGCTGGGGCCGAGCAAGGTATCGAGTAACCCAGCCGCTTGGACCGCAGCCACGAGCGTCGTGAACGACCCAGCGTCGATCAGGTTCTGTGGAACGGATTTCTCCTCGATGAAGTAAGCCTCAGCTAGGCCGACACCGATGTGGTCTCCGCTGAGGTGAAGCGTGTAGGTCCCAGGGATGAGATTGGCGATCAACGCACTCTCAGTTGCGGCGGTCGGGGCGAATCCTGAGGCTCGAAGGGCGAAGGATTGTCCGCCTGTCGCCCAATCATCGTTCGAGGACATCCAAGTGGCACCTTTATACAGATTGATGGATGGATTGCCCGCAGCGTTCATCACGCCGAATTCAGTGAGGGAGGGTCCGATGCCACGGAACAGCACCGAAACATAGTCGGTATTCGGGCCTTCGACCGAAATTCCGGTAATCATCGTTTCTTCTCCGGCACCCACGACACCGCGGGTAGAGAGGTTCCGAACCTCGACGTCGTCATGGAGGTGGCCAGCGGCGAGGACTGGAGAAGCCGCTACTACACCGGCGAGAAGGTAAGAGATCAGTATTTTCATTTTTGAATAGGGTTGTTTAAGCACTGCCTGGGTGGAAGATGTCTCACTTTCGTCTAACTTATTTAAACTTGCAACTCCTTGACTCAGTTTTGTCTATATTTTTAAATGAAATGTTTCCGACTGTTTTACAATGACTTACAATATTTCGTAGAAAATTTAACATATCGACTTTCATTTTGTTTAAGATTTGTTACGTTTTTTTAAAAATGTCCGAAATCCGCTACTCCATCAAAATTGCTTCCGAACGTAGTGGGGTGTCCTCGCACCTGATTCGGATGTGGGAAAAGCGCTATGGTGCCCTCTCTCCCGACCGCACGGAAACCAACCGACGACTCTACTCCGACGAAAACGTCGAGAGACTGAGTATGCTGCACACCTGCACTCAGGCCGGACACCGAATCGGTAACGTGGCGACCCTACCGACGGATATGCTGTGCCAACTATCGCAAGAATCCACAGCCAACCCTAAGCCCAGCAGGGCCAAGGATGCTCCGGGCGCGCTTTCCGTCGCTGCGCAGTCCCTGCCTCCCGAGGTGGTCGAATCCTTCAAAGCTGTTGAGAATATGGATGCCGAGGCGCTGCAGCGGTCGCTCGACAAAGCGTCCATCGAGCTCGGTTACCAAGGCATGCTCACTAAACTGATTGTGCCGCTGATGCAGAACATCGGTCGACTCTGGTGTGAAGGTGAACTGACCGGAGCTTACGAACATTTCGCGTCCTCCGCTCTGCGCACCTACTTGTTGGGCCAGGTGCAATCCTACGCCATCAGTCGGAGCTCTCCCACCATAATCACCGTAACTCCCGCCGGACAGTTGCACGAATTTGGAGCGGTGATCACGGCCGCTGCCGCGGGATCCGCCGGCTGGTATGTGGTTCATCTCGGATCGAGTCTCCCCGCGGCGGAGATCGCCGGGGCTGCCATTCGTTCTGAAGCCCGTCTGGTCGCGCTGAGTCTAGTTCACCCTCCGGACGATCCGGACCTCCCCGCTCAACTACGCATGCTCCGCCGACTTTTGCCCTCCCGCGTCGGAATCGTAGCCGGTGGGCGTGCCTGCGAAAGCTATCAAAAAGAGCTCGCAGAAATTCAGGCTCAAGTCGTCGGAGATATTGACGGACTCTACAAAATTCTCAGTGCCAATCGCCGACACCGGCTCGCTGATGAGATCGATCGCGTGAAAACAAGCTTGGGCACATAAAACGACCGAAATCCAGCGATCTGCACCAGTCGTTCTGCGCCGGTTACGTAACCGCGCAACGCCACCGCTAGGCCTGTGTCAGAACCCCTTTCCATAAGATAAAATCACTCACCCGCTCATCATCACGGCGGACTTGTTCACAATCTAAATTTTTTTAACCAAAACAGTCATGCCCTTCTCGATCAAAATTCTGCCCGCCATTCTGGCCACAGTCACAATCTCGCTCCAAGCCCAGATGGGACCGCCCATCCCCGCCGGGGAAACCTTCTACGCCGGCGAGGTCCTCGGGGTCTTCCAAGGCTCCGCTGATATGAATGCCGGTGGGGACATGAGCATCCATCGGCTGGGCTTCAAATTTGGCGCTATCCGCGGACTCGATGGCGGCAGTTCAATCGGTGGCGGTCTAAGCTACACCATGTTGGGCTACCGTTTCGAAGGCGTGCCTGCGCTCGGTGGATTCAATCCATGGGAGGACATCGACCAGTTACAACTCAGCCTGCAGTATCGCTACGCCATCGATCGGAAATCCTCCCTGTTCCTCATGCCCAGCGTGACATCTTCCGGGGAATCGGGGGCGTCTTTCAGTGACAGCATTGAGTTCGGTGCCATCTTTGGCTACACCAAGACCTTCAGTCGTGAACTCACCCTCGGCATCGGTGGCGGGGCGTTCTACGGCCTAGAAGACACGAGTGGTTTCCCGGTCATCTTCGTCTACTGGCAAATGGCCGACAACTGGAGGCTGTCGAATCCGTTCCGCCCCGGGCCCAGTGGTCCTGCGGGACTTGAAATCGTTTACACTGGCCTGACCGGCTGGGAAATCGGCTTCGGTGGCGGCTATCGAGTCAGTCGATTTGCACTCAACGATGTCGGTCCGGCACCAAATGGCTTCGGGCAAAATGAGGGCGCCGCGATGTTTGTCCGCGCCTCGCGAGAGTTTCAATCCGGCGGCAACCTCGACCTCTATGTCGGCACCGTGGTCGGTGGTGAGCTGGAACTCGAAGACTCAGGCGGCCGCCTCTTGGCTCGCACCGACTACGATCCAGCTGTCTTGTTCGCCCTCGCGTTCACCCAACGCTGGTGAACCTCACTCCATTCGACCTGACGTCACCATCCCATGCATTGCTGGACCAAACCCATATTGGAAACCTGTCGGAGCATCGGGATCATGGCTTTGCTGCTAGTCGCACCCGTCATGGCTGCTGAATCCGCTTTTCCCGCGACGCCTCCGGGGAGTAATGAAATCAAAACTCTACCGGCAGGCGTGCTGCTGAAATCCACGGCGCCGGGAAACTACTTCGATAATGGTGGCCGACTTTTCGGGCCGTTGTTTCGCTACATCTCGAGCAACGACATCGCTATGACCACGCCGGTCGAGGCGACCATCGAAGACGCGTCCATGATGTTTTGGGTAGCACCGAGTGAATTAGAAAAAGTCAAAGGCAGCACCGCCAATGTCGAGGTGTTGGAAGTTCCCGAACGCACCGTCGCGGTTCGCGGCGCCAAAGGAAGCTACAGTCAATCGAGCTATGAGAAAACGCGCGCGGCGCTGGAAGGGTGGCTAACCGAGCAATCCGAATGGCGGGCAATCGGTGAGCCCTACGGCGTATTTTGGGATGGACCATTTACTCCGTGGTTTATGAAAACCGCCGAAGTTCACATACCGGTCGAACGGGTGCCCGAGCACGTCGATTTGTCCGCCCACCGCGGAATTGATCGGGTCGTTATATTAAAGGCATCGACCGCCGCAAACCCGGCCTATCGAGCCCAACTACAAGCATTTTCGGAACAGCAAGCGGGCATGGATGAGCGCGACCTCGTGGTTATTTCGCAATTCGGTGCAGATACATTTTCTGCCGTCCTGATCGGGAAAGATGGCGGGCGTAAGTGGGAGCAAAATGAACCACTGAAACCCGCCGAACTGTTTTCTCTGATCGACGGCATGCCAATGCGCCAAGCCGAGATGCGCCGACGCAACTGAATCAAATTTAATCGTCCCGCTGATCTCTGGTCGCAGCGACGATCAATCTGAGCGCTCACGCTCATTGATGGCGGCTACGACCTCATGACGTCGCACCGGTTTGACCAGATAGTTGTTCATTCCCACTTCCTCCGATCGACGCACCGTGTCGGGCCAGACGTTCGCGCTGAGTCCAATGATCCAGGTTGTTTTACCCGTGCTTCTCGCTAATCCGCGAATTTCCGTAGTTGCGGTCATGCCATCCATTAGAGGCATTTCGACATCCATGAAAATTATATCGGGTAACTCCTTTCGGGCGGCCTCGAGAGCCTGCAATCCATCGAAGGCGAACTCAACTTGAGCATAACCCGCTACCTTAAGCGTGGAGCCGAACACCTTGCGATTGATGGGGTTGTCATCGACCACCAAAATTCGTGGATTATCGTCTGGGCTCTTAATCGGAACCGCGACCACATCGGCCAGATCAGCGAGGTCAGACGAAATCGGCTCAACCCGCGGCGCCTCAATATGGAAAGCGAAACATGAGCCCTTGCCCGACTCGCTAGTCACCGCGATCGCTCCACCCATGGCTTCACTCAAACGTTTACAAATCACGAGGCCCAACCCGGTGCCACCGAAGTCACGCGTGGTAGAGGAATCGACCTGACTAAACTCTTTAAAGAGGCGATCGATGCCCTCGGGAGGAATACCAATTCCCGTATCCGTCACTTTACAGTGAAGCTCACTGTCCGGACCGTAACCCATCTCAAGTATGACCGAACCTTCCGCCGTAAACTTGATGGCGTTGCCCACGAGATTGATAAGAATCTGCCGCAATCGGGCTCGATCGGTTTTCACTTCCTCCGGTAGCTCGTTGATAAACTGGATCTCGAGACGCACCCCTGTTTCGTCGGCCCGCGATGCCATCAAGGCGACCACCTCATGCGCCAGCATAGTGGTTTCGACCGCCTCCAAAGAAAGCTCCATGCGACCGGCTTCAATTTTAGAAATATCGAGGACGTCATTGATGATCTCGAGTAATCCTTCTCCGGAGGTTTCAATGATCTTAACAAATTGAGCCTGTTCTTCCGTAAGTTGGGATGAGCGCGACAAACTGGTGAATCCGATGACGCTATTCAACGGCGTGCGGATTTCGTGGCTCATCACCTCGAGAAAATCACTCTTCGCGCGGTCGGCACTTTCGGCGCGAATTTTCGCCGCGCGCAGAGCGGCTTCACTCTCTTTAAGATCGGTGACTTCCATGGCGGAAACAATCACTTCGATGACATGGCCATTCTGGCGGCGGGGTAAAAACTCGGCCAGAAATCGAACGTCCCGTCGTTTGCTGCCGCCTTCGAATGTTTTAATTTTCCCCGCCCAGGCAGCGCGATACACCCGCTCCATCCGGCGTAACAACGGTCCGCGTAAAATCTTATCGAGCCGGATACCTTCCACTCGCTCGAATGCATATCCCATTTTCTTGGCCAGCACACCGCGGCAGAGGGTGTGCTTAAACCCACCGTCTTCGTCAGGCCGGAAACACAGCAACAAGCAAATCGAGGGTATTCGAATAGTATCGCGTGAGTTGGTTGAGTTGGTTCTCCGCGTCGCGACGGATCTGCTCATTAGCTTCGGTGAGGTCTTCCGAGACCGCATCGAGCGTGCGCTCGCCAAGTTCGCGTTCCTGGTCCGCCTGCCCGTATGAGTCGTTTACGGTCTCAATAAAATCGCACCATGGTTTCTGCGCCAAATCTACCCCGGGCAGATTCTTGCGAATCTGTCGGGCCAACAAAGGGGGCCGTTTCTTATTACTCACGAGGTGCGTTCGGCAAAAGTCGTTAGGGTCACGGTCTGGTTGGGCAGTTCACAACTATGACCTACGCCTCCCGGTCGTATTTCACCGTAGGAATAAGAACCGACGGTTTCCGGAGGGTTGCCCCGTTCGGTCAGGACTGCCTCGGCCAAAGCTCCGTTAGGACCCATCCCGTTTCCGTCCTGCCAACGTAACATTTGAGTCTTCATAAAAGTCCTGAAGGGCTATGCGGCCGCCGCAGCCGTCTTGGAGCCGAAGCCCATCGCGCTACGCAACCAGCTCCATGCTTTGTTCAGTCCGATGGGTTCGACCCCCTGCTTAAAGCCATACATGCTCGCCATCTCTGCTTCGTGGGATCGGTAACGTGGTGGCAAAACGAGAACTTCGTTATCCCCATCAGTCACATTGGAAAAGAATGCTCCGCGACCTGCGGCGAGGTTGTCGCCATCGGGAAACGGGACCGTCTTCTCCGCCATCACCATCCACGGTTTGTAGACGAATGTATTATTCCCGGCATCACCGTGGACGAGCTTACCGTAGGTGCGTTGGGGCACGCCCTTGAGTCCGACCCCTGCAAACACCGAGGTACGATGCATGCCGACCGAAAACCGGCGACTGCGGCGCGTGAAAAAGTCCCAGCAGAATATCCAACTAAAGATCGTCAGCCGGAACGACCAACCCGCGATCAAAATGGAAATCAAAATGACAACCAGCGAAAGGATCGCTCCGATCCATGGATCAATGGTGGCGGAAAGCGTAACGAGTCCGAACAACGCTGTCTTGGCCGCCTTGAGCGACGCATCAATCGTACCCCACGGGCTCAAAAGGATAAGTCCGTTGATCGCGTGCGAGGCCATCCAAACCACCGCGTAAATCGCGACGCCAAATGGAACGGTGAGAATATTGAGCAACCATGACCAATCGATCGCGGCGAGGTGAATGGTCGCGAGACTGCCGGTGGAGATCACCTCGGGGTTTAGCGCCATACCATCGCCACCGTCCAGAATCACCTTAGACAAAACTGACATGGAAAACGGCACCACCGCACCCGCCGCGACGAGTCCCGTAACCTTGTTTTCTAAAGTATCGAGCACATCGAGTGGCTTCTTCCAACCGGGCGGCAAGGCCGCTCCTGCCACGTCCTTGGCGGCTACGGCTCCGACCAATCCGAGTGCTGGCAGCCAGAAACTCATCTGGGCGAACCACGGCAAGTTGGCCCGCTCTTCGGTCGGAGTGGAGAAGTATTGATAAGCCCCGTAAGCTCCGGTCCCGAGCAGCGGCGAAATCGCAATTCCCGTGACGCCAGCGACCGCCGAAACCACGGATCCAGCGGGCGAACGGTCGCGGCTAGACGAACTCGTAGACCCATCAGCGCCCCATAGCGGCAACGTTACTACTGATAAAACAAACGCGAATGCAAAGATAGGGCTGAGTCTTTTCATAATCTAATCCTTAAAGACGCGGTGTTATTCAAACGACCTGCAACAGGAAACTCCACCCGCAAATCTCCAATTTATACGTAGTTTAGTCCAAGCTGACGGCACCATTCGAGTTGGCCGCCAAGGTTACCATGGGAGTCAGCCCGTGTGCATTCCGGCACTTCCGCTGCTCCGGACTGAACCGCCGCCGCAAAAGCATCGGCCTCATAGGCGTAGGTTCCTCGATCTGCCGATACGGTAATAATTTCGGGAGTCGCATGGTCGCCGCGATAAAGATGCAGCTCGGTCGGACCAGCATCGCGCCTAACAATGTAGGGGGATGGCACCAATACCCAGCCCTTGGTCCCGTAAATACGCACCACATTTTCCTGATGAGCCAAGGTGCCACAAGTAATCGCCGCAGTGACGCCGCCAGCAAACTGAAGAACGGCGGAAGCTTGGGTGTCGACCCCTGACTCGGGATGCAAAACGCCTACTCCGGCCAAGGTTACCGGATCGGCGAAACCCCGGCCTTGCGCCGCACCGGCCAACAAACGGGCATAGGATAATGGGTATCCTCCGACATCCAGAATGCCTCCGCCGCCCAATGCTTTGTTCCACAACCGGCCTGCTGGGTCGTAGGTCGCCGCGAAACTGAACGTGCCCTGGATATGCCGAAGTTCACCAATCGATCCATCACGAACCAGCTCGACCAATCGTTTGGTCTGCGGGTGACAACGATACATCCACGCCTCCATCAGGGTGCGGCTATTCTCGCGGGCCGCCGTCTGCATCGCTTCGAGCTCGGCCAAACTCATCGCGATCGGTTTTTCGCAAAGCACGTGTTTACCAGCCCGGAGCGCGGCCACCACCCCGGCGCAATGCATCGGGTGGGGCGAAGCCACATAAACCGCATCGACCGCATCATCGCTCAGCAAAGCCTCGATCGAACCATGGGCGTGCTCGGGATCAATCCCGTGTTCGCCGGCGAATCGTTCGGCGGACTCGGCTGACCGGCTCCCGACCGCCACAAGTTGGCCAAGGTGAGAACCCGGCAAATCCCGAGCGAAGACACCGGCAATGCGGCCCGTGGACAGAATGCCCCAACCTAAGCAGGGAGATTCGGACGTAACAGAGGGTTGAGGGGTGATCATTGCCACCGAGTTAAGAGAAAACTGGGTTCAGAGTAAATCCACCTCTGTTATCGCCCCGCGCCCGAAGAATTGACTGTCAGCGAACTGAGACTCGAAAATCGCGCGATCCTCCCCATGGTGCTGAGTCTACCTCCACCGGATCGACTCGTCCGTCCACCCGAATTGCCCATGAACAACGCCCCGACCACCCGCCTCAGCATCATGATGTTTCTCCAGTTTTTTGTCTGGGGAAGCTGGTTCACGTCCATCGCCGTCTACATGACCGCCAACGGCATGGCCAATCTCACGCACTGGCCCTACACCGTGAACCCCCTCGCCGCGATGATCGCGCCGCTCGCGCTCGGGCTCGTCGCCGATCGATTCTTCGCCACCGAAAAAGTCCTCGCGACCCTACACATCATCGGTGGCGCCGTGCTGTTCTTCGTGCCGCAACTCACGGGCAATCCCACCGCGTTCATCTGGGCCCTACTGCTCTATAACCTCTGCTACATGCCGACCCTCGGCCTGTCCAACGCACTCGCCTTTCACCACATCACCGACCAAGAAAAACAGTTCCCGCGCATCCGCGTCTTCGGCACCCTCGGCTGGATCGTCGCTGGTTTGTTTGTCTCTTTCGTGCTCGGGCGCGCCATGGGCACCACCGCCGAAAGCACCTCCGCCCCGCTCTACTCGGCCGCCATCGCCTCGATCATCCTCGGCATTTTCTGTTTCTCGCTACCCCATACCCCGCCTTCCGGTCGCGGCAAAAAAATCTCCCTCACCGCTATCCTCGGCATCGATGCCCTGCGGGTATTGGCGAGCCCCTCCTTCTTTGTCTTTCTCGCCTGCTCTTTCCTGATCTGTATCCCCCTCGCCGCCTACTATAACTTCACCCAGCTCTACCTCGGCGCCACCGGCTTCACCAACATCGCCGGCACCCAAACGATCGGGCAAATGTCCGAAGTTGGTTTCATGCTCATCATGCCATTCCTGTTCAGGCGGCTCGGAGTGAAATGGATGCTCGTTATCGGCATGGCCGCTTGGGCCCTGCGCTACGGACTGTTTGCCCTCGGTGCACCTGACCAAGTGACCTGGATGATCCTCGGTGGCATCGCGCTGCACGGCATCTGCTACGACTTCTTTTTCGTCACCGGTCAGATCTACGTGGACCAACGCGCCAGCGACGAAATCCGCGGCCAAGCTCAGGGTTTGCTCGTGCTCGTAACTAATGGCGCCGGTATGCTGATCGGCGCGCAAGCAGCCGGGGCGGTGTTCAACCACTTCCTCCAAGACGAATCCGGCCTCAGCCTCGCCCAGTGGCAATCGTTCTGGTGGCTGCCTGGCGCCTTCGCCGTAGGCGTGATGATCATCTTCGCCCTGTTCTTCAAAACCGAGAACAAGCCCGCTTAAAGTCGCGGCGTCAGGCCGTCGATGAGCGCGTGTCGATACACGCGCCATCCCGGAATCAGTCCAATTATCGTGCCAGCGAGAACGACTCCCACGAGGAGTCGTAGCTCGGCCGCACTCGGCGCGCCCACCTCAAGATAAAGGCCATAGCGCGTCTCGAGGATCGGGGCACCAAATAACATCGCAGCTGAAACTAACCCTAATCCCAGCACCGCACCCGCGGCGGTTACGAGCGACGTCTCGACCACTAGCAGCGCCATAATTTGTCCGGGCCGCGCTCCCACCGAACGCAGGATCGCCATCTCACGCCGACGCTGATCGAGCGTGGCGAGCAGGTTGCTCAACATGCCCATCAACCCCACCACGACCACGAAACCACCGAGGAGTAAGAGACTCCGCTCGATCACCCCGACCACGACCCAAAGCTCCTGCAACGCGACGCCCGGTAATACCGCCGTTAAAGGCTCGGCATCTGATTCATTAATACTTCGCTGCAATCCCAAGGCCGCGCCGCGCTGGTGCAGCCCTACCAACAAAGCCGACAGGCTGCCTGACCCAATCTCCCCGTGGTCGTCGTGGGCGTGATCGTGCGCCTCTGCCCGAGCCATCGCCACCGCTAACGGATCCGTGATGTCCACGGTCTGATCACGCGCGCCTTGAAACTCCGCGTGCATCGCATCGATTCCGCGCAGGCTCACCAAAACGGTGCGATCCACGGGGGTGCCCGTTGCCGCCAAAACACCACTCACTCGAAACGGATGCTCTTCATGATGCGCAAAACTGATTTCGCCCGCTCCGTGCGCCACGACCATTTCCTGACCCACCCGGTAGCCCAACTCTCGCGCCACTGCGGCACCTAAGACCGCGCTGTCTTCTCCGGAAAACCAATCGCCCGATTCGAGTTCCAAATGCCTATCCCGGGCGAACTGATAATGCGTTAGGTAAGACTCATTGGTGCCCACCACCCGGAACCCACGATGCGTGTCGCCGACTGAAAGCGGGATGATCCACGCCACCGCGGGATTGGCGGCAATTTCCTCGTAGGCATCCAATCCGATGTTGCGCGTCGGGTAACCAATATTGAACACCGCCTGCAGCAAGAGTTGAGGTCCATCACTGCGCGCGCCGACCACCAGATCGGTGCCCGCTACCGTGCTCATGAAGCTCTGCCGCGATTCCGTGCGCAGACGCTCCACGCCCAACAGCAGCATCACGCTGCACGCGACTGATAACACGGTGAGTCCCACCGTGAGACGACGATTGAGCAGACTTCGCAAAGCTAGGTGCAACAGCGTCATGGGTGCTCCTCCGCTCTATTCAGATCCCGCAAATCCATCACCTCATCAAAGTGCCTCCCGAGCTCCGGATCATGACTCACCAAAATCACCGTGCTGCCCGCGGCCCGACTCGAAGCAAACAACTGCTCGACGAAATTGTCCCGCAAATGCGGGTCGAGTGCAGACGTCGGTTCGTCAGCGATGACTAAGGCCGGACCACCGATCAATGCGCGCGCCGCAGCGACCCGTTGTTGCTGTCCCACACTCAACGCTGTGATCGGCCGGTTGTGATCCGTCTCTAGCCCCAGATCGGTCAGCAAGCGCCCGGCCACCTCGTCCAACGAATTGCCGGCGCTCAACGCCCGCTTCCGGCGCGCCGCCGAAAACCGGCACGGCAGCGTGACATTATCGATCAATGAAAGATACGGCACCAAGTTAAACTGCTGAAAAAGAAACCCGATTTGATCCGCCCGCAGCGCATCTCGCTCCGCACTTTTTAGCTGCGGCAGATCACGCCCCAGCACCCGCAACGAACCGCTACTCGGCACCAGCACTCCCGCGAATAAATTTAATAACGTGGATTTGCCACAACCACTTGGACCATGGATCAGCAAAGACTTCCCTCGAGCCAACGTGAAAGCCGGCATATCCAACACCGACGGTAATCCTGCCTTCCAGGCGAACAGGAGGTCACGAAGTTCAATGATGTGGTCCGTTTGGGCCATGGCGGAAACATGAACCCACAATCGAGCGGCGCAACCCAGTCGTGCAGGAACTCGTCCGCAGTGATTCACATATTGATTCATTTTGAATCTATTCTTGAATCACATTCGATTCCTCTTACATTAATCACATGAAAACGATCACTTTGCGCAACATTGACGATGAGCTCAAACAGGTGCTGGAGGAACAAGCTGCCTACGCGTCCCAAAGCCTGAACACCGTCGTTTTGAACAAACTCCGAGAGTCTTACGGACTCGAAAACGGCACGAATCGCCCCCCACTCAATCGCGAACTTCTGCAACTCGCCGGAGGTTGGACCGACGAAGACGCCGCAACATTCACCAAGGCCACCGCCGCATTCGATAAAATCGACCCGGGGATGTGGGAATGAGTCGGCTCTTGATTGATACCAATATCTACGTCGCATTCCTGCGCGGAGATCCCGCCGTCGTCGACCTCCTCGGCCGCGCGGAGAAGATTGTGTTATGCTCGGTCGTGATCGGCGAACTTCTCGCCGGTTTCCGAATCGGCACCCGCGAATCACAAAACCGCCAACTGCTCGAAACGTTTTCCGCCAACACCCGCGTCGGCACGGGTTCACACAATTCGGATACCGCAGAATTTTATGCCGGCATCTTTGCGCAGCTAAAGAAAAAGGGCCGACCAATCCCAACCAACGACATGTGGATTGCCGCGTCCGCGATGCAAAGTGGCCTCACCATGTGCACGCGGGATGCCCACTTCGAAAACATTGACGGCCTGCTCATCCGCCGCCCCGATTAATCACCCGAGAAGCAACCGCAAAAGGTAGGGCTCGATCGCCGAGCGAGCCGCAGCGGAGTGGGACCGTAACATCGGCTTGCCCAAGACTAACCGTCGGCGGTCTCGGCGAGACCCGCCCTACCCCATCTCCTTCGCACGATCACAATCCCCTCCACCAGCCTATCGGTCATTGGTCATTCGCACACAGCGCGATCTCCCCTTGCGCGATTCTCGATCCTAGCAACATTCACTGCACCATGTTTCGCGCCCTTCTCTGTCTCGGCTTACTCACCACCGCGCTAGCCGCGGAACCCATCGAACTGCTCTGGCCGGATCTGCAAGGTGTCGTCGAAGAATTCGAAGATCCGTTCACCAAACTGGATAGCGATCAACTCTTTCAACTCGGCATGGTCGCCCGCCTGCGCGGCAGTGCCCAAGCTATCGATAAATCCTTGCCACCCGAAGACGCGGCGGAACTCGCCAATCGCACGAAGCAACTCGAGGACGCCGGTATCGACATCGACCACCTGCTCGACCAACGCGCTAAGATCACCGACATGCGCCGCCAACGCGCGATGAATACCCGCGAAGATTACGACGGTAAAACCATCAAAATGCCCGGGTATCTACTACCGCTCGATGTGACCGATGGCGAAGTCACTGAATACTTACTCGTGCCGTGGGTAGGAGCCTGTATCCACACCCCACCGCCACCCCCAAACCAAATCGTTTACGTAAAAACAACCCACCCCTGGAAGGTCGGCAGCCAATGGGAACCGGTTACGGTAGAGGGCACCCTGCGCGCCGAAAAAGTCACCAAGAACCTCTTCTTCAGCGACGGCTCCGACGACATCCACGTCGGTTACACCATCACCGACGCTGTTACCCGCCCGTTCGAGAGCGGGGAGTGACAACCCGTTAGTCCAGCCCCGCGGCTTGGGCGATGTCTGCCCAAGCATAGTAGTGGAAGGTCTTGTCAGTCGACATAGCGACAAAGAGGCCACCGGGGAATCCAGGCAGCGTGGCCGCGGTGACATCGCTGCCATCACTTTCGTCGGTGGAGAGTTTTACCACCGCCAATAGCGGGTGGTCATGCGGATCAGTCGCGGTGCCTTCACGCGGGAAGATTCGGAACGTGTCGGCTTGCTGATCGGAAACCACAATGTAGCCCGTTCCTAGTCCCGTTGGGTAGATGGAAATGCCCTCGTGATCACGGGCGAATCCTTCGGTCCCGAAGACCGCCAACTCATCCTCCGCGTCTTCCGCTGCAGGATCGGCAAAGTATTTGCGGATGCCGTGAGTCTCATCGCTCGCATAGACATACCCAAGCTCGCTATCGACGGCCAACGCCTCGATTTCCTTCTTTCCACTCCACGTCGCAAACGCGCGCACAAACAGTCCGCGCAAGGTGCCGGTGCCGTCATCGACCAATCGATATTGGTGCAGGTAACAGTCCAGCGGTGCACCAAAATCGGACCGACTCACGATGGCAAAAAGCGCCGCATCATCCGGCCGGCGATAGAGCGCCACGCCCATGCCATCCCGGGCCCGATCGCCTTCAAAAATAGGAATACCGCCGCCATCGATCGGGCGCATATCCGGCAAGGAGTAGGCTCGCAACCGATGGGCAAAACGTTCGGTGAGCACGGCCACATCCACGCGCCCTTCGCCTAAGGCGATATCCATGGCGAGATCAACGTTGTTCGGCCGAATAATACCGCGCACCGACAAGTCTTTGCGCTCCACCCCATCGAGGCCAAAAACCAGCAACGCGCCATCGAGGTCTTTGTCGGTGCCAAGGATCAAGCTTTGCGCCGGATCGGTGGGGTGAACCCAGATGGCGGGATCATCGGTATCATAGCGGGCTTGGGTCGTAACGACCCGCGGCTTCACCGGGATATCGTTGACGGTGAGCGAGGGACCGGCGGCCACCGCCATGGGGAGGATCAACAAAAACGAGGAGCGAAACGACATGAGAAAATTTGGATGGCTATTAAGAGAAGTAACGTGCGCGGGTCATAGCAAACCCGCGCACGTGTGACCAAGTGCGTTCGGAACCAACCGAACACCCCAAAAACAGTAATTACATTTTCCAGCGGAAGCCGAGATTCGCACTGGTGTCGTAAATCTCGATCTGGCCGAGACGATCGTCTTGGCCGTTGTCACTTTGAAGGAACACGCGGAAAGGCTCGTTAGTGATATTAACCCACTCGGCGAAAACCTCCCATTGCTCGCTAATTTCGTAGCGCACGACGAGATCCAGTTGTTGGTAATCATCGATGTAGAGATCCTCTGTCGCATCGCCGCCGATTGCTTCATCCTCACGGAGATGGGCGTCGCGATAGTTCATCGCGAGTCGGGCAAAGATCGGACCTTTGTCGTAGGTCAGGGCAAGGTTGGCCGTCAGGTCGGATTGGCCGATGAATGGAACCTGTTCGCCGGGACGCGTCGGATAGGTCGCATCGGAGTCGAGGAACGTGCCATTAGCCATGAAACCGATTCCGTCGAACGGAGCCGGCAGACCGCGGAACTGCTGTTGGTAGGCCAATTCCAGCCCAGTGATGTCACCCTGACTGCCATTCTCGAAAGTCGTGACCTCGTAACCTGGATAGCGGGTGTCCGCATCGGTCTCGAATTCGTAGCTGAAATTCTCGATCTCCTTATAGAAAACCGCCGCGGAAAGGATGCCGAGTGAGGGCAGGTAATATTCCACCGAAGCGTCCCAGTTGGTGCCCTCGAGAGTTTCCAGGAAAGGATTGCCCACCGTGATTTCGCTATCCTCGTTGTTGATCGAACGACGGTAAGCGATGTCGCCAAAATTTGGACGAGCCAACGCTTGGGAGTAAGACGTGCGGAAGACCAATTGGTCGGACATATCGTAGCGGAAGTAGAGACCCGGTAAGAAATTGTCGTAGGTGTGGCTCTCGCTGATGTTTTGAGCCCCGGCAGCATCGCCGTCTTCATCAAAGAGGATCTCGCGACCGGTGGTGCTAAAATCGGTGCTTTCCCAACGGGCTCCCGCGATAACGTTGAGTTTTTCGAACGTGCCAGAGGCCATAAAGTAAAGCGCCGTGACGTCTTCGGAAACAGTCCAGTCGTCATACTCGCTGTCTTCGAAATTGCGTTCGATATCGAAAGAGCTGCGGTCGTTGTAATACGCGTGGCGGATCGCATCACGATCGATGCGCGGGGCCGAGAGAAACGGGAAGTCCGAATTGACACCACCGTTGGTATCGATCAAATTTTGGATGGACGCGGGGCCATCTCCGAGTTCGAATATCTCAGCTTCGGAGGACTTATCTTTGGCGCGGTAGAGGCCACCAAACTTCACGAAGGCCGGATTCTCAGTATCGAAATCACGCTGGATATCGAATCCCACATCGAACGATGTCTCTTCGCCAAATTCATTGGCGACTTCCATCTCATCAAATTCGTAGCTGGATGCATCGAGGATACTCGGACCTGCCTCTTGCACGACCGCCACATTGTAGGGCGAGTTGAGAGTGTAGCTGAAGGTTTTGGAAAATTCATCGGTTGGTTCGTATTTTGCGACCAGTTCATCGGGACGAGACTCTTCGCCTTGGGTGTAGCCGATCTGACCTTCCATTTCCCAGAGCCCCATCCGTTGTTGGCCCCCCGCGACGAAAGAGAAAACCTCTTGGTCTTTTTCGCGCATGCGGATCTGACGAGAGAAGATCTTTTCGAATTCACCATCATCTTCCTCGGAAGTGATGGTAGCCCCGGTGGCGCTGAGCGCGTCGATGTCACCATCTTCAAAGGCGATCACCGTGCGGTGACGATCTTCGGTATCGGTGAACCGATTGAAACCGGCGTGGAGGTAAAGGTATTGCTCGTCGGTCGGTTTGGCTTCGAGGGCGATATTCACGCCGTAACGTTCGCGCTCAATGACGTAATCACGGAACTGCATCTCCTCGATAAAGTAGTAATCGTTACCATCCTGGGGTGATTCTTCATCGGTCCAGTCGCCGCCCGTTTCGACGTTGTGCGAGCCGAATTTCCGAGTCTGCCAAGTCGGCGCGATCAAAAACCCGAACTGGTTCTCATCGCCGAAGCGGGTGGAAAACAGACCGTTGATCTTTGGCGTCCAATCGCCGGTCAGCGCGCTGTATTGACCTTGAGCTCGAAACATAGCGTCCGTGCCTTCACTGTCGAATGAGCTCTTGGTTTTGATGTCGATGCGACCACCGAGACCCTCAGCGTCTATGTCAGGCGTAGGAACCTTGATCACTTCGATGGAGGAAAGCGCATCGGTGGGAACCACATCGAGAGCGGTAGCGCGGTCACCGAGATCCGCGCCGGCAAAACTACCCCCGTTTACTTTGACGGAGGTGTAATTGTAATTGAGTCCTCGCAGGACGATGTAGCGGCCTTCGCCTTGGTCGCGGTAGAGGGAGATCCCGGGAATGCGTTGCAGTGCCTCAGCCGCGTTTTGATCGGCAAAGGAACCGATCTCATCGGAAGCCACAATATTAGTTAGCGAGCCAGCCGCACGCTGTTGGTTGATCGCCCGGGCCGTGCCGACCAAGGCGCCTTCGATCACAAAGACTCCCATTTCGATGACCTCATCGCCGAACTGCACGTCGAGTAACGTTGGGCCCGACACGTTGACGGAGCGGGTAATGCTTCCGTAACCGACGTAGTCGAAGGTAACCGCTTGTTCGCCCTCGGCGACCATCGGCAGGATGTAGCGACCCGTTGAGGTCGTATAAGTTTCGAGCGCGGTTCCGGAGACGCGAACGCGCACGCCGCTGAGCGAGAGGTCGGTGGCCCCGTCAATGACGCGACCCGTAAGCAATCCGGAGGCTTGGCCCCAAACGGAGGCCGAGGTCGCCAAAGCTACGGCGAAGAGGAGAAATATTCTGTTCATAGTGTGTTGGTGTTAATCTGTCCGTCGCCGATTTCCCGTAGTTCGGGTGCCCCGTCAACGCCGTCCCGCTTGCGACATCGAATCTTCACCCGGCTGCGTTCCGCACGTCACATAGATGACTACCGTGTGACGAAGATTGCCATCAACCGGCCTCCACCTTCTGCTCCCGAAATGCCGTTGACCAAAGCCGAGATCGCCCGACTGCGCGGACTTCGCCTCAAGAAGAACCGCGAAGCATCTGCGACGTTTATTGTCGAAGGGTCCAAAGTGGTGAACGAACTCATCGCCGCCGGACATAAATTCGAGTCCATCTACGCCACCAGCGAGTGGCCCGCCGATGGGACCCTTGAGGTGGAGCAAATTGACGAAATCGAGATGGCCAAGATCAGCCACTTCCCCACCCCGTCGGCCGTGCTCGCCGTAGGTCAAATTTCTCGCAGCGAACTCGACCCTCAGGAGTTGGATACCGGCTTCTCTCTCGCATTGGATGGCATTCAAGACCCGGGCAACGTCGGCACCCTGCTCCGTATCGCCGATTGGTTTGGTTTCGATCGTGTGCTGCTTTCCCCCGACTGCGCCGATCTTTTTTCGCAGAAAGTGATCAATGCCAGCATGGGTTCCTTTGCTCGTATTCGTGTAATAACTACCGAACTCGCGCCCATTTTGAGCCGTGCGACTGTGACCGTGCTAGGTAGTGATCTGGACGGTGAACCACTGCACGAGGTTACACGACCAGAAGCCGCCGTGGTGGTCATCGGCAGCGAAGGGCGCGGTATTTCCCGAGATGTCGCGGACACGTTGACTTCACGCGTAACCATCCCGCGCCTCGGGAAAGCCGAATCCCTCAACGCCGCGGTTGCGGCCGGCATTGTCTGCGCCCACCTGCGAGGTTGAGCTTATAACCCCCTTCCAGTCATGAGTGAATTTTACGACATCACCCGTCCTCTTCACCCCAAGATTCCGGTCTGGCCGGGCGACCGCGAACTCAGCCTCGAACACCCGTGCAAGATCGCTAACGGAGATCCCGCTAATGTGGGGCACCTCCACCTGAGCCTTCACACCGGCACCCACGTGGACGCTCCGTTTCATTTCGTGGATGGCGCCGCAACGATCGATGAGATTCCAGTCGACGCCTATGTCGGTCCGGCTCAGGTCATCGACATGCGGGGCGAAACATCCCTTTCGGTAAGATTTCTCGCCGAGCAACTGCAGTCTGGAATTACTCGCGTGTTACTACGCACGGGGTGCTGGAGCTCACCGGTTACTTTTCCGCAGACGTGGCCACTGGCCGATGCGGACCTCCCCGTCTGGTTGGCGGAACAAGGGGTGCGTCTGATCGGTTTGGACGCACCTTCGGTCGACGAAATCACGAGCACGGCTCTGGCGCGTCACCACAAATTCAACGACGCCGGACTATTGATCTTAGAGAATCTGGATCTCGATGCGGTTAAACCCGGCGCCTACGAATTGATCGCCCTGCCTCTGCGATTAGTAGGCGGTGACGGTTCACCCGTGCGTGCCGTGTTGCGCGGTTAGATCGCGTCCCCTTCGGAATCCCCCCCTCCATCGAGGGGGCCACCAACACGCTGGCCCGTATGTTGGTGACCCCGGGGGTTTTTCGCGATCAGATGACTCGACTCAGATCGACCGCGAAAAGTCGACGACGGTGGCCCGTCGTTTAAAAACTAAAAACATGCTGCCATCGTGGCAGAACGTGGATGCGAGCTGACGATCGTCGGCCGTTTGGGGGCGTCGGCAGACTTCCACCCGCTCACCCAGCGTTTCACGGGGCTCGGTGTGCACACACTCAATACGCAGCCCATTCGACGGCAGTTGAGGCATAACCTCCTCAGGTCCTGGAGCCGTCCCCAGCGAGGGTGGCGCCCGCCAAACATGCCGGGTAACGACACTGCGTTCTTCGGACGTCAGCCGGACTTCGGTGCCAGCCAAAGTAGGCTCACGACGCGAACGCTGATATTGATTGTAAGAGGCCGCGAGCTTGGCGGCTTGTTGGGAGGGAGAGGGCCTAGCGGGTCGAGTTGCCCTCTGAAACGCCGCCTTAGCCGATGATATTTCATCTATTTCACAAAAAACGTGCTTAATTTCGGACCCTTGCACTGGGCCGAAAATAAATATGCACTTTTTTGAAATTTCCTCACCCGCCACCTCGTTTCAGAGGCATGATAATGAGCGAAGCAAGCCGCCCTTCCCTACTAACCCGACCGAGCCTCCTCTTCCGTCTCCGCGACTGGGGCGATAACTCGAGTTGGGATGAGTTCCACCGCCTCTACCGACGTTTCATCAAGGGCCTGGCCCTGCGGTCGGGTCTGGGGCACGCCGAGGCCGATGATGTGGTCCAGGACGTTCTGCAAAATGTCGCAAAGCGGATCGGGGATTATAAGACGCGGGAAAATCGCGGTGCCTTCCGCCGGTGGTTGATGAACCAAACCCGCTGGCGTATCGCCGACAAATTCCGCCAACGCGATCAGGCCGCCGTCCGTTCCAGCACGCCGTTTCCCAATGAAAACGGGGAAGAGCGCGATCCGCTGGATAGCCTGCCCGACGACAATCCCATGGATGATTTTTGGGAACTTGAATGGCAGAAACATATGCTCGATACCGCCATGGAGCGGTTGGCTCGCCGGGTCCCTCCCAAACACTTTCAAGCTTTCGAGCTTCACGCCCGCCAAGGTCAACCAGTGGCTCAAATCGCCGCCGATCTCGGCATCAACCGCCCCACCGTTTACCTCATCGCGCATCGGCTCAAAAAACAGCTGCGGCACGAAGTGGAGCGCCTGCGAGAATACCATAATTGAAAAGAGCGGACTAGGTCCATTTGACATTGGACCCGGCGGCTAATCCTTGGCTTGCTGGCGTTTGTGCCGACGGAGGATTCCAACCCACCCCCCGTTCCCGACTACGAGTTGCTACGACTCGTCGGGCGCGGTAGTTATGGTGATGTCTGGTTAGCTCGTGGTGCGACCGGTCTCTACTTCGCCGTCAAGGTCGTCTGGCGGGATCGTTTTAACGATATAGGCCCCTACGAACGCGAATTTCGAGGGCTCAGTGATTTCATGCGCCTCACGGGCGGGGAAGCCCGCCAACTCGCCCTCCTCCATGTAGGACGCAACGACGAGGATGGGTTCTTCTTCTATGTGATGGAGCTGGCGGACGATGTGGTGACCGGCCGTCACATTGACCCCTCCTGTTACGCTCCTCTTACCCTCAAAGATCTCCGGGCGAACGAATCGTTTTTGCCGGTGGCCGAGACTCTCCGTCATGGGATCGACTTGGCTCAGGGGCTCACCGAACTTCATACCGCCGGCTTGATTCATCGCGATATCAAACCCTCCAACATCATTCTCGTGGGAGGACGGCCCAAGCTCGCCGACATTGGGTTGGTTAGTGAAGAGTCCGAGGCCATGTCGTTCGTCGGCACCGAGGGATTCGTTCCTCCGGAAGGCCCCGGCACCGCCGCCGCCGACATCTTCAGTCTCGGCAAAGTGCTCTACGAGGTCACGACTGGCTGCGATCGCAATGACTTCCCTCGATTGCCCGCCGACTTCGGTGAGCGTGAAGACCGGCCCGAACTACTCGAGCTCAACGAGGTCATCATCAAAGCCTGCGCGGGGCATCCCGCAGATCGATACGCCGATGCCGCATCATTGCTGGCCGAGCTCAAGCTGCTCGAATCCGGCAAGTCCGTTCGTCGGCTGCGATTCGCCGAGGCGGGTCTAGCAAGAGCGCGCAAATGGATTCTGCTGGTCGCGACCATCGCCATCATTGCCGGCGCTGGTGTCTTCGCCGAACGCCGTCGGGCCAATCTTGAATCCGCCGGTCGTCGCGCTGCTGAGACAGAACCCGCCGAACTCACCCGCCGCACGCTCTACGATGCGAGTCTCGCCAACGCACAGCGAGCGCTGGAAATCGGCAATTACGGAGTAGCACGCACCTCGCTCGGACGTGCATTTCCGCAACCCGGCGATCCCGACCTACGCCGCTTCGAGTGGCATGCACTCTACCGCGAAGCGCAAGGAGACCCAGCTGAGATCATCCGAAAATCTGGGGACAATGTCACCCGAATCGAAGCATCCCCCGATGGGCGTTGGATCGCGGTTGATAACCTCTCTCCCTCCATCGAAATTTATGATCAACAATCGGGTGCATACGTCAAAACCCTGCAAGGCATCCACCGCATTGCGGGATTCTCTCCAGACGCCACCCGGCTCATTGGCACGACACCCGACTACGGAATCGAAACATGGTCGATCGAAGAAGGGACCCCAGACTCCCTGCCAGCGAAACCCGGGATAAACCGTCCGTTGCAGGTCCACCCCGAACTTCCCCACATCCTATATTTTGAAGACGGACCAGGCGACGAAGATCACCGCCTGGGAATCTGGAACTACAAGACGGGTGAAGGCATCGTGGTTTGGCCAATTCCTAAATACGAAGACGATGGGCTGAGCACATTTATAGGCGCTTCATCGACTCCTACGCTTTCGCAAGTAACATTGGTCACCATTTCGAATTTGAGTGGAAACCGCACCGAACACCTTCGAGTGATTGATATGGAGTCCGGTGCGGTCATTGCATCCGAATCAACGTCCGTCGTGGGACCTTCCGCGATATTTCCGAATGGAGAATACTGCCTGAGTAGAACCGGGACACTTAAAATTACTTCCGTCTCTCCTTCGAATAGTCCCGCGAGAATACTTCCATTTGATGTCTTCACTGACCGAATAATTTTTCATCGAAACGGCGAAGAGTTTCTGATCGGAGCGGCGAATAATAGATTGGCTTTAATCGACTCCGATTCGGGTAATCTCATCCGCGAATTCGAGGGAACCGGGAATCAAATCACGGCCTTCAACTATTCCTCTGACTACAATCAGATCTGGTCAGCGGACCGGAGCGGTGAGATTCGACGATGGGACCGTCATGCCAAGAAAGCACCTCCAGTTATAACAACCGTGAACATGCCTTCAGAAAGCCGAATGTTCCAACTCGAGATCAGCAAGAATTCGACGCGGCTTGCGACTGTGAACACGGCGTGGGTTCTTACTATTTTGGGTTTAAACGATCTCAAGGTCCTCTGGCGAAAAGAAGAGGTTTTCGCGATCAGTCAATTCGGAGACGATAGCCTGATCGCGCTGACCAGCGACGGAGAGCTCATACAATATTCAACTAGGCACGGAAGGGAACTAGGTTCTCTCGATCTCTTTGGCCCGAATATTGCCATTAAGTCCAGCGTCACATCGGCAAACGAGGAACTACTCCTCGCATTTTCAGAAACCGACGAAGCGGTGCTGTGGGACCTGAAATCCTCACAACAAATCGCACGCTACCCGGTCGATCGCCTGCAGCGGAGCCACGGAGAATTTTTGGGCATGGTAATGACAAACGAAGGGGTGGTGCTCAGCTGTGATATTCGTCAACAACTGATGGTCTGGGATGGACGAGATGGATCCGTTCAAAAAGTCATTTCAACCCCCAACCGACCGGGTCGAATCGAATTATCTGCGTAAGGAGATTATGTTATCGCATCGAGCGGTGAAGCACCACCACGTGTTCTGAGATTTCCGTCCCTCGATCCGGTCATGACAATCGACGACGGACGTCGTAATGGTGTCGATTACGCGTTTAATCCGACCGAACCAACGGTGGTGACTCAATTCATGCGTGGAAGTCTCAATTCACTGAATCTCGAAACGGGTCACCGGAGCACACCATTGGAGATTACTGCTGTGCTAGGAGATTCCGACCTTGACGCGATGGTCTCGCAAATAGCCTTTTCTCCAGATGGGAAAACCTTGGCCACCGCCGACCATCTGGGCCGAATTCGAGTCTGGCGACGTTGAGCGTAGGGCCAAAAAAGACCGGCGTGGAAAACACGCCGGTCAGCAATCCTGAGATACGAATCCTAGGAGATTCAGTGGTGACTATTTCCACCGGGGTATGGTGGAGGAGGGGGCTGGCTACCTGGACTACCATCACCCATCCGCATGGCTCCACCGGACTCGACTTCAGCACCTGAGCCGACGCCCTTTGGGCACACTTTCAAGGTGCAGGTCTCGGACGCGTATACCAAATCAGCACCGCTACCGGACCCCGGGAGCATCACCGGTGCATCAACCCGAAGCGGCGTGCCATCAAGACTGGCCTCACCGCTCAGCAGAGTGACTTCGACCGGAGTGTCGGTGCCTTGGGCGCCAATCCCCACCATTGAAACTGCGGTCGAGCCGGTTCCACCACCCGGCAATGTGGTGAAATAAGTAGTGGGCGTTTTCTTGCTAGCATGTTCCGGGCGAAAGCCTTGCCAGGTGACACGCATGTCATTGTCGAGCAGGACGTCGATGCTCGTTACTTGGACAAGCTTTTAATTCTTAGTTACTTCACTCATGAGTCGATTTTGAGGGGGGTTATCAGATTAGGGCGGCTGCAGAGCACAACCGCTACCTGTGAAACGAACAAAATACGCGGTTCTTTCGACGAATTTAGGGGGGGTTGCGATCACGCGGTCTCTCAGCACGGTGAAATTTCTTGTAACCCCTCGCGGGGACCGCAGTTCCTCCTGCCAACCAACCTGAAATGCCAATTTTTTCGTGCCCGTTTTCGCTCCACAAATGACCTTAGCCTCTGCGCCTTCCGACGCTATGCTATCGCCTTCTGAACCCATGGAAGAGACCAGCGATCACGATCTGATGCTAGCGGTGCGCGCCGGCGAACTCGGCCGCCTCGGCGATCTGTTCGAACGCCACCACCGCCAACTCTACGGCTTTCTCGCTCGCTCAATCGGGCAACCGCGACGCCGCCGAAGACCTCGTGCAGATCGTCTTCCAACGGACCCTCAAATACCGCCACACCTACCGTGACGAAGGTAAATTCTCGGCCTGGCTTTACCATATCGCTCGACGGGTGGCGGCCGATCACTACCGCCGCTCAGTCCGCCAACCCACCCCAACCGATCCCGCCGATTTTGATCGAGTATCCGATGAGGTCACCGCGTCCGCCGGCGAGTCAGCCGCGAAACGCGACGACCTCGCCATCATGCAAACCGCCCTCGAGGAACTTCCTCTCGAACAGCGCGAGATCCTCGTTCTCCACCGCTTCCAGCACCTGCCTCACCAGCAGATCGCCAAGCTCCTCAACATCTCTACCGGCGCCGCCAAAGTCCGCGTCCATCGCGCCCTCGCGGCACTGCGCGACCGCTTCTTCAAACTCTCCCACCGCCCTTCTCCCCAGGCCTAAATCCATTTTCCACCATGAACTGCCAACGCATTCAGGATTCCTTCATCGACTACCAATCCGGCACCCTACCCGCGCACCAAGCGAACGCGGTAACCGCGCATCTCAAGACCTGTCTGGATTGCCAACGCGAATGGGCCGGCCTGCAGCAGGCCCTGCTCACGCTCGACAAACTCCCTCTCCCTGAACCGTCCCCCCGCCTGCAAGCCAACTTCCAGATCTGGCTCGACGAAGCTCAGGCCGAGCTCGACTCCCCAAGTCCATTCGCCCTCGCCCGCAGTCGTATCGACTCGTTCTTTGCCGCGCTGCTGCCGAGCCGTCCCGCCCTACAGTTTGCGCTCACCCTCGCGGTGCTCGTCGCCGGAGTTGCCCTCGGCACGCGTCTTCTCCCCGAGGCTCAACCCGCCGCCGTCATCACTCAGCCGGATCCGGGCACCCAACAGGAGCTCGCGGATCTGCGCGCTCAAGTCGAGTCGATGAACCGCGTAGTCAGCACCCACCTTCTCACTCAACCCGCGTCCGCCCGTCTCCAAAGCGTGATCGCTGCGTTCGATGAAACTGAGATCAACGACCGCACCCTTGCGCGCCTGCTCAACACCCTCGCTTTCGATCCGAGTGTCAACGTGCGTCTCACCGCCTTGGAAGCACTCTACGCTCACGTCGATCTCGCGCCTATCCGCGCCGGTGTCATGAACGCCCTGCCCCGTGAATCCTCCCCTCTGGTGCAGGTCGCCATGATCGACTTTGTCGTCGCCTCTCGGGACGGCGGCGCGGCCGCTACTCTCGACCAAATCACTCAGGCACCGGGTATCGACCCCGTTGTCCGGGAGGCCGCTTACCGGGGTCTCGCTCAGCTCTAAATTTTAGTATCAACACTTTAACTACATTTAAACCCTTCCCTCGATTCGTTATGAAAAATCTCCGCCAATTCTTCGTCCTACTACTCGGTTGCAGCAGTGTGCTGTTCAGCCGCGCCGACGAAACTACTATTCAGTTCTCCGACCCCACCCAACCCGGTCACCTCACCGTCAACATTGCTCATGGTGAGCTCACCATCGTGGGTGCCGACGTGGACGAAATCACGGTGAACACCGACGCAAAAGAAAATCCTAATAAGAAGCCGCGAGCCGACGGCATGCGAGTAATCGGATCCAGCACGTCCTACCTGCTAGAGGAAAAGGAGAACCACGCTGTGCTCGAATATGGCACCGACTCCTGGGGGCAAAATACCGAATTCAATATCGTGGTGCCCCACGACACCCATCTCGAAATCTCCGTGCGCTTCGGCGGTGAGATCCGAGTCGAGAACATCAGTGGCGACGTTTCGATCAACGGTCTCAACGGCGAAGTCGATCTGGTCGACCTCAGCGAAGGGGCGCTCATCGAATCCATGAACGGTGAGATCGAGGCTTCGTTCACGGCCGTCCATCCCGACCGTCCCCTGTCATTTACATCCATGAACGGTGAAATTGAAATCCATCTCCCTGAAGACGCTGCGGCCAACGTGCGCTTCCGTTCTCAGAACGGCACCATCATGACCAACTTCGACGAAGGCGCCCTCGTCACCACAACGTCATCCGGCCGGGCGTTCGCTCCAGCCCCCCACGAGGAGATCGTCGAATTTGCCGAAGAGGCTGTCGAGATGGCGATGGAAATTGCTGAGGAAGTTCGCGAAGCCGTCGTCGAGGCCCGGCCGAAACCGCGACGCAGCTCATCGCAACGAGGACGATACTCATTGGGCCCCTGAGAGCGACACTCCGCATACTCCTCGTGCCCCGAAGGCTCCCCGCAGTCCCAGCATCCCTTCGATGGCAGGCGGCAAGGTGATCAGCGGCACGCTAAATGGTGGCGGAGTCGATCTACAGATAGCCACCATGAATGGAGACATCGTGGTCCGGAAGCGGAAAGACTGATCCTTCCGACTTCCTCAGTCTTTCGACTCTTCGGTCGCTTCCGCAGACGCGGGAGCGGCCTTTTTCTTGGTCGTTTTCTTAGCTGCTGTCTTCTTGGGCGTGGTCTTCTTGGTGGTCGTTTTACGCTTCGGTTTGGCCTTCGCGTTCAACCACAAGGTATCGTCCTTGGCGTTGCGATTAAGCCATAAGATTTCGTCGCCGAGTTCAATAAACGTAGGCTTTTCATCGGCATCTTCCGGGATATCGAGTCCGGCTTTCACCAATACTTCGAATATTTCGAGGGCCGGCTTGCCCAACGCGTCAGACAGGGTTCCGATTTCAGCCGAAGCTCCGATGCCGCGTGACTTTGGTTTGAGCAACAAACGCAGCGCGGGCACCGCATTGGGTCCCGGAGCGAAGGTGATCTCGCCGCCATTTTCCGGCACGGATTTCTCGTCCTTGGCTGAAGTGTCTTTAACCGCTGGCTCTTCGCCATCGGCAGCTCGCTCATCCGAATCTTGCGACTTCTTTGAAGCTTTATCCTGATCGCGGCAATTGATCCAAACGCCACCGCGGCCGTCCTGCTTGAGCCAAAAGAGCAGACCATCTGCTTCGACAAAACTCGGCTTCGCTTCCTTGTCCTCGGGCGCCACCAGATCGATCGCCTTCAGCGCCTCGATCAAGGTCTCTTCGGAATGTTTGAGAGCTCTGGCGAGAAACGAAATCGTGCCCGACATGCCAGGACCACGACGGTTACGGCGCATCTTGGGTTTGAAGACATCCAGCAGAGCTAGACCTTCGGGTAACGGATCGCCTGGCTTCGCCGCTTCCGCATCTTCCTCAGCTCTGCGCGCAGCTCGTTCTTCGGACTTCTTTTTCTTATCGGTCAGTTCCGCTTGGTGCTCGGAACGAACGTCATCCGCCGAGGGATCGTCGGCCTCAACCTTCTTGAGCTTAGTCGTCTTGAATTTCGCCCGCGGCTTTTCGCGCACATTGATGAAGAGCTGACCACGGTTGTTACGATTGAGCCAAAACAGGTCGCCTTCGAAATCGAAATACTCCGGTAACTCCTCGTCGGTTTCCGGGACGACTAGGCCACACTCGACGAGCGCTCCCATAACGTCTTCCGGTTCCTGATCCCAGCGTTTGGCCAAATAGTCCAAGGCGGCGGCTTCGCCCGGTCCCCGTTGGTTGCGACGCACGTGCGGTTTGATCGCGTCGAGCAAAGTCGGGAGGTCATCCTCCATGTCGAGGTCGTCCCAATCGTCGAGTCCGATCCCCTCGGCCTCGTCGGCGAGCGCTTCGGGATCATCGTCACGTTCGGTGTCGCGCAAGGTGCGTAAACCATCCGGAGTGCCGCCTTCTTTGGCGGCGACGGCCTGTTCACGTTCGGCATCCACCTCTTGGTTGGCTTTCTCGATGCGTTCTTCGGCGAGCCGATGCTCCTCCTCGCGCTTCTTGCGCTCGTCAGCCTTGGCTTGCGCGGCTGATTCCGCCTCAAGGGTCCAGTCACGCTGTGAACCGCGTCGGGCCAGACCGTTAAAAGCCAACGGATTGTCGGGGGTCGCCCGATAATCGATGATCTCCCATTCGTCCGTGCCTAATTCGTTTAAAAAATTCTCCAGCAGTTGTGGACTAGCGAAGCCCCCCTTACCGCTGCTAATTACTTTGTATTCCCAGATAGCCATAATTGCTTGTTGTCAAAATAAGCGTACCACCCCTCCCAGATCACCTTCTCCCTGCCGAGACTATTCGTGGTCCCACACCCAATTCCCTCCCCTAACGCCCCAAGCAGAAGTTTAACCAATATGGTTAAAGTGAGCAGGGAACGGCTCGCCATCTCAACCGGAGATTGTTTTTGATCGGGCATGACACCCGGAGCGAAGATCGAGGTCGAAAACGTGAATGTGCCGGGGCATACGACCCGGGTAGATGCCGCAAAATACGCTGAAATGAAGCGAGTATTGCTCAAAGTCCTCCCGAAGAAGTCCCCTAGATTGACTCAAAACGAGGTAATCGAAGCCGTGAAACCGTTGTTGGCGGACGCGTTATTCCCCGGCGGAAGCACGGCAGGTTGGTGGTTCAAGTGCGTGCAACTCGACCTCGAGGCCAAAGGTAAACTCACCCGCGAACCCACCAAACCCCTCCGCTGGCACCGGAAATAACCCGATCAGCGAAAGGTTCAGGCCCTCAACGCCTGCAGACTGTCGCCAAAAACTCGCGCACGGCATAGGCGGTGAGTTGGCCACCGGGGGCCGTGAGGTTGTAATCGAAAGCGTGGACCGCCCAGGGGAGCTCGACATAGACGTGTGGCACGCCGGCAGCATCGAGTCGCTCCGCCAGTCGTTGGCTATGTTTGACCCAACACAGACTATCGACCGTGCCGTGCATGAGCAGCGTAGGTGGGGTCTGGCCTGACCTGACCATACCCTGAGCGCTCGCTGAATCGTAGGCGGTTTGATTGGCCGGAGTCGGAGCACCATCGAGGTATTGGTTCATCAATTTGGTCGAATTCAACACGTCGTCGGGGCGCGAGATTGACCACACGAAATTCATGTCGTAGGCGCCGTAAAGCCCCACCAGTCCCCGCACGGCCGGATCGGGTGCGCCATAAGCTACCGCCGAAGCAATCTGAGCGCCAGCCGATCGTCCCATGAGCACTAAGCGGGTCGCATCGATGTGCAGTTCGGAGGCATTGGCCTTGAGCCAGTCGATCGCCAGCAACGTGTCCTCGCGCTGGGCGGGCCAGGGATATTTCGGCGCCAACCGGTAACTGATCGCCGCAACGTTGTAACCCTCCCCCGCCAACCAGTGATTGAACTCCGTGAGCTGTTCGCGATCTCCGCTGTCCCAACCCCCGCCGTGCACCACGACGACCACCGGCGCACCTGGTTGCTCGGTCGCGTAGAAATCTAGCTTCAATGCTTCCGGCCAATCGATCGGCGTAAAGGTATGCGTTTTCACTCGAACAGGCTGCACCGCCGGTAACGGGACCCACAAACGTCTCAAATCCACCACGCGTGAGCTGGAGGGCTTCGTGTCGAATGCTGATTGAAGTTTTGCGGGCAATCCCTGCCCCACTCGCATCGCAAAGGCTACGGGCGATAAAAAGAACCCCGTCGCCGCCAACGCCAATACGACCGCGATCCCGGCCGGTCGCCAGTAGGGTTGATCCTCGCCCACCATCACCGCCCCGTAGGCCACGATCACGCAAACCAACACCAGAGTTACCAAACCCAGATAGTGTCCGAATTCCCCGGCCACGATGGCCGCCTTCCACACCACAGTGTTCCACGCCTTCACCCAAGTGAGCAAAGACAACGCGAACAACGCGACCGCGAGGCTGAGAAACATCCAACGCATTCCCGACCACTAAAGCATCCAGCTCGCTCGGTGCAACGCCACACCCGAAACAGGAGCTGACCTTGCGCTTCAAAATCAACCGACCCAATATCTCCCCATGGGAAAAACCTTCGAAACCATTGTCCCCGCCCTGCAGGAGTGGATTGCCCAACGACACGTTTTCTTTGTGGCGACTGCCCCCCTCGCCACCGATGGACACGTAAATTGCTCACCGAAGGGCAGTGACTCATTTCGCATCCTCAACGACCATGAAGTCGCCTACCTGGACCTCACCGGCAGCGGCGTCGAAACCATCGCCCACGTGTCGGAAAACGAACGTATCGTGATCATGTTTTGCGCCTTCGAGGCCCCCCAAAAAACCGTGCGCATCCACGGTCGCGGCGAGGTCGTCCTGCCAGCCGATCCAGATTTCGCCCAACTCAGTGTCCTCTTTCCGTCCCACGCTGGCGCCCGCGCCATCATTCGGGTGAAAGCCAACCGCATCTCCGACTCCTGTGGATTCACCGTGCCGTTCATGGACTATGTCGAACACCGCGACACCCTCGATCGCTGGACCGACAAAAAGACGGCCGAAGAACTGGTCGACTACCGAAAACTAAAAAACGAAACCAGCATTAACGGCATCCCGGGTTACCCAACCAAGAGTTGATTCGCTGACCGCTTCCGTTACGCCTCCATCCGTGAAACGCCGCCTCGACCAACTCCTCGCCAACCTGGGATATTGCTCCCGCCGTGAAGCCCGTCGAGGGTTCGGCGGGATGCGCGTAGCCGTGGAGGGAGACGTCGTTAAAGATTCCGCCATCAAAGTAGAACCGGACACCGTCACGATCGATGGTGAACCGCTCGATCACCCCGACGGTATTCTGGTGCTGTTGAATAAGCCTATTGGCCTGGTTTGCTCCCACGATGAACGTGAAGGCCCATCCATCTATGGCCTGTTTCCCGGTCGTTGGCGGCGCCGGAACCCGGTCATCACTTCCGTCGGCCGACTCGATAAAGACACCAGCGGCCTGCTGCTCGTCACCGACCAGTCCCAACTCGTCCACCGTCTGACTTCGCCCAAGCACAAGGTGCCCAAAGTCTATCGCGCGACGCTCTCCCGTGATCTCGACCCCGCGCTCATTGAGACCTTCGCCAGCGGCACCCTTCAGCTCGAAGACGACAAGGCTCCGCTGGCTCCCGCGACCTTGACCATCCGAGAACCGCGCGTGGCTGAAATCACCTTGATCGAAGGTAAGTATCACCAAGTCCGACGCATGTTCGCCAGCCAAGGGTGGCACGTGGAATCCCTCCACCGCGAACGCTTCGGCGATCTCACGCTGGGCGACCTCAAACCATCCGAATGGCACGAATTACCTCTCACCACTTTTGCCGATAAACAGGGTTGAGCCTGAACATTTCAGTGCCTTGAATGACGGAGTCTTTCTACTCTAACCCACCCTGCAACAAACATGAAATACCGCTCTCTGCTTACCCTCGCTATCCTGCTCAGCTCCTTCGTCGGGCTCAACACTGCCACCGCCGCCCATCACGAAGAGGGCCACACTGAACTCGGCGAACAGATGGAGGTTATCGGCAAAACCTTCCGCTCCTTGCGACGCGCCGTGCGTGATCCGGCCAAGAACGCCGAGTCCGCCGCCATGGTGGGTAAGATGCTCAAAGCCGCTAAGTCAGGCCTCGATCATGAGCCCGCTTGGAAAGCCGAGCAGCCTGCCGGTGAACAAGCCGACTTCGTAGCCAATTTCAAAAAAGAGATGAAGGTGTTCGTCCAAATCCTGACCGACCTGAAGGCCGCCCTCGAGGCCGACAACAACGACAAGGCCAACGAGCTGATCGAATCCCTGCGCGACCAACAACGCAGCAGCCACAAGGATTTCAAGAAACCCGACGAGGATTAATCCCCGTCCCATTCTCTTTACCATCCACGACCGCTTCCTCGCCGATGCGGTCGTTTTTTTTGCCCTACCTTCGCGAACTTCAATGCCCCAAACTGCACCATGCTTAACTCTTCTCGCGTCCTTCGATCATTCGTCCTGCTCAGCCTAATACTATCGGGTTCAAGTTTCGCATCGGCGAACGGGGAAGACGACGGCTGGATCGACCTCTTCGACGGTAAGTCCCTCGATGGCTGGGTCGCGAACCTCGGCACGCGAGGCGACTACAAGAGCCAACCGCTCGACGACATCTTCACCGTCAACGACGGCACGATCCACGTCTACCGCGACGCCCCCAATCGCACCAAACAATACAACGCCAACCTGCGCACGAAGAACTCCTACTCGAGTTTCCGCCTCCAGGTTGAATACCGCTGGCTCGATAATCGGTTTCAGCCCCGCCACGGCGCCGTGCGCGATGCCGGGATCCTGTTTCATATCCATACCGATCCCGACTCCGTGTGGCCTCCTTCGGTCGAGATGCAGCTGGGCGGCGGCGAACCCGGCGCACCCTACGTGTCCGGCGACATCTGGATCATCGGCAACACCCGCGCCAAATCACCTGCCGCCATGGAGGGCACCGCCTATTACTACAAACCGGAGGGACCGATCGTCGAATTCAGTGGCATCTTCCCCAACGAGGAAGGTCACAAGCGAGCCAGTTACACCTCCGTCGCGGCCACCAAACCACACGGCGAGTGGAACTTGGCAGAGGTGGTGGTCCACGGCGCGGATCGCGCCGAATATTACCTCAATGGAAAACTCGTGAGTGAAGTCACCGACATGCGCTACCGCGAAGCCGACGGAGAATGGCAACCGCTCGCCTTCGGACAAATCTCCCTCCAGGCCGAATGGGCCGAGCTCCAATACCGAACCGTGCGGATCAAACCGCTCTAAGAGCTCGCTCGCGCCCCCGACTCCCCCGCTCCGGGCTCACCGAGCCCGGCTACAACCACCCAGCCTCACCACAATCCCCAAGCCACGCTGTAGCCGGGGTCGCTGACCCCGGTTCGCCTGCCCCTCAGAACTTCCCCACCGCTCCGCGCTCGCCGAGCCCGGCTACAGTTTCGGATCACATTCCGAACATTCGACCAGTTTCGAGCGGATGAATTGACCACGCCTTCCCCTGTCGTGAGAGTGGCTGGCCCTACATGTCCCGACGTCTCTTTACCACCACCCTGCTTTGTCTGACCAGCGTCGCGCTTTCCGCGCAGACACTCGATCCGCTGATCGTCAGCGTGCATCGCGACGCGCAGCCGCTTTCCCAACAGCCATTCGCCGTTGATGTGCTGTCCGCTGATGCGCTGCGGGCCAATCCTGCCCTCGCTCTCGACGACCAACTCAAAGCCTCGGCCGCGTTCAGTCTCTTTCGCCGCGGCGGTAGCCTCTCGGCCAATCCAACCGCCCAAGGCGTGTCATTGCGCAACATCGGCCCCAACGGCGCGGGCCGCACCCTGGTGCTGGCCGACGGCATTCCCCTCAACGATCCTTTCGGTGGCTGGGTGACCTGGGCGAAGACTTCGCGTCTCAATCTTGCGGCGGTGGAGCTCGTGCGCGGCGGCGGCTCCGGCGCCTGGGGCAGCTCAGCACTCGGCGGCACCATCCAGATCCTCTCCCAACCCACGCCCGAATCGACCCAGTCGGCCGCCCAGTTTGAACTCGGCGAATACGGCACCGCAGCCGCCGAGATATCCACTACACAGGTTTCCGGGGCCAACTCCTTCACTCTAAGCGCCCGCGGCCTGCATTCCGACGGATTTCGTCGCAAGGCCCCCGGCAGCGCCGGACCCATCGATAGCGCCACCGACCTCGAACAAGGTTACCTCGAACTCGAATGGACCCATCGCCGTGAGAGCGGCACCACCGGCCAACTCACCGTGCGTGGCTTTTCTGAAGATCGCGGCAACGGCACCCCCCTCCAAGCCAATCGCACCCGCGAGTTTAGGGTCGCCGCCCGCGCCGAAGGCACCCGAGAGCTGTTTAGCGACACCGCTCATTGGTCAGCCAACGCCTACTGGCAAACTCAAGAATACCGCAGCCTATTCACCGCGGTCGACGCCACCCGCACCACCGAAAGCCCGGTGCTCGACCAATATTCCGTGCCCGCCGACGCCGCCGGAGCTTCCGCGTCCGCCAGTTGGTCCCGGGAAAACAGCAGCACCACTCTCGGCGCCGACGCGCGATGGGTGAAAGGTGAAACCAGCGAAAACTACTTCCGAGTCGGCAACGACTTCGTGCGCAACCGCATTGCGGGCGGCACCCAACGCACCGCCGGCCTCTTCGTCGGCCACAACCGGGCCCTCGCTCCCGACTGGCAACTCGATCTTGGCGCCCGCCTCGATGCCTGGGAACTCACCGATGGTCACCGCACCGAAACCAATCGCACCAACGGCGCGAACGTCCGTCGCGACCGGTTCGCCGATCGATCCGACGCCGAGTTCAATCCCCGCGCCGGACTCGTCTGGCAAGCCAACGACGAATGGCGCTGGCAGGTCGCCGCCTACCAAGCCTACCGCTTGCCGACCCTCAACGAACTCTACCGCCCTTTCCGGGTGGGCAGCGTCATCACCGAGGCCAACCCAGACCTCAAAACCGAACACCTCGACGGCATCGAACTCGGCACCACCTGGACCACGGAACGGGCCTCGCTGCGACTGACCGGCTTTGTCACTGAAGTCGAAGACGCCGTGGCCAACGTGACCTTAGGATTTGGCCCCGGCTTCGTGCCCGGGGCGGGTTTCGTGCCCGCCGGTGGTATCGGCCGCCAACGCCGAAACCTCGACCGCATCACGGTCAACGGCTTCGAATTCGCGGCCACTCAGCGGGTCAGCGATACCCTGACCCTACGCGCGGACTACCTCTACAGCGACGCCGAAGACGACGCGACCAGCCGCACCCTGCCGCAAGTTTCGCAACACACCTTGGTCAGCGGAGCCGATTGGACGCCCCATGCCAAATGGCGCGTGAGCATCCAAGGCCGCTACGTGAGTGACGCCTTCGAAGACGACGGCAATACCCTCACCTTAAATTCCGCACTTACCTGGGACCTGCGCATTTCCCACCAATTCAGTGACAACGGAAACATCTTCCTAGCGGTGGAAAACATCACCGACAAAAACGTCATCGTCGGCCGCACCACCTCCAACCTCCTCGACCTCGGCACCCCAAGATTCGCACGCATAGGTATCCGCCGGTTTTGGTAGAGTGTTCGGAATAGAACTTCTAAGCGAGACGCTCGCGCCAATGACCCGGCGACCGGTGAAGATGCATCACCACTACGATCCAGATGTGATCCCGCTCATTGAGATAAATGACCGCGAAGGGGAAATTGCGCGTTAGATTGCGCTGAGCTGGTGGATCGTAGACACGGAAGCATTCAGGGCTGTCCTGATCTCCGCGATCACACGTTCAATCTCATCATAAAATCGTCCACCCAAATCCTCTCCGCGTTCGGCGTAGTATCGAGCCGCTTCAACATACTCTACGACAGCCTCGGGGTGGAAGCGATGCGGTTTCACCGGCCGACAATATCACGAACTTTCGCCGCCGTCTCTTCGCCAGGGATGCCCGCAACCTCACCGTTGCAAATCTCGTTTAGTCGACGGTTCACGGTCTGAGACCAATCTTTCACTTTTTCAGTATCCTGACCTCCGTGCGACTCAAACAGCACGCGGTCAACGACGTCGGCGACCATATCACGAGGCAGTTCTCGAATCTCGGTTACCAGTTGGTCGACAGTCATACTCATTCTTCGAATATAGATATTTTCTCTTAGATAGGAAGTCTACGCTTCAAATTCTCATAACCTCCAAATTGTAAGACCCAGTCGGCTTTGCGCTCAATCATTGACCCGGCGCGGGTGGTGACCTCCTCTTGCGGCATGACTCAACCGATTTTGACTGGGGCCGATCGCCGCTCTTTGCGTGCTCAAGGTCAGCTCCTAACCGATTTGGCCACGATTGGCCACCAAGGGATCACCGATGCCGTGAAGGCCGAAGTGAATGTTCAGCTCGAGCGCCATCAGCTGATCAAAGTCCGTGCCACGGAACTCGACCGCAACGCTCGCAAGGCTTTGTTCGAACAGATCGCCGAGTCCTCCAATGCCGCGCTGATTGGCACCGTCGGACGCACCGCCCTACTCTACCGCCCCAACGCCGCAGCCGAGGAAGCCTGATACACGGAAACGCCGGGCCCGGATGAGGCCGACGTTGACGGAAGGTGGATTTCGCGGCGGCGAGACGCTAAACTAGCCGTTAATTGTTCACCCGAAACCGAAGAGGAACCCGCATCCGAGTGTTCACCGGGCGGCCTTTCTTCATGCCGGGTTTGAATTGCCACCGGGAAACCCCGCGGATCGCCGCGTTCTCGAATCCGGAGTGAGTAGAACTGCGAACCTTGGCCCACGGAACTCGCCCTTTGTCGTTCACGATAAAGTCGACGACCACCTCGGCGTAGGAGACGAGGTTGCGGAGCTCCCGCGGAAAATCGGGCTGCTGCTGAAGCAAAGCGGTGGGTTGTTGGTCCAAGTCTTCCAAATTGAAGAGGTCCTTCATCTGGCCCGGAGTCACGCGGGAACGCGCAATATTAGGCGGGATGGAGAGCACCTTGGCCGAATCGAAGTCCGGTCGCGGAATGAGCGACTGTAGGTCCAACTGCTGCACGAACACCGCATTGGAATTGAAGGCGGGCACATCTGCCTGCATCGGCACGTATTGCCCCGGATCCGGCTCTTCCTGGTCATTGCTGGCATCGAAGATGTCTTCCGGTTCGTCCAAATTCTCGATGGGCGGCATCTCCATGAAGGTGATCTCGAATTCGGCAACTTCATCCGCCGCTTCCGCAACCGGGGCGGCATCATTGAAACCCAGCAAAGCATAGGCGTGCAGGCCTCCGGAGAGGACCAACCCGACAACGAACATCATAAGGGAGGGTTTCTCACTCGGATTATAATGCCAATCGGGCTTTCGCGATGCCCCCCCGGTGGAGGAATCGTCGGGCGATACGGATCGCGGGGAGGATTTGGTCTGAGAAGGCCGAATCTGGTCGACGGGAGTTTGGCGGGGATAAACTCGCGCCACCGTCGACGAAACGGTGTGGGGCTGAGCTGTCATGATGCTGACAGTATATCCGACCACCGTGATTGGGGCCACGCATCGATTGTTCGTTGTCCCGCAAAAATTAAGCCCACCATTTTAAGGTGACTCTCATTGGGCTCGAAAAATTACCGATGCTATTTGGTTTCGTTGACGAAGCGGGCCTCGGCCACGACTTCACCTTCGGCGTTGCGGAACCGAAGCCAGATGCGGGAGTAAGGGGCTGAAGGAAGATTTTCCGCAGGGTAGAATCGAAATTCGTGTAAACCAGATACCGCAATGGGCCAGGTCAGAGGCTCAAATGAGGCGGTCGTGTCCGGTTGCTCTTCGAGTGAAATGGGACGGGCCTCCAAAGCGGTGTTACCGTGGTGCCAAAACTGGTCGGACGGCGGCATCAGGCCTTCCATCTCAAAAACGGCTAATTCTACCGCGATCACTTTTTCATGCGATGGGAGCTCCATCATAAGAGAAACAAAATGAGCGGGACTATCCGAAGAACTGGCTGTCGCAGCCGTGTAGTGTTCGGCGATATTAACAATCGGTCGGAGATCGTCTTTCTGGCGCCAGAGAGCCAGCAGCCCTACTTCGATCCGAGATTCATAGTCTCTTTCCAAATACGAGAATAACGGAGTCTCTCGATCTATGAAGTCTCGCAGGTGCGTGTCGACGATCCCGGGCTGCACAATCACCGGGGTTTGGTGGAGACGAAGCTGATCGGCGATCGCTTGTTGGGGGGCATCCTCCAACAAGGAAAACCAATGCGTGACGTTAGTTTTTGTCGGCGTGTCGAGACCTGTCCAGAGGTTGAAACTAAATGCTCCGGGTAGGGAAAACAGCGATTCACTACCGAGTTCCGCGTTGCGCGCGATCACGCGAATGGTTGATCCAAGCGAAGGGGAAACTCGTAAGTGCCGGGCTCCAGGAAGATCGAGTGGCGCGGACATTTTGTAATACGTGAGGCCCGCCTTAAGTTGTCCGATCACGATAGCTCCAGCAACGATTACGACACTCCACGACACGATCTTGCGGAGCCAAATCCGGGTCATAGTTAATGTGCCGGATAGGCGACAATAAGACGAATGAATCGCAACGATGGCCAACGGAACCCATAGAAACGTGCCCCACCCAACTTGGCTTCCGGCAACTGGGTAAGCGTAGAGAAATTGCCAGACGGTAAAGAGGGCTAGCCAGGTCCGAGCGCGGTGAACCGGGGAGCGGCTCTCACCCTCGAAGGTGACAAACCACCACACCGTAATACCGAATGTGGTCATCACCAGACCAAGCATACCCGGTGGTAGTGAGAAACCACTGAGAATGACGATCACCACGATGAGAATGCTGAGTGCATCGATAACGTATCGCGGGAAACGCGATGATGGTTTGAGACGATATAGCAGTGCGCAACCGATGGCTGATAAGAGCGTGCCGATCACCGTGCCCGGGCGCCAATCGAAGGGAAAGTGGTAAACCCCGGCATGACTCAGGGGGCCGATCAGACTTCCATGAAGCAGTTGCGTTGGAGTCGTGCCACAAAGCCAAATAGCGAGAGCGATGCCCACGACCACACCACCCCCAGCGGCCACGGCGATCAGGATTGAAGATAGACCGGTATCTGATCTCGAATCACGAACAGTCCAAGCTCCAATAGATCCAATCGCTACACCACCGACCAGCGCGTAAATCGAGGCCCATGTTTCGCCCAGCGAACGAAACATTAGAACGGCAGGACCACATGCCGCCACGGCGACGATGAGCCAGTCCAATTGCTTCCCCCAGCGCCCACGGTGCGATCGATTGAGCAACATCCACATACCCCCAGCGGCAGCAATGAATAGGCCCGCATTGATTTTGACCAGTGCACAGCATGCTGCGGCCAGTGCGACGGTGACGGAAAATGCGGTGATCCGGCGGGCGAGTAGATACTTGATGCTAAACCCGGCTCCCAGAGCTACCCAGAACGCCAACGCACCGCCGGGGTGCATGGGTTCCGCCGACATCTGCCAGAGGTGAGCAAACGTGCCGGCGAAGGCCAGGGCACTTGCCAGGTGAGAGCGCGTGAGCTGAAAGCAAATCCACGCGCAAACCCCCGTAGTGCCGATCCAGTGCCCCAGGGTGACGAAACGACCGATATCATGGGTCCAGGCGAATCCCCCAACTCTCGCCAGGCCGCCGAATACGAGGTAAAATAGCGGGCCATATTGCGAGTAAACCTGATCGTAGAGACCGCCTCCTTCGGCGAAGTTGTTCAAACTGATTAGCACGTAACCCTCATCATCATACAACATGAAGAGCGTAAATATCTGCAGATAGCCCGCAACCACCGCGAGAGCGACCAGCGGAGCCCAAAGCATTCCCCGAAACGTTGGACTAGTCATCCTGAAGTGGGCCACCGACGACGAAAGAGATCATACACATGTTATTAAGATACAGTGGCAAAATGGTGAGTTTGGCACATAATGAACTAGAAGCCTTTGATCTGAGCAACCCTTTGGCAAGGTAGCCCTAAGTCGGTCGCTAGCCCCGCGCTTGCGAAGAGGTTTAGTTTGTCCGTTGCCACGCAAGGATTGAGCCCACCATTTTGGGACAACTCGCATGGGACTCACGGAATACGGATGGAATGATGAATGGGCGGCTGCCTTCGCACCTCACGCGGAGGCCGGCTACTTTCCGGCGCGCGTAGTCTGCGAGTTGCGCCGCAAGTTCTACGCCGTGCAGGACGAAGATCGCGAGTGGCTCGGCGAATGTCGGGGCGGCTTCTTTCATAGTCACGCTGCGACCAGCGAGTTCCCCTCGGTCGGCGATTGGGTGGCGATCAGCAAACGCGAAGATGGCCTGCGGGTGGACATCCACGCGGTGCTGCCGCGTCGCACCAAATTTTCCCGCCGCGCGTCCGGTGAAGTGCAGATCGAGCAAGTCGTCGCGGCCAATATCGACTACGTGCTGCTGGTGAGCGGGCTTGACCGCAACTACAACCCCGCCCGGATTCAACGCTTCCTCGTCGCTACCCGTGAAAGCGGAGCCGAGCCCGTCATCGTGCTCAACAAGAGTGATGTCATTGAGGATGGCGAACGCGTGGCCACCGAACTGCAAAAACTGGTGCCCGGCGTGCGCATTCTTCTAACCAGCACGATTCGGGACGAAGGTCTCACTCCCTTGCATGAACTCGCCCAAAAGGGTGTCACGATCGCACTGATCGGCTCGTCTGGAGTCGGTAAGTCCACGCTCGCCAACGCCCTGACCAACGACGATTTCCTGCCCACTGCAGAAGTCCGAGCAAAGGACAGCAAAGGTCGCCACACCACCACGCGCCGCGAATTGGTTCGCACGAACAGCGGGGCTCTACTCATCGACACGCCCGGACTGCGTGAACTTCAGCTTTGGGAAGTCGAGTCGGGCTTGAAAGAGGCATTCGCCGATATCGTCGACCTGATGAGCAATTGCCGTTTCTCAAATTGCAAGCACACCAACGAACCAGGTTGCGCGGTCCGCGCCGCTTTGGAGAGCGGAAAACTCGATGCTGTGCGCTATGGTCACTTCCAAAAACTCGGTGGAGCCTACGCGCTCAAACCCATCGCGCGGAAATCAAGCCGCACCGTGGCCAACCAACCCGGCTGGCGCCGGCGCGTCATCGAACCCAAACGCGGGGGGCGGCGTATCCATCCTGAAGATACGTAAATTGGTGGACATCGTGCATCGTCTGAGGTAGGGCGTGTCCGCGGCGGGAGCGCCGCAGTCGAGCAAGCCTCGGAGGCAAAATCGGACGGCCCAGCGGGTCCGTCCCTACCCCAACCGCTACGACACCAGCAGTAGGCTGATTTCTGGGCGGCAGTTGAAGCGCATGCCATGCAGGTTACCGACTCCGCGCGTGGTGAATATTTGTCGTCCCTGCCACGGATTTAACCCCGCTACATAACCGTGATCACGCACGGGCGCAAAGGGCGTGCTGCCGAGAAGTGGAATGCGGAGCTGACCACCGTGGGTGTGCCCACAGAACATCACGTCCCAATCATAATCCTTAAACTCATCTTTCGCATCAGGATTGTGATTGAGCACCAACCTTAGCTCGTCGGGTCGTCGATCTCCCGCCGAAGCGAAGGTGCGAAACGGAGCACAGTCTCCCGCCCACGAGTCACCTACGCCTAGCAAGGTTACCTGCCGAGACCCAACCGTGATCACGGCGGACTCATTCCACAGCAGCGGAATCCTCGCACCACCTAACAGCTCGCGCAAGGGATCCAGCGTGGCCCAACCGCTGGCCGACTGGGCCCACCGGCCGCCATCATGATTGCCCGCGACCGCAAAGGTCGGAGCCACGTCCGACAATGGGCCTAGGACTTCGGAATACGCATTGATGTGGTGAAATTTGTCCGTCCAGAAATCGCCCGTCATCACTACCAAATCGGGCTTCATCTACACCCCGAGTTCCACCGCTCGGGCAATCATCTCGAGCGGCACAACATCCGATGCGTGCAAATCGGAAAGGTGCAAAACCCGAAGCGGATCGGCCACGCCTGTTTGTCCCGTGGCACAAGGCGTGATGGTTTGCTCAAACCAATCCGACTCACCAAATCGCATGTAAGCCAGACCTCCGCCTGCCATCGCGCCCAATCCGCCTATACGGGCGACAAATTTACGGCGAGTTAGTTTCATGATCCGGCAATCAAAGGCAGTCGCGCATCGATTCGGTTTCTCCCTGTTCGAAGTAGGCGAGGTTGGCCAAGAAGTGGTCAATCAAATCGCGTTCTGTATGCCGGTGACCTCCGCCATTGTGGGAAGTGATGTAACAGTTCGGCGTGCGCCACAACGCATGTTCCGGCGGTAACGGTTCGGGTTCCGTAACATCCAAATACGCTTCGCCCACGACGCCCTCCCGCAGGGCGTCCATCAAGGCGTTCTGATCCACCGTCGAGCCGCGACCAATGTTGTAGAATCGCGCGCCGCGTTTGAGCAGCGCGAGCCGCCGGGCATTCACATAATAGTCTGTCGATGCGTTATGCGGTAGGATGTTCACCAAATGATCCACCTGCGGCAGCACGGCACTCAACTGTTCCTCGCCGATGACATGGACTCCCGCCTCGCTGTAAGCCCGCCGGCGCAGTGCATAGATCTTCATGCCGAACGGCTGTAACAACTCCACCAAACGACGGGCTATCTTACCGAAGCTCAGGATCAATACGGTCTGGCCCGTCAACAGGTCCGCGACATCGCGACGCGCATTGTAAGCCCACGGCGGTGAGGGTTGTTGTTGATCCGCCCAAGAGTCCGGCAACTTGCGATTCAACGCCAACATCATCGCCAACAGGTGTTGCGCACAGGGCTCCGAGAACACCGAAGACATATTGGTGAACCGACCATCACGGGCGCGGAAACTTTCCCTAAACTCCGGCGTATCATACCGCGTGATTCCCGCCGTATTGATCGCTAACCAACGCAAGGACTTCGACTGCGCGCAGGCCTCTGGGTTCGGTTGCCCGAAGGCGACATCAAACCCGCCCAAATCCGCCGGATCGGATGGGGCTGCATCGACGTGAGTCAATTGATGCGCTGCCGTGGCCGCAGCTAGACGCTCGCGGCCTTGTTCCGACAAGTTCGCATTGGACCATATTCTAAGCACCGCCATATCAGTTACTCCGATTCGCTGAACGCGCAGAGAGCGTGCACCGGTAGATTGGCTTCGCGCAGTTTGTCGGATCCACCGAGTTCCGGCAGATCAATAATGGCTGCAACCCCCACGACTTCGGCACCAATCTTTTGGAAGAGTTTGGCCGAGGCCAGTAGCGTGCCACCGGTGGCAATCAAGTCGTCGACGAGGAGAACCCGTTGGCCGGGTTTGCACGCATCCGTATTGATCTCGATCGTGGCCGACCCGTATTCGAGCGTATAACTTTCTTCGATCGTGGTGTAGGGCAGTTTCCCTTTCTTGCGCACCAGCGCGAAGGGTTTGTGCAGTTGATAAGACAATGCACCTCCGATGATAAAACCGCGCGCATCGATCGCCGCGATGACGTCGATCTCGCGGAGGGTGCATTCCATCGCAAACGCCTCGATCATGACGCGAAAAGCCTCCGGATCGTTGAACAGGGTCGTGACATCACGAAAATTAATACCCGGTTTCGGCCAGTCCCGCACGGTGCGGATACGTTTCTTGAGGAAGTCGGAGAGTTGGTTGGTTTCCATGGAATGAGGAGGAGATTTTTTGAGGAAAGGGAAAATTCTAAGAAGCCGCGGATCGAATTAAAGCAGCGGCCGAATTGATGGCGGCAATAGGGTGGGTATGGACAGGATTTTCCCGACCATTTTCGTCCACCAGACCGACTCCAAACGGATCGTCGATAGCGAGATCGCCCCGCCGAAACGGGGCCCACGCGTAGCCGATTATTTCAGGACGCACTAGGATCGTGGTCAGTTCCTGCCGGCCCGTTCTGAGGGTCGCTTCGAGCACACTTTCACCATCCAACGCTGCGGCGGCGGGCAGCGACCGAGCCCAATTGTAGTCGACGCGGATTTGCGGGACCTCGATCGCCACGAGTCCTGGAACGGTTGTCAGTATAACATCCGAGGCCGCCGCCGCGGCACTCACAACGGCCGTCGGGGTCGATGCATTCATCAGCGGACTGAACAACAGACATCCAGCGTTCACTCGCCGGGATGCATCGCGCACGAGGTTGAAATAACGTTGAGAAAACTCGATCGTGAAAGCGGTGAGATCCTCACCATATGCCGAAGATATGAAGACGTGTTCGTCGCGCGTGAGTTGGCGCACCGCGCCTCGCCCGGACAGTTCAACCCCCCACGCCTGCGCGACGTGTTCGAGTTCACCGCCATGACGAGCGAGCACAAATTCCCACGCCGAATGGTAAGCCCGATAGGCAGGATCGAGGCTCAGGCAAACTTGCAGCAAACCAGGGCGCGTTGCGGGCGAATCGGCGTTAGCCGAGAAGGCCGGCCCCCACCGCAATTCACTATCGCCCACCCAGCCCGCCAACATCGGGGTCGCGACCACCCCGTTAAATACCTGTTCGATCGTCTCGGCCCAGACCGGATCAAACACGTCGGGTAAATACACCCCCTCTTCGTGGATCGCGGGCGCGCCGCATCGGCTAAGCTGCATATCACGAAGATATGGTAAACCCGTGCCGCAAAACCCATCCACGACGGGCGGCAGCAATAGGTTCACTCCCCACTGCCCCACCTGAGCATCAGCCGGCAACATTCCCACACTCGCATCCAGTCCATGCACGCCGCAGACGACCTGCGCCTGATCGCGCGGATTGATCCACCACCATTGCCCGGTATTGCGCCGAGCAACGCGAAAGCCCGTTTCACCGCCACGCACGTTGGGGAATTCGGCCGGAAAGGTCGGAAGAGTGGTCACAGAGCGAGACAGTGAGGAGAAGACCGAACGAGGGAAAGCGTGTTATCGTATCGTCGCGCTATCCCTCAATCAAGCCACCGGCACCTGCACGGCCCTGGTGGTCGCCATTCCGAAAAACGAAGTCCGCCATCATCAGGAACACTTACTCGAAGTAGGGGTGAGGCCTCGTCGGATCGAATTCACTCCCCTCATCACGCTCGGAGCGATCAAATCTCATTTTCCGGGCGAAATCATCGGACCACACTTCGAAGACATTAAACTCTCCGGCTTGGAACGCTTCGACGAAGAAGATGGCCTAAGTTTCGAGTTCACCATGATTCCCGTAGGAGGTGAAGATGCCTGAAGTGCTGCTCAACTTTTGGCGCAACCAACCTTTTGTCAGCGCGTGCATTGGCATCTGCCTATTGAGCTTGGGCGGCATTTGGTGGATCGATGGACAAGTAGATTCCTATGAGACCGAACTGGACCGCGTCACCACCCAAGGCTCGGAAGTGCTCAGTTTGGTGGCCACTCGGCCCATGATGGAAACCGAGCTCGAACACGTGCGAGCTGCCGTGCGGCGCACCGAGGATAACTTGGTGGTCGAAGACAATCTCGCCGAGAACCTCTGGTATTTCTACAGCATCGAAAGTCGCACCCAGACCCGCCTCACCGATCTCCATCAGCTTGACGTGCCCAACCCGAGCGAAGCAGATGCCTATCTGCGCGTGCCCTATGAAGTGAGCGCAGTCGGTGACTTCGAGGGGATAAGCGAATTTCTTCGCCAACTGGAAATCGGTCCCCGACTGATGCGCGTCAAAGACTTCAGTTTTCGTCGGGAACCCTCTGGCGATGAGCTATTGTCACTCGATCTCTCCATTGAACTTTTAGGCCGCAAATGAGGATTCCACTTATCTCCATCTGCACCGCCGCAATCAGTTTGAGTTCGGCCCCACTCCTCCAAGCACAAGCCACCGTTCGGGAGGAGCTAGAGAAACGCCAAATCGAGATTCGGCAGAAACTCGACGATCTCTTTGCCCATCGGGACAATCCCATTCCTCAATTGGACAACGCCCTTAATCCCTTTTACCGGAACGTCGCAGAGGAGGCCCTGCCGGAACCCGAGGATGATGAGCCCCGTCCCATCGCTCCACCCACCCGCAAAGATTCACAGCTCCTCGCGGAGATCGCCCAAACGATGGTGATCAGTGGCACCGTTTCATACAACAATCGCATGCTGATCGTGATCAACCAAACTCCGACTCCAGCGGGTCGCAGAATCGCGATCGAATTCGAAGGCATCAGACGATTCGTGCGGGTCGAAGAAATCCACTCGAATCGCGTGGTGCTGGCCCTCGGCTCCGCGATCATGGCCATGCCCATCACCGCGGAGGAGAAACTCGAAGGTGAAGCCGAAGAAGAAGAAGCGACCTCCCGGTTCGGATTCTAACCAACTTCGGAGGGCAGATTCCCTCTCGCGCCAGTCGAATCACCTCCTAATCTGAGGCCTATGTCATCTCCTCCCACTTTTCGCGATGCCTGCCAAACGGGGCTTCGCGGAGCTCGGGCCAATCTTGTGCCGGGGCTCGTTCTGCAGGCGTTCGCTCTTGCATTGGTGCTGGGGTATTACTTTGCCCCGGGGGTCGCCGAGGCACTCAAAGAATTCGAAGCATTTCGGTTCCGGGTCGGCATTCCTTACAGCGTGATTTCTACCGCTGTATTCGGTGGGTTGATTCCTTGGCTTTATATCAAAGCGCACCCCGCGACGCGGAATCGCTACAACATAAAACAGGGCGCAGGGTTGCTGGCTTTCTGGGCCTACAAAGGGCTGGAGCTGCATCTGCTCTACACCGGTTTAGCTGCGCTGTTCGGCCACGATAATTCGTTCGCAACGATCGCTAAGAAAGTCGTCTTCGACCAAACGCTCTACGGACCGCTCTTGGCGGCACCCGGGATGTGGCTCGCATACAAATGGGTGGAGGGACACTTGGCTGTTTCGCCGGTAATCGCGAGTATCCGGAAACCCGGTTGGTTCCTGCGCGAACTGTTGCCCGTGATCATCGCCAACCTCGGGGTGTGGCTACCAACCGTCACCATTGTCTATACTCTGCCGACCGTCCTTCAGCTCCCGTTGGAAAATCTGGTCCTCTGTTTCTTCACACTGATGCTGGCTCATATGTCGCTCGCCGAAAACGCGCCCGAATAAAACGTAATCCCCCCTCTCTTTATCTTACTCGTTCTCGTTCTCTCGGGGGGGCTGGATGGAGTGGCTGAGGGGCACGGCGGGGAGAAAGATAAAGAAGAAAGAGGGGATGCTCCCTCTGAGGCAGGATTCCGAGAATGAGTAAGAGAACGATTCGGTGCCTTTGGCGCGGGTCAATACGGGCCGCGGATGTGGGCCACGACTTGACCCCGGTAGATCGCTCGCAGTTGTTCGTGCAGTTCAGGCGAAAGAGCCGGTAGATCAGAAGCTTTGATATTGGTGCTCACTTGGGCGGGATTGCGGGCACCGGGAATGAGGACACTCACGGCCTCGTGATCGAGGCACCAGCGAAGCGCCATCTCCGCCATGCTTATACCTTCGGGCACCAACGGACGGATCGCCTCGATGATTTCCAAACCTTTCGAGAACGGGAGTCCGCTAAATGTTTCGCCCACGTTGAAGGCCGCACCATCACGGTTGAAATTGCGGTGATCGTCTTCAGCAAAAACGCTCGCGGCGGACATTTTACCTCCGAGCAAACCACTCGCGAGGGGCAGTCTCACGATTAGAGCAACGTTCGCCGCTTTGGCCTGATCGAAAAGCATATCGATTGATTTTTGCCGAAGCACATTGAAGATGATCTGTAGTGATGCGCAGCGGCCGTCTTCGATACAGGTCAGGGCCTCCTCCATGGATTCCACACTTGCGCCGTAGGCTTTGAGTTTCCCTTCGTCGACGAGTTCATCGAGACAACCAAAAAGATCGCCTTTGCGGAGCTCCTCGGGTGGCACGCAGTGGAGTTGCGTCAAATCAACTGAGTCCAATTGTAGCCGCTTTAGGGAGGCTTCGGTGTGCTGGCGAACTGCCGCCCGGGTAAAGTTTTCCGGCCAACCGGGATCCCCGCCGCGTCCGAGCTTAGTCGCCACAAACACAGATTCACGTGCGCCGGGTGTTTCGCGTAAAAATCGACCAATTCGCTCCTCACTCAAGCCGGCCCCATAGACGTCGGCCGTGTCATAAAATGTCACCCCACCCTCATAAGCCGCTTGCAGCGTCGCGATGGCATCGGCCTCCGCCACGTCTCCCCAATTACCCCCGATCTGCCAGGTCCCGAGTCCTACTTCTCCGACGGATCGACCGGTGCGTCCAAATGTGCGTGTATTCATACTCCTGCCATCGTAGAGCAGGTATTCTTTAAGCTCAACCATCCGCTGAACTCAGGTTACGCAACGTTGAGCCCCCTCCTCATTTCCCATGTCTTCCTCCCGCACCGCGAATCGCGCCACCCCCATCCTGGCCCAAATTGGCAACACCCCACTACTGGAGCTGCACTTCGAAGCCGAAGACGTGACGATCTTCGCCAAAGCCGAATTTCTCAATCCCTCCGGATCAATCAAAGACCGACTGGCTCAGACGATTCTCGTGGATGCCCACGATCGCGGTGTGCTGCAGCCGGATTCCGTTATTTTGGAATGCACCTCGGGCAACACGGGCATCGCGTTGGCCATGGTCGGAGCGGCCATGGGATATCGGGTGAAAATTCTCATGAGTCACCAGGCCAGCGTAGAACGTCGTCACCTCATTCGCCAACTCGGCGGCGAAATCGAACTTTTCGAGCCCACGGAGGGTTACGCTACGGGCATCAACCGGACGGGCGAAATGGCGGCCGCGGATCCGCGCTATTTTCTACCCCACCAATTTGAAAACCCTCTGAACGCCGCGGACCACGAAAACGAAACAGGGCCCGAAATCCTCCGTCAGATTCCCGGTGGTCACGTGCACTCCTTTGTCTCCGGCTAAGGCACGGGCGGCACGATCACTGGCTGTGGCCGGGCATTAAAGGCGGCGAATCCCGCAACGTTGGTTGTAGCCATGGAGCCCGACGAAGCCGCCATGCTTTCCGGCGAGATGCCTTGCTGCCACGCTATCGAGGGAATCGCCGGCGGCTATATTCCGCCTCTCGTTCTCCAAGCTTCCATCGACCAAAAAGAACGCGTATCGAGTGCCGACGCCATCGCCATCACCAAACGCCTGTCCCGCGAATTCGGTCTTTTGGTCGGCACCTCATCCGGAGCAAACCTGTGTGCAGCGATTAAGATCGCTCGCCAACTGGGTCCTTCCGCGAAAGTCGTGACCATCCTGTGCGACCGAGCTGAACGTTACTATTCCACGTCGCTATTTGAGCCCACAATTGACTGAATGTTAGCTGCTCCGTCCTAAACGGGGAACAAATTGCGAATGTAACCCCTCCCACATTCTCGTCCCTTTCATTTGTTATGCGATTCCGCCTCCCAGCACTTTTCCTTCTTTTACTGATCTCCGCGACCTCCGGGTTGAGTCAGGATCAAGTCAAAGGCTCCCTGGTATCGTTGCGCACGGGCGTGCAACCCGGTTCCACTTTCACCGTCGCCCTGCGGCTCGAACACCTTCCGCACTGGCATACCTATTGGGTGAATCCTGGCACCGGTTACCCCACTTCGATCGAGTGGGATCTCCCCGAAGGATGGACCACTGGAGAGATCCAATGGCCCACTCCCATCATCATCCGTGACAGTCACGGCTCAATCACGGGCAACGGGTATGAAGAGGTCGCCTACCTCCCTCTCGAACTCACCGCACCCGGCAATCTCGCGCCCGGCAGTAGCGTGACGTTAAAGGGACACGCCGATTGGCTCATGTGTGCCGATGTGTGCATCCCCGGTGACTCCGCCATCGAACTCACGTTACCGGTGGTCGACTCGGCGGCGCCGGTAGATTCCACGCACGGCGAAGCGATCCAAAACGCGCTCGAGTCACAACGCGGCTTGCCCGACGGCGTATCACTCACCGCCATCAAAACGGGTGACACCATCACCCTGCAGCTCGGAGGGCTAAGCGGTCCCGTGACCAACCCGTGGTTTTTCGCCAGCGACGCCTTGGTGCAATTTGATCTACCCCAAACGGTCGATCAGTCTACTCCCGGCGAACTCACCCTCACTTTGCCCGTCTCTGAGTTCTATGAAGGTGACGGCACTCATCTCGTCGGTGTGCTTCGCCAAGACGGTAGTTGGGACGAGAATGGCAACGTGGCCGGACTGACGATCGACCTGCCATTCGGCACATCCGTCGGGGCCTCAGCCCTCACGCCATCGGCCGCTTCGGCCGCCACCGGTTCCCTCCTCGGCACGCTCGCCTTCGCCTTTGTGGGCGGTCTCATTTTGAACCTCATGCCCTGCGTCTTTCCCGTGCTTGGGATCAAGATCATGGGCTTCGTCAATCAAGCCGGCGAAGACCGCCGCAAGGTCGCCCTGCACGGTTGGGTGTTTTCGCTCGGCGTGCTTTCCTCGTTCTGGAGTTTGGCGACCGTGCTCGCCGTCTTACGCGCCGGCGGTGATCAACTGGGTTGGGGATTCCAACTCCAGTCTCCCGTCTTCGTGTTCGTGCTCGCTGCGGTCATGTTGATTTTTGCCTTGGCCATGAGTGGCGTGTTCGAGTTCGGCCTATCCGCCACCGGAGTTGGCGCAAAGCTACAATCCAAGGATGGCCTCACCGGATCATTCTTCACCGGGGTTTTAGCCACGGTCGTCGCGACTCCATGCAGCGCGCCGTTTTTGGCGCCTGCTCTGGGCGCCGCACTCGCTCTACCTACGATCCAATCCTATCTCGTTTTCACGGTCATAGCAGTTGGTCTGAGTATGCCCTATCTCCTACTGTCGCTGTTTCCTGATGCCGTGAAAGTTCTTCCCCGCCCCGGCGCGTGGATGGAGACCTTCAAGCAGGTCATGGCATTTCCGCTGTATGGCAGTGTGGGGGCCCTAGTGTGGGTGCTCTCCGGACAGACATCCGAAGGTGGATCACTCAACGCCATCCTCGGTCTCACCGTCATCGCTCTCGCCGTTTGGCTATATGGCCGCTACGCGAAGTTTGGCGCCCCTACCAAGAGTCGACGCATCGGCATCTGGGGTGGCTTGGCTGTTCTCATAGTGGGCGCTGCAATGGGTTGGCCACGAAGCCCAGCACCGACCGACATCGTCTGGGAGAAGTGGTCCTCTGAAGCCATCGCTTCCGCCCAAGCAGAAGGTCACCCGGTCTACGTCGACTTCACCGCGCGGTGGTGTGCCACGTGCCAAACAAACAAGAAACTCGTATTCGGATCAGACGAAGTGAAAAAATTCTTCCGCGAAAACAACGTCGTCACCCTCAAGGCCGACTGGACCAAGAAAGACGCAGCGATCACCAAGGAACTAGCGAAATGGGGCCGCAGTGCGGTGCCATTCAACTTGGTCTATCTACCCGATACCGCCGAGCCACAAATCCTACCCGAACTCCTCACCCCGGGCATCGTGTTGGACGCACTGCGATAGGACGATCCCCGGGGTCAGCGACCCCGGCTACAATTCAATCTAAACACCCTAGTCAGATGTAGCCGAGGTCGCTGACCTTGGGGATCGGACCGCTTCCGCTAGGAACTCCATCCGACATTTCAGTCGAAATGGTGCGTGCAGGCGCCTTCGAGGTGTGTCGATACTCTTGGCAGACCTATGGCTGCAAAAATCAAATTCAACGATGACCGCATTCAGGTCACGGCTATTGCCGTGCTCTTGCTCGCCCGGGAACGCATGGGGCGCGCCCAAGCCTATAGTTTGATCACATCATCACTCGAGGGCTTCCGCGACGACTATGCAGGCTACAAGGCCAGCTTCCCCGATCGAACCCTAGCTCATGCGCAAGACGGCAGCCCTCTCACCAACAAGGCTCGTCGAAAGGACTACTTCAAAATCGTCAACGCCATGGATACCGTGCTGGCCCGCATCAAGCGCAACAAAACCTCATTCAGCAGCCTCCAGGAACTGGACAACTACTTCGCGTCCAGCCTGAAGACTTTTGACTGAGAGCAGGTGGTCGAAGGGGTTCAGACCTCCCGGCCCAGCGGCACTTCTTTTACGCTAATCGAAATGCTCTTGGTTTCGGTTTTTCTGAGAGCATCGATGGCATTAACAAAGTCGCCATAGGTGACGCCCTCTCGAATGTGCACCGCAAGGTAGGGCGCCTCTTCAGCGGACATCGTGGTGTTCAAGTATGCGATCAAACCCTCTGCTGATAGCGGGACACCTTCATGGCTGATGTGAGCGGACTCGATGACCAGAACAACGAACTTATTCTCACCGAAGGTCGCAGTTCCCGAGCTCGGGACGACCATCGAAACCGGAGGATGAGTGACTCGTCCTTGCTGACCAAAAACGGGGGATGAAACGCCAAGAGAGAGCACTGCGCTGATGATGAATCTTTTCATGATTCGATCCTTTCTTTTAGGGTTATAATGACCGACCGGGATAAGGCTATATGTTGATAATTTAATGATGATATGGCCGGCGCTGAATCACGCGCTCGGCGGGCCTCAATTCTCGATCGATTCACCGCAATAGTCAGGCTCGCTCCGTTCGTCGGGAGCGGTTTAAGTGCGCTTATGCTACGTCCCCTGATTCGCATCTGCCTCGGACTCATCATCCCTTCCACCCTCTTCGCTCAGACGGAGTTTCGGTCACCCGATATCGCCGCGAATGGGCAGGTTACTTTTCGTTTGAAAGCACCCGAGGCGCAAAACGTAGCTCTCCGCGGACAATTAGCGCGGCCAGCCAAGCCGCTCACCCAAGACGAAAGTGGTATTTGGAGTCTTACCATCGGCCCATTGGAATCGGGAGTCTACAGCTACTGGTTTGACGTCGATGGCACCCGAGTGATCGATCCGCGCAATCGCTACACCAAAAAGTGGTTGCTGATGGAGAGCGCTTTCGAGGTGAACGGAAAAACTGATCGCATGTCAGCGATGCGAAACGTTCCCACCGGAAACGTAACGCGCCACACCTACAAGTCGGATGCCCGGGAGGGAGATTTCACCGCCTACTTCGTCTACACCCCGCCGGGCTACGATCCACGAGCAGAAACACGTTATCCGGTGATCTTTTTGCTGCACGGATTCGGCGATGACGAACAAGCGTGGCAGGAGTTTGGTCGCGCCCATGTGATCGCCGACAATCTCCTCGCCGCGGGCAAAGCTGTCCCCTCAATCGCCGTGATGCCTCACGGTCATCCGGAACCCATTCCCTTCGGCTCCGGCTTTAATCGAGACGACTACGGCTCGGCCAATCACGCTCGCATGAATCAGCAGGTGGTGGCAGAAATCCTACCGCAGGTAAACGCGCACTACCTCACCAAAACCGGCCGCGACCACCAAGCGATCGTCGGCCTTTCTATGGGTGGAGGGCATGCCCTTGGTATTGGTGGTCAAAATCTGGATACTTTTGGCTGGATTGGCGGTTTTAGTTCCGGTGGGGCCGCTCGGGACTATGAGAATTATCTGACCCCGTTACTCGAAATCGCGAATGCTCCCCATACCGCCCCCCACCTACTCTGGATCGGCTGCGGCGAGGACGACTTCCTGATCGAGACCAACCGCAACCTGGTCGCGTGGCTCAAAACCAACGGAGTCGAGCACACCTATGTCGAGACCGAGGGCAATCATAGCTGGCCCATATGGCGAGACTACTGGGAGCGGTTTCTCCCGCTCCTGTTCAAGGACCGGTAATCTTATCGTCTCGCGAGCACAAGTCGACGCGTGAGCACCCCCGCCCAACATCGACAAGCCGTCGGTTTGCTGGTCTTTGCGGCCCTGCTTTGGAGCGTGGGCGGACTGCTCATCAAATACATCGAATGGCCTCCATTGGCCATCGCGGGTGGACGGGGGATCTTCGCGGCTATTTTCCTGATCACCACCAACCGAAATCTGAAGTTCACGTGGTCGCGACCCCAGTTACTCGGGGCCTTTTTCTACGCGGGTTGCACGGTTTCTTTTTGTGTCGCAACCAAGCTCACCACGGCGGCCAATGCCATCCTTCTCCAATATGGCGCGCCGGTCTGGGTTGCGTTATTCGGATCGCTGTTTTTGAGAGAACGAGCGACGCGAGTGGACTGGATCACGATCGTGGTCGCACTCGGCGGCATGGGGCTGTTTCTCGCCGGAGGCCTCGCTGCCGAGAACGTGCTCGGTGATACGTTTGGCGTGCTCTCGGGAGTCTTCTTCGCCGGAATGATCATCGCGCTACGCGCCCAGAAGGATGGGTCACCCGTAGAGTCGATCATTCTGGGCAACCTCCTCGCATTCGTCATTGGGCTGCCGTTCATGGTCAGTGGCGGCAACCTTTCGGGGTCGGGCTGGGGAGCACTTATCATTCTGGGGATCGTGCAGCTGGGAGTTTCCTATCACTTCTACTCCCGCGCGATCAGACACGTGACTGCGCTGCAAGCCGTGCTCATTCCCGTCATTGAACCCTTACTCAATCCCATTTGGGTGCTGCTGCTAATGGGCGAACGCCCCACCCCGTTAGCAATCGTAGGAGGCGCGATCGTGCTGGGCACCATCACCACCCGCTCCATTATCAGTCTGCGCGCTGCGACCACATGAAACTGCTCTTCCTCCTCTTATTCTCGATTGCGGCAATTGCACCTTCAGCAACGGCTGCGCCACCGCCACCCGATAAACAGCCCGTGGCGGTCGTGCTTCATGGCCTCGGATTAGGCAAGTGGGCGATGAAGCGGGTCGCGGGCACGCTCGAAAAAGAGGGCTACCGCACCATCAACCTGAGTTACGACTCCTTACATGTTCCTCTCGAAGAACTGGTGAAGACATGGCTGCCGGAACAATTGAAGGCGCACAATATCGGTTTAGAGGAGAGCTCGCCTCCGTTGAATTTCGTCACGCATTCAATGGGTGGAATCGTGCTACGAGGTTGGCTAGCGGCCCAACCCATCATGCCACCCTCGCTCCACCGGGTCGTCATGTTCGCACCACCCAATCAAGGCTCTGCACTGGTGGATCGTATCGGCACCTGGAAGGCATTCAAAATATCCACCGGCGTGAATGGTGGGCGGTTATCGACCGCCGCCGATTCCTATCCTCGTCAACTCGGTCCGTGGCCCGATGGGCCCGACCTTGGTATCATTACCGGAGACAGACCGATCAATCCCCTACTCGCCCATTGGACGGGCGGCCCGGGTGACGGCAAAGTGCGGGTCAGCGAAACCAAAATCGACGGCATGATAGATCACATCGTGATGCCCTATTCGCACACGTGGATTCAATACCGCCGCAAGCCCATCGCCCAAGTCATCGCGTTTCTCCGCGACGGTAAGTTCACCCACTGCATCGCGGAGGAGGTGGACGCAGTTGCAACACCACGTTCGCCACCAAGATCAGCGCGCCCCCGATCAGAAGGTGAGTAGAAAGCGCTTCGTTAGCGTAAGAGATGCCCGCCCAAACTGAAAATAGTCCCGGCAATACTAAGGACGCACCCGAACTCCAAACCGGCTCCGCGCAATAAAGCAGCCCCGCTTCGGTTGACCTGATCTCTTTTTGCCAACGATTCATCAGTAGAAACGCCCCCAAGGTGCATAGCACGGTGAGCGCCAAGGTGAATCCCCACCACGCGGGCGAAGCCAATGGCGCGACCAGCGCGTGGGCACTCGGAGTCGTAGCCACACTCAACGCGGTGAAAACCACCGCTTGCACCAGAAACATCACCAACGTCATCGGCACCACGCGGTTTGCGACAAACTCCGCCCGTTCGAGCATGAGAATCTGCCCCATAAAGAATACCGAGGCCAACAACGTCTCCGACTCTCCCCGGCCTAACCGCATCGCGCCCCAGTCGAACTGCCCAAGCACAGCCACGCCGGCCAGCACCAGCGCACAGGATAACCAAACCGATGCGCCTGGATTTCGCCGCGTCCTCCACGCGACCCAGAGTGGAATCAATATCGCGTAGAACTGGGACAGAAATGCCGAGGTCGAGGCCTCGGTAAACTGCAGTCCATCGGCCTGAAATAACATACCTCCACTCGCGAATCCGCCGATCAACAAACCTTGTTTATACTCCAGTCGCGTGATCTTCAGCAGCTGCGGCCCGAGCACGATAGCCAGAACGATGACAGCGAGGATGTATCGCGGCATGAGCATCATCCCGGTGAAAAACCACGTGTTCGCTTCAGGCGCATGCTGCGCCGCGAGTAGCCCCGCCCCTTTCATCAGGGGAAAGCTTAGTCCCCAAAATGCCGTAACGAGTAATAGCATGCCGACTGCGCGACGGTGTTGAGGGTTAGCCGAATGAGACATAAAGCGACAGAAGCTACTACGGTCACAGGGACCTCCAAGGTAATAGTCAGCGCAATCCTCTTCGTAGAGCTGGACATTCGCCCTTCCTCACCAACAAGCTGCGCGGCCATGGCGACGGCACCCGGCGAGACGATTCTGCCCCCTAAAAAGGTCTACGAGGCGAAGGTTGCTCAACTTCGTCAGGAATTGGTGCAGCTCCAGATCGATCTACTCGGTTCACGCACCAAGATAGTGCTCATTTTAGCCGGCGTTGAAGGGGCGGGGCGCGGGAGCGCACTCAATACCCTCATGGGTTGGCTCGACCCGCGCAATGTAGAGACCATATCGGTCGGAAAACCATCTGATGAAGAGCGTGAACGACCCCTTATGTGGCGCTTCTGGCGCAGCCTACCATCCAACGGTCGCATCGGGATCTTCGTGGACTCCTGGTATACCAAGACCCTGCGCGACGAGGTGCGTGGCCCCAAGGACCTCTCCGAGCTGAGCGATGAGCTCCGACGCATCCGACATTTCGAGCGCTTGCTAGCCGACAGCGACACCCTGGTGATCAAAATCTGGTTTCACCTCAGCAAAACAGAACAGGGGCACCGGCTCACCGAATTGCAGGCCAATCCCGATACGGCTTGGCGCGTCACCAAAGAACAAAAACTCGCCCATGCGGTGCACGATCGCTGGGCGAAAACAGCCGAGCATATTCTCGCCGAAACTGATCGCCCTGGAGCCCATTGGGATGTAGTCGACTCGGTGGAGTCAAAACCACGGAATCTCGCCTTTGCGCAGACCATCGTGAGTCGATTTCACGCCCACCATCGCCGCATTACTCGGGCTCAACATTCTCCGCCCGCCAAACCTCAACGCATCATCGCGCTGCGACCCGAAGGTCGACAACGACTGCTCGAGCTCGAGCTCGATCAAAAGCTCAGTTCGAAAACTTATGAGGAGAAGCGCGAGAAATGGTTGGGTCGGCTCAATCGAGCAGTGCGCAAAGCGGCGGCCAAAAAAAAGTCCATTATGTTCGTTTTCGAGGGCCAAGATGCCGCCGGAAAAGGGGGCGCAATTCGCCGACTAACGAGTGCCATGGATGCGCGCGACTATCGCATCATACCGGTCGCAAAGCCCAACGACGAAGAGAAAGCCCATCACTATTTGTGGAGATTTTGGCGACAACTTCCCCGCGATGGACGGGTCGCGATCTTCGATCGCTCTTGGTATGGACGCGTTTTAGTCGAACGAATTGAAGGATTTTGTCACCCCCGCGAATGGAAAAGAGCTTTCGCAGAGATCAATGACTTCGAAGAACAACTCGCTGATCACGGCACCATCGTCGTGAAATACTGGCTGCAAATTTCCAAGGAGGAGCAGCTCACCCGTTTTCGTTCGCGCGAAGAAACACCTTACAAGCAGCACAAAATCAATGACGAGGATTGGCGCAATCGCGGCCAATGGCCGGCCTACGAGACCGCCGTGGGCGACATGCTGGCTTTGACCGATAGTACCTTCGCTCCGTGGAATTTGATCCCTGCTAATAACAAACGCTTCTCTCGACTCGATGTCCTGCGCAAGGCGGCCAAGAGTATCAACGCAGCGTTGAAGGAGTGATCGATATTCGGCCATGATTACCTATTAAATTGGTAATCAATAAGTTATTTATATTTCCTCACTTCTGAGCGGCACAAAAAAACGCCGCCCCGCAAAACGGGACGGCGTTGAGGGTATAAATTCTTTGGTGGGGTTACTTGGTAACGTGTCCGGAAACCAGCTTGGTCATCTCGAACATGCTGACCGACTTCTTACCATCGAATACCGCCTTGAGCTTATCATCAGCGATGATCTGGGTCTTCTTCTTAGGATCCTGAAGGTTATTAGCCTTGATGTAGACCCAGAGCTGCTTGGTGAGCTCTGTGCGGGGGAGCGGTTTCGCCCCAACAACCGCCGCGAGGGCTGCGTCAGGAGTTACCGGTTTCATGAATGCTGCGTTGGGTTTGCGTTTAGCCATATCAACCTCTGAATATGGACTTCAGAGGACCGATGGCAATACGTTTTTCAGAGGTAAATGTGGGTATTTTTTTCGAAAAACGCTTGCCTAATAATCCGATCCCGTGAGGGCACCGATCCCGAGTTAACCGTTTTACGTATTTGGTATTCAAATACGACGCCTAAAATCAACCCCGAGAGAGTATCCTAAGAATTCGGTGCTCGAGCGGCCGCCTCTTGTCTCGCAGCGCGTCGACGACGCACTTCCGCGGCGACTGCTTCAAGCCGACGACGCTCATCCGTAGGGGTCGGATTGACCCTCACGGTACTGACCAAATCTTGAGAATTATTCTGCAACCTCACCGGAGATGCTCCTCCCGCTCGAACTCCTGAAATGGTGGCTGCCTGTAGCCCTAACGTCAGCGCGCGGCCGCCTTGGCGAATATTTACCGTCCCTTGCTCTTGATCGAAAGCGTCGACGAAGACTTCACCAGGACCTTCTTGATCAAGGCGCAACCACGAGGATCGGCTGGTGGCGACGTTGTAGATTAAGAACCGCTTTTTTTCGCCGTCTCCAAATACGCCACAAAATTGAAATTCAGCATCCTCCACGACCTCGACCACGTCCTCAACCGCTGCGGGAGGTGCAGGCATGAAAGGCGAACGAACCGCCTGAGCACTCATGGCAACACTCACGCTGAGAGAGAGTAGACCGATCAAGAGGTGTCGAGTGGTAGGGAAATTCATGCGGGGAAGGGTGGAACGATATTGTCTATGACGTCGCGAGGCGGGTCAAGTGACGGGAATCGTTCAATATTGACTCGTTGCTTGCGCCGAAGGTTCCCACCGCAGCATCCTGCATGCGTCTATGGAATCTTTGCCACTCTGGGCCTGGGGAGCCTTCATGCTCTTCATCATCGCGATGTTGGCGCTGGATCTCGGGGTTTTCCACCGCAAGTCCCACGAAATCGGCGTCAAGGAGGCCCTGTCGTGGTGCGGCGTATGGTTCTCCCTGGCGATGGGTTTCAACGCTATCGTCTGGTGGTGGCTGGGACCGGACCTGGGCCTGAAATGGACCGCAGGTTACTTGGTCGAGATCGCACTGAGCGTGGACAACGTCTTCGTGTTTATCGTGATTTTTGGCTTCTTCAAGGTGCCCAAGGAACATCAACACCGCGTGCTGGTTTGGGGCATCATCGGGGCGGCGATCATGCGATTTACTTTCATCCTAGCGGGTATCGCCCTGCTGAAGCAGTTCCATTGGCTCATCTACCTATTCGGCGCGTTCTTGGTATTCACCGGCATCAAACTCGCGCTTCCGCAGGGCGACGATGTCGACCCGGAAAAGAACATCGCGGTCCGCATATTTCGGCGCTTCTACCCGGTGACTAAAACGTATCATGGCCGGAATTTTTTTGTCATCATCGACGGGATTAAAAAAGCCACTCCCCTTTTCGTAGTGCTGCTAGTGATCGAGACGACCGATGTCGCATTCGCACTGGATTCGATTCCGGCCGTGCTCGGGATCACCGATGTCCCGTTCATCGTATTCACATCCAACATCTTCGCGATCCTGGGCCTACGTTCGCTGTATTTTGCCCTCAATGGAGTGATCGACATGTTCCGCTTCCTCAACGTGGGGTTGGCGTTGATTCTGGTGTTTATCGGGATCAAAATGCTGGTCGGCGGTTACTATCACATCTCCATTGGCGTCTCTCTGGGAGTGATCGCCGCCGTGCTTAGCATCGCGGTGGCCGCATCGCTCCTTATCCCCAAACGAAATTAAGATGATCTTCCCCTCTCCCATTTCCTTCCGCTCTGCACCAAGAATTGGATTGATGATGATGGGAGTGGCTCTGGCCGGATCACTTCAGGCCACTGAGGTTCCCACCAACGAAGAGGAACCCATTCGAGGCATCGTGATTTCGTGCCAAACGTGGGGCCAGGAATGGGGGACAGACGAGATGGTTGAAGCGATGCGCGAAGTGAAAGCCTTGGGCGCCAATTGGGTGCAGATCCACCCCTACGGTGCAGTCACACGCGAGGGCGAGATCCGGATGCGACGCATGCCCGACGATCCGGACGAGGCTCCAATTTGGTTGAAACGCCCAATCGAAGAGGCTCACCGACTCGGTCTAAAAATCTGCATCACACCACACATCGCACCCTGGCGAGCGGGTTGGGGTTGGCGGGGAGAAGTCACGTTTGATTCCAAAGCCAAATGGAATCGATTTTTCAGCGACTACAAAGTGTGGATCACTCGGCTCGCTCGACTTTGTAGCGATGCCGACGGATTCACGGTTGGTTCGGAACTCGATCAAACCCTCCGCGGTAACGAAGGCAGATGGCGCGACATCATCGCCGCAGTGCGCGAGGAAATCGATGCCCCTCTCACGTATTCTGCCAACTGGCCCGACTACAAAAAGGTTCCCTTCTGGGATGCCTTGGACGTGATTTCGCTGTCCGCATATTTCCCGATGGTAAAGCACCAGCGCATGCCGGAGGCCGCAGAACTGGACCGCACCTGGCAACGCGTCCGGGGCGAAGCGCTCGCCTACGCCCGCAGCCAAGATAAACGCATCGTCTTCATGGAGCTCGGCTACGATGTCGGGATGAACGCCGCCCGCGAACCTTGGGAAAACGGCGATCGACGCGAAGGTGGCGAGGAGTTGCAGGCCCTGCTACTAGATCGGGCCCTGACCGCGGTCGGTGAAGAGGACGATCTCATCGGCACGTTTTTATGGAAATGGTTCGCTGGCCCCGTCCGGCGCGAAACGTTTATGGTCAGCGCACCACACATTCGAAAGGTCGTGGCCAAACATTGGGCGGAAGACCCGGTCGACAACGCGCCCAAATTGTGAGCTCAATCAGGGCGTGCTAAAGCCCTGGAAAACTCTGAGTTCCGATCTACTCGTCGATGACCAATGGGTGACGCTACGCGCCGACCGTTGCGAACGCGAAGACGGACTCATCATCGAGCCCTACTATGTTTGGGAAACGCGTGACTTCGGGCATGCGATTCCGGTGCTGGCCGACGGCCGCATCGTGCTCGTGCGCCAATACCGGCACGCCACCGGTATGTTCGGTCTGGAATTTCCCGGTGGTGTCTTAGACGAAGGTGAAGCGCCACTCACCGGAGCCCGCCGCGAACTCCAAGAAGAGTGCGGAGCCACCGGCGGCGACTGGTCCAATATTGCCGCGTTCTATCCCAACCCCGCCCGCCAGACGAATCGGTTTCACTGCTTCCTCGGAGTAGGTGTAGAGCTCACTGAATCCACCGCATTCGACCCCAACGAAGAACTTGAACTGCACTTGCTAACCAGCGCCGAACTCGACCAAGCCATCACTGACGGCACCTTTCACCAAGCCTCCCACATCGCCGCCTACCTGATGGCAAAAATTCGCTGCAAAGGAGTCCTCGGATAACCGGACTACTCCAACCACCCGCCGGTGGCTTGAATAGGGGTTGGGTCGTCACCTCGACTTATCCAGACCGCGATCGCTTGACGCGGTGCCCTGACCGTTTCGTCTACTTCGGGTAACCGTAACTGGGCCTCTCCAGTCCGCAGACGACGTTGACTCCAACCGAGGACGAGAAATTCGTGCTGCAATTTTTTCCGCGATTCTCACCGGAACTCACCTTGCTCGCGATGCCTCCGCCAAGTCGCGCCACGTTCACGTGCAGTTCTTCAGAATGCTTACCGGTCGAGGAATACGAAACGTGCACATCCGCGCCGGTAACTTTGACCTCGAGCGCCCCGCCATCGGACAGGCCGGGTTGGTCGATGCCACCGTCGCGAATCCGCCACTCCTCTCCACCGCGCGCCAATCCGGGAGTGTAGACTTTTCGCGCCTTCCACTTACTGGCGTAAGCATATTGACGAGCGGTGAAACGCTTGTTGGCAAACTTGTCAGGCCAGCCGAGGCGGTCCCAATAATTCACATGCCACGCCACTGGAACGAAGTCCTGCCACAGCCCTTCTTCGTGCCGCAACTCACCCATCCACCGTTCGGCGGGGGGACAACTTGAACAGCCTTCACTGGTAAACAACTCGACCAACGGCACCGCCTCATCGCCTCTACGGAAAACGTGTTCGGCCTACGCCACCGCGCCGCCCCACCCTAAAACCATGGCCGCAAATATGCTGATTCTCATGCCACTAAGAGCGACCACACTGCCCCACTATTCCTCAGGTTCAACGAAATGGGAATCCGCGGGTAGCATCACGACCGGTTCGCCCTCCAACCAACCGAGCGATCCGAGAAATCGATCCGTCGCGCGCAAGACTTCGTAGTAACGCACGTTTCCCCAATCGCGCCGATTAAAGAATCCGTGAGTCGCCTGTTCGTAGAGATGAACGTCGCAACGCCCGCCCGCGCGGCGGATCGCATTGGCAAAGGTGCGCATCGTTTCCACCGGAATGAGCGCGTCTTCGGTGCCGAGAAACGCAATCGTCGGTGGCGGCACGGCCGGACCGATATTGTGCAATGGTGAAATCTCCTGAAACCGATGACCCACTCGTTCGAATCCGTAACCGGTCGGGCCGTTATCCAACACGGGATTGTAGAGGATCAAAGCATCCGGCACGCACGAATCGCTGAGTTTCGCGCCCGCTTCATTGAGTCCCGGCAGAAACGCGGTGGCGGCCGCGAGATGCCCGCCCGCCGACCCGCCGCCGGCCGCGAGGCGTTGGGGATCTATGCCCCACTCTGCCGCGTTTTGGCGCGCCCAGCGCATGGCTGCCTTGGCATCTTCGACACATGCAAAGGGATCTACATCGTGCGATTTTTTGGTCCGATACTCCGCTGCCATCGCCACCATGCCACGGGAGGTCAGGTATTCCGAAAACGGATAAAATTGATCCGGAGATCCGCCATTCCACCCGCCCCCAAAATAGAACACGACGGCTGGTCGGCGATCCGATGGCTGGAAACCATCGGGCAGGAAAATATGCATCTTCAGTTCGCTGCCATCAACTTCTCGATAGGTCACGATCTGGTCGGATTTTTCGTTCTGCGCCGAAAGAACCGTGGCGAATAAGCTTAGGCCGATCAGAAGAATCTGACGGAGCGGGGAGATGCCGGGGTAACGCATCCCCTAGTCTTAGGTCCAAAACCTCCGCCACTACCAGCTGACAGTTTGGGTTACCCAAAAAGAACGGCCTCACACCGAAGCATGAGACCGTGAGTCAAAATAAGTTGTGGTATCGCGATGCAATCAATCCCAGCTCAACACCATCCGGGTATACCAGGTCGTATCGAGTTCTTCAAAACCAGCTTGGGGCTCACTGCGAAAATCATTGGAGATACCGACGCGGATTTTCCAGGGACCAGATTTCAGAGGCATCTCGAAGTGACTGTCGTGGGTCACCCGGTAATCAGCGAAATCCTCGAAGGAAGGCACGAAGGTGAGGCTGTTGTTCATCTTCATGTTATCCCACTTGTAGCTGTGGGCTAAGCCGAAATCCATACCCAGGCTGCTCAAGTCATCCGAGAGCGGGTTGGCGTAGGCCTCATGACGAAAAGACAAACCACCACGTAGCGTGAGTGATTGGTTATCCTTCGAGATGACCTTGTATCCAAAACCAGCACCGGCTACGTCGTAGAAGTCGATGGCTTTGATCCGGTCAAAACCGGCCTCATTACGCACATACCAGGAAAGGGCGCCCTTGAAACTATTGGCGTAATCCACGCCAGCCTTGAATTGGTCGGCGGACGTGAGGCCCTCGGATTCTTGCTGGTTGTAATTGGTGTAGAAAGCGAGGCGGTCATCCTTGCCGTCGAGCACCGCCGAGAACGAAAGGGCGGAAGCGAAGTTTTCGGAGTTACCGGATTTGCCGGTCACGTCCAACGATGCTTCGTAACTCCACTTGCGCTGCAAAGCAATGATGGCGGGATCGGTCGCGCCCACGGCCCAAGTTGCGGCCACATCGGTGACGGGGGCTTGAACCTGTCCGCTGCCACCATCGATGGTGATCGCACCTTCGCCACTCGAAGCGATGGAACCTTGGAGCGTGGTGCCGTTTTCGAGGCGGATCGCGAGCTCGTTATCCATGGTGAGGCTGGCCACTTCGCTTTGAGCGACCTGAATATCGCCGGCGTAGGAGGTCTTCAGGGTGATCTTACCTCCGTTGATCCCGACGACGGTGCCGACCAAACGGGCTCCGTCTTTGGTTTCAATGACATCCGCCATAACTGCGGACATGAGCAGGCATGAAGCGACTGCAGTTTTGATAATTGATGAAATGTTCATATTAATCGTATAGGGGAAAAACCCTATGAAAATGTGTCAACCCTTGCCTTTTTTCAAAGGATTTGTGGCCACAAGCCAAGATTCATTTACACTTTCACCCCCGCTGTGGCATTGCTGACCGCTACGATGAAGCGCGAATCCTCCTCCATGGCCCTGGCCGACAAATGGTCTTCTTACCAATTACTTGATGCCGGAAAGGGTATGAAAATGGAGCGCTGGGGACCGCACACGCTCGTAAGGCCCGACCCGCAAGTCATTTGGCCACGACGCGCCGGGCCCGACTGGGAAGGCTGGGACGGCTACTATCACCGGAGTGAAAAAGGCGGCGGGGAGTGGGATTATGCCACCAAACTGCCCGATTCGTGGCAAATCGACTACGAATCGCTCGGCCTGCGCTTCCGTATCTCGCCGACTTCCTTCAAACACACCGGGTTGTTTCCTGAACAGGCCGTCAACTGGGAGTGGTTTTCGAAGCTGATCCACGGCGCTCGCAAGACCGGCCGGGAAATCTCCGTGCTCAATCTCTTTGGTTACACCGGTGGAGCCACCTGCGCCGCCGCCAAGGCCGGCGCCTCCGTCTGCCACGTCGATGCCGCAGAGGGTATGGTGAGATGGTGCCGCGAAAACGCTCAACTTAGCGGACTAGCCGAAGCTCCCATACGCTACATCACCGATGATTGCCTCAAGTTCGTCCGTCGCGAGATCCGCCGTGGTCGGCACTATGATGCGATCATCATGGACCCGCCGACTTATGGACGCGGTAAAGGCGGCGAAATGTGGAAACTCGAAGACGATCTTTGGCCCCTGATTGAAGCCTGCGGTGAACTCCTCACGGAGAATCCGCTGTTCTTCCTCCTCAACGCCTACACCGCTCGACTCTCCCCCACCGTGGTGACCAACCTCATGGGAGAGCTCATGAGCAGCCGCGGTGGCACGCTCTCTGGCGGCGAAGTCGGTCTACCGATCCAAGCAGATGAGAAGATCCTCCCGTGCGGAATTTACGGTCGTTGGTGCGCGACGGCCTAGGGGCGCGAAACTCATGAATCTCTCTCGGTGGAAAAGCGGCATTGGCGGTTGGCTGTTAATGAGCGCTGCCATCGCCGAACTGCCTCCGCCCGAGCTGAAACGCATCCCTCTGCAATTCGCATCGTTTTCGTTCTACAGCGAAAACGACAAATATTTCGCGGGCACCGACGAAGACTACACCAATGGCTTCAAGATATCCGCGATCTCAGCCAAACTCTCGCGTCTCGACGATGAACCGGTGCCTCAACCTATTCGCTTTTTGGCCAGCCAGGCTCTGCACGCACTTCCGGACGGTCCCGAATATAACGTCGGGTTCTCTCTCGGGCAAAACATGTATACGCCACGCGACACCGAGACCCCCCAATTCATCCCCGATGATCGGCCCTACTCGGCGTGGCTCTACGGCGGCGTGTCCTTCCACGCTCGATTGAACGACACGCGCCCGATTGCGGGAGGACCTTCCGTGGATCAACTCCATACCATCGAACTCAACCTCGGCGTGGTGGGACCGGAAGCTCTGGGCCAAGAAACTCAGGACGCAATCCACGACCTCATTAACACCTATCGCTCGGGCGGATGGCGGCATCAAATCAAGCACGAACTCGGCGCCAATCTCGTCTACGAACGCAAGTTTCGTTGGTCGATTTCCTCCCGTGCCTCGGGTTGGAGTGCGGACATTATCCCGCACATCGGATTCAGCCTCGGGAATATCGACACCTACGTGAACGCCGGAGCCGAAATACGAGCCGGGTGGAATCTACCCGACGACTTCGGCACCAAACTCATTCGCGCCGGTGGCACGTCCAATCGCGCCGAACTTCCGCAGTGGAGTTTGTTTTTATTCTGCGCCGTTGATGGTCGAGCGGTGGAACGCGACATCTCGCTCGACGGCGATCCTGCCGGCAAAAATTCGCTGATCCAAAAAGAACCCTTTATCGCCGACCTCCATGCCGGGCTCGCCATCGGCGGTCGATACGCCCAAATTACTTACGCCCAAGCCCTGCGAACCAAAGCATTCAAGGGTCAGCCGGATTCGTTCGAATTCGGTTCCGTCAGCATTTCATTTTTCTACTAATCCGTCATGTCTTCTCCCGCCGAATCCTACTTCGATACCGCTCGCGAAATGCTCAACCGCGCTCGCGACCTCAACGCCGCAACGATCAAAACTGTCGGCGCATTGATCGGCAAATCCATCGCCGAAGGCGGAGTGCTCCATACTTTCGGTAGCGGCCATAGTGAAATCATCGGCCGCGAGATCATCGGGCGGGCCGGCGGGCTCATGCCCGTCTCCGGCATCTTCGACCCGGGAGCAGGCTTCTCCGAAAACATTGTCGGCTACGGCACCCGCCTAGCGGAACGCTATGACAACACCAACGGTCTGCACGCCGGCGAAGTCATCATCGTGATTTCGAACTCTGGTAAGAACGCCTCACCGATCGAGGTCGCCCTGCACGCGAAAAAGAAAGGCCTCACCGTCATCGGCCTCACTTCCGTCGCCATGAGCACCACCGCCAAGACAGTGCATCCCGGCGGCCAGAACCTGCACGCCGTATCGGACCACGTGCTGGACAATCTAGGCGTGTCCGGCGACGCCATCGTGAACGTCACTGAAACACAAATGGCCGGCCCAACATCGACCTTCATCGGCGCCACGCTGCTCAACCTACTCGCGCTCGAGGCGATGACTTGGCTGCGCGACAACGGACACGAGTTGCCCGTCGTGCGTAGTCAAAACCTACCCGGTGGGATGGAAGCCAATATCGAGCTGTCCAAACGCTACCGCACCCGCCTCAGCAAACTGATTGGATAAGATCAGCCGAACAGCGCTTGTAGGATCACGACGGAGAGCAGCGTCCACATCACGATGTTTACCAGCTTCGCCGCCACGGCGACGGACATCGCGCGTCGTATGGTGCTAGCATGCGTCGTGAACTTCAGCGTGATCAACAGGGCGAAGACAGATAACCCATCGTCGATATGGTAAAAATGATCCGTCTTCAGCAGCGCGTAACCAATCCCACGCACGATTGTCCCGACGAGCATATCAACCAGCGCGGGTAAAAATATCTGCCCCCAATCCGCATGAACGTCCGCCCACTTGAAGGCGATTTTCAGCACCACCATGGTGACCAGCGGGCCGAGAACCGACCGCACGGCCAGAGCTAACCAATATTGGCTCGGAGGGGGCGGGCCAAGATCGAGGTCCGGAATGCCACCGCCTTCGTGGTGAGCGGTCATTTCCTCAATCGATTGGGAGGTCAGTTCCAGTGACTACGCGTGGGCGGCCGCCATCTCCGCTTCAAGCTTTGCCATCTCGGCCTGCTGAAGTTCCGTTGCCTCCGGCTCTAACTGGACGACTTCCTCCGCCGCTAATCCCTCCGCATCAGCGACGGCCGCCTCGGCCTCACTGATTTCGGCTTCGGTGGCCATGAGCATATTCACGATTGCAGCTGCGACACCGTTCTCAAATTCCACGCGTCCGCCATCGGGATACATCCAGATCGCCCGGTCTCCCCGCTCGAGCAAAGAGGTCGGCGGGCCTGCCGCCGCGCGCACTTCGTCCGGAGTCATTTGATACCTTAGTCCGGCCGCGCCCAACAATCCGACTAACCATAAACTGAGGGATAACCCGATGAACCATCGCTTCATACGGGCGAGTGCAGTAAAAAACCGCTTGGCCCTCAACCCTCGAAAAGCCAATGCATTGCACTGCAATTAGCCTATTTTAGTCAGCTGGTCTTCGGGCTCCGCAGTGGATCAGCCCGGGGTAACCTTCTTGAACGGCCGAAGCACCAAATCAAGCTGTCCAAATGCGTCACCACCCGTTTGAGTGGACGTATCCGACAACCCCCGATCTCTCCTAAGCTTTGAACTCCACGCCTGCATATAAAATCGGAGTCGACGGCGGCGGCACGAAGACCGAACTCATCCTCATTGATGAGGCTGGTGAGATTGTTTCGCGCCATATCGCGCCTGGCTCCAATCCCAACATTATTGGACCGGGGAACGCGCGGGCGGTCATGCTTGACGCCCTCGGACAGCTCCACCGCGACTCCGTTTCTCATACCCATCTTTACATGGGTGGTGCCCCACTTTTTTGGCGGGAGTTTGGCGCCAGCCTGACGGACTTTGGCGAAGTTTCCACCTTCGACGACTCGAGGCCGGTCCTCGAACTGGCGACCGGAGGCCAGCCCGGATTAGTCCTCCATGGCGGAACCGGGTCGTTTGTCAGCGCCCGCGCGCCAGATAACTCCCTCCACTATGGCGGTGGGTTTGGTTGGCGTTTCGGTGATCCGGGAAGCGGATACGATCTGGGGAAACGAGCCATCGCCGCCGCCATTCCCGAACTACAGGGCTGGGCCAATTCATCCCGACTCGGTCAACTGGTGCGAGACCACACCAAGTTACCTAATCCCGATTCCCATCAGGTTCTGCAATTTTACTACCAAACTGAACTGCCGACCCGCACGATCGCTTCGCTCGCTCCGGCAGTCCTTCACCTGGCCGTCGAGGGAGACGAAAACGCGGTGAAACTCGTGCGTGAATCGGCTCAAGGACTCCTTGATCTGGCGGTTTCCGTCGCCACGAAACTATTCCCCGACTCCCCTCTCGACGAGGTGCCCACTGGACTCAGCGGACCGATCATGACTCATCCCGCTGTCACGACCACGCTCATTCCGCGTTCGCCCCTCCCTCTTATTCCCATTAAGGAATCCCCGATCCGCGGCGTGTATAACATCCTGACGCGGCTCTAGTCCGACTTTGGCGCGCCCCCCCTACTCCAGTGGGCCTAAACTATCCAAGGCCATCGTGGCGGCCGCGGTGCGATTATCGACGCTCAGTTTTTGGTAAACGCTTTCGAGGTGTTTTTTAACAGTCGTGAGTTTGACCCCGGTGATGGTGCCGATCTCCGGATTGGTTTTCCCTTGAGCCACCCAAAACAAAACCGGGTCTTCGACCGAGCCAATAAGCATCTCCATACTCAAGAGTTCTGAATTTAACTTCTTACCACGCTGAGCTCCCGACAGAAGCCCTGAAAATTTCGGCTGATCGTTTCAAAGGCTAGGAAGGCGTAACCAAACCGATTGACCTTCATCCACGGAAACCGGTTGCTGAGCACGTGGTCACATCCTCGCATCATACCAGATTGGCACCCGACGATTGGGCGAAGAGACGACGTGCCCACGAGGCGCGGGTGGACAAGTGGATCGAACCACACCGGCAACGCGCTTCGCGCCGCGAAAAACATCCCGTGGAGGATTTCCTTTTCACCTATTACTCCTTTCGACCCGCTTGGTTGCGACGCTGGCATCCGGGACCAGATGTGTCGCTCGAGGGCGAGTCAGCACGTGAGTTCCTGCGTTGGTCGGAATATCAAGAAACGGGCGACGGCGTGCAACTCGACGTTGCGGGGTTTCCGGAAAAACGACTCCGGTTTCTGCGCTGGCTCCAGAAGTTCCTGCAGGCAACGGACTCGCGCCCGGCTTTCTTCGGCTGCTACGGTTGGCATGAATGGGCTATGGTTTACCGCCAGACTCCTGAAGAGGTGCGACACAATGCTCACCCTCTACGCTTTGATCGAAATGAGGTCGCGCGCATTGTGGAAAATGGTCCGGGGTGCTGCACCCACTTTGATGCCTTTCGGTTTTTCACCGAACCGGCACGTCCGCTGAACCGCCATCAGCCCACGCGCGATACGGACATCGCTATGGACCAACGCGGTTGCCTACACGCGAATATGGATCTCTACAAATGGGCCTCTAAACTCACGCCGTATTGCCCATCCGACTTACTGGCCGATTGCTTCGCTTTCGCCCGCGACATTCGCGAGATCGACATGCGCGCGAGCCCCTATGATTTGGCCGCTCTGGGCTACGAACCCATCATGATAGAAACAGCCGAAGGACGCGTTGAATACGAACATCATCAACGTGATTTCGCCCGACGAAGTGAACCCTTGCGGGCCCGACTGATCGCGTTGTGCGATCGTTTGTTGAGTTCTAACTCAGGTCCGATGTCGGGCGTTATAGGCCAGATGACAGATGATGCAGAACAATAGGCCTGCATTTGGAGCTTAATTACTGGGGGAGGTATGGAAAGTTTCGCCCAGCCGATTTTGAACTGGTGGAATCGTCCTTATTCGGTCCTACGAGGATCCTTGATGAAACGGCGGTTTCGGCGAAACAGCCCTACCTACTAGCACGCATCGACAGGAGAAATAAGGTAGGGAGTGCTCGCCGAGCGCGTCTTTTAGTTTGTTCAAGAGTGTTCTGCATCACTTGGCACTTCGCCCGTTATGCCCGACATGCCTTAGCTCCCTACCGCAAACCGATCAAAGTCTTAGACTCCGCTAACCGAACGCCGAGGGCGGCGGCGAGGCCAAAGGTCATCAGCAGCGCGCCGTAGCTGGAAGGCTCGGGCACTGTGATCTCGTTGGATCCATAGTCGAATGTCAGCCAGACCGTATCACCCGGAGTAAACCCGGTGAAGGTGATTTGGGCGGTATTGCTATCGCGCTCGTCAATGGTCACCGCACCGGCGCCACCGGTAAACGAACCGGTCGTCCAGAGGTCTTGGAATTGGTTCCAGTTGTTCACCGTGATCGTGCTGCCGGCCGTGATTTCGAGAGAGCCAAGATTCAGTTCGATGTTCTCGCCGGCGCCAAAGTCGATCACCGTGTCGCCGGTGACCTTGAGGGCTCCGATATCGATTTGGTTTCCATTGCCGGAAAGCGCGAGAACGGTGTCGGACGTCAGTTCGAGCGTGCCACCAAAGTCGTAGTCGGACGTGATGTTTAAAGTGTTGTTGGCGGTGAGGATCAGCTCACCGGTCGAACCTGCGCCAGAACCGCCGGAGATCGTGCCGCCGTTCATCGTGAGGATACCGTCGATGTCGAGGATGCCCGAGGTGTTGAGTTGGTCGATCGTGCCGTTGATCCCTCCACCCATCACCAGGGTGCCCGCTCCGTTGATGTTCAGATCGAGGCTGTCGTTGAGGATGTTGCTGGTTCCGACCGTGAAGGTGCCCGCATCTACGTTGACCGTGGAGATCGTGTTGGGGCTGGTGGTGACCGTGAGGTTCCCCACCCCGGTCTTGTTCAAAGTGTTGAGCGTATTGGTGCCCGAGAGGGTGGTATCGCCGATCGACTCGATGGTAAGGGTCTGGCCGGAACCGGTGACGTTGCCGGTGATCGCGAGGGATGACGCGGCGGAGACTTCGATCTCGGAGGCGGAGGCGACGTTGACGTTGCCCGCCCAGCTGTTGGCTCCGGAACTGGCGACGGTTTGCAAGGCGCCGTCGCCGGAGATGCCCGTGCCGTTGATCGTCAGGGTTTCGGCGCCAATTGAGACACCGTCGAGTTGGAGTTGCGCTCCGGAGGTAACGTTGGTGCCACCAGTGACCGCGCCTAGGCCGAGGTCGTTGTCGACGCGCACGATGCCGTCGAACACGTCCACGTCGTCGGTGAAGGTATTGCCGCCGGAGAGGATCAGCGTGCCGTCGCCAGTTTTGTCGATGCCTCCGTTTTGGATCCGCGCGTTGATATCGAGGGTCGAACCCGTGACGACGTTGATGGTCTTGTCCGCATCGTTGTTAAAGTCCACGTAGCCATCGATGGTTGCCACTTGGGTGGTGCTGGTGCTCGTGATGCCTCATCAAACGTGGAATTCTTAAAGCTCTCCGAAACCACTTGGGCATGCGCGGAGGAGCCCAAAAGGACACTGGCGGATAGCGCTAAAATAGGGAGACGGAAAGACACTAGATCCGGCCTGCGGTATACACCCTAGTCCCAGCAAGAAGGAAATTGGCGTATTATTACCTAATGCGAGGGCCAGGATCCACTAGCCGCCCAAATAACTCATCTCGGGTTTATCGCTCTTCTGTCCCGTTAACGCCTGGTCCGCTCGTTCGTCCGAATAGCGGTCAACTCGACCGCTCCAAATATTTGAAATATAAAGTGTTAGCGCTTCCTGATCGGCTCCTTTGCGCAGCTCAGCCAGCACATCCCAACCCAAAGAGCTGAAGAGGCAGGTGTGCAGTCGGCCATTGACGGACAATCGAGCCCGGTGGCAGTCCTTACAAAATGGCTCCGTGATCGAAGCAATGATTCCTATTTCGCCCGATCCATCCGTGTAGCGGTAACGCGCTGCCACTTCGCCCCGGTAAGCAGGCTCGACGGGCTCGATGGGCCAGCGTGCATTGATCCGCGATACAATCTCCTGGGCTGGAACAACTTCTTCAGCATTCCAGCCGTTGGTGTTACCCACGTCCATGAATTCGATAAACCGCAAGGTTTGCCCGCGTTCGCGGAAATAGGCCGCCAAATCTTCCACCTCGTGGTCGTTTATCCCCCGCCTAACCGCAGTGTTGATCTTGATCGGCAAACCCAGCGCGCTGGCCTCATCGATCGCCGCCAAAACCTTACGCGAATCGAGTCCGAGACCGTTCATTTTCCCTGCGGTCTCTGCCGCAAGCGAATCGACCGAAACATTGAGGCGATCGAGACCGGCATCCCGCAGCGCCTCAGCATAGCGACCGAGCAACCATCCATTGGTGGTCAATGCCACCTCGGGCAGGCCCACCTCAGATTTCAAGCGACGCACGATCTCGGTCAAGTCCTTACGTAGCAATGGTTCACCACCCGTGAGTCGGATTTTGGTCACGCCTAATTCCACGAATGATCGGGCGATTTGCACAATCTCGTCGGCGGACATGAGTTGAAGATCATGCAGAAACGGATAATCCGCCCCAAAAACCTCCTTGGGCATGCAATAAGGACACCGAAAGTTGCAACGATCCGTAACCGAAATCCGCAGATCACGTAGGGGGCGGGCGAGTTTATCGGTGACGTTGATGGTGGACACAGGGGCTTATTACATGACGCGATTTTGGGCGGACACAACCCCTCTACGCCATAAATCGAATGCTGGCCGAGTTGAACTCGGAGTTGCCGCCGGTCGGTAATAATCAACACTGTTCACTTACTATGCTTTCAAGACCCGCCGAAGCCTCCGCCACGATCGCCCAACATTTGCCTAAAATGCCGGTGGAGGATTGTGGTATCGAAGCCGCCCACGGCCGGGTGTTGCGCTCCGCGATCGTCGCTGATCGACCGATGCCGGTATTCGACCGCGTTACGATGGATGGATTTGCCGTGCGCGCGGCCGACTTCGGGACCGATAAAAACGCATCCGCCGAGGTCGTCGGATTTCAAGCTGCCGGCATGATTGCTCGAACCCTCAGCAAGCCCGGCACCGCGATCGAAATCGCCACCGGGGCCGTGCTCAGCGCAGGCGCCGATGCCATCGTGCCCTACGAAGATGCCGACCGCGATGGTGACCGCATCCGCCTACGCGAAGGCGCTCCCCGCATCGCTGGCCAAAACATTCACCGCTGCGGCTCAGATTGCGCCGCCGGCAAAGAGCTCGTCGCTCCCGGGACTGTCTTGACCGGCCGCGAGATCGCCGTCGCCGCGAGCACCGGGTGCAGCCGACTGCAGGTCTCCGCTCGACCCAGCATCGCGGTCGTCGCTACGGGAGACGAGTTGATCGATGTCGGTATCCCTCAGATCGCTCCGCATCAGATCCGAAAGTCCAACGACTACGCGCTGCGGGCTGCCCTGGACCAAAGCCACTTGGCCGGACGCATCGAGCGTTTTCATATCCGCGATCATCGCACCGAAATCGAAGCGGCGCTGGGCCAAATTCTCGCCGAGTTCGATGTCGTGATCCTCACCGGCGGCGTTTCGAAGGGTAAAAAAGACCATGTGCCCGCGGTCCTGGCTGACCTCGGTGCCACCGAGCGACTCCGAGGCATCGCCCAACGTCCCGGCAAGCCCCTGTGGTTTGGCACCACCTCGAGAAATACGCCGATCTTCGCCCTGCCCGGCAATCCGGTTTCCACCTACACCTGTCTGCACCGTTATGTCTTCCCGGCGCTCCGCCAAATGGCCGACGCGAACCCCGTCGAATGCGAAACGGTTTGTCTGACCGAAGCATTTAAATTTCCGCGACCACTGGCTTTCATGCTCCCGGTTAAACTCACCACCGACGAACAAGGCCAACGCGGTGCGCATCCCGCCGCCTTCAACACTTCCGGCGACCTCGGAGGCCTGCTCAACACCGATGGATTCGTGGAACTCGCGGCGGACAAAACCGAATTCCCCGCCGGCCACCCGGCTAAACTCTGGCGTTGGATCTGAGCTCACCTCAGCAATCGTAATTCCAAAATTTCAAAAAAGTGCTCTCGCATCTCGATAAAAACAACCAACCCCGCATGGTCGATGTCGGCGCCAAAGCCGTCACCCGCCGAACGGCTCACGCCCAAACCATCGTGCACTTGCCCGAGCCCCTCGCTCGCTTGCTCGAAGGCGACGAGATCGTGGGCAAAAAAGGCCCGATTTTTCAGACTGCAAGTCTCGCCGGAATCATGGCGGCTAAACGCACCAGTGAGTTGATTCCTCTTTGTCATCCACTGCCGATGGAAGACTGTGCCGTCGACCTGAAGCCCCGCGAACCTGCCGCCGACGGTTCGGTCGAAATCGAGATAGATTGCCGCGTCGCTGTAACCGCCAAAACCGGCGCCGAGATGGAAGCCTTAACCGGCGCGAGCATCGCGGCGTTAACCCTCTACGACATGGGCAAAGCCGTGAGCAAAGACATCGTGATCCGCGAAACCAAACTCATCGCCAAATCCGGCGGCAAATCCGACTTCCAAGCTGAAGCATGAAAACGATCACGGTAAAATACTTCGCCATTCTACGCGAACAACGCGGCCTCGCCGAAGAATCGCTCAGCACCGAGGCCGCAGACGCCCAATCGCTCTATAACGCACTCCAAACCGCCCACGGCTTCACCCTCCCCGTCGACCGTCTCCGCGCCGCCGTAAACGGCGAGTTCCGATCCTGGCCCGCCCCGCTCAAAGACGGCGACGAAGTCGTATTCATCCCCCCCGTCGCCGGCGGGTAAATTACTAGCATGTCTTTCAAAATTTCAGACGATTCCATTGTCATCGATGAATTCGCTTCTCGCCTAAGTCATGCGCAAGCCGGGGCATGCGCGACGTTCGAGGGGTGGGTGCGCAATCACAATGAGGGGCAAGCTGTCGCGGCCCTCGAATACGAAGCTTATGCCGAACTCGCGGAGGCTGAGGGCAGTCGTATCATGACGGAAGCGTGCGAAAAGTTCGACCTGCTGGCCGCTGAGGCCGTCCATCGCGTCGGACATCTCCAAATCGGCGACATGGCGGTTTGGGTCGGCGTTGCCGCTGCTCATCGGGGACCGGCGTTCGATGCCTGCCGCTTTATCATCGATGAACTGAAGTCCCGCGTGCCCATCTGGAAGAAAGAACACTACGTCGCCGGCACCTCTGCTTGGATCAACTGTTCAACCAAAGGTGATTTTGCCCAAAACACCTCGGCTCCTGACTCCGCTTGACCGAACCTGATTCGGGTGCGGCCAAACCGCTCATTATTTTTGATGTGGATGGCACGCTGATCGGCGGGGAATCCTACGACTGGAGCGCATTCGAGGCGGCATTTCTCGAGGTCACGGGCGCACCGTTCCCGCCCGGATTCTTCGATCGGATCACCGAGGTCACTGCGACGGCCATTATCCGCACCGCGTTACCGGAGCTGGATGACGATGCGCTACAATTGACCATCACCCGGGTTTCCGCCGGGTATCGAGACCGCTTGGCCCGCGATATTATCGCGCACCCCGAGGCTTTTCCCGCCACTCTTGGAGCGGTCGAACTACTAGCCCGGCTCCAGCAGGAAGGTTTCGATTGCGCCATCGCCACGGGTGATTGGTTCGACTCAATCAGCCTCAAACTCAACGCCGCAAAAATCCCGTGGCGCGGGCTCCCGATGGCCACGAGCGTGGACCGGCCGATCCGCTCCCAAATCATCACCCTCGCCGCGGAACGGGCACAGCGAGCCGTCGGGGATGCGATCTACGTGGGAGACGGCACCTGGGATCTACGGGCGACTCAGACCTTAAACATTCCGTTTATCGGATGCGGTAAAAACATCGACCAACTGAAGGCTGCGGGGACTGAATTTGCGGTCCCTGATCTGAAGCCAGATGCTTTCTTCGCCATCTTGAATCAGCTGTCTCAAACTTGAAACGCCTCGCCGTCTCATTCCGAAAACAGACATCGAGAACGGCAATCGCACAAATTTTCAGAAAAATTCATCACTTCCGGAGTTGTCGGGGCGACCCAACGCGTTTAGGATTCGGCTAAGCGGGAAAACTCTTCCGGCCACCAAACCCCGCCAGTCCATCATGATTTGCTACGTCCCCGCTGAGACCGTCTCAGGCGAACTCCGCACCGCTCTCACCCCCACCACCGCCGCCGCGCTCACCAAACTTGGCCTCACCGTTCAGGCCGAGGCCGGGCTCGGTACGGCCAGTCGGTATTCGGATGACAAATACACCAAGGCTGGCGTCGAACTCGTCGGCGATCCGGCCGCAGCCCTCGGGGCGGCAGACCTCGTCCTGCGCGTGCGCAAGCCGTCCCCGGAACAAATAGCCGCCCTCAAACCCGGTGCGGTCCACTTAAGTTTCCTCGACCCCTTCAATGAATCCGCGTTGCTGGAAAACTTCGCCGAAGCGAAGGCCAGTGCCGTGAGTCTCGAGATGATTCCCCGCACAACCCTGGCGCAGAAGATGGATGCCCTGAGCTCGCAAGCCTCGCTGGGCGGTTACGCCGCGGTCATGCAGGCAGCGGCCCGCATTCGCAGTGCATTGCCGATGATGATGACGCCCGCCGGAACCATCATGCCGTGTCGCGTTTTTGTCATCGGAGCAGGTGTCGCCGGACTCCAGGCCATCGCCACCGCCAAACGACTGGGCGCTCGCATCGAGGCCTTTGATACGCGCCCCGTGGTGGAGGAACAGGTCAAATCCCTCGGGGCCAAGTTCGTTAAAATCGATCTGGGTGACACCGGCCAAACAGCCGGCGGTTACGCCAAACAACTCACTCCCAAACAGGTCGCAAAACAACAGGCGGGCATGGCTAAAGTCTGCGCTCAATCCGATATCGTGATCACCACCGCCAAGGTGTTTGGTTGCAAGGCCCCGATCCTCCTGACCGAGGAGATGATTGCCGGCATGAAAGCTGGCAGTGTGATCGTCGACCTGGCGCTGGAAACCGGCGGCAACGTCGAAGGCGCTGTTCCAGGGGAAGATGTGGTGACCGCCAATGGTGCCACCATTCTCGGCGATACTTCGCTGGAAAACAGCGTGGCCACTCACGCCTCCCAAGTTCTGGCCGCCAACTTCGCTGCCTGGATCACCCACTTTTGGGATGAGGAAACCAAGACCCTAAAATTGGACCGTAAAGACGAAATCCTCCAAGGCTGTCTCATCACTCACGATGGCGCCATCGTCCACGAACGTTTTGGGACAAAAGCTGAAAAGCTGACAGCTGACAGCTGAAATCAACCCTCCCTCCCTCCTCAACCGCATCGTCGCCGCCAAACCTTTCAGCTTTTCAGCCCTATGGAATTAATGCTCCTGCTTTTCATCTTCGTGCTCGCCGGCTTTCTCGGCTTCGAGCTCATCGCGAAGGTTCCTTCCCAACTCCACACCCCGCTCATGTCGGGCTCGAATGCGATCTCCGGCATCACTATTGTCGGTGCGCTGCTGGCCGCCGGCGCGGATGACGGTTCGACGCTGACCACCGTCCTCGGTACGACGGCCGTCGCACTCGCGACTATCAATGTAATCGGTGGTTATCTCGTGACCGATCGCATGCTCGCCATGTTTAAGAAGCGAAAGGTCGCTAAGAAAGAGGAGGGTTCACAATGAGCACCGAAACGCTGATTAACTTCGCTTACATCGTAGCGTCGATTCTGTTCATCCTGGGTCTTAAAATGCTCGGCCGCCAAGCGACTGCGCGCCGAGGCAACATGATCTCTTCGCTGGGCATGCTGATCGCGGTGATCGTGACCTTGTTCGCCCAAGAGATCGTCAGTTTTCAATGGATCATCGTCGGGGTGGTGATTGGTGGGGCCATCGGGCTCGCATGTGCTCGGCTCATCAAAATGACCTCCATTCCCGAAATGGTCGCGCTGCTCAACGGCTTCGGTGGACTCGCTTCGCTGCTCGTAGGTTGGGCTGAATACGGCAAGATTCTAGCCGCCGGATCCACGAGTTCGATCTTCACCGGCACTGTCATTGTCCTCGCCGTTTTGATCGGCGGCGTGACTTTCACCGGATCGCTTTATGCGTTCGGCAAACTCTCCGGTAAACTGAGCGGCAAACCCGTGATGTTCAGCGGCCAGCAATTCGTGAACGGCGCCCTGGTCCTCGGACTGATCGCAGCCGGTGCGGTTTACGTCATCAATGGCGGCGCGGGCGAGATAGGTGGCAACGCGTTCTACGTCTGCCTCGCAATCTCTTTCATTCTCGGGGTCACGCTAGTCATGCCGATCGGCGGCGGTGACATGCCGGTGGTGATTTCGATGCTCAACAGTTTGTCCGGCCTCGCGGCTTGTGCGGCTGGTTTTGTGATCACCAACAACGTGCTCATTGTGGCCGGCTGTTTGGTCGGCACCAGCGGAGTGATCCTCACCATCATCATGTGTAAGGCGATGAATCGCTCGCTCGCCAGCGTGCTCTTCTCGGGCTTCGGCTCGGACGTCTCAGTGGCGGCAAGCAGCAACAGTGGAAGCGAGATCCAAGGTGAGCTCAAACCCATCTCCGCCGACGACAGTTTCGCCGTGCTCGAAGCGGCTCGCAACGTCGTCATCGTGCCCGGTTACGGTATGGCTGTCTCGCAAGCTCAACACGTGGTGCGCGAACTCGCTGAGATGTTGGAAAACAACGGGGCTGAGGTTCGCTTCGCCATTCACCCGGTCGCCGGCCGCATGCCCGGTCACATGAATGTGCTCCTCGCCGAAGCCAACGTGCCTTACGAACAGCTTGTCGAGATGGACTCCATCAATCCGCAAATGCCGATGACGGACGTCGCCATCGTGATTGGGGCCAACGACGTGGTGAACCCGGCAGCCTCTCGCGACAAGAGTTCCCCGATCTACGGCATGCCCATAATCAATGCCCACGAAGCCAACACCGTGATCTGCTTGAAGCGCGGTAAAGGTGCCGGATTCTCCGGGATCGAAAACCAACTCTTCCGCCTACCCAACACCCGGATGCTTTACGGCGATGCGAAGGCATCGTTGCAAGCCGTGGTCAGCGAGTTCAAAGCAATATCCGACGGCTGAGATGGGCCAACGGACAGGGCTGTCGGGAGTGAAGCCTGGCCGTTTCAGAACCAAGGGATCCTCCCTCTACTCCAGAATCGGACCACGCGTGCTGGACGGACTCGATGCGGCGCTGAGCCTAATCGATTCAAGATTCTCCCGCACAAACTCACCCATCGTATTGCACTGCAAATAAGCATCCCGCTTGAAGTGATCGGCGAGCCCGTGCCTCAACTCCGTGCGGTGTTCCGGCGTTGAGATCTGGTCCGCCGCCATCGCACTTAAAATGGCTCCGAGTTTTTCTTCCGCCATGGCAGCACGGTTCAAAATCGCGACCTGTTCTTCACGTTGATACTGTCGCGCAGTCTCTTGCCGTAAATGCTCCATACAGAACAGCGCAAAGGATCGATTCTCGGGAAAGAACTGCGGGCGGTAAAAATTGAGCCGACCCTCGTAACTTTGCTGATCAAAATCCATCGCTCGTAAGCGCAGCTGCGCGCCTTCGAAATCCGGCGTGACTACCATCACAAAGTTATAGCTGCGCATATCGCCCAGGAGCCGCACGAAGCAGCGCTCGTTGAACTTCACCAACTCCTTGGCCACCCGCACGGGATTAAGCTCGGCCCTTGAACGCCCCAGCCAGTCATCGATGAACACATTGCCTGGAATCCCCGCCACATGTTCTTCCACGACCGAGTTGCCGCACGTGAAGTAGTTCATGCGATTGGGAGACAACAGATGCTCCAGCTCCAAACCATAAACCCGTGAAGCATCCCCCTTCTTAATGTAGAAGTGATCCGCATTATCGTTGAAGGCGTTTACAATCCGGATCCGGAAGGGCGCCGAATTCCCAAACGAACAGTAATCGATCCGGTCCACGTAGACGTGTTTGAGCACCGACGTGTCCCCGGCGGTGCGTAATAGCGCATAGACTCGTTTTAGATCTTCATGCAGCGCCCCCATCTCCAAACGGTTATAAATCACACTGTCCCACAACGTCGGCACACCCTTGTCGTCGGCCAAGGGAAACGACTCCTCAAATCGGGATAGACGATCGTAACTCACTGGCAGGGGCTGTTCGCGCTTGTAGCGACATAGATACTCCCGCAACCGATCATTGATCGGAAAAGAGGGTTTCTTGAGTTGGGGACGTTCCTCATCGGCCATGGCAGGCAAAGTGATGACGCAAATTCCCATTAGCAAATAAAGCGTCAAAGAGTTCCAAACGGCGAAAATTACTCGTTTCTGCGCACCAGTCGGACAATTTAGTGCGACCGACCGCTATATGTGTTCCTATTCGCCACCACCACTCTTGAGAAGCTGCAAGCCGTTCCCCAACGGTTCTGGGTCAACGCGGCCATTTTCATAATCGGTGGCTGGGTTGCGATCATGTTGATACGACACGCCGCGCGCATGAACCGCATGGTGCTTACCATGATCATTCTGGTGAGCTTCACCACCGTCGGATTTCAGTGGATCTGGGAACGCAACGAACCGCGATTTCTCACGCCCTAGATCAACGTTATAGCGCCGATTTTCCCGAGTAAGACCTCGTTCTAAGGTTGAACTAACCGGCCCGCAGCAGCTTCCGACTACGGAAAATGACAATCCCTTTGCGGATTTCGTGGTCGTAATCCGACCCCTGTTTATGTCATTTATACCCTTCGCTATGCCCAAAGCACCATCTGACATCGGACTCATCGGCCTCGCCGTAATGGGTCAAAACCTCGCACTCAACATCGCCGATCACGGTTTTAAGATTTCGGTCTTTAACCGCACCACGGCCAAGACCGACGCCTTCGTCGAAGCCAATCCCGACACTCCGGGTGGACTCGTCGGCAGCAAGACGCTCAAAGGCTTCGTCAAGTCGCTCTCGTCCCCGCGCAAGATCATCATCTTGGTCCAATCGGGTCGGGCGACCGACGCCGTCATCGGTGGACTCGTGCCATTGCTCGACCCGGCCGACATCATCATCGACGGTGGCAATGCTCTCTGGACGGACACCATCCGTCGCGAAAAAGAGCTCAAGGCCAAGGGCCTGCGCTTCATCGGATCCGGTGTTTCCGGCGGTGAAGAAGGCGCCCGCTTCGGACCTTCCCTCATGCCTGGTGGCGACAAGTCCGCCTACCAGGAAATCGCTCCGATTTGGAAGGCCATCGCCGCTAAGGTCGACCGCAAGACCGGCAAGCCTCTCGAAGGCGCCGCTCCCGGCAAGCCCATCAAGGGCGGCGTGACCTGCACCACTTATATCGGCGAAAACGGCGCAGGCCACTACGTCAAGATGGTCCACAACGGCATCGAGTATGGCGACATGCAGATGATCTGTGAGGCCTACGACCTGCTACAGGGCCTGCTCGGTCTCAAGGCCAAGGAGATCGGCGAGATCTTCGCCGAGTGGAACAAGGGAGCACTCGATTCCTTCCTTGTCGAAATTACTGCCGACATTCTCCAGCAAAAAGACCCGGCTTCGCGCAAAGCGTTTGTCGATGTCGTGCTCGACACCGCTGGCCAAAAAGGCACCGGCAAGTGGACCGCCAACAGTGCCCTCTCGATGGGTATCGCGGCACCAACGATTGCGGAGTCCGTCTTTTCCCGCTGCCTCTCGGCCGCCAAAGACGAACGGGTCGCGGCTTCCAAGATACTCAAAGGGCCGAAGAAGAAATTTACCGGCGACAAGGCCGAGCTCATCAGCGCCATCCACGACGCTCTCTATTGCTCGAAGATCTGTTCCTACGCGCAAGGCTTCCAGCTCATGCGTGAAGCCCAAAACGAGTATGATTGGAAACTCAACTTCGGCGCGATCGCTCAGATCTTCCGCGGTGGTTGCATCATCCGCGCCGCTTTCTTGCAGAAGATCACCGAGGCCTACAAGCGCGACAAGAAGTTGGCTAACTTGCTCCTCGATCCTTACTTCAACAAGACGATCCAAGACGCTCAGAACAACTGGCGTAAAGTCGTGGCTCTCTCCGCCGAATACGGCATCCCGACCCCGACATTTGGCAGCTCCCTCGCCTACTATGACGGTTACCGCAGCGCCCGCCTCCCGGCCAATCTGCTCCAAGCCCAACGTGACTACTTCGGCGCCCACACCTACGAACGCTTGGACAAACCCCGCGGCGAGTTCTTCCACGTAGATTGGCCCGACCCGAAGCGCCCGCAATACAAGGCGTAAAGCTCAAAAAGAGTTCTTTCTCTTTAGTTTTTATCCTTATCTTTCTCTTCTCAGCCGCGCTCCTTGGAGCGCGGCTTTCGTTTAGCTGACTTGCCGGGGTCAGATCGCCCATCGAACGAGATTGCACCTCCCACCAAGCGCTTCATGTTCCCTCACTTTCCATGAGTAATCCCCTTCCTCCGGTTGATCCATCGATCCTCGCCCATATCGCCGACGGCTTCGCTTTGGAAGGTTCGTTTGTTAAAGGCAGTCGCCACGGAAATGGCCTGATCAACGACAGCTTTATTGCGGAATGTCAGAACGGCGAAGCAACTCGCCGCTATATTCTGCAACGCATCAACCATCACGTATTCAAAGACGTTCCCGCGTTGATGGATAATGTGCGACGCGTGACCGACCATCTTGCCGCGGTTCCCCAGGTTCCCAACCGCCAGCCTCTGCGTCTCGTAAGGACCCATTCCGAGCAAGGTTTTCTGCTGGATGATCACGGTTGCCACTGGCGCTGCTACGACTTCATCGAAGGCGCTAAATCCTACGACGTCATCCACTCTCTGCCCATCGCTCGGGCGGCCGCATACTCATTCGGAGAGTTCCAAGCCCAGCTGGTCGATCTCGCTGGACCACGCCTCCACGAGACCATTCCAGACTTCCACAATACACGGCAACGCTTCGCTAACCTCCGCGCCGCGATCGATGCCGACACCGTTTCTCGCGTTTCAACTGTCGGTCCCGAAATCGAGTTTGCACTCGCACGAGAATCACTCGCGAACTCACTGCTCGATCTCCACGAGGCAGGGGGAATCCCCGAACGGATCACTCACAACGATACCAAAATCAGCAACATGCTAATCGACGAGACCAGCGACGAGGGTGTCTGCGTCATCGACTTCGACACCGTTATGCCCGGCCTCGGTCTCTACGACTTCGGCGACCTCGTGCGCTCCGCCACCAACCCCTGCCTGGAGGACGAAACCGACCTCAGCCAAGTCAGCGTCCAACTCCCCATCTTCGAGCAATTGGTCGCAGGCTACCTCGGCAGTGCCCGCTCCATCCTCAACGCCACCGAAATCGATCAACTCACCGTATCGGGCCGCCTGATTACCTACGAAATTGGACTCCGTTTTCTCACCGACTATCTCGCCGGAGACATCTACTTCCGCACCGACCATCCCGAGCAAAACCTGGACCGCGCCCGTGGTCAGTTCACGTTGCTCAAAAGCATGAAATCTGCGGAAACCGAAATGCGGCAGATCGTAAGTAAATACATCTAAGTCGTCGAACCTTGCGCCAGGCCTACGAACGATGCACAAGGAGGGTCGTTAGCCGTCATTACCCCGAATGCCATGAATCGACTCAGCGACGCACAGCTCTCTCATTTTGAAGAAGAAGGTTATCTCGTAAGAAGAGACTTCTTCAACCCGGAGGTAGATCTTGATCCGGTCATTGAAGAGTATGAGGGCGTGCTCGATCGATTAGCGGAACGGTTGCTCGCCAGAGGTGAAATCAAGTCCGTCTACGCCGATGAAGATTTCAGCGAGCGGCTCATTCGCATGTGTGAGGATAGCGGGAAAATTCACGCGCAGTCGTTCGACTTTTCACTTCCCCAACGGAGTATCCAGTCTGATACGCCAATCTGGTCCGGTCCGGCAGTCTTCAATGTCCTACGCCACCAGCGTTTGCTCGATCTGATGGAGCAACTGATCGGTGGGGAAATCTACTCCAATCCGATTCAGCATGCGCGCCTCAAGCTGCCGGAGAGCCGGGCGGTTCGGGACGACAAGGGTGATATTCTCCAAGGCGCGACCCAATGGCACCAAGACAACGGCGTGGCTCTACCAGAAGCCGACGACACCGATATGATCACGGTTTGGTTACCGCTGTGGGATGCCCCGATCGAGTCTGGTTGCTTGGAAGTGATTCCCCGCAGTCACCGCGACGGTATTATTGACCATTGCCCTCTCGGTGCCGCGGGTTTTGGCATCCCCGACAAACTGGTTGAGAAGCAGCAAGCCGTGTCCTTGCCGATGGCCCGAGGTGACGTGCTTCTGCTGCATCGCCGCACCTGTCACTCGTCTCTGCCCAATCTGAGCAAACGGGTTCGTTGGAGCTTCGATCTTCGCTACAATCCGACCGATCAACCTTCCGGTCGCGACGCCTTTCCCGGATTCATCGCCCGCAGTCGAGCCCATCCCGAGACCGAACTGCACGATGCTACTGTTTGGAAAAACTCATGGCTCGCGGCGCGGGCTAAGCTTTCCGGTGATGCCGAGGCACAGACCTTCAATCGCTGGGACGGTAGTCGAGAAGTGTGTGCATAATCGAAGTGCAGAATGAAAATTGTCCTGAATCACTGTCTTACTTTTCTGACTATCTTAGTCACGGGGGGTGCAAGTGAGCTGACTATCCAAAAAACTGTTTTAACCAACAGCTCTCCTAGCACGCTTCAGGCTATATCCATCCTCAATGAAGAGGTCGCTTGGGTAAGTGGACACGCCGCCACGTTTGCCCGCACTCGAGACGGTGGAGAAAACTGGGATGTCTTCACCCATCCCGAAGGTGCTTTGCAGTTCCGGGACATTCACGCGTTTGATGAATCTAACATCATCTTGATGAGCGCAGGCCCCGGCGAGAGTTCCAGAATCTATCTTTTCGATGAGCACTCCGCAGAATTTACGGAGGCCTATGTCATGCCTCACCCCGAAGGGTTTTTAAACACCATTGAATTCTGGGATGATCAGATTGGCTTAGCCTACGGGGACTCATTCAACGGTGAGTTGTTCATCTTAAAGACCATCGATGGTGGACGCTCTTGGGACAGAGTAGACCCCAAACGTTTCCCGGCGGCTGGCGACGGCGAAGGCGGGTTCGCGGCGAGCGGAACTTGTATTTCTACTCAACCCGACGGGCATGCTTGGATCGCAACTGGCGCTGGTGGGACCTCCCGAATCCTCTATACCCCAGACTTCGGTGATACCTGGACCGAATACCCCAATCCCATTATCAAAGGGAAAGCCGCGGGAGTCACGTCCATCAACATGTTGAATCTGAAAACCGGATTAATCGTCGGAGGCGATTTGGCCAATGAGGATGACTACACCGATAACGTGGCCACGACCATGGATGGCGGTAAAACATGGCAGTTAACCGACCGACCCACAACGACCGGAGCATTCTACGGCTCTTCGATCATTCGGATGGCGGGCACACCGCTGATCATTGCCTGTGGGCCCAAAGGAATTGATTACTCCCGGGACCAAGGTATCAGCTGGATTAACCTAGATTCGGAGAATTACTGGGCGGTAAAACTTCACCCCGACGGATTCGGCTATGCGACCGGAACTGAAGGCAAAATCTTGCGACTAGAAATCACCGAATCGGACTAGAGCTGACACTCCGCGCGGAGGAAGAGTGAACAGTTCCATGATTCGGGATTAGACGTGAAGTAGATTTGGGTTCTATTCTGATCATTCCGCGGTCGGAACCGCCTTACTCCCATGCTCATCCCCGGACTCATCTCGATCTCTTTTCGCAATCTCTCGGTCACCGAGGTCATCGACCAGTGTCGAGCGAATCAACTCCCCGCCATCGAATGGGGCGGTGACGTCCACGTGCCACATGGCGACGTCGAAATCGCCACCCGCACCGGTGAAGCCACCCGCGCCGCCGGACTGACCGTGGCCGCCTACGGCTCCTACTACCGTTGTGATGCCGAGGCCAAACAGCCCGAATTCGGCGACGTGCTCGCCAGCGCCCGGGCGCTGCAAGCCCCCGTGATTCGGGTTTGGGCCGGAACCACCGGTTCCGCCGACACCACCGCAGCCAAACGCGAAGCGATCACCTCCGATTTACGACGAATTGGTCAACTCGCTGCTAAACAAGGAATTGAGATAGGTATCGAGTATCACGCCAATACCCTCACCGATGACCCTGATTCCGCGCTCACTCTGATCGAGGCGGTCGATCATCCCAATGTGAAACTCTACTGGCAGTCATCGAACGGTAAATCGGCCGAATACTCCCTCGCTGTCCTGCAGAAGCTGCTGCCTCACGTCTCCCACCTACACGCCTTTCATTGGGAGTTCAGCGGCGACGATTTCGACCGCCGCCCGTTGGCTGAAGGACAGGCGGCTTGGCAAAAATACCTCTCCGTTGTCGCCACCTCACCTCGGCCGGATCGAGCGATCATGCTGGAATTCGTGCGCGATGATTCGACCGAACAGCTCGCCGATGATGCCAAGACCTTGCACGCCGTCCTGAAAAACGCGGGCTAAACCAAACTTTCCCTTAGTTATCGAACTCCTTTAACTTGTCTTACTCTTATATGGCACCCTCAACATCTCGCTTCGTAGTCGGCCTCGCAGCATCCTTGGTCGTCTCCGGTATCGCCAGCCCGCTCTTCGCCCAGAGTGGCGATCGCCCCAACGACCCCCAACAACCCCCACCTGCGCACTGGAACATCCCGCCCGCTCCGGCGCTCTCGGTCGAAGCAGCTCTTGAAACTTTCGTGCTTCCTCCCGGGTTCCGCGTCGAGGTCGTGGCAGCCGATCCGCTCGTTTTTGACCCCGTCGCCATGCAGATCGGCCCCGATGGTCGGATCTGGGTGGTCGAGATGCGCGGCTACATGCCCAACGTCGATGGCATCGGCGAAGACGCGCCGATCGGCACGATCGCGATTCTCTCCGATACGGATGGCGACGGTCGCATGGACAAACGCATCGAATTTGCGGGCGGATTCGTGATGCCCCGCGCCTTGGCCCTCGTCGACGACGGTCTACTCGTCGCCGCCCCACCCATGCTTTGGCACCTCCGCGATACCGACGGCGATGATGTCGCGGACGAACGCACCGTGGTTTCGGAATCCTACGGTGATCGTAAGAACCCCGAACACACCGCCAATGGCCTGCTCTCGGGTTTGGATAACTGGATTTACAACTCCAACGACGACGAACGCTACCAATTGAATCAAGGCGAGTGGATTTCCGCCCCGGCACCCGACCGCGGCCAATGGGGTATCGCTCAGGACGACACCGGACGACTGTTCTACAATACCAACAGCAGCCCGCTGAAGATGGATGTCTTCCCCGGCGAGTATCTCCTCCGTAACCCGGACCTCCACCAACGTCGCGCCATCAACCGCGAAACGGTGAAGAACACGGACCTTCCCATTTTCCCGAGTCGAATCACCCCCGGGGTCAATCGGGGCTACAAGAACCTCACCGAGGATGGCTACCTATCCAACATGACCGCCGCCAGCGGTTCCGTGATCTATCGCGGCAGCCTATTTCCAGAAACCTTTTATGGCGACGCCTTCATCCCCGAGCCGTCCGCCAACCTCATCAAACGTCTGAAGCTGTCTCCCACCGCAGGAGGCGCCATGAGTGGTTCCAATGCCTACGATCACTTCGACTTCATGACCTCGACCGACGAGCGGTTCCGTCCCGTCAGTCTCTACAACGGACCTGATGGTGCCCTCTACATCGTCGATCTGTATCGCGGCATCATCCAACACCGTATCTTTGTCACCAGCTTCCTCCGCGCCCAGATCATCGATCGTGGCCTGGAATCTCCCATTGGCATGGGCCGCATCTACCGGGTGGTGCCGGACAAAGCGCCCAATTCCGAGCAGCCTGCCTTGCACACCGCCAGCACCGGCGAGCTGGTGGACGCGCTGAATCGTAAGGACGCCTGGTGGCGCGAGACTGCCCAACGCCTACTCGTAGAACGACGCGACAACTCCTCCGTTTCTGGTCTGCAAAAAATCGCCCTCGATAAGACGAGTCCGGGACACCTCAACGCGATCTGGACCCTCCACGGGATCGGCAAGTTCGACGCCAAACTGTTCTGGAAACTGACCAAGAATACCTCACCGGCGGGTCGCGCCGCTTTGCTGCGAATCAGTGAAGCGTGGTTAGCTAAGGCCGATCAGGCCTTCGTGGATCATGCCCTGAGTGAAATCAACGCCCCCGAGCCGGAAATCCAGCGCCAAGCGGTGCTGAGTTTGGGTGAGTTGCCCGATGCCTCCCGCATCAATCATCTCGCCAAATTCGCGAGCCAAGGCAGTCGCATCGAAGCGATGGACGAAGCTTTCGTCAGTGGCATCGCCGGCCTGGAAATCACCTTCCTAAAACAACTCACCAATCCGCTGCATGCCGACGCTCAATCTGTTGTGCGCCTCGCGGTATCGACCATCATCGAACGCGGCAACGCCGACGAAATTGCCGCAGCCCTGGACCTCCTCCTCGCCCCCAGCTCCGATCCGACTTTTGCGAAATCCATCATCGCTGGTTTCGAATCTCATACCAAAGGCAAGGACTCCGAACGTCGACGTCTCAAGCTTCCGGTCGAGCCCACCGCCTTGGGAAAATATGCCGGCAAAGGCAACGTAGCCCTTGCTCGCAAAGCGAACGACTTGCTGAAGTTCATTGATGGACCAGCGGCCCAAGCGGCCGGTCCTAAAGCCATCCCTCTGACCGCCGCTGAACAAGTCCGCTTCGACCAAGGCAAAACCACCTACATGCTCTGCGCCGGATGCCATCAAGCAGACGGACGCGGCATGAATGGACTCGCCCCTTCGCTGGTCGGTTCGCCTTGGGCGATCGGCCCGGCCGAGATCGCCGCCGCCATCGTGCTCAAGGGAAAGGAAGGCGAACAACTCGCCATGCCTCCGTTGGGAACCCTCGACGACAATTCCATCGCTGCTGCGCTCACCTACATCCGCCGCTCGTTCGGTCACACCGCTTCGGCCGTCACTCCGGAGGAAGTTGCCGCCGCTCGTGAAAAATACGACTACCGCTCGGCCGCGTGGAACGAGACGGATCTCAAAAAACTCTCCAAAACTCTGAACCCCTAAAATTTTATGAAATTACCCTGCATCACTCTCCTCGCGTCACTGCTCATCGGAGGGGTCACTCTTGGCCAAGCCGCCCATCACAAAGAAGATGGTTTCAAACCCCTCTTTGATGGCACGTCTCTCGATGGCTGGCACGTCGTCGGTGGCACCGGTGAGTTCAAGGTCGATGATGGCATGATCGTCGGCTACGGCGAAAACGTGAAGGGCAACACCTTCCTGCGCACCGACCGCACTTACACCGATTTCGATCTCCGTTTCTCCTACAAACGCGAACACGGCAACTCTGGCATGATGTTCCGCGCCCTGCAAAAACCCGGCGAAAACGGTCGCGTCAACGGCTACCAATGCGAACACGGCAACAAGCCAGAACGCGCCTGGTCCGGCGGCATCTACGATGAAGCGCGTCGCGGCTGGATGCAACCTCACGCCACCGATCCTCGCGCGCAGGCCGCCTTCACCAAACAAGGCCAACGCATCATCAAACATCAGCAGTGGAACGATGTGCGCATCCTCTGCAAAGGCAACGAGACCAAAATTTGGTTCAGCGGTGAACTCCGGGTCCATTTTATTGATACCGACAAAACCCACAACACCCTCGAAGGTTTCTTCGGTCTCCAAGTCCACTCCGGCGAAAAGAGTCTCGTAACCTGGAAAAACCTCCGCATTAAAGAGCCCAAATAACTCACCCCTCTACCCCTTACTACTCCTGATGAAATCTCGCCTCACGCTTACTCTCGCCGCGACTGCCCTGGTCGCCCTTTTCACCGCCGGCTGCGCCTCCGATCAGACCGATGAATTCGTCGATCTGTTCGACGGCCAAACCCTGAACGGTTGGGAAAACCACGGTGGTGGAAACTTCTACGTCGCCGACGGTGCGATCGTCGGCGAAGCCGTCCCCGCCTTGCCCAACAGTTTCCTCCACACGGACCGACCCTACGCCAACTTCGAGCTAAACTTGGAAATCAAAATCGATTCCCTACTCAACTCTGGTATCCAAATCCGCAGCGGGGTCTACGCCAAGGAAACGACCACCATGCGTTGGGGTGGCAAGGTCAACGAGGACGGTTCGAAAGCCGACGTGAGAGAGCGCGTCTGGGAAGCCGGTCGTTACTGGGGTTATCAAGTTGAAATCGATCCCACCGAGCGGGGTTGGAGTGGCGCCCTCTATGAAGAAGGTGCGCGGGGGTTCCTACACACTCCGGAGAACAACCATGCGGCGTTAAAATTACCTGAGTGGAATCAGTTCCGCATCATCGCCAACGGTGATCACTTCCAGACATGGATAAACGGGGTGCCTATCGCCGATGTGCATGACAGCGCAACGGCCACCGGCACCATCGCACTCCAGCTCCACGGCATCGGTAAAAGCACTGAAAAGATCGGTCAGAAAGTCCGCATGCGAAACGTGCGGATCAAAGAGCTCTGATCCTGATCAAAAAGGTAGGGACAGCCCGCATTGGGGTTTTAATTGTAGCCCAGCCCTCCCGCGCCTGCGGGACCGGTCAGCCGGTGTGGTAGAGGTGGGTTCTCCCTATGCGTAGGCTTCGGAGGGCTTGACGACGTGTTCGTAAGGCGGAGCTGGTGGAGCATCGACGAACGTGGGTTCGGGTTCGGGTTCGCCGATCGCCACCATCCGGCGCGTGAGCCGCTCCCGCATCACGCGCACGACTTCGGCATGAGACGTGAAACCCACCAAATTAGTAAGCTCCCAGGGGTCGGCCTTTAGGTCGTAAAGACAGTCGTCGATGTAGGAATCGGCGGTCGGTTGCGAAATGGGCTCGCCGGCCTCATCCAAGTCCGGACAACGCACGGAATATTTCCAGCGTTCGGTGCGAACCGCCCGTCCGGTGTGGCTTTCGCTGATCTGCACAAAAACCTCTTCCGGCCACGCCGCCTTACTGTTTTGCAGCAGCGGCAGGATGGACTGCCCTTCCATCGTTTCCGGCACGTCGATACCTGCAGCATCCAGCAACGTCGGCGGTAAATCCACCAGGCTCACCAATTTCTTGAGCCGACCGCCGCCCTCAAATCCAGGACCAGACAGCGCCGTCGGCACCCGGATCGAGGCATCATGGCACGAGCGTTTGTATTCCGCATTACGCGTCTTGAAGTGATTACCGTGATCCGAAGAAAACAGCACAATCGTATCGTCGGTTAATCCGAGACTTTCGACTGCATCCAACATGCGACCGAACGATTCATCCAACCGCTTCACCATGCCGCAATAACCGGGCCAATGTTGCACGGCCGTGCCGGTGCCGGTCCGCAGATCTGGAGGAATTTTGGCGCTCGCTTGTTCGTCTTCGTAACCCTTCGGCGCCGGATAATCGTCGCGCGAATTCTGGTGATGGGGTTCAAGTTGCGAAACAAATAGGAAGAAGGGCTGCTTCGTCTGGCTGCGTTCGTGAATGTGCCGAATTGCGGCGTCCGTAAGTGCGTCCACCCGATACCCTGGTAATTGATGTTCCTGCCCATCCTGATCCCAAAGCCGGGTGTCGTAAGCATCCGAAACGAACTCGAGCAGGTTGGCCCCTAGCCAGGATTGATATCCGCCCTGCAAATCCCGCGGCACGGCGCCGTGGTGTTCGGTGGAGGCAAGGTGCCACTTGCCGATGTAACCGGTGTGGTAGCCGGCATCGTTGAAGTAGTTCGCCAGCGTGGGAAGTTCGCGATGCGGTTCGTAGCCATTACGCCAGACACCGGTCTGGGTGGCATATTTACCGGTCTGCAAACAGGCCCGAGCCGGAGCGCAGACGGGTTGGTAGGTGAAACTTTTGGCGACGTGGGTGCCCTCCTGGGCCACGCGATCAAAGTTGGGCGTGAGACCCAGCGTGCAACCGTGCACACCGGTGGTGTCGTGCCGTTGCTGATCGGTAAGGAAGACGATTACGTTGGGCTGTTTGCTGGAAACCATAGGTAGAGAATCGGGACGCGGAGACGGGTTGGTGGGCGAGCCTACCAACGAATTTTGGCAGGGAAAAATTCGGCGATCAGCTCTTCGTAATACGGCCGAAGATCTGCTTCGCGAGGAGCTTCGTGGCTCTTGGAATAGAGGTCGTATTCGTTGAACTTTAATACCCACGGCAACATCGCTCGATCGTGATCATTGGCCAGAGCGGTGTAGGCCCCTTCGCGGTGCCACGGGTAGAAACTATGGTAGCGTAACATCGCCAGCCCTTCCGCCGGCAGGTAGTCTTTGCAGACGTTGTAGATGTATTCATCGTGGCCCCAGGAGAGCGCGACCTGGTCAAAACCGCAGCCGGGTTCGTAGATGCCACACTCCGTCTGATACGCCTCCACCGCTGAGTCGGGGTTGTTGGCAAAGAACTCGGGAAACACATTCTTCTCTGAAAAACGGCAGCCGGTTGGAAAGGTATCCCCGACCACCGCCCATTGGGGCTCACCCCACAAGCAAAGCACTTTACCCAGATCATGCATCAGGCCGGTGAGAACCATCCAGCGCGGATGGCCATCACGCCGAATTCCTTCCGCCGTCTGCAGGAGATGCTCCGCTTGGGACAGGTCGGTATCGGGATCCGAATCATCGATGAGTTGATTGAGATATTGCAGTGCTTCCCAAACGCCCATCTCCATGCGATTCAGGCCGAGATACTCTTGGTGTTTCGCTAATACAAACGCATGCGTTTGGCCCTCATGATTGAGCTTGTAGAACTCCCGCACCGTGTCGCGGGCATTGGCTTCGTAGTCCCGAAATTCGGTTTTTTGTTTTTCAGGATCCGTGCCCACGGACGGAACCTTGCGCTCAGCAGATGCCGGCTCGGGGTAACGCTCTTTCAAGAAATCCTCCCACTCATCCAAACTTTCTAGAGGGGCGGTCGAGCGGGTCTGCAATTCGTCTTTCATGGGGCTGATTAAATTGAGGGGCTAAATGGGACCTTGAACATAGGTAGTTTAAGAAACCGTTCAGTTTTTCGAAGCTGCGAATTTTCCTTGGGGAGTCACCGGCCTCTTATTGGAAGCGTTACACCCGAACCCATTGCACGAGAAGAATAAGCCAGTTCCTAGAGGAAGGTATCTAATGGAACCGTTACAATAATGAAACATTGTCCTATGCGAGAGGACAAAACCTCTTGGGTGCACAACGTGGCACCAATACCCGCCCGCCATCCGCCCCACCCAACCCATGCCCACTCCGAAACGCGTCAACATTCAGGCCATCGCCGACAAGGTCGGCGTATCCAAGGCGACGGTCAGTCGAGCGCTCCGAAATCTACCCGGCCATAAAGCCGCTACGAAAGACAAGATCATCAAGGCGGCGCGGGAGCTGGGATACGAATCTCACCCCATTATGTCGGCCGTCATGTCGAGCGTGCGCTTCAAGCGGACGTCGCTGATCTCGCCCGTCATCGCAGAAATCCACTGCCAACCCTGAGACTACGATCGCACCGGTAATCCGGATTCACTGCGACTCAGCATTCACCGGCAAGCCGAGGCGTTGGGATTTCGGGTAGAGGAATTCGGGTGGTATGAACCCGGCATGAACCCGCGCCGCCTGATTGAAATCATTCGGGCCCGTGGAATCGGAGCGGTGATCTTTGAGCATTTTATGGAGCGAGAGGTCGATCTCTCCGGCCTCGATTTAAGTGGACTGGCCATGGTCTCGGTCGGTGGTGCCCGATTGAACCCCAAACTCCATCGCGTGGAGGTGAACCACTACGGCAACATGATCAAATTGATCAAAAAACTGCAGTCCCGGGGCTATCAACGATTCGGCGTCATCATCCCTCGAATCTTCGAGAGATCTTCCAATTTTAAACGCAGCGCTGCGCTGCACTCCGAGGATCTGAACATCGCCGAAGCAGACCATATTCCAATTTTTTATCGCGAGGAAACGGATAGCAAAGAAGACCTCAAGGAACTCGCGACTTGGCTCGAAAAACACCAGCCGGATTGTGTGCTGGGGGTGGGCACCGATGTGCCCCACCAACTCGATTCCTTGGGTTACACTCAGCCCGACAAAGTGGGTTTTGCCCATCTCGGGTGGCACTCATCCTATGAAGGTTATGCCGGCTACAATCCGAAGTGGAGTGGGGCCGGCAAGGTCGCGGTGAATCTGGTCGTCGATCAACTCACCCGAAATGAAAACGGCGTGCCCGAAGATCCGCTTTGGGTTCTCGTCGAAGGCGAATGGGGCGATGGGCATAGCGCTCATCCCGTGCTCAATCAACGCAAGCGGAAGTCGAAGTCCACCAGGAGCTGAGCTAGCACGACGCTGTCGGGCATAAAGCACGACCCACACTGAGAGGCATCCTGCTGGGTGGGTCGGGTTTATGCCCGACAGCCCATCCAACACCCTATCCTGTCCGCGACCAGCTCAGCGCGGCGGACCTTGCGCGACGTCGTCCAAGCGGGCGGCGCCCACGACTTCAAAATCAGCCAATACTTCACCCAGCATCGCCCAAACTTTTCGCGTCGGCTGATCGAGGGTTTTCGGATCAAGCGGCCGTTGCTCCAAAACATCCGTGATGGTATCGAAAAAACGGCCGTCGTGGAAACGCTTGAACCGGACGGTGCGGGCAAATGCGTCCACGGTCTGATCCACAATCGAGACCAGAGCTACGTCTTTACCGCGACGATACCAACAGTAAGACCATTCCCGCAAAGTCGGCCGCTCGCCCTTGAAGACCGGCACCAAATTGAATCCGTCCAGCGGACGATCAGCCGCCGGTTCGTATCCGGCCAAGGCATGCAGCGTTGGGGCGATATCCGAAAAATCTACCAATCCTTCCGAGACGAGTCCAGCCGGTGCGGTTCCTGGCCAGTTTACAATCATCGGCACTCGTGTGCCGGCATCGGTCATCGTGCCTTTGCCTCCTTTGATACTGCGCCCGTCGATCATGTTAGAAGTGATGTCGGAATTGGTTCCATTGTCCCCGATGAAGATCACCAACGTGTTTTCCCGCAGACCCAGCGCATCGAGCTTATCGACCACTCGGCCGACGAGCTCGTCGGTGTATTCAACCATGTCTTTGAAGTAAGCAGGATTCGCATCCTGCGGATCCGGAGATCCGACCGAGTTCGGCGTCGGCACGAAGGGCGAATGGGGCAGCATCATCGGGTAGTAGACAAAGAACGGTTCATCCGCGCGCCGTTCTATGAAATCTAGCACAAAGTTATTGAGCACATCCGGGCCATACTCGCCTTTTTCCCCCGGCAGAACTTCGCCATTTTGGATCAGTTCGCCCACGTTGCCGTAGCGCCAACTCTTGCGCTCTAGCCACCAGAGGCAGTGCTCATCGAAACCAAACTGATCGATGAGTTTCCGATCCTTGCCCAACTGCCATTTGCCCGCAATGGCCGTCGTGTAACCGGCGTCCCGCAAGTCGTTGCCAAACGTGCGCTCGGATTGAGGAAGCTCACCAAAATGAGTGTAGTTTCGCACATTGTATTGGCCCGTCATGATCTGCACCCGAGTCGGGGTGCAAAGCGGTTGAGAATACGTCTGAGTGAATCGTAAACCGGTCGCCGCCAACGCATCAAGCCGGGGGGTTTCGTAGTCGGCCGAGCCATAACTCGACACCGTTTCGTAGCCCATGTCATCAGCCATGATGAGCACGATATTGGGGCGGTCATCTGCTACGGTGGTCGAGGCCACCAAACCGCCAATCAACCAACAGAAAAGAGTGAATGAAATACGCATACGGAAGTTTTTGTGCTGAGTCATCGGGTTAATCACGGTCGCTAAAATTTAACGAAGTATTGGCGTCAAACGAAAGCGCCGCATCGGGAATCGCCCGACGTTGGCCGGACGGAGTGGTGTAGTCGATTTGGAGGAAACTGTCGCGATTGGCTTGGAAAAAATGAAGCTCAATTGCGTGTCGTCCCACTCCCAGTTGAGCGAAGCCCGAAGTTTCGCGACGGGGATGTTTGATCTGATCATCTACAACATTCTTTCCATTGATCGTGAGCAGAACGCCATCCGCTGATTCGACGTGGAAGCCATAGTTTCCCGCCTCAGTGATTTCCAACCATCCCGCAAAAATGACGGCAAAGTCTTCTTCCCTACGGGCAATCTGGGAAAGGTCAAAATTGGTGACCGGCTTCGACAAAGTAGGCGGAAAACCGGCGAAGAGAGGCATCTGGTTTACATGCCCCTCGCTGTTGTCGTGCTCAAAGTATCGAGCGAGTAGACCAGCGCCAGCGGGCACCTTTGCAAGCCGCATCGAATCGACCGGGCCAGGCACCCCACCTCGGGTGAAGATGCGAGCTTTCAGGTTAGTGCTCTGGGTGAAATGTAGTGGGCCCTGCACTCGCGTTGACGCTGCGGTCGGCTCGGAGCCGTCGGTGGTATAGCGAATCACGCGATCATCGCGGTCAAAGCTCAGCGCAGGGTGCATCTCATCCACAAACACTAACTCCTCCGACGGGAGTAAGTTGGACTCATCAGGTTGTAGCGAAATCGAAAGGGTTTGATTAATAGCCAGATCTTCGTGCTTCGCCAACAGACTGGTGAGGTCCAACTCCAACAATGCCGCATCGGTAACCGAGATCGGAGCCATGATATTCAAGACCACTTCCACTACCTGCGTCTCAAACCCCGCTAGGCGAACATCGATCAAACCGGGGTTGGGGTGCACCGCGTGACTGTGTTGAAACTGACCCGAGACCCTGAGCGTCTGATCCGAGCGATTGGTGACCTTCACGTAAACGGAGCCACCGCTGATCGCTCCACCATCCGTGGTATCCAAAATCAAGTTAGTCTGGATGTCCGCGCTCTGCTCCAAAGCTTTCATGTGTTTGAATGACGTTTCCGTGGCCACGTCTTTGGGCATGATGCCGCTCAGCTCTAGATTCGCCATCACGGGCCCATCTTCTGTCATGGTAAACCAAGAGATGTGGTCGAACTCACCGAAAGCCTGACCCCTCAGTTTCGAGCCGCCCCCGGTTGAGGCCAAGATGATGTAGTCGTTGTCGTTTCGATCGAAGTGCACGTAGCGGTGATGGTGCCCTGCGAGCACCGTGTGTTGGCGGCCCTGCAACGCGGTTTCGATGCGCGAGAAATTACTCTCGTGCGGATAGACCCAAAGCGGGTGATGGAGTAGCACAAACGTCCACCGCACGTCGGTGTGCTCCGCCATCGTTTGTTCGAAATAAGCCACCTGTTCTTCCCCGATATACTGCTCCTTGTTGTCGTTGGTAAACAGAACCACAAACAACACGTTTTTGTAGACGAACGAGTAGTGCGTCGTGCCGAAACGTTCGTTCCATTGGGCCAACATGTCCTCCGGTTGCACGCGGTCTTCGAGCCACTTCATCTGAATATCGTGGTTCCCCGCCGCAAAGAAGAACGGCATCTTGAGTGGTTCGATCCAACTCATCATCTCGTCCCACTCCGCATCATTGGTTTCAGCATTGGCGGAGGTGCCTTGAATCAGATCACCCACCGAGATGACGAACTCGGGCATCATCCAATTTAGTTTCTTAATGGCGTCCTGAAACACCCCGGCCCGAGGGCTCCCGGTGCGGTCACTGACCACTGCAAACTGGAAATTGTCCGGATCGTTCTCAAATTCGAGATGAGTCCAGGGCTTGGCCGCCGTGGTGACATCGGCCTCGAAGTCAGCCGCGGCATCATGGGCGGTGACAACCGGTGCTAGGGATAAGGCCAGGAACAGGGCCAAACTACCGTGAATAATCGATCGGGGAAAGGGCATAACAGGAATAAGAACAACACTCCATCGCCTACCCGGCGATCAGCGAAACTCCGCATCACGGAATCGTTACAGCGCAATCGGGGCGTTGCCTCAACGGTTACAACCCGTTTTCTTTGAAGGTTCAGTCCAGAACTGCCCTTTTTTTCACCCCTGCCCCTCCCCTCCATGCGCTTCCCTTCCCGCCTTGGCGTTTCCGCGGTCATTTTCCTAATGGCCTTCTCCTTCCTGACCCGTGCGCTGGCCCAAGACACCCCGCGCAATGTCATCCTGATTCTCATCGATGATCAGCGATTCGATGCCCTGGGCTACATGGGGCACCCCTTCCTCAAGACCCCACATCTCGACAACATGGCGGAAAACGGGGTGCATTTCGCCAACGCCTACGTCACGACTTCCCTATGTTCGCCCAGTCGCGCGTCCATCATCACGGGCCTTTTCGCCCACAACCACCGGGTGGTGGACAATTACCACCCCGTTGACGGCGACCTCACGTTCTTCCCCCAACTCATGCAGGAGCGGGGCTACGAAACCGGTTTTGTCGGCAAGTGGCACATGGGCGACACCGAGGCCCCGCAGCGTGGCTTCGACCACTGGGTGAGCTTCCGAGGCCAAGGGATCTACTGGCCGCACGAAACCGGCCTTAAGGTCAAAGGCCGCTACGTTCCGCAAGTCTACAAGAGCGGCATCAATATCAACGGGGAAAACGTCGACCAAAAGGGCTACATCACCGATGAACTCACCGACTACGCTCTCGACTGGTTGCAGAACCGCGAAGGCAAGGGCGACCAACCCTACTTCCTCTACTTGTCGCACAAAGCCGTGCACGCGGACTTCCTGCCGCCCAACCGCTACGCCTACCGCTACGAAGACCAAGCCGTGCCTCGCCCTACATCCTGGGCAGATGACCCCGACGCGTTCACCGACGTGCCTCGCTGGGTGAAGAACCAACGCAACAGCCGCCACGGCGTCGAATTCGCCTACTACACCGAACTCGATCTCGCCAACTACTACCGCCGCTACTGTGAAGCCCTACTCGCGGTCGACGATAGCGTCGGTCGGGTGATGCAACACCTCGAAGACAGCGGCGAACTCGATAATACCGTCATCCTGTTTATGGGCGACAATGGCTTCATGTTCGGCGAACACGGTCTGATCGACAAACGCGCCGCGTATGACGCCTCCGTGCGGGTGCCCCTCATCATGCATTGCCCGGACATCTTTCCCGCGGGCTCCATCGTCGACGAGGTAGTCGCCAACATCGACGTCGCCCTCACCCTGCTTGCCGCGGCCGGCATCCCGGCACCCGATTATATGGATGGAAGTAACTTCCTGCCCCTCGCCCGCGGCGAGACGATCGCTGATTGGCGGGAGTATCTGCTTTACGAATACTTCTGGGAGCGTAACTACCCGCAAACTCCGACTATGCATGCCCTCATTGGTCAGGATTGGAAATACATCCGTTACCAAGGCATTTGGGACACCGACGAACTCTTCGACCTGCGCAACGATCCGGAGGAGAACACCAATCTCTGGGCGCACCCGGACCACCAGGATCGGATCACCGAACTCAACGCCAAACTCTTCGCCGAACTTGAAGCGACCAACGGCATGAGCCTGCAGCTCCTCCCCGATCGCGGCACCAAGTTCTACCACCGCAAGGACACTGGCTCCCGCGGAGCTGAGTTTCCGGATTGGTTCTACCGCGAAGCCGGCACCAGTGGCCGCTAATCCTCCGGCCTCCTGTCCTTTCAATTCCCTAAACCTCCTATCCTGATGCCCAATCTGCTTCGAATCTGCGTGCTCGCCCTCGTCACGTCCGCCTCGTTTCTCTCCGCCGCCGATCGCCCCAACATCGTTCTGGTTATAACTGATGATCTCGGTTTCTCCGACATCGGTCCCTACGGGAGCGAAATAGACACCCCTAATCTCGATCAACTCGCCGCCGAAGGTCTGCGTTTCCGCCAATTCTACAACACGGCCAAGTGTTCCCAAACGCGTGCCACCATGCTCTCGGGACGCTACTTCCCGGAAGTCTCGTTCACTGGCCAACACCGCAATTCCGTCACGTTTGCCGAGACGCTGCGCTCCGCGGGTTACAAAACGCTCATGAGCGGTAAATGGCACCTGCTCGGCGAGCCCAGCGAACAGGGATTCGACCGTTACTTCGGACACCTCGCGGGCGCCGTTAATTTCTTCGATGGGGTCAGCACCAAGGGTTACGACACGTTCCGACTGGACGGCGAACCTTTCGAAATTCCCGAAGGGTTCTACTCCACCGATGCGATGACCGATCACGCGTTGCAGTTTCTCGAAGAAGAGGTCCCGGAGAGCGGTGATCAGCCTTTCCTGCTCTACCTCGCCTACAACGCCCCCCACTACCCGCTGCACGCCAAGCAGGCCGATGTCGAAAAATACCTCGGTCGCTACGATATGGGCTGGGATGAACTTCGCCGCACCCGTTACCAACGCCAACTGGAACTTGGCATCATCACCGAAGATACGGCGTTCTCGGAACGCCCGCCCGAAGTTCCCGCGTGGGATTCGATCAGCCCCGACCTCCGCCGCGAGCATAACCTCACCATGGCGACCTACGCGGGTATGATCGACTGCGTAGACCAAAACATCGGCCGGGTCATCGACCGTCTCAAATCGCGCGATGAATTCGACAATACGATCTTCATTTTCCTCAGCGACAACGGCGGTTGCCCCTTCCAACGCACCCGTTCCCCAACCCGCGAAGACATGCTAATGCCGTGGACTGCCGAAAGCTATTGGACCTATGACGAGGGCTGGGCCCACGCCAGCAACACGCCCTTCCGCTGGTATAAACAAAACCAACACGAAGGCGGCATCTCGAGTCCCTTCATCGTGCACTGGCCCGACGGTCTCGGCGGCAAAGCTGGCCGCATCGTCGATGGACCGGGACACTTGATCGACATCGCGCCCACCCTCTACGAACTCGCCGGCGCCACCTACCCGCAGACCTACGCCGGCGCGGAAATCGGCCCCCTGCGTGGCCAGTCGCTCACACCAATCATCGCGGGGAAATCCACCGGCGGCCCCCGTGAACTTTGGCAATTCTACGGCAACAATCAGGCGCTGCGTTTCGGCGATTGGAAGATCTCTTGGGAAAAGAAAATTAAGAAATGGGAGCTCTACAACATCGCTCAAGACCGCTCCGAAGTGAATAACCTCGCGGTCAAAATGCCGGAGAAACTCGCCGAGATGATCGCTCGCTACGAAGCGCTTGATCGCGACATCGCGGACAACGCCCCAGCGGTCGCCGCCGTTGATATCGGACAAGAATAAACCCCACCTTTTTCTATCATGAACTTACTTCGTTTCATTACTCTCCTCAGTGTGGGCACCAGCCTACTCACCGCCGCAACTCCCGATCGCCCCAACATCGTTTGGCTGAGTACCGAGGATATCAGCCCGCACATCGGATTCATGGGCGACCCCCATGCGATCACTCCGCACCTCGATGAATTTGCCAACGAAGGCGTCGTGTATAACCGCACCTACACCACAGCCGGAGTCTGTGCCCCCGTGCGTAGCGCCGTCATCACGGGCATGTATCAATCCTCCCTCGGCACCCAGCACATGCGCAGTGCGGCCCACCTTCCCGATCACATTCAGCTGTTCCCCTCTTCCCTGCGCCAAGCCGGCTACTACACGTCCAACAACAGTAAAACCGACTATCAACTGCCTAAAGGCGAACCCGCCCTGAAGGGTGTTTGGGATGACTCGAGCGGGAAGGGGCACTGGCGCAATCGACCCGATTCGGATCAACCGTTCTTCGCCGTGTTTAACTTTGGTGGGACGCACGAAAGTGGCATTGAAAGCGACAGTAAATACCGCGACGTCACCGCGAACCTTACGGCCGCCGAACGCCAGGATACACTCGCCCTCACCACCTACCCACCCTACTATCCCGAGACCCCCAACGCTCGCGAAAACTGGAAACGTAACTACGAGCTCATCACCGCTATGGACGCTTGGGCGGGCGACTTGATCCAGCAACTCAAGGACGACGGTCTCTACGAAAACACCATCATCTTTTTCTGGTCCGATCACGGCATCGGCCTGCCGCGCGGTAAACGTTGGCTCTACGAATCCGGCACGCACATCCCTCTCGCCGTTCGCGTTCCGGCCGCTTATCGGATTCCCGGCCAGATCACTCCCGGCACCGTGGATCGCCAACTCATCAGCTCCATCGATTTCGCCCCCACCGTGCTGCATCTCGCCGGGGTAGAACTCCCTCCCCAGTTCCAAGGCCGGCCCTTTCTCGGCGCCAATCTTCCACCCACTCGCGAATACATCTATGGCGCCCGCGACCGCATGGACGAGCGCTACGACATCATCCGCATGGTGCGTGATCAGCGCTTCCGTTACATCCGCAACTACGAGCCGTTGAAGACGTATTACCAATACATGAATACCCCGGAGAAAGGCACCACCATGGCCGACCTCCGTCGCCTCCATGACGCCGGCACGCTCGCACCCATTCCCGAGATGTTTTTCGCCCCGCGCAAACCCGTCGAAGAACTCTACGAAGTCGACCTCGATTACCACGAAATCAACAATCTCGCCGATGACCCGGCTTACGCGTCTACCCTCGCCCGATTGCGCGAAGTTCACTTGCAGTGGGTGCGTGATACCCGTGACACCGGACTGATCCCCGAGCCCATTTTGGTCACCGAGGAAAAACGGCTGGGCAACCGCTACGACATTCTGCGGCAGAACGACGACGCCACCTTCTCTACCCGGTTGGCTCACATTGCTAACCAAGCGTCCACCGGACCAGACGCCCTACCCGAGCTGGTCGCCGCCCTCGACGACGCGCAACCGTCGATCCGCTATTGGGGAGCCATTGGCATCGGTAACATCGGTAGGCCCGCAGCTAACTCGACGACCCCTCTTCTCGCCACGGCCCTCCGCGACGAATCGATCATCGTGCGCGTCGCCGCTGCCCGAGCCCTGTGCCGTTTAGGTAAGCCCGCAAAAGCCCTACCCGTGCTCACCGCCGTGCTGCGGGACGGCGCCCAATGGGAACGTCTCCACGCCGCCAACGTGCTCGACGAAATCGACGAGCAAGCCCGTCCGGTGCTCGCGGCCATGCATACCGCTCTCGAACCCCGACCCGACCTAGAGCAAGCCGGAAAATACACTGTCCGGGTAATCAACCGCGCGCTCAACCAACTCGAAGGCACCACCCGCGAAGTGCGATAAAGCCCATCTCGGACGGTAAAACCCCACTCCGCGCGACCAATCAAAAGGGAGGGACGGCCTGTCTCGCCAAAGCCTTGGCGGCGGCGGAACCGCTGGGCCGTCCGCCCCTGCCTCCAAGCCCACTCTGTCGGGCCACACCCTCTCAAATTCATCCCAATGATCCGATTTTTACTCCTCGCATGTCTAGCGGCGACCGGCCTCATCACCAACGCCACTCCGCCACCGCTCGCGCGCCATGTAATCGTAATCGGCGTCGACGGGCTCAGCCCCGAAGGCATCCATCGAACGGATACGCCCAATATCGACCGACTGGTGAAACAAGGTTCATCCACCTGGCACGCCCGCGCCGTGATGCCGACTAGTAGTAGCCCCAATTGGAAATCCATGATTTCCGGAGCCGGCCCCGAGCAACATGGTGTCACCTCCAACCAGTGGCAGTTGGACAACTTCACCATTGAGCCCACCGCCCGAGGACCCGGCGGCCTGTTCCCCACCATTTTCGCCGTGCTGCGCAACCAGCGCCCGGACGCCAACATCGCCCTGTTTCACGATTGGAAAGGACTCGCTCGACTCATCGAAACCGAAGCGTGCGACATAGTCGACAATCCTTCGGGGGACAAACATACATCCGAAGCCGCCTTCGCCACCACCGCTGCAGCCGTCGAGTATTTCGTGGCAAACAAACCCATCTTCACTTTCATTCATCTCGATCACGTGGATCACGCCGGTCACCAGAAAACCTGGCTAAGCGAACCCTACCTATTCGCGGTGCGCGAAACGGATCAGCTCCTTGGCCAAATCATGACCGCAATTGAGGCGACGGGTGCTCTCGAAGATACCGTAATACTGTTAACCGCCGACCACGGTGGACTCGGGACCAAGCACGGCGGCGAGAGCATGATCGAACTCGAGATTCCGTGGATCATCGCCGGACCCGGCGTGAAGAAGGACCACGAAATCGCCGGCCCGGTAAACACCTACGACACCGCCGCTACTCTGGCCAAAGTGCTCGGAGTCAAGCCGCCGGCAGCCTGGATCGCCAAACCGGTGAACGAGGCGTTTGCGGACTAACTGTTCCGCCGCCCCGCGTTCGAGGTAGGGCGACCTCGCCGAGGGGCTGAGGCGAACGTGTTTTCGACCCTGAGGGCGACTTGACCTTGAAGACTTGATGACTAAGCATCAGATGTATGCGCACCACATTAGATATTGATGACGACGTGCTGAATCTCGCCAAGGAAATCGCCGCCAAGGAGCGTCGCTCAACGGGTTCCGTGCTATCGACTCTCGCTCGCGACGGGTTTCACGCCGAAAAACACCCGGCCTCGCCGGGTCGTAAACGTAACGGCGTGCCCATGCTCCCCCGGCGGCAAGAGTCCGTGACCCTCGACCACGTTCGCAAAATCATGGATGAAGAAGGTATCTGATGCGGGCATTACTCGACGCCAATGTGCTCATTGCACTGTTTGACGAAGACCATGTCTTCAACGAACGGGCCCATGTTTGGCTGGAGGAAAATGCCAGCGCTGGGATCGCTACTTGTCCGTTCACCGAAAACGCCTTGGTGCGTGTTCTCAGTCATCCGAAATACAGCAAGACGCTGAGGTCAACTCCCGCCGAATTGATCACCGGACTCGTCGAATTTGTGGAATATCACGATCACGTCTTTTGGCCGGATAATTTGTCGATTAGATCCGAACCACATTTTGACCGAAAACGCATGCTTGGCTCCCGCCAACTCACGGACATTTACCTACTGTCGTTGGCGATCGCAAACGAGGGGCGGCTGGTAACGTTCGACGATCACATCGCAATCTCAGCCGTGCCAGTAAGTCGACCTGAGCATCTGCTAGTAATCTGACCGAACGAAAACTCCCGGCGGAACCGCTCTTCTCAGAGTTTCCGGATGCGGATGTTCTTAAACCACATCCGATCACCGTGATCCTGCAGCACAATGTGGCCGGGCACCGGTCGGGCGAATCCCTGGAGCATCGCGTATTTGCTGTCCGCGACCAGTTCGTCCCACTCAGCCGTCGCCGTGTCTTCGGCGACGATCTTTTGACCGTTCAACCAGTGCTCGATCTTGGTGCCTCGCACCACGATCCGGCTGTGATTCCACGCGAGTGCCGGCCGGGCAACCATTTCGGAAGCGGCCATCAGATCGTAGAGGTCACCGGCGCGATGCGTGTCTATCAACCCCTCTTCGTGTCCCGCGTCATCTAGGAGCTGATACTCGAGCCCCGTGTGCCAGGGTTTGGTGTAATCCCCGTCTTCAAGAGACTTGTAAAAGATCCCTCCGTTGGCGCCTTCACTTGCCTTCCAGTCCCATTCCAACTCGAAATCCTTCACCGGGTTTTGGGTGATAACGAGATCTTCCTTGGCGCGCAACCCCGGTGACTCGTAACGTGAGGCTAGTGTGAGCACATCACCGATCGTGGCCCACCGTTCAGGTTTGGCATCACCTTCGTTGTAGAGGTGGAAGTCGGCCAGTTGATCCGCCTCACCGCTAAACAGATCGTGCCATCCTGCGCCGCTCATCGGGCGACGGTTCGTCGGCGTAGCGTGGGCGATTAATACCTCTTCGTTCATCAATTTGCCATCGACGGAGCGGTGCTGAACCCGAGCTCGCGGCTGGCCGTCATTGGCTTCAACCACGACGTGGAGGAATCCTCCTTTGATGCGCAAAAATTTCTGTTCCGGCGTGCGTAAGCTCTCTTTCCACCCCCCAGCATGCGAATCCGATCCAGCGCCGCTGCCAAACTCGCGCAGACCGTGCACGGGGTCGACCGTCGCATACTGCCAGTGGCGATCACCACAGATCACAAAGACGTCTTCTTGGCCCGCGAGAAAGTCGCGAATTTCCTGACTCTCGTGCTGGAAGCCTTCGTTGGCGTGGTTGTCGTTTTTATTCGGGCGATCCGGTCCGAGAATCGGATTGGGGCTCAAGACGATCCGGAACGTTGCGTCGGATTCCGCGAAGATTTTGAAGAACCACGCTTTTTGATCCGCGCCCCAGATACTCTTGTCCGAGCTGTCCGGCATGTCGTTGGGACTGCGATACTCGCGCCCTTCCATCAGCCAGATCTGCACGTGCTTGCCCCAGCGCACGGTGCGGTAAGGTCGAGCTCCGGTTGGGGTCTGCTCCTTGAAGATGGCCAAACCTTGGTCCCAGGTCAGGTCGCCATAGGTCTCCCCGGGCGAGGCATCGTTTTTGAGAATGTCGTGATCGTCCTTTTGGAAATATACGGCGGTCGAACCGTAGAAATCCTTTTGAAATGGCATGGCGAAGATGCGGTTCCATTTGTAGCGCGCGAGTTCGGCACTTTTGGCCCATGGCTGGGGTTTGTCGTAATACTCCACGTCGCCCGCGTGCACCATGAACTGCGGCTTGAGCTTAGCCATCGCCGGGTAGATGCGATGGCCATTCTCCAAGTCGTCGCGGCGGATGAAATCGTGGCACGTCACCACGGTGAAATTCACGTCCGCATCGTCGACCTCCGTCGGAGCGGTATGAAACTGGCCTTGGTAAGCGACTACGGGGCCCGGCAGCGAGTCTGCCCGCAGCTGCACCTCCAACGTGAAATGGGTGGCGGGGGTCAACCCGGTGAGTTGCACCTGCGCAGTGAAGTCGCGATTCGCGTCGACCGGCATCCAGGGCATCCAAACCTTTTCACCTATTAACCCACGGGGCCAATAGGCCACCCGCACTTCACCCGCTTGACCCGTCAGGCTGTAGCGCATCTCCGGCAGGGTCAGGCCAGCCGGAATGGCTTCGTCCTCATCTTTGAACGGCACGCCTTCCATATTGTATTCTGCGGTGGTCGTGACCCGCGTCCACACAATGGCCGAGGTGGCAGTGACCTCACCGACCTTGATACCATTGCCTAGGGCAGCAGCGTGGGTCGTGGCGACGAATCCCAGATTGAGTAGAAGGGTTCCTAAAAGAAAGCGTATCATGGCAAAAGAGTAAGGGGTAGCGGAGATCACTGGTGGCAGACTCAACCATGCCAGCGAAACGCCAGCGGCGATCCGAGGCAAGCCACTCGCATCATGACAGCGATGCCGGGAACCCGTAACTGTTCCAGAGGCCCGCACTCGGATGCTTTTACTCATTACATTATCCATTAAATCGGTTGAGCAGCGGGCAATTGTCCTCACGGTTGATCACCTCCCCTTTTTTACCCCTATGGGCACATTTCTTTCTTTCCTCTTCTTTACCTCCTTTGTCGCGGTCGTCACTTACCTGCGCACCCGGAAGGAAAATCTAAACAGCGCCCAAGGCTATTTCCTCGGTGGCAACAGTCTCAGTGGCTGGGTGATCGCCGGCTCGCTTCTGCTCACCAACCTGAGTGCGGCCAACATCACGGGTATGACTGCCCAGGTTTACGCGACCAACCTCGCGCCGATTGCATGGACGGTTGCCGTGATCCCGCCCCTGCTTCTCTTCGCCGGTGTTTTGCTACCCACATTTTTGCGCCGTGGTTTCGCCACTGTGCCGGAGTTTTTGGAGCAACGCTATGGATCGAGCACCCGGCGGCTCGTCACCGCCCTGTTCCTGTTTTGTTACGTCTTCGGCGGTATGCCCGTCGCCCTCTACGGCGGTGCCATCGCCATCATGCATTTATTCAACGTTCCGGCCTTGCTCGGTGTAGATGAGACCACGTGCGTATGGATCATGGTAGGCCTACTCGGAATGATCGGAGGCACCTACGCGCTCTTCGGCGGACTGAAGGGCGTCGCAGTTTCCGATACGTTGAACGGGATTGGCCTACTCACCGGCGGATTGCTCGTCTTCATCTTCGGCGTCCGCTTTGTAGGTGACGGGAATTTCTTTGGCGGCATCAAAACCATTTTCACCACCGAGACCCACAAGCTGGATTCAATCGGAGGACAAAACGACTTGGTCCCTTTCGCCGT
>MEHZ011633426.1_pt1 | contig 139627 bp, 143 predicted proteins | sample 897221 | NCBI WGS metagenome assembly MEHZ01 (sample SAMN05514161, study PRJNA337945) | marine metagenome | isolation source: marine surface water | place: Arctic Ocean | collected 2007-12-13 | reverse complement strand
GCAATAATTACCTTGCAATCAAAATCTTTTAATCTCTTGGACACAATGTCTAATTCCGAATCTGAATCTTTGGTAAACTTATTAATAGACACGACCACCTCTACACCAAATTTTCTCATATTATCAATATGCTGAATTAAATTATCACATCCCTTTTCTACAGCCTTAACATTCTCTGTCCCTAAATCTTTTACTGTGACACCACCATGCATTTTTAATGCTCTAACCGTAGCAACAATAACAACCGCAGATGGTTGAACTCCCATACTCCTGCACTTAATATCAAAGAATTTCTCAGCACCTAAATCAGCCCCAAAACCAGCTTCGGTAACAACATAATCTGCCATCTTTAATGCCGTATCTGTAGCAATTACAGAATTACAACCATGGGCTATATTTGCAAAAGGACCACCATGAACAAAGGCAGGGTTATTTTCTAGAGTTTGCACAATATTTGGCATAAAAGCATCCTTTAACAAAACTGCCATTGCATCATTTGCTTTTATTTGCCTTGCGGTTACAGGTTTTTTATCTCTTGTGTAAGCTACAACTATGTTTCCTAACCTTTCGGTTAGATCTTCAAGATCATTTGCTAGACAGAATATAGCCATAACCTCCGAAGCAACTGTTATATCAAATCCATCATTTCTAGAAAATCCATTGGAAACACCCCCAAGAGAAGAAACTATTTCTCTAAGAGCTCTATCATTCATATCAACAACTCTCCTGATCACAACACGTCTTGTATCTATGTTTAAATCATTCCCCCAATATACGTGATTATCAACCATCGCGCACAACAAGTTATGAGCTACGCCAATTGCATGAAAATCTCCGGTAAAATGTAAATTGATATCTTCCATCGGGATAACTTGTGCCTTGCCCCCTCCGGCCGCTCCACCTTTCATACCAAAACATGGTCCTAGAGAAGGCTCTCTAATGCATATAAGCGCTTTTTTTCCTATTTTATTTAATCCGTCTCCTAAGCCAACGGTTGTTGTTGTTTTTCCTTCGCCTGCAGGAGTCGGTGTAATGGCAGTAACTAAAATAAGTTTACCTTTTTTATTGCCTTTAATTTTTTTAATAAAATCTTCTGATATCTTTGCTTTATATTTTCCGTATAGAGACAACATATCAGACGGTATTCCAATATTATTTGCAACATCTGTAATAGGCTTTATATTAGCTTCTCTCGCTATCTCAATATCTGTTTTAACTACCATTTATTTTCTTTCGTATTTGCATTGCTATTCAAATTTATCGCCAATTTTTATTTTATTATCTTTAATGTAATCATTAGCGGATATTTTTTCTTTATTTACCCTTACTTTTTTTACAAGTATAGAATCTTGACCTGCTCCAACTACAATTCCATCATTATTTATATTGATTATTTCTCCAATATTTCCAGTCAATTCTATATATGCAGCATCATAAATTTTAACTTCAACATCGTTAAATGAAGTCCATGCCCCGGGCTGTGGATTGCTCGCTCTTATTTGATTATATATAGAGCGTGCAGAATTAGACCAATCTATTTTTGATTCAAGCTTACCAAACCACGATTCATAGCTACCATCATTTCTTTTCTGGTATAATTTTGGTGCAATGCCCATTTCAACCAATTCAATCGACTCTGCTATAGCTTCAAGGCCTAACGGAAATAACTTATTAAAATACAATGACCCTAAAGTATCATCGGAATCAATATCACAATATTTTTGCAATAAAACAGGGCCTGTATCAAGTCCGTCATCTGGCCAAAATATTGTTATTCCAGTTTTTGTTTCACCGCTATATATCGGCCAATTGATTGACGAAGGTCCTTTATGCATTGGTAAAATGGAAGGATGATATTGGATTGTCCCATATTTAGGTTCATCTAATATAGCTTTTGGGACCATCAACAAAACATAAGCCATTACGCATAAGTCCGCTTCAAATGATTTTATTTTCTCCAATGCCTCTGGGTTCTTCCAACTTGAAGGTTGGTAGACTGGCAAACCCTTTTCTCTTGCTAGCTCAACAAGCGGATCAACTTTTAAATTTTCTATATCTGGAGCCGAACATACTGCAACAATATTTTTATTGTTTTCTAATAAATTCTCTAAGACCGCTTTACCAAAAGCTTGTTGCCCATGTAAAATAATTTTCATAAAAAACTCACTTATTTATCGCCCAATGCACCAGAAGATTGTATTAAATTTATTTCTTCCTCATTATAACCAAGAAGGTCTTGTAATATTTCAATATTGTGCTCACCAAGCAATGGAGATCTTTCAACCTCAACCGAGGATTCTGAGAGTTTAATAGGGCAACCAACTGATAAATACTTTCCTCTTTCCGGATGATCTATTTCAACAATAGTTCCTGTATCACGCAAAGATTGATCTTCAGAAATCTCTTTCATAGATAAAATTGGTCCACATGGAATGCCTTCTGGATCACACAACTCAATAACTTCATACTTTGTCATTGTTTTTGTCCAATCTTCTATGGTTTTAAAAATTTCAGTCAATTTGTCCAATCTTGAAGCCGGCGTACTATAACCTTTATCAGTTATCCATTCTGGTTTATTGATTAATTTACATATCTTTTCCCAAACTGGCGCTTGGGTTATAAAATAAACGTATGAATCAGGATCGCTTTCCCAACCTTTACATTTTAAAATCCACCCAGGTTGACCTCCCCCAGAATCGTTCCCAGCACGGGGAACCGAGCTACCAAATGGTATATCTTTCCCATATTGGCTATATTCAGTTAAAGGACCTTTTTCAAGGCGTTGTTGATCCCTTAATTTAACACGACAAAGATTGATTACACCATCCTGCATTGAGGCTGTAACTTTCTGTCCTTTTTTAGTCTTCTCCCGCTGAAACAATGCAGTAACAATCCCTAACGCAAGATGCAAACCTGTTCCAGAATCACCAATTTGTGCGCCAGTAACTAAAGGAGGTCCATCTAAAAATCCAGTAGTCGATGCTGCTCCACCTGCGCATTGAGCTATATTTTCATAGACCTTGCAATCCTGATAAGGTCCGGGTCCAAAGCCTTTTATGGATGCAACAATAATCTTATCATTAAGTTTTTGTATATATTCCCAAGGAAAGCCCATTCTATCAAGAGCCCCTGGTGCAAAATTTTCAACCATTACATCGGATTTTGCAATAAGATCCTCCAAGACCTTCTTACCCTGAGCTGTTTTTGTGTTGAGAGTTATAGATTTTTTGTTATGGTTTAGCATGGTAAAATATAAGGAATCAACATTATCAATATCCCTTAACTGACTTCGTGTCGCATCTCCAGTTCCTGGGCGCTCTAATTTTATAACATCAGCACCAAACCATGCTAGCAATTGAGTGCAAGTAGGTCCTGACTGTACGTGAGTAAAGTCCAAAATTTTTATACCCTGCAGAGCTTTCATTCTAAATTACTTTCGTTAACTTTATTTATACATTGTTTGTGATTTTGTTCCAGGTGCGTATTCGTTGGGATCAACCCATATGTTTACAACAACAGATTTATTCTCTTTTTTTACGAAATTTCTTGCCAATATTAATGATTCTGCAATTTTGTCAGATTCCGTAACATCTATTCCAAAGCCACCCCAAATATTCGGGAATACAGCAAAATTCATATCACCTAATTTATTAGCAATATTTCCTCTTTGAGGCCCATATTTTGATAACTGCCCATATCTAATTTGATTCATGGATGAATTGTTTCCTATTACAGCGATATAAGGAGCACCAAATCTATCTGCAGTTTCCATATCAAAAGCTGTCATACCAAAGGATCCGTCTCCATAATAACAAAGAACTTCTTTATGAGGATCTGCTAATTTTGCAGCGATAGCGAATCCAGTGCCAACACCCAAGCTTCCCAACGCGCCAGGATCCATCCATTGACCCGGAGATTTTGGCCTAACTGCTTGAGCGGAGATAGTAACAACATCTCCCCCATCACCAATAAATATTGTATCCTCATTCAAGAAATTATTAATCTCATAAGCTACTCGATAAGGATGGATAGGGCTATTGCTTGATGTGAATAATGGCAATAGTTTTTCATACTTAACTTTTTCAATATCTCTAAGCTTACTTATCCATGAAGTTCGTTTATTTTTAATCTCAGAACCAATGCTATCTGGCAATAGGCCACTAATTTGCTTTAAAATAGTTCCCGGATGACCAACAAGACCAATATCAATATCTCTATTTTTTCCTAAAGTTCCATAATTTTGATCAATTTGAATTAGCTTAACATTCTCCGATATTCTCTTGCCGTACCCCATTCTAAAATCAAAAGGTGTACCAACTATAATTATTACGTCAGCTTCCTTGAATGCATCTGATCTCGTTCTGTCAAAACAATATGGGTCATTATTATTAATCATCCCCCTACTGGCACCATTAGCATAGGATGGTATCATCGCTTTTTTTATAAATTCAATAGCTTCATTATGACTTCTTGAACTCCACACTTGTTGTCCAAACAAGATTGCAGGCCTTTCGGCTGCAGATAATATCTCAGCAACTTTTATAATATCCTGAGGGTCACCAGAACTTTTAATTGAAGCTCTGTATGAACCAGGCTTAGGAATAACAACAGATTCCAAAGGTATCTCTTTATCCAAAATATCACGCGGAATTTCTAAGTAAGACGGACCATAAGAACCGTTAAAACATTCTCTTGCTGCCATAGTAACCATATCAGCAATTCTTTCCGTCGACATAACAGTGGATGCAAATTTTGTTATCGGCTTTACAATATCAACGTGAGGCAAATCTTGCAAACCACCCATCTTCCATTGACTGAGAGAACTCTGACCTCCAATATGCAAAACAGGACTTTCGGATCTATAGGCTGTCGCGATACCAGTTATTGCATTTGTAAACCCTGGACCTGCAGTTGTGACGACACATCCAAGTTTTCCAGTCTGTCTCGCATAGCCATCTGCAGCATGCGCCGCAGTTTGCTCATGCCTTACATCAATTATTCTTATCCCCTCATCAATACATCCATCGTATATATCTATAATGTGCCCGCCACATAGGGTAAAAATAGTATCAACACCCTCGTTTTTTAATGCTTTAGCAACTAAATGTCCTCCAGAGATCATAGAACCGTCAGTTGTTTTTTTCTTTAATATATCTTTTGTGCTTATGCTCATTGTAAAAACCCAATACTATTAAATATTTTGATACAGATATGATGAATTATTTTACAGGAGAGAAATTAGCTCCAACCATTATCTTGTCTTCTTGTGCGGTAATCATACCAGCAATCTTTTGTCTATAAACAGCCCATTCTGGATCTGCATCTCTTTTTTCTCTAAGGACTTCAAACTCTTCCATGTTTTTATATTGCCATATATGCACAACCTGATTCAACTGCCCTACTTTACTGATAAAGTATGCAACCAATTGTAGTCCGTGTTTTTGCGCAACCGGGTTAGCAACAGTCTCAAATATATCAACATATGCATTCATTTTACCTGGTTGTATTGTATACGTTCTGTGGTCAAATATCATTTATCTTCTCCTTGTTTAAGAATCTAGTATAATAGTATTAAAATCAATATAAAAGTTTTTTATATAAGTAAATTTTATTATAGGATATTCTATCATTATTTGGGGAGATATCTATAGCAATGGATTTTAATCTAAGTGCAAAACAAATTAATTTACAATCGCTTGCAAGGGTATTTGCAAGGGAAAATATAAGACCACGAGCTAAAGATCTTGATAAAAATCCTGATCCTAGCCAATCGTGGCCTTATGATCTATTTGAAAAAGCATCAAAATTAGGTCTGCGTACCTTAAAGATCCCAAAAGAATTTGGTGGCCAAGGAATTGATACACTAACCGAGTTAATTGTTTTAGAAGAATTATGTGTTGGTGATATATCCTTTGGATCAAGTCTTGCTCATCCTTGGAGAGAAGGATTAATTTTAGCTTCTGCAACAACCAACGAACAAAGAGAGCTATTTCTAAAACCTTTCTTAGAAGACCATAATGCAATGACCTCTATTGGTATAACGGAATTACATTCTGGAAGTGATAATGCCACCGGTTATGATAAAGAATTAAAAGCAGGGTCTATGACCGAAGCTATTTATGATGGTTCGGAATGGGTACTAAATGGTCGAAAAATATTTATAACAGCAGGGAATGTTGCTCAATTTATGCTTGTGGTAGCACGAACAAATAAAAAAGTTTCCTGGAAAGAAGGAATTTCAATTTTTATAGTACCAACAAATACAAAAGGCTATCAGTGCATTAGGGTTATGGATAAATTAGGAATGAGAGTAAATCCAAACACGGAGGTTGTGTTTACCAATTGCAGGGTTCCTAAAATTAATCTTATTGGCGAATTAAATAATGGTTATAGTATTTTATCAAAATACGGCGCATCTTCAAAAGTAAAAGAAGGGGTAAAATCATTGGGAGCAGCTAGAGCTGCCTACGAAGAAGCTCTGAACTGGTGTCAAAATCGTCATCAAGGTGGCAAGAAACTAATAGAGCATCAATCAATTGCTCATTGTCTTGCAAGAATGGCTGGTAAGATAGAAGCTTGCAGATCTTTGTGCTGGAGAGCTGGATGGTCAATTGATCACGACCCTATTAACGCAATTCCATTACAAACTATTGCGAAAATAGAAACATGTGAAATGGCGGCGAAAGTTGCCGTAGAAGCTTTGGAGCTATTTGGTGGATATGGAGTTTTGAAAGAATATCCAATCGAAAAGATTGCGAGAGATGCTATTACAATGCTGCATACTACTGGAGGCCAATTGGCACTCACTTCGAGTTTAGCTGAACAACTAAATTTTATAACTAAAAAAAATGAATAAAAACATAATCAAACTAGCTTTTGGTGGAGATATAGCACCAATTAGAAATGCAGAAGATAATGTTTATGGTGATCTAGTTAAATATCTAGAAGTATCTGATTTAAAAATTGCAAATTTAGAAATTGCACTCACCAATGAAATTACATCCACACCAGGTAAAATATACCCACATAAAGGTCCCCCTTCTTCAATAAAAGCTATAACAAATCATGGTTTTACAACGTATAATTTAGCAAATAACCATATGCTTGATTATGGAAAAAATGCATTGCTTGAAACGATAGAATTACTAAATAAGAATAAAATAAAATATTTTGGAGCTGGTAAAAATTTAGCAGAGGCATCAAGTCCCCTTATAATTAATAAAAATAATATCAATATTGGTATTCTTGGATTTTCAACCACCTTACCAACAGGTTTTGCTGCAGAAACTGAAAAGCCTGGGGTTAACCCTATCAAAATCATAACAACCTACAGACAATTTAGAAATCCTGAAGAGTACCCCGGTACTCCGCAAATTATTGACACTTATCCTGTTGAAGATGATTTGAATAAACTTTTAAATACTATATCTGAGTTAAAGAAAAAAACAGATATCATATTAATTTATGCTCATTGGGGAACCTCAATGACAAGCGAAGTGCAAAATTATCAAAAGATTATCGCTCATCGTGCCATAGACGCTGGTGCAAATGCTATTTTTGGTGGCCACCAACATGTTATATCAGGAATTGAGTTATATAAAAGTAACCCAATTATTTACGGAATGGGTAATTTAGTTTTTGATTTTGTACCACCTTTTTTTAATTCATCCAATACAAAATCAATAGTATATTTTGCTGATATAACAAAAAAAGGAATCATAAATTCAAAATTTTTATTATGCAATACAGGCGTTAACAATTCTGTTTCTATAATAAAAAACAACGACAGTGAGTATGATTGTTTGTATAAACATATGACATCATTATGCAAATCCTTAGGCACTAGAATAAAGAGCAGTGAGGACAATTTTATAACAATAAATGCAAAAGAGTAAGCATGTAGAGTAAGCATATATGTCAAAAAAAGAAATCAAAAGAACCCTGGCTTATGATGCAATAGTAATTGGGTCAGGTTTTGCAGGAATTTATATGTTATATCAACTTAGAAAAATAGGTTTATCAGCTATTGTTCTAGAGAAAGGTTTCGGGATTGGGGGAACTTGGTTTTGGAACAAATACCCTGGGGCGAGATGTGATACAGAAAGCCTACAATATTCATACCAATTCTCAGAAGAACTTCAACAAGAATGGGAATGGACTGAAAAATACGCAACTCAACCAGAAATATTAAAATATATTAATCATGTGGTTGACAGGTTTAATTTACGAAAAGATATTAAATTAAAAACAGAAATAAAAGAAATAATCTATAATGATGAAAAAAAAATATGGTTAGTATCTTCTTCAGACGAACAATATAAATCTAAATTTTGTATAATGGCAACTGGCTGTTTATCTACACCCAACAAACCTAATATACCTGGATTGAATGAGTTCAAGGGAGAAGTCTATCAGACCTCTTTATGGCCAAATAAAAAAATTTCATTTACAAATAAAAATATTGCTGTAATTGGAACAGGATCATCTGCGATGCAAGCCATTCCAATAATATCAAAAAAAGCAAAAAATCTTTATGTCTTTCAAAGAACTTCAAATTATGCGGTACCAGCTCATAACAGGGAATTAGATCCAAAAGAAGTAATGAATTTTAAAAAAAATTATAAAGAAAATAGAGAAAAAGCAAAAACACTAGTTAGTGGATTTTTAACAGATTATAATCATAAATCTGCTCTACAGGTTTCTCAAGATGAACTAAAAAAAGAGTATGATAAAAGATGGAAGAAAGGAGGTCTTGCTTTTCTTGCGGCATTTACTGACATTGCAAACAATAAGAAAGCCAACAAAACAACCTCCGACTACATTGAGAAAAAGATTCAAGAAATCGTATATGACAAGAAAATTGCAAAATTATTAACACCAAATTCTATAGTTGGTTGCAAAAGATTAGTAATAGATACAGATTATTATAAAACTTTTAATAACAAAAATGTTTATCTATTTAATGCAAAAAAATATCCAATATCAAAAGTTGATGAAACTCAAATTTATACCGAAGAAGCAATTAAAAATATCGATATGATTATTTTAGCTACAGGCTTCGATGCAATGACGGGGGCGATGAAACAAATCAATATAGTTGGAAAAAATGGTATAAAATTGGAAACTAAATGGAAAAACGGCCCAAAACTCTACCTCGGATTAGCAACAAATGGATTCCCTAATTTTTTTATAATAACCGGACCAGGAAGCCCTTCTGTACTAACTAATATGATACCTACAATTGAACAGCATGTAGACTGGATAGCCGAATGCCTTACCTACATGAAAAAAAAATCAGTATCTACAATTGAAGCTAAAGTTGATGCTGAAAATGATTGGGTAGATTACAACGAAAAAATCGCTAGGAATACACTAAGATATAATTGTAAGTCATGGTATTTAGGATCAAATATAAAAGGTAAAAAAAGAATTTTTATGCCTTTTGTTGGAGGATTACCAGTGTATATAAAAAAATGCGAAGAAATAGTTGCTAATAACTACGCAGGATTTGAAATAAATTAATAATTAAGGTTAATAACATGCAATTAAATGAATACAAATCTTATGACGCAACTGATTTAGCTCTTATAGTCAAAAATAAAGATATCCAACCTAAAGAGTTACTTGATTTAGCAATAGGTTCGATAGAAAGCGAAGATAAAACTATTTCTGCAGTTGTCACAAAAGCTTATGACAAGGCTAATAAAACTATCGAAAACGGAATCCCTAATGGACCATTTGCAGGGGTTCCTTTTTTATTGAAAGATTTAAATGTATCCTATAAAGGATTGCCAACAACTTTATCCAGCAAGTTATTCAAGAGTAATATTGCAAAACATGACAGTGGTCTGGTCAAACAATATAAAGATGCTGGATTAATAATATTAGGACTAACAAAAACTCCAGAACTAGCCTTGTCGTTAACAACCGAACCTGTATTAAATGGACCAACAAGAAATCCTTTAAATATAGAATATTCACCAGGTGGTTCATCAGGCGGATCTGCAGCAGCAATTGTTGCTGGCTATGTTCCGATGGCACATGGAACAGACGGCGGTGGGAGCATTAGAGTGCCCGCTTCATTATGTGGACTCTTTGGATTAAAGCCATCACGTGGAAGAATTTCATATTACCCCGATCTTGGAGAAGGACTGGGTGGAATGGCCACAAGCCATTGTCTTTCAAAAAGTGTTCGAGATAGCGCAACATTACTTGACATTTCATCTAATATATTACCTGGCGACCCTTATGTTGCCCCTAAAAATATTAATAAATTTTCTAAAGCTGCAGAAACAGATCCTAAAAAATTAAAAATTGCAATTTGTACAACTGATTTTGAAGGAAATAAAATTAACGATGAATCTGTTTTAAACACATTGAAAACCGGAAAGTTATGTGAAGATCTCGGTCATATCGTCGAGGAAGCGTACCCTGATTTAAGTGACCTGCCTATATTAAAAGCATGGAAAATTCTTCCTGGAATAAATCTGTTAAACAACCTAACAAAAAGATCTGAATTTCTTGGTGTTAAAATTAAAGACACAGATGTTGAACCACTTCATTGGGCTTGGATGGAAGAAGCAAAACAATATACTGCCATTGATTACTTAAATGCAATGAATACAATGCATTTAATAGGAAGGCGTATTGGAGATTTCCTTCAAGGGTACGATCTAATATTAACACCTACGTTAGCAAAACCAGATCTAAAACTTGGTAAAATAAAAACAGACCATACCGATGTTGACAAACAATTAAATTATTTATTTAAAGAATTTTCTCCTTATACGGCAGTTTTTAATCAATCGGGTGGAGCTGCAATGTCATTACCTTTATGGACTTCAAGTAAGGGGCTACCGATAGGAATGCATTTTGGAGGAAAGCTTGGTGATGAAGAGAAACTCATTCAGCTGGCAGGGCAATTTGAAAGGTCCTATTCATGGAATATGACTTGATGATAAATCTATATTATAAAAAAATTATAAAAAACCAGATGCACAATAAGACAGCTAATTACTAAAAAGGTAACACTCACTCTAACACTCATATAGTAATACTCAAGGATACCTTTTCTATATAAATTATAATCTATACAAAGGAGGTACAGAAAAGAAAATATTAGTAAAAATATTCCAATAGAATGGTCTAGAAAAAAAGAGAACCAGGATAATATGGCTATTATATTACTGTGTATTAATAAATTATATGATGTGTATTTTAATAAAAAAATACCCCAATGAATTCCTGCCAAGAATGAAACTATGATTGCTCCATAGATATGAATAAGTAAGTTGTTAGTTAAAAAGAATGGATCATAGTTTGAAAAACTAAAAATTATTGATATTATAAATGGCAATAAACCAGCGTAAGCTAATATCTTTATTAATCTTTTATTATTTTCATTCATAATGTAATTGATAAAAATCTGATAATAATAATTTATAATATTTAAAATAAAAGGATTAGGAATATGGCTGGGGCGGCAGGATTCGAACCTGCGCATGTCGAGATCAAAACCCGATGCCTTACCGCTTGGCTACGCCCCAATATAATTACTGCAATACCTATAATGTACTTGCAGTTATATGTATATTGTTATTTTATTCATAATTAAAGTATATAAAATAAAATATATAAAATAATGATATAAATCATTAATTAATTAAAAGATTATGTAAAAAATAATTATTGTTAAATGAATTATAATATAAAATCTATAACTGCCAAAAATAGCGGTCCAACGACCTCCAATGGAACTAATACATACATATTAGGAAATCATAATCTAATCATAATTGACCCTGGACCTGATGATAATCAGCATTTAGAAAATATATTAAAAAACATCGAGAATAAGAACGTTGAATATATAATTGTTACACACACTCATAAAGATCATTCAACACTCGCCAATAAATTAGCAGAAATAACAGGAGCGAAGAAAATTGGCTCCACAAAAGATTTTATTAAAAACCAAGAGAAAAATTCTGTAATAAATTTTGATATAGAATTTACGCCAGATATATATCTGGTAGATCAGATGATTATTAAAACAGAAGATTTGATTCTAAAAGCACTCCACACGCCTGGACACACCTCTGATCACTTTTGTTTTAAGGAAGAGACTATGAGTAGAATTTTTACAGGTGATCATATTATGGGGTGGTCTAGTACACTAATATCACCGCCAGATGGTAATATGGGAGATTACATGTCTTCGCTTAGTCAAATAATAGATAAAGGCAAAAATGAATATTTTCCCGGCCACGGCGATAAAATTACCGATGGAAAGAGTTATGCAGAAAAACTTCTGCAGCATAGGTTTAATCGCAAACAGAAAATTCATGAGCTTATTATATTGGGTAATAAAAACGCAGAAGAGTTAACGGGTTATATATACAAAGACATTGACTTTAGATTATTAAAATATGCCACTTTAACAATATTGGCTCATTTGATTGATCTTGAAAAAGAAAAATCTATAAAATCTGATGGCCTAGAAAACACCAACTCAACTTATAGTAAGATATAAAATTATTCTTAGATCACGGGTATAAGAATTTAGTATTCCATTTATTATTTTCTAAATAAAATACAAGCCTTTGGTGGAGTCTAAATTCTGAGTTAACCCAAAATTCAATCTCGTTTGGAACGATTCTGTAACCCATCCAATAAGGAGGCTTAGGAACATCTTTATCTTCATATATTAATTCAATATCGGAAAAGGAACTCTTCAATTGCGATTGGCTTTCTAAGTCTGAAGATTGTTTGCTGGCCCACGCTCCTATTTGACTACCACGAGGCCTGGTTTTAAAATACGCCTCTGACTCTGAATTTGATAAAATTTCAACTTTACCTTTAATTCTAATTTGTCTTTGTAAGCTCTTCCAATGAAAACATGCTGCTACAGATTTATTTTGTGATAATTCTTTCCCTTTTGCACTGTTTGCATTCGTATAGAACGTAAAACCTTTTGTGCCATAATCTTTAAGCAAAACAACTCTTGCATTGGGTATATTGTCAGAATCAGATGTTGCAAGGATCATCGCATTAGGATCGTTTAACTCTTGGGATTCTGCTTCCTTTATCCATTCTTCAAATAAAGCTAATGGGTTCGTTTTATTCGAAAAACTATTATTCGAGAAGTCAATGTTAGAAATTTGTTTCATAAAAAATATAACTCTTATTATTAAACAATTATTATTAAATATGCATTATAAATAGATTTAGTATATTACTATACAACTTAAACGATAATAATAATAATAGAATTTATGAAATAAGATACTATGGAAAACAATACAAATAAACATATCGGCTCATTAATGGCAGGGAAACGTGGCCTTGTTATGGGTGTAGCAAACAATAGGTCAATTGCCTGGGGGATAGCTAAAACTCTGCACCAATATGGTGCAGAAGTTGCTTTTACTTATCAAGGGGAAGCCATAGAGAAAAGAATTATACCTTTAGCAAAAGAATTAAACTCAGAAATTGTGATAGAATGTGATGTATCAGAAAAGAATTCTATTGTCTCAGCATTTGAGATATTAAAAAGTAAATGGGAGAAAATAGATTTTATCGTACACGCAATAGCTTTTTCCGATAAAAATGAATTAACAGGAAGATATATTGATACTTCACAAGAAAATTTCTTACAAACTATGTTGGTATCAACTTATTCGCTTACTGCCGTTGCTCAAGTTGCTGAAAAAATGCTAAATGAAAATGGATCTATTTTAACTCTTACCTATTACGGAGCAGAAAAAGTTATGCCTCATTACAATGTAATGGGTATTGCGAAAGCGGGGTTAGAAGCTTCAGTAAGGTACCTAAGTGTAGATTTAGGAAAAACAGGAAAACGTATTAATGCAATATCCGCGGGACCCATCAAAACACTTGCGGCATCTGGAATTGGAGATTTTCGTTATATTCTTAAGTGGAATGAATATAATTCACCTTTAAGAAGAACGGTTACCACTGATGACGTAGGGAATGCAGCGACCTACCTTCTATCCGATCTTAGTAGTTCGGTTACAGGGGAGATTCATCATGTAGATGCAGGTTATCACGTTGTTGGCATGAAAAACGAAGAAGCACCAGATATTAATGCAATTAGTAAAGAATAATTAATAAATATAAAAAACAATATGTCATATAATACATTTGGACACATGCTAAAAATAACAACTTGGGGCGAGAGTCATGGTCCTTATATTGGCTGCGTTCTTGATGGTTGTCCTCCTAATATAAAGATATCTATTGAAGAAATTCAAGAATACTTGGATAAAAGAAAACCTGGGCAATCAAAATATACAACCCAAAGAAAAGAGCCCGATCAAATCACTATCAATTCCGGTGTGATCGAAGATGAAACTGGGAATCTGCTGACTACAGGAGCACCAATATCATTAATTATTAAGAATATTGATCACAAGTCAAAAGACTATTCTGAAATAAAAAGTAAGTTTAGGCCAGGTCACGCCGATTATACTTATATTGAAAAATATGGAATTAGAGATCACAGGGGGGGTGGGAGATCTTCTGCTAGAGAAACAGCAATGAGAGTTGCAGGAGGTGCTATTGCAAGAAAGATAATTCCAAATATTAAAATTAGAAGCGCCCTAGTCCAAATGGGTTCAATTAAGATTAATCGAAATAATTGGGATTGGGACTTTGTAAACAAGAATCCTTTCTTTTGTCCGGATAAAGAAATTGTACAAACTTGGGAAGAGCGTATAGAAAAAATTAGAAAATCAGGTAATTCTATAGGAGCAATAATTGAAGTAATTGCCGAAAATGTACCGGCTGGACTTGGTGAACCAATATACGGAAAACTTGATCAAGATATCGCATCTGCATTGATGTCAATCAACGCAGTAAAAGGCGTTGAGATTGGCGCAGGATTTTCCAGTGCATCGCTTACAGGAGAAGAAAACGCTGATGGTATTAGGATAGGCGAAGATTCCAAAGTAAAATTTTTATCAAATAATGCAGGTGGTATCCTTGGAGGTATATCAACAGGACAAACTATTGTAGCTCGATTTGCAGTTAAACCAACATCCTCTATTTTAAAATCGAAGAAAACAATTGATTATGATAAAAAAGAAACAGAGATTATAACAAAAGGTAGACATGATCCTTGTGTTGGAATTCGAGCCGTACCGGTTGGCGAAGCTATGATGGCTCTAGTTATAGCAGATCATTACATAAGAAATAGAGGACAAACGGGGAAGAATTAATTTTATTTCTTTGCATATATAAGCCATTCTTGATTACCTGTTTTTCCTAATAACGGTGATTTAAACAAACGAATATCATAAAACCCCTGCTCTAATATCCATTGTCTTATATCCCAGACAGCTCTCCAAGCTATGTCTATATCTCTGACAATTCCACTGCTTCCTATGTTTTTTCTTCCAACTTCAAATTGAGGTTTTATCAATGCCATGAATACAATATTTTTTTTCAATAAAAGCAACGTATTACCCATTGCTTTTTTTAAGCTTATAAAACTTACATCAACAGTTATAAGATCTATATTAATGAAAAAATCTTCTGTTAAATTCCTGCTGTCCGTACCTTCCATATTAACTACTTTATTATTACTTAAAAGATTTTTTGATAATTGATTGTGCCCAATATCAATAGAATAAACCTTTCGGACACCCTTCTCCAAAAGAACTTGGGTGAAACCTCCTGTTGACGCCCCTATATCAACGCAAAAGAAGTTTCCAATATTGATATCTATTATCTCTAATAAAAATAGTAATTTTAAAGCTGAACGTGAAACATATAATAAAGAAATGTCATCAATCGTAATAACATCATCTGAAGATACTTTTTGACTGATCTTTCTTGCAATCACACCATTTACTAAAACTTTACCTCTTCGTATAGAATCGGCAGCTTTACTTCTTGTTACAGCTAACCCCCTGTCCGCTATTATTTGATCTAATCTATTCAATTATTCCCTATCTATCTATTTTAGTCATACTCGTGATACAATCAACAATAGAATCTGAATTTAGACCTGCTTTAATATATTGATTTTCTTGCGTATCTTGCTGAAGAAAAAAATCAGGTAAAAATATATTTTTAATTTTTAATTTAGAATCCAAATGATTACCTTGTATCAAGAAGTTATTCACATGAGAAGCAAAGCCTCCTATAGAACCCTCTTCTATCGTAATTAGAATATAATGATTTTCAATTAATTTTAATATCAGCTCTTCGTCCAAAGGCTTAACAAACCTTGCGTCAACTAAGGTAATATTAAACCCAAGTTTCTTAAGCTCTATATCAGCCTCTAGGCATTCTTTTATCAAAGTTCCATAACATAACAAAACAATATCCTCTCCTTGTTTTATAATTTTACCTTTACCAATTCTAATAGGCTTAATTTCATTTGGAAATTCTATACCAATCCCATTTCCTCTTGGGTATCTAAATGCTATCGGCCCTTCATTATAATCTGCAGCAGTTACCACCATTCTAGCTAGTTCCAGTTCATTGGATGGAGCCATTACAATAAAATTAGGTAAAGAAGCAAGGTATGTTATATCAAATGACCCAGCATGTGTAGCTCCATCAGCACCAACTAATCCAGCTCTATCTATAGCAAATCTAACTGGTAATTTTTGGATAGCCACATCGTGTACCACTTGATCGTAAGCTCTTTGTAAAAAAGTCGAATAGATTGAACAAAAAGGCTTATAACCTTCTGTTGCTAACCCAGCTGCAAACGTTACGGCGTGTTGTTCTGCAATGCCAACATCAAAATATCTTTCAGGATAAAGATTAGCAAATTTATCTAGACCAGTACCGTTAGGCATTGCTGCTGTAATAGCAATTATTTTATTATCCTCTTTTGCAATTTTTGTTAACTCTGTTGAAAATGTATTCGTATAACTTTTAATGTTTGTGTTTGGCTTTATTTGGGTTCCTGTTGATATATCAAATTTCGATACCCCATGAAATTTATCAGCAGATCTTTCGGCCGGCTCATAACCTTTTCCTTTTTGAGTTACTATATGTAATAATATTGGCCCTTCTTTAGAATTTTTTACATTCTTCAGAATTGGTAATAAATGCTTAAAATTGTGTCCGTCAATAGGGCCAACATAATAAAAACCAAGCTCTTCAAATAGGGTTCCTCCTGTGAAAAAACCCCTTGAATATTCTTCGGCCTTTGAAATGCTTTGCCTTATTCTTTTTGGAAGATGTGATATAAGTTTCTTAACATACCTTCTTATACCCGTGTATGCTCCGCCTGATATTAATTTAGCAAGGTATGCGCTCATTGCACCAACTGGAGGTGCTATTGACATATCATTGTCATTTAAAATAACGATTAATCTATTATTCATTGATCCTGCGTTGTTCATGGCTTCGTAAGCCATTCCAGCGCTCATTGCACCATCTCCTATAACGGCGATAACATTACCCTCGGATAATGATAAATTTCTAGCAACAGATATTCCCAGGCTTGATGAGATTGAAGTAGATGAATGAGCGGCACCAAACACATCATACTCACTTTCACTTCTAGACGTGAATCCAGATAACCCATTACCTTGACGGAGTTTTTCCATTAACTTTCTACGACCTGTTAGTATTTTGTGAGGGTAAGTTTGGTGACCAACATCCCATACTAATTTATCATCAGGAGTATCAAAAATATAATGCAATGCTATGGTGAGTTCAACCACACCTAAACCGGCACCTAAGTGCCCACCTGTCTTAGATACTATCTCAATTAGTTCAGTTCTTAATTCATCTGCAAGAGGCTCTAGATCGATTTCTTCTAGTTTTCTTAGATCAGAAGGATAATTAATTTTATCTAATATTGGTGTTTTGCTCATAAATTATAAACTTATTTTTATATTTAAAACTCTAAGAAAAGATTATTTGCTGTCTTCGAGAGATTGAATATTTTTTATATTACCGGAAGTATTAAGATTTATTTTTTCTATCCTCGCTTCGGCTTGGTTTAACAAATTATTACAATGGACTTTAAGTGATTCGCCTCTTTCGTATTTAAATATAGATTCTTCAAGACCTATTGAACCATTCTCAAGACTTTCGACAATTAATTCCAGCTCTTTAATAGCATCTTCGAAGCTCAGGCTACCTATATTTTTGTTAATTACATCAGATTCCATGTCAATAAACTCCTTAATATATTTTTACTATATTATTTATCACTATTTTTATGTTAAGTTTATATATATTTTATATAGACTTAATTAATAATGAATAATAGCTTTTTCGATAATACAAAATGTTAAATAATAATATTATATCAGCTAATGCCTCAGGCATCAAAATTGCAAGTAATATACTAAGGAAAAATGGGATTATTTCATTTCCCACAGAAACTGTTTATGGATTAGGGGCCTCAGCTCTTAGCAGTGATGCGGTTGCTAAAATATACGCTGTTAAAAAAAGACCAAGCTTTAATCCCTTAATCGTTCATGTTAGCTCATTGAAAAAGGCAATGGAGATTGGAATCTTTAATCAAGAGGCTCAAAAATTAGCGGAAAGATTTTGGCCTGGTCCGCTAACAATTGTAGTTCCTATCAGGAAAAATAGCCAAATATCTGAACTAGTAACTGCTGGATTATCAACAGTAGCATTAAGGGTACCGTCAAATGACATTGCCCTAGCTTTATTAAAATATTGTGATATTCCCTTAGCTGCACCAAGTGCAAATCTATCTGGTACAGTTAGCTCAACCAATGCAAAACATGTGCTTGATGATTTTCATAGTTCTATCGATATAATTCTTGACGGTGGTAAATGTAAATACGGAATAGAATCAACTATAATTATTAGCGCTAAAGATGGGTTTAAGCTTCTGAGAGCTGGTTGTATAACAGAAGATATTATTAAAAAAGAATTAAACATCATAGTTCAAAAATATGAATCATCCACAATTATCGCACCAGGGCAACTAGAAAAACACTACTCGCCAAAAGCAAAATTGAGATTAAATGCAAGCGCATTATTAGAAGATGAAGAATTTATTGGATTCGGAAAAGTTCCAGATGGCATTTCATCAACAATAAATCTATCTGTTAATGGTAACCTGATTGAAGCAGCAACGAATTTATTTAGTATATTGCGTTCAATTGATGATCTAAAATTGAATAATGTTGCTATAGCTAAAATTCCAAACACAGGAATAGGAATAGCAATTAATGACAGATTACAGAGAGCGGCAATACAAAATATATAAGTTATAAGGAGTTAATCTAATGAGTAAGAATGTTACGAACAATAGAGAGGGTTATGCGCACCCTAGTCAGAATATAATTAATTTATTTTGTGAAATCGTAGGTGATTCAAATGTATTATTGGATGAAAGTGATATGCAGTCATATCTATTGGAGCCAAGAAGATTATATAGTTCGAAAGCAGCATGTGTGATTAAGCCAAGTTCAGTGCTAGAAATTAGTCATCTACTCAAAATAGCAAACGAGAATAATATTTCGGTAGTTCCCCAAGGTGGTAACACCGGATTAGTTGGCGGACAAGTGCCTTACGACAAAGGCAATGAGGTCATTTTATCACTTTCCAGATTAAATAAATTAAGAGAAATTGATATAAGCACAAATTCTATGACCATAGAAGCAGGAATGACCCTAGATAAAGTACAGAAATTAGCGGACGAGAACGATAGGTTTTTTCCATTGAGCCTAGGATCAGAAGGCTCTTGTCAAATTGGCGGGAATCTCGCAACTAATGCAGGTGGCACCGCAGTTATTGAATACGGAAATACCAGAGAACTGACTTTGGGACTAGAAGTGGTATTAGCAGACGGTAAGATCTTAAATGGATTAAAAAGCTTAAGGAAGGATAATACCGGCTATGATCTTAAAAATCTATTTATAGGGAGCGAAGGAACCCTTGGCATAATTACAGCCGCAACAATGAAATTATTTCCAAAACCTAAAAACATAATCAGCACTTTTGTATCTTTAAAGGATCTAGATGCTGCTGTTAATTTATTAAATTTTCTTCGCAAAGAAACTATGAATAAGATCACTAGTTTTGAATTAATGCCAAAAATTGGAATTAAATTAGTTCAAAAACATAAACCAAATATAAAAATCCCATTAAGAGCACTAAATGATTGGTCTGCTTTGATTGAATTTTCCTCTAATGATACGCTAGATTCAGCTAGAGAAGATTTGGAGAGTACGCTTTTTAAAGCTATCAATGAAGACTATATAACCGATTGTGTAATTGCAGAATCAATATCACAATCAATGGATTTTTGGAGAATAAGACATTTTATTGTTGAAGTTCAAGCTTATGAGGGCGGGAGCATCAAGCATGATATTTCTATTCCAATTGCAAAAATACCTCAATTTATTTATGAAGCAAATAATATCGCAGAATCTGTATGTCCGTCATCCCGTCCTATTCCCTTTGGACACCTTGGTGATGGGAACATACACTATAATATTACCCAACCAATAAACGAAAATACCGATAAATTCATGGAAAAATGGCATGATATGTCTGTTAAAATACATGATTTAGTTATTAAGTTAAATGGATCTATTAGCGCTGAACATGGAATCGGCAGAATGAAAAGAGATGAGCTGCTTGAAAGATCCGATTCTACTAAAAATTTCATTATGAAGAATATAAAAAATGCATTAGATGTAAAGGGAATACTCAATCCAGGAAAAGTACTTTAAGACAACTACATAAATAAGCTCTCAACATATCTGGAGATTATAAGATTAATAGAGATTATCCTGAACATCCATTATTTGGAGTTAGCTCTCTAATTATAAAAGAGAGCAGTGTCCTTGTGGTAAAAAGATCTTCTAAACCTGACGTATGGAGTTTACCTGGAGGGTTAGTTGAACTTGGTGAAATGCAACAAAATGCTGCCATAAGAGAAGTTCAGGAAGAAACAAATATAAATATTAAAATTATTAAATTTCTAGAGAATTTAGATATAATTATAAAAGATGAACAAAAAAAAATAAAAAGACATTATATTTTAGCTGTTTTTAGTGGAGAATATATAAGTGGTAACATAATTGCAGGAGACGATGCCTTGGATGCAAAGTGGGTTCCAATTCAAGATATAAAAAATATTAACATGACTATTGGAACAACTCAATTTATAATGAATTATTGTAAATAATTACATGTTTACTATGTATCTTCCTTTATGGTTTCCTTCTATAATTTTATTCGAGATAAGCAGAACTTCATCAATATCTATTTCAGTAATCACTGATTTTATTAAGTCTAAATCAATCAATTCAGTCAACCTATTCCAAGCATTTTCTCTGTTTTCTTTTTTGCAATAAGCCGAGTCAATTCCAAGTAACTTAATACCTCGAAGAATGAATGGTGCCATATTAGTACTCAGATTTATACCTTGTATTTGACCGCAAACTGAAATAGCTCCTCCTCTAGCTGTTTGAGAAATTATATGAGAAAGAGTATTCCCTCCAATAACATCAATCGCACTAGCCCAAGTCTCTTTGTCTATTAATCTAGGAGTGCCTTCGAATACTTCATTGTCAATGATCCGTTCGGCACCCAATCTCATGAGGTACTTCTCTTCATAAATTTTTCCAGTTGATGCGACAACCCTAAATCCTAGCTTCGATAGAATCATAATAGCAAAAGCACCTACCCCACCCGTTGCGCCTGTAACAACTATTTCACCCATATTGGGTGTGATGCCTGATTCTTCAATTCCAATAACACATAACATTGCTGTTAGACCTGCAGTTCCTATAGACATGATATCATTGCAGGAAAACTGTTTTGGAACTTTTAATAACCATTGAGAGTCAATTCTTGCGTATTCAGAAAGACCACCGTAGTGAATCTCTCCCATGCCATGGCCGGTTGCAAAAATATTATCACCTTTTTTAAAAAGAGGATTATCAGAATCTTCAACAATACCCGCTAGATCAATGCCTGGTATCATTGGAAATTTTCTAACAACAGGAGCTTTTCCCGTTAAAGCCAGTGCGTCTTTGTAATTAATGCCTGAAGACACAACCTTAACGACAGTATCCCCAAGCATTAAATCATTAATATTGATTTTTTTTAATTTTGCTATTGTTACTTTATCTTGTTGAGATAAATGCCAAGCTTTAAATTTATTATCCATTAATTACCCAAATTATATAAATAAATACAATTAATATATTACAAGATATTATTTAATATACTATAATATAAAATATTAACGACAAATAATCTAGCACAAGTCATTGCATAGATTTAATAAAAAAATTATTATGATAATTAAAAAATGAAACACAATATATTAGAAGATAGATCTGTAATAGAAATAAAAGGTAATGAATCTATCAAATTTCTTCAAAACATACTGACCGCAGATATATCGCTATTAAACAAAAAAAATATACTGAGTTCAGCATTACTTAGCCCACAAGGAAAAATATTATTCGAAATGATAATATATTCTCATGGAGGTAATATTCTTATAGAATCTAATAAAAATCTGCATCATGATTTAATTAAAAAACTCAATTTATATAAATTAAATTCGAATATAGAAATAAATGATCGAAAAGATCTAGTGGTTTCATGGGAAAAAGTATGTTCTAAGGTGGATCAAAATTTTTACACTGATCCTCGCGACGAGGCATTGGGTCAAAGAGCAATTATTCAAAAAGAATTAAATTTAAAGAGCAACTTAGATTTATATCACAAGACAAGAATAAGTCTGGGTATCCCAGAGATAATTTACGATTATAATCAAGGTACTATTTTTCCACACGAGGCAAATCTCAATGATTTTAACGGGGTATCCTTAAATAAAGGTTGCTATATTGGCCAAGAAATAGTCTCAAGAATGCATTTTCGGGGAACTATGAAAAAAAAATTTCATTTATTTAATTACGAAGGAATTGTGTCTGCATTTAACGAAAATCTAGTACACAAAAATAAGATTATTGGAACATTTGGATCACACACAGAAGACAAAGTGCTAATCTTAATTAAATTACAAGAATTGGAAGAAAGTATGAAATTGGAAAAAATAAATTTATACTTATGTTAAATTATAATAATAATTAATAAGATAATATGAAAATTGTAATATCTCCGTTAAGTTTAGCAAATAAGATGATTGATAAATATAATGCAAATTATATAATTTCAATTTTATCGCCGGGCGAATCGTTCCCGATATTTGAAGGCATTAAAGATACAAATCATCTTAAATTATCATTTAACGATATCACATCTCCTAGAAAAAATTTAATTCAACCGTCCTTAGGACACGTAAAAAATATTATAAGCTTTACAAAAAAATGCACTAAGAATGACACCCTTTTAATACACTGCTATGCTGGGATATCAAGATCGACAGCGGCCGCATTAATTGTATACTGTTATTATAAAAAAGACTTAAGAGCAGATTTAATGGCAACTGAACTGATGTCTTTATCTCCATCCGCAAACCCTAATAGTTTATTATTAAAGTTGGGAGACCATATAATCGGAAGTAGTAATATCTTAAGTGAATGCCACAAGATATTAAAAAAACCAATATTAACCTATGAAAACAAGCCTTTTACACTAAATTGCTAAGAAATTAAGAAAGTATATTTATTATAATTAAATAAACTAAATTGATTTATTATGGTTTAATTATTATATATAAAACATAATAAATAAAAGTTGTTTACAGTATGAGATTAATATAATTATATATAGCTATGGTGGTTACGATTTAAATACTGGGATGTATTGGTGAATATACACTTATATAGAAATTCAATGAAAAAAGTAATAAAGAATCAAAGGGTATCATAATGGAAACTTCAATAGAAATTCCAAACTTGGAATATAGCAATGATATTGCGAATGAAATGGCACCTTATTACGAAAAGGTGAAGTCGGTAATACCAAAAATCGAATGGCCGGTTCACGCTCCTTATATAAAGGCGATCAATGAATTAAAAAAACAAAGAAATGCAGTGCTATTAGCCCATAATTATCAAACACCAGAAATATACCATTGTGTAGCAGATTTCGTTGGAGACAGCCTGGCATTGTCAAAAGAAGCCGCAAGAACAGAAGCGGACATAATCATTCAATGCGGCGTGCACTTTATGGCAGAAACATCAAAAATACTAAATCCGAATAAAATGGTTTTGGTACCTGACTTAGATGCAGGTTGCTCTCTTGCTGAATCTATAACTGGAGATGATGTAAGAAAACTGAAACAAAAATATCCAGGGGTTCCAGTTGTTACATACGTCAACACTTCTGCAGATGTTAAAGCTGAATCTGATATTTGCTGCACATCAGGAAATGCATTGGAAATAATAGAATCACTTGGTGCTAAGAAAGTATTATTTCTCCCAGATAAATATCTAGCGCAAAATATTGCTAAACAAACAGATGTTGAAATTATTTGGTGGGAAGGCAGTTGCATAGTTCATGAACTATTTACCCCCGAAGAATTACATCAAGCGAGAGAAAACGAAGAGGATTTAATAATAATTGCTCATCCAGAATGCCCACCTAACGTTGTTGAGGCTGCAGATTTCTCAGGTTCCACAGCCAATATGATTAGTTATATCAAAGAAAATCAACCAAAAAAAGTTATGATGGTTACAGAGTGCTCAATGAGCGATAATGTTTCTGCAGTGAACCCAAATGTTCAATTTATAAGGCCTTGTAATCTGTGCCCTTATATGAAAAAAATTACATTACCTAAAATATTAGATAATTTAATATATCTTAATAATGAGGTTAAAATTGACCCCCTTATTGCAGCAAAAGCTTTTAATGCAGTTGATAGAATGATAAATTTAAAAATTTAAACTAGGATCAGTAATCATGACAGACAAAAATACTGTCATTATAATAGGAGCTGGTCTTGCAGGACTATTTACAGCATTAAAACTAGCTCCATTAAATGTCAAAGTTATATCATCAAAGTCCCTAGGGTCTGGCACTTCTAGTCAATGGGCTCAGGCCGGGATAGCCGCCGCTGTTGGTCAAAATGACTCTGCAAATTTACATAAACATGACACGATATCTGTTGGTGCTGGAATAGTTGATGAATATGCTGCCGGGATTATGGTTGAGGCTGGACCAAATAGAATTAATGATTTGATAAACTTAGGCGTTCCCTTCGATAAAGGATCTAATAATAAACTTCTATTAAAAAAAGAAGCTGCACATGGCATAAATAGAATAGTTTCTGTTAATGGAGATATGACCGGAAAAGCAATAATGAAAACGTTGTCTGAAACTGTTAAGAAATCAAATCATATAGATGTCATAGAAAATTTTAATGCCGTTGAATTATTAAAAGATCAAGATGGTATTTTTGGAGTTGTTATACAATCGAATCTAGATAATAAAAAAGAACAAAGATTGTACTCTAGGAATATTATTATAGCTACTGGTGGCATTGGTCAATTATATGAAGTGACAACTAATGCAATAGAAGCTAAAGGTGATGGTATCGCTATTGCAGCCCGTATCGGTGCAGATTTATCAGACTTAGAGTTTGTACAATTTCATCCAACTGCATTTAATATAGGGATTGACCCTGCCCCCCTTGCAACAGAAGCTTTGAGGGGAGATGGAGCTAAAATTATAAATGAACTCAACGAAAGATTTCTCTTAAAGACACATCAACAAGCGGAGCTAGCTCCAAGAGATATTGTTTCTCGTGCTATATTCAATGAAATAAAAAATGGCCACAAAGTGTATCTAGATTGCAGAGGTGAATTAGGGAAAAGCATGAAAAAAACCTTTCCTACTGTATATGGATTTTGCAAAGATAATAATATTAATCCAGAAAACCAGGCAATTCCTATAGCCCCTGCAGCACACTACCATATGGGAGGAATTTCTACCGATGCTAATGGAAAAACTAGTATCAACGGACTATGGGCATGTGGAGAATCAGCTTCAACTGGCGTGCATGGCGCCAATAGATTGGCTTCGAATTCCTTGCTTGAAGCGATAGTTTTTGGCTCTATAATAGCAAAGAATATTAAGTCTTTGCCTAACAACACTCCAGTTAAGAATAGTGAAGCTACAACATCTAAAGTAGTACCGATTAATTCAAAAGATCTAAAAATTTTAAAGTCAATAATGACAAGAAAAGTCGGTGTAGAGAGAAATGGAGAAGAATTAGATGAAGCTTTTAATGAGATACTAACACTAAATCAAAAATACAAAAAAAATAATCAAATAAATAACACTATTATAACAGCGCTTCTTATAATTAAATCTGCTATAAAAAGAAAAGAGCATCGTGGGAGCCATTATAGGTCAGATTTCCCAGAAACTAACTCTTTGCTAAACAATAGAAGCAAAATAACAATAAAAGATATAATCTAATGATAGAAATTAATCCAATTCCACAACACATAATAAAAAATTGCGTAAAGAATGCCATTGCAGAGGATCTTGGTCAAGCGGGTGATTTAACAAGCAATTACCTTATTGATAAAAATCAAGAAAATGAATGGATAATTACTTCCAATCAAAATGGAGTGGTTTCTGGTATAAGATGTGCTGAGTATGCCTTCAATTTTATTGACAAAAATGTATGTTTCAAGTCTTTTGTAATGGACGGAGAAAAGGTTACAAAAGATACTAAAATAGCATTGATATCCGGAAGAAGTTTACCTATTTTAACAGCTGAAAGAACAGCTTTAAATTTTATAGGACATTTATCTGGAATTGCTACCGAAACAAATAAATTTGTTGAATTAACGAAACATACAAAGGTCAAGATTGTTTCAACAAGGAAAACAACACCTGGAATAAGAGCGTTAGAAAAATATGCTATACGTTGTGGTGGTGGATTTAATCATAGATTAGGGTTGGATTACGCAATTTTAATTAAAGATAATCATATTGAGGCCGTCGGTGGTGTAAAGGAAGCTTTAAAATTAGCAAAACAAAAAGCAAGTCATTTAATGTCTATTGAAATTGAAGTTGATACAATTGAGCAATTAGAAGAAGCGTTAAAATATGAAGCTAAAATAATCCTTTTAGATAATATGACAATTGATAATTTAAAGGCTGCAGTTAAAATAGCTAATGGGGGCGCTATCCTAGAGGCCTCAGGAAATATCAATGAAAATAATGTATTACAAGTTGCTGAAACAGGTATTGATATAATATCAATTGGAAGATTAACTCATTCTTCACCCTCTTTGGACATAAGCTTGCACTGTAATAAAAAATAGAAAATCTATTTATTTTTTATTTTTATCTCTGCTTGTGCTGCTGAAAGCCTTGCAACCGGAACTCGGTATGGAGAACACGAAACATAATTTAATTCAATTTCTGCACAAAATTCAATAGAACTTGGATCCCCTCCATGTTCGCCACAAATACCTAATTTTATAGAATTATTTTTTGACCTACCTCTTTCAACTGCAATCTCTATTAACTCACCGACACCTTCTCTATCAATAGAGACAAATGGATCCCTTTCAAAAATACCATTGGATATATAAGTATCTAAAAATCTTGAGGAATCATCCCTACTAATCCCATATGTAGTTTGAGTAAGATCGTTTGTTCCAAAGGAAAAGAAGTCCGCAACTTCAGCTATTTCTGAAGATTTCAAAGCAGCTCTTGGCAATTCAATCATAGTGCCCACTGTATAATCTAATTTTAATTTATGTTCGTTTTCTATTTCTTTTGCAACCTTATCAATCAAATTTTTAACTATCTCTAATTCTCTTCTCGAAGCAACTAAAGGTACCATAATTTCTGGTTGAACCCTCTTCCCTGATTTTTTATTAATCTCAACACACGCTTCAAAAATAGCCCTTGCTTGCATCTCGGGTATTTCTGGGTACGTTATTGCTAACCTGCACCCTCGATGACCTAACATTGGATTGGATTCAGATAGTTCATCTATTCTTATTTTCAACGAAGAAGTGTTAATACCCAATGCTGTTGCCACTGCATCTATATCTTTTTGTGTATGCGGTAAAAACTCATGCAATGGAGGATCAAGAAGCCTTATGGTCACTGGCAATTCATCCATAACATCAAAAAGGTCTATAAAATCCTTCTTTTGCATAGGTAGAATCTTTAACAAAGCTTTCTTTCTACCTTCTTCGCTATCAGCTAGAATCATTTCACGGACGGCATTTATTCTACCTTCCTCGAAAAACATGTGCTCGGTTCTACATAATCCTATGCCTTCAGCACCAAAGCTCCTTGCAACCTCGGCATCAATCTTTGTCTCAGCGTTAGCCCTTACTCTAAGCTTCCTAAATCCATCTGCCCATTTCATTAATTGAGAAAAATCTCCAGATAATTCAGGATCCTTCATTTTAACTTCTCCTGAAATAATTTGTCCACTTGAACCATCTATTGTTATGATATCGCCCGCCATAAATGTTAACTTACCAATTATTAACATATTATTTTCATAATCAATTCTCAGAGCACCCGCACCAGAAATACATGGACGCCCCATACCACGCGCAACAACTGCCGCATGACTTGTCATGCCTCCCCTAGTAGTCAATATTCCTACTGCAGCGTGCATCCCATGAATATCCTCTGGACTTGTTTCAATTCTGGTTAAAATGACTTTTTTCCCATCACTTGCTAATTTCTCAGCTTCATCTGCGTTAAAAACAATCTGACCAGAGGCTGCTCCAGGTGATGCTGGAAGACCAGTAGCTATGACATTCAAATCAGCATCTTTATCAATGGTAGGGTGTAGTAATTGATCTAACTCATTAGGATTTATTCTGGACACCGCTTCTTCTTGAGAAATCAATCCTTCTTTAACAAAATCGACAGCAATCTTTATTGCAGCTTTGGTTGTTCTTTTTCCAGACCTTGTTTGAAGCATCCATAGGCGACCTTCTTGAATTGTGAATTCAATATCTTGCATATCGCGATAATGACTTTCTAAATTATCCGCAACTTTTTTTAGCTCCTTAAATACATCCGGCATTAATTTTTCAAGCGACATGTCTTCTGAACCGGATTCAATTCTAGATAGCTCTGAAATATTTTGCGGCGTTCTAATTCCTGCTACAACATCTTCACCTTGTGCATTAACTAGAAACTCCCCATAAAATTCTTTATTCCCATTTGATGGATTACGAGTAAATGCAACCCCTGTTGCACTGTTATCATCTAAATTACCATATACCATCGCTTGTACATTAACAGCAGTCCCCCAGTGATCAGGTATATCATTTAATTTTCTATAAGTTTTTGCTCGATTATTTTGCCAAGAACCAAACACAGCCGAGATGGACCCCCATAATTGTATGTTAACATCTTGAGGAAAAGGGTTTCCGTACTCTTTTAATAACTCCTCTTTATAATGACTAACTATATTCTTCCAATCTCCACTATTCAGATCAGTATCAAGGGTGTAATTATTATCAATTTTATAATCTTCTAGGATATCCTCAAAAATATGGTGTTCCACACCCAAAACAACGTTAGAATACATCTGTATAAATCTACGGTAAGAATCGTATGCAAATCTTGCATCTCCAGATTTTTTTGCCAAAGCCTCCACTGTAATATCATTCAACCCTAGATTTAATACTGTGTCCAACATACCTGGCATAGATGACCTTGCACCAGATCTTACAGAAACCAACAGAGGGTTCTGATCGCTTCCAAATTTCGATCCAACTGTATCTTCAATTTCTTTAATTGCACTATTAACCTGATCATCTAATTCATCTGGTAAATTAGAATTATTTTCATAATACGAAGTGCAAACTTCAGTTGTAATAGTAAAACCTGGAGGGACAGGAAGTTTTAAAGAACACATCTCAGCTAAATTAGCTCCCTTACCACCTAATAAATTACGCATTGAAGTGTTGCCTTCTGTATTTTTTCCACCAAAATTATATACCCATTTAGTCATTTTTTTAAAATCTTTCATTATTTTAAGCATAGGAGAAATACACTAAAAATCTATTACAGAAAAATCTGCTATTTTTTGTGTAAAAGAACGAATTCCCGCTAATAATTTTAACCTATTATCTTTTATTTCTTTTTTATCCACATTAACTATCACAGAGTCGAAGAAGTTATTTATTGGTTTCGAAAAAGCTAACAATAAGTCTTCGTAAATTTTTTTATCCCCCTTTTTATACACAGAAATGTCAATATGGGAAAGTTTCGTTAATACATTATACAATTCTTTTTCTTCATTAAATTCAAACAAAGATTCATTTATCGTGCCATCAAGCACAGAGTAATCCTTCTTCCTTTCCTGAGCTTGCAGTATATTATGCACTCTTTTAATGGCTTTAACGAAGTCTATGCCTTCAATTGATTTAATAAAATTATTTAGTAATTTTATTTTTTCTGATAATAAATATAAATCATCTACTTCTTGCGCATTAATTGCAGCATCTATAACTTCTTTTCCGATATCATATTCACGCATATATGTACGCAATCTATCTAACAAAAAATCTATTAAATCAGCACATATACCGTTACAATTAATACCTATCTCATTGGACAAAATATCTTGAGATTTATTTATAATTTGACGTATTGGAACCTCTATTTGACTTTCTATTATAATTCTAATTATACCATTTGCGGATCTTCTTAAAGCAAACGGATCTTTAGAACCAGTAGGTTTCTCGTTAATAGCCCAGAAACTAACTAACATATCAACCTTCTCGGCCAAAGCTATGCTTATAGAGACAGGAGAACTTGGCAACAAATCACCGCTACCAACAGGTAAATAATGCTCTCTAATTGCATCAGCAACCACACTATCTTCACCTTGTTCGATAGCGTAATATCGACCAATAGTTCCCTGGAGTTCTGGAAACTCAGAAACCATACCGGTTTGGAGGTCTGCCTTCGATAAATAAGCAGCCCTAGAAACTAACTCTACATTGGCGCCAACAAACCCTGCTATTAGTATTGATATACTCTTTATTCTAATAACTCTGTTATATAATGTTCCTAATTTTTCATGAAATATAACGTCTTGCAATCCTTGAACCCTATTTTCAAGTTTGGTTGAAAGATCCTCCTCCCAAAAATACAAAGCGTCATAAAGTCGTGCGCTTAGAACTCTCTGATTGCCGTTAATTATTGATTTTCCCAGATCTTGTGAATCAATATTTGATACAACTAAAAAATTATTTGTCATTTCATTTGTTTTTTTATCAAAAACAGAAAAATATTTTTGATGATTCCTCATAGAGGTTATTAATACCTCCTCAGGCAGCATTAGAAATTTGACATCAAAGCTTCCAAATAAAACAACTGGCCATTCAACTAGTCCCGAAACCTCATTCAAAAGAGTTTCGTCTTCATGAATCATAAGATTTCTATCTGCCATAATCAATGAAGCTTGGATATTGATTTTGTTTTTCCTCTCAACAATATCAATATCCACATAACTGCTTCTTAAAGATTTATGATATTGATCAATGCTATGTATCTCTATGGAATTATTTGCCATAAATCTATGGCCAAAGGTAACGTTGGTTGCCTTCATATTATCAATTTTAAAATCTAAAGTAGTTGTTCTGTTTTCAAAAATTAATATACCTAAAATATTCTTTAAAGGTCTTACCCATCTCAAATCACCATTTCCCCACTTCATTGACTTTGGCCAAGGGAAATTTTGTATTATATCAGGCATGATCTGAGAGATAATTTTATCTGCATCCCTTTTAGGTATTTTTCTATGAAAAGAATATCTGCTTCCTTTCGTTCCAGGCTTTATTTCACATTGATCTATCGTAGATAGATTATTTGAATCTAAAAAACCCTTAATAGCAGTTTCTGGAGCATCTGTTCTAGGTCCAAGTTTTTCTTCTAGAGTTTCTATGCTAAATGCATCCACGTTACGCAAAATAAGAACAAGTCTACGTGCGGAATAATACGTATGCGGATTATCAAAGCTTAAGCCATTTTCTTTTATTCTATTAGACACTAACTTTAACAGGTTGTCTGCTGCTGGAGCTTGCATCCGAGCTGGAATTTCCTCTGATAACAATTCAATTAAAAGATCTGGCATCTAAATTAACATTCCTTTGTTGTAAATAATATAATTATATTACCCGTTATTATTTATTCTCAAGCCAAGCGTCAGCTGATGATTTGGCTAAATTTCTTATTCTAAGGATATAGGACTGTCTTTCTGTAACGGATATAACCCCTCTTGCGTCTAATATATTGAATAAATGCGAAGCTTTAATGCATTGATCATAGGCGGGTAAAGCCAATCCAATGGATGCCAATCGTAAACTTTCATCTTCACAATCTTTAAATTGTCTAAATATATAATTAGTATTAGCTTCTTTAAAATTATAATAAGAGAACTCTTTTTCAGACCTTTTAAAAACATCCCCATAAGTAATCTTATTTTTACCTTGTAGTCCGTTATAATTTAAATCATAGACATTATCTACCTCTTGAACGTACATAGCTAGTCGTTCGAGGCCATATGTTAATTCTCCAGGTATTGGATTGCATTCATATCCACATACCTGCTGAAAATAAGTAAATTGAGATACTTCCATCCCATCACACCAAACCTCCCATCCTAAGCCCCAAGCTCCCAATGTTGGACTCTCCCAATCATCTTCAACAAACCTAATATCATGCAGGTCCTTACTAATGCCAATCTGATTTAAGCTCTCTAAATACAAGTCTTGTATATTATCTGGAGACGGTTTCAATATTACTTGGAATTGGTAATAATGCTGCATTCTATTTGGATTTTCACCGTACCTGCCATCAGATGGTCTTCTTGATGGTTGCACGTAAGCAGCGTTCCAGGGGTCAGGACCCAAGGCCCTTAATATCGTAGAAGGATGGAAAGTACCGGCACCAACCTCCATGTCATAAGGCTGAAGTATAGTGCAACCAACGCTTGCCCAATAATTCTGTAATGTTAAAATTAGACCTTGAAAAGAATTTTTTGGATCCAATGAAATTTTACCGTCTATATTACTCATTGTGCTTGAAACTTTTTTATTAATTAAGATTTTTATATTATCCTATTATCTCTAAATATAAATCAAATATTGAATACAACCATAATATAAAAAATTAAAAAAATACTTAAATTATTTAACTATAATATAATTTGATTTTGATAAATCAATAGTTGCTCCATTTCTTAACACATATTCAGCTTTTTTTGTATAAGAACCATCATTTTCGTGTAAAATCAATGGTGGCAATAATTTTAATTCAGATCTACTGCCTTTTTTTGCCTGAACAATTACCCTTGAAGCGCTAGATGTGATTTTTGACATTATTGGTAAAATATTTATTCCTCCAAAAGACTTATTTAGTGCAATTAACAACTCATCCAAAGCAGACATCCTGTTAATTATTGTAATCGTGCCTTTTTCGACTAAAACTTTGGAGAGCTTATCGATCCAAATTGTAGAAGTGCCTTTGGGCGAAACTTTAGCTATTTGATTTTTATAATTAGATGGCAATTGTACTTTACCACTTTCATAATATGGTGGGTTCATTAATACATGATCGAATGGAAAAGGAATGTTTAATTTTTTAATTGATTTAGAGCTTAAATCTGAAATATCCATTTTTACAAAGTTTGATATCTCTTCTAAATTATTAAATTTTGCATTATAGTTAGCATAAGAAATATTCATTTCATCCAAATCGATACCACAAATATTTATATTAGGAACTCTTGTTGCCACAGCCAAAGCAGCCGCTCCATTGCCGGTTCCTGCATCCAAAATATTATTACCATTCTTTACAGGTACCGCGGCAGCCAGTAACATGGTATCAGAAGTAACTCTGGCACCTTCAGTTGATTGTTTTAGAAGTAATCTCCCACCTAGAAATTCATCCGTCGAATATGTTATATTTATATTTATTTCTTTATTCATGAAATCCAATTACAAAATTAATTAATTTAAGCTATACAAAGAAATAGAAAAAAATATTTCAAAGATTAATAAAAAAATATATTATGATTAAAGTAAATAAAATGCAAAAAACTTCTGTAAATAATATGGTAATTCCAGCTAATATAAAAAAAAAACCGTCAAATAACAGCGGCATTAATTCCTTAATAGAATTAACGGCAGCTGATATGGAAAAAGTAAATTCTCTAATTATAAGCCAAACAATATCTAAGACAGATATCATTCCTAAAATTTCTAGATATCTAATAACCGCAGGTGGAAAAAGATTAAGACCAATGTTAACCATCGCATCTAGTATATTATGTGGCCGCAAAGATAATAATCATATTTTACTAGCGACCAGTGTAGAGTTTATGCATACGGCGACTTTATTGCATGACGATGTAGTTGATGACAGTAGTATGAGAAGAGGTAAAATTTCTGCCAAGATGTTATGGGGCAATGAAGCAAGCGTTCTTGTTGGGGATTATATATTAGGACAAGCATTTAAAATTATGGTTCAATCCGGATCATTAAAAGCTCTTGATACATTATCTAACGCTGCTGCTATTATTGCGCAAGGAGAAATAATGCAATTATCTAGTGTAAAAAATATCTCTACATCTGAAGATGACTATATTAATATAATTGAATCAAAAACTGCGGCTTTATTTGCTGCAGCAACAGAAATCGGTGGGATTATAAATGATCGTCCTAAAAAAGAATGCGAAGCGCTAAGATCCTTTGGTTACAATCTTGGATTAGCATTTCAATTGGCCGATGATGCTTTAGATTACAACGGTGATGCTAAAACTCTGGGAAAAGAAATTGGTGATGATTTTAATGAAGGAAAAATAACCTTACCTATTATACTTTCTTACAAAAAATCAAATTCAGAGGAAAATAAATTCTGGAATAGCATTATGTTAAAGGAGGAAAGAACACGCGATGACTTCGTTCAAGCGATGATAATATTACAAAAACATAATTGTATAAATGAAACTATTGAAGCAGCCGAGCATTATGCAAGCTTAGCAATTAAAGCTTTGGATCTATTTCCTGATTCTGAGATAAAAAAAGCTCTGATTGAAAGTGTGTTGTTTTCCTGTAATCGTAATCATTAAAATTTAAATCAAAATAAATTAACCTTTTTACACCAATATTCAGGATAAGCGTTGACAATACAATCATACGCCTTGTCCAAATACTCTAGATCTTCATATAATCCAAAACAAGTAGCGCCGCTTCCAGACATCCGTGAAACTATACATTTATCTGTTTTTTGAATTGCAAGCAATATTGTGTTTATTTCAGGCTCTAAAGAACAAGCTATATCTTGTAAATCATTTTTACCGTTGACAATAAATTCCAATAAATTTTTCTGCTTATCTGGGGCAACTGAATTATTACTATCTGCATCTATTGAATTATTTAATTTCCTCATTGAAAAAACTTTTTTGGTAGATATTTCTTTATTCGGATTAACCAATAGAGCAGAAAATTTAATATCATTATTCAATGGCTGTATCTTTTCACCTGTACCATGCAGAAATAATAGCTTTGAAAACAAACAAGCGTTAACATCCGATCCAATAGAATTTGGAATACCAGATTCTTTAATTTCGCTAACTCGATTATTGTTAATGTTACACAAACCTCTAAAGATCGCAGCTGCGTCAGCAGAACCACCACCTAAACCAGCTGCAATTGGTATATTTTTATCTAGTTTATATAGATAATAATTCGAACCAGGATAAAGACTTCTATATCCATAATCACTTTTAATAATAAGGTTATCTAAGCTAGAAATAACACCATTAACATTACTTTTTATAAGAAGCTCAGTTTTTTGGTTTCTATAAAAATCTATTGAATCGTATAAATCAGTAAATGCAACTATACTGTTAATATTATGAAGGCCGTTTAAAGCTTTATCAAAAACATTTAAAGTTAGATTTATCTTAGCAAATGCTTTTTCTGTATGTATAATTTTATTGTGAATTTTTTTCTAATTCCTTGATTTTTAGAGATTATATAATTCTTAATTATAAATCACATGTTAGAATAATTTGGTCCCCCGCCGCCCTCTGGTGCTACCCAGGTAATATTCTGGTTTGGATCTTTGATATCACAAGTCTTACAGTGAACACAATTTTGGCTATTAATTTGCAATCTTTTATTATCTTGTTCACCAATCCATTCGTAGACGCCTGCAGGGCAATAATTACCAGAAGGTCCTCCATATTTTTGGAACTCACTGTTAATTTGCATATCCATATCATTAACTTGGAGATGGACAGGTTGATCTTCTTCGTGATTAGTTGCCGATAAAAATACTGAAGAAGGTTTGTCAAAAGAATATTCTCCATCTGGTTTTGGATAAACTATTCTATTTCTATCATTAGCAATTTCCAATGTTTCATGATCAGCTTTTCTATGCGACATTGTAATAGGGAGATTAATACCAAAATTTCTTAACCACATATCAATCCCGCCTAAGCTTATACCAAGATACGTTCCAAAACGCGACCATAATGGCTTAACGTTTTTTACTTTATTTAACTCTTTTTTTACATCACTGAAGTCGTATTTATTCTGGTAATCAATAGCTTCATCATTAGATCTATTATCAATAATAGCATCAAATATAGATTCGGCAGCCATAACACCTGTTAATATAGCATTATGTGAACCTTTAATCCTCGGTACGTTAACAAATCCGGCCGAACAGCCAACCAAGACTCCTCCAGGAAATGTTAACTTAGGTACAGATTGATAGCCACCTTCATTAATTGCTCTAGCCCCATATGAAATTCTCTTTCCCCCTTTTAAAATCTCTTTTATCATTGGGTGGGTTTTAAAGCGCTGAAACTCTTCGTATGGTGATAGGTGGGGATTAGTGTAATTTAAATGAACAACAAAACCTATTGATACTAAATTCTTATCGAAATGATATAGAAAAGAACCGCCACCAGTTCTCTTGTCTAATGGCCAACCCATAGTATGTTGAACGAGACCAGGTGTATGGTTGTCTTTAGGAATTTCCCATAATTCCTTTAAACCAAGACCATATTTTTGTGTATCACTCTCTCTATCAAGCTTGAATTTATCTATTATTTTTTTAGACAACTGACCTCTAACGCCTTCTGCAAATACTGTGTATTTTGCAAAAATTTCCATACCCCTCATGTAAGTCTCTTTCTTTGACTGGTCTTTAGCGACTCCTAAGTCACCTGTTGCTACCCCAATCACGGAACCTTCTGAAGAATATAAAATTTCATTTGCTGGAAAACCAGGGTAAATTTCAATACCCATAGATTCTGCTATATTTCCAAGCCATTTAGTTAGATTTGACAAACTTGTAACATAACAGCCGTCATTTGACATTATTGGAGGCATAAGTAAATTTGGAATTCTTATGCCACCTGCAGGACCGAGAAGATAGAACTTATCAGTGACGACTTCATCCATTACAGGGTGATCTAAGTCTCTCCAGTTAGGCAATAAAGAGTCTAAACCCACTGGATCAATAACTGCTCCAGATAAAATATGTGCACCTACCTCAGATCCTTTCTCTAAAACAGTAATTGATATTTCTTTACCAGCTTCGTCCGCTTGTTGTTTTAATTTAATAGCCGTAGCAAGCCCTGCAGGGCCAGCACCTACTATAACTACATCTATGTCTATTGATTCACGGTTTTCAATTTCTGTCATTTTATATCTCCTAGACCATTAATAAACATGTATTCTCAATAAATAAATAAATAAAATCTAAGTTTTATTAAATTTAGTATAAAATTATATAATATACATATATTAAACTTATAGGAATTAATATGGAAGCTGATCTTGTAAAAAAATTATATCTATTAAAGTGGTATGAGCAGGAAGGAATTTGTGAATTAGTAAACAATAAACCTATTAATAGATCTCAAGACAATAAAAGTGATTTAATAAAAAATAATAACACCATAGTTAACTATGCAAGCAAACCTAGTAATAAAAAAATAAACTCTAATATAAAAAAATTAATTTCAAGCGTTACAAATATTGAAGAATTAGAAGGTATCATTAAAGATTACGATTTATGCCACCTAAGAGCAATATCTAACAAAACATGCTTCAAAGAAGGAAGTAACATTGCAAAGATTCTATTAGTTAGCGATTATCCAAAAGCAGACGATGATCTTAGCGGTAGAATTTTTTCTGGCTTAGTTTCTGACTTATTAATTAAAATGCTACTGTCAATTAACGTTTCGATAAACGATGTATATATGACAAATGTTGTTTATTGGAGAACACCAGGAGATAGAAATCCTAGCTATGAAGAAATAATTACATGCAAACCATTTCTTGAGAGGCAAATAGAGATTGTAAAGCCTAAAATTATCATTACCCTTGGTGAAATTGCAACCAATACACTGTTAAATAAAAATAATACAATAATGGAATTGAGGGGAACTTGGCATAGCTATGATAATAAAAAAATAGAATGTCCTGTAATGCCCATGTTACACCCATCATACCTTTTAAGGCAACCTGCTCAAAAAAAACTTGCTTGGCATGATTTGTTGTTAATTAAAGACAGGATCCATGAATTGAATTTATAAAAACAGGACGATAAAAATGACAATAATTCGTAAATTCATTCCTCTAAATATAGGGGTTATGACTATATCTGATACACGGGACGAATCAAACGATAAATCCGGTAGTACTCTATGCAGTAAATTAATAAAATCTGGTCATAATTTATATAAAAAGATAATTATCAAAGATGATGTGCAAGATATAAGAGATGCGGTCAACAAATGGCTAAGCGTAGAGAAAATTGATGTTATAATTACCACAGGCGGCACAGGATTAACTGGTAACGACGTTACACCAGAAGCTATTCAACCGTTATTTGACAAAGAGATAACTGGATTTTCTGTCATTTTTCATCAGATTAGTTATCAAAAAATTGAAACTTCAACAGTACAATCTAGAGCGCTTGCTGGAGTAGCGCGAGGTAAATATATATTTGTACTTCCTGGTTCACCCGGCGCATGCATTGATGCTTGGGAAGCTATACTAGAAAAACAACTAGATTACCGTCATTTACCATGTAATTTTGTTGAAATAATGCCTCGATTAGATGAAAACTTAAAAAGAAAATAATAATAAATGGCATGAATAGAAAAATGTTAAACAGACCATCTTGTCTGATGGAAAACAATTATCAATTAAAGGGCTATAAAATTATAGCAGGTACAGATGAAGCAGGTCGAGGGCCTATTGCGGGACCAGTAATTGCAGCAGCAGTTATATTGGATAAAAAAAACATTCCAGATGGTATTAATGATTCAAAAAAATTATCTGAAAAAAATAGGAAAAAATTATTCTATGAAATAAAAAAATATGCTGACGTTGGAGTTGGAGTTGGAGATGTAGAGAAAATTGATAACATAAATATTCTTCAATCATCACTTTGGGCTATGAGGCAGGCTGTGTCATGTTTAAAAAGAGAGCCCGATTTAGTACTTGTAGATGGCAATATATCAATAAACCCTCAATATAATAGCGTCCCGATAATAAAGGGTGACGCAATATCTCTGTCAATTGCAGCCTCATCAATAATTGCAAAAGTTATACGCGATGAAATAATGATAAAATTTTCATATATATTCAAGGACTATATGTTCGATGCTAACAAAGGCTATCCAACACAAAAACACTTAGCAATACTAAAAAAAATTGGACCTTCCGCAATACATAGATTTACATTTAAGCCAGTAATAATATCTAGAGAAAATCTAAAAAATTAATAACTATTTTACTTTAATGCTCTAAATATTAGTTATTAAATAATAGCACTGATTTATAAATGAAAAAACCCATTAAAAATAATACCCTAATAGGCAATCTTAATTCAATAGTAATTGGAGATTGCGTTGAGGTTCTAAAAAATTATCCTGAGAATAGCATTGACCTAATTTTTGCCGACCCTCCCTATAACCTTCAACTTAACGATAAACTTCTTCGCCCAGATCGCTCTGAAGTAATAGGAGTAAGTGAGAATTGGGATAAGTTCTCAAGCTTTGAAGCTTATGATAATTTTTTAACTTGTTGGTTAAAAGAATGCCAAAGGATATTAAAACCAACAGGATCAATTTGGGTAATAGGTAGTTATCATAACATATTCAGAGTGGGGAGAGTTATTCAAGATATTGGATTCTGGATATTGAATGATATTATTTGGAATAAAACAAACCCAATGCCGAATTTTAGAGGAAGAAGATTTACAAATGCTCATGAAACAATCATATGGGCAGCAAAAGATAAAAACTCAAAATATAAATATAACTACGATGCAACTAAATCCTTAAATGGCGATATCCAAATGCGTTCTGATTGGAATATTCCAATCTGTACCGGCAGCGAAAGAGTTAAAAAACAAAACGGCGAAAAGTCGCACCCAACCCAAAAACCAGAAGCGCTGCTTCATCGCATTCTTCTTTCTGCTTCTGAACCAGGGGCCATCGTTCTTGATCCTTTTTTTGGAACAGGAACAACCGGTGTAGTTGCAAAAAGATTAGGGAGAAAATGGATTGGAATTGAGAGCAACAAGGAATATGCAAAAATTGCTAATGAACGCATATTAAGCGTAAATGAAGCTAGCAGAGAATCTATTGAGATAAAACAAACAAAGAGAGATCAGCCAAGAATACCTTTTGGTAATTTAGTTGAAAGAGGGCTAATTGAACCGGGAACAAAACTTTATAGCTTAAAGAAGAAACACTTTGCCATTGTTAAGGTTGATGGAAGCATCGAAATTAATAATATGAATGGTTCAATACACAAACTAGGCGCTTATGTTCAAGGTCTTGAGTCATGCAATGGATGGACTTTTTGGCACTTTTCTGACGGAAGAAAACTGCATCCAATTGATATGCTTAGAGAGAAAATTCGCTGTGAATTATCAAATGCAGCATAATTAACTTCAAATATATTGCATTGCTTTTTTCATTAAGCTTGAAAATCCATATTTATGGAATTCTTCAGGTAAGACCCAGAAGCATTTATCTAGACTGAATGGAGACATAAAGTCTTTTTCGCTCTCAAATATTATCTTACCAACAATAGATAATGTTAAATAAAAATGTGAAAAAGTATGTTTTATGACACCCAATTCACTGTAGTGAAGATTATTTGATTTTAAATATTTATTTTTATTTACAATCATTGCAGTATCTTCCCAGTTTGTACCAGGGAATTCGACGGTTCCACCCAACAATCCTTTTGAAGGTCTTTTTCTGAGAAGATAAGCTCCGTCTCTTCTTGTAATCAAATATAAAGTCCCTATTTTTTCACCCCTACTAACCTTCTTCCCTTTTATTGGTATTTGAGAAATTATATCTTGCTTTAATGACATGCATTTCTTCTCTAAGGGACAAATTGTACACGTACAATTCTTTGCAGAACAAATTAACGAACCTACGTCCATCAATGACTGCAGAACATCTCCAGGTCTGTTTCCTGATGTTAATTGAAAAACTATGTCTCTAACCATTTTTTTGTTATAAGATAAATTACTAGATTGCAATGCAAATAACCTACTAATTACTCTCTCAATATTAACATCAACTGCATCAGACTGCTTATTAAATGCAATAGACATTATTGCAGCAGAGGTATAATCACCAATACCCGGTAATTTTTTTAATAAATTAATATCTTGAGGAAAGTTACCTTGAAAATCATTCGCTATAATCTTTGCACATTTTAATAAATTTCGTGCCCTAGCGTAATATCCTAAACCAGCCCAAGCATTAATAATTTCATCTTCACTAGCAGACGCTAATAACTCTATATTAGGCCACTTTTCTATAAAATTTTTAAAATATTTTATTGCCGCAGAAACTGTTGTTTGCTGCAACATAACTTCGCTTACTAGAACTTTATATGGATCTAAATATTGTCCGTCCACACTTAAACGCCATGGCAAATCTCTTTTGTTTAAATCATACCAAGAAAGTAGTGGGTATTTAATACTATTTAATTTATTCATTTAATGTTCAGTTAATATATAATTGTAATTACAGTATTACAAATAAATAATAAAAAATTTAAAAATGAATAATACTAACAAAAAATATAGAAGTAGTCGGAATTATCCTGTTGCAATAGGGAGAATAATTAATCCAATTATCAAGCCAATTTACAAAGAATATGGAACAGGTCTTCCCGAAATAGAAGAATCATGGAAACATGTCATTGGAGAGAAGTATTTTAAATCTACAAAGCCAAAACAAATTAAATGGATTAATTCCTCAAACTCAAGCAAAAATAAAAAAATAGGAATATTAGTAATATTAGCATACGGTCCGATATCTTTAGAGGTCCAATATTTAAATGATATAATTATCAACAAAGTTAATAACATTTATGGTTATGAAATAATAAAAAAAATACAAGTAATACAAGTTAACGATTTAAAGTTAGAAATAGAATCAAATAAAAAAGCACCTTTAGAAGCAAATGACTTAAGTGAATTTAACTCAATAAAAAATATCAATCTAAAAAAAGCTCTTTCAAGAATTAAAGCTTTAACAAAGTAAATGAGTGGAAATAAATATGATAAAATTAATAACGAATAACAAAATAAAAATTTTTCTTAGTGTACTACTTGCCATTATTTTATGGTTCGTATTTGTTTATAATAATAACATTAGTAGCAAAGAAAATAACTCTAACGATATAGAAAGTACCAAAGATTACCGTTCCGATATATCTAGTGATCTTCTGGTAACCGGATCACTTGAAGATAGGTTTATAGGCAATGAAAATGCACCCATAACCATAATAGAATATGCTTCTATGACATGCTCTCATTGTGCTGATTTTCATGCTGGTGTTTATCCAGAACTTAAAGAGAAATATGTAGATACAGGAATTGTAAAATTTATATTTAGAGAATTCCCTATAGACCAGTTAGCTGTGGCAGTATCAATGCTTGGCAGATGTGTTGAAGATGAGAAATACTTCCCATTCATTAATATATTATTTCAACAAAGAGCCCAATGGCTAATAGAACAACCGATTGAGCCATTAAAAAACTTATCAAAACAGGCTGGTCTAACAAATAAATTATTTGACCAATGTTTAAAGGATCAAGAATTATTAGATTCCTTACTATCATCCAAAAAATATGCTAGTGAAAAATTAGCCGTTACATCAACTCCGACATTTTTTATAAACAATAAAATGATTATAGGAAGCCAATCATTTGAAACTTTCGAAAATGAAATTCAAAATAACATTTATTAGTATGATGGTATATTTTTAATTATGGAATTCACTAAATTAAAACTACTCGGCTTTAAATCATTTGTTGACCCCGTAGAACTCGATATTAAATCGGGTTTAACGGGAATTGTTGGTCCAAATGGTTGCGGAAAATCAAATCTGCTTGAGGCCTTGCAATGGGTTATGGGAGAAAATTCATATAAAAATCTGCGTGGATCCGAAATGGATGATGTTATATTTGCAGGCACTCAAAATATAACAGCAAGAAATATGGCTGAGGTAACGCTTATTATAGATAATAGAAAAAAAGATTGCCCCCCTGAATACGCCAATGATGAAGAAATCGAGATAACGAGAAGAATTGATAGGAACGAAGGTTCCACATATTACATAAATTCAAAGGAAAAAAGAGCAAAAGATGTTCAGCTTTTCTTCGCAGATCTATCTTCCGGTGCGCACTCGGTGTCATTGGTAAGGCAAGGGCAAATCAGTCAAATTGTAGCGGCGAAACCAATTGATAGAAGAAAAATATTAGAGGAAGCAGCCGGGATAAGTGGCCTTCACTACAGAAGACACGAAGCCGAACTTAGACTCAATGCTACACTACAGAATCTAGAAAGAATTGATGACATATCTGGAGAAATAAATCTACAGTTAAGCTCTTTAAAACGTCAATCTAATCAAGCTATTCGATTCAAAAAAATAGCAGAAGAAATAAGAAATCTAGAATCTTTAATGTTACTTTTAAAATGGACTGAAATAAATAAAAGCAACGATGAAATTAACGAAAAAAAAACTACCCTTCAAAATGAAGTCCAAGAACATACGATAAAATTAAGCGAGTTAAGCAATAAAGAAAATAAATATTTTGAAATGTCGAAACCAATAAGGGATCAGGAAAGGCAATTGAATGATCAGTTGCAAGAGCTATTAAACCAAGATTCAAATTTTAAAAATGAATTACATTATATAGGAGAGAAAAAGTTAAACTCTACAAAGATAATTGATCAGGTTAGAAAAGATATAACAAGAGAAGAAGGTAATTTAAAAGATCAAAATGAGCAAATAGAATTACTTACAAGTAAAGAAAAAACATATAAGACTAGAATATCAGATATATCAGACAAAGAAAAACTGGCATCAGAAGAATCTTTACATGCAAAGTATGATCTCATTGACCTTGAAGAAGAATATAACAAAAAAACATCTGAATTAATTAATGCTAAAGCACTAAGAACAACACTCGAAAATAGACTAATAGAATACAATGCAGAGCTTCATAAGCTAAGAACAGAAAAAGACCAATTAACAGTAATGTCAGAAAATGCAAATAAGCATAGCGATGATTTATTGCAAACAACTAAAATAGAATTATACGCATCAAAAGAAGACACAAAGGATATAGATAAGCAATTATCAGAATACGAAGAGAATAGCTTAGTCTTAATAGCTAATGAAAAAAATATACAAGAAAAGCTAACAGACGTTAGGATTTCAATAGACAGACTGGAAACTGAAAAAAATATTTATAATAATATTTTAGAAGAAAAAAATGGCGGAACACCTACACTAGAAGAAAGAATTTCCGTAACTAATGGCTACGAGAATGCTATCATTGCAATGTTTGAAGATAAATTAGAAGTAACGTTAGATAAAAACGACCAGAATCACTGGAATCATATAATAAACGTTACTGAAAATAAAAAATTACCAGACAATGTCATTCCAATTAAAAAATATATATCAGGTCCTAGGGAAATAGACCTGCTAATTAATCACGTTGGGTTAGTAAAAAAAGAAAACGGAGAAGACCTCCAAAAACAACTACATCCAGGACAAATATTGGTTTCTATTGAAGGTGATATATGGCGTTGGGATGGATATACATCAAGAGCCAAAGAGGATGAGGTCGGTAATAAAATATACGCTAAAAATCGTCTTGGAATTATTGATATTAATCTTCTAGAGGGGAAAAAAATATTTGATCACACTTCTAAAGAGCATAATAATGTAAAAATCCAACTATTAAAACATAAAGAAGAAGAGAGTCAACTTAGAAGCAAAAGAAAAAACATACTAGAAAATCAGGATACATTACAAAATAAAATTACAAACATAGAACAAACACTATGGAATGAAAAAGAAATTTTAATTAGCCAAAGCCAAAAAAAACAATTTCTAGAAGAATCGATTTCTCAAATAAATTACAATATTAATTCATACAAAATTGAACTTGGTAAGGCGGTAGATGAAAAGACCTTAGAGATTGAGCTGGAACCATTAAAAAGAAATTTTTTTAAGGCTAGAAGCAATGCGGATAGTAAGAATTTTATTTCTGAAAATCTTACTATTGAAAAAAAATCTTTTGAGGACAATTTATCAAAAATATCTTCAGATTATCTTCTATGGAAGAAAAGAAACATTCAAACCATAGAATACTTAGTAGGATTGAGAGAGAGGTTGTTTGATTCAATAAAAGAAGAGAATGAATTATCGATATTGCCAGACAAGATAAAGCAAAAAAGAATTGAACTTTCCTTGGAAATAGAATTAGCAACAAAAAATAGAAATAAATTACTTAAAGATATTCAAGAATCCGAATTAAATTTACATAAATACCAGAGGCTTACAAGAGAAGAAGGCAGTATTTTAAGCGAAAAAAGAGAAAGATTGGCTCATACTAAAGCTCAATTTGACGCAACAATGGAAAAGAAAGAAGACTTAAGTAAAAAAATCAACACATCCCTATTATGTAACCCAGATCAAATATTAAGCAAATATAGTCTATCGGAAGTATATGAAAAAAATAGGTTAAAAATTGATGATATTGAAAACAAGATAGTGTATCTAAAAAATCAAAGAGAAGCGATTGGTTCTGTAAACTTAATGGCTCAAGAAGAATATAACCAACTTTACAACAGAGCTGGTAAATTAGTTACTGAAAAAGAAGACCTTTTACAAGCAATTGAAACTCTCAAAAATGGGGTTAAGGAAATAAACACTGAAGCTAGACAAAGGTTAATGGTTGCGTTTAAACAAGTTAACAATAACTTCCAAACATTATTCAAGAAACTTTTTAAAGGCGGCGAAGCTGAGCTTAAGTTAATTGGGTCGGAGGACCCTTTAGAAGCAGGCTTGGATATTATAGCATGGCCGCCAGGGAAAAAACCACAGACTATTACACTGCTATCTGGAGGAGAGCAGGCACTAACTGCATTTGCATTAATATTAGGAGTGTTTCAAACAAACCCTTCTCCAGTATGTGTCCTTGACGAAGTTGATGCCCCATTAGACGATTCAAATATACAACGATTTAGCGACCTGATTAAAAGTCTAACTCAGGAAACAAAAACTAGATTTCTTATAATTACCCATCACCCTTACACAATGTCTAGCATGCATAGGTTGTTTGGTGTTACCATGATTGACCAAGGTGTTAGTAAATTAGTATCTGTAGATCTTAGAACCGCCGAAAATTTGACAGACAAACAATTAATACCAGATATAAAAATATGAAAAAATATGAAAAAAATATCTATAAGAATAAATTAAAGAAAATAGATGAAAAGCTGGAAACTATAAAAAAAAGTTACCAGAAAACTCTTGATAATAAAGAATCCTCAAGAAGAGGCAATCAAATAGGCTTTGCATTCAGGCTTGCAACAGAGTTGGTTGCTGGTTTTGTAGTTGGCGGAATAATAGGATGGTATTTGGATAAATGGCTTGGCACTCTTCCGATTTTCCTTTTTTTATTTTTTGCTCTTGGCGCAGCTGCTGGTGTATCAAACATTATAAAAACTGCTAAAAAACTAAATAGTAACGATCAATAATAGTAAAATACGCTAAATTCACAGCTATCTTCATTAAATATGTCTATAAACATATAAAATTGCTATTAATATGATTAAAAATTATATATAAGATTGATGTAAATTAGTTTTTTAATGGAATAATTTAATGGCAACAAATAATCATGTTATAGAAAATGTAGGTAACTCAGCAGATGCTGGGCATGGGGCAAGCCCCATACAGCCAATGCATCAATTTGAAATTGTAGATCTAATACCACTTGAACTTTTTGGGGTTAATATATCCTTTACAAATTCTTCACTATTTATGGTAGTTGCGGTATTGGTAGTAATTGGACTAACATTACTAACTGTAGATGGGCGTGCTACAGTGCCAGGTAGATTACAGTCTATAGCTGAACTATCCTATGAATTCGTCGCTAAAATGGTGAGAGATAATGTTGGAGACTCAGGGCAAAAATACTTTCCTTTTGTCTTTAGTTTATTTATGTTTGTTCTAGCATGTAATTTGATAGGCATGATTCCTTATACATTTACTGTAACAAGTCATATAGCAGTAACTTTTGCATTATCAGCCGTAATATTCATTGGAGTAACTATACTTGGATTTATAAAACATGGAATTCATTTTCTTAAGTTTTTTGTTCCCTCTGGAATTCCAATTGCACTTATGCCACTATTAGTAGTAGTAGAAGTAATTTCATATTTCACAAGACCTATAAGTCTATCAGTTAGGTTGTTTGCAAATATGATGGCTGGCCACACTATGATAAAAGTTTTTGCTGGTTTTGTTGTTATGATGGGACTAGCGGGAATAGCGCCCCTAGCTCTTATTGTGGCATTCACAGGGCTGGAAATATTAATTGCCTTTTTACAAGCCTATGTTTTTGCGATATTAACATGTATATATCTCAATGACGCAATACATATGCATTAATTTATTTTTTAATTTAATTACAAACAGGAGAAGAAAAAATGGAACCAGAAGCAGCTAAATTAATAGGCGCAGGATTAGCATCAATAGCACTAGCAGGTGCAGGTGTAGGAATAGGAACAATCTTTGGTAATTATCTCGCAGGGGCACTACGTAACCCTTCTGCAGCACCAGGACAATTCCCTAATCTATTACTTGGATTTGCATTAGCAGAAGCAACAGGATTATTTGGCCTTGTTATTGCACTAATTATGCTATTCGTTCCCCTATAAAAATACTTAGTTGCGGCTTAAAGCCGCAACTAAAATAAATTTCGAGATACAAAAATGCCACAACTAGATTTTGCAACATTCCCGTCACAGATTTTATGGCTCTTTCTCACTTTTGCAGTTCTATATATTGTGATGGCTAAAATTGCATTACCTAAATTAGCAAACGCAATAGAATTACGTCGTGATATTATAGCAAGAGATCTTGAGGAAGCTGAAAATTTTAGAGATGAATCAGAAAAAGCACAAATTGAATATGAAAATTCAATCAAGGAAGCTCATGATAAATCAAATGAAATAACAAAGAAAACAAAAGAAAAGCTTTCCGTGCAATTCGAGAAGGAAAGAAAGAAAGTTGAAGAAGATAATTCAAAAAAGATAGTTGAAGCTGAAAGTAAGATTTTAAGCGCTAAAAATGTTGCTTTAAAGCAGATCGATTCAATTGCCACTGATATATCAAAAACAATTGTTGAAAAGCTTGTTGGAGACAAAGGGTTAAAAGCAAATAACATTGAAGACAATATTAAACTTTCAATAAATAGCTAGGAATTAATTAATGTTAGATAAACCAGAAACTTGGGTTGCCGTCGGATTTTTGTTATTTATTGGCTTAGTTCTTTATTTAAAAGTTCCAAAACTTATAACCAATGCTTTGGATGATAGAGCCGAAAAAATAAGTAATGAGCTAAAAGAGGCAAAAATTCTCAGAGAGGAAGCTCATTCTCTATTTAATGATTATAAAAAGAAACAGAAAGAAGCAGAAAAAATTTCTACAAATTTAATAGCTAATGCAGAAAAAATTGCTAAAGATTACATCAAAGAATCAAAAGAAAAATTAAATGAAACGCTTGATAGAAGAAAAAAACTAGCAGAAGAAAAAATTAAGAGAGCAGAAGAAGAGGCTGTTAAAGAAATTCAAAACAAAGCTATAGATATCGCAATTAATGCTACAAGCAAATCATTATCGAATAATATTAATGATAAAAAAAATAGTGAACTTATAGAAGATGCTATAAATAATCTTAATAAAATTTAGTTAAATCCTAAACTACTGAACTCTATTGTAATTTAACTGTCTAGAATTAAGATTAAATCCAGTTAAGATTTCATATGAAGCTATATCTTTAGTTGAATCAATATAAAATTCAAAATCTTTAAAAACATGATCAAACCTTAAAAGCGTTGCTCCTTGAGGAATATCTGTCTTGATATTAACAAACCTTCTATTTGTTACATCGTTATCATTCTTAACCAAAGCTATGAATATCGGCAGATCCATTTCTCCTGAGGAACCTTGAGGTCCTAACGCAATAGAACCAGATATATATAAATTACCTTTAATTTGTAAATCCTGATACGAACAATCATATGTGATTGTTTCTATTCTGGCCTTGTATATTAAATCACTCTCATTAGGTGAATCGTATGAAATAAATTCATTTAAAGATACCGCATCTGCAAGTATCATTGCACTAGGACAAGAAATAGAGCTAGTTTTATCCTCTGAGAATGGGTTTAATTTATATTTACTCAAATCTGGCATACCTAAATTTGGCATAGATAAATCAGATACCGACTCACATCCCACCAAAAAAAAGAGGATGAATAGGATCGATAATCTATTAAACTTATTTTTCATTAAATTTGCCAATATTATAAACTTATCTAATATTACTCTTGTAAGTAGATTATTTTCTTAATTTATAAGAACTAAATGATACTCATGTATATTATTCATATAATCTATTTAAAGCTATATAAATCTATAGACTATTTTTTACTATGTGGATAATAATTAACTTATGCATAAAATTAATAACAAAAAAAAACTTAATGTATTCCTAGCTCAGCCTAGAGGATTTTGCGCAGGGGTAGAAAGAGCAATTCAGATAGTTGAGAAGTCGCTAATTAAGTATGGAGCACCTGTATATGTAAGACATGAAATTGTCCATAATACTAATGTTGTCAATGACCTTAAAAAGAAAGGCGCAATATTCGTTGAAGAATTAGATGAGATACCTGAAACAAAACAACCAATAATATTTTCAGCTCATGGAGTACCAAAATCTGTTCCCAAAAATGCTAAGAATAGAAATCTTTTCCATATTGATGCCACATGTCCATTGGTATCAAAAGTACACATTGAAGCAGAAAAATTGTATAAAAATGGTTTTGAAATAATACTAATTGGCCACCAGGGTCATCCCGAAGTAATCGGAACAACAGGTCAGTTACCGGATGGAACGATTACTCTAATAGAAACAATAATAGATGCTGAATTATTCATAGCAAAGAATCCTATCAAGCTCGCTTACATTACCCAAACCACTCTTTCCATAGATGATACGGAGGAAATAGTTAAGTGCCTAAAAAGAAGATATCCTGATATCACAGCTCCTCACAAAGAGGATATATGTTATGCGACTACCAATCGACAGAATGTAGTAAAAAAATTATCCCCTCACGTTGATGCACTATTTGTAGTGGGGTCTAAAAATAGCTCAAATTCACAAAGGTTAGTTGAAGTTGGTATAAAGTCAGGATGCAAAGAATCATATTTAATCGAGGATGAGAATGAAATAAAATGGGATATACTTGAAAAAATTGAAAATTTAGCTATAACGGCAGGGGCATCTGCTCCAGAGAAAATTGTACAAAAAATAATAGAAGCATTATCGAATAAATTTAATGTTAATCTAGAATCATACAATCATATTAATGAAGATATTTTCTTTAAATTACCGGTAGAGTTCAACTAATAAAATGGTTTTATAGCATGGCTGTTTATACAAAAGTAAATAAAATAGAATTAAAGAATTTTTTAAAAAATTATCAATTAGATGAGTTATCTTCTTATACAGGTATTACAGAGGGTGTTGAAAATACAAATTATTTAATAATATGCGGGAATACAAAATACATACTAACACTGTATGAAAAGAGAGTTGCTGAGGCAGACCTACCTTTTTTTATAAATCTGCTAAATCATTTGAGTGCGAAAGACATTGCTTCACCTATTCCCATAAAAATGAAAAATGCACAATATATTGGAAAAATAAATGAAAAATCTGCTGCCCTGTTTAGCTTTATAGAAGGATCTTCAACAAAAAAGATAACTGAGAAGCATTGCAAAGAAGTTGGAAAAGCATTAGCAAGCATGCATATTGCAAGCAAAGATATTGATCATATCCGCCAGAATTCACTATCTTTTAACAGTTGGGAAAACTTATATAATTCGATCAAAGGAAACCTTGATAAAATAAAATTTGGACTGTCTGGCGAGATATCGGATGAATTAGAAAATTTAAGAAGAAATTGGCCAAATGACTTACCGAAAGGAATAATTCACGGCGACTTATTTCCAGATAATATCTTTTTCATTAATAAAGATCTTTCTGGCTTAATAGATTTCTACTTTGCGTGCGAAGAATTCTATGCTTTTGATATCGCTATTTGTATAAATGCCTGGTGTTTTGAAAGCGATTATTCATTTAACATTACAAAAGCCAAAAGACTATTAGGTGCGTATCAAGAGAAACGTATTTTATCAAAGAAAGAGTTAAAGTCATTACCTATATTATGCAGAGGTGCAGCATTAAGATTTCTCTTAACAAGATCCATTGATTGGTTTATTAAACCAGAAAATGTATTGGTCATACCAAAAGATCCGATAGAATATTATAATAAGTTAAAATTCCATCAGTCTATTAACTCAGCTAATGATTACGGGTTATATGAATACAACTAGCAAAATAATCAATATATATACCGATGGGGCCTGCTCTGGAAATCCTGGGATTGGAGGTTGGGGGGCCTTTCTATCTTATGGAATATATTCAAAAGAAATCTATGGGGGTTCGAAGGAAACGACTAACAATAGAATGGAATTAACGGCTGCAATAGAGTCTCTTAAAATTATTAAAAATCCAAGTAATATTATAATTAATACGGATTCTGTTTACGTGAAAGATGGAATAACTAAGTGGATAGCAAATTGGAAAAAAAATAACTGGAAAAACTCTCAAAAAAAAGATGTTAAAAACAGAGATTTGTGGGAAGAGCTTGATAATGCAATTAAAAGTCATCAAATACAGTGGAAATGGGTAAAAGGACACGCAGGTAACATTGGCAATGAACGCGCCGATGAGTTGGCGAGAAAAGGAGTTTCAGAACAGACCGACTAATGATTAAGCTATTACTGTTATTCAATAGTGATATCTTCTTTTATTAGATCACCCTCTGTTACTATAACTAAAGATAAAATCTGATCAACAATATCATCAGCTACATAGTTTGAATATATTTCGTAATTAAATTCCACATTTCCATTAACTAATTTTTTTGGAGGACCTAAAGCTGATAAATATAATTTATCATGCTCTTCAATAAATATTGAAGAATTTTCTGATAAATTTAACTCTATCTTTAAATACAGATTATCTTCTCTACCATGAATAAGACTGGCTTTTATTGCCTTTTTCTCAGTTATATTATTGTAATTTGGCACACGTTCTAAAAACTCATTAACTAATAGTGATTTTTCTTTCGACAAAGACCCTAGATTGCTGATGATATAGGATAACTTATTATTAACAGGTACACAAACGGTGTCACAAATCCCATAATCAAATGTTACGTTGATATGCAATGGTTTTTTTGTAGATACTGGTTCTAAAATAATAGGGAATATTACATTATCCTTATAACCATTAGATGACCCAAACGAATGTACAATTTTTTCTGGTACAGGATATTTAATGTCGTATGATTCTATATTTATTGAATCTTTGAAATCAATAATAGGTGGTATACCTGAATCACCTGGGTTTCTCCAATATGAGTAACTGCCTTTTTCAATAGATAACTGCAACCCTATAATCAATTTTTTATCTGAGCTATAGCTACCGATTATAAGACGTGATCTAGAATTATAATTATCTTGCCAATCGGTTGTTATTTCATTACCTAATACGCTACTATTAAACCCTGGTAGCAGTAATAAGAAGGAAGTAAGCGAAAAGCTTAAAAAAATTATAATTTTAATAATCATCTTTAATCATTCTTTTGTAATTTGAGCATAACATGCCATATAGAAAATGGTCCTGCCAAATACCATTAATTTTCAAGTATTGGGAAGCCATACCCTCTCTAATAAAACCAACTTTTTCTAATAATGATACTGATGGAATATTATTAGGAATACAATATGCTTCTATTCTATGTAACTTCAATATGTGGCAAACATGGGATAAAAATAAATCCATCGCAGCAGTCATATAACCCTTTTTTGAATACTTTTCACCAATCCAATAACCAACAGATCCTGATTGAGATACCCCTCTTCTTACATTGGTTAATATGATCGCGCCAATTAGTTCATTATTTATATTAAAAACAAAGAAAGGATAAGTTATCTCATGTTTAACACCAGCTTGATAAGATTTTAATAGCATTTTGTAATAATGCTTTGATAGATGGTTTGCACTCCACAGAGGTTCCCAAGGTTGAAGAAAATTCTTGCTTTCATTTCTTATTTGAAACCATTGATTATAATCAGAAACCCTAGGAAACCTAATATATAAATCATTACCTGAAATTATAGATTTTGAATTTATACTGTTTGAACTTCTAAAAAAATACATAATAATATATAATTTTAAAAAAAATTATCCCTGAGTAAAATATTGATTTAACTTATTATAATCATGTAATTTTGAAATTGGACCTAGAGCACTAACTGTTAGCATCGAACTATCTATCATATTCCGCGAGTAGGCCTGGATAGATTCAATACTTTGTTGATCTATCTTTTGAATAATTTCATTTGTTGGGAAAACACGCCCATATATGCTTACTTGTCTAGCAATCTGGTTAAGTCTTGAAATTGGGCTCTCAAGAGCCATCATTAAGCCTGATTTTAACTGTTTTTTAGCCCTTTCAAGCTCTTCTTCTGTTAATGTACTTGTAATATTAAATAATTCTTCAGCTATAACCCTTGAACATTCGTTTATTTTTTCTGGCGACGTAGCTGCATATATGCCAAATATACCTGTATCTTTATAGTTAGATGCAAAAGAAAATACCGAATATGACAAACCCAATTCTTCACGAATATTCTGAAATAATCTTGATGACATGCCACCACCTAATGCATTTGAAAAAAGATGAGATGCATATAAATTTTTGTCATTGTACGAATTTCCTTCAAAAGCAAACAGTAAGTGTGCTTGTTCTATTTCCCTTTCCTCTCTAATGTCTCCGCCATCATATCGAGCTGGAACAGTGTTAATTAAATTTTGTTTTTTTATATCAGAAAAATAATCTTCTACCAAGCTAACAAAGTCAGAATGCTTAATCGATCCAGTAGCTGCTATGACGATGTTGTTAGAATGGTAATAACGATTAAGGTAAGATACCAAAGCGCTTGAGTCAATTCCAGATAATGTATCATTAGTTCCTAATATTGATCTACCTATTGATTGATTTGAATAAGCCGTTTTTTGTAAGTTCTCAAATACCACATCATCCGGAGAATCATTATTTGATGCTATTTCTTGATATATAACATTCTTTTCTTTATCTAATTCTGATTGGTCGAAGATAGAATTTTTTATTATGTCTGATAATATTTCTAAGGCTACCTTTGCGTCATTTTTCATAACCCTTACATAATAGGAAGTTCTCTCTAAACTAGTTGATGCGTTTATATCTCCCCCTACATTTTCAATTGCCATCGCAATTTCTTTGGCAGATCTTGTTTTTGTACCTTTAAAAGCCATGTGTTCCAGTAAATGTGATATACCCTGCTCGTTCTGTTTTTCATCTCTTGCTCCAACCTCAATCCAGACTCCAAGTGACAAGGTTTCTAGGTTCTGCATTTCATGAGAAACAACTCTAATATTATTTTTAAGTTTAGTAATATTTATATCCATTTTACCTCGATTTATATTTTATTGTGAGACTATATAGTCTTTAATTATTTGAGCATTATTTGGCATAGAGCAGATCTCTTCGCTTAAGGAATGTAGGTTTTTATGTTTTTCAGGAAGAGCTGGGTGTTGCTTAATCGCTTCAAAAATAGTTTCAGGAAATTTTGCTGGATGTGCAGTTGATAAGACTATAGTTGAAGATTTAGGTTTTTTTAATGCAACACCAAATCCTATAGCTGTATGTGGATCTATGATCATATTATATTCAACATACACTTTTTTAATTATTTTTAACGTATCAATTGTATCCAATGAATCAGCGTCAAACATCATTTTAAACTGCAAATGAGCATTTTTAGATAACTCAAATTTTCCGCAATCTGAAAGTAATGCCATGCACTTTTTTACTTCCAATGGATCTTTGCCTTCAAGATCAAATAAGAGTCTCTCAAAATTGCTAGAAATTTGAATGTCCATAGAAGGGCTATTGCTTGGCATAACATCAGATATTTTATAGACACCAGTATCAATGCACCTCTTTAAAATATCATTTATATTCGTAGCTATAATGAGCTTAGATATTGGCAGACCCATTGATTGAGCTAAATAACCAGCGTATATATCCCCAAAATTTCCTGTGGGCACAATAAAATTAATTGGTATGTCTTTATTTTTTATAAAAGAGAAAGCTGTAAAGTAATAAACACATTGGACCATTATCCTTGCCCAATTAATTGAATTTACTCCGGACAAGTTAACACTTTTAGCAAAATCATGATCATTAAAGAGATTTTTTACAATATTTTGACAGTCATCAAAGGTTCCGTCTATTGATAATATCTTAATATTTTTGGATTTTACAGTTGTCATCATTCTTCTTTGTACATCAGAAACTTTTCCATTCGGCAATAGAACAAATAATTTTACTCTGCTGTTTGAAGAGAATGCGTCTACTGCTGCCCCTCCTGTATCACCTGATGTTGCGCATATTATCGTTGAATCAATGTCTCTCTTTGTTAAAATAAAATCAAGCATTCTTGATATTAATTGCATGGCTATATCTTTAAAGGCCAAAGTTGGACCATGAAATAATTCCATTATGTATTTATCTTTTTCATATTCAATTAACGGTGCGATTAATGTATTAGTAAAATTTTTATACGATTCAAAAATCATTTCTTTAAGAACTGAATCTGGAAAAGTTTTACCTGTAAATTTTTTTATTATATGAAATGCTATTTCTTGATATGTCTTGTTAGATAGGGAATTTATCTCATCTAACGACATAGTTTGTATGCTTTCAGGAATATATAGCCCTCCATCATCTGCTAGGCCTTTTAGCAAAACTTCTTCAAAATTTAATTTTTTTGTATTACCACGTGTACTAATGTAATTCATCTGCAGGAACTTCTTTTAATTTTATTATTATAATTATAAAATATTATTTCTCTTTCTATAAACAAAATATACAACAATTAAAACTATTGCTAGCCCATACCAAGTAATTGCATAGGATAGGTGATTATCGTTAAATTTTAATCTCGTCTCGCCAGCTTGCGGTAAATCACCATATTTACTTGAATAAATATCAATTACGAAAGGTAGGGCGTTTTCAATATTAAAAATATTTTTCATATCAGTAACATTAACTGAGTAAAGAATATTCTCCACAAAGTCACTATCTGGAGTGAATGCATTTGTTTTTTCAAATCCCTTTATATAACCTTTAATAACAATTTTTTCTTGTCTATCTTTACGCCTCTCTTTATAAGCGCCGATCAAAGATTGAGGAACGAAACCTCTATTAACAAAAATATAGTCACCATTTTCAATTAAAAAAGGGTTGAAGATCCAATAACCTGCACCTCTAAACTTACCCTTAGGATCACTTAAGTTTGCAAACACATGTAATTCTTTTGTAAAATCAAATGACCCACTTACCTTAACAACTCTGTATTTCCAGTCATTTATATTAAAATCACTTATGTTAGAATCTACTAAAAAATCTACTGGTGGTAGATTTGTCATATATTCTACTTGATCTATTAAACTATGCTTTTGGCTTCTTCTGTCAATCTGCCAAGAGCCTAATAAAAACAATATTATTAATGTTAATAAAGTAAAAAAGGAAAACATAGATAAATTTTTTTTTGATTTCACTGTTTACTCAACCCTCTTCTGAATTAATGAAATCTTTTTTTATCGAATATTCTCTAAATATTAAAGCACTTTTAAGCTGTCTTAATATCATAAGGGGAAGAAAAAAGCACAACGGAAACCATATTATTGCATGGATATAATAACTCGGTTTAACAAAAACCTCTAACAACAAAGCACCCCCAACTATAAAAACACCTGCAATTAATATCACAAAAAAAGAAGCCCCGTCACCTGGATCAATAGAGCTATTCGTTAGCTTACAATTATCGCAACAATCTTTTAAAATAATAAATTTTCTATACAAACTTCCGATTCCACATCTTGGGCATTTTCCCTTAAGGATAGATCTTCTTATCGAAATATTCGGATATTTATATTTGTTATTCATAAAAAGTTATAAAAGCCTTATTTATCAGATTAATGTGGAATATTTTCGCCTGCCCCTAATACATATATAGAAACAAATAAGAACAACCATACAACATCAACAAAATGCCAATACCATGCTGCAGCTTCAAAGCCAAAGTGTTGATCTTGCTTAAAATGACCAGCATTAGTGCGAAGTAAGCATACAATTAAAAAAATTGTACCAACTAAGACATGAAATCCATGGAAACCTGTAGCCATAAAGAAGGTAGCGCCATATATGTGACCTGAAAAGCTGAAAGCCGCGTGAGCATACTCAAAAGCCTGCACGCAAGTAAATAAAGCACCTAATGCAACAGTTAACAATAGGCCTAACTTTAATCCTCTCCTATCATTATGCAGAAGAGCATGATGTGCCCAGGTTATCGCTGTCCCTGAAGTTAAAAGTATTAATGTGTTTAATAGTGGAAGATGCCAAGGATCAAATGTTGCTATATTGTCAGGAGGCCAATGTCCACCTGTTAACTCAGTTCTTAAATACTGATGTGCTTCACCTGCATAAAAAGATGCGTCAAAATACGCCCAAAACCAAGCTACAAAAAACATTACCTCAGAGGCAATAAACATAATCATACCATACCTAAGGTGCATCTGAACTACTGGAGTATGCAACCCAGAATGTGACTCCTTAATCACCTCTCTCCACCAACCAAACATAGTAAAGAGAATACCAATGAAACCGGCAATCAAAAGCCACGCTGATTCTTGATGAAAGTACACAACAGCACCGATAGCAGTTACAAAAGCGAATATTGAACCAATTACAGGCCACGGACTTGGATCAACCAAGTGATAATCATGATGCTTTGAATGACTTTGAGACATTTTGCCCTCTTCTTTTAATTAATTAAACAAACCTTATATACATAAAAAAATTTACTATTTATTTCTTTATTATATCACTTCTTTTTACCTTATTTTCATAGAAAGTATAGGAAAGTGTTATTGTGTCAACATTTTTTAAGTCACGGTCCCTATCAATTGCTGGGTCAATATAAAATACTAAAGGCATGTCAATAATCTGATTAGGTTCTAGACGCTGTTCGGTAAAACAAAAGCATTCAACTTTCATAAAATAAGCTGCTGCTTCAGCTGGAACAACATTATATGTAGCTGTACCATCTATAATAATATCAGACACATTCTTAGCTTTATAATACGTAAAAACATTTTCACCTGTAGCTATCTCATTATAATCAAATTCAGGCTCCACTTCCCAATTTAACTCTGACGAAACATTAGCATCATACCTTATAATGAAATTCCTTTCACCGATATCACTTGATTTAATTATTGCGATCTGTGGCGTGCCACCATAACCCGTGACCTGACAGAATAACTTGTATAGAGGGACTGCCGCAAAAGAAAGGCTTAACATTAAAACAAAGATGCCAAAGCATAATGTTAAAACAAAATATGGTTTCTTGTATTTAGTATTATCTGTCATTCGTAACACTTATAAAATTCTTTCAGTAATATTGCCGCCAATACGAATTACTGTAGTTAAAAAAAATACAACTACTAAAAAAAATAATATACATGCTATCGCTATAGACTTTAATCTTTGATTCTTTAGGGCGACTTCATTCTTGCTGTTGGTATGATTTTTCATTGAAACCTTTTCTAAATTAAGCTTTTTACAATTGCTTCTATTAACAAGATAGCAAATATAAGAAATAAATAAAAAATAGAATAAATAAATAATTTTTTAGCTAACTTTTTTTGCAATTCAATTGTATCTGTATAATATAATTTACAGGATAAAAAAATAAAAATAAAATCCAATAACAAAATTGATATTAAATAATATACACTTGCCATATTAACAAAGAATGGTGACAAGGCAACAAAACTTGTAATTATTGCATATACTAAAATCTGTCTTCTAGTAGACTTAGAGCCTGCAGTATTTGGCATCATGGGAATGCCTACTTTTTTATAATCATCAGATATATCAAGAGCAAGAGCCCAGAAATGTGCTGGGGTCCACATAAATATTATCAGAAACAATATTATTGGCTCTATTGAAAGCGATCCCGAGGATGCTAGCCATCCAATTACAGGCGGGAAAGCACCTGCAGCTCCACCAATTACAATATTTTGAGGTGTTCGTCTTTTAAGCCATATAGTATATATAACAATATAAAAAAATATTGTTATAGCTAAAAAAGCAGCAGCGTACCAATTTACTAAAATTCCCATAACAAACACTGAACCGAAAGACATTACTATCCCAAAGGTAAATGCTTCAGATCTAGGAATTAATCCAAGCGGGATTGGACGATTGATAGTTCTTTTCATCTTTTTGTCAATATCGGCATCATACCACATATTTAAAACACCCGATGCGCCTGCTCCTGTAGCAATACAAAGTAGCGCTATAAAAGCTGTAAAAGGATGAATGTAGGCTGGAGACATAACTATCCCTACCAATGCCGTAAATATAACTAACGACATAACTCGTGGCTTCATCAAGGAATAAAAATCATTAACAGTAGATATCTGATCTGTCATTGTACCTTAACAATTAAGCTCCGTAATATTTTTATAAATATGTTAATGCTTAGCTTCTTCCATTGGCTTAGGTAAAACCTCATATTGATGAAACGGTGGAGGGGAAGATAATGTCCACTCTAGAGTAGATACACCTGTACCCCAAGGGTTATCTCCAGCTGGTATTTTTTTATAGAAAGCATGAAAAACACCTACTAAAAAGATAAGAACAGCAAATGATGAAATATAAGAACCAATAGATGAAATGAAATTCCAGCCAGCAAATGCATCTGGATAATCAACGTAACGCCTTGGCATACCAGCTAAGCCTAAAAAATGTTGAGGGAAGAAAATCAGATTTACACCTATAAAGGTAAACCAAAAATGTAATTTTCCAATGAATTCGGAATACATGTAGCCACTCATTTTAGGAAACCAATAATACCACGCACCAAAGATAGCGAATACAGCTCCCATAGATAAAACATAGTGGAAATGAGCAACGACATAATAGGTATCATGGAACGCTCTATCAACAGCAGCGTTTGCTAAAACAACCCCTGTTACACCTCCGAGTGTGAATAAGAATATAAAGCCCATCGACCATAACATAGGTGTTTTAAAGTCGATTGACCCACCCCACATTGTTGCAATCCATGAAAAAATCTTTATTCCTGTTGGGACAGCAATAACCATTGTTGCCGCAACAAAATATGCCTGAGTATCAACACTTAGACCAACTGTATACATATGATGAGCCCACACAATAAATCCAATTACTCCAATAGAAACCATTGCGTATGCCATGCCCAAATAGCCAAAGACAGGTTTTTTTGAAAATGTTGAAATAATCTGACTAATCATACCGAATCCAGGTAATATTAATATATAAACCTCAGGGTGCCCAAAGAACCAAAACAAATGCTGGAACAAGATTGGATCACCGCCACCAGCGGGATCAAAAAATGTTGTTCCAAAGTTTCTATCAGTTAAAAGCATTGTGATTGCACCTGCTAAAACAGGAAGCGATAATAGTAGCAAGAAAGCCGTTACAATAATTGACCAAACAAAAAGTGGCATTTTATGAAATGTCATTCCTGGAGTTCTCATATTTAGTATTGTTGTTATAAAATTAATAGCGCCAAGAATTGATGAAGCACCTGCAACATGTAATGCTAATATTGCCAAATCCATTGCAGGTCCAGGTTGACCGGATGTTGACAAAGGAGGATAAATTGTCCAACCTCCCCCAGCTCCCATTCCACCAGGAGGCCCAGGAACAAACATTGATATTACCAATAATAACAATGCGGGCGGCAAAAGCCAAAAAGAAATATTATTCATTCTTGGGAAAGCCATGTCTGGCGCGCCAATCATTAAAGGAACAAACCAATTGCCAAAACCCCCAATCATTGCAGGCATAACCATAAAAAATATCATTATAAGGCCATGTCCTGTAGTAAATACATTATAGACATGGGGATCACCAAATATTTGAAGACCTGGGCTTTGAAGCTCAAGCCTCATTGATAGTGATAGGAAACCTCCAATTATTCCAGCAATTATTGCAAAAATTAGATACATTGTACCTATATCTTTATGATTCGTAGAATAAACCCACCTCTTCCAACCTTGCGGTATAGCATGATCTGATGAACTAGAACCGTACGCCATATAAAAACCCTCTATATTTTCTTGTCGTTAATATTAATTAAGCTCAGCATATTCCTTGCTTTGCGTTGTATATCCTAAATTTGTGAATTCCATTTTTGCTTTTTGTAACCAAATATCAAAATCTTCCTCAGCTAATACATGCACCTCTATTGGCATAAATGCGTGCCTGATGCCACATAATTCTGAGCATTGACCATAATATACCCCTGGCTCTTCAACCATAAACCATGTTTCATTTAAACGGCCAGGAACAGCATCTGTTTTTATTCCAAAAGAAGGCATTGCCCAATTATGTATCACGTCTGCTCCAGTAACTTGAAGTCTTACTATCTTACCAGCAGGAACCACAAGCGGATTGTCAACCGATAACAATCTAATTTTGCCATCTGTTAATTCATCACCTTCTAAAGGCAGAGAATCAAATGCAATATCTGAATGATCTGGGTATTCATAACCCCAATACCATTGATGACCGGTTGCTTTAATAGTCATATCAGCATTTTGGGGTATAGTTTGTTGTGTATATAATATTCTAAATGAAGGAACTGCAATTATTGCTAATATCAATATAGGTAGAACCGTCCATATCACTTCAATTAGGGTATTGTGTGTGGTACGTGATGGTACTGGATTTCTCTTTGCATTAAATCTGAATAAAATATAAATCAATAAAAACATTACAAATAAAGTAATTACTGTAATAATTGGAAACAAGAACCAATTATGGAACCATACAATGTCTTGCATATTTGTTGTTGCTGCATTCTGAAAGTTAATTTGGTAATCTTTTGGCATTCCAAGAACTTCAATTGCTAACACAGATGAAGCGCTAAAGAGAGCTATCACTGCGAAAGCAGATAGATACTTAATTAAAGAAATCATATTCAAATACTTCATAAAAAAACCCTAACTATAATTTACTTAACATATAAAATTAATATATTGATACATTAGAAATAATCATTAATTAATAACTTATCAATATACTCACGCATAATAATTTATATGGATATACTATTTTTCAATAAATTCAAAAAAAATATATATATTTTTCATTAAATTTGGTTAAAATTAATCAATAATTAGTTTAATTTTTAAAAAGTCTATTTAAATGCTTAAAAATAATATCTTATTTAAGGCTAAAATTCGTATTCTGACTGCTATTCTACTATTCTTTGCTCTAGGCACAGAAGAAACAATCTCTAACGAGACTTTAGAAGAAAATGCTATTTACGATTTGGGAGGGTTCAGAGGTATTTTTGTTGATGAGACCGATAATTGGACAACTCTATGTAAATATGATGATATAGATTACTGCTCTTTAATGCAATTTATACAATCGGAAGACAAAAACATCAATCATAGGGCTGTAGTGCAAATTATAAAGAGACAAAAAGAAAATACCATAAATATATATACCTCTGACGGCTTTCCCTTGGACCAAGGGGTAGGTATTATTTTTAATGGCAACAATAAATTTGAAGAATACAAATCATGGATTCCTTACGCAGAATGCAGTGAAAGTCTTTGCCGAGCTGAATTAAACTTAGACAACGACTTACTCGAAAGATTTAGTTTTTCAGATAATTTTATAATTGTCATACGCCCAGAAAAAATAAAAAGAATTGGACTTATGGTACCGAACAATGGATTTGAAATTGCATTTAAAAAAATGAAAAAGATGCCAAATTAATTTAATAAAAAAATTAATAATTTATTATACAATGCATTATGATACAATATAAGAAAGCTCGTTACTACAAAATACTGGAATTTAAAAAGGAAATAAGAATGAAATATATATTAATACTAATTCTTACTATTGTAGCTTTAAGTTATCCCAATACTGCCCGTGCCGAAGGAACAGAATTATGTGGAGGCGCAGGAGGCAGCCTGTTGTGCGGAGCTGGAATTGGTGGGGGTATCGGAGCAGCAATTGGAGGAAATGACGGCGCTAAGTCTGGAGCTCTTATCGGAGGTCTCATTGGGATTGTTTCTAATATAAATAATCAGGCCAAGACTAATGATAATACAAATGGCATCGATAATACTAATAATATTTATACCTATGACTTGATTTATAATACGCAAATAGCATTGATTAGTCTTGGCTACGACACAGGATTATACGACGGTAATTATGGTCCTAAAACAAAAAATTCTATAAGAAGTTATCAAAAAAATAATAGTCTTTTGGTAAATGGATTACCTTCAAAAGAGCTTTACCTTCACATTAAAAAAAGCGTTGTAAACCTATACAGTGAAGAATAATTAATCAATATTATTTGGATGACTTCGCTATCAAAAAAGATATAGTGCCTATTAATGATAACAACACTAACTGCATTGCCATCGGGAATGCAGTTTCTATTGATATTGATGCGGCAGTATAAGTGCATATTCCTGCCAATGCAAATTGCATCGACCCTGATAATCCTGATGCTGCTCCAGCTAATTCCGGTTTAACGCTGACAATATTGGCAATAATATTTGGCATAACAATACCATTTGAATAAGTTATAATCATCATGGAGCCAAATAACGTATAGATATTCATTAAGTTATAATAGATTATAACCCCCATTACAATTGAACCTAGAATTCCTCCAAAAACACCTATCTTAATCAATTTCAGAGAACCGATTCTTTCTGACAATCTTGCTGCGGTAAAGCTACCAAGCATAAAAGCTACAGAAATTGGTATAAAAGCAAAACCATATTGCGTTGGGCTAAACTCTAAAACCTTAATTATTATAAAAGGAGCTACAGCTAGAAAAGTAAAAAACATCGAATTAGCACAGGCCATTGTCAATGTAAAAAGTACGAATTTACGAATTCTCAATAAAATAATAAAATTAAATAACAATGTTTTTATATCACCACGTGATCTGTTGTCTATGTTTGTTTCTTTTATGCCACTATATACCATAAAAATTAACAAGATTCCTGTAAAAAATAGTACATAAAAAGAAGATCGCCATCCCACGAAATCTTCTAATAACCCTCCTAATACAGGGGCTATCATAGGGGCTATGACCATAACTGTAGTCACGTACCCTAAGGCACTTGCAGCTTTTTCTCTACCGTATACATCTCTTACAATTGCCCTGCCGAGGACTACACCAGAAACACCTCCTAAAGCCTGTATAAACCTTCCAAAAATAAGCATTTCAATTGTCGGTGCAATAGAGCAAATTATTGAACCAACAATAAATACAAATATACCAATCATTAGGATTGATCTTCGACCATATGCATCTGATAAAGTTCCAATAATTAATTGACCGATTGCCATAGCCGCAATAAATGCTGTTATAACCAATTGTGCGCTAGAATAAGCAACATCAAAATTCTCAGAAATACTCGGTAATGATGGTACGATAATATTTAGAGTAAAAGGAGCTAATCCGGTAACAGCTGCTAATGCTAATATTGAAGGGGGCTTCTGTATTTTTCTCATAAGTACCTGACTTCTAATTCAAACAGTATTTGCAAATAAAACACTGTCGATATTTTTAGACCAATCTTTGTTATACATTTTTAACATATAATTAGCTGAGGTCTCCTTCTTTTCTATGATTGAAAACAATGGGTCTAAATATTTTTCTTCAGACTCCCCTTGAATATTAAAAATTCTCCGTGATGAAAGTCCCTTTGAAGATAATTCTAGTATTTCCAAGAGAACCTTATCTATTTTTTTGGATCTGAATATAGAATTTAAACCAAATCGCATTACGTTTTTCCTTAATTCAACAATTTCATCAAATGTCCAGTCAGAGGTTAAATCACATACCGATTGTAGTGAATTAGAGTCGTACAATAATCCTACCCAAAAAGATGATAGGGCTATTATCATATCAGGCATACCAACGTCTGCTCCCCTCATTTCAATAAATTGTTTTAGCCTCACTTCAGGGAACAATGTTGTTAAATGATTAGACCAATCGTCTAGTGTTGGGTAAATTAATTTACCTGATTGAGCTTTAAATCCGTTATTCATAAAATCTCTAAAAGTTATTTTATTTACAGGTAGATAATCTCTGTCTCTATATAAAAAATACATAGGAATATCCAATGCATAATCCATATATTTCTCAAAAGACATTGATTTATCGAATGCAAATGGTAAAAAACCAGTTCTTCCAGCGTCTGTATTCGTCCATACCCTTGATCTATAACTAATATAACCTGAGTTCTTATTTTCATAAAAAGGACTGTTTGCAAATAATGCCGTAGCCAAGGGCTGTAAAGCAAGACCAACCCTTAATTTATTAACCATATCAATCTCGCTGCTATAATCTAAATTCACTTGAACTGTTGAAGTACGATGCATCATATCTAGCCCCATGGAGCCAACAGATTGCATATATTCCCTCATAATATCGTATCTTTTCTTAGGCATTTTAGGCATTTGATTTAGCTTCCAGGAAGGTGCAAATCCAATGTTCAAGAAATCAATACCAAGCTCCTCTCCAATAACCTTTACTTCTCTTAGGTGAGTAAAAAGCTCATTATTTGTTTCATGAATATTACCCAATGGGGCTCCAGATAATTCTATTTGACCAGCAGGCTCTATTGATACATTCCTGTCTGATTTATACTTATCGCACAAACCAACCACTTTTCCATTTTCATGAATTGGCAACCAATCAAACCTTTCAGATAAATTTTCTAACAACGATCTTACGCCACTTGGGCCATCGTATTGGAGAGGAAGCAGTGAGTCTTTATAATAAGCAAATTTTTCATGCTCTGTTCCTATAGCCCACGCACTTTTCGGCTTAGAACCAGATTCAAAATATGTTATTAGATCCTGGTAGGTTAAGTTTTTCTCTAATGATTCGATGTTATTTTCCATGAATATAGCAATACACAATTCCAAATTTATTTCTATATCTTTTTTATATTATTTGAGAAATTTATTAACTTGAATACCAGTCACCCCATGCAGATTGTATTAAGCTAATAGCTGCTATAGCAGCAGTATCTGCTCTTAAAATTCTTGGACCGAGAGAAATTCTTAAAACTTTATTAGAGGCAAGAATCCTTTGTCTTTCCTTATCTGAAAAGCCCCCCTCAGGACCAATGAAAATAGATATACTATCTTCTCTAAGATTTTTTAATGCCACATAAGGATTGATATTTTCTGCAATTTCATCTGCGAAAATTATTATATGTTCCTCTTTCCAATTTGCAAGCAATCTACTTAAACTTATCTCGTTATGAATTTTTGGTAATTGCAATAGACCGCATTGCTCAGCAGCCTCTTTAATACGCGCTTGTATTCTAATGGTATTAACGGTTCTAACGTCTGTAAATTCTGTTATAATTGGGGTTATATCAGAAACACCTAACTCTGTTAATTTTTCAATTGTATAATTATATCTATTAAACTTTAAGGGAGCGCAATAGCAATGTATTTTAGGATAATACTCTTGCTTTCTTACTTGCAATAGTATTGAGATACTAATGCCTTCTTTTGTTATTTCATCTACTCTTGCAGTCCACTCACCTTCCTTACCATTAAAAACAAGGAGCTCTTCACCAGACCTAATTCTCATAACATTTTTTAGATAATGCGAGTCAGACTTGCCTAGAAATATTTTATGACCAGAAAGTAATTTATCACTTAAATAGAGTCTAATATTTTTTATTAGATTAGATTTCATATACAACTCTCTACTTGTTTGTTATAAAAGGTTATTATAAAATTCATTTATAATTTAAAAACAGTTTACTTCTAATGAAAAAAATCTTTCAAAATAATATCTAATCCTATGAAAAACAAATTACAAAATAATTTGAAATATTATATACAAATTTCAAGATTTGATAAACCAATTGGTTGGTGGCTATTATTTATTCCATGTATTTATAGCCTAGGATTAGCTTCAGTTAAATACAATTCATATCCTGATTTATACTTGATATTTTTATTTTTAATAGGCTCAATAATAATGAGAGCGGTAGGCTGCATTTTTAATGACATAATAGATAGGAGAATAGATGCAAAAGTTGAAAGAACTAAGAACAGGCCTTTAGCAAGCAATAAGATTACCTTGTCAGAAGCGTTATTTCTTATGTTTATATTATCCTTAATAGGCCTTTCGGTATTATTGCAATTTAACAGCTTAACCATACTAATTGGACTTTCTTCTATTATCACAATAATTATATATCCATTTATGAAAAGAATAACATATTGGCCTCAATTATTTCTAGGAATATCATTTAATTGGGGTGCGCTAGTTGGATGGACATCCATAAGCAATAATATCTCCATTGAAATGATATTCGTTTATTTTGCATGCCTTTTTTGGACACTCGGTTATGACACAATATATGGTTACCAGGACATTGAAGACGATAAAAAAATTGGTATAAAATCAACTTCAAGATTATTTGGCAAAGAAACAAAAAAACATATTTGGTTTTTCTATTTTATTAAATATTTTTTACTAATAAACGTAATGTATATAGTTAATGTGAATATTATTAGCTATTCTTTTCTTCTTATTGCAATCACATACACAGCAAAGTTAATAAAAAATGTAGATATACAAAATCCAGATTCATGTTTAATTTTCTTTAAGAAGAATCGTAATATTGGTTTGATAAACTTTCTAGCGATTTCTCTTTCTGTATTTATAGGTTAAACTAATAAAATAATATGAGTATAATTAGTAAAAAAATTCTATTTTTATATATTGCTGCCACTTCTGTTTTTGGAATATTAATAAATATTTATTTGTTATGCAGAATATTTAAAAATAAAGAAAACAAAGAGAGTGCTCAACAAAAATCATTTAATAATGTTAAGCAGAGACCTCCAGGAACTTTAATTTGGATACACGCATCAAGCGTTGGAGAATCTCTATCTTCAATTCCTTTAATTGAATTGATAATTAAAAATAAAACTTTTGACCATATATTACTCACAACATCAACGATTACATCAAAAGCAATTATAGAAAAAAGAATTTCTAGCAAAGTATTGCACCAATATCTTCCTCTTGATACTATTTTCCTGGCTAAAAGATTTCTGAATCATTGGAAGCCTAACTCAATAGCGTTTATTGAATCCGAGATTTGGCCGAATTTCTTCCAACAAATAAAAAAAATAGATGTGCCATTCTATATAATAAATGCAAGAATGTCGGAAAAATCATATAGTAAATGGAGGAAATACAACACTGTAGCTCAAGAATTATTAAGTACAGCAGATATTATTTTTGCTCAAGATAGCACTGCTGAATTAAAATTTAAAAGCCTAGGTGTATCTAATATATGCAATATTGGAAACATAAAATTTGATAGCAACCCCTTGCCTGTAGATATAATCAAATATAATTCATTAAAAGCAGAGGTCGATAAGAAAATTATATTCGTTGCTGGCTCAACTCATAAAATTGAAAATTTTGAAATTGTTAAAATACATAAAGTTCTATCAAAAAAGATTAATAACTTAATGACAATAATTGTTCCTAGACAGTTACATGAGATTCATACATTAGAAAAATTCATGCTAGAAAATAACATACCATACTCGAAAAAATCAGATAGAAAAGATAAGACTAATATTAAAAATTTGCTCATTGTAGATACAATGGGTGATCTTGGTCTTTATTATAAAATAGCTAACGTTGCCTTTATTGGAGGATCTTTAGTAAATAAAGGTGGCCAGAATCCAATTGAAGCTTTGCAATTTAATTGCCCTATTTTACACGGGAAGTATACCTCTAATTTTCATGAAATTTATAGAAACTTAGATAGATTAGGCGGATCTATAAAGGTAAATAATCAAAAAGAACTTGAGGAAAATTTAATAAAATTAATAAAAGATACAAAAATTATAAAAAATATGAAAAGGGCTAGTGCGAATTTAATTAAACTTAATCAAGGTGCTTCTGTTGTTATAGAAAAAATTTTTTCATTGGATACAAAAAGGAATTAAAATATTGAGAGAACCACAATTTTGGAAAAGTAAAAATTACCTGTCATTATCATTATTACCTATTGGATTAATGTATCATTTGATTTTGATGTTTAAATTCATCCTAATTGTACCTAAAAAAACAATCAAACCTGTCATATCTATTGGTAGTCCTGTAATAGGTGGCGGTGGGAAAACACCTACAGTAATATCAATAACAAATTTACTTTTATCAAATAATTATAAAAGTATTTCTATTATATCCAGAGGCTATAAAGGAAAAGAATTAGGCCCCCTAGAAGTACAAAAATACTATAGCGCAGAGGAAGTTGGAGACGAAGCCTTACTCTTGTCGATGGTAACAAAAACATATGTATCAAAAGATAAAACAAAAGGGATTGAATTTGCCATTAAAAACGGTTCATCAATTTTATTGCTTGATGATGGTTATCATAACCCAAGTGTAAAAAAAGATATCTCAATACTAGTCATAGATGGAATGGTTAATCTCGGAAATAATATGATTTTTCCATCCGGCCCACTTAAAGAAGGGTTTAAATCTCAACTAAAAAGATGCGATGCAATAATTGTAATAAATAAAAAATATATTGATAAATATCTATTGGAAAAAATAATAAATTCTAAAAAAACCATCATTAACACTAAAATAAATTATTTTCATAAAATTAAAAACTTAAAAAATAAGAAAATTATTGGATTATGTGGAATAGGTTCCCCAGTTAAGTTCTTTAATGCATTAAAAAATTTAAGATTTAAGATAATAAAGAAAGTTATTTTTAGCAATCATCATCTTTATTCAAAAAAAGAGGTCTTATCCTTAATTGAATTATTAGATAACAATCCAGAATATTCCATGATAACAACAGAAAAAGATTATGTAAGGTTTAACAATAACAATGACCCACTATCAAAGCTAAGAGATAGATTAAATGTATTAAAAATGGAAATAGAAATATTAGAAGAAGATAAACATATGATATTGGACCTTATCGAGAACAAAATACAATCGTACAAAAATTAAATTTCATCCTTGTAACTCTTAAGTGCTATGTCAGCACTCTCATAAGCTTCTTGCTTATCTACATTCCAATATTTTAAATCTTCTATATCAATTGGATTTCCAGTAACTGCACACATAACATAATCTCCGGGAGTAACAATGTCGAACTCACCATGAGAATATCTTAAAATAGCCACTGATTTAAAATTATATTTGTTATTATTTTCCATTTTTACTTTTTTACTTTTAAAAAACACATTAGCTTAAATTGTATGTATCATATTTTAGTAGAATTTTCTTTCTTTACAAGAATACTCACAGGGCCGTCTATGAATACAATATTTAATTCTTTATTTTGAATTGCTTCGTCTTTAGTTCTTATGATATTAGCATTATTGTCTTGTATTAAACCAAACCCCCTTGAAAGAACGCTTTTGTAGCTTAGTGAGTATAATAATCTTGACCTAGATTCAAGCGTTTTATTGTCTTGGTTAATAATATTTTTTATTGATTTTTTTAGCATTTGTCCTATTAAATCTGACTTATCTTTTGCATCATGGATGTTTCGTAAAAGATGATTTTTAGAAATATGCTCTTTTAAAAAATTAAAGTTTTTCCAATTTTCTTCAATAATTTTTTCAAATGATCTTACAAAACTTTCAATAATCTTATCGAAACGTTGTTGGTATAAATCAAGGACATTAGAATATCTTGCAATTCTAAAAGAGAACAAATTATAATTATTTCTTTTAAACAGAATTAAATCTTTAAACAATTTCTCATTCTTACCGCTAATCTCAGATAACCGTGAGTTAAAGTCAGAATATTTAAGAATAGCCATCTCAGCCGCTGCAGTAGGTGTTGACGCTCTTTTGTCAGCAACAAAGTCAATCAACGTCCAATCATATTCATGTCCTACACCTGAAATAATTGGTATCTTTGAATTATAAACTGCACGAATTATTAATTCATCATTAAATCCCCATAAATCTTCCAGAGACCCTCCTCCTCTAGAAACAATAATAATATCTGGTTTATCGATCTTCGAATCTTGTCCTATGTTATTTAATTTTTCTATTGCATTAGCAACTTCAATTGGACATTTATCTCCTTGAACGCTAACTGGGAACACTAAAATATTAACAGGCATTCTTTCTGAAAATTTCTTTAGTATATCTGTTAAAGCCGCACCATTTTCAGATGTAATTATAGCTATATCTTTTGGGAAATAAGGAAGTGATATTTTGTCATCTTCCAAAAAAAGCCCTTCTTTTATAAACTTTCTTTTGCGCTCTTCAAATAAAGCCATTAAAGCACCCTCGCCAGATGGCTCAATTCTTTCAATAATTATTTGATATGATGACGTTCCCGGATAAGTTGTAATTCTTCCGGTAGCAATAACCTCTAAACCTTCCTCTGGCCTAAAGCTTAAACTATTATATGCCCCACGCCATATAATGGCTTTTACTATTGCTCCAGTATCTTTTAAGCTAAAATAATGATGCCCCGATGAGTGAGCACCCTTATAACCAGAAATTTCACCTTTTAATTTTACATAACCGTATTTATTTTCGATGGTTTTTTTAACATCGTTAGAAAATTCACTGACCGTGAATTCTTGTATATTATTTTGATAATCAATTTCAGAGTTATGCATAAGAACCTATGTGAAAAAAATTTCTTTTTTAGTGATGTTAAAGTAATATAATAACAAATCAATAATAACATAAATATTAAGTTAAATAACTACTATGAAAATTTTAATAATAGGCAATGGTGGAAGAGAACATGCGATTGCGAGATCTATTTATCTAAGTTCTATTCCAAATCAAATCTATGCAATACCTGGTAACCCAGGAATAATGCAGTACGCAGAATGTTTAAACATTAGCTCTGAAAACCACAAAGATATTTGCAATTTTTCAATAAGAAATAATATTGATCTTGTTATAATAGGCCCTGAAATCCAAATATGCAATGGGTTGTCAGACGAACTTACAAAATATAATATAAAAGTTTTTGCTCCATCAAAGATTGCATCTCAACTCGAATCATCAAAGAGCTTTACAAAAGAAATTGCCTATAAGAACAATATACCTACAGCCGCCTATAAGCGTTTTACCGAAAGAGATAGAGCTTTGAAATATCTTAATTTATTAGGTACGCCAATAGTTATAAAGACTGACGGACTTGCTGCTGGAAAGGGAGTATTTATTTGCGAATCGAAAAAAGAAGCAAGTGAATCGATAAGTGAGATTTTTAGTGGAAAATTTTCAGATAACCCATCTCTCATAATTGAAGAATTTTTAAAAGGGGAAGAAGCAAGTTTCTTTGCTTTAGTAGATGGAAAAAATATTCAACCCTTAATTGGAGCTCAAGATCATAAAAGATTACTTGAAGGTGACAAAGGTCCTAATACAGGTGGAATGGGGGCTTATACACCAACACCAGTATTGACAAATAATATAATAGACCAAGTGATGAATAAAATTATTGAACCGACAGTTAGTGCTATGAATAAAAACAATACGCCTTATAAAGGTGTATTGTTTGCAGGTTTAATGGTTACAGAAAAAGGACCTGAATTAATTGAATATAATATTAGATTTGGAGACCCAGAAACACAGGCGATGTTAATGCTACTTAAATCAGATTTATTATCAATTATGTTAGATACAGTTAACGGGGAGCTTAAAAATACAAAAGTTGAATGGAAAGATGAAACATCATTAACCGTTGTTCTTGCAAACAAAGGCTATCCTCTTAATTATAAAACAGATTCCATTATCACTGGAATAGAAGACGCTGAAAAAGATAAAAATATAAAAGTTTTTCATGCTGGAACAAGGCTTGAAAATAATGAACTAATTGCAAGCGGCGGACGTGTTCTTAATGTAACCGCAACAGGATTATCAATAAAAGAAGCAAGGGAGAAGGCTTACAATGCAATTGAAAAAATAAAATTTGAGACCAAATATTTTAGAAAAGACATAGCTTGGAGAGCAATGCCTTAAGCATCACCAGCCAATCTTTTGTTTTTAAAAAATTTTTTTAATAAACTAACAGAAGCCTCGGCAGATATACCTCCGTAAACCTCTGGTTTATGAAAACAATTATTAGAGTTAAAAAAACGTATTCCATTTTCTACAGCCCCGTGCTTAATGTCATCAGCGGCATAATACAATCTCCTTATTCTAGCATGGGATATTGCTGATGCGCACATTGAACAAGGTTCTAAAGTGACATAGATATCACAATCTATAAGCCTTTCATTATTCATAAACTTTGCAGCTTCTCTAATTGCTAAAATTTCAGCGTGAGCGAGGGGGTCTTTGTTAAATCTAACAAGATTATGAGCAATTGAGATAATTTGTTTATTTTTATTTAATATCACAGCGCCAATCGGAACTTCATCTAAATCGTATGCTAATCTTGCCTGGGTTAGTGCAATGGCCATTGGATTTATTTTATTAATCAATTGATTGCTATTTGACATATCTAAATACTATAGTAGATATAGTTCATATCTTCAAATAATAAGGTTATAATCATGTTAAATGAGAAACAGCGTATAGCAAAAATAATAGCTAGATCTGGAATATGTTCAAGACGTGATGCTGAAAAACTTATACTAGACAAAAGAGTTAAACTAAACCACCAAACAATTAATACACCAGCCATACAAGTCACTGATAGCGATGTTATTGAGGTAGATAATATCAAAATTCCTACAATACAAAAAACAAAAGCGTGGCTTTGCCATAAACCAGGCGGATATATAACTACATCAAATGACCCGCAAAATAGACGAACGATATTTGAGTTATTACCAAAAGATTTTCCGAGAGTAATAACTATAGGAAGATTAGATATAAATACCGAAGGCCTAATAATACTTACAAATGATGGGGAACTTGCGAGATTACTTGAATTGCCCAAAACAGGTTTATTAAGAGTTTATAAAGTAAGGGTATACAAAAGAATAACTGACAATGATCTAAAGAAAATTAGATCCTCTCCAACCGTTGATGGAGTGAGGTATAATGTGGAATCCGCAGATATCATAAGCCAAACAAATTCCAACACATGGCTAGAAATAGCTATTAAAGAAGGAAAGAATAGAGAGATTAGGAATATTTTATCATTTTTTGATATAAGAATTAACCGGCTAATAAGACAATCATACGGGCCATTCCAACTTGGCAATATTCATAAAGGTGAAATAATAGAAATTCCTGCCCATATATTAAAAAAACAAATATCTTTTATAAAAAAACATTCCACAGCGGTGTAATATGAGAATACTTACCGGTACAGCAAAAGGTATAAAATTAAAAACGATAAATGATAATTCAATTAGACCAACAACAGATCGAACAAAAGAATCTTTATTTAACATATTGGAACATAATTCAGTATATAAAAAAATAGAAAAAAAGAGAGTTTTAGATCTTTTCTCAGGAACAGGATCTCTTGGTATAGAAGCACTGTCTCGTGGGGCTGAATACTGTCTATTCGTAGATAATGATCATAAATCCAATACTCTCATTGAAGAAAATTTAAAGGCGTGCAATCTTATATCAAAGGCCAAAATTATACGAAAAGACATTAAAATTTTTAAAAAAATGAGTTCATTTGGTGTTTTTGATATAATCTTTGCCGATCCACCATATAATATGAACTACAGTGACTTAATTATTAGACTATCCATTGAAGAAGGTCTTCTTAAGAAAAATGGGTTTATTGTAATAGAAGAAAGTAAGAATGTATCTATAAACTGGCCAAATAATTATAAAATTATAACTGAGCGCGTCTATGCAAAAACAAAAATACATATTGCTATGTTAAAGGAATTATAAAAATTTTATAATATTTATAGAACGAACGTTCTATTTATTTAAAATATACCAAAACCGCCCATAAGACCACCCATAAGACCTTTTAATAACGTTGTTTGTTTGTCAATAGGAGGGATTTCTCTATTAATATTCTCAGGTATATCAGAATTTTTATTTAACACGTCTTCGGATCTGATGTCATATTTTAGGATAGCGTTGTTGTTAACAATATTAGTTTTATTGCGCAATCTTTCTAATGTTAATTTATTAAGATTAACCTCCTCTACTTCAGGTTGAAGTGTATTATTTTTAGCGCTATTCTCAAGTGGGATATTTATGACCACAGTCTCCAAAGTCTTCAGTCTTTCTACTTCTCCATAGGTGTCGAGTACTTCAGAATTCTCCTTTTTTAACCTAATCAAATAATCTGCTAGGCTCTCATTTTTTTCAACAATACCCGCTTCAAGTAACAGCTCTTCCTTTATACGAGGATTTGCATAGGCAACATTAGCTTTTTTTAATATGCTTTGTTCACCTAATGACAACTCGGAATTGCTACTTTCTGATTTTAAAATATAAGTTCTTGCAGTATCATCTGGTTCTTTCTCAGATATCCCCTTGACCCCTTCTTTTGGAGGCCTTAATTCATAATCTGGTGGCATAATAAGAGGTGCCTTTGTTACTGTCATAAACTCATCCGGGGCCCTTTGTTTAAAATCTCTATTATCCATAACTGTTAACACTGTATCTTTTAGAGAACCACCTGCACAACCTGTTAATAATAAAAGAATAACAATCAGTAGAGTATTTTTATTTATAAAATTCATTGCAAACACTTGTTAACCTTATTAATTTTTTTATTCAAATTTATTTTTGATGTTAGGATAAAAATTTATTATTATCAATAAAAACACACCAAAAACTATACACATATCTGCTATATTGAACACATACCAACTGTAACCATATGCATGCAAGTGATAGAAATCAGCAACCGCTCCAAACAATAATCTATCGGTAGCATTAGATAAAGCTCCTCCAACTATTAAGGACAAGGGCATGTAACATAAAAAATTTTTTTCTTTAAAAATCCATATAACTAAAAAAATACAAATCAGACAAGAGAGTATGGTTAAAAATATTTTCCCTATTTCACTTTCTTGTTGGAACAAACCATAACTAATACCCCTATTCCAAACCAAAACTATATCTAAAAAAGAAGTTACCTCTATAATTGAGCTCTCATCAATACCAATCTCATTTATAAAAAAATACTTATTCAATCTATCTATTAAATAAGCTGTCAATATTAAGATAAGAGAAAAAAATAATTTTCTTTTACTAAAATCCATATTATTTTTGTCTATTTAAATTCATATATTCGCGCACTGCTTCTGCATCTCTTTTTGACAAATCAGGAAATTCCGTATCCATTCCCACATCAACAAGAATCTTCCATGATCTAGCGCATTTTTTACCTTTAGCTAATTTTGATACAACACCAATACCTGGAATATCATCAATAGAAAATGAAGTCTGTGGTTTAATATCATAAATTAATGTAGCGCTACTTGTGATACAAATTTCAGCCAAATCAATACCTTGGATTGAATCAATTATGTCACTGTCTGTTACATAAATATCTGGATTGGCTTCTAGGCTTGATCCTATCCTCTTTTCGCGCCTTTCAATCTCTAACGCACCAGTAACAACACGTCTTAATTTACGGATACTCTCCCACTTTTTATCAAGATTATCATCGTACCAAGTTTTTGATATATCATTAAATATCTCTAAATGGATGGATCCATTTTCATCTCCGTACCTACTTGACCAAACTTCTTCCATTGTAAAACAAAGAATGGGTGCGTATAATTTTGTTAATCGCGTAAATATTTCATTAATAACAGCTAATGCTGACTTCCTCGTTTCACTTGATACAGGATCACAATAGAGAGAATCTTTTCTTATATCAAAATAAAATGCTGATAAATCTTGAGTAGAAAAATAGAAAAGTAAGCTTGCAACTTTTTTAAAATCATAAACCCGATAAGCTTCACTAACCTGATTTTGTAGAACTGCTAATCTATGCAGCATGTACTTTTCTAATTCTGGTAAGTTCTTATAGTCTAAATCATATTTTTCATCGAAATGAAATAAGACACCCAACATCCATCTTAATGTATTTCTTATTTTTCTGTATGAATCAACGTTGGATTTTAATATTTCATCACCAATTCTTTGATCATCAGCATAATCCGTAGAACTTACCCAAAGGCGCAGTATGTCCGCTCCATATCTTTCAATTATGTCTTGCGGCGATATAACATTACCTGTAGATTTTGACATTTTCTTACCATTTTTATCCATAGTAAAACCATGGGTTAGGATAGCCTTATAGGGCGCCCGACCTCTTGTAATAGAGCTTTCTAGAAGTGAAGAATGAAACCAACCTCTATGCTGATCACTACCTTCAAGATAAAGATCCGCAGGCCAAGACAATTCCGGTCTAGCTTCCAGAACAAAAGCGTGCGTAGTACCCGATTCAAACCAAACGTCCAGGATATCATCAACCTTTATCCAATCTTCAATATTATCAACTAAATCTATCAAAAATCTTTTCTTTGCTCCCTCTTCAAACCATGAATTTGCACCTTCAGATTCAAATACAGTTACAATTCTATCTATCAATTTCTTAGAATTTATAAATCCGTCGTTCGGTATACATTCACCTGTTTTATTGTTTACAAATACTGATATTGGCACACCCCATGAGCGCTGTCTTGATAGAACCCAATCCGGTCTATTCTCAATCATTGCTTTAAGTCTATTTTTTCCTGATTTAGGGTAAAATTCTGTATCATTAATTGCGTTTAGAGCTAATTCTCTAAGGCCGTCTTTTTTTGAATCTTGCATTGAAATGAACCACTGTGGTGTATTTCTAAATATCACAGGTTTTTTAGATCTCCATGAGTGTGGATATTGATGTTTAAATCTTTGGCTAGCAATAATTGATTTAGCTTGAATTAATTTTGCTATCACTTCCTTGTTTGCGTTTCCTTTTTCACCATTCTTTCCTATTACAAATACATCCTTAAAACCTGGAGCATCTTCTGTGAACACGCCATCTTCTGAAACAGTATATGGAATAGTATGATCAATATTCATATCGTTTATTAATTTTTTATTTGTCATCCAAATTTCAAAATCATCAACTCCATGCCCTGGAGCAGTATGAACAAACCCCGTACCAGTATCATCTGTCACGTGATCTCCATTTAGCAATGGAATATCAAATTCATAGCCACCGAGATCACTTCTCGAGAAAGGATGGGAACACACAATATTTGAAATATCATCAGAACTAATATCATACAATTTGCGGATTTTTTGTACCCTAGATGCTTCCATTACATTCGATGACAGTTTATTTGCAATAATGAATTTTTCTCCTTTTGTCGCCCAGTTATCATCTGGAGCCTCTTCAATTACATACAACCCATAATCAATTAAAGACGAGTAAGTTATCGCTCTATTTCCTGGTATCGTCCATGGTGTTGTAGTCCATATAACTAGAGATGCCTCGGCTAAATCTTTTTTCTTTTCATCACTAAGCTTAACTGGGGGTAAAAATCGATTAATCTTAAACTTTACCCAAATCGCATCAGAAGTATAATCATGGTATTCAACCTCTGCTTCAGCAAGTGCTGTTTTTTCAACAACAGACCACATTATTGGCTTTGACCCTTGGTACAAAGCGCCACTCATAGCTATTTTTAACAATTCATTTGCTATGGCGGATTCAGATGAAAATTTCATTGTTGTGTAAGGATTCTCCCAATCACCAATAATTCCTAATCTTTTAAATTCTTCTCGTTGTATCTCTACCCAATGAGCTGCAAACGCTCTACACTCATCTCTAAATTCATTAATAGGGATACTATCCTTATCTATATTTTTCTCTCTGTACTTTTCTTCAACTTTCCATTCAATTGGTAACCCGTGACAGTCCCAACCAGGAACATAACAAACATCAAAATTCATCATCTGTTGTGATCTAATAACCAAGTCTTTAAGTATTTTATTTAAAGCGTGACCTATGTGTAAATTCCCATTTGCATATGGAGGGCCATCATGAAGAACGAATTGTTCTCTCCCAGCAGATATCTTCCTTGCTTTATCAAATATTCTTTTATCGTTCCATTTCGATAGAATATTAGGTTCTGTTTTAGGCAACCCCGCCCTCATGGGAAAATCTGTTTGAGGGAGAAGAAGAGTTTCTGCCCAATTTTGTTCGTTATCTTTGTTGTTATTCATAATTTAAATATAACCTATAATTTAATTCCTATACATTGGCATTTAACCTATAAAAGTTCGTTAACAAAAAAAATTATTCATAATTTTTTAGTATTGCTAAAGCTTTTGAACAGTCTAAAGACATTTGAAGTCTTAAGTCTTCAGATTTATCAAAATACTGGTCACCTCTTAAGAAAGAAATAAACTCTACTTTAACAAGACTATCATACAAATCTTCATCGAAATCAAATAAGAATGTTTCTAATAAAATATTTTTTCCGTCATAAGTCGGCCTGTCACCATAATAAGATATGGATTTATACTTTTTATCATCTATGAATACAAATGTTGCATATATTCCTGGTAATAAGATTATTCCATCATCTAGTTCCATATTAATTGTTGGAAAACCCAGATCCCTTCCTCTTTTATCACCGCTGATAACCTTTCCAGAAACAGACCAATTATAACCAAGTGTCTTTGCCGCTGATTCAATATTACCATTAGCGATATCCTCTCTAATACGAGTTGAGGAATATAGAGTATTTTTATTATCAGTTTCAGGATCAACTACACTTAATCCAATGCTATGAGAATTGCATAATTCTCTTAAAGTGTCTATGTTACCAATTCTTCTTGATCCAAATTTAAAATTCCAGCCTACAACGAGATGCCCTACATTCAATCCTCCGATAAGAACTTCTTCAACAAATTCTTGTGGTAACATTTTAGACAATTGTTCATTAAAAATTATTTCATAAATAACGCCAATACCCATCTTACTAATTATTTCAGATTGTTGTTGGCTATTTGTAAGTTGAAAAAAGCTATTCTCTGGTTGAAAAAATTTTTTAGGGTGAGGAGCAAATGTCATAACCCCCGGAAATACGTTTAACTCATATGCTAATTTTATAGTTTCTTTTAGAAGCACTCTGTGTCCCAGATGAACGCCATCAAAGTTGCCTAAAGCAACAACCCCCCCTTGCAGTCTTTTTGGTATATTTTTATAACTATTAATTATTTCCATAGCTACCATTCGAATTTTTCTTGTATCGCAATCGGCAATTTAATATCCGGATAAAACTCCGACATATAATTATTAAAATCTCTTTTTGAGAATGAATTGTTATTATATTTTTTGTTTAGTTCATTCTTGTGCACACCATCCATTATAAAAAAAGAATCGATACCAAAATTACTAGCTCCCAATATATCTGTTTTTAAACCGTCTCCGATTGCAAGAATTTCTGATTTCTTTACTTTAAAATTATTATTTCTATTAACTTCTTCAATTGCATGTTGGTATATATATTCAAATGGTTTTCCAAAATATTTAACCTGACCACCTTTATCTGCATAATACTTAGCCAACGAACCAGCGCATAAAATTGTCTTACCTTCTCTAATAACCGTTAAGTCTGGATTTGCACAATGCATAACGATTTTTTTATTCAAGAATAAATTAAAAAGATCATTGTAGTCATCCAATACATCTGTTTCATCATCATATAAACCAGTACATAATACAGATTGGCAATTTTCTGAATTACTAAAGTTTATGTCAAGATCTAAGAAAATAGGCTTATCTCTTTCTGGGCCAAGATGATACAATGCTATTTTATTTAAACTCTGAAGCCAAAATCTTGTTACATCCCCTGATGAAATAATTAGATTATAAGAATTTTTATTAAGACCCATCTGATTAAGCTGCCTTGCAACATCGATTGATGGTCTTGGTGCATTGGTTATTAAAACAACATAACCTCCCGATTTAGAATATTTTAATAAAGATTGAACTGCATTCTCAAACAGATGCTTACCATTATGCAAAACACCCCAGATATCACATAGAATAACCTTATATTTCGTCGATATTTCTGCAATGTCTATATTATCTGAAAATATGTCGTTCATGTGCATTAATCTTTTTAATTATTAATATAATTCATAATCATTTAACAGCTTTTTATAAAGCAATAAATATATTTATGTTATATTAAATGATAAAAAATAATATAAACAAATATATTGACATTTACGCTACCAATACATATATAGATTGTAACTGTTATCACTCCATAATTATGAGTGATAATTACATTTTAACAATTAAAATTGGAGATAAACATGAGCTTTCGACCATTGCATGACCGCGTACTTGTACGTCGTGTAGATGAAGAAGAAAAAACTTTAGGTGGAATTATAATTCCTGACACAGCAAAAGAGAAACCTAGCCAAGGTGAAGTAATATCTATTGGCCCTGGTGCTCTTGATGAAAACGGTAAAAGAGTTGCGTTAGATGTAGCAGCTGGTGATCGGGTTCTATTTGGAAAATGGTCAGGAACTGAAGTAAAAGTTGATAATGAAGATCTTTTAATAATGAAAGAATCTGACATTATGGGCATTATTTCATAAATTATGATCGTTTTCTCTAAAGATTATTTTAATCATATTAAATTTAAACATTAAACATTATTAAAAAGGAGAGGTTAGCAACTATGGCTGCCAAAGAAGTAAAATTTTCAACCGACGCTCGCGACAAAATGTTGAGAGGCGTAAACATTTTAGCTGATGCCGTAAAAGTTACTCTTGGTCCAAAGGGACGAAATGTAATTATTGATAAGTCATTTGGAGCACCGCGTATAACAAAAGATGGTGTGACTGTAGCTAAAGATATTGAACTTGATGATAAATTCGAAAACATGGGCGCTCAAATGCTCAGAGAAGTAGCATCAAAAACTAATGACGTTGCAGGTGACGGTACAACTACTGCGACAGTTCTTGCTCAAGCAATCGTTAAAGAAGGTGTTAAATCTGTTGCAGCAGGAATGAACCCGATGGATCTAAAAAGAGGCGTTGATTTAGCTGTAATAGAAGCTATATCAGATCTAACAAGTAGATCTAAAAAAATTAAAAGCACTGCCGAAGTTGCCCAAGTTGGGACAATATCAGCAAATGGCGAGGCTATCATTGGCGAAAAAATTGCTGAAGCAATGGAAGTTGTGGGCAATGACGGTGTTATAACTGTTGAAGAGTCAAAAGCATTGGAATTTGAGTTAGATACTGTTGAAGGAATGTTGTTCGATAGAGGTTATCTTTCACCGTATTTCATTACAAATGCAGAAAAAATGGTAGCTGATCTAGAAGATCCTTATATTCTTCTTTTTGAAAAGAAACTATCAAGCTTACAAGCTATGCTACCTATACTTGAAACTGTAGTACAAAGTAGTAGACCTCTTCTTATAATAGCTGAAGATGTTGAAGGCGAAGCTCTAGCAACATTAGTAGTAAATAAACTAAGAGGTGGTTTGAAAGTAGCTGCTGTTAAAGCACCAGGTTTTGGTGACAGAAGAAAAGCCATGCTAGAGGATATTGCTATCCTTACTGGTGGTCAAGTAGTATCAGAAGACATTGGAATAAAACTTGAAAATGTAACTATTGATATGCTTGGAACAGCAAAAAGAGTTAATATCACAAAAGAAGAAACTACAATTATTGATGGTGCTGGCGACAAAAAAGATATCGAATCCAGAGTTAGTCAAATCCGTGCACAAATTGAAGAGACTACTTCGGACTACGATAAAGAAAAACTTCAAGAAAGATTAGCAAAATTAGCTGGTGGTGTTGCAATCATTAGAGTTGGTGGAGCTACTGAAATTGAAGTTAAAGAAAGAAAAGACAGAGTTGATGATGCATTAAATGCAACAAGAGCTGCTGTGGAAGAAGGCGTTCTTCCTGGTGGTGGCGTGGCTTTATTGAAATCTACAATTGCTGTAAGAAAATTAGCAAATAAGAATCCAGACATACAAGCTGGTATTAATATTGTGCTAAAAGCTCTGGAAGCTCCTATTCGTCAAATTTCAGAAAATTGTGGCGTTGAAGGTTCTATAGTTGTTGCAAAGGTTCTTGAAAATAGCTCGTATGAATTTGGTTTTGATGCGCAAAATGAAATTTACGTAGATATGATTAAGAGTGGAATAATTGATCCAACTAAAGTTGTTAGGACAGCGCTTCAAGATGCCGCATCTGTTGCAGGTCTTCTGATTACTACAGAAGCTATGATTGCAGACAGCCCAGATACAAAATCTGGTGGCGGTGCCGGTGGCATGCCTGATATGGGCGGAATGGGCGGAATGGGCGGAATGGGCGGAATGATGTAAAAATCGTTTAACCAATCCAATCAGTAAATATAAAAAATCCCTCGTTTGTATGAGGGATTTTTTTTAACTTAAATTCTCTAAAAAATCCTTTTGACTATCTTTGTCTATATTTATTTGCATTGATATTTTACCAAACAACTCTTCGAGATATTTTTTCTTATTTACAGTCCATTTAGCATTTACACTCACGAACAAACAGGATTCACTTTTTAAGATAGTTCCGTCAACCAATGTCTTTAACTCATTGGCTAAAAGAGTTGACCCAGTACTTGTAATGTCAATAATTGCTTCTGCTGAACCGTAGGCAGGAGACCCTTCAGTTGCACCAAGACTCTCAACTAACAAATAATCCGCAAAACCTTTTTTAGAAAAGAATTCTCTTGAGATATTTGGATATTTCGTTGCTATTCTAAGTCTTCTTTTATTAGCCATCCTAAATTTAAAGGCAATGTCATCCAGGTCGATTATACTATCAACATCAATCCATGAAATTGGAATAGCAACTACGACATCCGCAAATCCATAATCAAGTTTTGCAAGACATTTAACATGTTTATCGGCCTGATAAATGTTTTCGTAAATTAAATCTAGTCCCGTTATCCCAATGTCAATAGTGCCTGCATTTAATTCCATTGATATTTCCCTTGGTGATAAAAATACAACATCGACATTGTCTATTCCATCCATCTTTCCATAATATTCCCTGTCACCATGATTTCTAATAATTTCTAGTCCTGATTTCATAAATAAATTAAATGTTTTTTCTTGCAATCTTCCTTTATTAGGAATTCCTATAATTATCTTATCAGACATAGTTACCTCCTGCCATCAACAAGCGATCCATATAGATAGAACAACCGACTGCAGGCACTCTGATAGGTGATCCTAAGTCAGTAAAAAAATTATCATACCTTCCACCTATAGCTATTGGTCCAAGATCTTCGATTGTGTTTGATCTTATTTCAAAAATTAAACCTGTATAATATTCAATGCGCCTACCTAATGACGCTTGGAATACTACTCCATTTAATAATGGCCTGTATTCGTTTAATAATTTAAACCTTCTATCAAGAGATTCTATTTGCTGCTCTAAATCTAAATTATACGACTTTGCAAAAGAAGTTAAATTTTCTAACGCAAGAGAAGCAGGGCAAGTAATTGATAAAAATTCCGATAACATAGATGGTATTTTTTTATCAATTTCTTGGTTATCTATAATCTCTTTTTTTTCAATATAATTATTGATTATATCTTCAGGATTTCTTCCACCAAAAACATTTAATTTATCAAAGCCAGCAATGCTACTAATCAGATCTTTATTTGCAGAGTTATCTTTTCTGTTTTTTATTTTACTTAAAATGCTTTTATCTGCATTTATTACCACATGAGAATTATTATTAAGATTAGAGATAATATCATTAGACCCTCTCCAAAAAAGTCTTTTTATTTTATCTTTATAGGAAGCGCTTGTTTTTATTTGATCTAATATAGAATAAAAAATCGAGACATCGCCCAATAGTAATTTATAGTCCCTAAAATTTACTTCGTCTAAAACATTTAATGTATTTTTTAGTACGGAAATATCAGTCCCTAAAGAATCTTTTGATCCAAAATCTTCAATTCCAATCTGCCTAAATTCAGGACACGTACGACTTATTTCTCTTGAGGTAGGAAATCTAAAAGCAAAACCATCGTATACGTATTTCATTGTATCAAGTTTATTGCTTTTTATTCTTTCTAATACTAGCGGTAGCGTAAAATCTGGTCTCAAACAATATTCCTTACCATCGGGAGATGGAGCAACTAATAACCTCCTTCTTATATCTTCTCCCATATGATTAACAACGGTTTCCGCAGGTATAACCATATTTGGTTGAATTAGAACAAATCCCTTGTCAGTAAAATATTGCGTAATATTATTGGGATCAATATTAGTTGATAATTCAGTATTTTTTATCATTTTCTTTGTACCCATATCTTTGCATTATATTGCAAACTTTATCTATTAAACTGCTTCTTTTTATCACCTCTTGTGCAGGACGTTTTTCAGTCCACGTTTCTCTGTCTTGAACACTATTTGATAATTTTTTGCCTTCAATTAGATCCTTGATAGTTAAAGTGCCTTCTTCTCTTTCAATAGTCCCTTCAATTATCACCAAAGGAGAATTTCTTCTGTCTGCATATTTCATTTGCGCTTTGAGACCTGAATTACCAGTATATACTTCAGTTTTTATACCAATATCTCTTAATTCTTTAGCCATTTTATGGTAATTAGCCTGAGCTTCCTTGTCCATAGACAATATTATTACTGGACCATAGTTCTTATCTTCTAAATTATAATTCATGGATTTTAGGGTTGTATAGAGTCTACTTACACCGATTGAAAAACCTGTTGCAGGCATAGTATTACCGTTAAATCTAGCAACTAAATCATCGTATCTCCCACCTCCTCCAATTGAGCCAAAATTACTTATATTAGAATCGGAGTTATTATCAAATGATAGGTTAGCTTCAAATATAGGGCCGGTATAGTACCCTAACCCCCTAACAACTGATGGATCAAAAATAATTTTTTCATCTCCATATCCCGTGTCATTCAAAAAGCTATTAATTGCAGAAAGCTCTTCAATGCCTTGCTCTCCAATAGAACTGCCGTATACCAACTTATTCAAATTACTCAAAGTGGCTGAGCGAGAAGATTCTCCAGACTGAGTAAAGTCTATAATTCTTTTGATTTGCAGACTTTCAAGTTCAGCACCTTTAGTAAAATCACCTGATTCATCTTTCCTGCCACTTCCTAATAATTTTTCAACGCCTTCGTAACCAATTCTATCTAATTTATCTATTGCCCTTAATATTATCAGCTGTCTTTCAGCTGATATATCATCATTATTGTCGTTATTTATAACCTCAATAATAGCGTCTAGTATCTTTCTATTTGAAACCCTAATATCATAATTTTTAGTTGGGATACCCAAATTTTCAATACAGTCAGAAGCTATCATAACCATTTCTGCATCTGCAATTGGATTGTCTGGTCCTATATTATCTACATCCATCTGAATAAATTCTCTAAATCTTCCAGGACCTGGTTTTTCGTTTCTCCAAACACTTCCAGTTTGATAACGTCTGAATGGCTTAGGCAATTGATCATTGTTTTCTGCAACGTATCTTGCTAAAGGTGACGTAAGATCATAACGCAATGAAAGCCATTGATCATCATCGTCAAGGAATGAAAATACGCCGGAATTAGGACGATCATCATCAGGTAAAAATTTTCCTAGAGATTCACTAAATTCAAAAGCTGGTGTAGACAACCCTTCAAATCCATAGCTTTCGTAAACAGCTGATATTTTTGATATAATAAGATTCGTAATACGCAATTCATCCCCTGAAATGTCTTTTTGTCCTCTTGGTAAAGAACTTTTTGGATATAACTGTTTTTTCTTACTATTCATAATCCACCATTTTAATATTAGAAGCTTCCCAAAATTATTAATAACATCTTATTAATAATAATATATTAAAAAGCAATATTTTTTCTTGTAAAATTTCTATCGACAAATAACTTTTAAAAAAAATTATGCTATATATAGAATATTAGTCTAATTTATTCGAATTAGTATATTGATATTAGAAATATAATCTATTATATATGATATATAAAAAATATATTCTATAATTTTAAAAGGATACCAAAAAAATGATTGCTAAATTAGACAGGATAGATCGTAAAATATTAACACTACTTCAATCTGACTGTACAATGGCAGTATCAGATATTGCATTAAAAGTTGGCCTTTCAACAACACCCTGTTGGAGGCGCATACAAAGGCTCGACAAAGAAGGTGTGATAGCAAACCGTGTTGCAATACTAAACCCTAAAAAAATAAATGCCTCAGTAACTGCCTTTGTTGCCGTTAAAACTAATGAACACAATGATAAATGGTTAAGCGAATTTAAAAGAGTGATAGATAAATTCCCTGAAGTTGTTGAATTCTATAGGATGGCAGGAGAGATTGATTATCTTTTAAGGATTGTTGTACCTGATATAATGACATTTGATAAATTTTATAAGAAACTAATTGAACAAATTAATCTTACAGATGTATCAACAAGCTTTGCTATGGAACAAATAAAATATACTACCGCTTTACCGTTAAATTATTCAGAAAATGTTCTTTTGGAGAATAATATCATTCATTACTCGTGATATGATACCTAGCCCCCGGTTACCGACATAAATCTTGATATAGACGGTTTGTTATGCTCTCTGTCTATTATAAAGTCATGGCCTTTGGGTTTCCGACTTATTGCTTCATAAATTACATCTTTTATTAAGTCATCACCACCACCTTCTCTTATGGGTGCCAATAAATCTGCTGCGTCTTCTTGTCCCAAACACATGTATAGCGTACCGGTACACGTGACTCTTATCCTGTTGCATGATTCACAAAAATTATGACTTAGAGGTGTAATAAATCCTAAAATACCTCCAGTTTCTTTAATTTTAACGTATCTGGCAGGACCTCCTGTTTTATAAGGAATGTCGTTTAGAGTATATTTTTTTTCTAACGACGATCTTAGACCGCTTAGAGATAAATAATGATCAGTGCGATCACCTTCAATATCACCCATTGGCATTGTTTCTATAACAGTCATATCCATACCACCGCTATGTGCCCATTCAATGATTTTAGGAATTTCTTTATCGTTAACATTTTTAAGAGCAACTGTATTAATTTTAATTTTTATACCTGCCTTTTGTGCTGCTTCAATTCCATTGAGAACTTTAGGCAAATTACCCCATCGTGTTATCTTTGAAAAGAGGTCTTCATTTAATGTATCCAGAGAAACATTAATTCTCTTGATATTATTTTTAGCCAAATCTTCCGCATACTTTATTAGTTGACTACCATTAGTTGTTAACGTAATTTCATCAAGATCTCCTGATTCAATATAACTAGATAATCTTGAAATAAACCACATTAAATTTTTTCTTACCAATGGTTCGCCTCCTGTTAATCTAATTCTTTTAATACCGCAAGATATAAAAACTGAACACAAGCGATCTAATTCTTCAAGAGTAAGTAAATTTTTTTTAGGAAGAAATGTCATATTTTCAGACATACAGTAAACGCATCTGAAATCACATCGGTCTGTAACTGATACCCGCAGATAGTCAATCTCTCTCCCAAATGGATCAATTATCTTATTATTATTAGATGATAAATTATGCATTCTTTATTCTTATTATATTTGTTCTAATTAATTTAATTTTTAATAGGTTGAATTAGTATTATCATTATCTATTTAATTTTGATATTATTAGTAATTATTAAAAGTAGTATGTATTATAATATATTATTTACATATAAATTAATAACAATTAATTCAAGTTAGACATGGAAATGAATATATCAAGTAAAATATACAATACCCCAAAAGAAGCTCTTAGTGGGGTACTTTTCGATGGTATGATTATTTTATCAGGCGGATTTGGTGTTGTTGGCATACCAGAAAATCTAACGCTAGAAATAAGAGATAGTAAGGTAAAAAATTTAACTGTTGTTTCTAATAATTGTGGCGTCGATGATTTCGGCCTAGGACTATTATTAAAAACAAGGCAAATTAAAAAAATGATTTCTTCTTATGTTGGTGAAAATAAATTATTTGCAGAGCAGTACTTAAATGGAGAAATAGAACTAGAATTCTCGCCCCAAGGAACACTCGCCGAAAGATGTCGGGCTGGTGGAGCTGGAATACCAGCTTTTTATACAAAAACTGGTGTAGGGACCATTGTAGCGGAAAATAAGGAAATAAAAAATATTGAAGGTGTTGATTATTTAATGGAGAAAGCAATAATTGGAGATCTTTCGATAATTAAGGCTTGGAAGTCTGATACCAGCGGAAATTTGATATTCAGAAAAACTGCAAGAAACTTTAATCCACCGTTTGCTAAGGCAGGAAAAATATGCGTTGTTGAGGTTGAAGAGATTGTTGAAACAGGTTCTCTAGACTCAGATCACATACATTTACCAGGAATTTATGTTGATAGGATTATCAAATGTAGCTCTTACGAGAAAAAGATAGAAAACCTTACTACAAGCGTTGGAAAATAATAATAAAATATTAAGGAGCAAATGATGGCTTGGTCTCGAGAAGATATGTGCAGAAGGGCCGCCTTAGAATTAAAAAATGGGTTTTATTGTAACCTTGGAATTGGAATGCCTACTATGGTAGCTAACTACATTCCAGAAAACGTAAATGTCACTTTGCATTCAGAAAATGGGATGCTTGGAATTGGTCCGTTCCCTCTGCTATCAGAAGTTGATCCAGATATCATTAATGCAGGAAAACAAACAATTACGGAATTACCAGAATCATCTTATTTTGATAGCTCTGAATCATTTGCAATGATTCGAGGCGGTCATATAGACCTTTCAATACTTGGAGCTCTTCAAGTCTCGGAGAAGGGAGATCTTGCAAATTGGATGATACCAGGCAAGATGGTTAAGGGTATGGGCGGCGCCATGGATCTAGTTGCTGGCGTAAAAAAAGTTATCATTCTCATGGAGCATAACGCAAAAGATGGAACATCTAAATTAGTTAAAGAATGCAACCTACCCTTAACAGGTATGAGTGTGGTTAATATGATAATTACTGATCTTGGAGTTTTCGAGATTGAAAATGAAAAAATAAAGTTAATAGAAAAAGCAAAAGATGTATCTCTAGAAGAAATTGTAAGTAGAACAGAAGCTAATATTAGTTCGTAAACAACAATAAGATCAGGCATATTCAGTAACAATTCAAGAATTATTTATTCTTTAACATTAATGTACGATTTAATAATATTATTGGTAAGATTCCAGTTAGAACAATAGTTAAAGCAGGTAATGCCGCATCTTCAATCGCTGATAAAGAAGCATAGGTATAAACATGCGTAGATAGAGTATCAAAATTAAATGGTCTTAATAATAATGTTGCCGGTAACTCTTTCATTGAATCAACGAAGACTAGTAACGCAGCTGCGATAATAGCAGGCCTAACAATAGGTAATTCAATTTTTAATAAAGTTTCTATTTGAGATTTACCTAATGTTCTAGATGCCATAGCCATATTAGGAGATAAACTTGAAAAGCCAGACTCAACTGTGCCATAAGCAATTGTTAGAAATCTTACTATATATGCGTAAATAATAGCAATGAAAGTTCCTGTGAAAATAAGACCCAGGCTAATGCCCATAAAAGAACTGAAAATATTTTGAATTAAACGATCAAAATGAATTAATGGGACCATTATACCTAATGCCAACACAACTCCGGGTAATGCATAACCAATCCGAGAGATAGAAATAGAAATTTTTAATAATAAATTATTAGATGTATTCATACTATTTATTAAATAAATACCAATAAATACCGTCAACATTGATGCTATTGATGCTAAAAATATAGAATTAAAAACCAAATGAAAATACTCATTTAAATCAACTTCGTAATATCGCATCAAAACAAACTTTATTAAAACAAATGCAGGTGCGATAAAACCAATCAATATTGGTACAAAGCAAACAAAAGATAGAATCCAAGCCTTATATCCAATTACGTTTATTCTATTAGGTGATAAGGAATTTTTACTATTTTGATGAAAGGTTCTATTTTTTCTTAATTTACGTTCTAATACTATTAATGAAAAAATAAACAATAGCATGACGATTGCTATCTGCGACGCTCCACCTAAATTATTTTTTTGAAGCCAGGTTACGTAAACTCCTACAGTTAATGTGTTTACACCAAAATATTCAAGCGCAGCAAACTCATTTAAACATTCCATCAATACTAGAATTATTCCTACTACTATTGCAGGGCGAGCCATTGGCAGTGCAATCTTATAGAAAGTTTTAAGCATCGAACAACCAAGTGTTGAGCTTGCTTCAATTAATGAATTTGTTTGGCGCATGAAAGCCGCACGAGCTGTTAAATAAACATAGGGGTATAAAACAAATGATATAACAAATATTGCGCCACCAAGGGTGAATAAATCAGGAAACCAATAATCCTTTGAGTTATTCCAATTAAATATACTTCTCATATAAGTTTGTATAGGACCTGAATAATCAAATAATTCTCCATAGCTATAGGCAATAATATAAGTAGGCATAGCCAATGGAATTAATAAAAGCCATTCTAATTTACTTCTAAAGGGGAATTCATATATTGTTATAATCCACGCTGACCCAACACCAATTATAAATGATATTAAACCAACTCCGAACAACAAACCTAATGTTGTAGTAATATATCCAGGCAAGACGGTTGAAATTAAATGGGGCCAAATATTCTTTTCAGGCGTTAAAGCTAAATAAAATATTGCAATAATAGGTAAGGCAACAACTAATGCAACAAAAAGAGCCACCATAATATTCAGTAGCTCTTTTTTTCTATGGAGTATATTAAACATAATATGTTGATATAACCCTTAAAGAAATAAATCAATAAGAAAGCAATATAAAATTACTCATCAAAATTGACTAAATCAACCATTTCACTTGCTAATGAACGATTATTTGCAACAGAAATCAATCCAAGACTATCAGGGTTTAAATTACCAAAAGATGCAACCATATCTGAGATACTAATACCCGCTTTTAATGGATACTCGTGATTAGTTTCCGCATACATCTCTTGCGCAACATCACCAGTTAACCATTCAATTAGCATGATACCGTTTTCTTTATTTGGAGCATTCTTTGCTAGAACAGCACCTGATAGATTAACATGTGTTCCTCTATCATTGGCATTAGGCATAATAATCTTCGCTGATGCCGCCCATTCTTTTTGCTCTGATTCTTTTTCGTTAACTCTCATTTTAGCCATGTAATAAGTATTACCAACTGAGATATCACATTCACCAGAATATATAGCTTTAACCTGGCCTCTATCATTTCCAGAAGGAGTGCGTGCTAGGTTAGATTTTAACCCCTTAAGCCATTTTATTGCATCAGCTTCACCGTGATGCGTAATCATAGATGCAATTAACGCTATATTATAAGCATTCTGACCTGATCTGATACAAATTTTACCAGCCCATTTTGGATCTGCTAATTCTTCATACGTAATGGAATCTTGCTCAACTCTATCAACTGATGCATATACAACACGAGCTCTTGATGTTAATCCTATCCAGTGACCATCAGGATCTCTATATTCTGCTGGTATATTTCTAGTGATTACATCTGAATTAATAGATTGACTAACTCCACTATTAACAGCATCACTTAATCTTCCTATATCAACAGTTAAAAGAACATCAGCAGGACTGCTTGTGCCTTCTTGCACCATTTTGTCAACCAAGCCTTTTCCTGAGAAGAGAACATTAACTTCAATACCGGTATCAGCTGTAAATTTATCTAACATAGGTTCGATGAGGTAAGGTTGTCTGTATGAATAAATATTAACCTCTTTTGCACTTGAGGTTTGATATGTCATTAAAAGGATGACAAAGGCAAAAATAAACTTAGTAAAAAAATTTAACATAACAACTCCTATAAATTTCATTTTATTGTTTTAGAATTGTTATAATTCAAAAGAGCTTTGAACATAACGCAACCTCATAATTCAGTTTATGAAGTATGTCAAGAAAAGATAAAAAATTATTTTTTATTTTTTACTGATAATGCCATTCTACTGGCTGCAAGAATTTCTTCTGCAATGTCATTTGCGTCTTCTGGTAAAAAATCAACCGGCAAACTAACATCTTCATTAAATATATGAATACGAACCATACCATCGCTTGTAGGTCCTACTTGAAGGTCGCTAGGTTTATTATTTGGAGTATTAATTCCCATTTTTTTTCACTTTATAAAAAATTAAATTTACAACTAAATGTAATTTACTATAAGTTGCTTTATAAGAACAACTATTTTAAAAAACTTTACTTTATTTAAAATTCTAAGTAGAAAAGATTGTTGAAAAATATGCCGCCTTAGCTCAGCTGGTTAGAGCACTAGTTTGTGGAACTAGGGGTCCCCCGTTCGAACCGGGGAGGCGGTACCAATCTTTATTCACTTTTCCAAATCAGTAATATTAAATAATATAAAAATCCTATTATTTTTGAGTCACTTCTTACAACTGAAAAATATTCTCTTTGACGATAGTCCAAATTAAAAAAGCAGAAAAACCACTAATTAAAACCATAACAAGATACACCCCACTTATAACAACATGTGCATCACCAGTTTCTTCATTCCACCAATCTTCGTTTGGAGAGCTAGTAGAATCTTTTTTCTTAAGTTTATCAGGGAAAATCTTTCTCAAAGAATATACATATACGTAACTAAAGAGAATCACGGCAGCTATATAACTAAATGATTTAGTTTGAATTGGGTTAGTCCAAGCTAGAGTCGTTATAGCCCAACCACATATTCCTGCCACACCAATTCTTTTGTAGATTATCGTCAGTATATTCATATTTCTAACCACAGACCCTATTAATAAAACCGATATTCTTGCAAATCATATGTCACTACTTTTCGAAGAAATCAAAATCAATATCATAAATTTTCATAGATGATATTAAATCATTAAATATAATAATATATTTTAACCGAATGTAAAAGAATCAATATCTACAATTCTTCAATATTATTGAAAGCATCATGCCAGTATAATCATATATAATAATTTTTCTAACATGTAAATTTTTTCTTAGCTGTATTCTCTATCTATTTTTTAACGATAGATTACAATCTTAAGGTGCTCGTTCGAATACCCAATAATATATTCTTTTATTTATATCTTGAAAAAATGTCATCACTGAATATGATGCTCAAAAAGTATTAATTAATTTAACAGGAATAGTCTTATGAATGATACAGAAGTGCGCTCACCTTGTATAAATGTATGCAAGAATGATCCCATAACCGGATATTGTTATGGATGCGGAAGAACTAACGATGAAATAAAGTCATGGAACAAAGAAGATCTAACGAATGAATGGAAAGAAGAAAATATAAAAATATCAAGTAATAGATTAAGTGGCTGGCAATTGGAATCTTTCAAAAAATCTTATGCTAATAAAATTTTAACAGGAAAATCCCTAATAAGAGAGCAGAAGTTTAAGGAATAATTTTAAAATAATCCTGACATTAACCAAATGGTCTCATGTTTGAAAATTCTTGGTCCTCATTCGTAATAAACTCTAGCAATGCAGATTTTCCCTCTTCATTTTTACTTTTTGCCCTTAATATTGCTGCGCCAATTTCATTTGGATCTTTAACAACTTCGGACCAACCTCCTAAAGCTTTTGCAATATCAGCATAATTACCTTTGACATTACGAGTGTTATACTTCTTATGACTTTCAGCCATATGTGTTGTTTCGATAGCCATCGTTGAATTTTTTAAAATAATTGTGCAGATAGGTAAGTTTGCGCGAACAGATGTCTCGAAATCTAATCCTGTCATACCAAACGCAGCATCTCCCATAAAATTTACACAAAATTTATCTGGTGATGCAAGCTTTGCGCCTATAGCAAGGCCAAGACCTGTTCCTAATTGGTGAGATTTTCCCCATCCAATATATGATCTGGGAATATCAGACCTATAGAATGGCATGATTTCATAACGCGGACTTCCAGCATCGTGAGTAACTATAGCGTCTTTAGGATCTATATTTTTCATGAACTCAGAAATTACTCTATATGGGTTAATCGGCTTTTCATTCGAGCTTAATTTATGGTCCCATTTTTTTAACCATTCAGATCTTATAGTTCTAATCTTATGAGTTACATTATCTTCAATATTTTTTCCCAAAAGATAATCTTTAGAACAATCTATAAATTGTCTGAGGACTAATCTTGCATCACCAAGTATCGGGTAATCAATGTTATAATTTTTATATAAATCTCTAGGATCATTAGTATTATGAATGATCGTTTTACCAGGTGGAATGGTTGTTACCATTGGGTGCCTAGTTAAACTAGTACCTATTGCAAAAACAACATCTGCATCTTTTAAAAAATGATAAACCGGATCACTCATAACTCCAGATCCACTTCCTAATGCAAAAGGATTTCTGTGCTCAGAAATTGCACTTTTCCCTTCCATTGTAGTCATAACAGGGATTTTTAATAATTTTGAAAATATTGACAATTCTTTAGATGCGCTAGAATATAAGACACCCGCTCCTGCTATAATGATTGGATTTTTAGCTTTAAGTAATATTTTTACAGCGCTTGAAACATCATCACTATTAGCTTCCGACAATACGGGTTTTATAGGTGTGTAGTTATTTACCAAATCATCATCTACATCTTGATTTACTATGTCCTCAGGCACCTCAAGCATGACAGGACCCGGTCTTCCTATCTTCATACTTGCTATTGACCTCCTCATGGCATCAACAGTTCTATCTGGTGTTGTTATTTGCTCAATTGATTTTGTTACAGATTCGTATGATTTAAGACTAGAGAACATTGGAAAAACCTTATCCCTATTTAAAGGGTGACCTAAAGGTAATATTAGCATTGGTGTAGAATCACTGTAAGCAGTTGCTATTCCTGGAAAAGCATTCTCAGCGCCTGGTCCATATTGCATTGCAAAAACTGATGGCACCTCTCCATTTGTAACTCTTGCATATCCATCTGCAATCCCAAGTCCTACCCTTTCCTGTCTACAGACGATAGGCCTTATATCTGCTCTTGCGGCAGCCTCTATTATCGGGGTTGTTGGATAACAATTTAAATTTTCTACCTTTTCTTTTTTAAGAATTTTAACAATTGCGTCTACAACTTTCATATTTCTCTCCCAATATACTAAAAGGTGACTAAAATAAAATCCTTTAACTTTTTCTATTTATTTCTAATCGGCGATCAACAGTATCAATAATACTATCAATAATTGAAACGTCTTTTCCCATCTGTAAGGCAATCAACCTTACAAGTCGATCAACTCTTTCTATGTTTTTTGCACCAGTAAATAGCGCTCTTGCCGCTGATGACGGTCTAATCAAGCTCTCTGCTGCTTTAGCATATTTTTCAAACGGCACTTGATCGGTTGAGGAGGCACCTAAATCTCTCGCCAGTTCACTAACCCAATTATAAATACCTTCTGTTACTCTAATATCAGAGTGAACAGCTTCCTTTATTGATCTAGCTTCATTTTCTTGAACGCATCTATAATTTCCTGCCAAAAGCATACTCCATTTTGCTAAAGGGACAAACAGGGAGTCGTGGACTTTTAGTTTAACCGGAAGTTCAATTGTATCCTGTCCCTTTTTATAAAGAAAAGACTCAATATCGCTTTGTAAGTTCCTTAAAATTTTTGTATTTTCATCTGATGCAAAACTTGCAACTTTGAAATTAGTTGGCAACCCTACTTGCAGAACATTAATGGGCTCATCCGGAGGCCTAAAAGCTTGAGGATCAGGGCTACATAGCGTTACTAGATCGGGATTAAATTCAGACCAAACATCCGGCTTTGTGAACGCTTCCTGTAAATCAGAAATTTTTAAATTCTCTATACGGGCAAGATATGGCAATGGAGGCATATTCATAATAGACATGCAAGGAATAGCTGATTTAGCTACCCTTGATAGTAGATTGGCGACATCAGCAACGCCGTATTGAGGCTCTTGCATTGCTAAACATATTAGATCAAAATCATTGGGATTAACATCGCTTGGACCTGCAGCAGTAATATTACCTTCGGCATTTGATGAGCGTAATTCTTCTACCCCTTTTTCTCCTTTAATTGGTAACCTGACAATAACACCTTCTTTATTAATAAGTTCAACCTCATTTGGCAAACAAACCAATTTGACATTATGGCCAGCAAGTGCAAGCTTTATTCCCAAAAGAGAACCGTATGAAGCTCCTAAGATTAATATTTCATATTTTTTATTCATATATACTACCCCTGATACTTATTATATTTTATTATTTTTTAAACGATTTATTTCCAAAGAATTCTTTATTTACCATAAGATGAATTCCTTTATTACCATTCACTACTTGCGTAACACGGAGATTACCAACGTAACTAAGTAATGTATAAGCGTCTGCCTTTGATATATTACAATAAGTATGCAATAGATTAACCATTTGACGTACGGCAATTACAACGCAATTATCTAAATCAGGATCAAATGCCATAGTGATAATATTATCTTCAGTTTCAGCCATTGGCCATTCCAACATCATGTCGTCACGTGAGGTTAGTTTAAAGGATCCTTTCATATTCATTTCCACCGCTGCGGTACATATCTCTCCGTCACCCTGCGTACCATGACCATCGCCAGCTGAAAATAGGCCACCATCAACAAATACTGGTAAAAATACAGTTGATCCAGCAACTAGTTCTTTGTTATCCATATTTCCACCATTTCGTCTCGGCGGAACAGTAGAAAGGACTCCCCAAGGCTTAGGAGGAGCTGTGCATAAAACACCAAAGAATGGACTTAAAGGAATTGACATGCCCCAAGGAGTTTTTGCAACCATATTTTCTTGGTCAATATCAAGATAAGTCATTTGCTTCTCATGAAAATCATCGGGAAGAGCGCCTTTAAGCGGACTTACTCCAGTATAAGCCCAGTCAGAATCCAGTTCCACAGAAAGGATGTCAACCTGCAATACATTGCCTGCAACCAATCCTTTTATTTCAACTGGACCAGTACACATATGCCCGCCTTGTAAGGTACCTCTGACTGGATTTTCATGTACGTCATACAAAGCTTGTCTGACATTATAAGGAGCATTGGCAACAACGTCTGGTGGACCAGAGATAGTTGATAATGATACCGTATCACCACTATTTATTGAAATAATAGGAGGAATATCAGAACTTAAATACCCCCAGTGAACCGTTTCAGCGCTTGCTTCGATACTATGTTTGATATTCATATGACACCCTCCCAATAATTAAAAGTTATTTACGTTTAACTCCAGCCATTTGATCGGTTATAGCACAAACAGAAGCTGTATCTTCCAGACCAAAACCTTGTGCTAATGCAGATCTATGAATGTCACCGGCAGTTGATAAAAGTGGAGTCGGGCATCCTATTTGATCAGCATAATCTAGGATAACTGATATATCTTTTTTCATAATTATGTGATTTGCAGATACATCTTCATCATATTTACCATCTACCATCATAGGCCCTCTAACTTCAAACATACGCGAAGTTCCAGCGCTTGATTTAATCACATCATAAACCAACTGTGGATCAATACCGGCTTTAATTCCATATGTAATTGCTTCTGCTGCTGAAACATTATGGATTGCCACTAATAAATTTGCTATGTATTTCATTTTAGAACCTGTACCGAATTCTCCTAAATAATGAACCAGTCTTCCCATCTTTTCAAAAGCAGGCTTCATCTTATTAAAAGAAGCTTCGTCACCACTGCCAAATATAACTAAATCACCAACAGCTGCCTGGTGACCTGTACCACTAACAGGACAGTCTAATAAAATAACTCCTTTTTCTGCTAAAATATCCCTTGATTTCTCTTTATCAGATATTTTTAAAGTACATGTATCGGCGATAATAACTTTATTTCCTGATTCAGCTATTTCCTCTGCAACAGCTTTCAACGCATCCGGATGGGGAAGAGAAGTAATAATTCTATCAACTTGCGACGATACATCTGTTGCCGATGATGCACGGGTTACTCTTGCATTACCTTGCGCTGCAAAACGTTCCTCATTCAAATCATATCCGATAATTTCATAACCTGCTGCACTTAAGTTCTTGGTATAAGCCGAACCCATAATACCTAACCCTATAATTCCTATTTTTTCAGACATTCTTTATCCCTTATATTTTTGTTTTGTTTAAAATTTAGATTTTTTGTTTACATTATGATTATAAAATAGTTAGACTATATAATAATTTAAAATATATTCTATGTTATAGTATTACAATAAATCTATAATAGAAAATATTAAATAAATAAATTATTCAATGTATTGATTAAATGGAGTTTGTAATGAGTTCAGAAAAATTAGATGTTAGAGATACCGATTTCCCAACACGTGATTTGCCTATAATGGACCTAGGTCCTCTTCTAGCTGGCGACACCAATGCAGTAAAATTATTATCAGAAAAATGGAGAGAATCTTGTGAAGGTCTTGGATTTATGTGCCTAACTAATCATGGGATTAGCCAAGAAGCAATGGATAACATGGAAAATGAAGTAATAAGATTTCACGAACAACCAGATGAATACAAACTTAGTATTAAAGTTAACGAACACCAAAGAGGTTATATACCTACCAAAGCTATGATGCTAAAACATTCAACTTATGAAGAACATACAAAACTTGATACAGTTGAGTGTCTAGTTTTAGCAACAGATTATCCAGAAGACCATCCGATGGTTAAAGCAGGTAAGCAATTTTATACTCAAAATCCTTGGCCTAAAGACCTACCTGGGTTCCGGGAAGGAGTTGAAACCTATTGGTCAGGTATTATAAATCTTTGCAAAAATCTTCTTCCTGTTTGGACCGAAGCACTTGACGTACCAGACGGATTTTTTGATCCACATTTCAGTGAACTTTATAGTTATTTCAGGCTTGCAAAATATCCAAAAGTAGATTTTGTTGAAGAAAAAGAATTTGGTTTAGGAGCTCATGCTGATACTGGATTTATGACAATACTTCCTTTAGCAAGAGAACCAGGGCTTCAGGTTCTAGGAACTGATGGAGTTTGGTTTTGGCCAAATATTCCAAAAGGAGCGCTTATATTAAATATAGGTCAATTTCTTGAAAGATGGACAAATGAAAGATTTCGAGCTACGCCACACAGAGTATTGCCACCAAGAAAAAATGATAGATATTCAATAGCGTGCTTCGTTAACACCAGTTTGGATACAGTTGCCAAACAAATTCCATCATGTGTGAGCAAAGAGAATCCGATGAAATATCCTGAAGAATCCTATTGGGATTTTTATAAATGGTATTTAGGACAAACATATACGCATTATGGAAAAGTAAACGTAAAATCAGAAGATTGATAATCTTATCTAAAATATTAGAAAAAGGACCAAATAATTAAATAAAATATTTGGTCCTTTTTATTTATATAGTTCCATTGCTTTTATGATTTTTAATTTCTTCATCCGATAAGTTTAAATACTCCTTCAATATATCCACTGTATGCTCACCGTGCTGAGGGGGCGGCCTTCTATAAGTTACAGTGCCCTCATCCATCTTTAAAGGATTAGCAATCAATTTAATAGGAGTGCCTTTAACTGAAGGGTGTTCCATTTCTACAACCATTTTTCTTTCTTTTACCTGGGGGTTAGAAAAAACTTCCTTTAAAGTATTAATCGCACTACAACCAATATTATTCTTTTCGAGATTTTCTAGCCACCATTTAGTATCCTTTTGAGAAGTAATATTGTTCAATTCTGCCGTTACAAGACTTCTATTCTTAACTCTTTCTACCGCTTTGGCGTATCTTGGATCTTCTAATAAATACTCACATCCAGCAACAACACAGAATCGTTCAAATGTAGCATCATTGCCAACAGATAAAACAAAATAACCATCATTTGTTGGCATTACTTGATAAGGTAATATATTGGGATGTTGGTTACCTAATCTTTCTGGGCTTTCTCCAGTTGATAAATAATTCATTCCTTGATTTGCTAACCATGCAACATGCGCATCTAGCATTGAGATATCAATATTTTGTCCTTTTCCAGTATTATCACGATGTCGTAATGCTGCTAATATTCCAATTGAAGCATACATTCCTGCCATAAGATCAGCTATAGACACTCCAACTTTCATAGGCTCCCCATTCGGCTCACCAGTTAGACTCATTACCCCGCCCATAGCTTGAATTAAAGCATCATAAGCAGGTCTATTCGAATAAGGTCCCGTTTGCCCAAAACCTGTAACAGAACAATATATTAGACCAGGAAATTTCTCTTTTAACGAACTATAATCTAGACCAAATTTTTTTAATGTTCCAACTTTAAAATTTTCAACCAATATATCTGATTTTGCAATCAATTTCTTGGCAAGATCTTGTCCCTCTTTTGAATTTAGATTCAAAGTGATAGAACGTTTGTTTCTATTTGCACCAGCAAAGTAAGCGCTTTCATCTGTATCCTTGCCATCTACATCCTTTAAAAATGGTGGAGCAAAATTCCTAGTATCGTCTCCACCCTCTATTCTTTCAATTTTTATAATATCCGCACCCAAATCTCCTAACATTTGGGTTGAAAATGGACCCGCGAGAACACGTGTCAAATCAAAAACAACCAAACCAGCCAAAGGTCCCTGCATATTGTATATTTCCTTTAAAAAATTTATTGATTTAAAATTATAATACATATGATATCATAATCTTTGATAGTTTTTATATACTTTTTAATGCTATAATATATTTTTTATTAAAAAACTGTGAATGTAATTATTAATTAAATTTAGCGAGATAAATATGGAATTACTTACAAACAGACTTGAATATCAAGCCTCAATAGATAGACCTAAACTAAAATTACCTAATAATGCAAAGATAGCTATTTGGCCAACAGTTAATGTTGAAGAGTGGAGCATAGTAAGAGATATGCCAAGAAATGCTTTGCCGCCTCCAATGGGCAACCAACTTCTTCCAAATGTGCCCAATTGGTCATGGCACGAATATGGAATGAGAGTTGGATTTTGGCGACATTTAAAAGCCTTTAAAGATAGAGGTATTAAAGCTACGCTTGCTATAAATGGCAGAGTTTGCGAAGCTTACCCTCGTGTGGCAGAGGAAGCTCTAAAAGCTGACTGGGAATTTATGGGTCATGGATTTGAACAAAGACCTCAACATTCTTTAGATGACGAAGATAAAGCAATAGCTGACACAGTTAAAGCAATCCATTCTTTTACTGGGAAAAATCCTATAGGTTGGGAGAGTCCAGGTCTTACTGAAACAGAAAATACACTTGATTTGTTAAAAAAGAATGGAATTAAATATGTATGCAATTGGCCTATGGATGATTTACCAGCAGAAATAAAAACTAAGCACGGGCCACTGATTACTCTTCCATATCCGCTAGAAACAAATGATATTGTTATACATATCATTCAGCAACAACCAGCAAATATATTTTTTCAACAGTGCCGAGATACGTTTGATCGCCTATATAAAGAAAGTGAAGACAACGCAAAAATTATGAGTATAAGCATGCATCCTTATTTAACAGGTGTTCCTCATAGGATTGGTTATGTTGAACAAGTATTAGATTATATCTCTTCACATGAAGGGGTGGTATTTATGACTGGTGAAGAAATTTATAATTGGTATAAAAATATTAGTTAATTATATTTTATAACATACAGTATTGGTAACGCTATGAATGATTTCTCAGGGAAAACTGTTTTAATTACAGGAGCTTCTAAGGGTATAGGAAAAGCTATAACCTTAGAATTTTCTAAATTAAATGCAAATGTGATTGCAGTATCCAGAACGAAAAAAGACTTAGAATCACTTCAAAAAGAAACTTCTAATGCAATAGAAATATGGGATGAAGACATAACTAAAAATTCTTTTTATGAAAAAATATCAACTCTAAAAAAAATAGATATATGCATAAATAACGCTGGCATGAATAAACCAAAATTAATTGAAGATGTTGACGATGAAACACTCGATATGATGCTAAATCTAAATATTAGATCTGTTTATAAAACTTCACAGGCCGTTACCAGTATAATGAAAAAAAATTTAGGTGGAGTTATAATTAATGTCACTTCACAGATGGGACACGTTGGCTCACCAAAGAGATCTGTCTATTGTTTAACAAAACATGCAATTGAAGGATTAACAAAGGCTCTGGCCGTTGAATTAGCGGAACATAATATTCGTGTTTGTTCTATTGCTCCAACTTTTGCTGATACTCCAATGACAAGACCTATGTTTGAAGATAAAAAATTTCATGATTTTGTATATAATATGATCCCTTTAAAAAAATTAGTTGATGTCGACGATATTGTATCTGGTATAATTTATTTATCATCGTCATCTGCTAAAATGATTACAGGTACTAGCTTAGTTATTGACGGTGGTTGGACTGCGCATTAAGTAAAATTATTAAAATAATAAAATATTGGAGTAGATATTATGGATATAAAAGTTGGACTAGATGCTATTAAGAAAGCTTCTCAAGAATTATCTAATTGGGGGAAATGGGGTAAAGAAGATCAAATTGGAACCCTTAATTATGTTACCAAGGATAATATTGTTAATGCAGCAAAATTAATAAAACAAGGAAAAGTATTTTCACTTGGTATTCCATTAGATAGCGAAGGCCCACAGAATGGTTTATTTGGAGGGAGATTTAATCCAATCCACCAGATGCTAGCAACGGGCACTGATGCAATTGCTGGGCAACAAGATTGGAATAAAATTAGATATGCAGATGATACACTTAATTTGTGCGTGCAAGGCGCAACACATTGGGATGCGCTTGGTCATATATTTTATGAAGATAAAGCATATAACGGATATAATGCCAAATTAATTGATTCAAAAGGTCTTAATGTTTTAGGAATTGAAAATTCTAAAGATAAAATGAATGGTAGAGGAATACTCCTAGATATTGCTAGATATAGAAATGTAGATTGGCTTCAAGACGGAGAAAGTATTTCAAATGATGAGCTTGACGCGTGTGCAAAAGCTCAAGGAGTAGAGGTTAATCGTGCTGATTTTGTAATAGTTCGTACCGGTCAAATGGAGAGATGTTTATCAGAAAATGAATGGGGTGGATATGCTGGAGGCGATGCCCCAGGAGTTAAATTTGAAAATTGCTACTGGTGCCAAGAACATGAAATAGCAGCAATTTGTTCAGATACATGGGGCGTTGAAGTTAGGCCTAATGAAACAGCTGACGCAAATCAACCATGGCATTGGGTTGTTATCCCTGCAATGGGATTATGTATGGGAGAAATATTCTATTTAAAAGAATTGGCTGAAGATTGTGCGAATGATAATATTTACGAATTCTTCTTCTGTGGCCCACCTCTTATAATAACAGGGGGAACAGGATCGCCAATAAATCCTCAAGTCTTTAAATAGTAGGGTGACAAAGTGATAAAATACATAAAAAAATCAAAATCAAGTGTTTCTAAATCAGATGACAATGAAGATATAAAAATAACAGTTGAGAGTATAATATCTGATATCAGAGAGAACGGTGATCAAGCACTTCGAACATATTCTACAAAATTTGACAAATGGAACCCTAAAACTTTTCTTCTTACACGTGATGAAGTCACCTCAGCGCAATCAAAGTTATCAAAATCTCAGATTGAAGATATAAAATTTGCACAAAAACAAATTAAGAATTTTGCCGAACATCAATTAGGTACGATCAAGGACTTAGAGGTTGAGACTTTACCGGGAGTATTTTTAGGTCACAAAAATATACCAGTAAATAGTGTTGGTTGCTATGTCCCTGGAGGAAGATACCCAATGGTAGCTTCTGCACATATGAGCATTATTACCGCCAAAGTTGCAGGAGTGAAAAGAGTTATTGCATGTGCGCCTCCATATAATGGCGCTGCTCACCCTGCAATTGTAACTGCCATGCATCTTGCTGGAGCTGATGAAATATATGTAATCGGTGGGATTCAAGCAATTGCTGCAATGGGGATTGGCACCGAGAGCATTAAATCAACAAATATGATTGTTGGCCCTGGAAACTCATATGTTGCTGAGGCAAAAAGACAATTATTTGGAGAAATAGGTATAGATTTAATCGCGGGACCTACTGAAACATTAATAATTGCAGACGATACGTCTGATGGAGAAATATGCGCAACAGACTTGTTAGGCCAGGCAGAACATGGACCTACGTCACCAGCAATTCTGATAACAACGTCAGAAAGAGTTGCTCTTGAAACAATCAGCGAAGTAAATAGGTTGCTAAAAATATTACCGACAGCTGATATAGCAAGAAAATCTTGGGAAGATTTTGGGCAAGTCATATTATGTCAGAATGACCAAGAGATGGTAGAAGAAGCTGATAAAATCTCGTCAGAACATGTCCAGGTAATGACAAAAGATCCAAATTACTTTTTAAACGCTCTATCAAATTATGGGGCTTTATTTCTAGGTCACGAAACGAATGTTGCTTATGGGGATAAAATAATAGGAACAAATCACACTCTTCCTACAAAAAAAGCAAGCAGATATACCGGTGGTTTATGGGTAGGCAAATTTATCAAAACATGCACTTATCAAAGAATAGAAAACAAGAAAACATCTGCTGATATAGGTGAAATATGCTCAAGGCTATCAATGCTAGAAGGCTTCTCGGGTCATTCAGAGCAAGCAAATATAAGAGTTAGAAGGTTTTCAGGGAAAAATGTACCCTTTCCAAAAAAATAATTATGCTATTTTTTTGTATGGGGCAGACAGACCTTCTAAAACTTTTGGCATTGTTTTTGGTATATTAAGTATAGGCAACCCATGTGTTGGGGCTATGGCTTTAATGTCTTTTTCTATAATCAATGCCCTTAATTCATCAGCATAGATATCCATATCAACAAAATTAGTCCAGAAAAGAGCTAACTCTGCAAATACTGCAGAAACATCAAATAAATCAAGTGTTTTAGCTTCTTCTGCTATCATTCCGCAATGTCCATCTTCATGATAATGACTGTAAGCAAAACCATCCCCAGGAAACAATAAATTCATGGGCTTTATGCATCCCCACAAAGATGTCCTAAGATCACGCACAACAGGTTCTAGTGCCTCAAACTCTATACCACCTAAATCAATACTATCACCAACTTCCATTGCAATAAAACTTTTTGCATGATCAGGAAAAGCCATATGATAATCACTAACGTCACCGTGAACAGTTAATTCGGGGTAAAGATTCAAGAATCTTCCAACACCACCCGCATGCGGCGTCTCTTGGTGTGTAATAAAAAGATATTTAAGAGGAATATTTTTTTTAACAAGAATTGATTTTATTTGTTCGTCTAATTTTTTAAAATCTTTTGGATGACCGGTTTCTATTAATAGTGCCGATTCATTCCCAATGACTAAATATGCCGAGTTATATGAATGATATATCTTTCCTTTTGATCTTTGTTCAAGACAATCACCTAACCAAAAAATATTTTTAATAATTTCGCGAGGTAAAGTTGCATTACTCATTTTTATCTCTCCAATCCTCTCGGAACATAAACTGGTTTAATTTTTGAATTATCCAGATCACGTAAAACATTATCCAATACTTGAAATTGATTTTTTACCATATCATAACCATGGTATATAATTCCATAACCAGGGGCAATGGTTTTAATATCAAATGTTTCAAAAACTTTTTTCACACCATCTCTTAACATTGAAGTCTTAGCTCCTTCTAACCACCAGTACCTAGTATTTAATAAATAAGATCTAACAAAGGACTCGTTTGTATCTTCATGATTATCTGACAGAATCCATGATCCTCTATCGGCATTCCAGATGCCATGACTAAACATATCCGATGAAAACAAAATTTTAGAACACGGATCATAAATCCAAGCTGTGTTGATTAATCTTATAGGTGCGTTCATTGTATGAATATACCTTTTATTAGAATTGCCAACTTCATATTTATTATCACCGCGAAGAATAATAGTTGGAATATTTTTAAGTGATAAATCTTGCTCACTACCCGTAAAATCAAACCAGTCAGCCGCTTCAGGGTGAGGCGAATAATAATTCACAACATTGAATTTTTGAGATATTGCCTTCGTATTCCCCACTGACATGAATTCATTGATCCTTAAGGGAATAATATGAAGAGGTAATTCAGTTGATATTAAACTCGATAATTGGTTTAAAATAGATTCTTGATGACACACAAATCCTGTATCAAACAAAAAAGCACCGTCATCTTCTTTTAATAAATAGCAATTACTAGGAGAATAACCTTTAGATGAATTTGGATACGCACTCAATCTTCCATCTAATTTAATTGTATTTTGAAGGGCGTAAACCTTATCGTCAAATAAATTAATTATATTGTTAGACAAAACCAGAACTCCCGAATAATAATAAAGTTAAATATAGTTCGCTCATTACTTTATATTCATAAGTATAGTTTATTTATAACATTAATAAAATAATAAAATAGAATCTAAAGACCTTTAAATGATATCAAATAATAAAATAAACAAAATAAATAATAAAAAAGGTGCCCTATTTGCATTAGGCTCGTCTGTAGCTTATGGGTTCAATAATCCACTAGCAGCTCTCGGCGCGCACAATGGTATCCCAACAATTTATTCGGCAGCTTTTAGAGCTATGATAATGCTTATAATCTCTTTTTTTGTTCTAAAATCAACAAAGAAAAATTTTAATTTACCTAAAAATGTTAGAAAAGATATTGCAATAATGGCTGTAACTACAACTCTTATAAGCCTATGCTACGTTGGTTCTATAAATTTTATTTCAGTATCTTTGGCTGCAATAATTTTTTTTACTTTTCCTATACAAATATTGATTTACAGCATAGTTTTTAAGAATGAAAAGCTTCAATACATTGAAATTTTTGTATTTATATTTGTTTTCCTTGGTCTAACTTTAGTAATTACACCAGATTTAAATAACATAAATTTAGTTGGTGTGCTGCTTGCTTTTATCTCAAGCATATCTGCTACTTTTTTATATTTTTCAGGAGCAGTGGCTGCAAAAAAAAGTAACCCGTTTCTAATTGGTTTTTGGATGCATCTTCTAGCATTCCCAATAATTACATTAATTTCCTTCGTAATATATAATTTCGTTGAAATAACATCATTAAAAATGCTTTACCCAATGGTATTGATGGCCGCATGCTATGTCCTAGCCTATTATTTTCAAATACTATCCTTTAAGTACACCACCCCAATCATATCAAGTTTATTTTTTAATGCAGAGCCAATAATGACCGGCATTGCTGCTGCCATTATCCTAAAAGAAAAATTAATGCCAGCGCAATACTTAGGTGCTATTTTGGTATTTAGTGCATTGGTACTCAATAGCTTAAGAAAAAAAATATAAATTTATACAACCTTTATCTTGCAATAAATCAGATCATTTTTTTCATAAATTTCTATCAAAACGTTATCACTTTCATTGCAGAAATGAGGTATGTCTATCTTCGCAGCTTTATCTGATGCAACAACACTCATGATATCACCTGATTGCATATCTCTTATTGCTTTTCTAATTTTTAGAACTGGGATTGGGCATTGCAATCCAACTAAATCTAAATATTTTAATTCACTCAAAAAAGACTCCTTGAAATCAGCTTCACAGTTAAAACAAAACGTTCGTTCTGTAAATTAAATATATACAAAAAAATATCCAATGGTATTATAAATACTCTAGATAGCACAAAACCTTTCGTATTTAAAGTTATTAGAAAAAATGAAAAAATTTACAGTTAAACCAAATCCAGATGACGAATCCTTATTCGAGACAATATCTGCGATAGATCATGCTGGAGATGAGGTAATAACATACGTTATTCAAGAAAAGCCTATTTCCCTGTATTTGAATAATCAAGAAATTGTAACTCTGATGACAATTGGTGATTATCTAGAAGAATTAAGCATTGGTTACCTTGTTAACCAAGGTATGCTGTGTGAAAAAGATACCATAATGGGTATAGATTACGAAGAAGATATCAATACTATAGTTGTAAGGACCGATAAAAAAACAAATTACGAAGAAAAGTTAAAGAAAAAAATTCAAACTTCCGGATGTGCTCAAGGTACAACATTCGGTGATATTATGGATAACTTTGATAAAATTAATTTAAGGAAAGATATATTTATTAAGATAAAATGGATATTCTCACTGATAAAGTTAATAAATACATGCCCCTCTCTGTATCTCAAAACTGGCGCTATTCATGGCTGTGTCTTATGCGACCAAGATACGCCTATTATTTATATGGAGGATGTAGGTAGACATAACGCTATAGATAAAATTACTGGATACTGCCGTATAAACAATATATCTACACATGATAAAATATTTTATACAACAGGAAGACTGACGTCAGAAATGATCATTAAATGCGTTAAAATGAATATACCAATTTTAATATCTCGCTCTGGATTTACAGCGTGGGGTGTAAACCTTGCTAGAGAGGCTGGATTAACTCTAATAGGAAGAGCAAGAGGAAGCAGATATATTGTATTATCAGGATCTGAAAGGATTATAAATGATTAACAATGAGGTAGCTGTTCTTCTTTTAGCAGGCGGCCAGTCTCGTCGACTCGGAGGCGGTGATAAATGTTTAAGAAGTCTAGAAAAAGAAATTATTTTAGATAAAATTCTACAAAAAATATTGCCACAAAATAAATCTATAATTCTTAATGCAAACGGGGATCCCGATAGATTCTCAAAATATTCTTTCCCAATAATTCAGGATACTATGGATGGCTATCTAGGACCACTAGTTGGGATATTAAGTGGAATGGAATGGGTAAGGAAAAACCAAAAAAATAAAAAATATATTGTTAGTATCGCTACGGATACTCCATTCTTTCCTTATAATCTAGTAGAAAAACTATATAGCACGGCCATAGCCAGACCAGAGAAAATTATATGTGCTAGTTGGCAAGGGAGAAAAAATCCAGTTTTTGCTATATGGCCAATCTCACTTAGCCATGATTTAAGGAAGGATATATTATCAGGATCTAGGAAGATAGACAGCTGGACCTATAAATATGGCGTTTATGCAATAAATTTTATTTCACCAAACGATCCTTTTTTTAATATAAATACACCAGAAGATTTAAAATTAGCCAATGAAATGGTAGGGGGGAGAAAATGAAAAAAAAACCATTTATTATTGGAATTGTAGGGCTAAAAAATACAGGAAAAACAACTTTAATCATAAATATAATTAAAATTTTAGTTAAAAAAAAATACAATGTATCAACTATTAAGCATGCCCATCATGAAGTGCAAATAGATGAACCTGGAAGGGACAGTTATCAACACAGAATAGCGGGCGCGCACCAGGTGATATTATCAACGGAAAATAAATGGGCATTAATAAATAGTTGCAAAGAAACACCTGAATTAGAATATCTCATAAAAAAATTTGAGAATACTGATATAATATTAGTAGAAGGTTATAAAAATAGTAAAATACCAAAAATAGAAGTACGAAGATATAAAAAATATGATTACAAAAATGAAGATATAGCAGAAAACATTATAGCTATCAGCAGTGACACAAAGGTTAGTCAAAACAAAATAATCTTTAATTCAAATGATTACGATGCGGTATCAAATTTTATAATTAAAAAACATAATGAGATTAACTGTGAATAAAATAACAGTAGACATTTCAAATAATTGTTTGACTGAGAATAAAAAAATTAATAAGCACGAAGATTTATTAAATTTTATAGAACAAAAAAAATCATACGAAACAGGATTGAGCAATCTTGAAATCAACAAAGCGCTTGGTTTATATGTTTCTTTCAACATAACTTCAACATCCAATATACCAGCAAACAACAATTCTGCTGTTGATGGTTATGCAATCAGATGTTCTGATTTGAAAGAGAATAAAGAAAATACATTTAATGTATATAGGACAATTATTGCAGGAGATAGCAAGACTTACATTCTTGGGGAAGCAGAGGCCATAGAAATATTTACCGGCTCAATAGTTCCTAAAGGTGCCGATGCGATAGTTATGAAAGAAGATATTGTTATTCTAAATAATAACCAGATAAAGATTGATAAATCATTAGAAATTAATCAAAACATAAGAAAAGCCGGAGAAGATATAAAAAAGAATCAATTGGTCTTAAACAAAAACCATCAATTAAATGAGATTGACATTGGAATGCTAGCATCTCTAGGGTTACGGAATATTAATGTATTTAATCAATTAAATATTGGTATTATATCAACAGGCAATGAAATAAAACGTCCGGGAGAAATTCTTGAACAATCTGAATCATATGATAGCAATTATTATACCATTAATAATGCACTAAAAAAACTACCGGTCACAATTTACGATTACGGTGTAATTAAAGACAATCCTCTTGATTTGCAACATATTCTTGAAAAATCTACCGAAGAATGTGACTTGATAATAACTACAGGTGGAGTCAGTCAAGGCGGAGAAGACCATGTAATAAAAACTATCAATAAGTATGGTGATCTTGATATATGGCAATTGGCGATAAAGCCAGGAAGGCCTATGGGCCTTGGTACATTTAATCAGAAAAACATACTAATGTTACCAGGAAATCCTGTTGCCTCTATTATTTGTCTTTATTTGTATGGATTTCCTCTAATTAGAAGACTTGGAAATGGACTTGTTAGAACACCACAACGATTTTTATTACCTGCTGGATTTAGCCTTAAAAATAAGAAACTGGGTAGAAGAGAATTCCTAAGAGGAAAGATATGCTATGAAGACAATATCCTTAATATAAGAAAATATGAAAATTCAGGTTCAGCAATATTATCATCTTTAAGACTTACTGACGGATTAATTGAAATTAATGAAGAAACTGAAAATATTTATGAAGGAGATTTAATAAAATTTATTCCCTTTAATGAATTTTATTAATTTGACGTTGCAATAATTAATACCCAATAATGTTTATATTTACTATCTTCAACAAAGATATGGGCAATACCAAAATACTTAGCTGGATCTATTAACAAATTTTTATTATCACCTTCATTCTCTTGCCATAATTCCATTACTTCGAAAAGACTTGCTTTTCCCTCGTTTGTAATTTTAACAATATTCGTATATTTTTTATCTATATAACCTAATTTTTTTTTAAGATTTTCCTTATCTTTGGATAAGCTACTGGATAATATGCTCTGCGATGAATAAACAGCATGTACCTCAGCAAGGTACGACAAGTTAGGATCTTCTGCTAGAACAGCTGTATTGTTTAAATTTCTATAAGAGTTCAGAATAATAGAATTGGTATTCATATTTTTTTTTAAAAGATTTATATCTTGGTCAAGGTAATCTGGCAAGAGTGAGCACGATACAGTTAAAATTAAAGTTAAAAAAAATAATACCAAATGCTTCATAATAAAAAACTTTATTAATCTTAGTTAACATAAACAATATCATCTATACTCTATTATATGAATTATTAGAGCATAAAAAACATATAAACTAACAGGTTTAAATAATAAAATGGAAAGCGTAACATACGATGATATTGGTCTGTTCATAATTAGGTGTGGCATTAGCTATATCTATCTCCACGGATCATATATGACAGGATCCTCAGCATTTAGACGGGAAATTAGTATAAAAAGAACAAGTGTCTTATATAAAAATACAAGAGTTAAAAAAAATTACATTAACTTCATAAGCTATATTTCATTTTACATCGGACTCACGTTAATGACTGCAGGTAGCTTGTTAATCTTAAGTGGAATTTATGTAAAAACAGGCGCCACAATGCTCATTTTATTTACTATCCCAGCAATCGTTATTCACCGCAAAGAAGCCTTTGAGTCACTATTGCTCAAAAATAAAATCTTATCCGATGAAAAAAATAAAACAAACAAAGATATAGAAACCTTAGCTCTTTACAGTCATGTTGGACAAAGATCTTCAGGAAATAAGAACTATATGCTATTGGCAATAAATTTTAGTTTACTATTTCTAGAAGACCCTGTAGGTATCATTTCTTTGCTTAACTTATTTTTTCCCTAAATCAATGAATGGAGCAGGAGTTAATAATTTATTCTCCTGACTTATAATCAGCTCTTTTACTTTTTGTAAAAATAAAAGCCATTCTTCTGATTGGAAAAGAAGACCTCTCCTTCTCATTCTTTCTTCGTAGCTTTCATATGCCCACATGTGAATAATCTGATTTAGCGGACCAAATTCTGTAGAAAAATACCCTACCATATTACCTAAAATTTCTGATTGAATTTTTAATCCGTATTTCTCATAGGTATCCATCCAAACTTTTGCTTTACCTGGGTACAAAGTGTAAATTCTTTCTTCAACTATCATAAAAATCTCCTATTTTAAATTAATCCAATATTTTTACCAATTTCTAACGATGGGGTAATTGCTTTTGGTTCAACAAATACCTCTAAAAGCGAACATTTGCCAGATTTCACTGCGCGGTCAAAAGCTCCTGAGAAATCTTCAGTCTTTTTAATAGTTTCAGAATATGCTCCATATGCTTTTGCTAAAGCTGTGAAATCAGGATTTATTAAGTTGGTTCCAATGACTCGACCTGGATATGATCTCTCTTGATGCATTCGAATAGTAGCAAGCATAGAATTATTTACCACTATAAAAATAGGGTTCAATTTATATTGAATTGCTGTTGCCATCTCTTGACCTAACATCATAAAGCATCCATCTCCATTTACGCTAACAACAGTTCTCTTTGGGTACACAATTTTTGCTGCCACTGCAGCTGGTACAGCATAACCCATAGACCCCGACGTAGTTACAAGTTGTGACCCTAACCCTCTGTACTGATAATATCGATGAACCCATTGCGAGTTATTACCTGATCCAACAATCATAACAGCATCATCTTCTAATGTGTCATTTAAATAAGAAATAATCTCTGAAAAATTAACCGCTCCACTGATAGGTGAAGGTTTAATAAAATCTAAATACTCAGACCTTGCCTCTTCAACCCAATTCTTCCATGCTGGATTATCAATTTTTTGTAACTTTGAAAGTTCAAATGCAAATTCCTGCATACCACTATTAATGCCTATATTCGGAGAATACACAGAACCTATCTCATTAATACCAGGGTGCACGTGGACTAAAAATTGATCTGGGACCGGTACTTTCAATATCTTATACCCAAGCGTAGTTACTTCTCCTAACCTTGCTCCAATCGCTAGAATAAAATCACTATCCTCAATCCTATTTCTAGTCTTTTCCTCAATAGCATAACTTGCATGACCAATATAATTATCATTACGATTATCAAAATGATCTTGAGCTCTATAAGAAGTAATAACTGGTATTTTATTTTCATCAACAAATTTAGTAAGATTGTCTATTGCCGTTTGGTTCCATGTAGAACCTCCTACTATAATTATTGGTCTTTTCGCATTCTTTAGATTTTTATATAAATCATTAATCTTATCAACTGAAGGTGACGCTTGAATGATACTTGCAGGACTTGCGTCGGAGCAACTAACAATATCTGTTAACATATCCTCTGGAATAGACAAAACAACAGGACCTGGTCTACCTGACTGAGAAATATAAAAGGCCTTACTAATATACTCAGGTATTCTATCTGCATCATTAATCTCAGCAACCCATTTTGCCATAGGGGCAAACATATCTTTGTATTCTATCTCTTGTTGAGCTTCTCTATCCTTTTCGCCTCTTGAAACTTGACCAATTAACAGTATCAGTGGTGTTGAATCTTGAAAAGCTGTATGAATACCATTTGCGGCATTTGTTGCTCCAGGCCCCCTAGAAACAGCGCATATACCCGGTTTCCCCGTTAACTTAGCATAAGCATCTGCCATATTTGAAGCCCCAGCTTCATGTCTTGCTGTTATTAATTTAATCTTATCTTTATTCTTATAAAGCCCATCAAGAAGACCCAAATAACTCTCGCCCGGAACGCAAAAGACTGTATCAACACCATTAAGTAACAGTTGATCAACTAAAACATGACCACCTATTCTCTGATTTTTATTATTATCCATTTTTCTAAACCCCTAATATTACGATTATATGCTTTTAATAAGACCTCCATCAACACGCATCATATGCCCTGTAACGTAACTTGCCCTCTCACTAACAAGAAATGCAAGAACTGAAGCAAATTCTTCTGGAGAACCAAATCTCTTCATTGGAATTTCTTGAGCTGATTTATCAAGCATCTCTTCGTAAGAAATATTATATTTTTTAGCTTTAACTGTATTTATTACCGTAGATCGATCTGTTAGAATTCTTCCTGGAATTATGGTATTTACAGTAATATTGTGTTGCGCAATTTCATTCGATAAAGATTTCATAAAACCGACGATAGCTGGTCTTAGGGTATTGGAAATACTTAAATTTTCTATAGGCTGAACAACTCCAGACGAAGTGATCGTAACAACCCTTCCCCAATTTAAATCTTTCATTCTTTTTACAGCTGACTCAGTTATTTTTATGGTACTTAGGATAATGGACTGAATATAGTTAGACCAAATATCATCACTTACATTTAACGAACTACTCGGCGGGGGACCACCGGTATTATTAACCAATATGTCTATTTCCATTCTTTCTTCAATCAAAGAACATAGTAGAGTTAAGTCTTCAATTCTTTGTAAGTCAACTTGATAAATTTCTACTTCAACCCCTGATTTATCTCTAATTTCAGTAGCCAATAGCCCTAACTTAACTGCGTCCCTAGACGCTATTACTAGATTACAACCTTCGTCAGCTAATTTTTTTGAAATTTCTCTTCCTAAGCCGCTCGAAGCCCCCAGTACTAATGCTTTTTTTCCTTGTATACCCAAATCCATTTTTTGACCAAAATTATAGTTATAACAAATATAAATGGTGCCCCTGGCCGGACTCGAACCAGCACGCCCTAAGACAACAGATTTTGAATCTGTCGCGTCTACCAATTCCGCCACAGGGGCATAAGCAATAATACAACTGCTTACGCAAGGTATATATTAAAGAAAATTATATTGCAAACAAGCTTTATTAAAGCGCTTGTTGATCTTTTTCACCAGTTCTGATGCGAATAGCTGTTTCAATATCCCAAACGAATATTTTACCATCGCCGATTTTACCAGTATTTGCTGTCTTTACAATAGTTTCAATAACATTATCAGCTATGCTATCGTCAACAACAAGATCTATCTTAAATTTTGGAATATAGTTAATCTGGTATTCAGCTCCCCTATATATCTCAGTGTGACCTTTAGTTCTTCCGTAGCCCTTAGCTTCAGTTACAGTCATCCCGTTAACACCGATAGCATTCAATGCTTCGCGAACCTCATCTAATTTATGGGTTTGTATAATTGCTGTTACCATCTTCATTTTAATCGCCCCGTTTATTATAGGTTATAACCAGTTTCACCGTGAGCTTTGTAATCCAAACCCTCCATCTCATCTTCTAATTCTACTCTAAGGCCAACTAATTTTCTAGTAATATAAATTATTGCAAGAGTTATGATCACAGACCAAACTAACACAGCTCCAATCCCTATGATCTGAGTTTTCAATTGGCTCATAGCAGAAACGTCACCTAAACCAACGCCAGACATAGACTCTAGAGCTAGAAATGCAACAAGAATAGTACCAGTTGCCCCGCCAATACCATGAACTGCGAATACATCTAGAGAGTCATCAATATTGAATCGCCCTTTAATTAAATCAACACAATAATAACAGACCCCACCACCAACTAAACCGCACACTAAACCACCAACTGGACCAATAAACCCAGATGCAGGTGTAACAGTTGCCAAACCAGCAATTGTACCTGTTACCAAACCAATCAAACTAGGTTTGCCAAAACGAATCCATTCAATTGTTAACCAAACTAAAGAAGCTGTCGCAGCTGATAAATGGGTAACTAATAACGCCATACCTGCATCAGAACCCGCACTTAATGCGCTACCGGCATTAAAACCAAACCATCCCACCCATAACATGGCAGCACCAACCATTACCATCCAAGGTGCGTGTGGAGGAGAAATTTGATTTGGAAATCCAGATCTATTACCTAAAGCAATTGCGATAACTAATGCAGAGGCACCCGCTGTTACGTGAACAACAATCCCACCAGCAAAATCAAGAATACCCATATCGGCTAACCAACCTCCGCCCCATACCCAATGACACACAGGAACGTATACTAAAAGTAACCATAAAGAAGAAAATAATAAGACTGCGCCAAACTTAATTCTCTCCACGTAGGCACCAACAATTAAAGCAGGGGTTATAACGGCAAAAGTCATTTGAAAGCTAAAGAATACAGACTCTGGTATACTACCCATTGCAGACTCCCGAGCCATGTCTAATAAAAATACATTAGAAAGACTACCAATGTAGGCCCCATCTCCTGAAAAAGCTAACGAATAACCTAATATAAACCATAAAACAGAAGAAACGCAGCAAATTGCGGAGCAATGCATTAGTACCGACAATATATTTCTCGACCTAACTAATCCACCGTAAAAAAGCGCCAACCCAGGCATTGTCATAACTAAAACCAATGCAGTTGAAGTTAAAATCCATGCTGTATCCCCAGAATTAAACATAATATCTCCTATCTTTTATATATTTTTTATCCAATTATTAAGTTAAGCTTCATAATATTTACTTATAGTACTTATGCTATGCAACTATACCCATGCTAATTAAATATGCAGTATTCATGCCAAAACTATATTATTGACATAAACCACTGTTTATATGAAAAAAAAATTTTGGTAGAATTTTATTGTTAAAAAGTTATGTTTAACAATTAATCATATTGATGTTTTTTTAGGCAATTTTAGAAAAAAATATATAATGAGAAGATATATCAAAAATAAAATATTACAGTACTCTAATAAAAAGTTTATAGGACTTTATATAAGCATATTTTCAATAACAGAAAGCATCTTTAACCCAGTTCCAGTTGAGCTTTTACTTATACCTGCTACAGTTAAATACCCTAGAAGATTTCTAAAATTTACTTTAATAGCCGCCTTGTCATCAACTGTAGGAGCTATAATAGCGTACTTTATTGGATTTTATTTTGAAGAATCAATCGGAAAAATAATTATAGACACCTACGGTCTTAGTGGAGATTTTATTACGTTTAAAAAAAACTATGTTACCTATAGCACTTGGTTCATATTAATAGGAGCCATTACACCCTTTCCTTTTAAAATTGTTACTATAGCAAGCGGAATAATGTCCGTAAGTATTTACAAATTTATAATCGCATGCTTTCTTGGAAGGCTGTTAAGGTATTTTATTTTAACTTGCACATTATGTTACACAAGCCCTGCTATTATAAAATATATTAAAAGTAAGAGAATATATTATAATCACAAACGTAATATCATTATTATGTTTACAATTATAGCTTTTATACCTATTTTATGCCTATTTTTATACCTATTTTATGCCTATGGATACTTATATGATTTTTAATATAATTAAAAAAAAAATTAAAACATCAACAATAATACTAATTACTTGTCTCGTTGTATTGGCGTCAGCATATATATTAGAATTTTTTTTTGGCTTTGAGCCTTGTCCTTTATGTTTAAAGCAACGGATACCTTACTTTATAGTGATAGGACTTTTATTTGTTAACTACATATTACATAGAGTAAATATAAAAAAATTTGATTTATTTTTTATATTTTTATCATCCATAACTATGGCTTATTCATCTTATCTTGCGTTATACCACGTAGGAGTTGAGTTTAATTTTTGGGAGATAATCTCCTCTTGCTCACCTAATAAAATTAAGGTTAATCAAGAAATCATTACCAATGATTTACTAGAATCCTTGGTAAAATACAAAAATATTGACTGTTCGAAACCGCAAAAAATTCTAGGCTTATCATTAGCTACTTATAATTTTTTTATATCTATATTTATAGTTATATTATCGCTACCAATCTTATTGCATTCTAAGTATTTCCAAAAAAATAAAAAAATCCATAAAAACTTATACTAAGAATCCTTTGAAGTTTTAATTCTAGCATTCAAAAAACTAGCCCCTATAGAAATACAGGTACTATCAATACCATGTCCCAATCCTTGGATGAGATGAGATTCAATATTTATATTAGCATTCTTAAAGTAGTCTACAGAAGATGCCATGTATTCCGGTGAAACAACCAAATCTTCATCACCGTGAATCATTAGGATAGATGGCAGTTTAACGTTTTCTTCAATACAAATACCCTGCAACATTAGACCTGAAAAACTAATAACCGATAATGGCTTTTTGAGCCTTGTAACCGCCAAATACAGGGCCATCATACCTCCTTGACTAAATCCAACTATCGACATATCAGAAGAGGTTAAATTTCTTATATCCAATTCATTGTCAATAAAATCATTAAGCTCTGACGCCGATGTCTCAATTTCATTGTTTATTTTATATTTATCAATACTAGGAATTTTAAACCATTGATAGCCATCTTGATTGCTATCACAGGTATAAGGAGCTGTTGGAGCGATAAACTCAACCTCTTGGAATAAATTATTCCATTCGTCTCCAATCCCAATAATATCATCTCCATCTGCACCGTAACCATGCAGTATAAAAACTAAATGTTTTGTTTTATTTTTGTTTGTAGAATTTGTTCTTGATATTTTAATCTTAACTTCCCCTTTTAGCTAAAATTCATTAGTTTATATGATATACAAACAAACAACTAAAGCGGTAAAGAAATTTTTAAAATAAAACAAAAAAAATTATGCGTAAGATTCGCTCCTAGCCCAAATGGTTTTATGCATTTAGGTCATGCTTTTTCAGCATTATTCGTAAAGAAAATTGCCGAATCATTAAATGCAAAATTTATACTAAGAATAGATAATTTAGATAAAACAAGGTCTAAGGATATATATATTAACCAGATATATGAAGATTTAAAATGGTTAGGGGTAGATTGGGAGAAACCCATTCGCTTCCAGTCGGATAATATTTCTTTATACAAGAAAGCTATAAATAAGCTACAAGACGATGAATTAATTTATAATGCAAAAACTAAAAACAAAGAACAAAAAAAATCTTCATTGAATAACAACAGAGATGACTTTGATCCCGATGGAAATCTAATATTTCTTAAAGAAATAGCTGAAAAATTTATGAAAAATAACGATGATTCAACAAAAAAAAGATTCGATACCAATCAAGCTTTAAAAAATATTAATGGTGATCTATTTTTTAGAGATCTGGGACCAAAGCATTATTTTATGAATTCAATCAAAGCAAACCCATTAAAATGGGGTAATCCAATATTACTAAACAAAGACAATGCTCCAGGTTATAATTTAAGTGTTGTTATTGATGATTCTAATCAAAACATAACCCATGTCACGAGAGGAGAGGATCTTTACGAAACAACACATATTCAAATATTGCTTTACCGTTTATTCGATTTAGAAATACCAAAATATTGTCACCATCCAATACTAAAGGATAAAAATGGTAAAAAATTAAGCAAGTCTAAAAATTCTATTAGCTTAAAGCAATTAAAATCTGAAGGAACAAGTGTTTCTGATATTATTCGCCTAACAAAAATTGATAAATACAATGATTATTTTGAAAAATTAAATAAAAACATTATATCTATATAGAATTCATACAAAATAAATAATATTACATACAAATTGAAAGTTCAAATGGATACATTATTAAATATATTACTACCATTATCAATTGGATCAGTTTTCCTAGTTCTGGTCTTAGGAATATTCAACATGATAAGAAAAGGTAGCTCGCATAAATCGCAGAATCTAATGAGATTAAGAGTAATTACTCAATTCATTGCTATCATTGTAGTTATCATATATTTTTATTATAAAAAATAATATTAAGAAAGGAGTACAGCTATCGTTAGGCTAAATAAAATATACACTCGTACTGGGGACGATGGAACAACATCTCTAGGAAGTGGAGATAGACAACGCAAGGATTCTCCTAGGATAAGCGCATATGGTAGCGTCGATGAAACAAATTCATTTATAGGAACATCAAGGCAATATCTTATAATAAAAGAACTCAAAGAACTTGATTCTATCTTATTTCGCGTTCAAAATGATTTATTTGATTTAGGTGCCGATTTATGTGTTCCAGAAAACAATGAACAGGAAAGTAAAAATTACTTAAGAATAAATAACGAACAAGTAATTAGACTAGAAAAAGAAATTGATTTATTGAATGCAGAATTACTTCCCCTCAAATCATTCATATTACCTGGTGGGTCCAAAGCTTCTTCCTATCTACATATAGCTAGAACTGTTTCAAGAAGAGCCGAAAGAGAGATGATTACCGTAAATCAGGTAGAAATTAAAAAAATCGGATCACCTGCGCTTAAATACATCAACAGATTATCAGATTTACTTTTTGTTGCAAGTCGATATGCAAATTTAAAATTAAATAAGGATGATATTTTATGGGTCCCTGGAGCTAATAGATAAGGCAGATTATCGGATATAAATAAATATATTTTATAATTAACAATCTTTTGGTATAAATAATAAAAATATAAATGGAGATTTTTTAATGAAAGTTCTTGTGCCTGTTAAAAGAGTTGTAGATTACAATGTAAAAATCAAAGTTGACTCACAAAGTCAAGATATAGATTTAACAAATATTAAAATGTCTATGAATCCTTTTGATGAAATTGCTGTTGAAGAAGCTATTAGATTAAAAGAATCCGGTCAAGTCGAAGAAACTATTGCCCTATCTATAGGTCCATCTCAATGTCAAGAGACTATTAGAAATGCCCTTGCAATGGGCATGGATAGAGGTATACATATAGAGACAGAACATTCACCTGAACCTCTGATAGTAGCAAAATTAATTAATGAAATTGTTAAAAAAGAAGAAGCTGACATTATAATACTTGGTAAACAAGCTATAGATGACGATTGCAGTCAAACTGGACAAATGCTATCAGCGTTAATGAACTGTTCTCTGGCAACATTTGCATCAAAGATTACTTTCGAAGATGATCAAGTAATAGTTACAAGAGAGATCGATGGAGGATTACAGACGATCAAACTACAAAAACCAACCGTTATAACAACAGATCTAAGGTTAAATGAACCAAGATATGCGTCTTTACCAAATATAATGAGAGCAAAGAAAAAAATAATTGATAAATACTTACCTGATGATCTTAATATTGATATGACACCAAAACTCGATGTCATAAAAATTGAGGAACCTCCAAAAAGACAAGGCGGCGGAAAAGTTGAGACTATTAAAGAGTTAGTTGAAAAATTAAAAAATGAAGCAGGAGTTATATAATGGCAACATTAATATTAGCAGAACACGATAATATCAAGTTAAAAGAATCAACGAATAAGGCAGTTACTGCAGCTAATTTAATTGGCGACACTATTGATATTTTAGTCGTTGGAAATGATTGTATGAGCGTGGCTACTCAGGCATCTAAAGTAACTCACGCCTCTAAAGTAATAATTGTAGAGGAATCTTATTATCAGAATATGCTAGCAGAACCAGTTTCAGATCTAATTGTTAGTCTAATGAAAGATTACAAAACATTAATGTCACCTGCAACAACTAATGGGAAGAATATTCTACCAAGAGTTGCAGCTACACTTGATGTTTCGCAAATTTCTGAGATTACAGCAGTGATCGATAAAAATACATTCGAAAGACCTATCTATGCAGGAAATGCAATTGCAACAATAAGAACTACCACTGAAAAAAATGTTATAACCGTAAGAACAACTGCCTTTGATGCTGCAACTAACGAAAACAATACAGAAATTGAGATTCTTAATGCAACAGCTAACCCATGTTTATCTGAATTTATTGAAGAGAAGATATCTGGAAGTGAAAGGCCCGAGCTTACGTCAGCTAAAATAATTATATCAGGCGGAAGAGGAATGCAATCTGGTGACAACTTTTCCATGTTAGATAAAATAGCAGACAAATTAGGGGCTGCCGTCGGGGCAAGTAGAGCAGCTGTTGACGCTGGGTTTGTTCCAAACGAATACCAAGTTGGACAAACTGGAAAAGTTGTAGCACCAGATCTTTATATTGCAGTTGGTATTTCAGGCGCAATACAACATTTAGCTGGAATGAAGGATTCTAAGGTAATCGTTGCAATCAACAAAGATGAGGAAGCGCCAATATTTGAAGTTGCAGATTATGGGTTGGTTGCAGATTTATTCGATGCAATCCCTGAACTAGAAGATGAATTAAATAACATAAAATAGATTTATCCAAAAACTCTGAAGGTAAATAATGAATCTTATGTCAATAGGCATCGTAGGCGCAGGGCAAATGGGGTCTGGTATCGCTTATGTTTGTGCAGCCTCGGGGTACAAAGTAAAACTGTACGACATTGATTCAAAATTAATAAATATTGCATTAGAAAAAATTAATAAAAATTTATCCTATCAACTTAAGATAAAAAATATCAATCGAATAGAAAAAGAAGCCGCGCTTAGCTTAGTTGAACCAATAAATAATCTAAATAAATTATCAAGTATTGACCTTGTTATAGAATGCGTAATAGAAAATAAGAAAATAAAAAGTGATATTTACCGAGAATTAGAGAAATATCTTAAAAAAGAAGCCATCGTTGCAACCAATACATCTTCATTATCTATATCAAACTTAGCCTCAACATTCATTAGACCTAATAAATTCATTGGTATCCATTTCATGAATCCACCTCATATGACAAATTTAATTGAATTAATTAAGGGAGACTTAACAGACAGTAGCACTCTGAATATTGCAAGAAAATTTGTCAGATCCTTGGATAAAAAATTTGTGATTTCAAAGGATTCTCCAGCATTTATTGTTAACAGGATTCTTATACCGATGATCAATGAAGCTATTTATACGCTAAATGAAGGTGTAGCCGATGTTAACTCTATTGATCAAGCTCTTAGGCTTGGGGCAAACCATCCTATGGGACCCCTGGAACTTGCAGATTTCATCGGACTTGATACTTGCTTGTATATACTGCAGACATTATATACTGAAACTTCTAACGAAAAATACAAACCTTGCCCACTTCTTGTTCAATATGTAGATAAGGGCTTGTTAGGAAAGAAAACAGGAAAAGGTTTTTACAAACATTAATACTCCTTAACATCAATATCACAGTAGATAGATAGTTTTAAATAATATATAATACATATTTAATTAAGATTAATAACGTAATATAACATCATACTATTAGATAAAAACTATAAATATTGTTTAAAAAGAAAAAAATCTATGGCTAATAAAATGTGGGGCGGCAGATTCGCTAACAGTCCTGATAAAATAATGGAAATAATAAACTCTTCGATACACTTCGATATTCGACTCGCACTTCAAGATATTCAAGGCTCCATTGCGCACGCAACAATGTTAGGAGAAGTGTCTATAATCACAAAGGAAGAATCAAAGAAAATTGTTAATGGTCTAAAGGAAATAAAAAAAGAAATTGAGACTGATAATTTTAAAACTTCGGTTGCCCTAGAAGATATTCATATGAATATTGAGAATAGGCTAAATGAATTGATTGGAGATTTATCTGGAAAGCTGCATACAGGAAGATCGAGAAATGATCAAGTTGCAACAGACATAAAATTATATTTACGTGAAAAGATTAATTACATTATTGGATTAATCCAGGGCTATCAAAAAACGCTGTCTTTAAATGCCCTAAAATATCACGGTACCATTATGCCAGGCTTTACCCATTTACAAAGCGCTCAACCAATTACATTTGGTCATCACTTGTTGGCGTATGTTGAACTTGCCGAAAGAGATAAAGGTCGTTTTGCAGATTGCCTAAAAAGATTAGATGAATGTCCACTTGGGGCCGCAGCACTTGCTGGAACATCTTACCCTATAGACAGATTCATGACCTCTAGTATTCTTGGGTTTAAAAAACCTATGGCAAATTCTCTTGACGCTGTCTCTTCGCGAGATTTACTCCTAGAAACAATGTCGATAATCGCGATAACAGCAATTAACCTATCTAGATTTGCAGAAGAATTAGTTCTTTGGTCGTCAACGGAATTTAATTATATCAAATTATCAGATAAGTTCACATCAGGCTCTTCGATTATGCCACAAAAAAGAAATCCTGATGCAGCAGAATTAGTAAGAGCAAAATCAGGAAGAACAATAGGTTCACTTATTACATTATTTACAGTTCTAAAAGGCCTACCTCTCGCATACAGTAAGGATATGCAAGAAGACAAAGAGGCTCTTTTTGATTCAATAGATACTATTGAAATCTCTTTATTAGCACTAATTGGTATGGCTGAAGACATGAAACCAAATATTAATAAAATGTATTCTGCTTCAAAAGAAGGTTTTTCAATTGCTACAGATATAGCCGATATGCTAGTCATAAAAATTGGAATCCCTTTTAGAGAGGCTCATAATATTGTTGGCAAAATGGTTGCCCTTGCAGAAAAAAATAACACCTGCTTAGACAAATTAGATCCACAAGAAATACTTACAATAGACAAAAGAATACCAAAGGATATTATGAGTTTAATTACAATAGATAACATGGTTTTAAATAAAAGCTCATATGGAGGGACATCCCCGCATGAGGTATTAAAAAGAGCCAACGAGTGGGTTAAGCGCTTAAGCTAACAACGAAATTTAACACCGTGATTAATAAAATTGAACGGAATTATTATGATAAAAAAATATACAATGCTATGCATAATTTTAGCTTTTATAGCTTCCCTCGCATCATGTGGAATAAAAGGTGCCCTAGAACCTATGTATGAAAATAAATCTGAAAAAGATTTTATATTAGATGAATTAATTTGAGAAACTTAATGAACTACATTGAATATAAAAAAAACATCCTAAATATCGAAAATTTAAGCATCATAGATATTGCCTCTAAACACCCCACACCTTTTTATTGCTATTCAAACAGCCATATTGTTGATCAATATAATAAATTTTCAAAATCCTTAGAGAAAATTGATCATAAAATATTCTATGCTGTAAAAGCTAATTCAAATCAATCAATTATTAAGATCCTTGCAAATCTTGGAGCTGGTATGGATGTAGTCTCAGGTGGGGAGTTGAAAAGAGCCCTTAATGCTGGAGTAAAGGGATCAGATATTATCTACTCAGGGGTAGGTAAAACAGACGAAGAAATTTCATATGCAATTGAATCCAATGTCTCGTGCTTAAATGTTGAATCGGAGTCAGAATTACATACAATAGATCAAATTGCCGCCGAAAAAAGGGTGAAAGCAAACGTTTCTATTAGAGTTAATCCAGATGTAGATGCAAAAACACATGTTAAAATTACCACAGGAAAGGCAGAAAATAAATTTGGAATTGAATTTAATGATTCTGCAAGGGTGTATAAATTAGCTTCTTCTTTAAAAAATATAAATATCACAGGTGTGTCCATTCATATTGGTAGTCAAATAACAAGCCTAGAGCCCTTTCAAAAAGCATTTTTAATTATTCGTGACTTGGCATCCCAGTTAAGAAAAGACGGCCACACAATAGATCATATTGATTTAGGGGGAGGTCTGGGGATAGATTACCATGAAAATGAAACTCCCCTCTCTATCAATGATTATGGTGAATTAGTGTCATCCATCTTTGAAGGAGTAGGTGCGCAAATTTACTTTGAGCCAGGAAGATTCATAATAGGGAATTCAGGGCTATTAATTACAAAAGTGATTAATGTAAAAACCACACCTCAAAAATCATTTATTATAGTTGACGCCGGTATGAATGATTTTATTAGACCAACACTCTACGGGGCATACCATGAGACACTACCTGTAATCAATAACCTTGGAACATCAAGTAAACGTTTTGACATCGTTGGCCCTATTTGTGAAACTGGTGATTTTTTTGCCAAAAATAGAAAAATGAATTTTGTTAAAAAAGGTAGCCTGATTGCTCTAAAATCCGTGGGTGCCTACGGTGCGGTTCAATCATCCAATTATAACTCACGACCAATGGCAGCGGAAATATTAGTTAGTAAAGACCAGTATGAAGTTATTAGGCACGCCCAAAAAATTGATGATCTAATTAATTTGGATACTATAGCCACATGGCTGGATAATTAATCAATATTTTACAATACAAAAAAATGATTGGAAAATAATTTGATTGAACTAGAAAATGTTAGCCTAAGGTATAATCTCAATAGAGAGATATTAAATAACGTTTCACTTACTATTGAACCAGGTGGCTTCTATTACGTTACAGGTTCTTCAGGTGCCGGAAAAACATCTTTGCTAAAATTATTATTCTTATCATTAAAACCTTCAGAGGGGAAATTATCCGTCTTTGGTCACGATATATCAAAAATTTCAAATTATAAAAAACAATTATTAAGAAGAAGAATTGGCTTTGTATTTCAAGACTTTAGACTTCTTAACCACCTGACGACTTATGAGAATATCGCCTTACCCCTTCGTGTCAGGGGAGAAAATGAAATGAATTACAAAAAAGATGTGATAGAGCTATTAAAATGGGTTAACCTTGAGCATTGTATACATTTAAAACCAGAGGTTTTATCTGGAGGAGAAAAGCAAAGGGCTGCTATAGCAAGAGCTGTTATAGGATCTCCAGAAATTATTCTTGCCGATGAACCAACGGGGAATGTTGATCCGGAAATTGCGTCACGTATATTAAATTTATTCCTTGAATTAAATAAACTAGGTACATCTATTGTAATAGCAACTCATGATACAGCAATAATTAAGCAAATTAAAAAACCTGTAATAGAATTAAAAAATGGAAAAATTAAAATACAAAAATAAGATTAAAATATTGTCTAGTTTAGAAAGTATAAAAAGTTTAAACAAAGATAGAATAAGATCTTTAGCCCCTAGGCCAACTAAATTGATACCAAACGACGGGGTTGCAGGAAAGTATTTATTAATCATAATATCTGTAATGTGTTACACAATATCCTTATTGCTTTGCACTATTAGCCTTATAAATAATACAATAACTTCATCTCAAATTTCAATCAGTCTCTTGCAAACATTTAATATTATCAGTCCTCTTATAATAATATTAATCTCAATAGCAATATGTAGTGTAGTAATATTCGCAACAAACGCAGCTTTAGCTGGCAATAAAGAAATTATACAAGTTCTGAATTTAATGGGAGCTTCAAGAAATTTTATAGCCTACCAAATACAAGTAAAATTTATTAATATAAGCATTCTAGGGGGTGTAATTGGCTGCATCCTAACAGCGTTAACTATTCTTCTCATCAATCCACTTTATAACCAATTATTTAATATGGTTTATAAGTATGAAACCGATATTGTTATTATCAATTTTTCAAATTTTCAAATTTATGAATATTTATTTATTTTGATAGTTCCTTTATTATCTGGACTTATAGGATTGATTTCATCACGTTTAGCTATTATTAATATTTTAAAATAGATAAAGAAGATTAAAAATTAAATTTATTAAAAAAATATATATACTTATTACTGTTATTTTCTTGATTGTTATAGTAATTGATGTAGTAAAGTACAGAGGGTCCCTAATTGGTGAAGAAAATCAAATATTTTCAGCCTCAGTTGATGCCATTGTTGTTTTTAGTGGTGGGTCAAATAGAATAGAAAGCGCTGTTGAGTTATTAGAGAAAAAATTAGCTAAAAAATTATTTATTTCTGGCGTACATCCAAAAACAACAAAAGATGATATATTGACCAAAAATATTGGCAATGATAAAATATTTAATTGTTGCGTAGACCTAGGCAATAACGCAATAAATACATTTGAAAACGCCTTAGAAACAGCTGAGTGGGTAAATAAAAATCAATTTAATTCTGTTCTACTGGTAACATCTAATTACCATATAAAAAGAAGTCTAATTATATTAAGAAAAATCAATCCACATACTAACTTTATACCATATCCAATAAAGAGTACGTTCGATAAAGATAGACAATATATAAAAAAATTAGATATGTTAAAAATGTTATCAGGCGAATATATAAAGCTCATATATACGAGATTATCAATAATGTTATTATATATTTAAAATATAATACGAAAGTTTAATTTTTATGCTAATAAGATCCGTAATATATTATTTTTTGTTCATTGTAAATCTTGTCTTATTTTGCATAATTTGCCTTCCTCTATTTATCATCCCACAAAAGACAGGGCTTAAAATACTGAAATTATGGGCAAAAAGCTCACAATATATTTTATTGCATACATGTAAAATTGACTTCGAAGTCAGGGGTAAGGAAAACATTCCAAATCACAAGGCTCTAATTGCTTCAAAGCATCAGTCTACCTGGGAAACAATAAATTATCTACACATACTAGAAGATCCTATTATGATTCTTAAAAAAGAGCTTATCCTAATCCCCTTCTTTGGTTTATATGCTATAAAATTTGGTAATATAGCAATAAAAAGATCTTCTGGATCAAAGGCTTTAAAAGAGCTAATACAAAGAACTAAAAAAACAAAAGAAAACAAAAGACCAATTATTATTTTTCCTGAAGGCACAAGACAAAAACCTTCGAATGCTGCGGATTATAAAAGAGGAGTATTCGCGTTATATAAAAATTTAAACATACCCTGTGTACCCGTAGCTTTAAATTCAGGTATTTACTGGCCAAAGAATCAATTAAGAAAAATACCTGGTAAAATAATAATTAAATTTCTTGATCCGATTGATCCAGGTTTAACATCATCAAAATTTATGTCAGAACTTGAAAGCAGAATAGAAAATGCTACCAAAGAGTTGGTTGTAGAAAGCAAAAAAATTGATTAGACTTTATTTTCTTCATTTAAGTTATCCGTTTCATTTTCTTTTAAAATAATACTCTTTCGTATCTCTCTTGTCTTAACAAATAATTCTTCTAATTTATCACCTTCACTCCACCTGATAGCTTTTTGCAAGGCTGTCAAATCTTCTACAAATCTTCCTAGCATTTCAAGAACGGCGTCCTTATTGTTTAAGAATATATCCCTCCACATTACAGGATCCGACGAAGCTATCCTTGTAAAATCTCGGAACCCCCCAGCTGCATATTTTGTCACCTCTGATCTTGTAACTTTTTCTAGATCAGATGCGGTACCAACAATATTATATGCAATTAGATGAGGAACATGACTTGTAATTGCTAAAACTAAATCGTGATGCTCTGCACTCATGACATCAACAAACATGCCGCATGATTCCCAAAAACTTATAAGAAGGTTTAATTTTACTTTAATGCAATTATCTGACGGGGTCAAAATACACCATTTTTTTTGAAAAATTTCAGCAAAACCTGATTCAGGACCAGAAAACTCTGTTCCTGCTATTGGATGACCCGGAATAAATATTATTTCCTTAGAGATATGAGGTTCTATATCTTTCATAACAGAACCTTTAACCGAACCAACATCTGTTAAGATAGATCCTGGCTTTAGGTGTTCGCCAATACGCATAATAACACTCAAATTTGCTCCTACTGGTACGCAAAGAATTGTTAAATCAGCATCTTTTACAGTCTCTATAGCATTATCATAAATTTCGTCCATATAACCTAATTTTTTAGCTGTATCTCTTGTACTATTCGTTTTGGCATATCCATAGACCTTTGAAGCTAAACCATATTTCTTTATAGCCCTTGCAATTGAGGAACCAATCAAACCTATACCTATTATTGCAACCACGTTAAACAAAGGCTTGTTAGTATCGTTACTCATAGCCGATTACCTTCAACATATTTATGTATTTCCTCAAGTAAAGTTTTATTATCTTTTTCACTTCCTATTGTTATTCTTAAATGCGTTGGCAATCCATAATCTTTAACATTTCTAATATATATATTTTTATCATTTAAATATTTTTCTAAATTATTTGAATTTATGTTTTCTACATTCTTAAAATTTAATAATAAGAAATTTGCAACACTTGGAATAACCTCAATGCCAAGTTCCGTATAATGATTATACAAATAATCTCTCCATTTGGTATTATGATCAACAGAATTCTTAACATGCTCATTATCATTCATAGCGGCTTCACCCGCCATGATAGCTGGGATAGAGACATTAAAAGGACCCCTGATACGATTTAATACTTCGATTATATGATTTGGACAATAGGCCCAACCTATTCTCAGAGAAGCCAAGGCATGTACTTTTGAGAAAGTTCTTGTTATGACTACATTGCTATAATTAGAAACCAATTCAATGCCCGAATCATAGTCACTATTTATAACATATTCTGCATAAGCGCCGTCAATAACTAACAAGATATTTTCTGGAATGTTTGCATGTAATCTTTTAATTTCACCAGTAGATAAATATGTTCCGGTTGGATTGTTGGGATTTGCAATAAAAATAATTTTTGTTTTAGGTGTAATTAAATTTAACATTGAATCAACATCAGCCTTTAAGTTTTTTTCTGTTGCTGCAATTGGAATCGCTCCATTTGCTAATGATATAATCTTATACAAAATAAAAGCATGCTCAGAATAAATTACTTCATCACCCGGAACAAGATATGCATTGCCAATTAGAGTTAGAATCTCATCAGATCCCGCACCACAAATGATTTGGTTAACATCTATATTATTATTCTTCGAAATAGCTTCCTTAAGTGCATACTGCTGGCCATCTGGATAAATCGCAAGACTGTCTAAGCTTTTTAAAAAAGCTTCCTTAGCATGCGAACTTGGTCCGAGAGCCGATTCATTTGAAGATAATTTTATTGATTTTTTACCAATAACACCACTTTTTCCACCAACATATGGTTTGATTTTCATAATTCCTGGACCAGGATTGATGCGATTATTCAATTTCTATTTTCCTTTGTTGTAAACCAGTATATTAGGATAAATACCTTTTAATTCAATGCTTTGAATAGAATCGTTAGCTGAAAGAGATTTAATAAATTGCGAGGATTCATCAAAATATCCCTTAACACCTATTAAATATTTTTTAACCCCAGGGTTTGGGATTAAATATTCAATTTCTATATCTATCTCTAATTTTTTTTGCATTTGTTTCTTTAAGTCACTAAACCATCTTGATACCCATTCGTAGTCATCTTTATTATCATCGAATTCTTTAGGAATTTCTATGTTCCAATTATTAAAGACTACAGAAAACAAAGTGATGTCATCACTTGACTTTAAGAAATTATTCTTTCCAACAACAAAATACTTAGGAGTGTCTCTGCTAATCATAGGGAACGCACCTATGATCTTCCCTCCAATTGAGTAATCCGAGTCCCATCTAGAAAATGGAATTACAATAATATCTGATTGCGGGTTATTCAACATAACATCTTCTGCAGACTTACGTTCTCTAGATCCGTCAGAAGCAACTGGTAATTCATGAACTTCAACATCGGGACCAAAATAAGATAATATATCAGTGTTTGTTTCTTTTTTATCCCAGACATGTATACGCAAAGTGGATTGCAAACTAATATTTGCATTAATCATTGTCCTCCATATATCCCAAACTTTAGTAATGTCAAGGGGGGATAAATCCGACGAATTTAATTTTCTTAGAATTTCAGCTTCCCTTACAGGCTGATATACAAAAGAATTATCAGATTTCTTTGCTTCATATATTTTAGTAGCAAGTTGTGCTCTTTTAACTATCATTTGTAGTATATTATTATCAATAAGATCCAATTCTCTTCTGAGAGTTTTGAGGCTACTAGATTTTTCTTTTGGTATATTTTTCATAACAAATTAATTAAGTTTTTGTTGGTACAACTAAGTCTAAAATTACAATTTCTAATTATATCTAGAACAAATCGATATATATTTTAGACAATACTAGATTAGTATGAATTAGACAATTTTCAAAGCAAATAAAAAAATTACAGAATAATCATGATATGATTATTTTAACATTAAATTAAAATATACTATATATATTGAACAGACCTTATATTAATATATTAATTTCAATTGGGAGCTCTAATGCCAAGCAAAGTAGTAACTTTCGGCCCCAGCCAACCTCTGTTATTAGAATCAGGAAAATCTATTAGTCCAGTGACAATAGCCTACCAAACATATGGCAAGCTTAATGCTAAAAAAACAAATGTTATTGTGATTTGCCATGCTCTAACCGGCGATCAATATGTAATAGAAGATAATCCAACTACAAACAGACCAGGTTGGTGGAAAAGGTTAGTTGGCAAAGGGAAGCCTATTGATATAGATAAATATTTTGTTATATGCTCTAATGTAATAGGGGGTTGCATGGGTACAACCGGCCCTAGCTCTATTAATCCTAAAACAAATAAACCCTATGCTCTTGATTTTCCCATGATTACCATCAACGATATGGTTAAAACGCAGGTCATGTTGCTTGATCACCTTGAGATTGACAAAGTATTATCAGTCATTGGAGGCTCTATGGGCGGTATGCAAGTTCTAGAATGGATGACAAGCTATCCAAATAGAATTCATTCGGCAATTCCTATAGCAACTGCGGCGTATCATAGTTCACAAAATATTGCCTTTAATGAAGTCGGAAGACAGGCTATAATGGCCGATCCAGAGTGGTGCGAAGGGTTGTATATCGATAAGAAAAAACGCCCCGCAAAAGGATTGTCGGTAGCTCGCATGACCGCACACATAACATATTTATCAGAAGTAGTATTGGAAGAGAAATTTGGAAGAAAATTTCAAGACCGATCGAGCCCAACATTTACATTTGACGCTGACTTTCAAGTTGAAAGTTATTTAAGGCATCAGGGATCTAATTTTGTTGATAGGTTTGATGCAAATAGTTATCTTTATCTTACACGATGCATGGATTATTTTGATCTAATTACTGAAAATAAAGGTGTTTTAGCAAATGCTTTTAAAGATTTTAAATCGCAAGTTTGTGTCATTTCTTTTACAGGGGATTGGCTTTTCCCAACGTCAGAAAGTAAAAGAATAGTTCATGCATTGAATGCTTCAGCTGCAAATGTTAGCTTTGTAGACATAGAATCTAATAAAGGCCACGATGCTTTTTTACTCAATGAGCCGAATATGTTAAACGCTATCGATGGCTTTATAAAAGCTGTAGAAAGTAAAAATTGTTAAAATGGATATAAAAAATAATAAAATAAAATCTAATTCGGCAAGTCGCGTTGATTTTGTTGTCATCAACAATATGGTTGAAAAAGATTCACGTATCTTAGATATCGGCTGTGATGACGGAACCTTATTAAGCATGTTAATAGATTCAAAATCTGTAGACGGCAGGGGTATCGAAATATCATCGAGCAAGGTTAATAAATGCCTTGCCAAAGGCCTTTCCGTTGTACAAGGAGATGCAGATAGTGATTTAGTTGGCTATCCAAATGAGAGCTTTGATTATGTTGTGCTAAGTCAAACAATTCAATCAATGTTAGACCCTTATTCTACCTTGAGTGAACTGTTGCGGGTTGGTAAAAAAGCAATAGTTTCTATTCCAAATTTCGGGTATTGGAGAGTAAGGACATATTTATCAATTTTTGGTAAAATGCCTGTTACACCTTCGCTGCCGCAAACTTGGTACAATACTAAGAATATCCATTTATGCACAATCAAAGACTTTTTAGAACTCTGTGAAATGCTCGATTTTAAAATTGAACAGGCTGTAGCTTTAGACAGAAAAGGGAAACAAATTAGTTTTGCAAAAAGTCTATGGGCAGCTAATCTAATTGGAGAACAGGCTGTTTTTCTATTATCTAAAAAATAAAATATAAAAAAGAAGAAAAAATATGAACAAATTAATAATTCATCAGTTCGAATGTCTAAGCGATAATTATGGTGTTTTAATCCATGATCCGGAAACAAATCAAACGGCGAGCATTGATGCACCAGATGCCATGGCAATTAAAAAAGAGCTAGAAAATAAGAAATGGAAGCTAACTCATATACTAGTTACCCATAAACATCTTGACCACATAGGTGGCCTAGATGATTTAAAAAAAGACTATAACCCATTTATTATTGGACCAAAATACGAAGAAGAATCTATAGAATTACTTGATAAAACAGTTCTTGATCAAGAATTTTTTGACTTCGCAAATAGGCCAGTAAAGGTAATCCATACACCAGGACATACTCTTGGGCACATTGTATATTGGATTGAAAATGATAATCTATTATTTGCAGGAGACACAATCTTCGCTATGGGTTGTGGAAGAGTTTTTGAGGGTTCGCATGATCAAATGTTAGCTTCTCTTAATAAGATCAAAAATCTACCAGAAAATACCATCGTATATTGTGGACACGAATATACTATTGCAAACGCTAATTTTGCGTTATCAATTGAACCTAATAATAAAAATTTATGCTCAAGAATTGAACAAGTTAAGGAACTAAGATCTGAAAATAAACCAACGCTTCCTACAACTATAAGAATTGAACTCGACACCAATCCTTTCCTAAGAACTGACAGCCCTGAAATCCAAAGAAGTTTAAATTTATTGAACTCAGATTCAAAAAATATTTTTTCAAAGCTTAGGACAAAGAAAGATAGTTTCTAGGTTATTGTATTAATTATACCTCTGAATACACATCGCAATACCCATTCCACCGCCAATGCATAAAGCAGCTAAACCCTTGCGTGCATCTCTCCTCTTCATTTCAAAAAGTAAGGTAGTCAGAACTCTTGCTCCGGATGCTCCAACTGGATGACCTAATGCTATAGCGCCACCATTAACATTTAATTTATCTTCATCAATCTGCAAATCCTTAGCACAAGCGCAAGCTTGAGCAGCAAAAGCTTCATTTAACTCTACTAAATCTAAATCTTTTATACTCCAATCAGCTTTTGCTAAAGCAGTCCGTGAAGCTGGTATCGGACCAGATCCCATTAAAGAAGGGTCAACACCCGCTTGTCCCCAAGAAACTATTTTTGCTAGAGGACTCAACCCCCTATTTTGAGCTTCTTCATATTTCATTATCACCAAAGCTGCAGCTCCATCATTAATTCCTGAAGAATTGCCTGCAGTAACCGTTCCATCTTTCTTAAAAATAGGTTTCAAGCGCTCAATATTATCTAAAGAGATGTCTTTTCGAATATATTCATCTTTATCAACGAAAATATCTTCGCGATTAACCTTCACTTTAACAGAACAGATTTCTTCATCAAACCTTCCTTCGTCTTGAGCATTCGAAGCCTTAATTTGAGAATTTAATGCAAAATTATCCTGATCTGATTTGGATATATTCCAATTATTTGAAATATTTTCAGCTGTAACCCCCATATGATAACCATTAAATACATCTATTAAGCCATCGTGAATCATTGTATCTATATAGTTGATATTACCCATCTTATATCCATTTCTTAAATGCAAACAATGCGGAGATAAGCTCATATTTTCCTGCCCACCAGCAATTACAATTTTTGCGCTATTATCCATAATTTGCTGATAGCCTATTGCCACAGACCTTAAACCAGATCCACATAATTGATTAAGACCCCAAGATGGCACTGAATATGGTACTCCGGCCATAACAGATGCTTGTCTTGCAGGATTCTGTCCTTGACCCGCTGTTAAAATCTGGCCTAATATTACTTCATCAATGTCTTCAGGATCTATTTTAGCCCTCAGTAAAGCCGATTTTATAGCAATACTTCCTAATTCATGCGCAGGTACATTAGCAAATATTCCGTTAAAAGTGCCAATAGGTGTTCTTGCTGCAGATACTATTACGACATCAGTTAATTTATACAATTTGACCTCCAATGTTAAGCTTCTCGCTATTCGAAGTATCAGCCCAATAAGTAATCAATACTATTAAAATCAAAAAAGGTATACAGATCAAATTCAGTGTTTCCCAGCTGGTTAAATTTAAAAGAAATCCTGCTGACAAACTTGCTAAAGCTTGTGTTGAAAAAACCAACACATCATTTAAACCCTGAGCCTTGTATTTCTCATTCTCTTTATAAGATATAACCAATAGACTAGTTCCAGATATAAACAAAAAGTTCCAACCCAAGCCCAAGAAAGCTAATGAGATTACATAGTTTAAGAAGACTTGTTCAAAATTACTTAACATAATAGTAATGCCAAAAAGAATTACTCCGCAATACATGATTTTGCTATGACCATATTTCTTCACTAAGGTGCCTGTCAATAAAGAAGGCAAAAACATTGCTATGACATGAATTTGTATAACCATCCCTGTTTTACCCAAGCTTATTCCATGCATAATATGCATACTAATAGGTGTTGCTGTCATTAAGAAAGACATTATTGCATATGCAAATGCAGCGGCGACTATGGCTTGCAAAAATCTTGGTTGTGCAAGTAATTCTAAATACGACCGACCAGACGTTTTCTTTTCATTAGTTTTTTTTGTTTCATTAGAATAAAAGAAAAGAAAAAATACCGGAATAAATGTCAATACAGAAAGAGCTAAATAAGACCCGACATAAGTATGGCCATCAATCATATCTTTTGCATAGTTGGCTAAATTAGGACCCAATAAAGCCGATAAAATACCAGCAAGCATAATAATAGAGATAGCTCTAGGTATCATTATTTTTTCTACCGATTCTGCAGCTGCAAAACGATATTGATGTGTAAACGCAAGAGAATTACCAATCAAAAAACATGCCGTACAGTATAATACAAAATTCTCATTATAAATAGAGTATGCCGCAACTAAAGACGAAAATGAACAAGCTATGGCAGAAAGCAAAAAACCCCTCTTGCGTCCTATGCGACTCATAATCTTTGAAGCAAAAACTGTAAATACAGCACTCCCTACTATCATCATAGCTGTCGGGAGAGTGGAAAGAGCGACAATTGGCGTTATCAGAGATCCTATAATTCCACTTAGGAATATAGTTATAGGGGCAGCTGTAAAACTAAAAACTTGAGATAATGTTAGCAACCATAAATTTTTATTCATAAAATACGATCCTTATCAATAAAGCAGAATTTGGTTGTTATTAATATTTTTAAAGAGAACGGGCATTAATCTACATATCTAAGAAGCCTTCGTATCTTATACCTTCATAATACGATAGGATAATAGTATACTATTTACATTGCTATCTACAAGAATCTTTTTTAATAATCACTTTAGATATTGATTAATAAGCCCTTCTAATTTAACTGCCGATTGTTTTGCTGCTTCATCATCTCTTCCATACACAGCACCCATATTCTCGCACTCTTTATTATATTCTTTCCATAGAGGATCCGCTCTAAAATTCCAACCTTCATAATCATCAAATTCGATTCACATATCATTTATTTTGATTAAACAGATTGGTTACGTTTAATATCAACAAAATCTGGCATTGATCGACATTGATCAGATAATATTCGACTGATTTCTGTAGAAGATAATCACCAAAGCATCCTACGCAAAGTGCGGTCCTTGTCCAAAAAATGGTGCTTTAGCGCCCCACCTGTGTGGACGAAAACCACTGCAGCTATTCCGTAGGAAGCATAAATATGAAATTCAATTGCCAAGTCGCGGATTCTTTCTGAAGTCACAAGGACAGCAGGAATATCAAAGGTATTAAATATTGAAACATTTTGACCGGTGAACGTCGTAAATATATAACCAGTGACTGGAATCGTTATCAAGCTTGCAAAGAGGAGTAAATGTACAAACTTTGAGGCTAGTTTTTCTAACTTTGTGTGACCTTCTAATGGAGGCGGACGCTTCCGGAATTTGTTAAGAAGGAGGATCAGACCCATAAGGAAAACCACAACACCAAAAGACTTGTGCAGAGTTGGCGCAAGATAATACCAGCTGGAATAAAAGGAAAGATCTACAATCCACCAACCCGAAACGATCAGGCCAATCATATGTCCG